>Ga0116171_10000031_pt1 | contig 134885 bp, 114 predicted proteins | sample AD_JPNHW2_MetaG_FD_89798 | JGI IMG/M metagenome (GOLD analysis project Ga0116171, IMG submission 89798) | Active sludge microbial communities of municipal wastewater-treating anaerobic digesters from Japan - AD_JPNHW2_MetaG | ecosystem: Engineered > Bioreactor > Anaerobic > Digestate | place...
CGATCGCATATGTTTGACACCTCCGATGGGATGGAACAGCTGGAATTGCTGGGGACTGGCCGTTGATGAGCAAAAAGTGCTGGGAAGTGCCCGTACTTATCGCAACATGGGACTCATCAACCATGGGTGGACTTACGTTAACATTGATGACGGTTGGGAGATCCCGAAAGACCGGGAGCCCAAGCGCGATCCATCCGGAAACATCCTGACCAACGAGAAATTCCCCGACATGAAACGGTTGGGCGATAGCATTCACTCCCTGGGTTTGAAATACGGCATCTATAGTTCACCCGGCCCGCTGACCTGCGGGGGATATACAGCAAGTTACCAGCATGAAACTCAGGATGCGCGTTCTTTCGCTTTATGGGGCATCGATTACCTGAAATACGACTGGTGCAGTTATGATGGAATAGCCAAAGATACCTCCCTGGCCGAACGTATGAAACCTTATTTCGTGATGCGGGATGCATTGGCGTCTGTCGACCGGGATATTGTTTACAGCCTGTGCCAGTATGGTATGAGTAAAGTCTGGGAATGGGGTGATGAGGTGGGAGGTAATCTCTGGCGGACAACCGAAGATATCACCGACACATGGGAAAGTCTTAAAGAGATCGGGTTCAGTCAGATTGAGCATGCAAAGTACGCGAAATCCGGCAACTGGAACGATCCCGACATGCTGATAGTCGGCTGGGTTGGTTGGGGTCCCAACCTGCACCCAACCCGTCTTACCCCAGATGAACAATACACCCATATCTCTTTATGGTGCCTCCTTTCGGCACCGTTACTGATCGGTTGCGATCTGGAGCGGCTCGATGAATTCACCCTGAACCTGCTGACAAACGACGAAGTGATCGCAATCAACCAGGATCCGTTAGGCAAACAGGCTACACCTGTTATTAAAGAGGGTGATATCCAGGTATGGATCAAAGAATTGTCAGATGGCAGTAAAGCGGTCGGCATCTTCAACCTGGGGGCTAATACAGTATCCCATTCCCTGATTATGGAAAAAGCAGGACTGAAAACAGGCTTACCCGTTCGTGATCTTTGGCGCCAGAAATCACTGGGTAAATCCGGAAATATGATGGATTTCAAGATTCCTTCACACGGTGTACTTTTGCTAAAGATCGGGTAATTTCAATACGTTCCCAATAACTGATTTTGGATGAAACGGGATGGAAGGTTAACAAAATAAATGGTATGACCCCTAGGACAAGCCCTGGACCCAGGTTCCGACCCAAGGGGTGGGGAATTGACCCGATATGATTAAAGCATGTTCATGCTTTGTCCAAGTAACCGGATTTTAATTTTGCCTTTTAGTTTTTGCCTTTTTCATGGTATTTCTTTCTACTTTTGCACGAAATTTTAACAGTAATTGGATGGACAAAATATTGGTAATCGGATGTTCCGGACAGATCGGCTCGGAACTTACACTCGAACTGCGAAAGATCTATGGAGATTCAAAAGTAATTGCAACAGATATCCGTCCGGCTCCTCCCGACGTTGCTGGTTCGGGCCCGTTTGAAATCCTTGATGTTCTGGATGCTTCAAAACTCCAGCTTATTCTTGAACACGAAAAGGTTACTCAGATATACCATCTTGCAGCAATCCTTTCCGGAAACGCCGAAAAGAGGCCCCTCCCCTCCTGGGATATCAATATGCGAAGCCTGATGAACGTGCTGGAGCTGGCCCGGGAACTGAAGATTCGTAAAATTTTCTGGCCTTCATCCATCGCGGTTTTTGGTCCGACCACACCCCGTTTTGATACGCCGCAATTTACGATAATGGAACCCAATACGGTTTATGGGATCAGCAAACTGGCCGGTGAACGCTGGATTGAGTACTATTTCAATAAATACGGCGTCGATACCCGCAGCCTGCGTTACCCCGGACTGATAAGTTACAAGACCGAAGCAGGTGGTGGAACCACTGACTATGCCGTTGAAATTTTTTATGAGGCCATCCGGCACAAAAAATATGATTGTTTCCTGGGTCCCGACTCAGCGCTTCCCATGATGTTTATGCCCGATGCCATCAAAGCTACCATTGACGTAATGGAAGCCGATTCAGCAAAACTGTCGCTGCGATCGAGCTACAATGTAGCCGGTATCAGCTTTACTCCAGCCGTTTTAGCCGGTGAGATCAAAAAACACATCCCTGAATTTGAAATCACCTATACCCCCGATTTCCGTCAGGCTATTGCCGATTCCTGGCCTGCGCGGATCGACGACTCCGTGGCAAAAAAAGACTGGGGCCTGAATTATCAGTATGACCTTTCAAAAATGACGACTGTTATGCTGAACGAAATATCCAATAAACTGAGAAGCTGATAACAGAATCAGTTTATGGTTACTCCCTGACGGGTATAGGCCGATTCGATTATAAAGTAATATTTCCTGTCGGAGTAATCTTCTGTCTTATAATTCCAGGGTACTACCTGGATCATTCCCTGGCCTGCCGAAAGAGCAGATAAATCAGACCCCGAAAAGACGCATTGACTGGCATTCCCTCCCATTCTCCTTAAAACTGTTTTACCATTGTAATCGGTCACCAGGACATAAACGGAGTCAGCATTGGTAATCGTGCTTCCCAGTACAATCGACAATCCGGCATTTCGTGTCAACGTCGAAGGAAGTGCGGAAAAATCAGTGTATTGAGGAATTGGTCTGTCATCTGTATATGATATTGCCGGTACCGATCCGGCTCCTGATACATTCCATGTTATAGAGCTGAAATTCAATGGATCCATCAGATTTTGATAATAATAGCTATTATTGGTCGCCTTTGTAAGGGATTTTGAGTTCAGAGTCACCGTCCCTGCATCGATAAATGTACCTGACCCGGAAGAGGAAGTAAATGCAGCTACCGCCGTATTTACCTCAACCGGCACCGTGTATCCTCCCACTGTAGTCAGGGAAACCGATCTGACTGCTGCCAATACTCCATAACCGTCGGAGATTGTGATCGTATATCCGTTGTTGCTGTTGGTCTGTGGTTGTTCGGGAATGTCATCTTCCACCTTTGAACATCCGGATAAAATGATAGCCATAAAAAGGATCAGGGTCATGCCTGATTTCAGAAAATTAGTCTTTATATTCATCGCTTCTGATTTTTAATTGTTCATAAAAAATGCAAATTTATATTAAATTAGATTATTTCCAAATTAAATTTGGAATGGATCTAAGCAACTATATGAAAAAAGCTGTTTCGATTCAGTTATAGGAATATTTGAGTTTGCAAGCATTAGCAAACTCAAAAGGATCAAGGATAATAAAAACAAATTGACTGATAGGACCAGGATACATCTCTAGCCTTATCGGGATAATCGAGAGAACAAACCCGGATTTGTCAGAAATACCAGGAAATTCTCCCGGAGGGAAAAAGGGATTACTGGGGCGAAGGGGTATAGTCCAATCTCACGTAGGTAATTTTGGCATCGCCGATGGGAAGGTGTTCAAGTAAAACAACCTGTTCTTTGGAGACTTCCAGTAGTTCGATGGTATATTTCCTCTTATTATCAATATTTTTTACATTCATCCGGGTACCATTGCCTTTCATTTTCCAGGTAGCCTTAACTTCTTTTTGGGGGTATTTTTTTATGACCGTTTTATCGGCAAAAACTTCCATTTCGGCCCTGGATTCGACCTGTATGAGGCGGTCTAGAGCTGCATCAAGTCTGTCAGGGGAGGTCCCCCGTACCATTTGATTGCCTTTTTCGGTCTTCTCGCCTGTAGCTGCCTGGGATGCCATGACGGCTTTATAAGCGACTGAGTCGATGAATTTTTCGACTTTGAGTGGTTTCCATTTCCCCAGTATCATGGTTTCATAGGGGTGAGAAGTAACGGAACAGGAGGTGATAACGAATAATAATCCTGTAAAAAGAAGGAGGTTTGTAATTGAAGGTTTATTCATGGTTAACAGTTTAAAACTTAACGGTCAGAGATACTATTTATTTTAAATTTTTAGTGACATCCACGGTTGAATCCACATTATTGATCCTGATTTCAAATCCTCTTTTCTGGAAGACTGAAATCATCCTTTTGTTGTCCGTAGTAGTTTGAGCCACAATCTTTTTGAATGGCCCTGCACCAGCGACTTCCATACAGAAATCGGTTAGTATATTTCCCAGGTCCTTTTGTTGCCATGCATCGGGTATTAAAATAGCATACTCGACCGATTCATGATCGGGATCGGCGATCAGGCGTCCGATTCCAACCAGTTTTTTCTGCCCCTCTTCGACGATTTCAGCCACAATGGCTATTTCACGGTCATAATCAATATAACAGTAACGGGTAGCAACCTCATGTGATTGCCAATGAAAGAAGTACCGGAATCGGGAATAGAGGGATTCTTTGGAGCAACTGCCCAGCATTTCGAGCCAGAGTGGTTCATCTTCGGGTTTTATCGGACGGAGTGCTATTTCGGTTCCATCCTGCAGGGTTGTGTTTTTTACATATTTCTCAGGATATGGATGAAGTGCAAGATGGAAATAGGGATCATTACCGGGAGAAATGGTCATGGCAGAATCATATACAACCCTGGCGTCGAGTGCGATGACATCATCGGGAGTGACCAGCAGTGGATTGATGTCAAGTTCTGTGATTTCAGGATAATCAGCAGCCAGATAGGAGAGTCTGATGAGAACCTGGATGAGTTTTTCGGTGTTTTTAGGTTGACTTCCCCGGTAGCCTTTTAATAACGGATAGATCCTGAGTGACTCGATCATCCGGCGGGCCAGGCGTTCATTCAGCGGTGGAAATCCCAAGGCCTTGTCGCTGAACAATTCCGCCGTGATGCCACCCATGCCGATCATCAGAACGGTTCCAAAAACTTTATCTTTTTTAATGCCCAGAATCAATTCGACAGCATCTTTATGAGATACCATTTTCTGGACGGTGACTCCTTCCACTTGAGCATCGGGGCGCCGGATACCGGCTGTCTCAATAATCCTCTCGTAAGCGGCCCGGACCTGTTTTTCGGTTCCAAGATTCAACTGTACGCCGCCCACATCTGATTTATGGGTGATATCGGGTGAATGTATTTTAAGAACTACCGGGAATCCTATCCTGCATGCAATCTCAACAGCTGCATCGGCAGTGGCAGCAAAAAGCGGGATGGTAGTTGAAATTCCGTATTTCTCCAGGATGGATTTTGAAATATTCTCCGGTAAAACCGGTTCATGTCCGGTTATCAATTGTTTAAATTCAATCCTGGTTTGTTTCCGGTCGATGCTGAATTCAACCGGAATGTCCTTTGGAGTCTCATAAAGTGTCGCGAGGTTCCTGGTGTAAGCAACCATGGTCATAAAAGCACGGATTGCCTGTTCAGGAGTCTTATAGGAAGGAATCCCGTTTTCGACCAGGATGTCATCGGCCTCGTGCATGCTCTGACCGCCCAACCAGGCGGCAAGTATAGGTTTCCGGGTTGTACCAGCCAGTAAACTGATCTCTTTGGCCGTTGCATTCGGGCTGGTCATCGCCTGGGGTGTCAAAATCACCAGTACCGCATCAACATTGCTGTCCTCCAGTACAATCTGTGTGGCTTTTGCAATCCTTTTTGCCCGCGCATCTCCGAGTACATCTACGGGATTCCCATGTGACCAGAATTCAGGCAGGTTTTCATTCAACCGTGCCATCGTTTCTTCTGATAGTTCTGCAAGTACACCATTGGAGGCAATAAGGGCATCGGTAGCCATAACCCCGGGACCACCGGCATTGGTGATGATTCCCAGTCTGGGTCCCTGCGGAAAGCGGTTGCGCCCGATCAGTTCAGCCACACTGAAAATATCGCCTATTTCATAGACCCTTGCCAATCCGGCTCTTTGAAATGCTGCATCGTAAACAGCGTCCTCTGAGGCCATGGCGCCGGTATGGGACGCGGCAACCTGCGCCGACTCCGGGAAACGTCCTGCCTTATAAACAATGATCGGCTTTTTACGTGCAAAAGCCCGGGCAGCCGTCATGAATTTTCGGGGATTTTGGATTGATTCAATGTAAAGAATGATGCATTTTGTGTTCTCATCCTCACCGAAATAATCGATCAGATCACCGAATTCAACGTCAATGCTGTTTCCGATCGATACAAACTGAGAAAATCCGATCTTTCCTTCAATGGCCCAGTCGAGAACAGAGGTACACAGTGCGCCGGACTGAGAGATGAAGGCTATATTTCCGGATTTGGGCATATCGGCAGCAAAAGAGGCATTCAATTTCAACCCCGGGACAATTATACCCAGGCAATTTGGTCCGATTATCCGCATTTCAGGAATTTCCCGGAGCACGGCCCTGATTTCGTCTTCGAGTTTCTTTCCTTCTTCACCTATTTCCTTGAATCCGGCTGATATGATTATTATGCCCCGGATCCCGAACATTCCGCAAGCTCTCACGATTTTAGGAACCTTTACAGCAGGTGTACAGATGATAGCAAGATCAGGAACCTTTGGCAGGACGCTGACGTCAGGATAACAGGGGATTCCCATGACAGCCTCGAGATCGGGATTGACAGGGTAAACCACTCCGCGGAAACCTCCGCTGACCAGATTGATCAAAACTTTACCGCTGACACTGTTTGGGTTGGTAGTGACCCCAATCAGTGCAATACGCTGCGGGTTAAAAATGTTGTTGAGTTTATGAATATTCATATGAATCAGGGCATGAATAGGTCGACAGCGGTTCAACTTCACGGACCGGGCTGCGAAGTTAAGGATTTTATACCGAATCAGTGTTGTTTTAGCCCCTTTTGAACCTTATGCCCGCCGCAATTTCAGGTATTCTTGTTTTCTTTGTACCAGTTTTATAAGGAACAAAATTCACAAAACCATTTCAACAATGAAAAAAATGCATCCTGTACTCCTGGCACTGCTGATCTTCTCTGCGACTATGCAGGCACAGACGACTGATACAATAACCGGCAAGACCGACGCAAAAGCAACGAAAGACAAGAAATCTCCCCTTTTTGGTATTGTGTTCTCGGGCTATGTCAAGACAGATTTTATTTTCGATTCCAGGCAGACGGTCAATTCCCGTGAGGGCCATTTTCTGCTTTTTCCTGAAAATGAAAAACCCGATGAAGACGGGACTGACATCAATGCGAAAGCCAATTTCAATATTCTCTCGATACAAACCCGGTTAGCCGGGAGCATCACCGGCCCGGATGCCCTGGGTGCAAAGACCTCCGCCTATTTTGAAGCTGAATTTTTCGGAAACATCAACCCAAATATCAATACCTTCAGGCTCCGTCATGCCTGGATCAAACTTAACTGGACAAAAACGGAACTTATGATGGGTCAATCCTGGCATCCGATGTTTGTACCGGAATGTTCACCGGGTACGGTTTCATTTAACACGGGAGCGCCTTTCGTGGTTTTTTCACGCAATCCACAGCTCAGGATCACTCAAAAGTTCGGAAAGTTCAGTCTCCAGTTCTCAGCCCTGGAACAGATCGATTTTATGAGCACCGGCCCCGACGGGATCAGTTCCAAATATCTTCGAAATTCTGTACTTCCCGAATTAAACCTGTTGTTGCAATATGGTTTTAACAATCCGGTGAGGAAAACCGAATTTCTGATAGGCGCCAGCGTCAATTATTTTATGCTCACCCCGCGCCTTCAAACTGAGGTCACCTTGTCGCCCGCACGTGATACGGTCATTAACAACATCGTCTACCACACCGAAGCCCAAACTTCAATTTACAAGACCTCCGAGAAGTCCCGGTCAATGGGCGGGAGCTTCTTCGTAAAAGTGCGGATTCCAAACTTCACTTTCAAGGCGGGAGCCGTTTACGGTGACGATAATTATGCGTACACCATGCTGGGCGGTTACGCGGTTAAAAGCATTAAAGATGCTGCTAAAGGATTTGTCGATTACGCCAACGTACGGTCCTGGGCGGCATGGGGTGAAATCCACACCAATGGCACCCGCTGGCAGCCGGGATTGTTTGGCGCCTTTGGCCAGAACCTCGGGGCAACGAGCGACATAACCGGCCCCTATTATGCCCGCGGGAACAATATTGCCTATGCCTACCGGATTTCTCCCCGGTTGATTTTTAATGTTCAGAAACTTCGTTTTGCAGGTGAAATAGAATATACCGTGGCAGCCTATGGTACAGTAAATAATAATGCAACAGTCAGCGATGCCAAAGAAGTAGGCAATTTCAGAATACTGCTGGGGGCCTACTATTTCTTTTAGCCTACTGGAAATATTACACCAATCGAACTACTTTCCGCGTTTTCTCCGATTAACCAAAAAAATCGATGGAAAATAACCTGTCAATCCATGCCGATGAGATGGTGCAAAAAATATATTATCTGAGAGGAAGAAAAGTCATGTTTGATTTCGATCTGGCAGAAATGTACGGTATTGAAACCCGGGTTCTCAAACAACAAGTACGACGAAACATGGATCGGTTTCCTCATGATTTCATGTTTGAATTGTCGAAAACAGAGTGGGAAGAGGTTATCACAAATTGTGATAACCTCAGTATTAATAACAGATATAAACCATTCCCCCCTTTTGCTTTTACCGAACAAGGTGTCGCCATGTTATCAAGTGTCCTTCGTTCAAAACAAGCCATCATGGTTAACATTGCCATCATGCGGGCCTTTGTCACTCTGCGCCAAATGATTGAATCAAACAAAGAACTTGTTCAAAGAATCGATGAACTGGAACGAAAATGCGATTCACAGTTCCAGGTTGTGTTTGAAGCAATCCGGAAAATGATTACCCGAGAAAATGAACCCAGGGAACGAATCGGTTATAAGATCCCAGGTTCAAAATAAGTTCATATGGGAATTTATATTATATTTGATTGTCTGTTTTAACTGACTTTCATTCAACCTGTATGAAGTATGCTGTCCTGATCTTTCTGGTCATTTTTATGAGTATACCATTGTACAATCATGCACAGATGTCGGGGGTCTATACCATCGGTGCCACCGGGTGTAACTTTACCACCTTCCAGGAAGCAATCAATGAATTAATCACTCAGGGCACATCCGGCGATGTTGATTTTCAAATTATGCCGGGAAATTACGCTGACTTTTACCTTGAGAATTTTGAAACAGCGAGTGCAGAAGATTCCGTGACTTTTCAAGCATTTTCAACCCTTACCGGGATACCTGTAATTCGGGGTGAGATTAAAATAAATAATTCAAAAAGATTATTTTTTAATAATTTGCTATTCGAACCCTTTGTCGGTCAGCAGAATTCCTGTGTGGAGATCTCCGGGTCGTGCATAGTGACATTTGACTCCTGTAAATTTGTTAATCCTTATTCCAATTGCTTTACTACACAGGAGGCGCTTCTTTCCATGCATTTACCCTTCACCAGGGTTTATGGATCCGTCCTCGTAAAGAACACTCTTTTATCATCTTCCGAATTTACTATTTATGCTTCAGGAGCAAAAGGAGTGGTCAGTTTCCTGAATGATACAATCAACGGCGCAATCGACATTTTCAACTCCGGTTTTATCTTAAAATACACAGGCAATGTATTTAATCTCACCAACACTGATTTCCTGTTCACCGGACAGACTTTCCGGGGAAATATCTTTAACGCAGGCTTCCTATACCTTCAGGGGGACTTTTATGACAATCAGTTTTATTGTAGTGTGGATATAACGGCCGAGAAAATCTACAACAATCATTTCATGGGATCATTTAGATTATCCCATAATTTGACAAGAATTTCGCACAACATATTCGAAAACAGCTTTTTTATTGTTTTTGCCAGTGGCTCCACCATAGATGGCAACCAATTTTTCGGTGAGGCTGGTTTTAGTGGCGGGCAAATGAATGTGATCGGAAATCTGTTCCATGACTATACAGAATTCGCAACCGGTCCATCATTCAACATCAAGCACAACAATTTTCACCCTGACGCATTGCTGTTTTTCTATGAGAACCTCAACGCTGTGGTTGAGAACAATAATATCGGGAACCTGGAGGTGCGAAATGTACAGGCAGTTGCTTTGTTAAACAACAATTACATCCCACATGAGAATGCTTTTGTAAACGCCATCGGTTCCAACCCGTTTTTTTATGATCCCGGATATATATCCCTGCAGGATTTGCATGCGACAAACCCGGCGCTGATCCGAAAATCTACCCGGCTCAACACTGGCATTCCCGGAATCACATACGACATCGACAGCAACATTCGCAAAGCAATCCCAACCATCGGAGCCAATGAAATCTGTTTTGATTTTCAAACTGATACAACGAATTTGCTGTGCGATAGTCTTTGCCTGGACCTCTGTACGGGAATTGACACCGGGTGTTATTGGTCTCCGGGTGTTCTGTTCACTGATTCGACGAGCAGGGCACCGGTCATCCGTCCTGAAATACCTGTCATGGTTTACCTGAACCAACCGGCTATTGGGAAAATTGATTCTCTCTTTTTAGACCCGGCTTTCAACATGCCTATTGCTAATGGAACAATATCTATTGCCAACCTGACTGTTCATGTTATCAATACCTCCACCTGTTTTGACAGTATCAGGTGGGTTTTTGGTGATGGGTTCACTTCCTCTAAGGGTACCGACTATCATGTCTACCCGGATTATGGTTTCTATCGTTGTACCTTGTTTGCATACAATCATCTGGGAACTGATAGCATGTCGTTTCCAATTTTACTCAGTTGCCTGCCAATAGAATCGATGCTGGTCTGTGGTGATAGTCTTCGGCTTGAAACCTGTATTGACGATTTTTCCGACTTCTACTGGTCTCCGGGATACCTGTTCAAAGACTCATCTGTTGCCAATCCTGTGATCTTTCCCGAACATGATGATTATGTAATCCTCAACCACATTGGCACACCGGGTTTTGATTATATGCATCTCCGTGTTTATCCGGTAATTCCGAAAACATCTCTGGAATTTACCGTCGATTCTCTGACGGTTCACTTCACAAGTACCACCAAGTGTGCCGACAGTGTGAGGTGGGATTTTGGGGATGGTGCCTCCTCGACGGAAGGGAATCCGGTTCATCAGTATTCCTCCTGGGGCACTTACAACGGTTTTCTTTATGGCTTTAGCCTGGTGGGCAGCGACACTTCTCATTTCAGTGTAACGATGACAGGAATGAAATCGCCTGACAAAACGCGATTCAGGATCTGGCCAAACCCGGTACATGATATCCTGAATGCTGCATCCTTGGAAAAAGATAAGGAATGTGCCGTCCTGATATTGGATATTATGGGCCGGCAATTGTATGAATGCCCCATGACTGATACGCCGCAGCAGATAAATCTGTCAGCTCTGGAGCCCGGTGTTTATTTCATACAGCTAAAAAACAAACGGGGTTCCGTTCAAAGAAAATTCACAAAACAATAAGTTTAGTCAGAGGGAATCGCTCCTCAGGGTCATTTTGTAACATATGTCCCTGGATCCAGCGCCTTTGGCGTCCACATCGTAAGAAACCGTAACACTTTCGTGGTATCATATCCTTTGACCTTCGGATCGGGGTATTCGAAAGAATCTGAATCCTGGGTATTTAATCGTTTCCCCGATTTGTCCAGGATCACGAAGACAGGATAACCAAACCGGTTCGGGTACTCGTATTCCCTGAAAAGATCATAATCACGTTTGTCTTTCTCCTTCGGCACATTCAACAGCAGGTATACATAATTCGCTTTCATCAGGGAATCAAGCTGGGGTGTTCCATTGACCAGTGCATGAAACCGCAGACACCAGGGGCACCAATTTCCTCCAAACTGAACCAGGATGTTTTTGTTTTCCTTTTTTGCTGTCTCAAGCGCCACCTTTAAATCTTTACGGACTTCCTGTTTTTCATTGTACGGGCCGGGTTTTGACTGGGCAAAGGAATTGACAATTGATAATTGACAATTGAAAATGAAGGCGATACAAAAGGCTATCGAATATTTTTTCATAGTTAAGTGTTATAATCAGAAGGGAAGAATTTTTTTGCCACGGGCTTCTTCCAGGACTTCCGCCATGGCAAGATAAATGGCTGAAAGACCGCAAATAATGCCTTCATAGCCGGCAATGGTACCAATAAAACCTGATCCTGTCCAGTCGCGCAGGGCGAGGAGAAAGAAGAGGATCCACAAGGAGAGAAAGACAAACTGAAGGCAAAAGGTCTTGCCGAAAGTTCCGATCCACATGAAGAATGTGAAAATGCCCCACATCAGAAGATACCAGCCCATGAAAGCCTCTTCGGTCCCGGCTCCTTTCCCGGCGCCAAGGTCGGGGAAAATCCAGAGTGCAACAAGGGTAATCCAGAACAATCCATAGGAGGTGAAGGCAGTTGTTCCAAATGTGTTGCCTTTTTTGAATTCCATGATACCTGCAATGACCTGTGCGATACCGCCATAGAAGATTCCCATCGCCAGGATCATGGCGCTGACCGGAAAAAATCCGGCATTGTGGATGTTCAGTAAAACGGTGGTCATACCGAATCCCATCAGCCCCAGTGGAGCAGGATTGGCCAGTTTTTGTTCCATAACCTATGATTTAAATTTCAGAAGCGGAGTGGCAAAAATTTCACCTTTTTGCCACTTCGCTATCTGTTTACATTCCGTAGCGTTCGATGATCTCCTGTTTGGTTTTACCCAGGATTTCATATTTTTTACCAACTTTCCTGAAAGCGTCGAGGGCTTTCTCAAGGTGGATTATGTCATGACCGGCAGAGATCTGGGTCCGGATCCTGGCCTGTCCCTGAGGAACCACAGGGAAGAAAAATCCGATGGCATAAACACCCTCTTCATACAGATCGCGCGAAACATCCTGGGAAAGTTTGGCGTTGAACAGCATAACCGGCACAATGGGGGTATCACCGTCTTTAAGGATAAATCCCGCATCAGTCAACCCCTTACGCCAAAAGATGGTGTTATTCTCCAGTTTGTCGCGCCGGTCGGTCGATGCTGACAGAATTTCAAGAACTTTTATGACACCGGCGACAACCGGGGGAGCAATTGTATTGGAGAACAGGTATGGACGAGCCTTTTGGCGGCACATCTCCACCAACTCCCTGCGACCTGAAACACATCCGCCTGAAGCGCCTCCAAGTCCTTTACCAAAGGTGGTGGTTATGATATCCATTCTACCCATAACCCCGCATTTTTCATGGGTTCCGCGACCTGTTTTCCCGATAAAACCACTGGCATGGGAGTCATCACAGAAAAGAAGGGCATCATATTTCTCGCACAATTCGGCCATTTTATCCAGCTTGGCCGTGTCGCCATCCATGGAAAAAACGCCATCGGTAATTACCATCTTCAGCCTTTTATCATTATGGAGCTGCAACTTCTCCTCCAAATGCTCCATATCGGAATGCTTGAAGGTGTCGTGCATGGCGCTGCAAAGTCTTATTCCGTCGATAATGGATGCATGTACAAGGCGGTCCGAGATCATCACGTCATCTTTGGTAAGAACCGCTTCAAAGACGCCTCCGTTGGCATCCATACAGGAAGGGAACAGGATGGTGTCTTCGGTTCCGAGAAATTCGGTGACCATTGATTCCAGTTTTTTATGAATGTCCTGGGTACCGCAGATAAACCGCACCGACGACATGCCATATCCATGGGAATCGAGTCCTGCATGGGCTGCTTGAACTACTTCGGGATGGCTTGACAATCCAAGATAGTTGTTGGCACAAATGTTAATGACCTTTTTGAGGGAGGATCCGGCCGGGAACTCAACCTCAATGTCGGCAGCCTGTGCAGAATGAATGAACCGTTCCTGTTTGAAAATACCTGCCTGCTGCAATCCACCGAGGATCTCCTTGTAAATCCCGCGGGTTTTTTCTGTATAAGCCATGATTCCTCCTATTTTATATATTCATTAACCAGCAAACAGATTTTATTTACTGAATCGAATGCTTCGGGTGTTGCTTTATCATCGGGAATTGCGATCTGGTACTTATTTTCCAGAAAGCGTTTTAACGATACCATTGAAAAACTGTCAACGATGCCGCCGGAGATCAGTGGGGTATCGTAAGTGACATCCGTATCATCTTCGACGTATTCTCTGATCACATAATTCTTGATGACTTCTTTCATTTCGTCCATGGTTTGGTCTCCTTTTTAAGTTTTCTGATTGATTGTTGGATTAACTTGACAATATCTCTTTATTACGCATTTCGGCGACATGATTTCGCCATTTATTATTTCACTATTAATCATTCTCCAGGGTACTGGTATCTCCTATTTCTTCGCCCCATTCTTTTGCATGGAGGATTCTGCGCATGATTTTTCCGCTCCGGGTTTTTGGAAGAGTGTCGATAAATTCAATCTCCTGCGGCATGGCGAGCGGAGACAGCTTTTTACGGACAAAGTTCATGATGTCGAGGTCCAGGTCTTTGCTGGCGACAAATCCGGGTTTCAGGGTGACAAAGGCTTTGACAACTTCCATGTTGACAAAATCGGGTTTGGCCACCACGGCTGATTCCGCCACGGCAGGATGTTCCAGAAGTGCCGATTCCACTTCGAACGGGCTCACAAGGTGCCCTCCGGTATTGATCACATCGTCATCCCGACCCACGAACCAGAAATAGCCTTCGTTATCGATGCTGGAACGGTCGCCGGGCAGGTACCATCCGTTTTGAAACTTCTTTTTATAGGTCTCTTCATTCCGCCAGTACATACGCATCATTGAAGGCCAGCCGGGTTTCAGTGCAATGAGCCCTATTTTACCGGTTTCATTGAAGGGTTCATAGGTCTCAGGATGGATGACCGTGGCGGTAATTCCCGGGAAGGGTTTTCCCATGGAGCCCGGTTTGATTTTCATACCTGGATAGTTCGAGATCATGATGGAACCGGTTTCTGTTTGCCAATAGGTGTCGAGAAAGGGTTTACCGAATACCCGTTCACTCCAGATCACAGCTTCGCTGTTCAACGGTTCGCCGACCGAAGCGAGGTGGCGCAGCGAAGAGAGATCGAATTTTTTAACGACCTCCTCTCCGGCTTTCATCAGCGAGCGAATAGCGGTAGGAGCCGAATACCACATGGTAATTTTGTATTTCTCGATAAAACGGTACCAGTTTTCGGCGGAGAAACCGGCATCGAGCACGCATTGGGTAACCCCATTACTGAAGGAACCGATGATTCCATAAGATGTTCCGGTAACCCAGCCCGGGTCGGCAGTGCACCAGTAAACATCAGAATCCCGGAGGTCAAGAACCCATTTTGAGGTCAGGTACTGTGATATCAGCGAATAATGTACATGCTTCACCCCTTTGGGTTGGCCTGTGGTCCCGGAAGTATAATGGAGCACTGAAGGAGATTCGGCAGTGGTGGGATGAATTTCGAATTGGTCTACTTTCGGTGCAGCCTCCAGGTCAAAGGCAACTTCACGTTCTCCAAGTGGTTTTAAGGGATCCGCATCAACGATAATGATGTGTTTCAGATATGGCATCTTGTCAAGGATCTTGCGAATTTTTGGGGCATGCTTGCGTTGCGTGATAATGGCCGTAGTTTCAGCATTATCCAGCCTGATGAACAAGGATTCATCACCAAACGCCGAAAACAACGGCTGAACAATGGCGCCAATCTTTAACACCCCAAGAAATCCCAGATATAATTCCGGGATTTTATCCATAAACAGGCAAACACGGTCTTCGGGCCGGACTCCGAGGTCTCTTAAAAACTGTCCGATAGTATTAGTTGCCAGGCGTATGTCGTTATAGGTATATTTTTTCGTAATACCGGTTGAGCCTTCCCAGATCAATCCGGGTTTATCAGCTTTGCCCATTTGGCAAATGCGGTCGGAACAATACCATCCGATATTGAGAATGTTGCCGGGTTTGTAATCAAGTTCCTTTTCGGCGATATTCCAATCAAAATTCTTTATTCGTTCTTCATACGATCCAATGTTCGACATAGGCTTTATCTTTTAAGGTGAAACGGTGAATTGGCTGCAGAAGGATAGGTGCGGACGCCGGAGTGTGGTTCCGCGGATGTGGGAAGATCTGAAAGATTGAAATTATGCAATGGAAGAATCGGGTTCACTTTCCAGAATTACGATGGCAATGGCCGTCTCTTTTAGATGCGATAAAGATACATGGATTTTCGAAACTGACAAACTGTCGATCAATTCTTTTGCTTTTCCATTAACTTCCAGAAATGGCTTTCCCAGTTCGTCATTTCTTGTCCCGACCTCGCCGAATCTGATCCCATACCGCCAACCCGTACCGACAGCCTTAAGAAAGGCTTCTTTGGCCGAAAAACGTGCTGCATAATGCTGGTACTTATTCTTTTTCGATTCGCAATAGGCGATCTCGACAGGCGTAAAGATCTTATCCCGAAACCCGATGTCGCGGCTCAGCGCTTTTTCAATCCGGGCAACTTCAATGATATCGGTGCCAATTCCAATGATCATAAGGGTGTTCAAATTACATATTCTTTTAACCCGAATCAGAACAGGGTCGGAAATATAACCGTGACCTGTCACTGCATTTGCTCATACCGGGAAAAGCTGTTTGGCTCTTGGTCAGGCGGCTTTTCGCGTTAATCGGTGATCACGAATGATCTTTTATTTTCTCTGGTTCCGACAAACCAGACATACCGGCCCGGAATGAACGTTCTCGCCGGGAGCAGGAATTCATGAATACCAGGTTTGATGCCTTTCCAGTAATAGATTTTTTTTCCTGAGGTGGATACGATATAAAAGTTAGTGGAACTGTCGGTCGCCTGCTCCCATTGAAACAAAATGGCCTCATTCCGGTTAAAGGTTTGTTCATGTTCCGGAACCACCAGTTCAATGGCATTTGTATTTTTAAGGGTGTCCGAATCGCCGGGTTCCGGTCTTCTGTCTTCTGATCCTGCAGGCATTTCAACCGCTGTGGCACCAGGAACAGGATTTGATCCCGGGGATGACAGGTAAACTTCTTTATCTGAACGGGGTCCGGTATCGCCGGTTTTTTGATCTACCAACCTGGATGAAAACAGAAAAACAAAAACAATCAAACAGATCACCAAAAAGGTCAGGGAAACCAATAGGGTTGCCTTCTTCCATTTATTGGATCCGGGGGTGGGCGGCCGGAGGGATGGAATCGGTTCATTCTTTTGGGATCCGGGTTCAACGGAATCGGATAACAGTGCCGGGAATGTTTGCCTGATCCTTACTTTTCGGGCAAATTCACGGTCTTCATCCAACCTTCGATTAAAATTCCGGAGTTCCTGATGGGTTAACTTCCCTTCAAGAAATTTTTCAATCAGTTCAATGTCTTCTGCTTCAGACCCCATCCGGAGAATTTCTATAAATAACCTCTTTTTCGCAAAGATATTGAATCTGCCGGAAGAAATTCTTTATCGGGTCCGGCTGTTCTTTCTTCCAGAAAAATAATAACGCCAGTCGAATGACATCCGCAATCCGGCAAACCAGGTTGTCTTCAGATCAGGCAAGGGATAATCGGAAGGATAAACCGAGGTTCTTTTCCCCGGAATATCGAAACCCCCATAGAATTGAAAAACGAGGCTCGCGCTTTGCCCGGATGAAAAGTTCCGCATAGGACGATATTCCAGGATCGGAAAATCGAACTGTGTTGTGTAGAGTGAAAAAACGGCCTGATCTTTAGTGTCCTGATCTACAGTCATTAAAAAAGCATCCGGTCCATTCCCGGTTCCGTACATGCAAATACCCACTTCGCGGCCGATGACGAACTGAAATCTGCCAATAGGAGTTCTGATCCCGGATTGCCAGGGTATCAGGCCGCCGTTTCCTGCCGCAACAACCATTTTATTGAAAGTTTTCGGGGCGGTCAGGTACAGAATTGGTCCGGCAATAAGGATATCGCCAGGGATCAGGCAAAACGGCATTCTCAACCTGAGAAAATAGGCGTCACGACTCGGAATTGCTGCCGAAAACGTACCGAAATTCTTGATGGCAGGTTCATCATCAAATCGCATTGAAGAGGCACCATCGATACGCCATCCCAGATCAAGAAATACCAGGCCATCGCCTGATTCATTCAGGACGCCTTCCATTCCGAGACCAAGACGTAAAGCAAGTTCCAACCCCGCTACCACTCCCGAAGTCGTTTGGTAATCAGCAAATCCACCATTGTACCATCCACCCCTGACCGCAGAAGCGATACCGATAAACGGACCCAGTTCGCTCCGGAACCTGGGAAGTTCACCCCATCCCGTTGCAAGTCCGGGAATGGGTGTCAACAGGAGGATTTCCCGGCATAACTGCAGTTCACCTTCCTGAACCTCCCGGAGAGGCATATACTGCGCCTTACTTACATTAAAAGTATCAGGCTCTGCAACAGAACATGGCGACGGAAATATCGTTTCATCCAGTCTTCCCGCTGCGGCATCAAGGAATTGTGTCAGACTTTTCAGCACTGCCTCTGCGGCATGATCTGCATCTTCAGGACGCATGTAGGCATCACCCATCAGTACCATCCGAACACCTTGCCAGGTTGTAATTTCAAGACCTTTTTCATTGTAATAGTCATGGGTTCCCTTTCGTTGAGAGGCATCGCCCCAAATTCCAGCAATGTGCCCCGACGTAAAACTGTCTTCCAAAAAATGAATGGCAAAAGCTTCATCGGCCAGCGCGGAAATCGCATAAGCCGAACGTTGTTCAGAAGTCAGGCGCTGTGATTGCAAACAGGCTGCTTTACGAATAGCGCTGATATGAAACCAGGTATAGGTTCCAAGGGTATTGAGTTCGCAACCCTTTTCAAAACACTTTGCAAAATATTCCGGTGCAGTAATGTTCACATTCGGCAATGCCATTAAGAAATGACCGTTGTTCCCTCCGGCCCTTGAGACATACTCCGGATCGGCACGCAAAAGTTTAATATCAGAATCCCGCATCTTATTGACCCTTTCACTCTGGTTCCGCGCTTCATCCAGGCCATTTTGCAACCGGGCGGCAATGTCGGCTACTTTTAAAATCCATTCTGTTTGAAGGATGTTGTACATCATGTTTTCGGACGATGTGGAATGATCGCCGGCAATGGCAGGCCAGGCCGCATAGTCAAGCAGGGTTGATAACCCCACCTGACCGGGATCGATGGCACCGATGGTAAGCCTTCCTTCCTTTCCTTTACGTGTCGAATTCCAAAGTTGTTCAAACAGGAAACGCCGTCCGGAATCCAGTTTTACGATCGCTTTCAGGGTAATTTCCCGGTGTTCGGGATAGAGCCAGGCATAGGCCGTCGCCGCCCGTACAGTCAGGATCAGAAGGAGGATAATTACTTTTCCATTCATATTTTGTTTCAAATTGCGCCGAGTTTCTTACCAACTTTCCTGAATTTATCAAGGGCAAACCCGATCTGTGCCATCGAGTGGGCGGCACTGATCTGAACCCGGATCCGGGATTTTCCCTTGGGAACGACCGGATAATAGAACCCGATCACATAAACGCCTTCTTCAAGCAGGGCATCGGCGAATTCCCGTGATAACTTGGCATCATTGGGAAGGTGGCCGAAACATACCGGAACGATTGGATGAATTCCGGGGACGATCTTAAATCCAGCATCTTCCATACCCTTTCTGAACAACTGGGTGTTTTCAAAAAGTTTATCCCGTAATTCGGTGGTTTCCGAAAGCATATGTAGCACTTCAAGCGTGGCACCGGTAATGGCGGGCGACAGCGTATTGGAGAACAGGTATGGCCGGGAGCGTTGGCGAAGGATCTCGACGATCTCTTTCCGTGCCGATATGCATCCTCCCGATGCGCCACCAAGGGCTTTTCCGAAGGTAGTCGTGATGATATCGACACGGCCCTGTACATTACAGTGCTCTATGGTACCCCTTCCGGTTTCCCCTACAAATCCGGTGGCATGAGAATCATCCACCATCACCAGCGCGTTGTACTTATCCGCCAGATCACAGATCTGATCAACCTTCGCAATGATCCCGTCCATGGAAAAGACGCCGTCGGTAACAATTAGCTTGAACCGGGCTTCACCCGCGTCCTGCAACACCTCTTCCAGATCATCCATGTTGTTGTTTTTATAACGGAACCGCTGCGCTTTGCATAACCGGATCCCATCAATGATGGAAGCATGGTTCAGCTCATCCGATATAATGGCATCCTGCTCCCCGAGTAAGGGCTCAAAAACCCCGCCGTTGGCATCAAATGCCGAGGAATAGAGAATGGTGTCCTCCATCCCCAGAAATTCACTGATTTTGGCCTCCAAATCTTTATGGATTTTTTGGGTACCGCAGATAAACCTTACAGATGATAATCCAAATCCATACTTGAAAAAGGTATAGTTAGCTCCCGACATTACCCGGGGGTCATTCGACAACCCAAGATAATTGTTGGCACACATATTCAGGACTTTCCTTCCGTTGGTCATGATTTCGACACCCTGAGGTGTCGTAATGATCCTTTCATTTTTATAAAGTCCGTCATGTATGATACCATCAATCTGATGTTGTAAATGTTGCTGAAAAGAACCGTACATGTTTTGAATCGTTAAGTTTAAAATATCAGATAAAAATAAGAAAAAGAATGGACAACCTCATTCAAACCGGGAGATCAGATTTTCTTCAGATTCAAATTCCTCAATTTGGGAGCGAATCTTGCAGTGAGACCCACCGTGAACAGTGTCATACATCCGCCGAAAATCACCGATGGGATCAACCCCAGTAGCTTCGCTGCGACTCCCGATTCAAAGGAGCCAATTTCGTTGGACGACCCGATAAAAATTGCATTTACTGAAGCCACACGTCCCCGCATTTCATCCGGTGTGATCAGTTGCATTGCGGTAGCTCTGATAATCACGCTGATGTTGTCGAACATCCCGCTGAGCATGAGAAGAGCGAGTGACAGGTAAAAATTCTTTGACAGTGCAAATCCAATGATACTGATCCCGAACCCGGCCACACCGATCATGAGATAGCGCCCCGCACGTGCCATTGGAGGACGGTGGGCAATAAACAGCGACATGATGACTGCGCCTGCCATGGGCGCGGCACGCAGAAATCCCAGACCCTGAGGTCCCACCATCAGCACCTCTGCCGCAAAAACGGGTAACATGGCGACGGCACCTCCGAATAAAACAGCGAACATGTCGAGCGACATGGCCCCTGATAAAACCTGGTTTCTGAATACGAATTTCAGTCCGGATGACAACCTTTGCAACAACTTCTCCTCTTCGTTGACAGGCGGAGCAGGCCTATTTTTTACAAAACTCAGCAAGAGCAAGGCGAGAAACAAGAAAAAAAGGACGGTGAGATAGGCATTTCTGACCCCGAAAAAACCATACACCAGTCCGCCAATTGCAGGACCGGTAATTGCAGCTACATGCCAGGCCGTACTGTTCCAGGTTGAGGCGTTGGTATACAAATACCTTGGAATCAGTTGCGACATCAAGGCAATAATAGATGGATATAAAAAGGCCCTGGAAATTCCTGATATCATTACAACCCCGTAAATGGGAAGGACGCCCAAAGCTGCAATAATCCCCAGACTTCTAACGGTAAAAAGAAACAACAATGAAGTTCCGGTCAGGAAAAGCAGCGTGAACCAAATAATGATTCGTTTACGGTTGTAACGGTCAGCTGCATGTCCGGCATACAGAACAACAGAAATATTCGGAAGCGCCTCGGCAAGACCGATCAATCCCAATGCAAGTGGATCGCGGGTCAGTTCGTACATCTGCCAACCCACAATGATACTCTGCATCTGAAAGGCGATGGTGGTAAAAAAACGAAAGGTCAGGAAAAGCCTGAAGTCGGAGACTTTCAGCACAGCATATGCATCGTGTTTCCCGTTCAATTCGTCATCCATAATCAGGAATTCTCAGGCTTACAGAAATATTCAATCCTAAAAAAACCCGGCCATGGCCGGGTTTGATGAATAGGGGTCAAATATTCTATTCTTCCTCTTTCTCTTGTTCCTCGTATGCTTTGAGAAGTTTATCCTGAATATCACCGGGAACCTGTGAATATTCGGCAAATTTCATGTTGTAGGTGGCCCGACCGCTGGTAATGGAGCTGAGCGCGGTGGAATACCGGTTCAGCTCAGCCAATGGAACCTTTGCAATGATCTTCTGGTAATTACCTTCACTGTCCATGCCCATAATCACGGCGCGTCGGCCCTGAAGGTCGGTCATGACTTCACCCATTTTCTCTTCCGGAACGATCACCTCCACATCATAAATTGGTTCAAGGATCTTGGGGCCTGCATTTTTAAAAGCCTCTTTAAATGCATTTCGGCCAGCCAGCTTGAACGAGATTTCATTGGAGTCGACCGGGTGCATTTTGCCATCATAAACATTGAAAACAATATCACGGGCATAGGAACCGGTAAGCGGCCCTTCCTCCATTTTCTCCATGACTCCCTTGAGAATAGCCGGCATAAAACGTGCGTCGATGGCGCCCCCGACGATACAGTTATTCATCTGCAGTGTTCCTCCCCATTCAAGGTCGATCACATCGCGGCCACGGATGGGAAATTCCGATTGCTCAACCATTCCTTCCTTAAAGGGCTGAATCATCATGTGAACCTCGCCGAACTGACCCGATCCACCCGATTGTTTCTTATGCCGGTACATCGCTTTTGCCGGTTTGGTGATGGTTTCACGGTAAGGAATGCGGGGGGCATAAAATTCAATGGGGATTTTCTCGAGGGTCTCCACATGCCATTTTGCGAGATTCAAATGAAGTTCACCCTGGCCCTGAAGGATCATCTGCTTCAACTCCCGGGAGTACCCCATGATCAACGTGGGATCCATTTTTGCCAGTTCATTCAGGATACTGCTGATCTTTTCGTCATCAGCGGTGCTTTTCGCCTTAACCGCAGTCCTGAATTTCGGATCGGGATAGATGATTGGTTCAATGATATCATCGGCGTTTTTAGCAGAGTTCAGGGTATTGTTGGTGTAACAGTTCTTCAGTTTGATCGTGGCGCCTATATCGCCAGCAACCATTTTTTCCACTTTCTCCCGGTTTTTCCCGTTGATGACAAATAATTGGGATAGCCGTTCCTTGGACTGACGAACCGGATTGATCATATCCATGGCTTCGGTAATCTCTCCTGCCATGACTTTAAAATAAGAGATCTCACCCAGATGTTGTTCGATAGCGGTCTTGAAGATAAATGCGGAAGCCGGGTCCGTACTGTTACATTTCAATACTTTGCCCTCTTTGGTCTTTATCCCCGGCATTTCATTAGGAGCAGGAACGCTGCCGGCAATGAATTCCAGCAGGCGGGCCACACCCATATCCTGACGGGCACAGACGCACATGACCGGGAAAATGGTCCGGTTGACCAGACCCGTCTTTAAAGCCTGAAGCATCTGCTCTTCCGAGAGTTCGCCTTTATCAAAGAAAATTTCCATCATTGCTTCATCTTTTGAGGCAAGCTCTTCCATCAGCGACATATACATTTCTTCTGCTTTACCTTTTTCACCGGCCGGAATATCGCTGTACTCAGGCTTCCCTCCACCGGATGAAAATTTTATCTGTTTCATTTTCAGAAGATCGATGATCGTATTGAATCCCGATCCTGCATTGACCGGATATTGCAGAAGTGTCACATTCTTTCCGAATTGTGCTTTCATCTGCCGAAGGGTCTCTTCAAAATTGGCATGCTCCTGATCGAGATGGTTTATGGCAAAGATCACCGGTTTTTGGGCCCGGGTCGAATACCGCCATGTGATCTCTGTTCCGACTTCCACTCCATTTTGTCCGTTAACCAGCATCACGGCAGTGTCGGCCACCCTTAAGGCGGAAATCACCTCGCCACAGAAATCATCAAAACCGGGCGTATCAATGATGTTGATCTTGGTGTTGTCATAAAGTGTATACAGTATAGAGGCAGATACTGAGTTCTGTCGTTCCAGCTCAATCGGCCGATAATCTGAAACAGTATTTTTGTCTTCCACCGTACCGCGGCGGTTGATCACCCCGCCCTCAAATAACATGGCTTCAGCCAGCGTCGTTTTCCCTGTTTTTGCACCCCCGATGAGGGTGATGTTGCGGATTTCATTGGTTTGATATACCTTCATGACACAGATTAAATGATAGTAAGTTCTTGATAATTATTATTTTCCCGAAAGGGATGCAAAATTAGAAAAAAATATGAAATAAACCAAAGGGGTCGAACAAATAGAATACAGGAATTAAATATTCATAATCAACTTCTTAGGGGGATTTCAGAAAGTTCCTGTTATCAGCCCGCCTGTTGCCCGGACCGGATCAGTCAATGCTATTCCTTACTAAATCCCAGGTGGAAACAGGCATTTTCGCTCCCAAATGTTCAATGATCTTCCCAGCCAGCAAGGCACCCAGTTCACCACATTGCCGAAGCGAATAACTCCTTGAATGGCCAAAAAGAAATCCGGCTGCATATAAATCACCTGCACCGGTAGTATCAATAGGAGTAACAGGGATGACACCGATTTCACATGAATCTGTCCGGGTCTTTAATAAGGAGCCTTTACTTCCGGTTTTGACAACCGCTATCTTGACCATTTCCGACATCCTGTCAATTGCATTCACCGGATCAAGACCTGTAAAGGCCCGTGCCTCTTCTTCATTGGCAAATAAAATATCTACGAATTCTTTTACTACCTCCCTTAGAAATTCGAGGTTGGCTTCTACAACATTATAGCTGGCCAGGTCGAGCGAGATAATCAACCCGTTTTCTTTGGCAAGCTCCAATGCCCTGCGGATCAGTTCATGGTTCTGTACCAGATACCCTTCAATATGAAAGTAGTCGTACCCCTGGAACATTCCAGCATGCAGATGGGATGCCGATAACTCAATAGCAGCACCCAGATAGGTTGCAAATGTTCGTTCCGAATCGGATGAAACAAGGGCTACCGCCCTGCCCGTTTCATTCTCGCTATGAATCATCCTCGGATCCACCCCGGCATTGATGAGATCTCTGACAAAAAAACCACCCAGCTCATCCGCCCCCACAACACCGATGTATCCGGCTGAAGCTCCCAGCATGGCAAGTCCGTGAATGGTATTGGCCGCAGACCCTCCGGCAGCATGACTGGTTTTATAATCCTTCAGAACTGAGAGGACCTTTGCGCTCCGGTCACGGTCGACCAGTTGCATGCTCCCCTTAGGGATCCCCAGGGTTTCCAAAACATGGTCACTTTCCAGCATGATCATAATATCAACAAGGGCATTGCCCATCCCTAAAAATTTCTTCATGGTTAAAGAATTCTTTTTGCAAAAGTACAAATTCCGTTTGAAGTATACGAGGTTGCCTCCCGGCAGGGTCTGTCAAAGGCCCGGTTTCTCTTCCAAGAATCTTGCTTGTTCATAAAAAACTACTTATTGCGTAGTATTCTATCCTAAATACCCTTAATAATTACTTCTTTCCGGAAACACAACTTAAGAACTCTGCCATCTCATTACACTTTTCAGCAGTTTTTAACACAAAGTGCCTGAAAATAACCACATCTACGAAATAACCATGACAAAACCGAAACCCAAGGCCGGTTTGCTCCGTAGAAATCAGAAAACGAAGAAATGAAAACACGTGTTCTGTTATCACTGGCCCTCATGTTTCTTTTCTCTCTTCCCTCGCAGGCTGTCGACGACGATTGTCCCTGCAGGAAGAAACGGATTGTGATCAAGGTTGAAAAACCAAAACCCGTCGTCAAACCCGCTCCCAAACCCAAACCCCGAAATATCCTGTTTGAAGATTATCCGGTCCCTTATGAGAATCTATGTAAGGGTAATACCCGGGAGTACCGGAACCTGAAAGTAAAAATCATGCCCAACCCGGTGCTGAAATTTATAAACGTTATATATGACACCGAAAATGGCCAGAATGTGAAAATCGAACTGCTTTCCTGCCAGGGCAAACTGATCAAAACACTGCTGAATGAGGTGGTGTATGGTGAGGGATTGAAAGAAAGCACTTTCGATATAAACGGAACTGTTGGTCGTGGCGATGCCTATATACGACTCACTTCAGGCGTAATTACCAAACTCGAAAAGATTTTTATCCTGTAAAGAATTTGCATACTGTGGGTTTAATAAAGGCCGCCGTACACATGGCGGCCTTTTTTTTGATGTCCCGGAGGATGTTGTGAACTTTTCACCTGAATGTAAAAAAATCTCATCTTTGTCGATTGTACCATCCAGATCACATTTTGTTGTTTGATCAAAACCAAAAAAACAGATCCCTTGAACGTGAAAGGCAAAAAAATCGGAAATCTTTTGTCACGAAGTATGTTCTTTTGCACCATTTCGACCCTGGGGATATTTTTTGGATGTTTGCAACCACAACCGCCATCGAGTCTTAAAAATGAACATGCCATGAATTACAGAACCCTGACACCTGATGAAGAACGTATCCTGATCCAAAAAGGCACCGAAGCTCCTTTTTCAGGAAAATATGAAAACTTCAGTGAACCGGGAATCTATGTCTGCAAGCAATGCGGAGCCCCGTTGTACCGGTCAGGCGATAAGTTTGATGCGCGCTGCGGATGGCCTGCATTTGATGATGAAATCGGAAATGCCGTGAAACGGGTTCCCGACGCCGACGGAGTCCGGACCGAAATTCAATGTGCCGCCTGTGGCATTCATTTAGGACATCTCTTTGAAGGCGAGGGCTTTACTCCAAAAAACATGCGGCATTGTGTAAATTCCATCTCTCTCGATTTTATTCCCGTAGGAAAGACAACACAAACAGACACTGCTATTTTTGCCGGAGGATGCTTCTGGGGTGTGGAATATTACATGAAAAAAATCAAGGGTGTGATCTCCACCGAAGTTGGCTATACAGGTGGCCATAAAGATCATCCGACTTACAAAGAAGTGTGTGCCGGTAATACCGGGCACTATGAAGCGATCCGGGTTGTATTTGATACGCAACAGACATCCTTTGAAACGGTGGCAAAAATGTTCTTCGAAACCCATGATCCTTCCCAATGGAACCACCAGGGACCCGATTGGGGTGAACAGTACCGGTCGGCGGTGTTTTACCGCAATGAGGAACAAAAGGAGATCACCCTGAAATTAATCGGCCTTTTAAAACAAAAAGGAATTGCAGTGGTCACTGAATTGAAACCGGCAGCCGAGTTCTGGATTGCCGAAGATTATCACCAGGACTATTATGAACATAAAGGGCAAAAACCCTATTGCCACGGATATGTCAAACGGTTTTAATCCATGAATTGTCGCCTGATTTCTGGTTCCATTGTATCGATCCGTTCAAAATTTCCCCACCGGAAGTTTTTACGCCTCCCGTTGGGATCCCAGGAATAAACATTATAAAAGGATTTCCCAAAGAAAAAATGGGTTGAGTTATAATACTTTGCAAAAGCGACCTGCTCCCCGGTTTTTATGTCATTCCCGATAAATGAGAATTTCATGTGTAACAGGATTGATTCCTTGAGGGCCGCACGAATCGCCAGAAGAAGCGGCCGGCCTTCAGGGTCCTCCAGATCAACATCATAATAAAGGATCTTCTCAAGATCAGGGAGTTCTTCTTCCCTCCTGAAAACCCTGATTCGTGTGTTATTTTCAATGGTCCAGACTTCAAATTTACTTTTGAGATCAATGAGGTCCCGACCCTTGTTGCCAATCCTCAGTGATAACTGAAAATGTTCCTTCCGGAACCTGATGTAAACCTTTTCAGTCGTAAACACATCCTGAGGACGTTTAATCACGAAATACACAAGAAAACCTGAGAAAATGGATGTAAAAAAGAGAGAGATGGTCGATTGTACCATCACTATCTGCCTGCCGATCTGAGTGATCGGGTGAATATCTCCAAATCCAATGGTATGAAAGAAAACTATGCTAAAATATACCGCTTTTTCAAAAGAGAGTTTTTCAGAATAAGGTTTTGCCGCGGGCATCATTTCGATGCTGTCGGTTTGATAATAAATAAATGCAAAACCGAAAATCAGGATCATGTAGACAATCAGGGCGACCAGTATGAAAGTCAATACCTCCCGGGTTTTAAATTTAAATTTCATAAGCAAAGAATTATTGGATGGACCGTCAGAATCGCAACCTCTCTTTTTTGTAAAAATATAACATTAATACTTAAATTTGACCGATATTTGTGAATTTTAAACCTGATCCCATGAGAAGAAAGCTCCGTTTTCTGATCCTGACCATCAGCATGGTTTCAACAGGATTTCCGCTGTGGTCGCAAATTTTGGAACTCCGTGAGATCTGTCATTACGATTATAAAACCGACTTTACATCCATCGCTGACCGTAAAAAAGATGATCTTTTCCCCAAAGGAAACACCCGGGGGTTCGTACATTTTTACCGCGGGATCAGTTTGCTGCGTCAGCGATCGTATCGTGAATCAATTCAGGATTTCAAGAATTCACTGACCGATACAACGGTCAACCGTTCACTTTGTAATCTATACCTGGGTATTGCTTTTATGCAACTTAAGATGCCTGATAGCATTCTCGCCATGTACAGCAAGGTTTTTAAAGTTCCCGTCGCGGAGTTGAAAAAACCTGAATTCTGGGACAACATGCCTTATGAGAAAGATAATACATTCGGTGCCTACCTTATGGGAACCAACAATGCCATCAACAGTCCCACTGATACCCTTTTGATCGAGGCCTTGTTTAATTATGCGACAAAGGATCCCACCTTCTACGATGCTTTTGTTAATTACGGATATTACTGTTTTTCGACCCAGCGTTTTGGTAAATCCATCGGCCTTTTGTTAAAAGCCCGTGAACAGGATAAAAAAGACGACAGCACCATGTTGCTGTGCATGGGATACCTTTACCGGCTGGTAGGCGACAATCAGCAATCAATTAAATCCTATGATCTGTTGATCAACCAGTTCCCCGATCATGCTGCGGCCTTTAACAACAGGGGTTGTGTTTATGCCTATCTCGAAAAATACAACCGGGCCATCAGTGATATCGGGCGGGCTGTGACCAAAGAACCCAGGTTGGTTGAATCCTACTGGAACAGGGGACTTGTCTACCTGAAGACTGAAAAGTTTGATCGCGCCGTGGAAGATTTTTCAGCGGTGATAAGAATTCAGCCAAATTCGGGGGATGCCTATTATTACCGTGGATTCTCCAAAAAAGCCAATGGTGATCTGTCGGGTTCCGTATCCGATTTTACCAGGGCTCTTGAGTTAAAGAAAAAGTAATCCCTGATCCGGTGCAATTTTAGTGGTAGGCGGAAGGGTTTTCCCTCCGTATTATATTTTTTTACGATGATCGTCTTAGAGAATACCCTCATTTCCGACGAAATAAAAACTGTCCGGTTTTCATGCGACCTTTCCCGGTGTAAAGGAGCCTGTTGTATTGAGGGCGATGCCGGAGCTCCGCTGGAAGAAGAAGAGATCTCATTACTGGAGGATCATCTCGACGCCATAAAACCGTTTATGATGGAAGAGGGAGTACTTGAAGTTGAGCAAACCGGGGTGTTTGATTATGATTCCGAAGGAAGATATGTCACTCCATTGATTCAGGGAGGGGCGTGCGTTTTCGTATATTTTGACCACGAAATTGCCCGGTGTGCCATTGAAAAGGCTTTTTTAGAGAACCGTATCCCGTTTGCAAAACCCATTTCCTGCCACCTGTATCCGATCCGGATAAAAAACACCGGGTTCAACGAGTTGTTAAACTACCACAAATGGCCGATCTGCCGAAAAGCGCTTGAAAAGGGATACCATGAAAAAACGCCTCTTTACCGGTTTCTGGAAGAGGCGTTAATCCGTAAATACGGAAGAAGTTGGTACAACAAACTGGTTAAGTTACTGCATTAGCTCCCCCGGATTGAGCAAGTGAAGTCCTTTTTGCCACAGCCAGAGCTGAAAATTCCTTGTCCATCAGGAACAATCCCCCCTTTTCCGGTCCGGCCAGTTTGATCTGGTCAAGAATACTGCGCACTGTGCTCTCTTCTTCAATTTGCTCATTGATGTACCATTGGAGGTAATTGCCAGTGGTATAATCCTTTTCTTTCACGCAAATGGCATACAGGTCGTTGATTGAGGACGAAATGTACTCTTCGTGCTTCAATACCTGTTGAAACAGATCCACCAGGGTTTTGAATTTAGACTCAGGCGCCTCCAGGGCAGGAATGACCGCTGTACCACCGCGGTCATTGAGATAGTGCACCAACTTGAGCATATGAATACGCTCCTCTTCCGTTTGGGCATAAAGCCAGTCAGCAGCCCCCGGAAACCCGTTTCTTTCGGCCCAGGAAGCCATTGCCAGATAAATCCGTGACGAATGTTCTTCGCGTTTGATTTGCTCGTTGATCGCTTTTTCAACATTCTTTGTTATCATGATCGTTGTGTTTTACTGATTATCAATTGGACTTTTTCGTAAAAAAGATTTTGCGTTAACCTTTTAATGCTTCCGCTCCCGATACGATTTCCAGGATATCGTTGGTGATTGCATTTTGCCGTGCCTTGTTGTATGAGATATTCAGTTCCCGGAGCAGTTCCGTTGCATTGTCGGTCGCCTTTTGCATGGCAGTCATCCGGGCTCCCTGTTCAGAAGCAAAAGAATCCAGAATTGCTTTAAATAATTGAATCCGCAGGGTTTTAGGGATGAGCTCACGGACAATGGTTTCACGGTCAGGTTCAAAAATATAATCTGCAGCGTTTTTCTGTGTTGCTTTTATTTCCTGCTCTGCGACAATGGGCAAATATTGTTCAACCACCAACCGTTGAACCGCAGCGTTCTTAAATTGATTGTATACCAGTTCAATCCGGTCGAACTCTTTTGCCACGAATCCTTTCATGATTTTTTCGGCCAATGGGGAGACCTGATCAAATGTCAGATGATCAAACAGCTCATCATGAGCTTCGAGGACCTTGAATTTTCTTTTCCTGAAATATTCCGTAGCTTTTTTCCCGATGGTAATAAAACTGACATTCCCTTTGCTGTAAGGGTCTTTATAAATATCGGAGCACAGGGCCAGCGCCGCTTTAATGATGTTTGAATTGAATGCACCACACAGCCCGCGGTTGGAAGCGATAACGATAAGAAGAATTTTTTCGGGTTTGCGTTCCTGTGAAAAAACACTTTCCTCGGTGACTTCGATGCTGGAGCACAGGTTTTGCAGTATTTCACGAAGTTTGGCTGCAAAAGGCCGCAATTTTATGATTGCGGTCTGCGATTTCCGCAATTTGGAAGCCGCGACCATTTTCATGGCGTTGGTGATCTGCTGGGTGGATTTTACCGAGGCGATCCGCAGTCGTACTTCCTTTAATCCGGCCATTTCAGAGGGCTATTTCTTTTCTTCGTATTTCTTTGATATTTCCCGTGCAACTTGTTCCATGGTTTTCATATCTTCATCCAGGATCTTGCCGGCTTTGAGGTTATTGAGAACCGCCTGATGAGTCACTTCCATAAAGTGCAAGTATTCCGTTTCGAAATTGTTGATATTTTTCACGGGTACATTGCGAAGCAGGCCGCGGGTTCCACAAAAAATAATGGCAATTTGCTTTTCAACGGGCATGGGTGTATACTGCGGTTGCTTGAGGATCTCGACATTCCGTGCTCCCTTATCAAGAACCGCCTTTGTTGCGGCATCCAGGTCGGATCCGAATTTTGAGAACGCCTCCAGTTCGCGGTACTCAGCCTGGTCGAGCTTCAGAGTGCCCGCCACCTTTTTCATCGATTTGATCTGGGCATTTCCCCCAACACGCGAAACGGAGATTCCAACGTTGATAGCCGGCCGTATTCCTGCGTTGAAGAGACCTGTTTCCAGGAATATCTGGCCGTCGGTGATGGAGATAACATTCGTGGGGATATAAGCTGAAACGTCGCCAGCCTGGGTTTCGATGATGGGTAATGCTGTCAGGGATCCTCCGCCTTTGACTTTATTTTTCAGGTTTTCGGGCAGGTCGTTCATCTGGCGGGCAATATCATCGGAGGAGATGATGCGGGCAGCCCTTTCAAGCAACCGCGAATGCAGGTAGAAAACATCGCCGGGATATGCTTCACGGCCGGGCGGGCGGCGCAGTAAAAGGGACACTTCGCGGTAGGCGACCGCCTGTTTTGAAAGGTCATCATAAATCACCAGAGCCGGACGTCCCGTATCACGGAAATACTCCCCGATAGCAGCCCCGGCAAAAGGTGCATAGAATTGCATGGCAGCAGGATCCGACGCCGTAGCGGCAACTACGATGGTATATGCCATGGCTCCTTTTTCTTCAAGCGTCTTTACAATATTGGCGACGGTAGAACCCTTCTGCCCGATTGCCACATAGATACAGTAAACCGGTTCACCACGATGGTAAAATTCTTTCTGATTGATGATTGTATCGATGGCAATGGCGGTTTTCCCGGTCTGCCGGTCGCCAATGATCAGTTCGCGCTGTCCCCGGCCGATCGGAATCATCGCATCGATGGGTTTAATTCCTGTTTGCAAAGGCTGGTTGACAGGCTGACGGAAGATTACCCCGGGAGCTTTACGTTCCAGCGGCATTTCAAGTCGTTCCCCTTCAATCCTGCCTTTCCCGTCAATCGGTTCACCCAGGGTGTTGACCACGCGCCCGAGCAAACCCTCACCCACTTCGATCGATGCAATTCGGCGGGTACGTTTTACCACATCCCCTTCTTTAATCTCATAGGACTCTCCCAGCATGACAGCTCCCACATTGTCAGCCTCAAGATTCAGAACGATCGCTTTCAAGCCGTTTTTTTCAAATTCGATCAATTCACCGCTTTCGGCATTGTCCAAACCATAAATACGGGCAATGCCATCACCCACGGTGAGGACAGTTCCGACCTCTTCCAGTTCGTGTTCGCTGTGATATCCGGCCAGTTCTTTGCGTAATATCGCCGTAACTTCAGCAGGCTTAATTTCAGCCATAATATCTCTCGTTTATTGTGTGTATCAGTCAATCCTGACGATTGATGAATCCATCAATTGTCCCGTTATTAAAATCCTTTTTTGTACAAATTCACTTTTGCGACGGCACTTCGCAGGTTTTCAATTTCCCTTCTGATGCTTGCATCAAATTGTTTATCCTTCCACGAAAGAACAAATCCGCCGATCAGGGAGTCATCAATAGCGACCTTCAAGTCGATATCCGACCGGGTATACCGGCTCATGATGGCCATAACGTTCTTTCTGATCTCATCATCGGGATGAACCGGCGATGAGAAATATACTTTCAAAATGTTTTTATAGGCAAGATACAATTCCACAATCTCAAGGGAGATCTCATGCAGAAATGATTCACGCCGTTTTCTGACCATGATCAGCATATAGTTCAGGGTTAGCGGCTGAACTTTACCGGAAAAAATATGCCGGATCACGGATAATTTTTTATCTGTATGAATAACCGGACTTTTCATTAACAACCTTAACTCGCGATTTTGATCACAGGTCTCCGACACCAGCAAATTATCCCTGTAGACCTCTTCAACAAGGTTTTTCTCGACCGAAAGGTCGAAAAGGGCTTTTGCATAACGTTTAGCTACCAGCGAAATTTTCATGGGGTCACCGGTTAGTTGAATTTATAATCTTTGAGCAACCCTTTAATGTATGCTTCCTGTTCCCTGGGTTCCGAAAGCTCTCTTTTCAGGATCAATCTGGCCAGGTCAAGAGAACTCTGAGCGATCTGATTTTTCAGTTCGGTCATGGCAGCCATTTTTTCGTTGTGGATGCTCTCTTTTGCACTTTCAATTATTCTTGAAGCCTCTTCTCCTGCCTTCAACCGGGCCTCCTCAATGATTTTCTCTTTAATTTTCCGGGCTTCATTCATCATGGCATCCCGCTCGTTTTTGGCTTCCTGCATCAACTGTTCATTGCTGAATTTGAGCTTTTTCATCTCTTCCTTCGCCTGATTAGCTGCATTCAGCGCTTCGTGTATCGAAGTTTCACGCTCATGGAGCATTTTTAAAATTGGCTTCCAGGCAAATTTTCCGAGGATGAACAGCAACAACAAAAAAGCCAGTGTCATCCAAAAAAGCAATCCCAGTCCCGGCGTTATTAATTCCATGTCGTTATGTTTTGAAGGTTCATAATTTCAGGGTAATTCACGGAACAACCGATCGTTGTTCCGTGAACAACCTGATTCCGCTAGATGAAAAGTATCAGCAGACAGACAACGATGGCGAAAAATGCTACGCCTTCGACAAGGGCGGCTGCGATGATCATGTTCGACCGGATGTCACCTACAGCTTCGGGCTGACGGGCGATGGCTTCCAGGGCGCTTTTACCGATGTTACCGATACCAATACCGGCACCGATTACCGCGATCCCTGCACCAAGGCCTGCTCCCATTTTGGCAATTGCGGCGAAATCACCGGCCAATTGCAGTAAGATGGCTAATAAATGCATAATCAATTTGTTATTTAATGTTACTACTAAATTTCATTCTTCATTTGAAATCGTCCATCGTAAGTTGTCCATTTCAATGGTGTTCCGGCTCAATAGTCGCCAAACCGAAATATAGCGCCGAAAGAAGGGTGAAAACATACGCCTGGATAAAGGCTACCAGCAGCTCCAGAAGATCCATGAAAACCATGAAAGCTACCGATACTACGGAAACGCCCAGTCCCAATGCTGCGCTGATCGCTCCGAAAATAAAGATAAGGCTCACGAATCCGAGTACGATGATGTGCCCGGCGGTTATATTCGCGAAGAGTCGGACCATCAGTACGAAGGGTTTGGTGATGATCCCGATAATTTCGACAACTGGCATAAGCGGCAACGGAATCTTCAGCCACCAGGGTACACCGGGCGTGTTGATGATATCGATCCAATAGTGTTTATTCCCGTTGAGGGTCGTGATGATGAAAGTGAAAACCGCCATGACCAGTGTTACGGCAATGTTCCCGGTTACGTTTGCGCCTCCCGGGAAGAAGGGTATCAATCCGAAAAGATTGTTGAAGAAGATAAAAAAGAATACAGTCAGAAGAAAGGGCATAAACTTCTCATACCGTTTCTCCCCGATCGAACTTTTGGCAATATCATCCCTGATAAACAAAATTAGGGGTTCTAACAGGGATTGTAAACCTTTCGGGGCTTTATTGGGATTGTGTTTATACCGGCGAGCCACCGAAACAAAAATCCATATCAACAGGAAAGAGCTTATAAAGATCGCCAGAACCGTTTTGGTGATTGAAAAATCATACACCCTGGCGGCAATTGATCCGGACGCCCCTGTATCAGCAACCCTGATAATTTTTCCCTTATCAGGTCCGTCCTGTTCCAACCTGAACCCCTGATAACTGTGTGTCTCATTATGAAACCGGTTCGAGGAAAAAACATGTACCTTACCATCATACAACAATATTACGGGCAACGGAACAGTAATATGAAGGCTTCCGATTTCAGCAATATGCCATTCGTGATTGTCGACAACGTGTTCCATAATCATCCGGCCGGCATTGAAAGATTCCTGTTCTCCGGAAGCAGGATGATCCGCTGTACCGGCCCTGACGGTGCAAGTAAACAGAATCACGAAGAGCATTATCGCTGTCTTCCCGAAAAACAATCCTTTCTTGAGCATGGCAGGCATCATGAAGTAAAGGGAATCAATATTGAAGTGCAAAATTAGAAATTAAACTTTAATTACAAACCCAATCACAAATATAAGCGTTTTGAGGGTTGTAACCAAATTACAAATTCATCGTCTTACGTCCCTGATGAATGTAAAATCACTACTTTTGAAGCCTTTTAAATTCCGCACCATGCAGATGCATCGTTTTTCAACCCTGTTCCTTTCTTTGTGCTTCCTTTTCACTATCTGGGCGGGGGAAAGGGTAACAGCTCAAAAAATCTGGACCCTTGAGGATTGTATCAATTTTGCCCTTGAAAACAACCTCGATATCAACAAGCAAATGCTTACGGTTGAAGGTAATAAAAAGGCCCTGCTCCAAAGCGGCCTGAATATGCTTCCCAACCTGAACGCGAATGGAACCAATTTCTGGAATTTTGGTCAGACCATCGACCAGTATACCAATACCTTTGCCACTACAACCGTCCGATCGAATAACTTTTATATTTCCAGCAATGTCACGCTTTTCGGGGGGCTACAGAAACTGAACACATTCAAGGCCAACAAGATCAATTTATTGGCCAGTCAATATGACCTGGATGTGATCAAGAACAACATCTCGCTTTCAGTTGCCGGTTATTATCTTGACATTCTGTTTAATCTTGAGCTCCTCGGTGTAGCGAAGGAACAACTCAGGATAACGACTGCACAATCGGAACGTATTCAGAAAATGGTCGATGCCGGTTCCTCGGCCCGGGGAGATCTGCTCAACATCAACGCACAGAAAGCCACAGAGGAACTAAACGTGGTCGATGCCACGAACCGCCTGTCAATCTCCAACCTTTCCCTGCAGCAACTCATCGATCTGACAGTGACCCGTGATTTCACCATTGAAAAACCCGCATTGAAGGATGTAAAAGCCCCGCTGGATCAAATTACGACCGAAGTAATCTTTGAAAAAGCCATGAAGACCAGGCCCGAGATTCGTGCTGCTGAACTCCGGGTGGAAGCTGCCCATAAGCGCCTCGCTATTGCACGCGGTTATGTCCAGCCCGTGTTAAGTCTTAGCGGGAGCTGGGGTACGGGGTATTCGGGCGCTGCCATGGAGGTCGATCCCGGTTCGATGGGCGACACCACCTGGAAGGCGATCGGAATTACACAACAGTCGAAAGATATCGTTCTCATGCCCCAGATCGATTATAGATACCGGGTGAAGGATTTTTCAGAGCAACTGAAAGATAACAGCAATCAGTCCGTGGGATTTTCATTGAGTGTTCCAATCTTTAACGGGTGGCAGGGACGCAATGCCATCAGTCAGGCAAAAATCCAAAAAACCCAGGCAGAGATCGATCTGGATATTAAAACACGGGATCTCAGGAAGTTGATTGAACAGGCGTTTGCCGATGCCGTTTCAGCCCTTCAAAAATACAGCGCCTCCGGCGAAAAAGTAGCGGCCCAGAATGAAGCATTTAAATATGCCCAGCAAAAATTCGATGTCGGAATGATGACTTCATTCGATTACAACAATACCAAGAAGGACCTTACCAAGGCTGAATCAGATCTGCTTCAGGCCAAGTATGATTTTATTTTCAAGACCACCATTCTCGATTTTTACATGGGTAATCCCATCCGTATTAATCGTGAATAATCCTTAAAACTGCATTTCAACCATGAAGATTTCCAGAAAAAAAACGTGGATCATCATCGCATCCGCAGCGGTGATTGCGCTGATCATCATTGCTGTTGTAGTAAAAAACAACCGTGAGGTAAGCATCCGGGTCGCCACCGAAAAAGTAGCGAAACGATCCATTATCCAGACGGTTTCATCCAACGGAAAAATCCAGCCGGAAAAAGATATCAAAATAAGCCCTTACATCTCAGGTGAGGTCGTTGAACTTTACGTGAAAGAAGGAAACCAGGTAAAGAAGGGGGATCTGCTGGCAAAAATCGATCCTGAAATCTATATCTCCCAATTCGATCAAAGCGAAGCATCCCTGAACTCCCAGAAAGCGAACCTTGCCAATTCGAAAGCCCGGCTTGTCCAGTTAAAGGCCCAGTTCGAAAATGCCCGTCTCACGTATGAAAGGCAGGATAAGCTGTTTCAGCAGAATGTGATCTCGAAAGCTGATTTTGACCAGGCAAAAGCGACTTACCAGGTCACCCTGGCTCAGGTCACAGCAGGCGAACAGGACATCAGCGCCTCCGAATACATGGTCAAGAGCGGTGAGGCAGTCCTGAAAAAATCGAGAGAGGATCTGAACCGAACCGCAATCTTTGCGCCCAGCGATGGAACCGTTTCAAAGCTGAGTGTTCTGAAAGGAGAACGTGTTACCGGCGCATCACAGTTTTCCAGTGGTACTGAGATCATGCGAATCGCCAATCTCAATGAAATGGAAGCCCAGGTCCAGGTCAATGAAAATGATATTGTAAGGGTGAGCATGAATGATACCGCACTCATTGAAGTAGACGCATACCTGAACCGCAAGTTCAAAGGGATTGTTACCGAGATCGCCACTTCAGCCAACACGACCGGGGTCAGTGTCGACCAGGTTACCAATTTCAATGTGAAAATTCACCTCATCAAGGAATTCTATCAGGATCTTCTGAAAGGAATGCCCCCCGATTATTCGCCGTTCCGGCCGGGGATGTCCTGCACCGTCGAAATCCAGACCGAAACAGCCGAAAACACACTGACCATTCCGATCCAGGCCGTTACAACCCGTGTCGATAAAGACACCCTTGACAAGATCAATGAAAAGAATAAAACCCGGACGGATGATAATTATGACCAGGTGGAGACCGTATCGGTCAAGAAAAAGACGGGTGAAATCCAGGAATGTGTATTCCTGCTTAAAAACGGAACTGCAAAAAAAGTGGATGTGAAAACAGGTATCCAGGATAATACCTATATTCAGATCCTGAGCGGTTTGAAAGAGGGCGACGAGATTATTACGGCACCCTATTCCGCGGTTTCCAAGTTACTGAAAGACGGCGACAAGGTTAAAAAAGTCGATAAAAAAGAGCTGTTCACCAAAGAAAAAGAGAATTAGTTCATGGGGTTGATCCTCAGTCTTGAAACCACCTCGTCGGCCTGTTCTGTTGCACTTGCTGCCGACGGTGTTTTGTTGAAGGAACAATCAAACCACGCCGCAAATATTCACGCTTCATATTTGACGCTATTTTTGGAATCGGTCATCCGGGATTCCGGCCATTCATTTGACGATCTCGATGCCGTTGCGGTGAGTATGGGTCCGGGTTCCTACACCGGTCTCCGTATCGGTACTGCCGCTGCAAAAGGGTTATGTTATGCCATCGGGAAACCGCTTATTGCAGTTCCAACCCTTCAGGCTCTTGCCTGGGGAATGAAACAGCAAATGACAATAGATCCGCATTACGTCTTCCCGGTAAACGATATTTTTTGCCCGATGCTCGATGCCCGGCGTATGGAGGTATACTGCGGCCTTTACAATTCAACCATTGACGAAATCAGGGAGGTCCGCGCCGAAATCATCCACGAAAATTCATTCGGGGAGTATCTTGATCAAAACCGGATTATTTTCGGGGGTCCGGGGGCCGATAAATGCAAATCTCTTCTTGCAGGAACCCGGAATACTTTTTTCATCGATCAGATAAGGCTTTCGGCCACGTACATGATTCCCTTTGCCGAAGAAAAATACCTTACTGCAAAATTTGAAAATCTGGCCTATTTTGAACCCTTTTACCTGAAAGATTTCGTTGCTGGAAAACCCAGGGTAAAAGGATTGAACTGAAGGTCGATATTTTCCTATTAAGTCAGGAATACATTTACGATTGCTTATTTTTGTACACCGAAACATCCGGAGTGAAACGCTCAGCGGGCCATGCCGGAACAGGATTCTTAATCATGATATCCAACAAAGGATTTAAGCGGTTTAAAACCCGTGTTGTTTCTGTCGGAGATGTGCCTATGGGCGGGGATTATCCGGTACGGGTACAATCCATGACCAGTACCCCGACTTTAGACACCCGTGCGACTGTTCAACAGGTTGTCAGAATGATCGAAGCCGGTTGCGAATATGTACGGATCGCGGTACCCGGAATGAAGGAGGTCGAAAATCTGGCTGAGATCAAAAAAGCCCTCCGGCAGAAAGGATTTAAAACCCCTTTGATCGCTGATGTTCATTTCAGACCGGAAATTGCAGAGGTTGCTGCCACCCTCGTGGAGAAGGTCCGGATCAATCCTGGAAATTACGTCGACAGAAACTCAAAGGGAAGCATCAAAAAATCCAAAGAGAACCGGCCTGACGGAGAAACAGAACGGATTGGTAAACGGCTCAGACCCTTGCTCGAAATCTGCAGACAACATGGAACGGCCATTAGAATTGGTGTGAACCATGGTTCACTGTCGGAACGCATCCTCGAGGAATATGGCGACACTCCGAAAGGCATGGTGGAATCGGCACTCGAATTTGCAAGGATTTGCGAAACCTTCTCATTTTATGATCTTGTTTTTTCAATGAAAGCAAGCAATGTCAGGGTTATGATCGCGGCAAACAGGTTGCTGGTTAAGGAGATGGCCCGGGCCGGGATGAATTATCCCTTGCACCTGGGGGTCACAGAGGCTGGTGCCGGTGAGGACAGCCGGATCAAGTCGGCAATCGGGATCGGCAGTCTCCTTGCCGACGGAATCGGAGATACCATCCGGGTTTCCCTGACCGAAGATCCCGAGTTTGAGATTCCGGTAGCCTACAATATCCTTCAGGCCGCTTGTTCCCGGATCACAAAAACAGAGTATATCGCCTGTCCTTCCTGTAGCCGGACCCTGTTCAATATTCAGGATGCCTTGAAACGTATCGAAAACGGCACCTCGCATCTTACCGGGTTGAAAATAGCCGTAATGGGTTGTATCGTGAACGGCCCTGGTGAAATGGCCGATGCCGACTACGGATATGTGGGTTCAGGCAAGGGAAAAATCGCCCTGTATAAAGGGAAAAAAATCATCCGGAACAATATTGATGAAAAGGAAGCGGTAGATGCTCTGATTGGGTTGATCCGCGAATCGGGCGACTGGAAAGATAAGACCGGGTGAACCGGCGCTCCGGTCTGCTATCTGTAATGCACGGGGCCCGTCATTCTCCCGTCACAATCTTCAGGCACCGGGGTAGGATTTCAAAGGTGAAAGGAGAATTTCCGAGTGACTCACCATCTGTTTCCAGATAAATTTTACCCGTCGACCGAATTCTGATGTTCTCACCCCGGAAGGTTTCCACAATGGGTAGATCGACCAGCGAACCGTCGAAAAGTTTCCGGGCATATTTGACCACCAGCCATTTTGAAGCCTTTTTGATAAGGGTGACATCCAGCAACCCGTCATCGGGAACCGCGTATGGCACTTGTTTCATCCCGCCACCGTTATATTTGCAGATACCTACATTCATCGAAAAGATCTCCCCTTTGAATGCCGTCTTCCCGTCCACTTCGATCACGGCCTCCATGAACTGATATTGAAACAGACCGGCAAAGACAAAATAGAGGTAGGTCAGCGGTCCGCCCTTTCCCTTTTCTTTGAGCAAGTTGGTTTTTTTTGCTACCAGTGCATCATACCCCATACCCGCTACGTTCATAAAAAAACGGTTTTCCAGAGATTCATGATGGTAATAGCGTACGGTACCCACATCCTGAAGCCGGGTCTTCTTTCGTTTTAAAATTTGAATGGCATGAACGTAATCAAAAGGAATTTGGAACATGCGGCACCAGTCGTTGCCGGTACCCACAGGGATCATGGCCAGGGTGATGTCGCTCACCGTAGTGGTTTTCTGGAGAAAGAGTCCGTTCAACACCTCATTGAGGGTGCCGTCTCCCCCGATGACTGCAATATTCCGGTATCCGTTTTCAACGGCCCGTGCAGCAAATTCAGTGGCATCGCCCCGCTTCGTGGTAAGTACATGATCAAATCCGACTTGTTCTTCCTGTAAATTTCGGATGATCCGGGGCCAGTCTCTCAGGCCTCTTTTCACACCGGCATTTGGATTTACGATCATCATCCATTCGGCGTTGACGGCCGGGGTACTTTCATCCATAAAGTTTCTTTCCAAAGGTAAGGTTTTAATTGCATTCATTTAAAAAGTCGATCTTCCCTTCTGCGGGCAAAGAGAAACAAGGTATAGAAAAATGCGAAGAAGGTCACACCTGTCTGCGATTCAATCGTATCCTCAGTTAACATCGAAAGAAGGGCAATCAGCAAAAAGAGATTCATAAAGAAATCGTGACGGTAACCCCGAAGGTACAAGGGATAGAAGATGACAAAGAGAAACCAGGCCAGTCCCGGGATTCCAAAACCGACTAAAATCGATAAAAACTGGTTGTGTGATCGCCAGCGTTGATCGGGTGCAAGTTTTGTCTGCATCCTTTCATACTGCCGTTCGAAGGCGATATTCATATCGCCTGTCCCCACTCCCGTGAGCCAGTGCTCCCGGATGATCCCCAGAGAAGCCTTCCAGAATTCGACCCGTTGCATCACCGTTGATCCGGTAGGATTACCGGTCTCCCGGTATGTGTCGAATCCCGATAAGAATTCATAGATCCTCGCACGCAGGCTCAGATTACCGATAAATAAATAATTTGGTACCCCTTTTTCTATCGCGCTGATCTCTGCTTCAGTCAATCTTTCGACCGCATCGCCATCCTTTCGCCATCCTTTCGACGACAAGAACCGGATCACTGTGAAAGCACATACCTCTTTTTTCTTGTTGAGACTGTCGAAAGGAATAGTGCTGCGTTTATTCCATACCTCCCGCATCTCCTCCATCTGAACATAAATCCAAAGATAATTTCCGTTCTCGGTCAGCCGGGAAAGCGAATCGTTCAGGTACTGATTTCCCTTTGATGAGACCTTATCAAGCCTTTTAAAATCAACCGGATTGACCCGGTAATAATCATTAACAACGGACCTCAGTGATAGAACCAGGGTGGTCGAAGCAGTGAGGATCGCCAGGATCAGGCCGGCACGCAACCAATTGTTCCGGGTATGGATGATATGTAACAGCAGAAACAAAAGAAACAGGATTACCAAAATGGAAATACCTGTAAATGATTGTGAATAAAACAAATAAAACAGAAACCATCCCGCGGTCAACCGGAAGATCCACCGCAACCAAAAAGGGAAACAGGAATTTCGGAACGACAGATAAATCAGGGAACAGATCGAGAGTACGATCAACAGGCTCAGAATTATATGCGAGACGTTCCTTGAGACTTCTCGTATGTCGATAAATTGGTCATGGAGGATAAGAAAACCGTTATAAAGGGTCCTGCACAAAACAGTAGCTGCGAACAGCACCAGGAGGTAATAAAATCCTTTTCTGTCGAAAGGCTCAGAAGTCGCTATCAGCAAGGGAAGCAGCAACAGAGGTAATTTGGTGCGAAGATCTTTTAAGGCATAATCAAAGTCGGTAGTGAAGATCAGACCTGCCAGATGCAGGATAAAGATCGAGCTGAAGATCATGGCTGCTTTCCGACTGAAAAACTGCCTGAAACCCTGAAGGATGGCAACTAAAATAAGAAAGATCGCTAAAGGAATAAAAGTTAAAAATGCCAGGAATCCTGACTTTGAATTCAGGTAATCAAAGAACTGCCGGTAAGAAAATCGCTCCATGACCCACCCTCCTGCGATCATCATCTGTCCGATGCTGATCCCTACCTTTGAAAATGGCAGGGAGACAATGATCACCGACAACGAGAATATGTACCAGGTTCTGAAGAACCGGCTTCCCAAAAGAAGTTGACCGGTGTTATGCAAAAAAGCGGGCACGACCTTTGCGTAACTTGATTTTAAAAACAAAGAAACGATCTGAACCTTTAATGTCAATCCTTTGAATCTCATACGGATACTTCAGTGGCCACGGATTGATCCTGTTCCCGATACGAAGGGCAAAATCAAGTTTAAGCTCTGTGAAGCGTTCAAACAACCGCATTTTTTTTTCGGGATCCTTTCTTGGATAACCTCCATAGGGATATGCCAGAACCGCGGTATGAGGGATGGCATGATACGCCAATGTCTCCCTGCAATTCCGGATGTCCTCAGCAGCTTCATCCGGGGTCAGATCCCGGTAATTGTGGTGCATAAAGGAGTGTAATCCGATTTCGATGTTCTCCTGCATCGCGATTCGGTGCAGTTCCTTCCCAGTCAGTAAAGGGTCGTTCCCCTGATCCCAGATATTGGTTTTCCCGATAAATGCCGCCGGAACCATGACGGTAGCCGTGTATCCGAATTCTTTCAGTAGCGGAAGGGCCCGGGTCAGAAAATTACGGTAGGCATCATCAAAAGTAAGTACCACTGCTTTTGATGGAAGCGGATCACGGTGATCCATCATTCGTTTCAGGTCGGTGAAGGAATAGGTTTTATAACCTTTATCCTTGAGGTATGTAAGCTGTTGCCGGAATTGATCAACAGTAACGGTCAGCCCGTCGGGTTTCCCCACCTCAATTTTATGATACATCAGTACAGGAAGTCCTTTCCGGGGAGGCATTAAGAAGTTATATTGCAATTGAAGGAAAACCGCAATAACTGCAATCAGGATCGAAACAAGGATCACAATATTCATCGGTTCGGGGTAATTTCGAGGGTTTTGGCGATTTTCAGTGTGGCATAAACGGCCGCAAGAAAGGACCACATGAATCCCGGGTATCCATCCAGGAATCCGCCTTTGATCACATAAAAAGTAAAAAAGCTGATTGGAAACTTCAGCGGAACCCAACAGCGTGAAAAGTGTTTTCCCCGGCTCACATATCCTTCTGCTGCCCGAGTCGTGTAAAAATTGATTTTTTCAAGATGGTGGCTGATATCCCGGTAAGAATAATGTACTATCCTGCCCCGCATGGTTCCGACAGTTCCGTTAACCCTGATACCTTCATGAACAGGGACCTTTGTAAATCCTCCGTGATCCCGGTTGAACAGCCTCAGATGCAGCTCCTTCCCCACTCCGCCATGCTGCAGGATCTTTCCCATGAAATAAAGCGAAAACGGGATTCTGAATCCATGAACGGATTGGGCTCCGCCGGTTTTCTTCCATTCAAGAATTTCATTTTTCAATTCCTCCGTAATCACCTCATCGGCATCGATGGAGAGGACCCAGGAATTAGAGGAACATTCGACTGCGAATTGTTTCTGAGTCCCGTACCCGTCGAACTCCCTCGCAAAGACCCGGCAACCAAAACTGCGGCAAATTTCCGCTGTCTTATCGGTCGAAATGGAATCGACAACCACAATCTCATCTGCGACGGTTCTCAACGATTCAATGCAACGGACGATGTTTTTCTCTTCGTTGTGAACAATGAGCGTTGCCGATAGTCTGATCATGATCTATTTTTTTAGGTGGAGCGTAAAATGATCCCAGTCAAGCCCGACCGTCATCGACTCCCTGAATATTTTCAACTCCTGGGCAGGCAACGTTACGGAGATCACGCATTCTTTTCCTGCTTCGGCCTGCGACAAAGGTTTCCCTTTGGCATCGATCACCAAGGAGTCGCCCGTATGCGCTGTACCATGGCCGTCGATACCAATCCTGTTCACTCCGGCAACGTAAACCTGATTCTCGATCGCCCTGGCCATCAGCAGGGTTTTCCAGATGTGGGCGCGGCTTGAGGGCCAGTTGGCAAGACACACCATCAGGTCATACCTGTAACAACCTGCTTCATAGGTGTTTTTTATCCAGACAGGAAATCGAAGGTCGTAACAAATTACCGGTTGTATGTTCCATCCTTTGACGGTGAAAACAGGCTTTCGTTTTCCGGCTGAAAAGATCCGGTATTCTTCACTTAAACGAAAAAGATGCCTTTTATCGTATATCTGAAAATTGCCGTCAGGAGCTGCACAAACCATCCGGTTGAAATGGTCCTTCCCCTCCCGGATGATCAGGGTTGTCATGATCGTGGCACGAAGCCGGGCAGCCATTTCCTTTATAAATCCGACCGATGGCCCATCCATTTCTTCGGCACACAGTCCCGGATTGATCGAAAAACCGGTATTAAAGGTCTCGGGAAGCAGGATCAGATCAGTGGGTTCCTCAATCGTCAGCAAAACCCTCCTGAAATGTTCCCGGTTCCTGACAGGATCCTCCCAGTAAAGATTCGATTGCACCATCGTAAGCCGCAGATCCTCCATAAACAGTTATTTAGTTTTGTTTTCAACCCGTTTCCCCGAGATCTGGCAGGATCATCACCTTCGGCCTGAAAAACAGATTGACAACAAAATGCAAATTCCTTCGTTCAGATTACCTGAACCACAGCATCCATGCCCCTGCGGGAAAGACCTGAATGGTTCAAAGCCAGGGTAAAATTAAAAATATATGTGTTGTGGCGCTGAAAAATTTTAATTTTGTTCCCTAATCAAAATGAAGTATTTATGTGTACGATTGATCAATATTCCTTTAAGGATAAAAAAGCGCTGATCAGGGTCGACTACAACGTTCCCCTCGACAGCCAGTTTCATATTACCGATACTACCCGTATTGATGCCACCATACCCACTCTCACCAAGATATTGAACGACGGCGGATCTGCTATTTTGATGTCGCACCTAGGCCGGCCGAAGGGTGGTCCCGAGGAGAAGTATTCGCTCCGGCACATCGTTCCTTATCTTTCTGAAAAGATTGGTCGGCCCGTTCTTTTTGCCGACGATTGCATCGGCTCCCAGGCAATTGACCTGGCCGGATCGCTGAAACCCGGCAATGTACTGTTGCTCGAAAACCTCAGGTTTTACAAAGAGGAAGAGAAGGGTGATTTGGAATTTGCAGGAAAACTGTCCCGGTTGGGCGATGTATATGTTAACGATGCCTTTGGAACCGCACACCGTGCCCATGCCTCCACTGCCGTTATCGCACAATATTTCCCCGGAGCAAAGATGTTCGGTTATGTGATGTCGAATGAGATCCTCAACATCGACCGTTGCCTGAAGGACAGCAAACGCCCGTTCACTGCCATTCTGGGAGGGGCCAAAGTATCGACCAAGATCGAGATTATCAACCACCTGATGGATAAAGTGGATAACCTGATCATTGGCGGGGGCATGATGTTCACTTTCATCCGGGCCCTTGGTGGCGAAACCGGAGCCTCCATGGTGGAAGAGGATTATGTGGAATTGGCCAAGAATATCATCGAGGGCGCCAAATCGATGGGAGTCAACCTGTACATTCCGCCCGATGCGGTACTGGCCGATGCCTTCTCAGATGATGCCAATAAAAAAACAAGCAGCGCCTACGACATTCAGATTCCATGGATGGGACTGGATATCGGACCCGCAACCTGTCAGAAATTCAGGCATGTTATTGAACAATCAGGAACCATTTTATGGAATGGTCCGATGGGAGTGTTCGAGATGAACAATTTCGAAACCGGCACCAGGTTTATCGCGGAAGCGCTGGCCGAAGTCACCGGTAAAGGGACTTTTACCCTCGTCGGGGGCGGTGATTCCGTTGCAGCAATCAACAAATACGGATTGGGCGACAAAGTCAGTTACGTCTCCACCGGTGGAGGCGCCATGCTTGAATACATCGAAGGAAAACAACTCCCGGGGATCAAGGCAATTCTCGATTGATGCGGATCATCCTCAGCAGGACCGACAGCATCGGCGACGTCGTACTGACCTTGCCTGTGGCCGGGGTTCTGAAAGAGCGCTTGCCCGGAAGCACCATTATTTTCATCGGGAGATCCTACACCCGACCGGTAATTGAACAATGCCGGTTTGTTGATCAATTTGTCGACTGGGACGAGATCGGGAGTTCACGCACGAAATTCGCACTGCTTCGTATCTTCACGAAATTTCCCGCTGAAGGCCCTGCTGCATTTTTAGCCTCCCTCCGGGCGGATGTGATTGTTCATGTTTTTCCGGTCCGGGAACTATGCAAGGCTGCTAAAATGGCGGGTATTCCATGGCGCATAGGCACCTCGCATCGCTTCTTTACCTGGTTTACCTGTAACCGGCTGGTGCATCTTTCACGCAGGAAATCGTCACTGCACGAAGCCCAGTTGAACCTGAAACTTCTTGAGCCGCTGGGGATCCGCCGGGATTTTTCTTTACAAGAAATTCCCGGGTATTACGGACTGACAAGCAGAGCTTCTCGGAGTGAAAATTATCCCGGAGCCGATGGACCGAAAAAGGGTCTGTTTAATTTGATAATCCATCCGAAATCAAAAGGAAGCGCACGTGAGTGGGGGCTTGAAAACTTCGGTAAACTCATTGATTTGCTGCCGGCCGACCGGTTTAATATTCTGGTCACAGGAACGGCTGCCGAGGGCGAACGGATGAAGGATTTTTTACACCGGCATCGCGACCGGATCACCGACCTTACCGGCCGGTTGTCGCTCGGCGAACTAATTGCCCTGATTTCGAGGAGCGACGGGTTTGTTTCGGCCAGCACGGGGCCGTTGCACCTTGCCGCGGCTTTGGGGATCCGCGCTGTAGGCCTCTATGCTCCCATGCGACCGATCTTCCCGCAACGATGGGCCCCCCTGGGTGAACAGGCCTCCTTCCTGGTTCTGAATAAAAAATGTGATGCTTGCCGCCATTCCGGCGATTGTACCTGCATCCGAAGCATCACTCCGGCAGAAGTCCTCAGCCGGCTCATAAAATGAAGTGTCTTATTTTTGAATCTCTTTCCCTGCCGGCCAACTTGGGAATCTGATCTCTCCTCCGAACTCTTTCATCAGATAGGGAAATATCAGTGAAACCGGTCCGTAAAACTGAGATCCTTTCTTGTCGGCGGCAGTAACGGTATTTTCCTTGCGATCGATGCTGTTGGTAATGAAGATCAGGATGGAGACCATTATCATTCCCTTTACAACCCCGAGTACGGCGCCACCCAGTTTGTTCAGAAAACCCATACCCACCACATCCACCAGTTTTTCAACAAGCTTAGCCACGATGAATACGATGAAAACAACCAGTAAAAAAGTGAGCGTGAAGGAAAGGACCGGAAGCCATTTACGCGAAGGTCGCAAATGTTCCATCAGCGTGGCATCGAGATAATTCGAGAAAAAAACGGCACAGTAAATGCCCAGGACCAGTGCCGCTATGGAGGCCAAACTGATGATGATCCCTTTCCGGTAGCCGTTTATGGCAAATAGAAGCACCAGGATCAGGATGATGAAATCGAGGTAATTCATCTTTGTGAATCGTGTTTACTTTTTCAATCTGGACGTTAGCTCGGTTCCGAAAACAAAATCATTGAGTTTCTGATTATCCGTATGAAGAATGGTTGATTTATCGCCCTGCCACCATAACTCCCCCTGATAAATAAAAACCACGCTGTCGCCGATACTGAGAACCGAATTCATGTCGTGGGTGTTGACGATGGTCGTAATATTGTACTCCTGGGTGATCTCCTGGATCAGGTGGTCGATGACTCCGGATGTCTGAGGATCCAGTCCGGAATTGGGCTCGTCACAAAAAAGGTACTGGGGATTCATTGCGATGGCTCTGGCAATCGCAACCCTTTTGCGCATTCCGCCGCTGAGTTCCGAAGGCATCAGTTTGTTGACATTTTCAAGGTTAACACGGTTCAGTACAAAATTAACCCGGTCAAGTTTTTCATCTTCCGGTCTCGAAGTGAACATGTTCAGAGGGAACATTACATTTTGCTCCACATTCATCGAATCGAAGAGGGCTCCGCCCTGGAACAACATGCCAATCTCCTGGCGGAGTTTCTTGCGTGCCTCAAAATTCATCTGCGTGAAATTCCGGTCGTCATACACAACCATCCCTTCATCGACTTCAAACAGGCCTACCAGACATTTCATAAGTACGGTCTTCCCTGAACCGCTCTGCCCGATGATCAGGTTGGTCTTCCCTTTCTCAAACGAACAACTCACCCGTTTCAGAACCTGATGATCGCCGAATTTCTTACTGATATTTCGTCCTTCGATCATGTCAGTAAAAGTTGCGTAAGCACCAGGTTGAACAGGATGATGGTGATGCTGCTGAAAACGACTGCCTTGGTACTCGCCTGCCCCACTTCAAGCGCCCCTCCGTTGGTCATATATCCGAAGAAACCCGAAATGGAGGAGATAATAAATGCGAAAAAAACCGTCTTGGTAAGGGCATAAAAAATGGTATAGCCTTCAAAATCGATCCGGATGCCTTCAATGAAATCGTTGGTCGAAACAAGTCCCGAAGCCGACATGGCAAACCAACCGCCCAGGATACCAAGCCACATGCTGAAAACGATGAGAACCGGGTTGATCAGAACAGAAGCCGTGATCTTTGGAAAAATCAGGTAATTCGCCGAATTGACACCCATGATCTCGAGGGCGTCAATCTGCTCGGTCACCCGCATGGTACCAATTTCAGATGCAATCCGCGATCCGACTTTCCCGGCCAATATCAGACTGATCACGGTTGGAGAAAATTCGAGGATAACTGACTGGCGGGTCGTGAACCCTACCATTGACATGGGAATCAGCGGGCTGTCGATGTTATAGGCTGTCTGAATGGCCACCACCGCGCCCATGAAAACCGATATGAATGCAACAATGCCGAGGGATTCCAGCCCTAAGCTGTTGATCTCATGGATGAGTTGTTTCCAGAAGATCTGTCTTTTCTGCGGGCGGCTGAAGACCTTCTGCATCAACATTACATAACTCCCGATATTGGAAAAAACCTTCAGCATATAATGTTTTTTGCTAAAATACCAAATTCCGGAGAATTGACGTTTTAAAATCATAAGATTTCTGATCCGGGTCTGGCAGGCAAGCCAATCATCGGGTAAACTGTTCAATTTTATCGTACTTTTGCCTGATCCGTAACAGTAGATCAAGGTGTTCGGTGCGAACATGCGCATTTTTGGTGCGGAAATCAATGCGTTTAAAGCCCGGCATCTGTATCCTAAATCGGTGAATATGTTAAAACGAAGTTGGTTTCGTGATTTTATTTCGGTTGCATTGGTGTTGTTATACCTTACCCTTATCGCCGCTTCCTGCAGTTCAACGAATCAGGCTTACCGGGGAAGCCGGCACCCGAAAAATTGTGATTGCCCAAAATTCAAATAAATTCTGTCACTCCCCGTGCAACTGTCTCTGTTTTCAGGTATTTTCACCGATCACCTTGCGGATTCCCGAGTCTCAAACGAAGATTGGTCTTTCCTCAAAGAATATCTTCCACCGCTTGCCTTTGAACGGGTGGAATACCTGTTGAACACAGACCCGGTACAGATCCTCATTGCCCGAAACCGGATTTCGAAATCAGGCGATTTCAGGGCATCCCACCGGGGCAATCCAGCCCGTATCACGGTGAACGGAAATCTGAACCCCTATGCCTTCCTGATTACCCTCATCCATGAATTGGCTCATCATGCGGTATGGAGTGACCACATGAGCAATTCCCGGCGCTTTAGCCTTCGTCGACGGTCGCGGCCCTTGCCGCACGGCAAAGAGTGGAAAGCCCGGTTCCGGAATATGATGCGTCCCTTTCTTGCCACCGGAGTCTTTCCGGTGGACCTCTTTCAGGTCCTAACCTCCTTTCTTGATAATCCCAGGGCATCCTTCGCTGTCGATCACAGGCTTTCAGTGGCGCTCAGAAACTATGATCCGCCCGATCATACCATACGGCTTGATGACCTGCCCTACGACAGTTTGTTCACCCTCCATGGAAAAAGGACGTTCCGGAAAAAGGAGAAACTACGGACCCGCTATCGCTGTGTTTGCCTGTCGACCGACCGGGTATACCTGGTCAATGCCGGCGCCCGGGTCACCGCACTTTGATCACCTTCGCCGAACGACTGCTTTTACCTTCAGAAGCAACAAGGTAGTAGGTTCCCGGTAAGAGGGATCCAAGGGATAACCGGATGGTGCGGCGACCCGGTTGAAAGGCGGTTTCAGACCAGCTTCTTACCTTTTCACCAGCCTGGTTATAAAGGATCAGATTCATAACGCCCGACCCGTGATGCATAACCTCTACCATAGCCTGATCTGTTAAGGGATTTGGCAGCACGCGCAGACCTGAAGCAAGCGGAGAACCATTCTGATTGCTGATCCCTGCTGCAGGATTAAAGAGGGCGCTGTAAACACCATTTCCGTGAGTGCCAATCGCAATGAAACCATCGGTCATGCGAACATCAATATCATCGACCAACACAGTTCCGATGGTGGTGACGCCTTCCCGGACCCAAACCGTCGAATCACCCTTGAGCTCCCGGGTTGAAAAAAGCCCGCATGAAGTTCCGGCAAAATAGATGGTATGTCCTTCCCGCGAGAGTTTTCTGACACACCTGACCGATGGTCCTGATCCGGTACCATCGGGATGCTCTTCCAGGTTGCCGGCAACCGACCGCCAGGTCATCCCGCCGTCGGTCGTTGAAAAAAGGCTTTTCACTCCGTAATTGGAGAAGACGACCAGCACACGATCGGCATTTTCAGGATCAATGTCGATGTATGCCACGAATGCATTATCCGGGAAATCTGCACCGGTAACTTCAATGGGATCCGGATCGCCGGTATTGGCCTGATCAAGGCGGAAAAGCTTGCCTGTACTGGTCCCGTAATACAACCTGTTGGGAGGGAATACCGATACGGAAAGGTAACTCAGCTCACACGCCGATCCCACATCGACCCGGGTCAGATGGTTCCATCCAGCATTTCTCAATCCGGTATCGTATGCAGCCGCTTTCATATTGTCTTTTCTCCATATTCCAGAAACTGTCGGGAGGTAAAATGTCTCGTTCGATACCGGATCCAGTGCAAAATTCTGGTAAAACGGGAACAGGGTGTTACTCCCCATAACCGGATCATAATATTTCAACAGGGTGTCGGGTAACTGCGGAAAAATATCCATCGTATGCATGGCGGCGTTGAATCGCGAGGTCCAGATATTGCCGCTGTAGGCAGATATAACGCAATATTCCCAATGTCGCGCTACTGCTGTGGCAAATCCGTCATAACAGATATCAATGTCGAACCAGAAGGCGCCCGGATCATCTTTTATCGTATAGTACCAGTTATTGTCCTGTAATCCCCCGAGAATCCAGTCGTCCGTGACCGCACCATGGTCAATGGCCACACTGTAGAACTGCGTGGTAGTAAGCTGGTTGTTAAGCCGATTCCAGATCATTCCGGAGCTGTCGGCCATACAGTTGTCGGTCCGGCTAATTCCACCATCGTTCGAAATGAACATCACCGACGCATCGGAAGGCAAAAATGCCATTCCGTGCTGATCAGGGTGGAGCTGAAAAACCGAATCCATGTCGTACGGATAACCGCCGGCATAAGTGGAGTGCAGGCTGTCGGCAAACCCGTTTTCGGAACGGTAAAGGCACATTCCACCGAGAAAAACCACGTTTTCATCGTCGGGTTTAACCGCCATGGTGAAGGTATATCCACCATAAACGACAAATGAAAAAGGCCAATCATTGATGCTGCCGCTCCCGTGCCCCGGGATCCCCCGTGTACGGTTTTCCCATACGGGCGATGCCGCTTTCGGGTTCCATGTCATCTTCCAAAAGGTATTGATAGAATTGGTGTAGCCGTTGAAGGGGTTTAAATCGGGATGCTGCGATTCGGTAAAAACGTACAGGATATTTTCGTTGGATGGGGCCAGGGAAAGCCGTGTGACCCGGTTGTCGGTCGGAAATCCGTCGGGTGTTATCTTCACCCAGTTGATACCGTCGGTCGACCGCCAAATCCCGGCTTTTAAGGGAGGTTCCACAGAAAAACAAAAACTGCTTAGGGCAGCGTATAAAACGCCAGTCGGGGTTATCGCAAGGTCTGTGCAATAAGACTTATTGGCCAGATCGCCCAGTACCACATTCCAGGTTGCTCCCCCGTCGTCAGAGCGCATGATGGCTCCATAACAGGCAGCATAAACAATATCCTTGTCCATCGTTACCGGATCTGTCACCAATCGCCAGATTCCCTGGAAAATTTCGGTAAGAACGGCCGGTGTGCCCACCTGGGTAGCCTTCAGGGGCTGCCACGTCGCACCATGATCGGTCGATTTGAATATTCCATTCCCGATTCCCACAGTACGGGCATTGGTACTTATATTGCGATTGGTTGTGCTGAGCAGTTCACCGGTTCCGTAATACCAGATGTGCTGCTTCCCGGAACGGGTATCCTGGACAAGGCATGTGGCGCTCTGTTCGGCATCGGGGGAGGTCGTTTTATGCCAGTGTTGCCCCTGATCGTCCGATTCCCACATACCGCCTGAGGCGCTTCCGGCTAAAAGATGATTTTCATCGGCCACATCGACGGCAATGCACAACATCCTCCCGCCAATGTTCACCGGTCCGCGCCATACCCAGGGTTGCCCATCACCTTCACCCGCGAGTGGCATTCCCGAGACAAAACTGAGTTCACGCGACCTGATCCCGGGTGGAATGACCCCGGTACGCGGGTCGTGCTGCATGTTGAAATTGTGATCGGCAAGCATGGCCATGAACCGGCTCACCGGCATTTTCTTTGGCTGACTTTTTACCGTTGCAACGGTCGAAGGTTCACCCGGTCTGGAATAATGAATCACGATCCCCACTACTCCCGCGAGGAACAAAGCCCAGATTACTGTTTTCATACACATCTTTTCACAAAGATAATGCAAATCCCCTCAAAAAGTACTGACTTTCTGATATTTATATGATCCTACAACAGGCATACGGCGATTAATGAAACAATTTCATGTGTTAATAATTTACATGTCATTGGTCAAATGGAATATCCATTATGATCATTCACGATTTGGATGAACATGGTTCTAATGGAAATTTCATGGAATGTTATTCCAGGTTTGACCGCCGAAGGCTGGATTCATTCCTTCAGTGTGGTGTGAAATTAATGGGTTTTTGATCTCCTGAAAACAGAAGCCACAATTTCAATAAAGGTCTTATCAAAATCTTTTCGCAACAAATAAAACTGTATGGCAGCAATTCCCAGCCAGGGTAATTGAATATACCCAAATGGAGTTATGAGAATTAAAAAGATTGATGTTCCAATGAGCCCGACTTTTACTTTCTTATGCTTAGTAAGAATCAATAATCCCATGATCAGCTCGAATAATGCTATTACCAAAATAAAAAATGCAGGAGCCTTTGATACAATTTCTGAAAACAGGTTCCTGTATAATTCCAGGAGCGAGGCTTCTCCCATTTGAACCGTAGATTGCGGATTGGTAACGGCATTAACCATATTAATCGCTATTGCCATTATCAAATAAAAGATTCCGAGAAAAATTCGACCCATGTTGGGTTTTACCAAACATAAGATTATTACAACCAACACAAAACCAATGCTCCAAATGATTTTTTCATCCATATCTCAATGATTTTAATTGCTGTTAAATTCCTTTTGTTAATGGTTTCGCAACTTGATTTATGTGCTAAAATGAGCGACCAATATCACTTCAATACCATCAGCTTGATCGTTTTTATATGAGAATCTGTTTTTAAACGACACAGGTAAACCCCCGGTGAAAGCTTAAGCTGATTTATTTCCATTGTGTACTCACCGGTACGATCGAAACCACTTGCCAATGTTGTGAGGTGTTGCCCCGAATTACTCAGAAGATCGAGTTTAAAGGCTGTTTTTCCCTTCAACGAGAAAAATATCCGGGTCGATACAGTAAAAGGATTTGGATAATTGTAAAAATAGCGGATCGTTGAATCTTTCTGACCCTGATCAATGCCGTCGGGAAAGATTTCAAATTTTTGCCTCATTATATTTTGGATGAAGGCGCGAGCCGGTTCAAATTCCATATAATAAATCGGAAACGTCAATAACACTATCGCGTAATTATTACTGTAATATCCGATTCCTACCGGTTGATTCTTCAGTTTTCCATTTGCTGTGGTCGAGTCGTAATTTGTTCCAAACCTGTATAGTATTTCACACGCTTCTGATGGGAAAACGGCTTCAACGAGTCCGCGAAGATGATAATCGAATGCAGGATATACTTTCCCCGAATCACAGGTCAATTCAGGTATACCAGCGACGGCAGGCTTTGCATGGTTGAACATGGATGCTGAAATTCCATAAACCGTGTTGATTTTCAAATACCTGTACAAAAAAAGATCATGGGCACAAACGGACGGATAATCGTATAAAAAGTCAGCATCGAGTACCTCTGCCGGATTGAATAGAGAAAAAATTATTTTACCACCCAGGTTTAAATATTTTTCTACAACATCTCTGTATTTTGATAGTGTCGGATTGGTATTTGTACCCGTGATATGCCAGAAAACTGCTTTGTAGTTTCCAAGTTCTTTCAGCGATATTTTTTGATGCTCCCAGGCATTGTAATGATCGTGGTCAAATCCTTGAAAAAGTCCGTCATAGTAATTGTATATCACCGAATCGGGCGTTGGCAGCAAGGCGCCACGGGAATCCGTCACGACCAACACGCTGTGCTCCGGATGTATTGTGGCAGGGAAGTCGCTTTTTTCAACCGAAGGACCTTCGATACCTGAATCATTGATGGCCACGATGTAAAAGAAATATACGCTATCCTCATGTAAATCGCGGAAAATCATTAATGTATCATTCGTATAATAAACGGTATCAAAAACATTCGATTTTCTACCGATACCGATCTTATATTGAGAAATATTTTTCTCCGGATTTGGTTTCCAGCTAATGGCAAGAGAATTACCTGTTCCGGGATCATTGATCCTGAAATCCACTGCAGATGGAGATTCAGCGCTGGTGATCACCATGCCGCACCCTGCCTTTACAACCTCTTTAACATAATTAACATTACAATTCGGATAGATATCTGAATCACTGTGCCAGTTTGGATTGAACGTATTTTCAGAAAACAACACCGCGGCAAATCCGTTTAGCCAGAATGAATAACTGTCCGTCTCGAAAGTGTTTTGATAAGTCAATTCAGGAATCAGAGAGGTATATTTTTCGGTAATGGTCTTCGCCATTTTCCCGGCAAATTCACTCTCGTATTGTTGCATAACAGTCACTTTACCGGCGGATGAATCGGGCGAATACCCAATCATATCCAGGTTGATCATCAAACTGATTTTCTCCTTAATACTGTCGGCACGAAAAGCATACTTGTAACTGCCCAGTGTATAGTAAAACCCTCCATATTCTTCTCCCGCAAAACAGATAAACCTGATGGAGGAGGATGGGATGATGCTGCGTTTTTTCAACACCCTTGCGATTTCAAAAAGGCCTGCCACACCGGAACCGTTATCATCGGCGCCGGGAGCGAAAACAAAAGGATCGTGGTTGGATACCGCGTCGTAATGAGCTCCCAAAATTGTGAGGACCTCCGGATTGATGGATCCTGTCAGAGTCGTCACAACATTGTATTGCCATGATGGAACGAAATTCCCTGAATTGACCGGCCAGGGTATCATAACATAAAATGAATCAAGCGTCGCATTTAAATAACCCATCGATTGGAATTTGTTTTTGATCCAAAGTGCAACATCCCTGTGATTTGAAGCGAGTTTGAACCGCGTTCCCATCGCCTGCAAGTCTTGAATATACCTTCCGATGCTGTCGCTGTTCAATTCATTGATGCATTTCAAAATAATCGAATCAGTCGCGGAACTGTCACATCCGATGCGACTTAAATATTCAGGAGCCGGGAAACAGATATTTTTTTCAAAATTCCCGGTGGCCTTCAGTGCAGGGAAAGCTGATAGTAAAGCAAAAATAAGTAACAGTATTTCTTTTACTCCGATAATGGAAACCGTATGGGACTTATATCGATTCATTGGTTTTACACCGGTGAATTTTGTTTGGTTACAAACGAAGATGTTACCTATGGCAGAATTAGATTTACATTTTATCCACAGCTCCTAATGTGAAAATGTGGGCACCGGACAGGCAGAAAGGTTCACATTCTGCACAAAGACATAAATACCTTCCCGAATTGTTGCTTAAAAACAATTATTGTTTTACAAATTTTTTGATTGCTGTTCCCGAGCGGGTCTTTGCTTTAATGATATAGATGCCACCAGATAGATCCGACAGATCCACTGAAGTGTTAAGATCATGGGTTGTCAGCTTTTTAACAATTTGTCCATCGATAGTCAAAATTTCTATATCGGACGGAACTGGGCATTCAATCATGAGTTTTCCATAAGCCGGATTTGGGAAAAGAGCGATGCCATTTTGATGGTCGGGATGATCAGTACCGGTATTTGTACAGCTTCGTAATGGGGCGCTTACCGTTACGTGGGATGAATCGACGGTAATAATACGATATGACCTGTTAAAGGCTGCGGCGGTTTGTATGTAGCGGGTGCTGTCGGATCCATTTTCAGGTATCACCTTCCCGATTCTGTTTGCGACTACATTCTGATGTTCGTGTCCGTCAAGCACAATGTCGACATGGTTTGAATCGCAGATATTCAGGAACGTAGTTCTGTTGTTCGCGATGGAACAGTCCTCGGGGCTGTTGATCACGCCTGTAAAAGGTGTACCATCGGAATTTGTGCCTATTGCATTGACGGCAGGATGATGCATGACAATGATCTTTCGTTTGTCGCTGTTGATACGTAAAATATCTCTGAGGTAAGCACATTGTTCATCCGACAATCCCCTTCCTTTCTTATTCTCGGCCGTGATCGTTGAATCGGAACCCGAACGGAGAAATACGATAACCGCAAGATTGGTCGTAATTGCATAATCCATATCGGGGATTAAAAATTTCTTGTAATAAGTAAGCGTATCATTCGACACAGGTGGGTTAACGAGGGCCGTCCAATACTCATGGTTCCCTGGAACAAAATAAATGGGGATCGTTCTGGCGGAATCAATAAAATAATCACCAATCCCGGGATTGGTCAATGAGGGTGGAAACATGTACTGTGTAACAAGAGGGTACATTCCGTCGGGCGGCTGATTACCTACATTCGAAACATCACCGCTTACAGCAACAAAGGCCGGTTTGGGATTAAGCGCGGCAAATTCTTTTGCATAACATCGAAAGTATTGTGCATTCGTATCACTAGCCTCGAAAGGAATACCGGATACATGCATATCAGAAATATGAATGAACGTAAACTGGGCAAAGGAGCTCAAACCTAAAATCCATATCAGCGCAGTAAGTAAAATTTGTTTCTTCATATTATCAGATTATTTATTAAATGGTCAAATGCCCTTCATATTTCGTGATTAATCACTTTTATTCCCGCTTTCAGCTCTTTTTTTGATCCCTTTCATGCACTTCGTCATCATAATAATATCTCCAATGTCATAAATCAGGTAATAAATTATCCACAGACTGTTCCAGACATAATTGGTCTTTAGTCGGGTAATCAGCCTGGTTTCATTATTCTCATTTATATAGAGATACCACAACCAGGTTGCTTTCCCGGTTTTATCCGTCCACAGGATAAATTCGTTCAGTTTGAACTCTTTTACCCACATCCCGTTTTTTTGATCCGGAGTAAATGGAATAAACTGCCCGATTTCGATTTTTTGGAATTCGGGTAAAATAACAAAAGAACTTTGAATACCCCCGTTATCCATCCAATCAATGCTGTACCAACCGGCTTTCTTACTGCCGATTTGGATTATCCACTTCCATATTTCATGCGGCGGAGCAGCTATTGAAATGCCCCTTGTGGCATTAAAATCAGGCTTTTTTACAATGTCATCACCTGGTAATGAAAGGCTGACCTCCTTTTCTGTCGCCCCCCATTTCAGATGCCAGGGTCTGATAATAAAAATGTAGCTTATCAGAAGCAGTATCAGGATTCCTATTGCAACCATTTATTAAAGGATTTCATTGTTTAACGTGTGTTATTTATCAATTCACAATGGCATAGGAGTCTGTTCCGACATATCTATAGCCAGTGTTTCATCCTTAATGCAGGTTATTTCATGGTTAATAATTTGATTTCAGCGGTCAGATGGAATATCCATTAGGATCATTCGCGTTTTGCATGAACCTGGTTCCCATAGATATTTCTCCTGTGATAGTAAACAGGTGTGCCCTCCAACTTTTCGATTTTGCTACTATTTCTTCACTATTTCAACGCGCCTGTTCTTTGCTCTTCCTTCCTCCGTGCGGTTGTCGGCAACAGGTTTTTCCTGTCCCCAGCCAACGGAGGATAATCGTTCCTTCGTGATTCCTTTAGTAATCAGGGCCTCCATCACAGCTTTTGCACGCGTCTCAGATAGTTTTTTGTTTGATTCGGCATTACCCACATTATCAGTATGCCCTTCAATTGAAACCTGTAATGTCGGATTTGAGTTCAGCAATAAATAAATCTGCTCGATAATTGGCTCTGATTCGGTTTTAACCGTCGATTTTCCCGTATCAAAAAGTATGTTCAGGGCAATATACCCATCGGTATTCAGGGTATTCAGCATTTCATTTGCCTGAATAACCTGCTCCATATGGTCTTTCTCAACAATGATAATGTTGTAATCAGTCCGGGCGCCATCACCTGCATCGATTCTAACCCAGGTTTCTTTGTTCCCTTTTGAAATTTTTGCACATAAAAAATTGTAAGAATTTCCGGGTTCATAAACTTTTGCTATGATCGTAGCATTAATATTCTTTAACGCATTTTCATAATTTCGATAAATTTGTAATGCAGAAGGCTGCGTAGATCCCTCCTTTATAGAATATTCGTAGTAATAATACTTTCCTTCAACTGTTTCGGTTTTAATATCTCCGTCGGTGCTGTTTTCCAGTGGAAATTTATAGGCATCAAATTCCCTGAACTCGCACGAATTAATAAAAAAATTCGTCATTTGATTAAATAACGGATGATTCTTGCAACCTTCTGCATTTTCATTCTGCGAATGCAGTGAAACGGGCACCGACATTAGTATCGCCAACAATAAAAGGCAAACATTTCTTTTCATAAAATTCTCCATTAATTTAGTTAGTATTCATTGAATTCAGCATCTGTACAAAGACTCTTCATTTCTTGGATGATTATTCCAATTCGTACTTTATCCTTAAAATTAATTCCTTTTTGAGGATTTTGCCTTGTATCGTGTGAAAACACTTTTCCTTTAAAAAGATCAGTTAATAATTTTTTAATTGAAGCCTGTTCTACTTTTGAGACTTATTTCCACCAATCAAATTTGGATTTTGAAGGAATGTTAATTCTATTTTGTATAAGATTAAGAAGATACGAATCCTGAATTTCACAGATCTTTTGAATTATATTAAGTTTTCAGCTGTGATGTTCATTTTCTTTGGCTTTTCACAAAAATAAGATATTTGGAGTATTAATGCATTATCTTTTTGTGGTTTTGGGCTGAATTACTGATTTTGCCTTCACTCCTCCCTGTCTGCCTATCTCTGTGAATAACAGAACTTTTATTTCGTTTATTTCCGTCAGTCAGTGTGTACCAAGTAGCGATCCAAAGCAGTCTATTTTCAGGCATAATCCAGGATCCCCTGCTCGAACTTTTCGATCATCTCGCCCGCGATACTCAGGGCAGGCGGGTGCCGCGGAAGATTTCCGCGCCTGAACCAGGCAGCTTCGGCGATCTCCTGGTGATCCACCTCGAGGGGCTGGTTCTCATCGGCTTCAGCCGTGAATCCGATCATGATCGAACCGGAGGGGGGCCAGGGTTGACTGCTGTAATACCGGATATTATGAATGGCAATTCCCACCTCTTCTTTTACCTCACGCACCAGGGCCTCTTCAAGTGATTCGCCTGCATCAACGTACCCGGCAAGGAGGGAATACCAGACCCCGGGAGCCTCCGAACCCCGGGCAAGCAGGATCTTGTCGTTGCAACGGATCGCAACAATCACTGCGGGGGCAATGACCGGGTAAAAAACCTGTGCGCATTTCGGGCAAAGGAGAGCTCTTTCGTCACTTTTATGGATCGTCGGTTCACCGCATGTTCCGCAAAAACGGCGCTGCGCGTACCAGTTTGCAAGCTGGCGCCCCGCCAGGCTTACCCACGCGATCTCCTGCTGCCGGGTTGTTCTAAAAAAACCCAGTTCAACAAAGACAAGGCTCGCATCACAGGCTCCCGGATCATTCTGGAGCAGAAAACAGGGGGCTTCATCAAGGGTGAACAGGAATATGGGTTCCGGCGTTTCCGGAAAATTAGAAAAATCGGACTTCCGTGGTAGTTCATATCCACTGCCTGACTGTTTCAGGAGGAGGGTGTTGCCTTGGTAAAACAGCACGAAATCCGCTGCTGTAATCTTTCGTTCCGGCAGGTATTTGTTGTTGAACCGGTGCGGGTGAATCTCTTGAATCATAACTCCGAAACTGTATGCTCCTTTTTTATTTCTTTTGATGTCATAGTCATCATTATACCGAATCGGAATCTGTTATTTTTGAATTATCATTTTAGCTGTTGCCTTTATGCCCTTTACACGAGAATTGATAAAATAGATTCCTTCTGGTAATCCACTATTATTAATTTCAGCCATGTTACCCGATGACATATATGAATTGATTAATGTACCATTCGCTGAATACAAATCAATAACCTGTCTTTCTCCTTCATTGTTGTAAAGTTTTACAAAAAAACTTCCATTATTTGGATTTGGATATATAGAAAAATTTCTATTCGTTTTCTGCATTTCATTTTGAAGCCCATTGGGAATATGCCCGGGAATACTGAAAACTTTTGTTTCGTAAAACTCTTGTCCGCTTGAATCTGTATAGTCAAGCACTAGTTTTGTTCCTCCTTCTGCCGACTGAATCGCATTTGACCAGGTACCCCAACCACCGATCACTAAATATGCATATAATTCGTCTAACAAAATTGTTCCATCCTCCCGAATAACCTTTGCTGAAGAAATATTATTCATAGTATAATATGCTAAATATTCAATAGTGGAAGGGTCATTATCGAATAATGTTGAAGAAACCCAATCAATTATCTGAATCCGTGAATCCGGAAACTGAGGTATCTGTATGGTTTTAAATAACGAACCGTCTAAATTGTATAACTCAAATTGCTTAGTGGATTCAGGGTACAAATATTCAATTTTTAATAATTTGGATTCCGTGTCATCCAATTTGAAAAAAAACAAATGACCTGGAACTTGACAATCAAGAGTGATTTGCGAATAACCATTGATGTTAAAGCAAATAAGAACAAGAAGGAATAATTTTTTCATGGTTGTAAGGTTTTGGTTTTTTATGTTACTTTTCTGTCACTAAATAATTAGAACTGTCTTTCTTATTCTGCCAAACTACATTTCTACTTTTTACCTGTAGCGATCGGCCGCCAATAGTCTCCCCGACTGTAAGGCCAATATGGAGGAATAACGTTTTGAGCTTTTAAATATTAATTCCCGGATCGACGAATTTCACCAATTCTGAACTGTACAAGAATAAATATCAATGAATTAACCACAAGAATGTAGAGGATAAAACCGCAGTTTGCAAAAGTAAATGTTGACAGAGTCAGCAACGTTAAAACAATACCAAATACGGTTGCAATCCACGGCCATGCCAACTCGGTATCCGGATATTTATAAGCTTTCACGATGGTTGGAATAGCCGCGAATCCATCTGCAACGATACTAAAAGAGATAGCTATATTACCCACTTTTGTGACCATCCATAACATCAGACCCATGAGGGATATCATTCCACATAACAAATCAAATCCGGTCAGCTTCCACTTCGCCTTCTTGCTTATAAACGAGGCAATAAATACAGTCAAAGGGAGAAAACCGGTGCTGAATGTCATTAAGGCCTCAAGTCCAACGCCTTGCGTAATCTGTGCAAAAAATGCTATAATGGGTGCAATGGACCACAATAAAAAAGAAACCCGATTGGGTTTGATTTTCCCTTTTGCGGTATCAATCAGGTAAGCTATTGAACCTGAAGCCCCGATAAGAGTCCCGATTATTACAAAGTAACCTGGCAACATAGCAGCTCATGTGATTATTCTAATGCCTTATTTAGTTTTTCAATATCATTATTGTTCGGTACAAAACCGGTACTTGTAAAATCGATCAACCAGGTTTTATTCTCTTTCACAAGATGATAAACCGTTCTGACGGGTATCTTCCGACTGAAAGGTATCAAAAACATCTGCTCAAAGGCAATGGCTGAATTCCCATCTTTTGTAATTCGTATTTTACGTTTATCGATGGTGATATCTATTTTTAACTCGCTGTTGGTTAACATCTGTTTAACAGTATTATACATATCTGTCTTGTTCCAGAATTCATCCGGATCACTTCCACATGATAGAAAATCTTCCGAAACTAAAGCAATGACAGCATCAGCATCTTTAGCCTTTAAAGCAGACCAATGGGCATCCAATACCTTGGTAACCTCATCTTCTAATTCAGTCATATCAAATTAATTTTTGTTTGACAGAAATATCAATTGGGTAAAAACCATCTTCCATTTGTTCATTTTGTATCGGATTATCAGAGTTTCTTTATTATGACGTACCAGGGCAGGGAATTTTATCCAATTTGATAATTAATCTGCCTTTATTTTCCCTTGATGTATCCTTATCAGATCCAACGATTCAAACATTAACGCCTAATTGGAGATTATGAGAATTCCTGTCCGTCACGACAATTCCCTTCATTCAAAAATACAAAATATTTAATTTCTAACAATATTTTATACCTCTGAAAACCATGATTTTAAACAGATTCTGATCCGGCAACAGCTTAGTGATGTATCCGGGTCACGCAGTCTTTGTGTAAAGCCTGTCTGGTAGTACGGAATTCCACCGGGATTACCCGCCGGCTCCCGGGACCTTTAAAAAGAAATCGAAGGAGCCCGTAAGGTCTCCGGATCATTGGTCACATGGCGCCGGTAATTAATCACATCCATCGATTTTGGCACAATCCGGATCAGGACAAAATGATCCTGCCACCCTTTTATGCCCTCCCAGTAGTCTCGTTTCATCTTCAGCAACAACGCCTTGTCGTCGATCACTTCCGCGGTGCCAGTTATGGTAACATACCCTTTGGCATTGACGTGATCGGCATAATACACACTTACCCGGGGATTGTTTTTGATCTCCATTACCTTCCGGCTTTTCCGCGCTGTGGCGAACCAGGTAACGAATTCATCGTTGGCCGGGAAGGGATTCATGGTGCGAACCTGCGGCTGACCTTCTGCATCGAGGGTGATCAGGGCACAATAGGTGGTCTCTTTGATGATTTCGCGGGCTGCGGCAATGATCGTGTCGCGGTCGACCGGCTTCTGGGCGTGAAGCCCGACGGGAAGCACTATGAACCAGGCAAGAATTCCGATAAAAATGTGATGCGTGATGTGCTTTTCCATGTGTCAGGGTTAGGTGAACCGATTCCTTACGGGTGCATCCGGATGCTCCGGACCGGCAAATTTAAGGTATTTATTCATCAGGAATATTTTGAACTTTCTTTTGTATGTTTGTATAAATTTAAACCTCATCCGGCATGGCAAAATCAAAACATAACTTTTGTGTGATCATGGCAGGCGGGATTGGCGCCCGTTTCTGGCCCATGAGCAGGACCTCCCACCCAAAACAATTCATCGACATCCTTGGAACCGGCGAAACGCTGATCCAGCAGACCTATAAACGTTTCAGCCGGATCTGTCCGAAAGAAAATATCTATATCGTTACGAATGAATTGTACAAGAAACTGGTACAAACTCAGCTTCCCGAACTTACCTCCAACCAGATCCTCCTGGAGCCGGCCCGGCGCAATACCGCCCCGTGTGTAGCCTATGCCAACCATTGCATCCTGTCCCGTGATCCCGAAGCCCGCATCGTGGTTGCTCCCTCCGACCACATTATCCTTAAAGAAGAGATATTCCTGAAGAATATTGAAACTGCCCTCGAAGCCGCCGCCGAAAACGACTGGCTCCTCACCCTGGGAATCAGACCGAGCCGCCCCGATACAGGGTACGGGTATATTCAATATGTCGACGGCCATGAAGAGGTCTATCCCAAAGAACCCCACCTCAGAAAAGTTAAGACCTTTACGGAAAAACCCAACCTCGAACTCGCCATCACTTTCCTGAAATGCGGCGACTTTCTGTGGAACTCCGGAATCTTTATCTGGTCGCTGAAAAGCATTATGAAGGCCTTCGAAACCTTTCTCCCTGAAGTGAACAACCTGTTTAAAATGGGCGTCGGAAAATTCGGCACCCGTGATGAAAAAAAGTTTATTGGTGAAACTTACACGATCTGCAAAAGCATCTCACTCGACTACGGCGTCATGGAAAAAGCTGACAATGTATATGTCCTCGCGGCCGATTTCGGTTGGTCTGACCTCGGCACCTGGGGATCGCTGTACGAGAACAGGCCAAAGGACGCCCAGGGCAATACCGTGATCGGCAAAAACGTGATGTTGTACGACACCTCCCATTGCATTGTCAACATGCCCCGCGATAAAGTCGTGGTGCTTCAGGGTCTCACCGATTACATCGTGGTGGAATCGGAAGAGGTGTTACTGGTATGCCGCAAAACCGACGAACAGAACATCCGCCAGTATGTCAACGATGTGATGCTCGAAAAAGGAGAAAAATACGTATAAAAAAGAGGGTGACCCGACTTTTAAGCCACCCTCTCTTCAGGTTTCAGGTTTTATTTTAAATGTTTCTCCAGAAACTTCTCCATGGCCCGGTAAAAATCGAACCGGTTCTCTTCATTGTGAAATCCGTGCCCTTCGTTATCCTTGACCATGTATTCAACCACGATTCCCCGCTTTTTCAAAGCATCCACGATCTGGTTCGACTCCTCTATGTTGACCCGCGGATCGTTCTTACCCTGAGCCACGAATAGCGGGGTTTTGATCTTTTCGGAATTGAGGGCTGGCGAAGTGGAAACAAACTGGGCGCTGTCGCTTTGCGGATTGCCTACCATCTCATACATCATATCGAGCATGGGTTTCCAATACGGAGGGATTGTTTTCATGAAGGTGAACAGGTTTGAAACGCCCACATAGTCAACCCCCGCGGCATACAGATCGGGTTCGCGAACCAGACCCTGAAGGGTGGCGTAACCGCCGTAACTCCCGCCGTAGAGAGCGATCTTTTTCGGATTTGCAATACCTTTATCAATCAACCATTGTGTCCCGTCGGTAATATCATCCTGCATGGTCAGCCCCCATTGCTTGAAAGATTTTTCCCAGAATGCCTTTCCGTATCCGGTGGATCCGCGGAAATTCATCTGCAGGATGGCAAAGCCTCGGTTGGCAAGGAACTGGATTTCCGGGTTGAAATACCAGCCGTCGCGCGCCCATGGTCCTCCATGCGGATTGACGATCACTGGAAGATCTTTTGCATTCTCCATGGTATAACCAACCGGCAGGGTCAGGTAACCCTGGATCTTCGTACTGTCGCGGGCAGTATATTCAACAGGTAACATCTCGGCAAGTTCATCCTCACGAAGCCACGGTGCGATGTCGGCAACCTTCTGAAGCTGGTCGGCCGCCCGGTCGTAAACGAAGTAACCGCCCAGTGAACGGTCGCTGTAAGCCCTTACCATGAATTTGTCCTCATTCTTGGTCAGCGAAGTAATGTTGAAAGAAAAATTGCCCAAATGTTTCTGGATGTTGTCGAAAATCTGTTTCCCCTCCTGATCGAAGAAATACCGCTCCTGTTTCCACGATTCATAGTTGGCGCATACCAGAACCTTTTTCGTGCGCGACCAGGTCACATCTGATACATCATAATCCTTGTTTTCGTACAATACCTCAAGCTCCTTGCCATTAGCGATGTCGAAGATCACCACGGCGCTTTTATCGCGGCCAAGATTCGAGGTGGCATACACGTTTTTATTGTCAAACGTGAACATGAGAGGCGTCAGGCTCTCTTTGAAACTGGTTGTGAGAACCGGTTTGAATGGATCGGACTCTTTTTCACGGTACAACAATTGGGTGTTCACACCGTCAACGATGGCAATGGCTGCCCGCAACTTCCCGTCGTGATCAAGGATCCAGCCCTGGATATTTCCCGGATTTTCGGCCAGTTGCTTCATTTCTCCGGTCACGATGTTCAGTCTGAAGGGATCAAAAACCTCCGGGTTGCGCTTATTCAGCCCGATGATCAGCTCATCGGGAAATTCGTACAGATCATCGATGATCTCGGTGCGGACTTTTGGGAAATCGGTAAAACATTTCAGATCGCTTCCGTCGATATCGACTCCGTACAATTTAAAATTTTCATCCCCCCCGGTGTCCTTGAGAAATACGATCCTGTTCGGATTTTTCCAGAAATATCCGGCAATGTCGCGGTCCTTCTCCGACGTAAGCCTGATGGCGCTGTCCTTTCCGATTTCCTGCACAAAAAGGTTCATGCGCTTTTCGTAAGGCGCCATAAACGAAAAATGCTTCCCGTCGGGAGAGATCTGGTAACGCGCTTTTTCGGGATTTTTAAAGAAATCCTCAAGCGGGATCTGTCGTACCTGCATGGGTTTTTTTTGTTTGCAGCCTCCCAAAATCAGGGAAACGCTGATAAATCCTCCGATCAGGAGGAACAGGAATAAACGTGTCTTCATAGAGAAATATTTTTTATCAATATTACGTTTTTTTAAAGATCAGATTTCATTTTTTCGATCATATGCCCTCTTTTCTCTTTGAAAACCCGGTGAGACCTGATATTAAAAAAACACATACCTTTGATAACCAGATAAAAATATTATCGGCCTCATGCCGTTGATAAAGAAAACGGAATTTGTGGATATCTACCTAAGGAAAAAACGCTGGAAGTTAATCCTGTTCCTCACGGCAGTGCTGATTGTTGCGGCATCCCTTTACTATACCAACATTCTTGTGAATGAGATCCGAAAGGATGAAAGGAAAAACGTGGAGATCTGGGCCGACGCCATCCACCAGAAAGCCGACCTGGTGAATTATACCAACCACCTGTTCGATCAGATCAAAAATGAAGAGCACAAAAGGGTTTCAATCGTGGCCGAAGCCCAGCGGCGCATTATCCAGGCCAGCGCAAATGAAGACCTCAACTTCTTCCTGAGCATCATCGGCGAAAACAATACCATCCCGGTGATCGTGACCGACGCTTCGGGCAGAATCATGAATTCAAGAAATATCAACACCGATGGAATTACCTTTCTCGAAGGACCCCTGAAGAAAGAGTTCTCACTCTACCCGCCCATCGTGGTAACCTACTACATGAACCAAAAGATGTTCTTTTATTACAAGGATTCCAACATCTTTGAAGAACTGAAAAAGGTACTCGACAACCTGATCAAATCCTTTTTTTCGGAAGTGGTGATCAATTCGGCATCCGTTCCCGTTATCATTACCGACAGCACCGGAAAAGAGATCTTCGATTATGGGAACATCCCCGACCAAAAGATAAAGGACCCGGTGTGGGTGGCCCGTACGCTGAGATCAATGGCCGCTCAGAACACACCCATTAAAGTCGACCTGGCCGACACCGGGATTCATTACATCTACTACCAGGATTCATTTCTTCTGACCCAGCTGAAATACTATCCCTTCGTGCAATTTGCCGTCATCACTATCTTTTTGCTGATCGCTTACCTGCTCTTCAGTTATGCACGGAAATCGGAACAGAACCAGGTCTGGGTCGGGATGGCCAAGGAAACGGCCCATCAGCTTGGTACCCCGTTGTCATCGATGGTTGCCTGGCTCGAACTGCTGAAACTGAAAGGACTCGATGAAGAAACCGTCAGGGAAATTGAGAAAGATGTCCAGCGTCTTGAGACCATTACCGATCGTTTTTCAAAGATCGGATCGACGGCACGACTCGAACCGTTGAATATTGTGGCTGTTGTTCACGAAACCGTGAACTATATCCGGTCACGCGTCTCTGCCAAAGTTAACTTTACCATTCAGCCCGGTTCCCATCATGAAATCCGGGTTCCCCTCAACCTCCACCTGTTCGAATGGGTGATCGAGAACCTGTGCAAGAATGCCGTCGATGCGATGGATGGCAACGGAATGGTGAACATCGTAATCACCGAAGATGTCGACCACATCCACCTCGACGTAACCGACACGGGTAAAGGAATCCCCAAATCGCGGTTTAAAACCATCTTCCATCCCGGTTTTACCAGCAAAAAAAGAGGCTGGGGACTTGGGCTTACCCTCTCGCGCAGGATCATCGAAAACTATCACAACGGCAGGATTTTCGTGAAATCTTCTACCCTCAACAAAGGAACCACTTTCCGCATAATCTTGAAAAAATAGGACTTTGGCCGGAATCTATGTCCATATCCCCTTTTGCAAAAGCAAATGTCCATATTGTAACTTCTTTTCGCTCGCTTCCCGAAAATACAAACTCACTTTTCTTCAGGCCCTGAGTCGGGAAGTTGAACTTACTTCCGGCTACCTTGAAGGCCAGCCGGTCACTACTGTGTACTTCGGTGGCGGAACCCCTTCCGTTTACCCACCGGCTGCTCTTCAACAGATTCTCGAAACCATCGCGAATACCCACAAGGTGATCGGATGGAACAGTCATGGAATAATACCCGGTTCTTCCATCGCCCACGACGGCATGGAGGATTACCGGTCCCCGGCCATTTCTGCCGAGATTACCCTCGAGATTAATCCCGATGACGTTACCGTTGCATTTGTAGGAGAACTGAAACAAACCGGTTTTAACCGGATCAGTCTCGGGGTTCAATCCTTTGACATGGATGACCTGAGGTACCTGCAACGAACCCATTCGGCCGATTGTTCGATGCAGGCCGTCAGATTGTTGAAAGAGGCGGGATACGAAAATATCAGTATCGACCTGATCTATGGCATCCCCGGTTCATCTGCTGAGCGATGGCACCGGACCCTTGAAACCACTTTCGCGCTGGATGTCAGTCATATTTCGGCCTATGCCCTGACCGTAGAACCGGGAACTGTCCTTTCCTGGATGATCGAGCGGCAACGGTCAGCCCCGACAGATGAAGAACTCCTGGTATCCCAATACCATTTGCTGACCCGGATGGCCGTGGATCATGGTTTCGAACAATATGAGATATCGAATTTTTCCCGCCCCGGTTGGCATTCAAAGCACAATACCGGATATTGGCAGGGTACACATTATCTCGGACTGGGACCCTCAGCTCACAGTTACAACGGAATCGCCCGGCGGTGGAACGGAACTAACCTGAATGAGTACCTACAGGGTGTTACGGAGGGTCGTCTGAAATTCGAAGAAGAAACGCTCACCCCGGAACAGAAATACAACGAATATGTCATGACCTCCCTGCGCACCATGTGGGGCTGCGATTCAAATAAAATCAATAAAGACTTTGGATCCCCGGTTTACGATTTTTTCAGGAAACAGGTAGCCCTGTCGATGCAACAGGGACTGGTACAGAAAACTTCCGGGATTTATTTCCTGACCGAAAGGGGTAAACTCTTTGCCGATCGCATCGCTTCCGACCTCTTCCTGGTCTGAATCAGTAAGGAATTTTACGGTTTCTTTTGTCCGGGATATCAGTGGGTATGGAATCGCAAAAAGGTTCCCATGGGAAGCTTTCTGCTGCTCCGGTCGGTAACATAAAACACTCCCGACTGCAAGTCAGAAGGTTTTTCAAAATGAGTATGAATCAGGCTTTCGGAGATCAATGGAGAAAATCCCATCGAATAGAGGCTCATTACCAGGAAGAAACGGTCGCGATCTGCCAGTTGTCGGCATAGATAAATCATTTCGTCGATTGATTCCTCCAATACCCATTTTTCTCCCTCTGGTCCCCGGCCGTAAGCAGGCGGGTCAAGAATGATCCCATGATACCGGTTGCCCCGTTTTACCTCGCGGCGGACAAACTTCAGGGCATCTTCCACAACCCAGCGGATATCTTTAAGGCCTGATGCCTCCATCATCTCACGCGCCCAGGTCATCACGGGCTTTACCGAATCAACATGCACTACCTCTGCTCCACCAGCCCGGGCAGCCAGCGATGAACCCCCTGTGTAAGCAAAGAGATTCAAAACCCTGGACGATGTTCCGGTCGGCGCCTGCTGTATCAAATCATAAATATAATTCCAGTTCCCGGCCTGCTCCGGGAAAATCCCGATGTGCCCGAACGCGGTGAGTCCAAGCCGGAAATTCATATCCAACTCCTTGTAATGATAACCTATGTTCCATTGGTCCGGCATCACTTTTTTTCGGATCCACTCCCCCTTCTCCCTGTGATCCGGCCCTGCCTGACGCGTACCCCTGGTTCTCCTGTAACGGGCATGGGCCGTGTGTTCCCATTCCGCTTCAGGGAGCGCTTTCCGCCATACAGCCTGTGGTTCGGGCCGGGCCAGAATGTATTCGCCAAACCGTTCCAGTTTTTCAAGACCGCCCGAATCGATTAGTTCATATTCATTCCAACTACCGGGAGACAATAGTTCCATGTTCGTGTTTTATTTATGTTGAATATTTCCCGGTTACGACCAGAATATCAAACCAATTTAATACCACTATTCCTCTTTCAACTTGCAAACCAGGATTTTGATCACGATGTTCCCGTTGTTCTTCCATGCCCGTGTAACCCCGGCTTTAACCATGATTGAAGTTTCCGGCTGAATTTCATGTTCCTCAAGGCCGATAGTCAGAATTCCGGAGCCTTCCAAAAGATAAAAAACCACATCAAACGGTTGAATATGCAGATCCATAGCTTCTCCCGATACAAGAGAAAGATGTACCATTTCGAACCGGTCGGAAGAAAACAGGATCCTTCCGTCAAACTTAAAAGGAACCCTGGTTGCCACATCAAGCTTCGTGATTTGATAATCATTCATAGTTCCGGGAATTTTTGATTTAATCCTGAAAAAACATTCACTTTTGGCTTTCCGTTACTCCGCTTTCTGTATCTTCCAGGAATCCTGTCGCTCCCTGGCCTTCCGGTCCCACTCCACCGGGATAGTCTTAATCCATCCTGCCTTTTCCGCGTTCAGGATTTCCATTTCAAGACCAATGTACTTCTGAGCAAGCGCCTTGGTAGCAATATCGGGATAAGGAACTTCCCGGTTCATGCCGTGACCGGCCAGGACCCTTGCAAGCAGAATCCGCGCCTCTTTCGATTCACTGATTGACAGGCCGATGATTCTTGAGACTTCAACCGGCGAATGAAATGCATTTCCATGGCCTGCTGCAGAATAATCCCAATACCACTGTGCGTTACGGATGTGCTGAAGAGCCGGATTCATTTCCTCCTGTGTAGCTCCCGATTCCCATGCAATTTTTGCTTCCACGTGCGCCTTTACCAATTCAATCTCCGATTGATCCCGGATTTCCTTTACTTTTCGCTGACGTTCGTATACATTATTTTTCAGCGTCTCTTCCGATTCGCGGTGACAAACCTGGCATGTGTTCGAAATATTGAGCAACGGACTGGCAATTTTATGGCTGGTAAACTTTTGTCCGCCCTCCTTGACATACGGCATATGGCAGTCGGCACATGCAACGCCGCGCTGGGCATGGATCCCCGTTAAATAAACTTCATAATCCGGATGTTGGGCCTTCAGGATGGGAGCCTTGCTGAGCTGGTGAGTAAAATCGGTAAAGCCATGGGAATTATAGTACTTCAGAGCGCTGTCGGCCGTGAGCCCAAGGCTCCAGGGAAAGGTCAGATAGGCAACATCCGGGGCATCGGCCCGCTTTTTATCAAAATAATACTCTACATGACACTGTGCGCAAACCAATGACCGCATCTCCTGGTGTGTTGCTTTTGAGATATCCTTCCCCATCGAATTGAAAGCCTCAACCAGCGCCGGCCGGGTGATCCTGAGATCCATGGTCTTAGGATCGTGACAATCGGCACAACCGATAAAATTGACCACCTCAGCTCCTTTTGCCGCCCATTTCCCTTTATAAAATCCCGCCGCACCCATTTTTTCCATTAACCGGGGAACATCGGGACTTTTACAAGTCCAGCAGGTATTGGGCTGGGGACCGTCATCGGGACCTTTGGGAGTCCCTGTCCTCAGTGTGTTACGAATGTCAGTAATCGCATAATAATGTCCGCGGGGCGCTTTGTAATCCTTCGAAAAAGCATATCCGGCCCAAAGGATTACCATCCTCGGATCTTTGCCAAGCGCGTCGCTCACAGCATTCCCGTTAAATTCGCTGTGAAACGAAGTGTCGGCTGTCGTGAGATAGCTTTGATATTCCCTGGGAAAATTCTCCCCCCAAAGGTCATTCCGGGGTTCATATTCACTCAGGTTCACTTTCGGCTTATAAACATATTCCGATTCGGCTTTCCGCTGGGTAATGGAAGAAGCCAGTAATCCCAGAAGAAAAACAATTATCATGGTTCCGAAAAACAAAGCCCAGTTAACCCAGGGTGCACGTTTTTTTATTGTATCCATCTGTATTGAATTTTGATTATTCTTTAAGGTGCATTGACAATTCCATGTGATCGGATTCTGAAAACCCATTTTCTACCTGCCTTTATCATTTTAACCCTTTCGGAATCATTCAATTATTGCAGGCAATCATTCATCGTCCTTCTCATCCTCCCGTGCTGTCCGGTTTTCCGTCTTCGTCTTTACCAGCGCACCGGGAGTTGAGGCAATGCTGTTTACCCTTTTGTGAGGCGTTTCACGATGGCAGTCGGCACAGCGCCGTTGCTGAAGATGATTGGAAAAATCTGGCTGAACGGACCCCAAAAACTGCATTCCGGTAGCCCGTTCATGGCACCTGATGCAGTTTGCCTGTACCGCGTTCTTCCCGGCCTCCCGGATGTAAATAGCGTTGGGTTCGTTTCGTAATGTAAAAATGGTGGCATGCCGCAATCCATCTTGCGCCTTGAACCAATATTTGTTGAAAACATTGTCGTGTGGAACATGACAATCGTTGCAAACCGCTACATTGCGATGAGAACTGTGCGCCCAGTCATTGAACTGGGGATTCATTACATGGCAATTAATACAGGTTTCGGGATTATCGGAAAGATAGGAAACAGCCCTTGAAATATACAAGGCATAGGCCCCCAGGCCAAAAAAAATGCCCAGCAAGACCGCGACGGTGGGCTTCCATTGTTCAGGGGGGACCAGCCAAAGGAAAATCTTCTTCATGCACCGTAGGTTGGGAATAGTTTCTCAAAAATACCATTTTCCTGAATAAGACAAAAATCCGGCCTGTTTTTATTGTGTTTTGTACATTTACATCATCATACCCAAATCGCTTGTTGATCTACAGTCAGATGCCGGAAATTATCGATCATAAAAAGATCTATTCACTCCTCGAAATCGCCGAAACCCTGCGCCAGACGATCAGTGTGCAATTTTCCTCTGCATACTGGATAAAAGCGGAAATGAACAAACTGAATCATTATCCCTATTCCGGACATTGCTATCCCGAACTGGTCGAAAAGATCGATGGAAAAATGGTTGCACAGATGCGGGGAACTTTATGGAAAGAAGATTATTTCCGTATCAATAAAGCATTTCTCGATACGCTCCAGGAGCCCCTGAAGGACGGGATCACCATTTTGTGCCTGGCCCGCCCCAGTTTTGACCCGGTATATGGATTGAGCCTCCGCATCACCGATATAGATCCCTCCTTTACCCTCGGCGAACTGGAACGAGAAAAAAGAGCCTCCGTCAACCAGTTGATCCGGGAAGGGATCTTCGACCGAAACAAAAAACAAAGCCTTCCGTTACTTCCACAGCGTATCGCTGTCATCTCGGTGGAAACCAGTAAGGGTTATGCCGATTTTCTGAAGATTATCAACGAAAACCCTTTTCATTACCGGTTGTCCGTCATGTTGTTCCCGGCACTCCTGCAAGGGGACAAAGCCGGCGCCTCTATCGGTTATCAGCTGGACCGCATTGCTCGCGTTAAACACCATTTCGACCTGGTCGCCCTGATCCGCGGAGGAGGGGGCGATGCCGGACTTTCGGCATACAACAATGTGGACCTGGCCCGCAAGGTTGCATGCTTTCCCCTCCCGGTCCTGACCGGCATCGGGCATGCAACCAATGAAACCGTGGTCGAAATGGTTGCCTTCAGGAACAGCATCACACCAACTGCATTGGCAGATTTTCTGATCCTCCAATTTCAGAATGTTTCTGATTCCCTGAAAGATGCATTCCGGATTATCCGGGGAAGTGCAGTGAAAATAATGCTCCTGGAGAAAAGAAATTATTCGCAATGGACTTCACGATTTAAGTTAAGCACCGCCGGTCATCTTGAAGTTTCTAAGAACCGGTTGTCCGACCGGATTCAGGCCATTTCGGGATATTCAGGATTCTATGTAAGGAACGGCAATGAAAAAATCCACGGTATACATGGTAGACTATTGAAACAATGTCCCGATCTGACCGGATTCCATCGTGACAACATCCGGGTTATGAACCAAAAGGTCAAAGTTGCTGTGACCCGGAACTTTTCCAAAGGATTCATAGAATTGGAGCATCTCCGACATCAGGTTACCATGCTTGATCCCAAAAATGTACTTTCACGTGGATATTCGATTACTTTTTCTGGAAAGAAATCCATCCGCTCCTACACCGAAATTAATCCGGGTGACGTGATTAAAACCATTATCTTTGATGGTGAGATCAACAGCACGGTCATCCACAGCCAAAAAGAACACAACGAATGAGCCCTAAAATCTCTTATACCGAAGCCTTTCATGAACTACAGACCATTGTGAATGAAATGGAAGCCGGTGAAATTTCCGTTGACCAGGTTGCTGAAAAAGTAAAAAGAGCCGCAATGCTCATCAGGATCTGCAAAGAAAAACTGTCATCTACCGAATCCGATGTCAATCAGATTCTGAAAGAGCTGGAGGAGGATAACAACTAACCGGCCACCTCTGCCTGTCCGGTTAGTATTTCGTGACCTATTGATTGGTCTTCCTGAAAAGTTTCACCAGGTCCATTTTCTGTTTATCTGTCATCCCGATACTCTTTCGTTAATTTGGTTTATATCTTCGGAACACACATGAACTGATGCTCATGAATTGCACCTCCGGATCAATTTGAAAGCAGTAATTTTACGACAGATAACGAGTTTTACCATGAAGTCATCGAATTTGTTTTTCACGGGGTCGCAGAACTGACACTTTCACTCCTTTTCTACTTTTGTTCGCCGTGTCTGATAAAATCATTACACTGAGTTTTTTACTGACGGGAATCTTTCTTTTTTGCCTGGGGAATGAAGTATTAGCCGGTACTCCGCAGAATCATGCGTTTGATTCGGCATTCAGATCAAAAAAGATTATTCCGGCCGTTAGGATTGACACCCCGCCTAAGATAGATGGATTATTGAATGAGCATTTCTGGCGAACACTCCCCGCGGCAAAGGATTTTGTTCAATATTCACCCTCAAACGGCGCTTTTCCCTCTTATCCCACGGAGGTGCGGTTCGCCTATGATGATGTGGCGTTGTACATCGGCGCAATGATGTTCGATGCGCGTCCCGACAGCATTTGTAAAGAACTGGGACGCAGGGATCAGGTCGAGTCGCTGAATAATGATATCATCTCTTTCGACATCCTTCCGTACGATGATGATCTGAACATGTATGAGTTCAAACTTTCGCCGGCTAATGTGCAAAACGACTGTAAGTATTCGGCGATCGGAAATGATATTACCTGGGATGCAGTATGGGAAAGCGCCACATCCGTCAACAACGAGGGATGGATCGCAGAAGTAAGGATCCCTTACTCCGCCTTGCGTTTCCCAAGGACCCCGAAACAAATCTGGGGGATCAACATGTGGCGGAACCTGCAACGTCGCGGGGAATATTCTACCTGGACTTTCGTGGATATCAACGATCAGAATATTTTCAGATATTATGGTGATCTGGCCGGCATCGACAGTATTCAGCCGCCGGTTCGGCTCTCTTTCTCGCCCTATCTTTCAGGCTACCTTGAGAAAAATCCGGATGCAAAAAACTGGCAATACTTCATCCGGGGCGGATTGGACCTGCGATATGGTATCAACGAAAGCTATACCCTCGACATGATGCTGATCCCCGATTTCGGACAGGTTCAATCGGATGATCAGGTGCTCAACCTCACCCCTTTTGAAATCCGGTACGATGAAAAACGCCAGTTCTTTACAGAAGCGACCGAATTGTTCGATAAATGCGAAATTTTTTATTCCCGCCGTGTAGGAAGCGTTCCGAAAAATTTCAATGCGCCATACGACAGCTTGAATATCAATGAAATAGTATCGAAAAACCCCGAAGAGACCCGTATTATCAATGCTACAAAAATATCAGGACGCGATGTCCGGGGACTTGGAATCGGCTTTTTCAACGGAATGACCACCAACACCTGGGGAATCCTCGAGGACACGCTTACCGGTAACCAACGCAGGATTATGTCGCAACCCTTCACCAACTATAACGTTCTGGTTCTGGACCAGAATCTTAAAAATAACTCCTATGTTACCCTGATCAATACCAACTATTATACTCCGGCCGATCGTTATACGGCCAACGTTACCGGCGTTGAGACAAAACTTTGCAATAAAAAAAATACCATGGCATTTTTCGGGCGGGGTATCGTAAGCCAACAGTTCCATGAGGGAATTTCTCCCGTATTCGGCCACCGGTATTCCCTCGAAATTTCAAAACCCAGCGGGAGATTTCAATACAGTATTTTTCGCGATGAGATCGGAAGCACCTACGACCCCAATGACATGGGTTTCTTGTTGTACAACAATGAAGCAATAAACAGGCTGACCCTGAATTATACCATTTCCGATCCGGTCTGGATCATTCGGAATTCTCAGTCTTATTTCTCGACCACCTATAAAACCCTCGTAAAACCATACAGCTTTACCGGACTTGAATTCGAAGTCTACAACCAGACGGTCTATAAAAACATGTGGAATTCATTCATCGACTTCTCCGTCCAACCCTTGGGGAGCAACGACTATTATGAACCCAGGGTATGGGGCTGGATATATAAAAAACCATGGAGCTATAACACGGAGGTCAATATTGGCACCGACCAGAGAAAAATGTTTCGTATATACAGTGGCCTGGGTTGTATTCATGCTCCCGACAACAGAAATTTCAATTACTGGATCAGCCTGATTCCCCGGTTCCGGTTTTCCGACCAGTTCACGGTTTCGGTGTCGTTCAATTATGATATGAATTACAACGACCGGGGATGGGTTAATACTTTGTATGATTCCGTCGCTGAACCAACCATCTGGTTCGGATGCAGGGATGTATCCACCTTTAACAATATCCTGAATATCAAATACATCTTTAACACTAAAACCTCGGTCACCCTGAGAGCCCGACATTATTGGTCAACGGCTAAGTATTTTGAATATTACCGTCTCGGCCATGATGGCGAACTCAGCCGGGCAGATTATCCATATAATGCAGACCTCAGCTATAACGCTTTCTCCGTTGATCTTCAGTTTGTTTGGTACTTCGCTCCGGGAAGCGAGCTCAGCGTAGTCTGGAAAAATAATATCAATACGCTGAACGAACTGTCTTTGCTGAATTACTGGGATGACCTTACCGGAACCTTAAACTCCCCCCAAACCAACAGTTTTTCGGTAAAAGTGCTTTATTATATTGATTATCTCAATATTAAAAAACTATTTATCCGAAAGAAAGGTTGACCATCTGGAACCCCTCCTTTTTGTAATTTTGCAGAAAAACCGGGATGATGAAAAGACTCGTTTTCGTTTTTGCTTTTTTTGTCGGATTTACGGGAACCGAAGTCATTGCCGGAAATCCTGATAGTCTGGTAATCTGTAATTTTTTCAGTGAAGCACTGACCCATCCGGTAGCTTACCACAATCTCGGATTTCTCTGTAACAATTTTCAGGGAAGGTTGTGCGGTACTTTACAGGCCGAAAAGGCGGTTGCATGGGTAAACCGGATGTTAAAAGAAATGGATCCCGACACCGTATACATGCAACCCTTAACCGTTAAACGATGGGAACGTGGTGAGAAGGAAGTTGCCCGTGTGAAATCAAGTGTTGTTGGAAAACAGGTTCTCAACATCTGTGCACTGGGAAGCTCCATAGGTACCGGGTCAAAAGGCATAGAAGCAGAGGTGGTCGAAGTGGCCGGCTTTGAACAGCTCGACGACCTTGGGCGCGAAGGGGTTTCGGGCAAAATTGTGTTTTTTAACCGTTGTGCCAATCCCGCCTGGTTCTATACTTTCAATGCCTATGCAGAAGTGGTGGCATTGCGTGCACGCGGAGCGCTCTATGCAGCGAAATACGGTGCTATCGGAGTTATCGTACGCTCTGCAACGCTTTCCCACGACGATTATCCCCACACCGGTATCCAGCATTATGCCGACTCGGTTATGCGCATCCCTGCCGTTGCTGTCAGCACCAATGGAGCCGATTCCCTGTCCGCCTGGCTTAAAGTGGACCGTCGTTTGCGATTGTTTATACGGACAACCTGCATGGAACTTCCCGAAACCGGCAGTTTTAATGTAATTGCAGAAATAAAAGGAACGGTTCACCCCGAAAAGATTATTGCGTTCGGTGGTCATATTGATGCCTGGGATCTGGGACAGGGGGCCCATGACGATGGCGCCGGAGTGGTTCAGACCATGGAAGTTCTGAGACTATTTAAACAGTTGCAGATTAAACCGGCCAACACCCTTCGCCTGGTGGTTTTTATGGATGAAGAATATGCGCAACGGGGAGCCGCAGCTTACGCCAGCGCTGTTGGTATTAAAAATGAACTCCATATCGCCGCAATTGAATCAGACCGGGGTGGCTTCACACCGCAGGGATTTTCTATCGATGCAACGGATAAACAGGTTGATCTGATCCGGCGCTGGCAGCCACTTTTAGAGCCATATGGATTCTGGTCATTCGCGAAAGGGGGCAGCGGAGTCGATATCGGCCCATTGAAAAAATATGGATTCCCTTTGATCGCCCTGGTCACCGATTCACAACGGTATTTTGATTACCAGCACGCCGGTTCCGATACATTTGACAAGATCAGTCCCCGGGAACTTCAGCTCGGAAGCGCCGGAATCGCTTCACTGGTCTACCTGATCGACAAATACAGCAACCTGTTGGCTCCTTGAATCACCATACCTGGAACGAGCCTGACTGGTTTCATAACGGGATAAGCTCCCTTCAAACCATATGAATCCCATGATATTTTCAACTGATTTGTAAATCGAATTCCCTATTAAAAGAATTATGACACTTACAAGAGAAAAAGCGTTGGAACTTTTACACTACTATGTGAAAAATGAAAAAATGATCTTTCATTGCCTGGCATCTGAAGCCGTGTTGAAAGGTATTGCCCGAAAATTGGGACAAGATGAAGAGAAATGGGCAATGGCCGGCCTTTTACACGATCTAGATGTGGAAGTAACCCACGCCGACCCGCTGGTTCATGGAACACAAACAGCACGCCTGCTCAAAGATTATAATGTTGATCCCGAAATCCTCGATGCCATCAGCATGCACAACGAATGTTCCGCCGGAAAGGAACGAAACACCGAATTCCAGCACGCACTCGCCGCCGGGGAAACCATAACCGGACTGATCTTTGCCACTACGTATGTCTATCCCGACAGGAAGCTCTCCAGTGTGAAACCAAAGTCCGTGGTCAAACGAATGAAAGAAAAAATATTTGCTGCCTCCGTGAAACGGGAAAATATTTTGGAATGCGAGAAAGTCGGAATCCCGATCGATGAATTTGCGGCCCTGGCCATCAATTCCATGTTACCGATAGCTGGCGAATTAGGTTTGTGAACGGGGGTGTTTCCTTCGTGCAAGCCACCAACTGAAAAAACCGGAAACCAGAATAACGAGCGTCATCAGTCCAATGAGTGGTACAATCAATATGTAAAAACCTCCCAAAACCGGTTGAAAGATACGGCCTGTATGGATCTCTAATGCAAGATTCCACAATGAAATGGGGCTCTGAGAAATTATTGCTTCGGGCATTGCGGGGAATGGATTCTTCCCCTTCACAGCCATAATCCCAACAGCATAATCAAAAACAACCTCTGTTGAATCATTAACACGGCAAAAACCTGCCACACTTACCTGGCCAAAAGGAGGTCCTTCCACTCCTGTTCGGTAAAAGGGCAATTTTGTAATGTAATCGGTAATTGTTCCGGTTTCAGTGTTCCAGATAAAGATTCCGCTGAATGAACCAATCAGATACCCGGTCCCGGGTATTTTCTTCAGGACATTGATGCCCATTACACTAACGGGAGGCTGATAGGGTAATAATTTCAGTTTCTTTTTAAACTGAAGATCCGCTTCGAATATCCCTTCCTGAGTCGCCAAAATGAACCGCCCCGACTCCCGATCAAATTCAAAATCACGGAGTTTATCGAACCATGGATTGGGGCTGTCGAGTTCGGAAAAGGGAATCGGCTGTAACCGGGAACCGGCAATGGTTATAAGCAGAGGCGGCCTAAGGAACATCCCGGTGAAGGTCGTGAGGATCAGCACCGGAAAAAGCCACGATCCTACAATATTATGCCATCTGAGCGTCCCCCTGTTGAATCTTTTTAACCTGGAACGATGCAATTCATCTTTCAAACGCCTGATTCGATGTGGGATCAGAAAATAGATCAATCCTGTTATACACAGCAGAATAATACTCAGGCCGACAAAATCGACAAGGATTTTTCCTGCAAATCCATAGATCTCGCCGCTGTGAACAACCCAGAAAGTTCTGAAAAGCCCCACCTTCCCGTCCCATCCTTCAGGTGGCGGGATCGAAATAATACTGAATTTCGGAATTTGAACATTTGTCGAATTTATGACCGTTTTTTTCCTCGCAATACCATTATCAGAGGAACGATCTGATACATGATGATTTTCGGCTTGTTCAGGGTTATTCCCCAGTATTGTCATCATCAGGAGTGACCTTGACATGACCATTAAGGTATCCCCAATGGTGATAATTTTCACGATACGCTCGTCACCCGAAGGCACCTCTATACGGTCCCACCTTCCCTTTTTGAAATCGTACCGGAACATTCCGAACAGTGTTCCGGCGTATAATCCTGACCTTTTATTGAAATGGACAGTATTGATTTTCCGGTTATCCACACCCTTCGGAAAACCAGTGTTGAACACTCTGAACTGTTGGTACGAAGAATTAGTCAGCCAAACCCCCAGATTTCCGTAAACCAGAATAGAATCATCTGAAATTTGCTCAGAGCCTTTAATTGCCGCAAGATTCCAGTTGTTATATCGGTAAGCCGATGGCAGGAAATTCCGGTCTATATCTATTCCCGATAACAGATTCCTGTGATTCAAAATGATTCCTGATGCCGCGAAAAATAAAATGAAAAGCGTAGCAACCAGACTGAACCACTTGTGGTATTTCCGGAAAAAATTGCGCATGCCTGCAACGATGATAAAAGGAAAGGCTGAAGCATCGAAAAACCGATGCTTCAGCCTTTTCCCGGTTCGTCATTTACTGAAATAGGTGTGAAACAATCCATCAGTACCGGTTTCTGAACGGGTCTGATAGCCGGCTGCAGCCATTTTCTCAATCATGGGTGCAGGCGGAAACGGAGTAATCACCTCATAAACCTCCCCCGGAAGCAACGCGGCACACTCCTCCTGAACCTGTGCAAGGGGATGTATGCCCTGGGCAAGTAATGGTCTGGCATCCAAAACTACTTTTGAAACCGGATGATCCGGCTTGGCTACTTTACCTCCGGCATTAGCCTGTTCGTTCTTTTTCGCAGATTCTGATCTTTCGCTCTTCCGGTAACTCAACAACCGCTGATCGCCTGAAAGCGCCCTTTTTTCCGTCAAATCCTGCGACATTTCAACAGTCCCAAGATACTCACCCTTTTCGTTTCGCAGTGCAAAATATTCAATATGGATGAACTTTCCACCCATCTGAATCCAGAATGGAGCGCTGTCGGCCTTACCACTCTTAAAATCACCCACGATCTGATCCACGATATGAACACTGGAAGGCGGATGACACATGCGAACATCACGGCCTAAAATCGCTCTGTTCCGGTCGAAAATCCGTTCTTTCCCCTGAGAGAAGTATTTTACCTTATTGTTACGGTCGACAAAAGTAATATCAACAGGAAGCGTGTTCAGCATGGCCAGCAACTCTTCTGTTGTGAACCTTCCACTGGGAAGATTCACCGTCCCCTCTTCAGCCGAAACCTCCGTTTCTGCTTCAACTCCCTGCGGCCTCCAGGTGAACTTCGGGTCATACAAACAATAACCGATCTCCAGGGTTTGACGATAAACTTCGTACCAATCGGCTTCACTAAGCTTATCAAGTGTCATTGGAAACAGGATTTCCTCCTCCTTCATGATCATGTCGGTTATAGCTTTAGCTGCCGGTTTGAGGTGAAGATCGATTTTCATTTCCATCATCTCGGTCGTGAATTCACCCGGCATGTTCAGTGCATTGATCGCATTTTTCAACAGATCGCGGGTCTCATCGTGTTTTCCCCACATGACTTTGGGTGGCCCGGTAATTCCGTATTTCTCGAGAAACGGAAAGAGTAGGTTCTCCTTCCGCCTGTAATGTTTATCGACATCCATCAGGCTGTTAAACAGCGTTTTAATTGTGTTGAGATACTTTTCTTTGCCGGAACTCTGCATTTCATCTGCCACCCGGCTGAATAATACGTTGAGCTGATCTGCTACCTTTACAAGTTCTTTGTTCTCCTGTTTGAACGTGTCAACCGGATGACCCGGCGCTACGATTTTCATTCCGGCCAGATCTATATGACCCTCAAGTGCTTCTGTGTGAACATCACACAAACGAAGAACTTCCGTTTCGGGCAATCCTTCGTTGATCAACTCCTGTTCTACCTCCACCACCTCACCATAAGGAATTTTTGCCATAAGTTCTACCATTCGTGCCCTTACTGCTTCCGGGGCCACCCCTTCGTGCAGCTGCAGGATCATGTGCTTTAACAACTCCTTCCTGCTCCTTGAATTATTGATCAGTTCACTCATTTTTTTATCCTTTAATCATTGTTAAAACCATCTTAAACTTCTCAACAGCATTCACCGCGTGCGGAATCCCGGCCGGCATAATAATGGCATCACCCGCCCCCAGGGTGAAAGGAATCTCGTTAATGACAATTTCAGCGTTCCCTTCTACGACCTGAACCAGGGCGTCGAAAGGCGCTGAATGGGTACTTAACCGCTGACCCTTGTCAAAGGAGAATAAAGTGACCGTTCCTGCTGTGCGGTCGATGACTCTTTTACTGATAATACCCTCGGCTGAATAATCTACCTTTCCCGGGAATCTGAACACGTTTGAGTGTTCGAAAATGCTCTTTTCCATAATTTGTTTTTTTTAAATTGAACCCTTACTATTTTAACTTTTTTTTTGAAATTTATTTTTGATTGAATTACAGTTTTATATGATCCTTTTTAAGGGACCATCCTCCCTTTAATCCAAAAATGAACCATGCCAAAGCAAGCGCCCCCAATGTAAAGACTGTGTCGCCTATTACCCGTAACCACTTGAAAGTTATGATCAGGGGATCCTGAAGAAATTCAGCCGAACGGGCATACCACATGCCGTTCTTTACACTTACCCAGGTCTGTGCAAGCCCCACTGGCAATACACTTAGCAGTACCATCAACGCCAATCCGATATTTATGGACCAGAAGGCAAAACGAATCCATTTTGAATTCCACACTTTCCCGGGATCCATACTTTTCAGCACAAACAACATCAATCCAATTCCCAGCATCCCGTAAACTCCGAACAAAGCGGTATGTCCGTGAACCGGGGTCGTGTTCAATCCCTGCATGTAATACAACGCGATCGGCGGATTAATCAAGAATCCAAAAATACCGGCTCCTACGAGGTTCCAGAAAGCCACGGCGAGGAAGAAACAAATCGGCCACCGATATCCCTCAATCCACGCCCGGCTTTTTGATATCTTGAAATTTCCATAGCCTTCATACCCCATCAATACCAGGGGAACTACTTCAAAGGCCGAGAAGGTGGCTCCAATGGCGAGTATCGCTGTCGGCGTGCCTGTAAAATAAAGATGGTGAAAAGTACCCAGTATCCCGCCAGAAAGAAAGATTATCGTGGAAAATAAGACACTCGATGTGGCTGTTGCAACCCTTATCAAACCGAGACGGACAAACAGAAAGGCAATGGCAACAGTGGCAAAAACCTCGAAGAAGCCCTCCACCCAAAGGTGGACGACCCACCAACGCCAGTATTCAGCAACAGCAAGATGCGTCTGACGGCCCCACATCAGTCCGGCTCCGTAAAAAGCAGCAATGGCGATGGAAGAAATGATGAACATGGTTAAAAGAGACCGGTTTTCGGAGCGTTGCTTAAATGCGGGCGCTAAACCTCTTCCCATGAGAACAAGCCAGATGACCAATCCAACAAACAGAAAAATTTGCCAGAACCTTCCCAGATCAACATATTCATACCCCTGGTGCCCGATCCAGAAATTCTGAACCAACCCAAGCTTCTGCATGACACCGTACCACTGTCCTGCCAATGAACCGACAACAATGATCAATAAAGCGATAAAAAGAAAATTCACACCCAACGCCTGATACCTGGGCTCCTTACCTGCAACGGCAGGCGCCAGATACAAACCAGTTGCAAGCCATGAAGTGGCAATCCAGAAAATTGCCAGTTGAACATGCCAGGTACGCGAAATAGAATAAGGCAACCATTCCGATAAAGGTAAACCGTAAAGTGCCTGGCCCTCCACTCCATAATGAGCCGTGATCGCCCCCATCAGGATTTGAACAAGAATCAGGGCCGTGACGATCCAGAAATACTTCAGTGTGGCTTTCATCGAAGGGGTCTGAATTCCACCCAGCAAAGGATCTGAAGCCGGTATTTCATAACCGGCCAAACCCTCTTCCTTCCGCGAAGCATAATACCAAACCATCAGACCGATTCCCGCAAGTAACATAATTACGCTGAACCCGGTCCATAAAATCAGTGAACTCGTAGGCTTATTATCAACCAACTCATCCGACGGCCAGTTGTGGGTGTATGAAATATCACTCCCGGGACGGTTCGTTACACAGGACCAGGCTGTCCAGAAAAAAAAGGCATTCATTTTATCCATCCTGCTCTGATCCTTGACAGAGTTCGGTGGTATGGCATAATGATCGCGTAAGGTATCATACGCCCGATCGTTCATGAAAAGACCGGAGTAATGTTTTCCCACGGCTTCAATGGCCTTTGCCCTGAGTGAAGAAACAACAATTCGCCCGCTTGACGGATTATAGGTATTTATACGCATTTCCTGCTGCAACCTGACCCGGAGCATCGCCTGTTGTTCGGGTAATATTTGATTGTAGGGTTTGTGAAACGTTGTATCAGAAAGGTAATTCAGAATATACTCCGATTCCCTGTGAAGCCAATCGGCCGACCAGTCTGGAGCGACGTATGAACCATGTCCCCATACGGATCCGACTTCCTGCCCCCCGATAGACTGCCAGATGTTCTGTCCATCTTTTATATTTTGACCCGTGAATAAAACCGAACCATCGGTAGTGACGACTGATTCGGGAATGGGTGGCGCCTGCCGGTATATTTCCCGGCCATAGAAAAGAAGCACTGAAAATGAGACCACCATGACGGTGATAAATCCAAACCATAGTTTTTTTGTCTTCATGTTTTTCGATTTACTTGGTGTTGAATAATAACTCGGTGCGTAATTTGATGAAAGAAATTCCAGGATATTGTTTCTTCTATATACTCATTTTTATTGCCATTCCTCCTCGAGCACCTCACCCTTGACACTGACAATCGCCTTTTTTATCGGGATGTTCCGACCTGCTTCACTCCGCGCTGCCTGTGCCATCTGCAACAACCCGCCGCAGCAGGGAACCTCCATCATGATCACGGTCAGCGAATTGATCTTTGATTCCTGTATCATGGCCGTCAGCTTCTGGAGGTACGACTCCTTGTTGCTGTCCAGCTTCGGACAAGCAATCGCAAGGGTCTTCCCCTTTAAAAACCGGCTGTGGAAATTTCCCATGGTAAAGGCAACACAATCTGCCGCCAACACTACATCGGCCTGATTAAAATATCCGGCCCGCGGATTTAATAAGTGCATTTGAACCGGCCACTGCCGTAATTCTGAGGGAACTTCGATGCCGGCACCTGCGGAGGCGCTTTCAACTTTGTGTTGATCAATTCTGAAATCCATGGTCTGAGCACCCGGACAACCGTGTCCGGTATGCAACCGCTCCTCCCTGAGTGCAGTCACAAGATTTGGATGTGTCGCATTCCCACCCTGTTTTTCCGCTGCCGGACCCATTTCAATATTTTTTTCTTTTAAATACCGTATAGCCTCCTTTAGCAGCTCCTCCTCATTGTGATCACGGAGGTGCTCGAGATGCGCCAAAATGGTATTCCGGCCTTTTGGTACGATCTGTTCCATGACCTTCTGCTCGTCATAGGGCTCTGCTTCACGCTCAATGATCTCAATGGCGCCTTCAGGACAATGGCCAATACACGCCCCCAGGCCATCACAAAACAGATCGCTGATCAGTCGTGCCTTCCCGTCAATAATACGGAGTGCACCTTCATGACAATTGGGCACACATTGACCGCACCCATTACATTTTTCCTCATCAATCTGAATAATTTGTCTTTTCATCTTAACAGTTTGTTAATTTTCATCTTAATTTACCATTCCCATGAACCCGCCCCGGCGGGCTGATATAAAAATTATTTATATTGTATTTAAGTATCTAATTACTTATTTGAAATAAAAAAAATTATATATAGGACCGCAGGGTCTGTTCCTGTAAGAACTTTTTAAATTCAGCGGTCAGTTTATTTACAACATTCCCCATCACACATTTATCAAAACCACAAACATCATAGGATAAGGGACAATCTCCCATCTCCAGACTTCCTTCGATCGACTCGTAAATATCAAGAAGGGATATCAGGGCAGGATCCTTTTTTAATGAAAAACCACCCGATGGCCCCCGCACGGATTTTAACATACTATTTTTGACCAACCTTTGCAATACCTTGGCAATGTGATTTTTTGAGAATCCGGTGGTCTCGGCAATTTTCACTGCATTGATCCCGTTTTCCGATTTTGCGATCAGAACCATGCTGTGAATCGCAATTGAAGCAGCTTCAGATAATGCAAAAATTTTAGACATTTTTATTTAGGTAATTGAATACGCAAATGTATAAATAAAATTCTTTCCTCCGACAAAACAGGGAAAAAATTTTTCTTTCATGGGAAATCATAAAATTTGTTGAAAAATAATATCTTGCAGCTATGATAAAAAAAATAACCAGCATTCAGAACCCTTTTATTAAAAACCTTTTGCTTCTTGAATTGAAGCCAAAAACCCGCCAGGAACAAAACAGGTTTATTATTGAAGGAGTCCGTGAGATCGGTCTGGCAATCGCCGGCGGATATACCATTACCGATTTGTGTTTCACCCCGGGAATAACCCATCAACAACATGCTGATGCATTGATAGAAGCCGCTGGTTCCGATGCAAATGCTATCGAACTTACAAAAGATGTATTTAACCGTGTTGCTTATCGTAAAGACAACGGCGGAATGATTGCTCTGGCAATTCTCCGACGTCCGGAATTAAAAGACCTGTCACTTGGGATAAATCCCTTGCTCCTGGTCCTCGAGACCGTCGAAAAGCCCGGGAATCTTGGGGCTATGCTGAGAACAGCCGATGCAGCCGGTCTCGACGCCGTCATCATCTGTGACCCGTCCACCGACATGTTCAATCCAAACGTCGTTAGATCAAGTATTGGTTGTATTTTTACCCTGCCGGTGGTCACGGCACCTTCAACCGAAGTTATCAACTGGCTGCATACCAACAATATAAGCATAATGGCTACCGCTTTGACAGCCACCCGTTGTTATTATGAAACTGATTTCTCTAAACCCACTGCCATAATTATGGGATCTGAAGCCCAGGGTCTCAGTGATCCCTGGCTTAAACAGGCTGATTCCCTCATTAAAATCCCGATGAGGGGGAAGATTGATTCGATGAATGTATCAGTATCGGCTGCCATTGTGGTTTTCGAAGCGCTCCGGCAAAGAGATAATCACAAAATTTCAGTGCCCCTCCTTTGAACCATTAACCATAATTTTCATCTTCCGGTTTCAATATCAGAAATCCCCGGGGCATTTTACTTTTAAACTCCAACAACTGGCCATTGACCGGATGAAATAAGGATAAATAAAAAGCATGTAACCGGATTCTTCGGTGAAACCGGTCATCGGCTCCATAACGCCTGTCACCGACGACCGGACAACCCAAGTCGGCGAGATGAACCCGGATTTGATTCTTTCGCCCGGTTCCAAGTTCGACCTCTAAGAGGGTGTAATCGGGAGTGCGATCCATAACTTTGTAATGTGTCACCGCATATTTTGCCCCATCTTGTTCCTGAACGGAAAACATCCGCTGCTGCGGTCCTTCCATCAGCCACCCCTTCACGGATCCCTCTTCCTTCCCGGGATAGCCCTCAGTCAATGCATAGTATCTCTTTTTAGCGCGCGACCAGTCACTTTTAATTTTTTGCTGTATCAGCTCACTTTTGGCAAACACCAGGATTCCCGAAACCTCCCTGTCAAGTCTGTGTACAATAAATAAATGCTCCTTCCCTCTTGAATTTTCTTTATTCCACAACTGCATGATCTTGTAAAAAGAAGTTCCTCCCGTATCTTTATTTCCGACAGTCAAAAGTCCTGCGGGTTTTTCGGCAACGAGTATCAGATCGTCTTCATATAACACGGGATATGGGGGTTTTACCCTGCCTATTCGAACCTCCTGCCGGTTATATTCAACGATTGCACCGGGATGAACCAGTTCTGAAGGATTAGTAACCATACATCCATTCACCTTGATATTCCCATGGGTGATCCATTGTTTTACTGTCGTTTTTGAAGCATTCTGAAAAACGACCTTTAAATGATCCAATAACGTCATTTCCGATGTTACTGCAGTTTTCATGGGGTATTTGTTTTTTATATTTTTCATGGATTACCCAAAATGACTTTCATAATTACAGGGTTGTGATCCGACCATTTGAAACCAAGATCTGCCGTTTCAATCCCAAGCACCCTGATATTGGGTGAAACAACAAAAAAATCAAGGATCGTCGTTCGTGTCCGGCCTTTAAGGTACCCTTCATCAGTATACCTTTCTGACGGAATACCGGGATCAAAAACGAACTGCCACCCTGTTAAAATGTGTTCCGGGAAGGGTGGATCACTTTTCATTACCACATCTTTTGTCCTTATCCGCTCTGTTTTAAAACCCTTTGGATTGATATTCCAGTCGCCTCCGGCAATAATAAAATTACCCTTTCTATACTCCGTGTTTAGCGTGGAATCAAGAATCATTAATTCCTTTTCACGAAGGATCCCGGTTGAATCATAAGCGGAATTATGAAGATTCACAACGATCAGGTCCTTTTTATTGTGTAAAGGAAACCGGAAAAGGTTAAAACAGCGCTTCAGCATGACCAGTCGCATGGGCCAGGGAAAATCCGAATAATAGTACCTGGTCTCCCATGAAACGGGCTGAAATTTACTGAAAGTTGTAATCCCTGATAGTACCCGTCCCATTGGATTTGCTAACGGCACAGGAACAAACCTGCACTCATAGTTTTTGGAGAACCATTTCGTGTGTCCGGAAAAAATTGTTGAGATTTCTTCAAATTCATCCAGGTCCCAGGATCTTTTAGAACAACGGTCTACCTCCTGTAAAAAAATAAATGGGATGGTGTCATAACTCCCGATCACTTGTCTGATTCCAGCTAAACAAGCCAGTGTCTGCAATTTACTTTGACGGGTCCTGTGGCCCCCGTCATAAAAAAAATCCATTTCCTTTCCCATACCGGCGTAACCGATATTCCAGGAAAAGAAAGTGATCACCTTTCCCGGCTCAGGCATGCCAATGCCACCGCAGGGAAGATCTGCACTCAGGGTTACCGGTTTAAACTCGGTGAAATGCAGAAAAGCCAATAAACTTAAAAAAGAAAACAGCAGCACCAGGACGACCAATCCGGTAATGCGTAATGTAATTTTTAGTATTTTTTTCATGGAAGATTGCACCTTCGAAATTACGCCAATATTCTGAATCATGCCTGGATTTCTGTAACTTTACTTATTCCATCACCTCATGGCGTTTCAGGTAGGTTTCATCAGAAGTATTACCTTTGTATGTTTTATCGGGGTGACAAAAATAAGCTTATCAATGCAATTTCTGAAAACAGTCGATCTTAAAGCCGGCTGGCTCAGGTAAGAATGTTTTAATTACGAATCCGTGAATTCCATATTACACCCGTTGTTTGAGGGAATAATCCTGGGATTGACCGTGGCAATAACCTTGGGGCCGGCGCTATTTTCATTACTGCAAACCAGTATTAAACATGGGATAAAAACGGGGATTTTCCTCGCAGCAGGAATTTTTATCAGCGATCTCGCAGTAGTAGTTGGATGTTTTTTTGGCGCCACAGCAATTGTAACCGATTCCCATTATCATTTGATTCTGGGTATATTCGGAGGGATCGTCATGATCGTCTTCGGTTTTTATACGATTTTTAAAAAGATGCCCGTAACCGAACAAATTGAAGTTATTAACGAAATAAAAGTTAAAAAAAAGGGCAGACTCCCCTATTTTTTCAAAGGCTTTGTATTGAATCTGGCCAACCCGTTTTTATGGGTATTCTGGATCACTTCAGTACTTGCAATTAATGCCACCTACGGTGGTGATCAGAAACAGGTGGCCCTGTTCTTCACGGGAACATTATCCGTTATTCTGGCTACGGATATTTTAAAAGTGGTGCTCGCCAATAAACTAAAAATTGCCGGCAATCCCCAGGTGAAATTATGGATAAACCGGATTGTCGGGATTCTTTTCGTGATAATAGGCGCTTTTATTATTACGGGATCACTACTCGAATTTTTCAGGGGGATTTCCCTTCCGGTACTTAAATAAAACCTAAATAGACCGGATAAGCCGCTCAAATTCATTCTTGAAATTTGTTCCCACGGGTAGCATCCTGTCCCTGATCTTTACCTGGTTGCCTTCAATAAGATCAATACGCGATAAAGCAATGATAAATGATTTATGAATCCTGGGAAATTGTTTCGGAGGAAGTAAGGTTTCAATGTTTTTTAACGACTGGTAACTTACGATCATTTTATCCGTAGTATGGATTTTCACATAATCACCGAGGGCTTCAATATAAAGAATATCTGACAGGTTTATTTTGAAAGTCTTTTTACTTGATTTTACAAAAATAAAGTCCTCATCCGTTTTTTCCACCTCCCTGTTTTCAAAATGCTGAATGTCGCGCGCTTTAAGAATTTCTTCTGCTTTTTGGACCGCTTTATAAAACCTTTCAAAAGCAAATGGCTTCATGAGATAATCCACAACATCCAATTCATAGCCCTGAATTGCATATTCAGCATATGCTGTCGTGATAATGACGAGGGGAGGATTCTTAAGGGTTCTTAAAAAATCAATACCAGTCAGCTTAGGCATGTTGATATCAAGAAATATAAGGTCAACACCCTCATGATGAAGCACCTCTATAGCTTCAATAGCCGAGTTGCATTTCTTTACAATCTGAAGATAAGAAAGGTTCTCAGCATACCGTTCAATGACACGCTGTGCAAGCGGTTCATCATCAATGATCAGACACCGTATATTCATGATAGTTCGATGGTTAATTCAACTAAATATTGATTTTCAGTATCTCTGATGGTTAGTTTGTGTTTTTGGGGATAAAGAAGCTCCAGGCGCTTTCTTACATTGGTAAGACCTACACCACTTGATTCGGGAAATTCGGTATGAGTCTCTTTACTGTTTCTGATGATAAACCCAATCCAATCCTCCCGTTCAAGATTAAAATCTATTTCGATGAAGGGTCGGTCCTTGGCAGCCTTTGACCCATGTTTGAAGGCATTCTCAATAAAGACAATATAGAGCAACGGAGCGACCTTAATTCTTGTATTTGAACCTTTTACATTAAAAACAACTTTGAGATTTTCATCATTTCGCAGATTTTCAAGAAAGACGTAATTCTTCATGAATTCAAGTTGCTTTTCCATGCTGACCAAGTCTTCACTCGATTCATAAATGATAAATCTCATTAAATCAGATAATTTCAGGATTAGTTCAGGTGCCTTATCCGATTTATCAAGACTGAGAGAATAAAGACTGTTCAGCGTATTGAAAAAGAAATGGGGATTAACCTGGGCTTTTAATGCTCTTAACTCGGCCTCAACTTTTTGTTTTTCAACCTCTTTGATACGTAATTCAACATCCTGAAGGGTAATTGAGTCGCGGGTAAACTTTATAAGGGTCGAAACAACTAAAAAGATAAGCACTAAAATGAATTCCGCAACGATCTCGGAAAGGAAGTTTGGGTGATCGCCACCTTCAAATAAATAGGTAAAATAATAATTTAACGCGATAAAAAGCAAGATGTTGACAATTTCCAAAATCAGAAATAATCCGAATCTTCGTTTGTAAAAAAAAGTCGGAATTAGCCACAAATAATTGATATAAACCGATACAGCCAGAAAACCGATGGTCATCAGGATATTGACTGCTATCCTCAGACTGATATTGTAAAAATTGAAGTCGCCCCGGGTAAATACAAGGACCACCGTGAAAAGGATAATGCTGGTAATCCAAAAGAGTAAATGAGGGAAAACAAAATGTCGTTTACAATTCCGGTAAAAACTACGAATTCCCATGTTCTGATTTTTTCAGCAAATGTGGTAATTCGTTGTTGAATTATCAATATTATTTGATGACCATCTGAATATTCACGTTGAAATGATCGTTTTTTCACCCTGAGAAAAAGAGGATTCATGCCAAAAAACGCAATAGTTATCGAGTAATTGGATGGTTCAGTATAATTTGAGCATCTTGGTTGAGAAAATGTCACTAATATTGCAATTCGTTAAATCTGCATCAATTCCAATTTATTAACCGGTGAAAACACGTGACATTTTATGAAAACCTTTTTGAAAAAAATTGAAATCGCCCTGCTGGCGATGATCCTTTTAATGGCCTCCGGCCTTAAAGTTCAGGCTGATAATCCTCCTGATGAAGGAATGTGGCTGCCACTTTTACTCGAACGGCTGAATTATGTCGATATGCAAAAAATGGGGCTTCACCTGACGGCTGAAGAATTATATAATATTAACCACAGCAGTTTGAAGGATGCAATTGTCGGACTTTCAAGCGGAGGTGCTTCGGGTGGCTTTTTTTGCACGGCTGAGTTGGTCTCATCTCAGGGACTGCTTTTTACAAACCATCATTGTGGTTTCGGGGCTGTTCAGGAATTAAGCTCCACCGAACATGACTATCTGACCAATGGTTTTTGGGCAAAATCTTTTAAGGAAGAACTGCCCAACGAAGGAATGTGTGCATCTTTTCTGCAACGGATTGAAAATGTTACCGATTCTATCATCCCGCTGCTAACAGATACCATGAAAGAAACCGACAGAAATTCAAAGGTGAAGGAAGTATCTGCAAGGATCAAAAAAAGAGCAGAGGAGGGTGGAAAATACGAAGCTTCTGTAAAATCATTCTATGGTGGAAATGAATACTATCTCTTTGTTTTTAAAACTTATCGGGATGTACGCCTTGCCGGGGCTCCCCCCTCTTCTATCGGAAAATTTGGTGGAGATACCGATAACTGGATGTGGCCCCGTCATACAGGCGATTTTACAGTACTCCGCGTTTATTCAGACCCCGATGGTAATCCCTCGAAATATTCAGAAAAGAACGTACCGCTACAGGCTACGTACCACCTTCCGATCAGCCTTAAAGGGATCAAAAAAAATGATTTTGCCATGATCTGGGGATATCCGGGCAGAACTTCAAGATACCTGACTTCCTATGGTATCGACTATAATCTGGCGGTTTTTTATCCGACAATTATCAAGATCTTCGGAAAAGAACTGGAAGTAATGAAAGAAAGAATGGATGTCGATAAGGCCGTAAAAATTGCTTATGCCGCCGATTATGCCGGTATTGCCAATACATGGAAAAATTTCATTGGTCAATCAAAAATGCTGATCCGGAACAAAGTAGAGGATAAAAAGAAAATGATCGAAAACGATTTCACTGCCTGGTATAGCAAAGACCCGTCGTTACAAAAAAAATACGGAAAAATTCTCGACAATCTGAGTACCAATTATGCCGCAATGAAAAAAGTTGCAATACCGTTCTTTTATGCAAATCTGGCCGGTAATGGGTTAGATGTCGTACAAACCGCAAATCAATTCGGGAATATTCAATCCGCACTGGAAAAGAAAAACAAAGAAACTCTGAAATCAGCACAGGAAGAGGTTAAATCGGCCATGAAACGTCAGTTTAAAGAATATGATGAAGCCATTGCTCAAAAAACACTTGCCGAATTGCTTCGCATGTACCAAACTGATGTTTCCAAAGAAGATCTTCCGTCGATCTTTTCAGTAATTGAAAAAGATTACAACAATGACTTTAACGCCTTTGCAAAAGCGGTTTACAATACTTCTGTTTTCACCTCGCTGGAACGTACCAATGCCTTTGCAGATAAACCCGCCCTTAAAGTCTTCAAGAAAGACCTGGGATGGCAATTGGCTCAGTCGATGAACGAGGCTACCGGGAAATACGCCGCTTCATTTAGCGCTGCCCAGGGAAATGTAAGTGTTTCAAACAGGATGTTTATTGCAGGACTAAGGGAAATGAATCCCAATCTGGTACGTTATCCCGATGCCAATTCTACCATGCGAATGAGTTATGGAAGTGTCCTGGATTACTTCCCGGCCGATGCGGTACATTATGATTATGTGACAACCCTGAAAGGAGTTATGCAAAAAGAAGATCCCAATAACGATGAGTTCATCGTCGACCAGAAACTGAAAGATCTTTACAATGCAAAAGATTATGGCCCCTACGGCGAAAATGGAGAAATGATCGTATGCTTTCTGACAACCAACGATATTACCGGCGGCAATTCAGGCAGCCCGGTAATCAATGGCGATGGACAATTGATCGGACTTGCTTTCGATGGCAACTGGGAGGCGATGAGTGGAGATATTATGTTCGAACCGGATATGCAACGCACCATTAATGTCGATATCCGTTATGTGCTTTTCATTATTGATAAGTTCGCAGGAGCCACAAATCTGGTAAATGAACTGACTTTAATCAAATAAGAAAATTACGAAAATAATAAGGAGGGGGAATTATCGGAATTCCCCCTTTTTTATTGTGTTGCATCCTCCGGGGATTTTTTTTTGACCAAACCTGAAACAGCCCAATAAACCGATGCAAATGCAAGGCTGATCCACATTGCGGTTGGTATCACTCCGACTAAAAGACAGATAACGCCACCGATAATGATAAAGAAACTTGCGATTCCCATCAGAAAAATAGTCCCGGCCTTACCTTTTGTCATACTCCAGCTTTTACGTATCGCTTCAAGGGCTTCCAGCTTTTCATCCATGATCAGATAGGGAACAAAAGCCAGCCTGCATGCAAATATGATTCCCGGAACGATTAGTAATATAAATCCAATTCCGACAATCAATCCCACCAGTAGATACGCCAAAAGGATATCTGTAATCCGTTGGTAGGCAAAAAACATATCCTGGATCCGGAATGGTTCCCCCCGAACCGCTTTCAAATTTACCCAGGCATATCCTACTCCTACCGGAATCAGAACCAAAATGCTGTAAATCAAATTAAACAGGGATCCCGGCAGGATTTCGATTTCATTCGGGTTAAAAATAATATTGGTCAAACCGACCGGAATGGCAAGTAAGGCCTGAACCAGGAAAACCAGAAGCAGATCAACAAAATTATGCTTTAAAACGTTCCAACTGTGGCTGAACACAGCGGAAACGCGGGGTTCAGGAAATTGCAGGAAACTATCGATATGATTTGATTTATTTTCCATTTTTGACTTTTTTTGTTCAAATATATAGAATTTATTGAATGTATCTGCGGAACAACATCTTGTTATCTGCTTCGCCTTTAATATCATATAAATAATATACCAAACCGCCGTGAATAATTATTTTTTGTGGAAAAGAATGGTCTAAGGAGATTCCCTTATCTAAATTCCCGGTATTTAAGTCGATCTTATAAATTGTTATAATTCCGTTATTAATATAGGATGTATAGACCAGGTGCGTGATCTCATCCGTCAGGATCTCCTGAGTCCAGCGACCGCTTTGGACAGCCTCTGTCAATATCGCAAGTTTGTAAGAAAAAGTCCCTTCGTCATCATAGAATTCCATGCTCCGCTCAGGAATGTTGAAAATACAAGTGTACCCCTTGATCCTGTACAATGCGGTTTTTATCGGCCTGTAAAGGATCTTGTTGGCGTAATTCCACGAAACAAAATCATCCCTCGTGTCAGGTGGTTTGTAAGAGTTATAGTACCCCTGATCCTCCTGATTGCGCCGAAGCATTTTCAACTTTTTTTCATCCATCACAACCGATAATTTCTGCCTTTGCAAGGTCTTTCGGTTAACACCTATATATTCTACCATCAGTCCTTTATGGGATTCCTTTTTAAAGTACAGGACCGATGGTGAGGCAGCAACACAATTCTTCAGGATATCATTGAACTTTTTTAGTTTGACCGGATGAATCAAACGAATCTGGCGTCCGGTCCTGAATATCTGAAATCCTGAATCGATGCCCAATAAATGCAGATATCCAAGACAATCACGGTTTAATTTTTTTGCTGAAAAAGACAAAGGACCCGTCCGCGCAACAGTATCTCCCCTTTGATCCTTGCATATCAACTCACAATCTGACAGTTTTTGTCTATAAACCAGAATAAAAATCAAATTACTGTCCGGAAGATAGTCCAGAACCGCATACTTTGGATCTTTATAAAATGGTTCAAAAGCTTTTGCTTTTATCTCAACCTCGGCTAAAGTAGTTGCCCCGGGATCAAGGTAAAGATTCAAAGAAAAAGAGGTCTGATCGAGTACAATGATCTTGGTCTTGTACCCGATGAAACTCACATGCAATGTTGCCGGAATACTGTCGATAAAAAAGGAAAACGTCCCGTCTTTCCCCGATACTGTCCCAACCTGCGATCGCTCGACCTTAAGATTTGCATTGGCAATTGGCTGACGGGTGGCTGCATCAGAAACCTTTCCATAATAAAAATGATACCTTACCTGTGCTAGTACAAGGTGATCCCCAAAACAACAATATATGATCAATAGCAGAAAACTGATCGTGATTTTCTGATATCGGAAAGTTAGCATGGCAATTTAGCGATTTGTAACTCAAATTTACAAATTTCGAACTTACAGTTGCTTATAAATCAATGAAATATTTAAAGATTTAATCGATCGAATCAAACCAATGACCGGACAATTGGCCATATTGATCGATTTGTCTCTGAATTGTTTGGATTTAGACCTTAACTATTGTTATTTTGTGTGGTCACTTCTGCGCACATTACATGAAAAAAAAATATAAAGTTCTGATTCATTTCGCTTTCTGGCTCTACATTTTAAACCAGATCTTCTTCGCCATTTTACTCATGCCGGAAAAGTCCGATGTTGCATTTGAGGAAGTGACCATATACCCTTTGACCAGTTTTATTACCTTTTACAGCCTTTATTTTACCTATGGCTTGTTTACCGGATCAAAACACAAGGCACTACCGGTACTTTATCTGATTCTGGTTATCTCACTCCTGATTCCTGCCCGCATCGGATTGGAATATCTGTTTTGGAAGTACATAGGATTCGAACATATCAGTTCCGGGAAGGACCTTAGTGTCACCAAGCCCTGGTGGATCAATTCAATTCGTCTGGTTATCATTTACGGAATTTATGCGCTCTTAATCAAACTGGCAATCGGGTGGTTTGAATCCCAAAAAATAAAATCAGCTTTGGTTTTGGAAAAGCAATCGGGTGAACTGGCCTTATTACGCTCACAGGTAAATCCACATTTTCTCTTCAACACCCTGAACAATATCTATTCGCTGGTTTACATGAAATCAGATGACGCCCCGTCAGCAGTCATGAAAATGTCGGCCGTAATGAGATATGTGCTGAGTGATGCACAAAACGATCATATCCCGCTGGATAAGGAACTCGATTACCTTAAAAGTTATATTGAGCTCGAAACCTTGAGAATTAAATATAAGGACTTCGTTGAAATAAATATTTCCGGTAACCTGGAGGGAAAATCAATCGCTCCAATGCTTTTGATCCCTTTTATCGAAAACGCTTTTAAACATGGCGATAAATCCGTACCGGCTCCCGGAATCAGAATTAGTTTGACGGCCGGGGAAAACATGATTTTATTTGAAGTCACCAATTCTATCCGGAAAAATGTGACCATTAACAAAGATCAGGTTGGGGGAATTGGATTAGAAAATATTTGTCGTCGCCTGAATCTGCAATATCCCGGGAAACACCAGTTGGAAATAAATCGTGATGAGGCTAAATATGAGGTCAAACTTACACTTTGGTCCTGAAATTATTAGTAATCGTCGTGAAAAAATACAGAATACCCTTTATATTCCTGGCCGCCTGGTGCACGGTGGCCATGGTTTCCGGGCAGGATGCCGGAAGCGGGATCGTTGCTTTTAAAAATGTCCGGCTCATTCCGATGACGTCGGACAAAGTGATGGAGAACCAGACGGTTCTTGTGAGGGGGGACCGGATCTTCCGGGTTGGTTCTGCGGAGCATTTGGAGATCCCGAAAGAGGCGGTCATCGTTGACGGGACCGGGAAATACCTCATGCCGGGTCTCGCCGATATGCACGTCCACCTGGTCTCCAAAACATGGGAAACGCCCGAAGCGAACATGTTTCTTGCCAACGGGGTGACGACCATCCGTGACCTGACTCAGGGAACGGGGGCCATGTCGATAAAAAAGTGGTGCGAGGATTTCCGTTCCAAAAAACGGCTGGGTCCCGTAACCTATAATGCATGGACCATCTGGGGGACGGAGCCCAATATTGCTGAGATAATCCCGGCCTGTAAAAGGAACAGGTACGACTGCATCAAAATAGATGATTACATAACCAAAAAGGACTTCTATGAGACCGTGCGGAGAGGCAGGGATTCGGGCATCTACATCGCGGGACACATTCCGTACACCGTTAACGTGGACGACGTAATTTCGGCCGGCATGGACGAGCTCACCCATGTCGAGCTGTTTCCCGTCGTCCTGGCTTCAAATCTGATCCAGGGCAATAAAGACAAGATGCCGAGGGAGAAGCTGGACGAAGAGGTGATCACCAACGCTTTTAAGCTCCTTGAGCCGGTTTCCAGGCAAAATTCCCCGTCATACATCGACAGCCTGCACCGGATGCTGGACCGTGAGATCGGCAAGCTCAAAGGGAAAAACATCACCGTTATCACCACGCTGGTCGCCGATGAAATACTTGCATTGAAATACAACGATACACTGAAGCTGAAATCGAAGCCACAGAACAAGTACCTCCCCGGGAAATTCTGGGACGATCTGCGGAAGGGGAAAGACAAGAACTCCTATTTCATCGGTCACGAGAAATGTGCGGATGTTTTTTACGATCTCGTAGTTTATGCTTTCGGGGAATTAAAGAAAAACGACATTCCCCTGGTCGCCGGTACGGATGCCGCGACCATCCTGGGCATTGTGCCCGGATTTTCACTGCACGATGAGCTGCAACTCCTGGTGAAAGCGGGATTCTCTCCTTATGAGGCCATTCGCTCTGCCACGCATGATGCATCGCAGGTGATAAAGAAAATGACGGGGGAGGACGATTTCGGCACGATCGAAACCGACAAGAGGGCCGATCTTATCCTTCTTGACAGAAATCCCCTGGAGGATATTTCCAGTATCCGCCGGCCCGCGGGAGTTATGGCTTCCGGGGTATGGCTTCCGGAAGAGAAGCTCATACAGCTGCTAGAGGTAAAAAGAAAACTGGCATACTCGGTTCTGCAGGAAGTGATGGCCAAAACGAACAGCGCCGATTCTGTTATCGGCGAATATAAAAGACTTTCCGCTAACAATGATCTGAACGAATATTTCCTGAATGAATATTCGCTTACCTCGGTCGGTTATGACTTACTGATAAAAAACAAATTGGACGATGCAATAAAGATCCTCAGTTTCAATGCCGGTGAATATCCTTATGCTTCAAATCCATATTATTTCCTGGGTGAGGCATATTGGGCAAAAGACGATAAAAAGACAGCGGCCGGATACTTTAAAAAGGCATTGAGTTTCGATCCCAACTATGATCCTGCCATCAAAGCATTGCGGCGGTAGGCAAAACTCCCCACCGCATACAGGGGGAAGTTGCCCTTGATAAAATGAAAAACGTAATCATTCTTCTATCGGGGATGTCACACCAATCCAGCGTTACATGCATGCAGCATAAAGTATTAACAAAAAATTCGAGTTATGAGACTCCCCCGGGCCCCCGCGTTTAACAATAACACTTATCTTTGAAATAAAAACTGTTCAGTCACACTAACCATCTCATAATAACCCTTAAAAACGCACCCATGAAAATTAATTGTATTGCCATTGATGATGAGCCCCTGGCATTAGATATTATCAAAGATTATTGCTCTAAGGTCGTTTTTTTGAACCTGCTCAAAACTTTTGATAATGCCATTGAATCCATCGAATTTATAAGATCTAATAAAGTCGATCTGATTTTCCTCGATATACAAATGGAGGAATTAACCGGAATTCAATTGCTCAATGCTTTAAAACACAGACCATTGGTGATTTTCACCACGGCGTATGAGCATTATGCGATTCAGGGGTTTGAATTAGATGTGATCGATTACATGCTGAAACCGATCTCCTTTGAACGATTCATTAAGGGAGTGAATAAAGTTTGTGAAAAAATGCAGCTCGATTCCTCACAGAATAAAAATGAGACCCTTAAAACATCCCAGCCGGAAGCACAATTCTTTTTTGTGAAAACAGAAACACGTATGGAAAAAATTGAGAATCAGGATGTTCTTTATGTTGAGGGAATGGGAGATTATTGGCGTATTGTTACAAAAAACAGAAGGATCATGACCCTGATGAATGCCAAAAAGCTGGAGGAGGTACTACATGAACCTCAATTTTGTCGCGTTCATAAATCTTTCTTTGTGGCGCTGGATAAAATTGAATCCATTGAGCGTAACAGAATAAAAATCAGCGATAAGTACATTCCCGTCAGTGAAACCTATCATAAAAATTTCTTTGATTTGATAGAGCGGAAAAAACTTGCATGAATCATGATTCCTTCCTGAATCGGCTCATAATCGTCTGATCGTGTATCTCCTTTGAAAGCGCTTCGATTTTATCGACAGGAACCTCAAAGAGATCCAGCATGATCAATGCATCCAGACAATTATTGAACAAGGGGTCGATGTTAAATCCCAGAACCTCTGAATTCACGCTTAAATATTTTTTAAGCAGAATGGGTAATTTAAACTTAGGATCAATATCGTGAATGAACCGGTCAAGCCGGTTTACGTCCTTGTGCGTATATCTCAGGAACACCGGAAGGTCAATAGTTCCCGGAATCCTGTCTTTGAATGAATTTCGGGGTTTGATGTAAGCCCCATATTCTGAATTGTAGTTGTTTGCTTTCAGAAACCTGACCACAAGACCTTTTGAAATGTCTGAAAATTCGTTGGGAATACTGACCGGCCCGATTAGATAACGATACCTGGGTTCTCGGAGTAAAACATACAAGATCCCTTTCCATAAAAGAAATAGTGACAATACTTTTTTTTGATACTCTTTAACGATGAATGAACGACCCAGTTCAAGCGAAATCCTGAGTACCGGACCAAATTCCTTTTTTATTTTGAATAAACTGTTGATGTAATGTCCTTCTATCCCAAACCGATCCATTATTTCATCTCCCCTCCCGATCCTGTATCCTCCGACAATCTTCTGGGATTCATCATCCCAAATGAAGAGCTGTTCAAAATATGCATCGTAAGTATCCTGGTCTGACTTATTATTTGTACCTTCTCCGATATCACGGTAAGTCAGTTCACGCAGTCGGCTGATTTCTACCATAATATTGGGTATGATCTTTGAAGGGACGCAGAAAATCCTGTTTCCTTGTAGTTTGAAAAGAAAATATTCAGGAGGGATTTCATTTATTTCCTTTTGAATAAGATTTTTCTCAACCGATGGAATTAAAGTAGTCGGTTTTACCGGGGGGGGTGTCCGAAAAGGACATGTTCCCCTGGCAGAAGCTCCAAGACTGTAAGTTTTCATCCGCAACATCTTCCCGAATTCAATGATCTCGCGGAACTCATCCTGCTCACGGACCAATACCGGAGAGCCGATACGGATTTCTATTATATGATCTTTTTTATTAAAAAGCTCCGCCGGCAACCGGAGCGTGCGTAACATCGGGTGAATAATACCTAAAAAATTAAATATTAACGAATTATGCCCACTGAAATAAATGGGAACAATGGGAACCCGGGCCCGTTTTATGAATTTTATAATAGTAAACTGCCAATCCGGATCCATAATCCGAACTCCTTTCCCCCCAAAACTGCTTACTTCTCCTGACGGGAAAATGCCCAGGGGGTTCCCTTGCTGAAGGTGCATAAGGGCTTCTTTGAGCCCTCCAAAACTCGATTGAACATCTTTGCGGGTCTCAAATGGATTTACCCCTAAAAAATAGGATTGGATGGGTTCAATCCTGTTCAGGAGAAAATTTACCAGCAACTTGTATCCGGGATTGACTTCCGAGACAATTTTTGCCAGCAAAATGCCATCAATACCACCGTAGGGATGGTTAGATACAGTTATAAATCCATGGTTTGGGGGAATTTTTTCAACATCTGAGGCTGAAATTCTTATTTGGACCCCCGTTTCACGTATTACTTCATCAAGAAATTCCCGTCTTGGAAGATGATAATTCTTTGAATAGATTGCGTTTACTTTATCAAAATCCAGCAAACGAAAAGCGGCCTGAAGTAAAAGATCGCCTCCTGTTTTTTTCAGAACAGGCATTTTCTTTAATATCTCTTTTTTAGAGATAAGCTCCATCTCAAAACATTTGATCAGGACACTAAATCATAATCCATCTGCTTTCTTGATAAATCAATCCTCTTTACACGGATTCTCAATTTATCGCCCAGTTTAAAACGGTTTCCATATCGTTGACCTATGATCTGATAGTTCTCTTCATCCAGGAAATAAAAATCATCAACAAGATCCCGTAAACGAATCATTCCTTCACATTTGGTTCCTGTTATTTCGGCAAAAATACCCCATTTACTTACACCGGAAACTAAAGCATCATATTCCTGTCCGATTTTGTCGAACATGAATTCGGCTTGTTTATACTTTACCGACATCCGCTCGGCTTCAACGGCTCGGCGCTCCATTTCTGAAGCATGCTCACAGAGGACCTCATATTCATCCTTGTTCACCGAAGGTTCATGTTGAAGATACTTATAGAGTATCCGGTGAACCATTAAATCGGGATAACGCCGTATGGGGGATGTAAAATGTGTGTAATTTTGAAAAGCCAGCCCATAGTGACCGATATTGTTTGTTGAATAATAAGCCTTTGCCATGGTACGTATGGCAATTGTTTCGATCATCGTTTCCGTTCCGGTACCTTTGATATCATTAAAAAGCCGGTTGAATGAAGCAGCCAGCGTCTTTTTTGAACTAACCTTAATCTTATAGCCTAATCTTCCTAAAAATTGTGTGAAGTTTTCAAGTTTTTCAGGATTGGGTGTATCATGGACCCTATATACAAATGTCTTACTATTCCGGTCATCCTTTTTGCTTCCGACCCATTCAGCCACTTTTCTATTAGCTAAAAGCATAAAATCTTCAATCAGTTTATTGGAGTCCTTCATTTCACGCAGGAAAATCTCCAGGGGCCTGCCTGTTTTATCAAGCCGGAAACGGACTTCCTGTGTCTCAAAATTAAATGACCCTTTCCGGAATCTCTCTGCCCTCAATTTACCGGCTATTTTGTTCAAAATCATGATCTCTTCCCGGTATTCATGCCCCTCTCCCTCAATAATCCGCTGAACTTCTTCATAGCTGAACCGGCGGTTTGAGTTAATAACCGTTTTTCCAATCCACTCCTGATATATCCGCCCCTCCTCATCCATTTCAAAAACGGCCGAAAAACACAACCGGTCTTCCCCCTCCTTCAGGGAACATAACCCATTGGATAACCGTTCCGGAAGCATTGGAATGGTCCGCCCGACCATGTAAACGGAGGTTCCCCGCTCTCTTGCCTCCTGATCAATCACTGAACCAGGCTTTACATACCACGAAACATCAGCAATATGTACCCCGACCTCCCAGTGCCCGGTTTCCATTGCCCTTAAAGAAATTGCATCATCGAAATCCTTTGCATCCTCAGGATCAATGGTAATTGTAAAAATATTCCTGAAATCCCTTCGGCGCTGAACCTCCTCAGAACTGATATCAGATTGAAAAGCTGCGGCTTCTTGCTCAGCTTTTTTTGAAAAAGCAAGTGGAAAATCAATCTCTGCAAGGATAGATTGCATCTCTACCTGATCCTCTCCGGGTTTCCCAAGAATTGCTTTTACCTCGCCAAATGGATTTGCAGATTGTTCAGGCCAATCCGTTATGACGGCAACAACCTTCTGACGATTTTTAGCTCCATTGATTTTGGATAAAGGAATAAACAGATCAATAGGCATACTGGTACTGTCGGGCCGGAGAAAAGCAAAATTTTTTGAAATTTCAAGGGTACCAACGAATTGTCGCTTGCTCCTCCTGATAATTTCAATTATCTGACCTTCAGGCTTATGACCTTTTCTTTTAGGAAATAGAAACACTTCTACCTTATCACCGTGCAGGGCATGGTAAGTGTTGGTCGCAGAAATAAAAATATCTTCAGAATGATCCTCGGGAATAACATACGCTTTACCGGTTTGTTTCATATCAACCGTTCCAACAACCTTTGTTTTAAGTTCCCTTGTAAATTCCGGTGATTGAATGTTTATCTGGTATTTTCCCCGTTTCCCCATGATCAGTTCTTCACTCATGAACAGTTGTCCTATTATATTTCTTAAAAGATCTTTCCCGGACCGGTCAACAATTCCAAGCCTTCCTGCAACCTGTTTATAATTGAAACTGCTTTTCGGATTCTGCCGAAAAAGATCCTTAACTGATTTCACAAGGTTACTTTGCTCGTTTTCGATTGTTCTTTTTTTCTTTCCCATGACACCGAAATTAATTTTATACTGAATAAGTGGTTGAGGGCCGTGACCTCGGAACTATCTATAAACAAGGCCTTACAACATTGCAGGGATCTTCCCTGGAATTGCATTAAGTAAATCCCGTGTATAGGCTGATTTCGGATTCCCAAACACGACATCGGCCTCCCCCATTTCCACGATCGATCCGTTCTGCATGACAATAATGCGATCTGACATATATTTAACAACGGCAAGATCATGTGATATAAAAATATAGGTCAACCCAAAATCTCTCTTCAGATCATTCAGGAGATTTAATACCTGAGCTTGTACTGAAACATCCAATGCAGAGACAGACTCATCGCAAATAATCAGACGGGGCTCCACAGCAAGAGCCCTGGCAATGCATATCCGCTGACGCTGACCCCCTGAGAATTCGTGTGGATAGCGGTTATAAATATCCCGTGTAAGGCCGACCATTTCCAACAATTCCACAACTTTATCTCTCCTTACAGCCTGATTCCCATGAAGACCATGCACCTTCATCGGCTCCAGTATGGCTTCACCTACGGTTAATCTTGGATTTAACGAAGCATATGGATCCTGAAAGATGATCTGGAATTCTTTCCGGAATTTTTTCCTGATTTTCAGTGTAATCTTTGTGATATCTGTATTATCAAAGAATACCCGTCCCGCACTGGAAGGAATCAGATCAAGTACAACACGCGCAAGCGTTGTTTTTCCGCTGCCCGATTCCCCGACAATACCCAGGGTTTCTCCCTGGTATACTTCAAGACATGCGTCATGAAGCACCTGGTGTTTCCCGAATTTTTTCCCGAGATGCTCTATCTTCAGTACTGGCTTCTTGGAATATATTTGCTGATGATGTTTTTCACGTTGATCAGGCATGATGACCGATTGCCCGGTGACAAACTTTCCGTTAATAAAATCATTTACAGTAGGAAGCCTGGTCAATCGACTATTCAAAGGAGGCCTACAAGCTAACAATCCTTGTGTGTAAGTGGCTTCGGGATGCCGGAAAATATCCGTCACCGTTCCCATTTCAACGATCCGGCCTTTATGTACCACGATGATACGGTCGGCAAAACCGGAAACCAATCCGAGATCATGAGTTATAAACAGGATGCTCATACCCCGTCGCTCCTGCAATTGCCTTAAAAGTTCTAAAATGGTCTTCTGAACTGTCACATCCAGGGCAGTTGTCGGCTCATCAGCAATAAGAAGGGTCGGATTACAGGATATTGCCATAGCGATCATCACCCGTTGTTTCTGGCCCCCGGAAAGTTCGTGCGGATATGCACTAAAAATTTCAGCCGGTCTTGGTAACCTTACTTCCTCAAACAAGTCTAAAACTTTATAATAGGCATCTTTCGCAGTAAAATTCAAGTGAATTCTCAGGCTCTCTGCAACCTGATCACCACACGTAAAAACGGGATTCAGGGATGACATTGGTTCCTGAAAAATCATGGAAATCGATTTTCCTCTGATGTTTTGTAACTTTTCAGGACCAAGTCCCAACAAGTCAATGAATGTCTCATCTGCTTGTCTGAATAGAATTTTTCCCGAGTTGATCGACGCCGGTGGTTGGGAAATTAATTTCAGGATAGCAAGTGCCGAAACGGTTTTACCGGATCCTGACTCTCCCACCATGGCAACAGTCTCCCGGGGCCTGATGGTGAATGAAAAGTGATTAACAACATTAGAGGCTGGCTTATTCCCATGACAAAAAGAAATACAGAGATCCTGAACACGTAAAACCGGCGAAGCGAACACTACAAAAAATTTTATCAAACCTACAGGTTTTTTCCGAATTGAAATTAACTTTTAATCAAATCTCTGATTAACCCGTAAACATCGCTTGTGGATTTATGATTTTATCGGACTGGTTTTCCCTCGGATCTGTGCGGGATGTGGCAATAATCTATGGCGCCACGAGAAGGTCCTCTGTGGTCTCTGCCTGTATCATTTACCAAAATCCGGTTTTCACCTGGATAATGATAATCCTGTTTCCCGCTTGTTCTGGGGCAGGGAAAGAATTGATCAGGCTACCGCCTTCCTGATTTTCAATAAAGGAAGTAAAGTCCAGCATTTAATCCATCAGCTGAAATACAAGGGTAAAAAGGAAATCGGTACTTTTCTGGGAAAACTCTACGGCGAAATTCTTAAGGATGACATCCATTATAAATATGCTGATTATATCATCCCGGTTCCGCTACATAAGAAAAAATATATGCAAAGGGGATACAATCAAAGTGAGGTGTTCGGCATGGGATTATCGGATTCAATGCGGATTCCAGTCAACCATTCTTTGTTATTGAGGTCTTCCAATACGGGAACCCAAACCCGAAAATCAAGATTTAACCGGTACTTGAATGTAAATGAAATCTTTATATTGAAAAATTCCCGCCCGTTTGAGAATAAATATCTACTTCTGGTCGACGATGTTGTGACAACCGGTGCCACACTCGAATCATGTATTCATACCTTAAACCAAATCCCGGGCGTCCGGGTCGGTGTCGTTTGTATTGCAGCCGCCATTATTTAAATTCCCGCAAGGATAACGGCTTTTTTTAAGGATTTCGGGGTTCCATCTTCGGCGGTGAATTCCAGGTGCACCAGATAAATACCAATCGCTGCCTTTTGACGATCGTCCGTTGTCCCATCCCATATGAAAACAGCGGACTCGGCAGGCAGAATATTATTGGCCAAATGTTTTATCTGTCTGCCCCGTTGATCAAAAATGGTGATCGTGACGGGTTGGTCAGGTCGGATATTTCTTAGGGTGAGTGATAAAAGATCATTAAATCCATCATTATCCGGAGAGAATACCGTTGGAAGAACCTCTATTTCAATGGCCGAATTTTCCGTTTGATATCGATGAGAATTTAAGTATCCCGGTGTTGCATAACCATTTGTTTCAGCTGAGGAGTGCCAGTTTGCGAATTCCCCCGATGGCCGGTCAGGATGATACCGTTCAAGTGAAACTCCCTCATGTGAGATTAACAACGGAAAATGCATATCCGAATTATACTTCACCCGGTCAATTACCAGTTGATCCCACTTCCTTGCCAGAACAAGAGTTCCTGAATCATCTCTAAAAATGGGGAATGATGCCATTTGAGTGAAATTTTCAGGATTCGGACACCAGTAATTCTGTTGAATATTTCTGCTGCTGGAGGTCAGCACCCGATATTCGCCCGGGAATAACAGACTTCCCTGTTGCTCGACAGGATGCCCTCCGTTTAGGATATTCCTGATAGTATCTTCATCAGATATGATCAGTGATTCCAGGTTGATGACTTTTTCCGATCTGTTGTACAACTCAACAAACCGGTCACCTCCGGAAAAAGGATCCGGAAGAAATTCATTGATAACAAGGTCGTTTCTTTCAACCCGATTCGGCAGGGCACATCGAATTGCTTTTGATTCATCGATACTGTTTCCTGCGCAATCCATTAAACCGGGATCCGTTTTGATTTGATATACAATGCCGGTATCAAAGTTTTTTTGAAATCTTAAGATGACTGATTGATAAGAAGGGGACACTAAATGGAGATCCTCTGGAATAAATTCTTCTGGTTCGGTAATGAGTATTTTATTTTTGAGTAATGAAATACTGTCCATTGATTCCGAAAATCTCACTTCCATAAGGTTTGTGTCTCTTATAAAAGCTTCGGTCAAATAGGGTATGATTTCATCTGGTTGGTTTTGGAAAACGGAATTTTGACTCCCGGGGGTACCGCCAAGGGGATGTTTGGAGAAGGACCAGTTATCAGAACACCCACAGGGATTTCCCGGATCTTTCATTTCTAGCGACCACCCGCCTTCCGACTTCAACGACTCCTGATACCAGTCCGGATCGAATTTAATTGTATGAATAATCCTTTGTTCCGGGTCTCTCAGTACCAGCTGTGTACCTTCATTTGAAACGGAAGAAGAAGATGTGAACAACCAGGAACATCTTCCATAACTAAGGTAGGCTGAATCTTTTGCAATAATTAGATAACCCAGGGGTTCTATTTGAACTGAAGAAAAAATCTTTTTGTTGTTCCCAAAAGAAAGAGACCAGTCCTTCATGGATACAGGAAACAAAGTCGTATTGTACAATTCAATAAATTCACCCTCGGGAAGTCCTACAACGGGATCGGGATCTGCCAGTATTTCGTTTATTAAAATTTCATGAACCAATGGATGAAAACAACAAAATCTTATAATAGTATCATGGATTTCATTGCCTGAAATATCTTTCAGATCGTTAACCCTCAAAGAATCACAGGTCCGCTCAGGCAATATCCTGTTAAAGGTCAGCAATACAGTGGAAGGCCTATCCTGAATTTGGATGACTTTCACGGGGTTTTCACCGCATGATGCGATTACATAGTGCTTGGGGTTTTCAGCCGCATTTTTTTCGGGTATCTCAGAATAATTGATTTCCAGCTCTTTATTGTTGAGCATTTCGGTCGATATGATTTTGGGGCAAATGGTATCGCGCTGGACCGGACCTGCATATACATCATCAAAATAGAACTTAGCTGCATTGCTTGAAGTGTACTTGCAAAAGAAACCAAACCAATGTGTGTCATGAAAAGTACTATCAGTAAAAGTTCCAGCGGTAAAAAAACTGGATCCACCGGTGGTGTCAATATACACATTCCAGATTCCCTGATCCAGAGATATAATTTTTATTCTTAAATAATTAACACTGTTGTCTGTTTTGTACACGGGGACGGAAAGAATTTTTTTACAGGAATTGTTGATCTGGCTATAAACCGAAACAGAATCATCACCCCCCCCTACCTGAAGATAAAGAGCCCGGCTGATTTTATTAACTTCATGGGTATCAGCAACAAAATAGATTCTCGCATAATTATTGGCAGAAGTATTAAACGATAGTTTCATCCACCAATTTAATTCCGTTTCTTGTATACGGTTATTTCTGGTAAATAAAACAGAGGTATCACTTCCTGAAGACTTAAGTTGTAATTGTAACTGTTGATTAATTTCGAAATCGTCGGTATTCCCTGTCCAGGAAGGATTTTCCGAAAAATTTCCATCTGAAAATCCATCGTTGATTTGAGCATTCACCAAAATTGGTAAAAAACAAAATATCAGGAATATTGTTTTCATGGTTTTAAGGGTTTATCGTCAGAAGAACTAAAAAGTAATGCTCCCGGCTCTTTTTTTTATATCCGGTACAATATTCTCCTTTGTCTCCGTTTTATTCTATCTTTGGTCTATTATCCCCCAAATTATGAGTTCTTATCCTGGTGTTATGAAACTTGCGGTTATTGGCGCTACCGGGCTTGTCGGAAGAGAAATCCTGAAAGTTCTGGAGGAACATCATTTCATCCCCGACCAGTTGATCCCTGTTGCCTCTCCCAAGTCGGTTGGGCATAACATCGCATTCAACCAATCAATTCTAAGGGTGGGAACCCATGAAGAGGCAATTGCTGCAAGGCCAGAAATCGCAATTTTTTCAGCCGGATCAGCCGTTTCGCTTGAATGGGCCCCACGATATGCACGTGCCGGGATTACCGTTATCGATAATTCATCTGCCTGGCGTATGGAAAATAATATTCCACTAATCGTTCCGGAAATCAATGCACACGTGCTGACCTCAAAGGATAAAATCATTGCCAATCCCAATTGCTCCACCATCCAGATGGTCTTAGTCCTGGCACCATTGCATAAAAAATACAGAATCAGACGGATTGTTGTTTCTACTTACCAGTCCGTGTCGGGAACAGGTGCAAAGGCTGTCCGGCAACTTGAAAACGAACGCAGCGGTATCAAGGGCGAGATGGCCTATCCTTATCCGATTGATTTGAATCTAATCCCACATGGCGGGTCTTTTAAAGAAAATGGTTATACAACCGAGGAAATCAAATTGGTCAATGAAACCCGTAAAATTCTGAATGATCAATCCATCAGAATTACTGCTACCATTGTTCGGGTGCCTGTAATCGGAGGCCATTCTGAGGCGGTTAATATTGAATTTGATAACGATTTTCATCTTTCTGAAATAATTAAGGACCTTGAAAATACTCCGGGTATTTCTGTAATGGATGATGTACAAAAAAATATATATCCAATGCCCTTATTTGCCCAGGGAAAAGACGACGTTTTTGTTGGCCGCATCAGGAGAGATGAATCGATTCACAAGGCATTGAACCTCTTCATCGTTGCCGATAACCTTCGAAAAGGAGCAGCCACCAATGCAGTCCAGATTGCTGAATATCTGATACTGAATGGATTGGCAGATTGATTTTTCCCGCTCCCTGAGGTTCCATTTAATAGAATAACCACCTTCCTCTATTCATTTAAAAATTGATTTATGTTCCCTGTTTGGTTGATTTTTATCAATTTTATTCTATATTTGTAAAACCAGTAATTGGGAACTATTAGAAAGGAATGGTAAATAAAAACACATTTGCTTCAAACTGTGTTGATTGTAATTGCAAATCATCCATATTTAAACATCTTAGCCATCCCGAACTTGACATTATCAGTAATAGTAAGTTTCAGGTTGTATACAAGGCAGGTGAAATCATATTTAAACAAGGTACCCCCTCTCCGTATTTTGTCTGTATTACATCAGGATTAGTAAAGATTTACATCGAAGGTTATGGTAAAAATCTAATCCTGGGATTAGTGAAACCCGTTGATTATATATTTGGACCCGGAATATATGTTGACAACCGGCATCATTATTCTGCGGCAGCCGTTGAGGATTGCACGGCCTGTTTGATCGATGTAAATGTATTTAAAAGACTGATCCGGGAAAACCCTGACTTTGCTGATGAGTTTATCAAAAGAGTGTCATTGCAGGCAATTTTCAATTTTGAACAAGTGATCAGTCTGACTCAAAAGCAAATGCCCGGTCGCATTGCTGATGTGCTTTTTTATCTGTCCGAAAAAATCTATTGCCAAAATCCTTTTGAATTGTCAATTACCAGGCAAGATCTCGCTGACCTCTCTGGAATGTCAAAAGAAAGTGCTATACGGATTTTAAAAGAATTTAAGGAAGAGGGTGTGTTAACGCTTCATGGAAATCATCTTGAAATACTGAATATCAAACAACTACGCCATATTAGTGAAAAAGGGTGATCTCTTCTCTATATTTTTGTGATCCCAGCAATCCGAATTTTTAATTAATTAGTTCAATATCCTTCCATTTTACCAATATCAAATGATTGATATATATCAATGTGTTCCTTGATAAATATCATGTTGTTCTGTGGTAAATCTCACGCTGTAACAAATAGTATTACCTGCATTCTTAGATACATTTGCTTCTATGTTATTTGCACAATACATGAATAGCGAATAATTGTTTATTAACTAAAACTGTAACATTATGAAAAGAATTAAACAATTGATTTTTACTGCAGGATTGGTGTGCTCTGTCGTAATGATCATTTTCACGGCCTGCACGAAGGAAGGTCCTCAGGGACCAGCCGGTCCGGCCGGAAAAGATGGTACTAATGGCACCAATGGTAAAGATGCTAATGCTACTTGCACCCAATGCCATAACTGGAGTGACAGCCTGGTTACGAAAATCTTCCAGTATGACGCTTCCCGCCACTCATTGGGCGAAACGACATTTGAAGGCACCCGTACCTCATGCGCTCCATGTCATACCAGTCAGGGATTTGTGGAGTGCGCCTCAACTGGTTCCGATACCACTGCCGCCCCTGTTTATGATGCAGCCCAAATCAATTGCCGCACTTGTCATAAAATCCATAAGACTTACACAAACAATGACTGGGAACTTATCGTCACTTCAGGATTCAATCCGCGTTATGATAAAACGGTTACGATCGACCTTGCTGCTGATGGTGGAGGATCTAATCTCTGTGCACGTTGTCACCAACCGCGAACCACTTCCCCCTGGCTGACAAACCCTTCCAGCACCACCGATTCATTGAAACCTACCAGCAGTCGGTGGGGCCCGCATTATGGAGCGGCAGGTGTCGTTTTCGCCGCTAAGGGTGCATTTGAGATTGGAACATCCGCATTCAGGTCGACAAATCATAAGGATGCATTGTCATGTGCCACTTGTCATCAGGCACAAGCCCAGGGAGCCCTGGTCGGCGGCCATTCCCTCTGGATGTCGAATGAAGAAGAAGGAATTAAAAACAATGTCAGTTGCAAATCAGCGGGATGCCACTCCTCCCTCGGAAACAATACATTTAACGTCAATGGCAAGGAAACGGAAATTGCCGGTATGATCCAAACCTTGAAGGTCAAATTGGCCGTAGCAGGAATGCTTGATACCAATACAAATAATCTGAAAACTGGTAAATGGTACAAACAAAAACAATTAGCTGTATTCTGGAATTATAAGCTTGCTTACTACGATAAAAGCAATGGAATTCACAACTACCTGTATACCTACGACATGCTTCAGTCTGGCATTGATTATATGGCGAGCCTTGGATATTAGGGTATTATAATGGATAAAAAGGCTTCAGGGGTCCTTCTCTTGAAGCCTTTTATCTTAATGTCAATTTGAACTTCAAATGCTTATGCACATTATTTTTATTTCAATCAATACAAATCTTCTCCGTATGCAAAAGAAAACATTATTTAATCTTGCGTTTGTGCTCATTGGTTTGTTTATCCTTGTCTCTTGTGAATACGCCATTATAACCCCCGATGTGCCACCTCCTCCCCCACCAGGCGATTCCACCTCTTTCTCACTAAAAATCCAACCAATATTTGACAATCTTACTTGCGCCCGTGCTGGATGCCATAATGGCAATGTCGCCCCGGACCTCAGATCTGGTAAATCCTATCAAAGCTTAATGGAGAACAAAATGGTCGTTCCATTCCGACCAGAAGAAAGTATTTTGTATACATGCCTGCTCTCAGGTGGCGTAATGGCTTCCTATGGCAATCCTACTGACAATTCAACCATAAAGTATTGGATTGAAGAAGGAGCCAAGAATAATTAATCCACTGAAGAATCATTAATATTTAATATTAATAAATATGCACAAAATTTATCATCCTATCAAACTGATTCTGCTAATACTGGTTTTCACATTAACCACCGTTGGGGTCAATCAGGCACAGGATTCTATTCCGGTAGAACCTGAATTAACAAAGAAACCACTCGCAAAAGCACCATTCGAAAGCGGTATATGTATGGACCTTCAGACTGTTGTGGTTCAGCCTGCCAAGACACTGGAATTCGTTCTTCAACACAGGTTTGGTACCATTCAAAGTAATTGGAGTGATCTCTTCGGTATTTGGGGGGCTTCAAATATTCGACTCGGATTGAACTTCAGTATTACAAATAACCTCCTTGTTGGTCTTGGAACTACAAAAAATAACCGTTTACAGGATCTGCAGATCAAATATACTTTTCTGCGCCAACGACAAGGAGGATTCCCACTCACTATTTCTGTTTATGGTGATTATGCTTTGAACGCCTTGGGAAAGGATTTTTATGGTGCCGGTTATAAATTCGTCGACCGGTTTTCATTCTATCATGAATTCCTTTTTGCCAGACGATTTTGTAACTATTTCTCAGCCCAGCTCGGACTAAGCTATACCCATTTTAATAAAGTTGATCGTACTGTTGACTCCACGGCAATGAACGACGCGCTTGCTTTTGCCTTGCTTGCACGTTTTAAGCTGAGCCCGCAGTCTTCCATTGTGTTATCCTATCAACAGCCCGTCATTGTTAATTATGATCCGGCATTCGTTGTTAAGTACCCAAATCATTGGCTGGAAATTCCGAAAAACAAAGCCCCCTACCCAAATATCTCTTTGGGATGGGAGGTTTCAACAAGCACACATGCATTTCATTTGTACTTATCTGCCGCTCAAGGGATCATTCCTTCAGAAATGGTTATGAATAATGAAAATAATTTCTTTAATGGTTTTATCCTGATCGGATTTAACCTTACACGATTGTGGAATTTTTAATTTTATCATTCTCTAAAAACAATTGCATATGAAAACAACAAAAAAAATCACTACCGTATTAATTCCGGTTATTATCTCGGTGTTTTTACTGGCCGGTAATTTGGCAACAGCACAACAGTTAAAACCAAAACCATGGCCAGTCCCGGACAAGGATAAAAACATTAAGGCTCCTGGGAAAGCTGATCTGGCAGTCGGGAAAGAACTCTGGGCCAAACACTGCAAATCATGCCATGGCAGCAAAGGATTGGGCGATGGACCAAAAGCTGCTTCTTTGAAAACCTTTGCAGGTGATTTTTCCACCGCTTCATTCCAGTCAGCTACTGATGGTGAACTGTTTTATCGTACCAATAAGGGTCGTGAGGAAATGCCGGCATATGAAAAGAAAATTCCTAATGCTAATGATCGTTGGGCGTTGGTTGCTTACATGCGTACTATGAAAAAATGATGTCATGCCATATGACTGATTTTCAATAAAGGGTGTTGTGGGTCAAATAGCCCCGACACCCTTTGTCATTCCTGATTTAATTATTCAAACTATTCACTTTATGACTTACGAAGCAAATGTCAGACCTGCCTGGATCGTGCTGGTTCTCTTATTACTCTTTATTTTGGCATATACTGTACTTAATGACTCCCCATTGATTCAGTCCATTTCGAACCCACCCAAAAAAAATATATCGAAGAAGGGATTTTCAAACTTTAAAAATTCGGAAGAAAATGAGATGTGCCTGAAATGTCATGGCCAGTCCAAGTACTCATATACCAATAAAGAAAATGGAAAAATCATAGTCAAACGAATGTATGCTGAAGCGATTGTGAATAGAGATGATTTTTATGCCTCCAACCATCGTGAATTCAAATGTACGGATTGTCATTCCGAAGATTACATTACATTTCCCCATTCCGGTGATTTACGAATGGAAGCAATTGCCACTTGTGTCGATTGTCATGGTGGCGATGAAAAATATGCCAAATTCCAATTTGAAACTATCGACACTGCTTTTATGGCCAGTGTCCATTCACAAAAACACAGCGAAGAATTTACTTGTTGGATGTGTCACGATCCGCATACCTATAAAATAAATGCACGGACTACTGAAAATTTAAAAGAAACAATTACCTATGACAATCTGATTTGCCTGAATTGTCATGGAGATAATAACAATTATCAGTTATTATCCAATAAACCCAATCCGAACCTTCTTCAAAAACATGATTGGCTTCCAAATCAATCTTCCCACTTTACCAATGTCCGCTGCATTGAATGTCATACCCGAAACGAAGACACTTTGATCGTTGCACACTTTATTACTCCAAAAAATCAAGCCGTTAAGAAGTGTGAATCCTGTCACTCAAAAAATTCGATTCTGTATGCGTCCCTTTACAAACATCAAATCAAACAGAATATCGAGAAGGTAGGTATTATTAAAGGACTGTTTTTCAGTGAAACAGCCTCAATTGGGCCGGATCGTAATAACAGCTTGAATTTATTAAGTTTTCTTATCATGGGATTGACTGTAATTGCCATTTGTATCCATGTATTTTTACGAATTAAAAACAAATAATTAGACAATGAATAACCATTCATCTGAACGACTTTATTTATATCCTTTATGGATCAGGATATGGCATATGATTAATGCTGTTCTGTGCCTGATACTTATAATTACCGGACTTAGCATTCAGTTCTCAAATCCAAGTGTGGTGGTGAAATTCAAAACGGCTATCTCTGTACATAATATTGCAGGGGTTCTTTTAGCGATAAACTATATTGCTTTTTTTATCGGTAATCTGTTCACAACAAATGGACATCATTATATCATGCCTGTAAGGGGGTTTTTTAAAAGATTGATCATTCAGATTCGCTATTATACAATTGGTATTTTTAAAAAGGAGAATCCTCCATTCCCAATAACCCCGGATCAGAAGTTTAATCCATTACAGCAATTCACATACGTTGCCACGATGTACTTACTTGTTCCGTTGATTGTTCTTTCCGGGTTTGGTTTGTTGTATCCCGAAATGACATTGAAAAGTCTTTTAGGGGCTAGTGGGCTGGAATTGACTGATTTTTTGCATGTGACTGTGGGTTTTTTCATCACCTTGTTTATGTGCATACATATCTATTTCTGCACCATTGGCAAAACCCCGGCCAGTAATTTTAAAAGTATGATCAATGGATTTCATGAATCACATTAAATAACCAAATCGTGAAGGAACAATCAAAAAATAAATCGACTCGTCGGGAATTTCTGAAACAGGGATTGGTCGCCGGTGCCGGAATAGCCGCTGGAACCGGTTTGATTTCATCGCTTCTCGATGCCCGAACTTCGGAATCGGTAGAAAAAGTAAAAGTAATGACCACGGACGGTCAAATTAGGGAGGTCGATATAGCACAATTAAAACTTCCGCGAGTTTCCAGAGAGGAATCCCATTACGGAATTCCCGGAAGAAAATTTGTAATGGTAATTGATCTGGCTAAATGTAAAAATGCCAGAAAATGTGTTGAGGCTTGCCAGAAAGGGCATCACTTGCCGAAAGGACAGGAATTTATGAAAATTTATTTACTACAGGATTCTGATAAAACATCCCCCTACTGGTTCCCCAAACCATGTTTTCATTGCGATAACCCGCTTTGCGTCAGTGTTTGTCCCGTTGGCGCCACCTATAAAAGAAGTGACGGTATCGTCCTGGTTGACAATGAACGCTGCATAGGATGTAAATTTTGTATGACCGGTTGCCCGTATTCTTCACGTGTTTTTGCATGGAAACATTACCCTGAATTTGACGAAGATAAAGAACCCTACTCTCCTGAGGCCGGCAGTCCTGGAAAAGAAGGAACGGTCTCAAAATGTGATTTCTGCCCCGATCTTATCAGGGTAGGGAAAGTCCCTTACTGCGTTTCAGCCTGCCCGATGGGAGTTATCTATTTCGGCGACATCGATGAAGACACCGTGACCAATGGAACCGATACGTTTCAGTTCAGCCAACTGATAAAGGACCGGGCTGGTTATCGTTACCTTGAAAATTTGGGTACCCGGCCTTGTGTATATTACCTGCCCCCCGTCGACCGTCAATATGATGTAAGCCTTGGATTTGGTGATCTGAATGAGGAGATTAAAAACAGATATAATGAGACCCCCTATGTCAAAAAACACAAACCCTGATTATGGAAAGCGATAAAAATATATTATTGAAAGAATTTGCCCCCCAGCTTAACAGTACTGGTCCCTGGGGCTATGCCTGGATTTCGTTTCTTCTTGCCGTGATCTGTCTGGGCATTGTTGCATTTTTCTTTCAGGTCCTACGGGGCCACGAGGTCACAGGAATGCGAGATAATGTCGTTTGGGGCATATATATTGTAAATTTTATTTTCTTTATGGGTATAAGTTACGCCGGAGCATTAATTTCGGGCACCTTACATTTATTTCGGTCTTCCTGGCGTAAACCCATTATCAGGATGGCAGAATTTATTACTATCATTTCTTTGTTGATTGGCCCTTGCTTTATTCTGTTATGTATTGGCCGACTTGACAAACTTCCTTATCTTGCAATTTTCGGAAGGATCCAATCACCGATTACCTGGGATGTAATCGCGATCTCCACGGATATATTTGGCTGCTTGATTTTTCTGTACCTGGCTATATTAAGAGACCTGGCGACCCTTCGGGACGATGATATCATCAAACTTTCAAAATGGAGAAAAAAACTCTATAAGATTCTCGCACTGGGCTATACGGGAACCCCCGAACAACAGCTCCGATTGAACCGCGCCACAGATGTTATGGCTGCTATGATCATTGCAATTGCCATTATTGTATATTCCGTTCTGGCCTGGATTTTTAGTGTCACCCTACAACCAGGTTGGCATAGTACTATTTTCGGACCCTATTTCGTAATTGCCGCCGTATACTCGGGAAGCGCCGTCTTAATTTTATCCATATGGCTCTTTCGCAAAATTTACCATCTTGAGAATTATATAACAAAAAAGCATTTTGTTTCCGTTGGAGTGATTATGTTGGTTTTAGCCGCATTTTACGGGTACTTTACTTTTTCCGACTATCTTACAAAATGGTACGGTTCAGAAAAAAATGATGAGTTACTTATTCGTTTATTGTTTAATGAGTACTATTGGTATTTCATTATTTCTAACTATATTGGAGTACTGTTGCCTCTCATCGTGGTTGGGATACCAAAATTGCGGACTATAACCAATATTACGATCACCTCGGTTGTTGTTATCATTGCACTCTGGCTAAACAGGTATCTGATTGTTGTACCAACTTTGGAGTCGCCTTATTTACCGATACAGGATTCCAGGCCGGAGTGGTTGAATTACGGTGCCACCTGGATTGAATGGAGTCTTACAGCTGCCGGAATTGCCGTGTTTAGCCTACTCTTTACCCTTGCTTCAAAGTTTATCCCGATTGTTCCCATATCGGGATTTCATCATGATTTAGAGGATAAAAAAGAGGGGATTTCAGCATGAATAAAATATTTGATATTTGATATTTGATATTTGATATTTGATCCTTATGAAAAAACATATTTCACCGTACAGGATTTCTTTGGTACTTTTATTTTCTCTGGTTTTTGTGCCCGATTCATTTTCGGAACAAACAACAGATTCAGTGACTGTTGCGGAAACAAGACTCTCCCTAAACTACGTTTGTAACGCTAATGATTCTGTAACATTGTCGGCGACACTCAGTGTTAAACGCGATATAACCATCAAATATCTGGAAAATGCATCGCTCTTCTTTTATACTTCCGACGGTTTAAATAAACGTCTTGCCGGTCAGGCCAAAACTGATTCTGAAGGGAATTCCAAAATAACCATTTCATTATCAAACCTTACAGGAGACCAAGAGGATATCATTCACTATACGGTTGAATTTCGTGCTACGGGGATCTATCCGGCAGCAACCGCTGAATTTAATGCAAAACCTGCCAGCCTTAAGCAATCGTTCATCATGGAGGATTCACTTCGTGTTTTAAGGATATCGGCAACAGAAAAGAGTACCACAGGAAAAGAAATTCCTGTTCCCCAGGTTACTGTTAACATTTATATTCCAAGACTTTTCAGTTTGCTTAAAATTGGAGAAATAACACTTGATGATTTGGGAGTGGGTACAATGGAGTTCCCAAAAGAACTTATTGGTGATTCATTAGGAAATCTCACCGTTATTTCTAAAATAGAGGAGCATGATCGGTTTGGAACAGTTCAGGTAATGAATTCAATAAATTGGGGGATCCCTAAACATTATATTTATGCTGAAGGACCTTCGCGTGAATTGTGGACTCCAATTGCTCCTCTCTGGATGATTATTACCCTGGTCATTTTACTTGTCGGTGTTTGGGCACATTACATTTATGCCATTTATGAACTGGTCATGATCAAACGCCACAATAAAAAGCGAGAGGCAATCAGTCCGACGGTTTAATTTCTCAGTAGTTTTGTACCAGCATGAGAAAGAAAACCGTTGAACCTTCACTTTTAAAATTACTCATTTCCGGCAATGTAAGAAAAGCAAAACTGTTGCTGGGATCGCTCTATACCATTTCGGGTAAAGTTATCCATGGAAACCATTTGGGAAGAAAAATTGGATTTCCTACAGCCAATCTTGAAATTGATAATAACTGTTATGTACTCCCGGCGCCTGGGGTTTACGCCGTACTGACTCAGATAGAAGAGCATGAATATCCCGCAATGGCAAATATTGGTTACCGACCTACTTTCAATGGTAATGTTCTGACAATCGAAGTTCATATTTTCGACTTCCAACAAGACATTTACGAAAAAATCGTAAAAGTATCATTTGTCGATCGGATCAGAGATGAAATCAAATTCCCCAAAGTAAATCTCCTGATAGATCAATTAAATCAAGACCGAAAAATCGCTAAAGAATTAATCGTCCGATGGAGTAACCCTGATTCCGACACCACAAACGCCTTCGGTCAGTAAACGGGGTGTAAGGTTCTCTATTTCCAAAAGAAGATTTCCCGCTTTATTAATTCTAAGTTGTTGTTTAAGAATGACTTGAGTAAAACAAGAATCATTGGTACAGGCTTTAATTAAATCGCCGTTTTCCGTTCGAAAGGGCAATTGGTACTCGTTGATTCTTTCTTCTCCCGATGGGGTCTTCATTACCATGTTAAATGCAAGGTCCTTAAATTCAAATGCATTTGATAAATATGCAAACAATATAATATCATAATTTTTTTCTGATTGGCTAATTGGAATTTCAAATTGTAATATTTCAAACCGTTCCCAGGTTCTGTTTGAAAACGGATGATACCAGTCTGTTCGTTCAGGGTTCCCACATCCTGAAATGATAATCAGGAAAATAAAACAGCAGTTAAGCGCTCGGACTACGATCCGTCTCATTTTCATATAATTGATTTTGATTTGCAGGTATTTTGATCAGAAAACAGGCCCCTTCTGTTGCCGGCCTGGTAAAAGCAATTTCACCGCGAAAATTCTCAATTATCATTTTCACAATGACCAATCCAAGCCCCATCCCCCTTTGCTTGGTTGTAAATCCCGGCTTGAAGATGTCCCTTTCCTGGTCGGGCGAAATCCCGCTTCCGTTGTCCGTCACGGAAATATAAACCCAGGCTGATTCATTCCAGACTTTAATATCAATTTTACCATTCTGTTTCCCTTCAATTGCCTGTATTGAATTATTGATCAGATTTGTAAATACCCTGTTCAATTGTGATCGATCAGCAATGACATAGTGATCCCCTCCCTCTGAATATATTTGAAATTGAATTGGTGAAGAATCACGATAAAGCGAAACGACAAAATTTACCACATCATCAACACGCACCAGCTCAAATTTCATCCGCGGTAACTGTGCAAAATTTGAAAAATCTGAAGAAATCTCTGATAAAATGTCTATTTGGGTTATCAGGGTATTAATAAATCGGGACAATTTCATATCTAAGTCGGGAGCATTCTCTTTCCATGCTTTCTCAAAATATTGAGCACTTAATTTCATTGGCGTCAAAGGATTTTTTATTTCATGTGCCACTTGACGCGCCATTTCCCTCCATGCACTTTCTCGTTCAGATTGAGCAAGAAGTCGGGCACTATGCTCCAATTCATCAACCATTCTGTTATATTCGATCACCAGTTGACCAATTTCATCTTTTGTTTTCCATATGATTTTCTCGTTGGATTTCCCGACCCTGATTCCTGAAAGTTTGACTGCTAAAAAATCCAGCGGAGCAGTTATGTGTTTGGAAATCAAAATAGTAAAAAACACACCAAAGATCAATAAAACTATATAAATATTGATAAAGGTTACAAGAAAAGAGGCAATTTCCCGTTTTGATTCATCCCCTTTGGAAAAGTATGGTAAGTTAATGTACCCCAACAGATTATTTTGGATGCCATAAAGTGGGATGTATGCCGAGAGAAAATCCATTTCACCTATTTGCTCTTTATGAACAAAGGTCATTTGTTGTTTCTTTAACAAGTGAACCATCGCTTCGGGATTCATTCTGTCTGATATGATACCCGAAGTGAATAATTGTGGCCTGCTTGTTGAAAGTAATAAACCATCCGATCCGTAAAAGTTAATTTCAGTAAAGAATACATTTGATAACTTTATGAGGAAATCATCCATTGTAACGACATTAATATCACCGGGATGCATGGTATTCCCGAATTTGTGCTGAATTTCAATCCGGATAGAAGAAGCTCGTTCTTTTAAACTTTCATTCTCTTTTTTTAAGTTAAATGACAGTATATTGAAAACCTGAATACACCCGGTAATAATCATGGTCAGAATAAGAATCCCTATCAACACAACGTACATTTTGTTTTGAAGCGAACTTTGAAGGATACTTTGGCGGTTTGATATTCTTATTACCAGTGTATAACAAATAATAAAAATTGAAAATAAAAAGAATAAATAGGGAAACGGGATCATCCAATTCCATAAAGATGGTTTCAGCTTACTGATTAACAATATGGTATTTGTGTCAAGGGGAAATATTTCATGAATATAATCGATTTCTGAGATCCCGCGAATAGAATCAGAACCGCCATATTCCGTCTGTATTTGAGTAGGGTAGGGGTATTGGCCAAATGAATGCAGAAGTCTATTCTCTTTATATATTGCATACGAAAATGTTCCTTGCGATCGGATATTATTTATGGATTTATCGATGAGAAGTCCTGGAAATCCCGGATCTGCGCTGACCGAGTTAAGATTTATTTCAATAAAGGTCCAGAGGTTCCGGAATTCCGGGGTTTTTATGTTCCCTGGAGAAAGAACTCCCAAATAATTTTCTTTCCCATACCCATAATCCAGAAAAAAAAGGTTTGGTAAACCAGTTGGTCGTCCAAAATCCTTAGTAACCCCATTAAAGAAATCCAGACAATTGAAAAGATCACCTTGCGGCTGAATAGTTAGCTTTTTAATACTATCGCAAACCGTAATCTGAATATTGTATTTATCCCAATAACCGGTAAAGTACCTCTCTTTTAACAAGTCTTGTATTGATCCTGATTGAATTTCTGTGTCAGTATTTTGAGTGAAATATTTCTGCCAGAAAGTTGAATCTGATAAAATGTTTGTTTGCGCTTTCTCAAACATAATCTCTGTAACAGGATTTCTTCTGTTTGACAACTTTGTTACGAACAATTCGTTTGTGGCTTTTAATCTATAATCATTCGCATTATTCATCATCCAGGTCGCAGTAATGGAAAAAAAGGTCAGGAATAAAATGATGCCCGGAAAGGAAAAAATTTGTTTCCCGGCAATTTTTAAACCCCAAAAAATAGATATAAAAACGATGAATAAAATTGTCAAAATTATCCGTTCATGTATAGGTAGATGCCTAAAAAACAGGAGTCCAGGTAAACACAGGATAATAATCCCAATAAGAATTATCAGGACTTTATGAGACTCTTTAGAATTCCAAAAAACCCGGGTTGATTTATCTATTGCTCGGGTAGTTTGATATTTATCATCACAAGATGTGGGTTCCCCAATCGGAGAACATATAAAGTTTATAGCGTTTTCAACTATCCGGAAAGAGATAAGCCAATAGGAACAGAATAAAAGAAGAATGATAAGGATACCCAACCCACTTATGGAAACCATTCCGGATACGTCCTGGAGCTGTAATGAAAATGAGGAATTCAGGATTACATCCTTAATCATTAAATACAATCCGTAAAAGAGAAAATTACAAAAAAGCACACTGGTGACTATTTCAACAATTCGGTATTTTCCATATCGATTGTTACGATACGGGCCTGTCGGATAATTTATGTTAAACACAATACTGAAAATGAACAGGATGATTATATTGATTAAAAAATCACCCAGCGATGGTAAAATAACCGACGATGAATACCAGGCGGGAGAAAACAATTTTGCCTGGTATAAGAACCGAGGAAAGCCAAAAAATTGTTGAAAAAATCGAACGGTTACAAGACCAATCCCAAAAATCAAAATAAATAAAATCCTTCTTTGTTTTATCCAGGGTATTTCATGATAGAAATAGTACAAGAACAGTGAAATCATGATAAAAGTAATGGCTACAAGCACAAATAAAATCCAGGACTGGGCCACACTTAACTCAAGAGACTCGGAGAAAATCAGGTTAAACAAAAAAGTTCCCGAAGCTGAATATATGGAATATTTACCGGGGGTTAGGTCAATCTGAAGACCTGGGCTTTTAATGAACTCAGGAGCAAAATCATTTTTCAGATAATTATTTTCAATACTGTACTCCCATTTTACCGCTATTGCGCCTACATGGTGGTAAGAGCCTACTTTTTTGTGAATTAAAAGGTACCATCCATTTGCCAGTTTTTCAATATATGGTGTGTTGTATGGTTTCTTTGTAAATCGATCCGGAAGAGATATTAGATTTTCATTCCAATAAATTAAACTATCATTTTTAAAAATGTAGTGGCAAATATCGTTACTTGGAAATTCTGAGATAGGCTTATTAAATAAACAACGGTTAGATAGTTGGGTAAGGGTGTCGGCCTGCTGTGATAGTATTTCAAATTCTTTTATTAACGCTTTTTCTTTTTTATGAATTGTTTTTTGAATGGAAGCTGTAATCTTATTTTGATTTAATCGTGATGAGATGGACCACTGATACGATAGAATCAGACCTCCCATTAGAATTGTACCAAGAAGGAACCATTTTGAATAAGAATTTTTCCTTTGATATTCCATTCTTGGTATGTGTTTGATTTGCAATACAATGCACGGCCTTATTGGGGGCCATTTAAGGCATGATCTCAATATTATAATAGTAAACTATAACTTAAATAGAAAACCTCTCTATTGGGCTAAAATTAGCTTTTTTTCTTATTCAGTACAAAAATCAGGCTGGAATATCTATTTTCATTGTAATGAGACCTTAGATTAAACCAGAAGCCATAGATCGGAAATAGCCAGGAGCGCATTTTATTATACTTATATTTGATGCTTAACATCGAGACATAATAGGCATCAAATTTCTGAGGAATCACCTTAATGATATCGTACCCAAATTTTATGGCAAGTTGTGAGAAGGTCTCTTGGGAAAAATGGTAAAGATGTCGCGGGACATCATAAGCCGCCCAGTATTCTTTAAAATATCGGGCGTCAAGAGAATTGCAATTGGGCACGGCAATAACAAGAATTCCATCATCAGACAATAAATCATGGATTTCCCCCATGGTTTCATTGAGGTCGTGAATGTGTTCAAGTACGTGCCACATGGTAATACAGTCGATACTTCCCTGTAAAATATCCAGATTATGCAAAGAATCAGCAACATTTAAATTATTTTGTAAGGCAAAATTTCTACCGCGTTCATTGGGTTCTACACCCCAAGCTTTGAATCCATGCTCTTTACAATACGTTAAAAATTCACCAGTTCCACAACCAATATCGAGTATATTGGATCCAGATATAAATGACTTGACCAAATTGAATTTAATTCTGATTGACTGTTTTCTTATTAGCCCATAGATACTGTCAATGAATCTTTTTTTGCGCAACCCATGGGATAAATATTCATCAGAGGCGTAATAAATTCCTATTTTTTCAACCAAGGGTCGTGGGTTTACAAATATTAATCCACATTTCACGCATTTTACCAATGAAAACTTTTCTCCCGAGAAAAACCAATCTGTTATTTCCATATAGGGATTAAAATTCCGTGAGGAACAAATTGGACACTGTTCAAGAATTTCTGACATCGATTACCGTTTCACGTGGAACATTAATAATTAAGATAAACAATGAGTACTGAAATGTCACTTGGAGAAACGCCACTAATTCTTCCCGCCTGACCTACCGTTGCCGGTTTCAGTTTTGATAACTTTTCCCTGGCTTCTGAAGAAATAGAATTCAGACGATGATAATCAAAGTTCTCTGGGATTTTCTGATTTTCTAATGCTATCATTTTCAAGGCCAGTTCTTGTTCTTTAAGAATATACGACTGATATTTAATTTTTAATTCCGCTTCTTCAATAATTTCTCTATCAATTTCTTTATTGATTTTAATATAATTCGAGAGTAAGTCTAGGTTCGCTATGAGTCCCGTTAAGGTAATATTTGGCCTGAGCAGAATAGAGGAGATCCTTTGTTTCTGTAAAATTTCCTTCGACCCCACGGATATCAGATATTGATTGACGATCTCAGGTGAGACACTTGATTTCTGTAAAAAATTGATCAGCATATTTACCTGATTGTACTTATTCTGAGTTTTTAAAAATCTATCATTTGAAATCAGGCCAAGGGTATAACCTACCGGAGTAAGTCGTTCGTCTGCATTATCTTGTCTTAAAAGAATTCGAAATTCCGCTCTTGATGTAAACATTCTATAGGGCTCTTCAGTTCCCTTTGTTATCAGGTCATCTATTAGAACGCCAATATAAGCATCTGATCTTTGAAGGCTAAATGGTTCTTTTTCATTAATACTTTGATGGGCATTAATTCCCGCAACAAGGCCTTGTGCAGCGGCCTCTTCGTACCCTGTTGTCCCGTTAATCTGTCCTGCAAAAAATAAATTCTTAATTAGCTTGGTTTCTAAAGTTGAGGACAACTGATCCGGAGGGAAATAATCGTATTCAATGGCATAACCAGGCCTGAAAAATTTAGCATCTTTAAACCCGGGAATCAGTCTTAATGCTTTAAATTGTACGTCTTCTGGCAGCGAGGATGAAAATCCATTTACATAATATTCAACAGTTTCCCATCCTTCCGGTTCAATAAATAACTGATGACTATCCTTAGAAGCAAATCTTTCAATTTTATCTTCAATTGATGGGCAATAACGCGGTCCCTTCCCTTTTATTCTTCCAGAAAATAATGGAGATTTTTTAAATCCTGATCTTAGAACTTCGTGTACTTTTTTACTCGTGTAAGTAAGAAAACAGTCTTTTTGAGTTTTCAAGGTACTGGTGTCCGTAAAAGAAAATTTTCCGGGATTTTCATCTCCCGGTTGCTTTTCCATTTTTGAAAAATCCAATGTGCGACCATCTACTCTTACCGGTGTTCCGGTTTTCATTCTTTTTGATTCAAAGCCAATCTTGACTAATTGCTCTGTTAAAAATCTCGCAGCCCGTTCGCCTAATCTTCCCCCACTGAAGCTTTTTTCACCTATATGTATAATACCATTTAAAAAGGTTCCCGTTGAAAGAATAACCGATTTACATTGGAATGACATTCCCAAACCGGTCTTAACACCAATTACCCTACCTTGAACTATCAGTATTTCCTCAACAAAGTCCTGCCAAAAAAATATTCTTTTGTTATTCTCCAGAAATTTCCGCCATTCACTTGAAAACAGATATCGGTCATTCTGTGACCGTGGACTCCACATAGCCGGTCCTTTCGATTTGTTCAACATCCTGAACTGAATCATTGACCGGTCACTAACAATTCCTGAATATCCCCCCAAGGCATCGATTTCTCTTATAATCTGACCTTTTGCAACTCCTCCAATAGACGGATTACATGACATTTGAGCCATGTTCGACATATTCATCGTTATCAGTAATACCGTCGAGCCAAGGTTTGCTGCAGCCATTGCTGCTTCACATCCAGCATGACCAGCGCCTATTACTATAATCTCATAACGATCCATTTTGCCGTTTCACGTGAAACAAGGTTCTAATAAAAGTTCAGAATTTATTTAAATAATAGTTCTCTTTCTCGCGAATGATTTTTTTCTCCTTTTTTGTTTTATCCTTATATCCCAATAAATGCAAAATCCCATGAGCCATAACTCTTTTAAGTTCAGCTGAAGGTGAGGTTTTAAAGATTGCAGCGTTTTCTCTTATTCTAGGTATGCTAATATATATATCGCCTGTTATCGGCTCCGACTTTAGGTTATATTGAAAAGCAATTACGTCCGTGTAATCATTCTTATTCAGGTATTTCTTGTTTATCTTCAGTAAATAAGCGTCACTACAAAATATAAAATTCAGGTTCTCTGCTATTCTTCCTTCCTCTGATAATATTTTTAAATACCAACCCCTTAACCTTGTCTTTTCCTTTAGTAAAAACTCAATATCCTCTTTAAAAAAATTGAAAGCACTCATAATTTTTTTTGCTTGACATCAACCTCACTATGCCAGTATTCTTTAAGCTTATTTATTCTGAACAGAGATTTTTCGTAATTCATACTTGATACATAGAAAACTAATATGATGCTCTTTGCATTAACAGAAATAGTAATTTCATCAGTTAGTGACTTTATAATAAAAATGTCTTTTGCAAGCTTGTGTTTTCGAACTTCTCGGTCGAAAATATCTTCCTCTCTTTCCGATTCTTCTCCATCTATTTTTAACCTTATCTTGAAAACCAATCCTTTTGCATTTCGGTCAAATTGAATTGAGATTGCTTTTTTTTCTTCATTATTAATGGAGAACAGGATTTCTACAGCTTCAGTTGTCGCCAAAAGAATATTGCCAAAATATTCATTGTTAATATTATAGAAATCACAGATCTCTTCAATAAATCGTTCCAGTTTCACTGATTCTCCTTTTCCATTAATAAGGATTTCTCTGTAATCTTTATTCATAATTCTTTTCAAGTTTAACAATGTAACTATCTACTTTATTTTTATAAAAGTATTTAAGTGCCGGTAACTCCATTTTTAACATTTCGCTCCCGGTTCTTGTTTTGTTCTTATACTTAATTTTCTGATTAGGGTTACTTAATTCATTACTTTTTGCCGTCTCCGATTCTCTTTTTTCTTCTTTTTCTCTTTGAAGCTCTGCTTTTTCGGATTCAAGTAATCGTGATAAAATCTGTTTTTGCCTCTCCATAACCATTCTACTCAAATTTTTGTTTACCAGGTCTTTTTCTAATTGTTCCATTTCTTTTGCAGCTTCTGTCATTGCATCCTTTTCTGTTTTTGATAATTCTCCGGTATTATCCTTTAGTTTCTGTAACTCCATTCTAATAGCTTCCTGACGGGCCGCTAGTTTGGCCATCTCTTTATTGAAGCTATCACTGTTCCCCATTTTATCTGCCTTCTTCGACTTTTCGATTTCAGATCTAAGTTTTTCTAATTGCTTTCCTAAATTGTTTTGCATTTCCCTTATATCATTTGCATTTCGTTTTCCACTTTTCATCCCCGGATTTTTACAGGTTTTTGATCCGCTTTTTGAATTCATGCTCTGCGACATTTTCTCTTCCATTTTTTCAAGTGACTCTTTCATTAAAATAGCAATGTTATTCAGGGATGTCATAATATATTGCTGCTTTGCAACTCCTAAATTAATATTTCTTGCCTCGAGGGCTTCTGCTGCCATTTCTATGTTTTCTTTTAGTGAGGATAATTCATGATTAAGTATGGGTCTCACTAAAACTTGTCGTTTCCCGATTGCACGTACTGAGTCTTCGATAACTTGTACTCTTATTGCAAATTCTTTTTGTTTATTTAGATTTTCCAAGTATCTGGGATCTATTCTTGAAACTATTCTTGTTTTATATATCAACTCTTCCTCCTCAAAAGAAAGTCTTATCAAGTTTTCCAATAAAATCCTAATCGATTTTGCATCTTCACTATCCTGTTCTATCTCTGAATCATACATTTCAGATTCCAATTGGTCTGCCAACTCCTTTAGCTCCTTTCCTGTTGATCTCTGAATTTGAGATGATTTCTGCTTATCGCCTTTTTCAAGCATTTTCTTTGACTCATCCAGATTTTTTGAAATTGTATCCCTTTTGTTTTTTGTATCTCCAATATTTACCGGATTTTCAATAAGTTTATTGTCAATCTCAATTTGTGCTAATTTATTAAGTAATCTTTTTGTACTATCAGTCGTTTTACTAAGGTTCTCCTTGATTTTTGAATTTTCGTCTGAAGGTTGTTTCGTTTTATCTGATAATTTATTTAATTCTTCAGCCTTTTCTTTCAGTTCTTTAATTGTCTCCTCGAGTCTCTTTTCAATTTCCAGTTGTTTTAATAAGGATAAATTTCTATCTAACTCCTTTTCAAGATCCTTATTTGACAACTTAATCTTTTCCATCAAATCATTTATCTTTTCCTTGTTTACGTTTTCCAACAATTTCTTGATTTCTTCTACCTGCTTTTTCATCTCTTCTGTCAATATTTGTTGAAAGAGCTCATATATTTGTTTTTGTTTTTCTAGAATTCTTTCACTGCTATTTGTATTCTTTCTTTCTGATTCAAGAATATTTTTAGATTTTGTGTTTATTTCAGTTAGTTTATTTGTAATAGCTTCATTTTTCTCTAAGATGTTTTTTAACTGTTGTTTATCCTGCCAGTTTAATGTTTTCTGGTCAATCATTCTTTTTTGCACTTCATCTATTTCCTTTCTGATATTTTTCGTTTCTGAAATACTGGTTTTAATAATTTTATCTCGCTTCTGCTCCTCCTTGTTTATTTCATCTTTGATCTGATATATAGATCTTTTTCTAAATGTCTTTATTTCAGATTTTGTGCTTTTCGGGCCATGTATCCCATCATTATCAAAGATTTCGAAATAATAAATCAATTCCGTGTTTTCGGGAATAACTATTGAGTCAAAATCAATGTAATGGTTGAAAATCTGGTCATTTTTTGATTTATCAATGTATACTTCCTGTTTATAGATAAAAGGCGAATAACGAGAAGAATCGGCAGAAAAATAATAATTAAACAAAAGTCTAGAAAAACCATAGTCATCCTTAACGGTTCCTTCGAAAAAGAAAGAATTGCTTCCGTTTGAACTTTTACTATTATTAATAAAAATTGAGGGAAAACCATCTGGAATCACCACAATTCTATATTGAAGAGAATCGGTTTTATTAGAATAATTATTATGGGGAATTAAAGTATATGAAAAAGAATTATTTGCAATAATTCTGTGTTCAAAGGCATTACTGTTTTCTTTATTTATAATCACGTTTGAACTATCTGTTCTCAGTACAACCCGTGATACATCTTTTGTAATGATTTTCCAGTTCAGGATACTTCCTTCGGGGACATTGCAATCACCCTGGTTTTCATGTATTTCTTCCAATTTATTTATATAAGAAGGGAAAATTATTTTCAAATCAAATGAAAGAATCACCGGTTTGGGGAATACTTTGATCATGTAAGTATCCGAAAGAAAACCGTCCGCTTTGATCTTAAAATCCGTGCTTTTTTGAATAGAATTAAAAGTATATGAGAATACAAAATTCTTTTTCCCTTTCATTTTAAAATCCATTCCCTCGTAATTTATAGAAATTTCCAAGGGAATTTCTGTTCCGGAAACCTGAATGTTCAATTCAAAATCCTCTTGTTGCGATGCTATAAGATTGTTATTCAGTATTTTTATCTGAAAAGGTGGTGGTTTAAAAAAGGGCTTATTAAAATGGATCATGCGATTTGTGGGCTCTGAAATGGTGGTGGGCGCAAAAATCAATAAACTAATTATAACTAATAAGGGGATTATTGAATATTTGAGTAATTTGATGGTGTTGCGAATACTAATTACCTTGTTAAATTCGAAAATTTTAAGTTCATTGGTCCTTTGTACAATGCTTGCGTGAAGAAGTGCAGTTTCCCGGGGATGTTCATGATTCAATTCAATCAATTGCAAAGTATTAATCAGCTTATCTTCAATATCCTTAAAGTGGTCGCCAATAATTACAGCAGCTTGTTTTGTTGATAAATGTTTACCGATATTTAAAAACTTTAAACCCGGAATCAGGATGGTCCATGCTAATAAATAAGCTGTAATAACAAAAAAACTATAGAAAAGAATAGTTTTTACAAGAGGATTCAAATAAAAATAGTATTCTATCATTATCAGGGTTAAGTATATCCCAGCCAGGGAGCCTATCGATATCAATAAACCTTTTATTATACGGTTTTTATAATATTTTCGGATGAAGTCATTTATCTTATTTATCAATATGTTATCATTTGATAAAATCATACTTTGCTTAAAAGAGGATGACTGTGTTTTTCTTGTTTTGTAGGACAAAATTACTAATATCAGACTACCCGAGGTGAAGGTTTGGCAGAATAGTATATTTTTGTATTTTAAGAAACAGAAGAAACATGGGAAATTCAGTCCGGGTCAGGTTTGCACCAAGTCCAACGGGACCTTTACATATTGGTGGTGTTCGCACAGCTTTATATAATTTTCTTTTTGCACGCCAGAAAGGAGGTTCCTTTATTCTACGTATTGAAGATACAGACCGGAACCGATATGTAGAAGGAGCGGAGCAATATATTACAGAATCGTTGAAGTGGTGTGGTTTGGAATTTGATGAAAGTCCTGACAGAGGAGGACCTTTCGCTCCGTACCGACAATCGGAACGCTCTGATATTTATTCAAAATATATACACAAACTGATCGAATCAGGACATGCATATTTTGCGTTCGATACAGAAGAAGAATTAGATCAACGCCGTGAATCCTGTAAGCTGTCAAAAGATATTTTCACCTATGATCATCATTCAAGAACCTATCTGATTAATTCTCTTACATTGAGTCGGCAGGAGACAGAACACAAGCTTCGATCAGGGGTTCCATATGTAATCAGAGTTAAAATTCCTGAGAATGAGAAAGTCATTGTCAATGATTTGATCCGGGGGGAGGTAGTTGTTGAAACGAACAATCTTGATGATAAGGTACTTTTTAAATCAGACGGATTGCCCACATATCATCTGGCAAATGTTGTTGATGACTATTTAATGAAGATCACACATGTAATCAGAGGGGAGGAGTGGTTACCTTCGGCACCGCTACATGTTTTGTTGTATCGTTTTTTCGGGTGGGAGGATAGCATGCCCGAATTTGCGCATCTACCCTTAATTCTGAAGCCCGATGGGAACGGAAAATTAAGTAAAAGAGATGGCGATCGGTTGGGGTTTCCGGTATTCCCTATGGCATGGAAAGATCCGGTTTCAGGAGAAATATTCTCAGGGTATCGAGAATCGGGATATTTACCGGAAGCATTCCTCAACATCATGGTTCACTTAGGATGGAACCCGGGTACTGACCGTGAATTATTTACCCTAACTGAGCTTACGGAAGAATTTTCGCTTCACCGCGTAGGGAAGCACGGTTCAAAATTCGATGTTGAAAAGGCACGGTGGTTTAATCATCAGTATTTGCAATTATCATCAGATGAAGATTTATACGGTTATATCCAGCCCTATTTAAGGGAACATTCGATTAA
>Ga0116171_10000034_pt1 | contig 129278 bp, 114 predicted proteins | sample AD_JPNHW2_MetaG_FD_89798 | JGI IMG/M metagenome (GOLD analysis project Ga0116171, IMG submission 89798) | Active sludge microbial communities of municipal wastewater-treating anaerobic digesters from Japan - AD_JPNHW2_MetaG | ecosystem: Engineered > Bioreactor > Anaerobic > Digestate | place...
AAGTTATTGGTTTTATTGCGTATAACTTTATAAGAGGGAGACTCTATGTCTTAGCCGGAAGCTTGACACTTTACATAACAGCATTGGAGAGAAAAGCCCACAATAGATAAAAGTAAATTACGCGTCTCTCTAGGCGAACGCCGGGAGATCAAAAATAACAGGGCTTTTCTCGAAACGCGCAGGATGACGCACGACATCTACTCGAACATGCCCGCCGTAGCTATCTAGCAGACGTCTTTTATTCTAAAGCACCTCGGAGGACATCCCCATTTGCCTCGCGATAAAGAGAAGTTTGTGTTCTTTCGGACGTGGCATCGTGAGGCCGAGCGGGCATGGATCTCCGCCATAGGCGGAGAGAGCGAGGCCGAACGCTGAGCGAAGAAATCCTCGCCGGGGATTTCGAGCGTCCACGGTAGAAAGAACACAAACTTCTCTTTGCAAATCGAACATGTCCGCATAGCGGCGTTAGCATTACGCGGGAGAGTTATCCCAGGATTCTTCTTTTGTGTCGCGGATAAAGTATTTGCGGTTTTTTATAGTGATGAAGTTGCTCCACTCCTTGCCTTCTCCGCCCTGCGCCCGCTTGATCTCCTTTATCGCGTTCGCCTGCGAGACAAGTTCGTCCGCATGATAAACAATGGTGGCCTCAAGTGTCTTCGGCAGAACAGGTGACTGCTGTTCGTATTCGCCGTGATGGCTCAGGATTATATGCTCCATCCTCATCGCCAGGTCTTTGGGAAAATCCTTGATCGACTCCATGCGTTTGACCAGCATTTTATAACCGATCACAATATGTCCGATAAGTCCGCCTTCTATCGTGTATTCCATTTTCTTTTCGTCAAGTTCATATATTTTACCCGTGTCATGAAGGAACGCCCCGAAAAGAGCCATATCCCGGTCCGCCTCAGGATAAAGCGAACAGGCTTTATCTACTATAGTCATAACATCATACGTATGTTCTAAAAGCCCTCCTATATATGCGTTGTGCCAGCTTTTCGCGCCTACCCCATCGCAGAACCTTTTCACGAAATCGGTGTCTAAAAGAAAGCTCTCCACCAAAGCCTTCAGCCAGGGGTTTTTGATCTCGGAGAGGTACGTCGATACCTTTTTAAACAGATCGTCTCTACCCTCCACAACACGCACAAGGTCCCCGTAATCGAATGTACCGTCCGACATCTTCTTCAGAGAATCCACCTTGATCTGTTTTTCATCCCGAAATTCCACTACACTTCCTTCCACCAGCACAACATCTCCGGTCTCCGCTTTATTCGCGTATTTCTCCACGTTATCCCAAAGACGCGCCTCTATTTTTCCAGTCTTGTCGATAAGCGTGAATTCCGCGTAAAGTTTGTCGGTCTTTGTGCGTTTAACTTCCTTCCGGTTCAATATGAATATCGTGGCGATATTTTCGCCGTTCTTAAATTCCTTTATGAATACTTTTTCCATTTTTGTTCCTTTCGATCGTTTATTCATCCTGCCAGCAAATATCGGCATAAGGACAAAATCCGCATTTATCATTGTCTTTCTCGGGAAGTTGCTCAAAACTCAGTTTTTTAATATTCCCCCATACCCCTTCAATGGTCCGGACAAGTTCAGCGGACATTTCGTCATTGAGGTCCACGGCGATATCCATATATGCGCCTTTTTCAAGCCCGTATTTTTTCACCGTACTGCCCGCGGGTTCCAAGAACTGTATCACACCCTTGGTCACAAGAGCCTTACCGCCGGTCTTTTGCTGATTTTTATCGTATAAAAGTTTATACGCCACAAGCTGTCTGAAATAGTCGTCGCAATCAGCCGATGAAAGATCTCGGCAGTTCTGCATATCTTTCGCGTGATCGTCAGGCTTACCGGTTTTATAATCAACAACCTTAACCTCGCCGTCCCCGCAGGGTTCCACTTTATCGAATTTGCCGCGGAACACCAGTCCGTCCGTCATATATATCTCCAGCTTATTCTCCAATTCAAGAGGCATAACCGGTGACGCCTCCTGTTTTTCATACCATGTCCGGACCCTCTCCAGTTTATCCAGACACCCCCTGCGAATTGCGTCATTAATCCCATGAAACTCAAGTTCCCGAAGAAAGATTCTTTTAAACACCTGAAAACCCGGAAATTTTCCGGTATCCATAAATTCCTTGTACACGTCTTCCAGCGCTTTATGCGCGCAATTCCCGAAAGTCAGCTGCTGATTCTTTTTTCCCGGCAGGCGCAGCACATCGTTATATAAAAATTTCCTGCGGCAGGTTATATAATTATTCACACTAGTGGGATTGAGAGTAAGATTGCCAATTATATCTTTCAAAATATCAGCCGTTTCTTTCTCAGAAACATCGAAGGTCTCCATTCGCAGGAAGTCCCCGAGGAATTTCTCCTCATCGGCCGGGGCCCCGCTCTCCTGTTTAATGCTTATCCCGCTTATGAAAGGGCTGATTATCGCTTTTTCAAGCGGCGTCGCAGTATAGATCAGGCTTGCCTTAGCTCGCGTCGAAGCCACATAAAAAAGTCGCAACTCATCATGAAGCGCGAGTTCCTTTATCCTGTTCTTTTCATCGACGCGTTCTTTGCTCGTATAAATATCGGCCGGGAGATCGACCACATCCGGTTTCTTTCGGATAGGCCAGCTTTTTTGCTGGAGACAAAATGGGATAAAGACCGTATAGAACTCAAGCCCTTTTGATTTATGCGCAGTATATATCCTGACACCGTCCTGGCTCAAAGTGGCCAGCTCTCCACGTATGGGCATATCGTGTATTTCCCGGAGCTCAAGCTCTTTCAGAAAATCATCCAACCCCAGCGCCGGATCGGCGAGATCCGAACGTTTTATCAGATTAATGAACGAGACCAGAGCCCTCAGTTCCCGCACCCTTATCACCCGATCGTCGGAATATCTTTTAAGAATGAACGCGTAGAGGTCTGAGTCCTCAATATATTGCATAAGGATATCATGCACCGGACGATGCCTCGCGTCCGTTAGTAGTCGGTCTATCGCCCATGCCGCGCGATGTAACACGTGAGGTTCCTTTAAAGTCAGAATATTGAGTATTTCCAATGCTTCCGTTTCCTTAAGAGATGGTTTTACGGATATCCCGTTCTTATCGTTTTTAAACTGCGCGAAATATTCCATGAACTGCTGAAAAAAGTCGCATTCAATATATTTCTTATTTCCCCCGGCGCTCAAAACTCCGCGTTTTTTATTCACGTGATCCATGATCTTAAGGACATCCGACAGCTCAGCGCCTATATAATCCGCCGTGAGCATTTTGTAGAGTATAAGCGACTTGGATTCCGGATCGTCAGGACTTACGCCGGCAAGGTCGACCACGTCCAGCATCTGTCTTACCCTTTTTTCCTGTCTGATATCCTCATCTCCGTCGGTCGCGTACGGAATGCCAGCCAGAAGAAAAGCTTTAACAACCTTAAGAATCTGACTACGTTTACGGACAAGCACGGCGATGTTATTAAAAGGTTTATCCCTATCTTCTTCGGATAATGACATATCGTTACGTATGATCCCGGCCTGACGTTTTATTTCCGCGACGATAAAAGCCAGTTCTTCTTCCTCAGTGAGAAAATCTACCAGACGTATATCACACCCGGAATACTTGCGGCATGCCTTAAGGTTCTTAACGGCTATCCGCTCTTTATCGGGGAGAAGGGATATTATCCGCCTCGCGGTCTCTATGATATTACCTTCTGAGCGATAATTTTCGGCAAGCGTTACAGACTTCAGTTTCGGCAGTTTCTCGCGAAGTATGCGAAAATTGGACAACGTCGCGCCCTGAAAACGGTAAATGGCCTGATCATCGTCACCCACACAGCAGATATTCGGCGCCGCCGGGTCAAGTATCGAGAACAAAAGCTCAAGCTGCGCACCGTTCGTATCCTGGTATTCGTCGACCATGATATATTTGAATTGTTTTCTGAAAGAATCCGCCAGATCTTTATCCTGCCTCAGCGCCGACAACGCGATAATGATCATATCGTCGTAATCTATCCTACCCCGCTCGTCAAACAATTTTTTATTCTCGGATTCTTTCAGCCGTTCATATTCTTCGTAAATAACGGCTAAAGCATGCAATCTCTGGACATCTTTATCCTCAACAATAGTTCCGTCGGCCTTTACGTTTTTCAGGCTTTCTTTGAACTCTTTCGGGGATATCCCTTCATTCTTAAGTTCGCTTATCCTTTTTTCGATCTCGCTCCTGTGAATATACGGCGAACCGAACGGCCTTAAAGGCTCCACGCCCTTCACATTGTCCATGATATACTCAAAGGCCCTTATTTTCTCGACTTCGCCGATCTCGATTTTATCCTTAACGTATTTTAGAGCTCCTTCGGACTCAAGAACGACGGAATTAGCGAAACTATGGAAGGTCTCCACAACGACGTCGTACCCTTTACGCCCGACTATATTCACTATCCTCTCGCGCATTTCACGCGCGGCGGCATTAGTGAACGTAACGATAAGGATATTTTCGGGAGAGGCTTTTTTACTGTTTATGATATTCGCGGCGCGGACAGAAAGCAGCTGCGTCTTACCTGTGCCCGGCCCGGCCAAAACAAGCACGGGACAGTCAAGGGCGTCTACTGCCTCTTTCTGTCTGTCGTTAAGTCTACTGTATAATCCCTGAAATTTTTCCATCCGGTAAAAAAAGACTGTGAATGATCTACTTTTTGATCTGCATAATAGCGTTCAACGCGAAAACATTCGGAAGGAACTTTACCTCGCCCCGATCCGAGAGATATATTTCTTTTTCAATGCTTATCCGCTGCGCACGGCAAAAAGACCTGAAATCTCTGATGCTCAAAAAATGCAGGTTGGGCGTATCATACCACTGATACGGCAAAGACGCCGTTACAGGCACATGCCCGCCGAAAAATATCTGTATACGCGCCTTCGCGTGACAAAAGTTCGGGAACCCTATTATCACCTTTTTCCCTATCCTGAGCGCCTCAAGTATCGCCTCTTTGGGCCTTTGCACCTGCTGCATCGTCTGGTTGAAAATAACATAATCGAACATATGATCCGGATACTCTTTAAGCCCCGTATCTATATCACCATGCGAAACGCTCAGGCCCTTTTCAACGCATGAATATATAGCGTCCTCACTGATCTCCACGCCGCTACCTTTGACATCTTTATTCGTAACGAGATACTCCAGAAGATCCCCTGCGCCGCATCCCACGTCAAGCACCGTCGAACCGCGATCCACCATGTCGCCTATGATCTTATGATCAAGCCTTAATTCTTCTTTTATCTTACTGACCATTTTTATCTTCCATATCCTTGAAAGTCCTGTTAACAAAATGTTTTACCAGTTTCGTTTCTTCTTTGAATTCCACAAGAAAAGCGTCGTGCCCGTAGTCAGAACTGATCTCACAGTATGTAACGTCCCTTCCGTTCATTTTCAGGGCTTTAACTATTTCCTGCGATTCTGCCGGAGGGTAAAGCCAATCCGAGCTGAAAGCTATAACAAGAAAACGGCATTTTACCTTTTTGAACATGTCAAAAAGGCTGCCTTCCTGCGTCAGGTCAAAATAATCAAGGGCTTTGGTTATATAAAGATAAGAATTCGCGTCAAAACGTTTCACAAAACTATCGCCCCTGTACCTCAAATATCCCTCGACCTCGAACTCGGTCGTGAACTCATAACCAAGCTTCTCTTTTTTCAGCATCCGCCCGAATTTTTCGTTCATGGAATGGTTGCTCATGTACGTTATATGCCCGACCATCCGAGCCACCGCAAGCCCTCTGGAAGGATGATCGCCGTTGTAATAATCGCCGCCGTTCCACGCGGGATCGGCCATTATCGCCTGCCTGCCCACTTCGTCAAAGGCTATGTTCTGCGCGGTATGTTTGTGCGTGGTAGCGATAGGTATGCATGAAGCCACGGCATCGGGATAAGAGATCGCCCATTGCAGGGCCTGCATCCCTCCCATTGAACCACCGCAAACGGTGACTAATTTTTTTATCCCGAGAAAATCGATAAGCCGCTTCTGGGCGTTGACCATATCCCGGATAGTTACTATGGGGAACCCCAGCGCGTACGGTTTGCCGGTCTTAGGATTTATCGAGCTCGGCCCGCTCGACCCTTTACACCCGCCTATAACATTCGAACAAATAACGAAATAATGATCCGTATCGAACGCCTTACCCGGGCCGATCATATCGTCCCACCATCCGGGCTTTGTTTCTCCATTATGATAACCGGCGGCGTGAGCGTCCATGGAAAGCGCGTGACAGATAAGCACCGCGTTATTCTTTTTTTCGTCCAATACCCCGTAGGTTTCATAAGCGATCCTCAGGCCATGGAGATCCACACCGCTATCGAGGACAAAGGGCTCGCCTTCAGGCAGGTCAAAATATTTTGTGGTCACATATCCTTTTATATCGTCTTTCATATCAGATCAATATTAGCGTTTATAACAAATAACAAAAGCATCTTCCCAAAGCGAACAAAACCCACGGAAAAACATTATCGCATCTATCATTTTTTTTTGCAAGTTTTTTGGCAGAAAGCCTCGTGGTTTTCAACACATACCACCCTATGCCGCAAGTGCTCAAATATCCGGCGGTTCATGGAAGGTATCGTTCACTTCCAACGCCGGCTCATATTCTATGACCCGCATATGTTTCCATTTGCCGCTTTTATATCGGAGGAAAACAATAAGAGACAAAACAACGAACAGCAGAACCATTGACAGCCACCCTATCTCAGGGGAAAGATGGAGTATTTTCATAATTATCACAAGAGCCGTCACCATCATCCAATGTATGGAGACCGATACCGTCATCGCCCATATCGTATCCCCCGCCCCTCGAAGCGCGCCGATAAATACCATAAGCATGGCCTCGACTGCGACATATATACCGGCTACCCGTATCATGAACATGGCAAGATCTCTGGACGAATCAAACACCCCGCTCTGGACATCTGGACGAAAAAGGTCCACGAGAGCCCCCGTAAAGAACAGAAAAAGCGCCAGAATGCTAAGAGAATACAGCATCCCTATTTTGAATCCTGCCATCACCGAACTATGCGCTTTATCCGGCATACCGGCGCCCATAAAACGCCCGACAAGACTTGTTACGCCGATCTCTATCCCTATCAAAGGAACGAACGAAACCAGATCCCAATTGAACATTATCGTCGCGGCCGTAGCCGTCACCGGGCTATGTGAATGAAAGACGAGCACCATGGCGTTAAAAGCGATAATTGTAAACAGCATCTCAAACCCCGCCGGCGAACCATACCGCAAAAGTTTGCGGGCAATCTCAGGATCAAAACGGAACGCCTTGATCACGGCGAACTCCTCGCGCACGTGCCTGCCGAAATATGTCAAGGCCAAAACGATAAGCCCGGACACCCCTCCAAGTATTGTGCCGAGAGCCGATCCCTGTATCCCCATCGCGGGAAAACCGAATTTACCAAAGACAAAAATATAGTTAAGAATGACATTGACCGTCATCGCTATTATCGAAGCGGACATAACCACGCCTGTCCGGCCGATACCTGAAAAAAAGCACGCCAGGTTGTGCCTCAAAAGACTTATGATCACGCCGAATATAAGAATATTAAAATATATTTTTTGCGGGGCTAATTGTTCCGCATTCACGCCCATGCGTTCAAAAAGCATATGCGCCAGCGGGATACAGGCTATCACCGGGATATACGCGATAAATGAGAAAATAAAAGCCTGCGAAGCGACCACGGCGCATGAGCTCTTCCTCCGGGCACCTAGATATTGCGCGACAAGCGCGGACGAATACCCGGTAAGCCCTATAAAAAACGCTGTCATCATAAAACACGTAAGACCTCCGCCCATCGCCGCGTTCATAAGATTCGGTCCGAGTTTCGCCAGATACAATCTGTCAGTGAATATCATGACCATATCGCAGGCTTGCGACACCACCATTGGCAGGGCGATCGCGAGCATTTGCTTCATCCCGCCATCGGCATGTATTTTTTTAGTTTTTATTTTAGGCATATATCACGCTTTCTTAAATTTCTATCAACTTTTTGATGTGACATTATACATCTTATACGCCAATTTGCCAAATTCGCCACGTAAAATAGGGATCACTTTATCAGATCTTTTTCTTTAAAGCTCACGTATGATCCGTCGCCAAAAACTATATGATCCAACATAATAACCCCCACCGCCTTCATCACGCTGGACAATTCCGCGGTAAAACTAATGTCTTCCATGCTGGGAGCAGGATCTCCGGACGGATGATTATGCATGCAGACAACCGACACGGCGTTGAAAGTGAACGCGTCCGATACTATCCGACGCATATCAGGATTCGCCGAACTAGGCGCGCCGTCTGCTACGCGTTTCACGTCAAGGATACGATTCTTACTATCCAAAAAAAGTACCATGAATATTTCATTGGCCAGATCCCGCATCCTCGGCATAAATATCGCGGCGATATCCCCCGCGCACCCGATCTTAACTCGCCCGTCATGAACCTTTTCCTCAGAACTTCGCCGTGACATTTCGAAGGCCGCCATTATTCGCGCTGCTTTAACATCACCGATACCCTTCACTCTTTTCAACATATCAAATCCGCATCTGGCAACGCCGCGAAAATTCCCGAACCGTGACAAAAGATCATCCGAGATCATAAGCGCGTCATTCTTTTCCGTGCCGCTCCCCAAAAGCAAAGAAAGAAGCTCGGTGTCGGCAAGCAAATGCAACTCCCCCCGCGCAAGCCGTTCGCGTGGCCTCTGATGCCCCGGCAAATTTTTTAACCGTTCCATATTCACGTCCCCTCCGGCATTAGAGACAGTTTTTACCGCGGTTTTCGTTCAAACTTTTCAAATATTATTCATTATTTTTTGATCAATTTCTTTCGCCCCTAAACCATGGGTACGGATCCTCCCCACAAAATTTATTAACGCTTTCCCCTCATTTCATCGGGGTTCGGCAAAACTCGCCCGTGTTGTTCCATTTTCATATGATTTTCTTAACCCTTCGGGCTCAAACATTGCCTCACATCATATTCATATGAAATGACCATATCTATCCCTCTGAAATTTCGGGAAAAGCTAAAATTTTGAATGGGGCCCCTGATCCAAACTCATGGTTGAGGGGCGAGCAGAAATGTTTACTTCTTCTCCGGCGAGTAGAACCAATATTCTTTATCGTTGAGATTTTGAACACGGATCGGTTCCACGGTAGTGTTGCGCCCGAACAGATACCCAGACCCGTAAAAATTGCGGACCCAATATACAGCTTCCTTCCAAAAATAATATGTCAGGTATTCCCATAAAGGCGGGGACACTTTTCTGACCTCATACGTCACATAATCGTTATTAACCATAACGCGCACATAATGCAGATATCCTCCGTCGGCGTCCGGTATCTCCGTAAGCATGCCTCCGCCGCCGGTCACGATATATTTAACCCCGTCAAATTCCTGTTCGGCAAACATATGCCTATGCCCGGAAAAAACCATTTTCACGCCGTACTGCGCACATAACTTCCTGAACCGGTATGCCCACGGCATATTGTCCATGTTATACCAGTCCTGTTGATACGGATCGAACGGCGGTTTGTGCATGATCACGAATATGTTCTGAAAACCGTTAGCCTTTTTCAATTTATCCTCGAACCATATGAACTGCGATTCAGTCAGATTACCTTTCTCATTCTCAAGAACGATGAAATATGAATTGCGATTAGTAAACGTAAATTCAGCGCTCCCCATGTATTCCTTAAAAAGAGCGAGATCATCATGATTCCCTATCGCGGCGACCACCGGCCATTTGATCATTTTTTGGATACGTTTGAACGCGTCAAACTGCCATTTGGCGCCGTCGAGGGTGAGATCCCCCACGCTGATAATAAAATCGATCGGGACTTTTCTGAATCGATCTTCCCTGTTCATATGCCATATCTCTTTTATCGTCGCGGCGTCGTCAAAAATAAGTCCGGCATGATTATCTCCGAACACGATAAAAGAAAAATAAACTCCGCTATTCCCAGTAAGCTTATCGACTGTAGCGGCATTATTTTCACTTTTAGGGGCGCCTTCCGTGGACCAAAACGGTATAAGCGGCAGGAAGGAATACACGACAAGGGCCGCTAAGATAACACACACTATCCGTAAAACGGGTTTCTTTTTATCGGGCTGTTCTTTCAGTTTAAACTTATACATTTTTCTTCCTAAGATCGTAAATTTCACCCGCAGGAGCGCAGAAAGTCTTATCACCCAGATGATGAACTGTCTTCATTTTATCACTCTGGAATATCCAATGTTCATTGAACGCGTCTTGCTCCGCCTCGGCGTATTTAACCTCGCCTATCACCATGTTATACTCTTTCAACATATACGAATCTTTCTTCAACACACATTCCATGATCGCTAAAGACTCATTTATAACAGGAGATCCTATCTTCTTCGCAGCCCCCAAGGTAAAACCGCACATTTTGAGTTTATCATTATCCCGGCCCGAAACGGACCCGCATTTAACTATATCCCCCAAAGCGGAAATAGCCGGGATATTCACGACGAAATCCCCGGTCTCCATGATACATTCGTAGATAAAATGAGTTTCGCTTATCTCAAGGGCTATCACAGGCGGGACTTTCTCTACCGGCATATGCCAGGCGACCGGCGTAATATCTATTCTGGCCCCCTTGCGGGAACTGATCATGACAAGCGGCCCGTGGTTTATAAGACGCGTCGCGTATTTAAGATCAACGCTTACTCGCAAGGCCTCCCCCTAAGATTTAATTTTCAGTATCTCATACTGAATGACGCCTGCCGGGATCTTAACCTCGGCGATATCGCCTATTTTAAGTCCTACCAGGGATCTGCCTACCGGGGAGGAAACGGATATTTTATTCTGTTCGAAGTCAGATTCCTCTTCCGAAACAAGGATATAATCGATTTCTTCTCCGGTATCTTTATCTTTTACGGTAACAGTCATACCGATCAGAACCTCTTCTTTATTCCCAGCCTTATGCTCCAATATCTGCGCGCGGGACAGGACATCCTGAAGTTCAGCTATCTTTTTTTCGTTATGGGCCTGCGCTTCTTTTGCGGCGTCATACTCGGCATTTTCGCTAAGGTCGCCCTTCTCCCTGGCCTCCTGTATATCTTTGACTATCTGCCGACGTTTTTCCCCTCGCAAGAACTCAAGCTCTTCCGCCAGTTTAGAATATCCCTCTCTTGTTAAAACAACTTTACCGCCCGCCATTTTACCCTCCGATTGATTGGTTACTCTCGCAGAAAAATTATATCTTATATCCGCGAACTATACAATGATCTTTCTAAGGCGACCGCCCCAACAGGATACATCACACCGATCTTAAAACTTTTTTATCCGCTTTACGTAATTCCTCTATTGTCCCGGACTCTTTTAAGGCATCGGGCAGGATCAGCACCAAAGTGTCGCCGTTAAAGAGCTCTTTTATCTCTTTTTGTTTTAACAAGCCGCTTATATCCATACCGCCCGTCATCAGCGCGGCACAACGCGCGACCATATCCTCAAGATCTTTTATCCTGTCATTATCCCGAAGTTCAATCCGGGAATAAATGTAATTCGCGAACACTGCACCGGCAGCCATCTGCCAAGATACTGGAAGATATTCGCCTTTTAATCCCGCAATATACGCGGTCTCCTTTAATCCCGACAGTATGTCCTGATATTCTTGGGACTCTCTTCTCTTTTCCTCGGATAATATCCACACAAACGGCTTGATCTTATCGTCTTTGGATGTCTCTGCTATCTTTTCTTTGAAATCCATAAGTCGTGACAAGTTCTCGCCGGAAGACGTGCCGTCATCGACATAGATCACATATTTTATGCCGCCGTTCTTAATTTCAGTAAGACCTCTCTTTGCGTTGACCCTCACCGGTATCCTGCGTCCGAGCGCATCCACTATTTCCACGAACATATCCTCGGTTATCTGCTCGGCCTGCTGGGCTGACACTTTTCTTTTATCAGGGCGTATAACCACTCCGACCGTACGGGATTCAACCATAACTGATTCATTTAACAATATACCTAAAATATTTCCCCCAACATCTACGAGCTGTTTATGATCCATAGATGGTTTTTCGGCTTCTTTTCTTTTCGAGACGATTTCGATTTCGTTCGTGCCCTCTATCAAAGCAAGAACATCCGTGCGTTTTTTTAGCACAAAACTAAATGCTGATCTTCTATCATCGGGACTCAATAACGGGAGCGTCGGGATGATCCTCACCGCCTCGGATATAGCACTCTGGACATTTTCCCGTGTCAGCGTCTCAGGATCCGCCAACACCCGCGTCTCCAGCTCATCGATCAAAGCGAAAAACCGCACGTATTTGCGGATCGCGTCGTCTTCATCATTCAGGCTTACCGCTTCTTTAAAAACCGGCGCGGCCACGCTATATTTCCCATTCCTAAAATCTATCACTGCTTTTTCATATAAAAACTCAGCGCGCCGTTTATTCTCAATTTTATCTTTTTCCACCAAAGCGTCGAATTCCAATTCTTCGATCAAAACCGTGATCTCCGCGGATCTCTCCGCATCCGGCCCCATGATTTCCATCATCCGCTGAAAAGTCCCAAGTGCCGCGTTAAGATCCTTGGCTTCCTTATATTTTGTCCCTTCATCGAACAGCTCCGACAGTCGATGCTCCAATATAATACCTTGCGCTTTCCGATATATCGCATCCCCTCCAAGCGCCCCAAGAAATGCCAACTCCGTAATTGCTGTCATTTCTTCACACAATTCTGACGGTTCTTCGCCTTCCTCAACTCGTTCCATACAACTTCCCATACGATCCAGATTTTGATCCATAGCTTCACATATCGCGCGCCCGGATATCGTAATAGCCCCCGCCTTTTCCAAACACTCACGTGATTTTTCTATATCTTCCTTCTGATAATGCCGTACGGCATCAATAAATGACACCGGTTCTGAAAAATTTCTTACAATAGTGTCACTTATACTTCTTAATATTTCCGTCCTTTCCTTCCATTCCTCAAACCTACCGGGATACACTCCCCCGAGAGGTATAAATTTCCCCATCTCAGCAAGAGACTGTTCAATCTCTGTCACCCGTCCCTCTTTAATACATCTCTCAATATTATCAACCTTCTTATTAAACTCTTTGCTCGCAACCTTCCTTACAGCTAAATAAAGGCCATCAAAAGCGGCATTCCGAGATGATCCGTCGGTTATTTCGCCTGTTTTTTCTCCGGATTGATCTTCGGATCTTTCATATCGTCTCACCAACTCAATCGCCTGAGATATCTCGCCATTCTGTACCAATGCAGCCGCCTCGTTTTCTATTACATCCGGCAACTTCTCATTTTCATACCGCTCGATCTCCGTCTTTATTCCACGAAGCATATCTTCGGTTAATATACCTCCCGCGTTTTCCACGGCCTTACGCGCTTCGACAAATCCGCTTTGTGTATTTTCATCGAGGCATCTGACCACCTCGGCTTCCAGCATTCGAACAACGACCAATTTTTCGCTTGCGGCATTAACCCGATCCTGAATAGGCTTAATATCATCTTCCGTTAAAACAGTCTGCGCTGCCGTGATCTTCTTCGCGCACGCCCCCAAAATATCCTCATCAATAGGCACGCTCGCCAGCATTTCATTAATTTCAGACGCCAATTTCTCAAAAACAGTCTGACGATGCTTTTGCGCAAAAACACTCTTTATTTTATCAAGCCTGTCCTTGAGGATAATCGACGTTTCTTCCGGCAAGATCGCGACCGCATCGTCGATTTTACTTTCACACTCCGCTATTTGCCTCTCGTCTTCGCACCCGCCCTGCAGCAAAACATCCGTCATCATCATTAATTCGTCCGTAACAGCTTTTTGTGCGGCGTTTTGTTGTCTTCTTTCTTTTTTGGCCTGCCGTGCGGCTTCTTCAACCTGCCGTCTCTTTTCTGTTTGCTCGGCCATCCTAAGACGTCTCTTTTCCTCATCCAAAGCATCTTTCTGTCTCTTTTTTGCAAGCGCTTCCTCGCGGGTTTTTACAGCTTGCGCATTTTCCATAGCGATCCGATTTTCCTCTTCACTCTCACGCCTCAAACGATCTTGTTTTTCTCTCTGCAGGTCTTCTCTTTCCGAGTCAAAGATCGATCTTTCAAGCTCTTTATATTGCCCCTTATCCAGAGCTCCCTTATATTCTCTTAGACATGCCTTCGCGTCCTTGAACTCTTTGCTAACAATGAGAACATTTATCTTTTTCTTCGCCACTTCAAAATCCAGCTCAGCCCGTTTCCTATTCACGATATTTTTAAGAAGTTTAGCGAAAAACCCTATGCGTTCTTTTTGTTGTTTCATGCCGCCGAACAATTTGACTTTTACCCATTTTCCACCGTAATAACCCGGTGCAAAAAGCATCAGAAAAACCACAAAAAGATCTATCAAGCTGATCATATGCGAGCTTACTATCGCCGGACAAGATATCAACAAAAACGCCGCGGTACCCACGATACTCACGCCTGCCAATAAAAGCGGAGTTATAGTACGGACTGTTTCCATTTCAGATCTTTGTTCTTTTTCAAGACGTTCTTTTTGGGCCGAAGACATCTTTTTAGCTTCAGCTTTAGCCACATCCGCGAAGATCTTATCAATAAACCGCGCCCCCGCAAAATAAACCGGTGCCGCAAAGACAGCCAAAAGCGTATATATATCCCTCCACCGGATGACATGCGTGGCTTTAATATCCGGGATCGAAACGAACAACAATTTACAGACCGCCATAAAGCTCACAATAATGAGAGCGGTTTTAGTCCAGGAAAACATCTTCATAGACGCTTTATTGTCATCTTGATCTTTTGAAGAAGTATCTTTTCCAAGCAGGCTTGCGCCTATAAGCATGTGGCTAACTGACATATTTTCAAAAAAGGCATCGCCACGCGTTAAATTGCTTTCAAAACTAACAATATCGGATAGGTTTATATCTAAAATGCCGCCGGCAAAACATATACCTGTGCAAAACAGGCCTATCAATAATACAAAATTGAAAAATCTTTTAACCCCGCCAAAACTACCCAGCAACCGGAACAAGCGATATTTTTTCTCTGCTTTTTTATCTATTGTCTGCCCAGTTTTAATGTTATTCTCTTCTAATATCCGTCCGACCTCATCAATAAGCTCCGGCATAGTGTACTGTTTCCCCCGGTCGGAAATATCACGGTGTTTTTCCAATACAACGTTCAGTTTAGCTATTCCGGGCAGATCGGCTGGTATCTTACCGTTTCTTTTAAACAACGAGATCATGCGCAATAACGTAACGCACAGAGAGTATTCATCATCACGCGGAAGGCACAGAGCCAAGATAGACAGTTTGTCAGAGGCCAGCTCCCTCTTTGCCCTGTCAGGACTCCTAAATTCCGTTTTTCTTATGCTCTTCCGCATCTCCCCGTACATTGTCATGTCATGAATATTTGACGTCGAATCGTTATCCACATAGACTATTCGCTCGACATCTTCATCTCGATCGCCAACAACAACTATGCATGTAGGATCAAGGTCGCCATTAACATATCCGGTTTCTCCAAAAGTTACGTTGTACGCATTTAAAATTTCTGAGGTAAGTCTCATAAACAAACGTGCTTGCTCTTCCTGCGGCAGACGCATCAACCAATAGTTCATATATTCGTTAAGCGCCAGCCCTTCCACAAATTCCGTCACCATCGCTTCACCTGCCAGACTTTGCGCCTTGCCGAATTCGGTTTTATCGATATCGACCAATCCTACCAATTGGGGTAATGACAAATCTGCGGCGTTCCGTGGATTCATATTCGCCAATACCGTGGCCTGACGCGATAAATATACACGTGAAGCTTCTTCATCCCCCCACGCTTTTACCAGATATTCCCTCCCCTTCTCCAATTTGATCCCATTCGGCAGAGACATATCCTCTCCGACATACTCAAATTTCATAACACGGTGATTCCGAAACGCTGTCAACCCGTTCAGCGATTTGATTTCTGACATCGAGATGTATGCTAGCGAACTAAAATCGCTTCCACTCAACGGTTCACCTAGGTCCGATGATCCCTCATTCAGCCCATCAATAATCCCGGAAGACAGGATCCCATGCTGTGTATCGTTATTCTTTGGGATAGTCTTAAGATCTTCAATGTATTTAAAATCCCTATCAAAATCCATCAATTTCGGTATCGATTTTCGTATCAAAACCATCCGGACAACATGAGCGAAATACCTCATTCTTTCAAATGAAACCTTTATCACCCCAGTGATCCACCTAAAAACCACCTTCAAACCAAATAATTTAAAAAATCTCTCGCTCAGACCATTCTTAAGATCCGGCTGACTATCTTCGTCACGGGAATTCGTCCCGGCCACATTTTGAGCATCAATTTCAAGATTTTTTGTAACGTCAACAAAAGCGGCGATATCGTCAGCAGTTATTTCCCCGCCCTTTTCCAGCAATTCCACATACTGTTCCAATAGCCGTTTAAACACATCATAAAAAGGCAGCACACTCTCAGCGTCTGCCTCTTCAGGCAATATCAACATATGAGTCTCTTCGTACAATATTTTGAACAATGAATAAAGATCATCCCGTGCATCACACATATCGTTAGCAGACACTTCCTGGCCACACATCCATTTCTTCCTTTGCTTCACCCGCGTTTCCCGCGCATACGCCTCTTTAAACGCCGCGCGTTTATATATCGCCAGTTCTCCTGTATCCCCTACGTGAGTAGTGGTATCGTTATCTACAAAAACGATCCTATTGCCACCATCCGCAGCATCCTCCACCAATATCCCAAGCGTATCTAGATCTCCGTTAACAAACCCTTTATCCATATATGTTTTTTTATACGCTTCTATTAATTTATGGCTCATCCCCAAATATCGTGCGATTCGCGCGGCCGGGGCCATATGATAAAGAACTTTTTCAACATACATCCTGATATTCTGCCCATCAACATACTCAAACATTATGGCATGTCCGGTTTTCCCGATCTCCCGCCCAAAAGCGGTTCCGTCCAAATCCACCAACCCGATCATACCTGGCAAATTCGGATTATAATTACCAGGATTCATCGCCGTCAACTCAACAGCCTGTCCGTCGATAAATGCTTCACGCACATATTTTTCATCGTCACTGGTATAAGTGACCGCGTTAAATTTTTTAAGCACATACCGCGCTCCTTTTTTCAGGCGGACATTCCCAGACAATATCTTGTCTTCCCCGATATATTTATAAATTTTTAGATTTTTCTTCTCTGGCGGGATATTCGCGTTCGTAAAACTTTGATCAAGTTGAAAGTCCCTGTCAAAGTCCGTTATCATGGGGACATCTTTTCCCCCAAACAATGTGTCGGGCGCGACTTCTACCCCGAAGTCCTCCACCTCCTCTAAATTAATATTCCTGCATACCCCCGCCCATAGCAAATACTCCATGGGCACGATTTTAGTACCATCCGGAATTAAACTCGCGTCAAGGCGTTCGCATATTTCCGCCGCAATAGGTTCGGGATCGAAATAACCGTCCGGGCTACTGCTATCGGTACAATATTCAGGAGAATATGCTATAGTCACTAAACGGATATCCAAACCCCGGCGCGACATAAACTCAACGATCTCAGAGATCGCGATATTTCTTTCTTCGGGCAACATCCCGGAAAAATAATCGACATCGATGGATATCACTATCTCTTTTCCGACAAGCTCGTCTATATCCTTAAAATCACTTAACTTTTCAGCCCCCCCCCCAAACCACTTATAGCCGGAAATTTTACCGTTGTGGACCAAAGCCCCGATCCAGTTAGACGAATCCGGCATTGGCATATTTTTATAATCACGGTGGTAATCAAAATTCACCACTATAGCTTCTCCGGATGTCAGTATTCCATTTTCCACTGCGTCAACAACCGCCTTGTAACTCGTCACATGTTCAGTGGAAACTAATAATGGCACCCCCCTGTTTTTTTTGTATAAATGCCATGGCGACTTTCCCCTATACTTTTCGACAAGCAGGTCACTCATTTGTCTGCCATATTCCTCTCTATCCGAACGATCAGCCCGGAGTTCTGGAACTTCACCAGTTGTAAGATCATCCCCAGCGTCAGACTCTCCATTCACTCCATTGGGCATCATCTGCTTGACGATCTGATACTGCACGATCATGGCGGCCACCGGATTCACTATCGAATCGTTACCGTTACGAGCACGGTTTACATCCCATCTAATCGTTCCTCTGTTAATAGGCACTCCCAGGGCCCGCCCATCACGGTATTCTATCTCGCCATAACTTTCAAAATAGCGAGGCAATATCTGCAGATTGAGGGCGATCAGGTAATTGATCCTATCGTCAGTCGCGTCTGCACTTTGCGAAATTCGGAGCACCCGACTAAATGTGGACATTAATTTCCCACGATGCGCTTCTTCAACCTCTAAAGTCGCTATCTGTCCCACACCTGTGACAATTGCGCTACTTATTTTGGAGACCAACCGCATCGGGAACACTTTGTCATTTATGTACACAATTTCATCAGCCCGGTGCTCCATAAAAAAATCCCCGTAAGCTTTTCGGAATATTTCCCTAAAAGCACAAACAGTTCTACCAACAAAACCTGTATCGATAAATATATATTTCTGCCCTTCCTCAAGATGCGTTCTGGTTATTCCATACGCCTCTAACATTCGCGCGATATCATCGCTATCAGCCTTCTCCAAACTATGAAAGAAATCCATGCTACCCGGGAACAATATCGCCCTGTCTTCCTGCCCTTTTCCGGATAAAACGATCCTAGCGGCATCATAAAGATTTTCAGCATCGCGTCCCATAAAAACCAGATTACGCTTCGGAATATCCTTTATTATACCTTCAACTATTTGCCTCATATACGGTATAAGCTCATTAAGTTCATCAAGTGTCACATTCATTTTGGGCCTGCTGAATTCTTTTAATTCCGGCATTTCTTCTGCGGCCTGACGAATATCTTCCTCGGTCAGTCCGTCCTCAATGATCATACGGGATATCACCAAAGGATCCGGCCGAACTTTGAAATCACCCAACATTTCCTGAATGGCATGTTTTTTTAGACGATTCTTATTTTCCACTTCCGTTTGTAAACTATCTTTCAAAATATGCAGCGCACGCGTTCCGTCCGTCATGAAGGACTTTATTGGAATGCCGTTAAAAATGCCGACCATAAGATTAATAACCCCGAACATTAAAACAGGTTCATGCAGCGATGACAGTGACGGGATACTCTGAAGCGACACTACCGCAACTATGCCGATAATGGCATTAAGTAACGGCCCCGCTATAATCGATCGGATGTCCGATATCTCATAGGATAATAAGCTATCCACACCAAAACGCGGAAAAAGAAGGGTATTTTTTAGATCGATTTTCCCGTCATCTCTCAAATAAGGGAACACCCTTATTCCCCTTAAAATATCCGTAAACTTGCCGCCCGGTTTATATACATGAGCCATCTCGTGTATCGCCAAAGCACCGAACGTCGCCCCAAAAACCCAGATCATATTTGAAAAACCAAAAACCAGGATCGCCGCTATAATGGCCGGCACAGGAATGACAGCGTGCATTATGCCCCCATTTCCACCGGATATATCGTTTTTAAAAATATAATCCAGATCGGGATACTGCACGTGCATAAGAAAACGCCTTATATTCGTCTCAAGATCATACACTTCTTTCTGAGCTAAACCCGCTTTCCCATGTAAAATATTGGCTGGGAACATATCATTAACATTTAGCCACATGTTCCGCGCCAGATCATACACGGCCCAATCGACGCTGTCATGATCTTCTTGACTATCGTCTTTACCGTGTCTCATCAGTTTAAAGAACAATGATGCGTTCACTTCACGTAAATAATCATAGAAATCACGCAGAAAAGTCTCTTTCTCGAAACTTTCTTTTACTTTAAACTCTGCCCATTTTTTATCATACGAGGCTCTCGCGTCAAAAAACGAACGTTTCGGCGAAACCGCAGCAAAATAGTCCCCGATAGTATTCACACGCAAGTGTTCTTCAGGTAAAACGGTCTGTTTTTTAGCGAGATACGTGCTCCTCATCTTTTCCAAAAGGATAGCGCCGTCATTCCCCAAAAACGTTAACGGTAAAGCGTTAAAAATACCCATTATTAAATTCATCGAGATAAAAACGGAATAAAAAGGTGTACTATGCGGAACGAAAATATAAGTCATACCCGCGGCAAGTAGATTGGCAAAGATACCGGACGCGATTTTAAACGCATCCGGCGGGCCGTGCGAATGTTGAGTTTCTACCGTAATCCGAGGGAAAAGCACTGTGCGAACGATATCCACATTACCATTTTGTTTTAAATACGGCACAAATTTGACGCCATGAATAATATCGGCCAACGACCCACTATTAAAAAAAACGTGTGCCGCTTCATGAATGATCATTGCTGCTAACATCGAAACTATTATATTAATAAAATTCGATGGTCCAAATACCCCCGATATGATCAAAAACAGCGGGATTGGAATTACCCCAAAAAAGTTCTGTGCGGATATTATTTTATTCGCGTCTCCAGTTTCTTTCACCTCGATGAAATCCACACCATCCACAACCTCTATAACCGCTTTCGCTTTCGATGTATCCGACCCTTTCATGTCCAGTTTCACCTGCCCGTCATAAATCACCTTGACTCCGCCAAACATATCAGGGCTAATTTTTCGTAAATTCTCAGCATAGTAATTAGCGAGCTCCTCCGCCCCGCCTTTATGCGATGCATTCGTCGCATCAGCCGGAATAACGATACGCACATCCCGTCCGTTAGAGAGGCTATGCCGCATAAGTGACATCAATGTCGCGTACATACACACCTCGGCTGCCGTCCCGGTAAGCACATACTCCGCAGGAAATCCAAAATCGAAAAGAGCATTTTCATTAAGCCCCCCGTTAAATGAGCATATAACGTCATTACTGGCTATTGCTTCCGGGAACCTGTTAATTGTCAATCTATTCCTAAATTTTTTCCTAAGAACATCAATATTTATATTTGCATGAATAGCTTCAACCGGGTCCACCAGGGAGAATAGATCCATATGGACCATTACCAGTTTAGCGTCCGACCCGACAGAAGTCCCGAGATGAAACCCCTCGGCGATGTGTTCTCTCTGTATATAAAAACATTCGTTCCCGATATTTATCTCTTTGGCGTCAGGCCCATTCTTTACAAGAGAAAGACTGAACACCCTTCCTTTGTCGTCCTTGATCGTACACCCCGCATACGGCTTTTTCATAAGCGAGCTTACCACCTGAACCGAAAGATTGAACGCGTTTTTAACATCCCCGCTGGCGCCGAAAATTTGGTATATTTTTCCAGCATCAACGCCAAGTTCGGTAAAAACACTACCAAGCGCGATAGCGGATGTCGAGACTCTTACGGCTTTTTCGATATCGGTCAATCCTCCGGACAAAAGGCTAAAATATCTGGAATTGTCACTCCCCTCGAACTTAGGAATTATCGAAACATATGAGTATCCATTCTGACACAATAACGATTCCAAATTATCCGTATGAAAACCACCGGTCATAATGATCACAGCGTCTTTATATTCGAGGTTATTTTTAATATTCCGGATAAACGCTTTATCCCGATCGTATGCCGTAGTAAAGAACAACATCATTTTGTCCCGGTAATCATCCACTGTCCACACGTCCTTCGGGACATCTGACGCAACGAATGCTTTATCAATTTTTGTGATATCTTCTAAAAAATGTCTCACTCTAAAATCCTCTACATTATTACGGCAATGTTCAAAGTTTTTTGCATCTATCCGTAATGAGAACAGACCGTCCAGCATACCCAGATTATTAAGGCCCTCGTATATTAATTTCTGATTTACGCTATTGGCACATATAGCGTTCACCACTCTTCGCTCTAATTCATCACTCTCTTCAGCCAGCGCCCATCTATTTATCGCGGCATTCACATTGATATAGTCCCTATATGCGATAAGATCTAAAAAATCCCTTGTCGGGTCTATGCCCAGATTCCTGCATTTCTGGAACATATGATCGTACAGATCCGTCTGCCCCATATGGCCGTCTTTACACTGTGATATTATTTCAATGAATCCGCTCATCTCACTTTTTCCCAGCCTTTTCATGAGAACATCCATGAGAACCTCTCGGGACTTAGCGGCTTTTTCAAAATTTATACTTTTCCCCTTAAGCAGAAGATCCCTATACAATACGGCATTTTTAAGATCCGTTAACTTTATCCCGTATTTGTCCGACGCTGTTATCAATATATTAAAATAATCCTCAAACTGATTTTCTTTTGTTAAATATTTTTCTTTCATGCTATCAAGCGTCATCATATCAGCGCAATAATATTTATTTTTCAGCTCTCTGAACTTATCCTTGATATACCGTAATGATAATATCGCCTTATCCCGACCCGGAAGATTTTTAACATATTCTTCCAGATTCTCGATGTACAGATCCCTATCCTCAAGCCCTTTCAGGGTAAAAATATCAGGATTATTTATCGCGAAGTATTCAATGCCGTTCACCCTCCCCTCATTAACAAAATAATCCGCCACCTTTTCTCGCAAAGAAGGATCTGATATTTTCGTGAAAACGGAAAGATCATATTCTCCGGAACCACCCTCCAATAGCGCTATGTCAACCCCATAACGAACGTTCAATTCCTTAACTATATTCGCGATTGTTTTCTGGCATGAATATACGCAATGCGCGTCCTGTATATGAAATATCGTTTTGCCGTTTGTCCCGGGGCGAAAATCCTTTATATCGGCATAATTGGAGGAAAGGCGCGGGATATCGGTCACATTTGTTCTTTCAATATATTCAGATGATAACGCTATGGGGGCCTCTAGCGCTTGCACTATGCTATCCCCAAAGGAAGTGACCGAAAACGCCACTAGCGTGACTATTCCGATAAGGCTCTTCAGTAATCGTGTCTTCGCGATTTTCATTAAGTCTTTCGGGTAAAATACCCTGTAATGTTAACTTGTAAAAAGTGTGATTATTATATAATATGCTCCACGTTAAGTCAATTTAAAGTTTTAATATATGCGTAATTCTATTTTTTCAGCTTATCTTACATTAATTTACACTCTTCTTAATTTGTTTGACGTTTTTCTTGCTTTCTAGATTTTTACCATTATACTCTATTAATGTTGGTTGTAGTTGTATGTTCTTTCAAATTGTATTGTGAAACGATAAAGGCAAACTATTCTAAAGAATAGGACGCAAAGTCACGGGCCTGACCCCCATAAATAGTGCTTATTTATGGAAATGGTAGCCGGACCACCGAAAACACGAATAATAGGTTATACCTATTATCAAGTACTAAGTATAGATGCAATCTTTATATCTATCCTTTCGGGCCCCTATTCGATAGCAACCTTTATCTAATAGGGGTTTTTATTTTAACCAGGAGGATCAAGATGTCAAGATTGCGTTCATTTATCAAAAGTTTACGTATAACGACGATCGTGCTATCGTTTTTTATGGTCGGATTAGCTGGATACACAGCGTACGCTATACACCAGACCATTCAAAGCCCGGCGTTCCAGAAAGGAATGTGCTTTGTGACCTGGAGTAAGGATAAGTTTGAATCTACCTTATCCGATCAGGCGTTGGCCATGCTTAAGGAACTTGGGGTCGAATATGTACAGGTGAATGTTACACAATATCAGGAAAAATATAACTCAACAAAAATACAAGCCACTGAACTCACGCCTTCCGATTCAAGCGTCAGACACGCTATCAGCAAGGCGCATGATTTGGGCCTAAAGGTAATGCTTAAACCGCATATCGATCTCATAGACAAGGAAGACGGCACATACTGGCGCGCGGACATAGGCTTCACGAACGAGGAAGACTGGCAGAGCTGGTTCGCGAATTACGAAAAGATGATAACACACTATGCACACATGGCCGAAAAAATGAAAGTAGAAATATTCTGCGTCGGGACTGAACTCGCGTTCACATCCCAGCGCACCGAATGCTGGAAGAATGTCATAAATAGCGTGCGCGAAAATTTTTCTGGAAAATTAATATACGCGGCGAATTGGGATGAGTACAAGAATGTGAAGTTCTGGAGCGACCTGGATTACGCCGGGATAGACGCTTACTTCCCCCTTACGTACAAAAAAAATCCGTCACTCCAGGACCTGAAAGAGGGCTGGAAAAAATGGGTTGGAGAAATCGAATCATGGCAGTCTGAGACTCAAAAGCCTGTCGTATTCACGGAGATAGGCTATGCCAGCACCCCTAACGCCGCGTATGAGCCGTGGAAAGCCGGAGAAGCCGGGAACGCCGATGTAGAAATGCAGGCCAACTGTTATCGCGCGTTTTTCGATGCCGTCTACAACAAGCCATGGCTCGCCGGAGTATACTGGTGGGAATCGGGCCCAACTGTCTACGGCGGCGGAGTCAACAACAGAAATTATACTATACTGAACAAACCAGCGGCGAAGATCCTGGCGGAACAATACGGAACTACTAAGCTAGATAGCGACAACGACAGCAAAATCGAAAAAGAGCTATCAGGACGTGCCGGGATCATGGAACAAAAGATCGGTGAAAGAACTTCCGGAACAGGCCCAATGGCCGAAGAAAAAAGTATGGGAAGACCTACCCCGGACAAACAATAAACCTTTCTGATCAGGGGCGTTTGTACTCCACGAACGCCCCGTCGGCGGTGAATACAAAATATATCTTATCTTTCGAGAAGTACGTAGCTTTCGCGGGTTTATACACCCATACTATTTTATCCGCCTCGTTGTACGTGATAACAGGTTCGCCTATCATTTCCATCACGTCATCGGCTGTCATGCCTGCGGATATTTTTTGATCATTTATCGCTCCTAGAGCCTTCTGATAATTCTCCGTCTCCTGCTTACCTGCCGCTACCAGTTCTTTTTGCGCATTGGCAAAGGCGATAAGCGCGTCGAGGCTTCCGGGGGTTTTTGTGTATTTAATATTATCCTCACTTTGGGATGAAGATGACCGTTTTTTAGTCTTTTCGTCTTTCGCTCGGGCGAACGCATCACTACAAAGCGACGCCGAAACAAGAAACGCAAGGATCAAAACAATTATTTTTCTCATTTCTACAGAACTCCTACGACTTGCCGTCTTCGCTTTTTCTGCGCATCCCGCTCTCAAGAAGGGCTTTCTCAAGAAGCGTGCGCAGGTTATTGAGCTCGGGACGCGTGAGCAAAAAGTGCGCCCTTAATTTCTTATCCACAGCCTGGAACTCAAAAACATCGTTATCGCGTATATATCTGATACTTATCTTCAAATAATATCCCTTAGTTTACAACAATTCGGCGGCCAAAGACGCAAGCGGGCTTCTTTCGCTTTCCGTAAGAATAACATGCCCGTACATACCCTGCCCCTTCATCCTCTCTACACAATACGTCAACCCGTTACTGGCTGAATCAAGATACGGATTATCTATCTGATACGGATCGCCCGTAAGCACCATTTTTGTGTTGTTCCCGGACCTACTGATAACGGTCTTGACTTCATGCGGAGTCATGTTCTGCGCCTCATCAATGATGATAAACTGATTGGCGATACTGCGTCCTCTCATGAACGTCATTGCTTCCATCTCTATCAGCTCATCTTTCATGTATTTTTCCGTCATGGCCCTGGCCTTCACCTTCGTTTCTCTTGAGCTTTTATCGCTGCTGAATATATACTCGAGATTGTCGAATATCGGCCCCATCCAACTTTCAAGTTTTTCCTCTTTCGTTCCGGGGAGAAAACCGATATCCCTGCCAAGCGGGAGTAACGGCCTGGATATCAGAAGCTTGGAATAAGATTTGTCTTTCACGACTTTCTGAAGCCCAGCCGCTATTGCAAGCAGGGTTTTTCCTGTACCGGCCTGCCCCAAAAGCGTTATGAGTTTTATGTCATCGTTCAACAAAAGTTCCATAGCCATAGCCTGTTCTTTGTTACGAGGCCGTATTGACATCGCATTCGTCTTATTGTAGATAAGCGGCATAAGTATACCGAATTCCTCTTTATACCTGGCCATTGCGGTATGTTTCGGATCTGCCTTATCGACAAAAAAAGCAAACTCATTTGGATAGAATTCGCCCGCAGAAACCTTGCATTCTTTGTCTTTATAGAAAAGTTCTATTTCTTCTTTTGAGGTTTCAACTTCATGCCATCCTCTATAGAGCCGTTCAAAATCTACTTTCTGTTTTTCGAAGTCCATACAGTTCAAGCCAAGAGCGTCAGCTTTGACCCTGGCGTTTATATCTTTGGAAACAAATATCACCTTTTCACCTTTATCTTTATGAATATATGCGGTAAAAAGTATCCTATTATCGATAAGCCCTTTTGAAAGTCCGAGTCTATCGGCCACTCTTTCATAATCAAGACCAGTAGATATTTTCAAGGTCCCCCCGTTAGGAAGAGAAAACCCTTTTCCAGGTTCGCCTTCGCCTTCCTGACGCAGTTCATCTATCATCCTTATAGCCACACGGGCATTACGCCCATTCTCGTCGTGATCCCGCTTGAATTTATCCAGCTCTTCTATGACCTCTATCGGGAGCAACACCATGTTGTCCGCGAAAGAAGTGAGAGCCGCCGGGTTATGCAATATCACATTGGTATCAAGAACGAATGTTTTCTGCAATTTTGCTCCTTTGTTTGAATTGTATCCTATTTTATACGGATCAAATTCCTTGTTAAGTATGCCGTAAAACCGGATTTTATGCAATTTTTAAAACAAGAGCGGCAGTCCGCTGGCCAAGCTCGTTACATTGCTTTTTCACCCGTTCGTCCGGTTTTCCGACGGATACGGGGCCATAGTGATCCCCTTTAGCGTTCCCCTGTATCACCATACCGTGAATAAGCATCGCGTTTAGCATATCCAATATCGTGGTCTCGTTTCCGCCGCCTATATTCGCCGCCGAAGTGAAAGCCGCGCCGACCTTGCCATCAAGTTTTCCGTGAAACGCTACGGATTCATCTATCAATTTTTTTATCTCATACGCCATTGATCCGTAATATGTCGGCGACCCCAGGATAATCCCGTCGTATTCCAGCATTTTTTTAGCGTCGATATCGGCAACCGAGAAAATATCCGTGTGAACACCATCGACGGATCTTGCTCCTTCAGCGATAAGTTTCGCCATTTCAGCGGTATTCCCTGACCTCGAGTAATAAATTATTACGATCTTTTTCATGAATTTTGCCTCCGTTTTGGATTTTTCATTCTTAATTATAGTTTAATTCGCCGGTCCTTTCAAGAAGTGAACTTATATTATCATCCCCATGTGCCTCAGAATTATTTATTTTTATCGGAAAGGTTGATGTATGAGTCAAATCCGGTACGCCCGTCTATGCAGGCCCGCAGATACGATACCCTTTCGGAAATGTAGGGATGGCTTTTGTATGTTGAATATTTCCTGATCGGGGCTTTTTTCTGTAACCGCTGAAGCGTCTGTATCGCACCGACAGCTCCCTCGGGATCAAATCCGGCCTGCATCATATATTTCACGGCAAGTTCATCCGCTTTCCGCTCATCCGTCCTGGAATAGTCTGCCATCATCTCATTAATAGCCTTAGACGCTTTTGAATAATCTCCCAATGTCGTATTCATCTGCGAACCAAGTATCATAAGAGCGGTTACACCGAGCGAAGTCTGCATCCTTTTAACGGAATGTCTCGCTTCAACATGCCCCATTTCATGCGCAAGTACTCCGGCGATCTTATCGTCGTCTTTAAGTTCGTTCACCAGATCGTCAAAAATATAGATATACCCTCCTGGCACCGCGAACGCGTTATAAAAACCGTCCTTTTTATGATCCAGAACACGGAAATGATAAACAATATTCTTTCGTTCCGTACATGCGGCGAGCCTCTCGCCTATTTTCTCTATTCGTTCCTCTACCAGAGGATCCACCGGCATATCGTATTCTTTCCAAACTTCCTCATCGATCCTTTTACCCATATTCTTTTCCTGCTCGTCCGTTATCAGCACTACTTCTTCCTCATCGGTCGCCGGATTGAATTTCACATAATCGCCTGAAGCCGTAGATGTCCCCGTTATAAGAACAAATAACGTTAAAACAACAAAGATAAAAGAAGATATTCGCTCCATCATATCTCTTCCACAGACAACAGTGTCCCTGTAACTTTGCCGAAAGGTATCCACGCCACGCAATACACGGGATATCTCTCTTTTCCCACGGAAAAATAAATATACGCGTACCCTCTTCTATACCGCTGCCCGTTCAGGACGGCATACGGACGCACTTTATACGCGGAGATATCACCGATCTTTGGCAAAGTCAGGATATCAACACTTTCTATTTTTCCGAACAATTCGTAGTTCTTCTCATTAAGATTGATCGTAACATTAATGTTGTCATCCAGCTTAACCGGTATATTCATAAAATAATAGATCACGCTCAGCGGGTCTTGTACTTTCTCTTTTATATCACAATACTTAACGGATCCATCGGTATGGTTATGATATCTTGCGCGCAGCGATTTCATATCATAAGTCACTACTACATGTTTTCTGTAAAAACCTTCTTTCCTGTCGGCTTCATAATAGCGGCTGATCAATTTTTCCTCATCAAAATATGACAAATAGACATCATCGACACGATATATGCGTGAGAGAAACTCATTCGACTCTGTTCGCACTTTCAAAACCCTTACCATTCTCCCTTCATATTCAATAGCCGGAAGTATCTCGGCAATAACACGGCCGACCGGTATCCCGTTCCATGCCACAATATATATCAACCTTTTCCCTTTTTTGGTAACTGGATTTTTGGGGCCGATAACAGGCGGCGTCTTCACAGTTTGGGTAGCAACCTCACTTTTCACCGTTATACCCGTCGTCGCAGATACGGAAGGCACGGCCGATGTGGGAGATGTGTCATTCCTAATAACCTCGGTCGGAACAGATGTAGCCACAGGGGTTTCTTTAACAATAGCAGGTTTCTTTTTAACGACAGAGACACATCCCGCGGCTAAAAACACCGCGACGGCGCAAACACAAATGATTTTTATTTTTTTATTTTTCATCTGGGATATAATATCTCCGTAATTCGACGGTAATTCTATCATAAACTAAGCACCAAAGTCCAAGTAATGCAGAAGAGGAGCCACGATGTCCGGTTCATATTTTATGGAACTTGTAAAAAAACGTCGAAGCGTGAGAGATTTTAGCGACAAAAGCATATCACGAGACGACCTGTCCGCGTGTATAGAAGCCGCTAGATATGCCCCATCGGCATGTAATTCGCAGCCTTGGAGATTCATCGTGATAGACGATCCTCAAATACTCCACGAAATATCCGACAAAGCGATCTCCGGCATACATAAAATGAATTCCTTCGCGAGTAAAGCGAAAGCGATGATCGTTATATTATCTGAACGTCAAAAACTCATACCCGGGATCGGCAGCACGATACAACAAACCGACTTTAAATTAACCGACATAGGCATCGCTTGTTCTCATTTGGTGCTCGGGGCGCAAGACCTTGGGATCGGAACATGCATACTCGGATGGTTCAACAAAAAAGAATTAAAAAAGATATTATCCATTACCGGCACAGCGAGAATAGAACTCCTTATCGCTATGGGGTATCCGGCAGCGGCTCCGAAACATGAAAAAATGATCAAGCCACAAGCTGATACGGTTTCCTTCAACAAATATTGATACTAAAAAACAACGGGAATCCTTATCGGACTCCCGTTATGAAAATACATATCCGTATGCTTTACTTTGTGGCGCCTGTAGCATCATCCTCTGGATACCAGAAAGTAAGTATCCGCCACACACCGCCTACAACCCTTGCTGCGCCTCTACCAACATCATCCTTGGTCGCCGTCGTACACTTCTCATACGCGGGTTTACCTTTGGTTTTAGTCTGGTCGATGCTATCAGGGACTTCGGTGTGGCCGTATACGACATTGTCCAAACCATCCCCGAGATTCTTCAGCGGCTTATTCGTGGACGCCATTGCATATGAACTGAATAAGAACATGAATATAGTGCATACTGCGATAACTTTCTTCATCTTTCCCCCTTTGTTTACTTGTGATTGAGTATATATGAGCGCATGGGCGTTGTCAAGATTAGGGCGAGATATAAAAATGCTATCTATGCCAATCCGGCCAAAGCTAGCGCCGCTATCGTTTTAGAATCACGGAACTTCCCTTTTTTCAAAAGCCCGGCGACGGCATTCCTGGGATACAAACAGGTTTTAATGACCTCATCCGCGTCCATATTCGTTTTCCCTTTATCCGTACATTCAGCACGAAAGATATGAATCACCTCGTTGCAGTATCCGGGAGACGGATAGATATAACCAATTTTCGTTATTTTTTTCGCTTTGTACCCGGTCTCTTCCTCTACTTCCCGGACTGCACATTGACGAAAGGTTTCCCCCTTAGACAATGTCCCGGCGGGTAACTCCAAAATATATTTGCCGATCACGCCCCGATACTGGCGTATCAGGACGACTTTGTCTCCTATAAAAGGAACGATAAGCGAAGCCCCGGGATGAACTATTTCCTCAAAATACCCTTTTTTACCGTTCGGTAGCTTCTTACTCGTTTTGAATAATTTGATAAGCTTGCCGTCAAAAACCTTTTTCCGCATTATATTCCCTTTCGTTACGAACGGTATCAGTATATACAAATCCCTCCGCCGCGTAAACAATTTTTGGCACAATGAAGCGGGGACATCCTCATACGCCTCGCACACGATCCCCTTTCGGTTTACTTGGCGAAACGAAAAGTTCTGCCCGCAGACGATTTCCTTTTTTCGGAGAATTTTCTGACAATTTTGGCGCCTGCTGAATATCCCTCCAAGCACATTCCTATTATCCGCCTGTTCGGAAGTTCTGCGCGCTTTCGAAAAATACCCTGTTATTTTCGATCTCCAGGCGTTTGATACTTCGCCGAAGCATAAAATATTTTTATCTTTTGCGGGTATTTTTCTTGAGTGCTCGAACATTTCGAACAGGCGGATCGTGAGACCGAACGGGCACGGATCTCCGCATAGCGGAGAGAGCGAGGCCGAACGCTGAGCGAGCGGAGTCGGCCTCGTCCGGAGGCCTCGGCACTCCCTCGGACATTTCGTCCTCGGTCGCTGGGGATTTCGAGCGTCCCCAGTAGAAAGAACACAAACTTCTCCGAAAACGGGAATCGGACATGCCCAACATGGCTATTTGGCATAAAATACAAAGGACGGATGCATAGCATCCGTCCTTTTAATTTTAGTTGAACTGTGCGTATTAGTTCTTGATATAATCCAACACCGCGGCGTCTTTTTTCTCCGACCATTCGGTCTTGAACTCTTTACTGTCCTGTGTCTTTAATTCCGGCTGGACTGTGTACACCATCGGGATCGATATCCCGGATCCGGCCATGGACGATTCCTGCATCGCCGAACCCTTCAAAAGTATAGTGCCTAAAAGAAACAGCATCATCAACGATGGAACACCATACTTTATCGCGCGATGAACCCCAAGCGGAAGTGTTTTCGTTTTCATCCCCACGATAGAATCAGATTTGCCGCGAAGATACTCGCCCGCGTTATTCAAAGCTTCATCTTTGTCAGACGCCTCACACACAACTTCAATGACCGTTCTGTACTTCATTTTTTCTCCTTAAAATTTATTAACATACTTTCTAATTTGCTTACATTTTACGGCTAAATATAACTTTTGTCAAGACTTATTTAGTCCTTAAAAAATTTACACGAAAGACATTATGGAATAGAAACTAAATGATAGAGACATATACTTCATAACCATCTATGGGGATTTAACTTATAGATAAACAGTTTTGGGTAGGCCTTTGTTTATTTACCATTTAAAAGGTCAAGCATCTGACGATGCAATAACCCATTAGTTGCGACCGTCTCATCAAGAAATATACCAAATTCGGCCCCGGACAATGTGGTAACCATCCCGCCAGACTCTCTCACGATCAAATGTCCCGCGGCAGTATCCCACGGTTTCAACCCAAATTCCCAATACCCGTCAAGCCGCCCGCACGCGACATAACAAAGATCCAATGCCGCGGAACCGGGACGGCGCACAGCCTGAGAACCCGTGAGCATACGATGGAAAAATGGGATGTTTTTTTCTTTGTCAGTGTCTTTGTAAGCAAATCCGGTAGACAAAAGAGACTTTTTAAGATCATCTACCAAAGAAACCTTTATCAGGCGGCCGTTCAGCTCGGCCCCTTTGCCACGTTCCGCGGTAAATAATTCTTTCCTTATAGGATCATACACAACCCCGATCTTGACACTACCGTCTATCATCACACCTATGGAAGTACAAAAAAACGGGAATGAATGCGCGAAATTGACCGTTCCATCGATCGGATCAATGACCCATAAAAAACCGGACTGCTCGCTGACCCCGCCACTTTCTTCCGCTAATATAGAATGATCGGGGAACTCCTTTTTAATTATGTCTATGGCGATAGCTTCACATTCTTTATCCACATTAGTGACAATATCCCTGAAATTCTGCTTTGTTGATATCTCCTTTATCCTACCGGATTCGGTTAACGCATGTTCTCCGGCGGCGCGTGCGGCGCAGATGGCAACATCTGTCAATTTAGACAGATCATTCGTTTCAAAGTTCATAGTGCTCTCCAATCAATGTATCCCGCGAATCGGGCATTCATCGCATAGCGGCTCATGTTTACGACAGTATTTTTTGGCGGTTTCAACAATGAGCGCATGATATTGATTATACTCCTTTAACCCACGTTTAAAATACTTATGTGCGACATTCTGGACGTCTGAATATAAAGCGTTCTCAACTAATATCCCATGACGCGAAAAAATACGCTTTGTGTACGCATCCACCACGAAAATTTTTTTGCCAAAAGCGTACAGTAGAATTGAATCGGCCGTTTCCGGGCCTATGCCTTTTACACTTAAAAGCTTTTCCCTAAGTTCGCGAGTATCCATATATGACAATTTTTTAAGATCCCCGCCACACTCCGACATAATGAACCGAGCTAACTGTTTAAGCCTTCCGGCCTTTACTCTATGATATCCGGATGACCTTATAGCTGTGGAAAGCCCAGAGACCGGTACATCGATAATTTTTTTAGGGACAAGCAATTTTTTCTTTTTAAGCTCAAGGATAGCCTTTTCAACATTTTTCCAGCTGGTATTTTGTGTAAGAATGGCGCCAACCATCATCTCAAAAGCGGTTTCGGCGGGCCACCATTTCAGATCCCCAAAATACCCGTTAAGAACATCATATATTTTGTTTATTGTAATATGCTTTGAACCCATAATTAATTCACATGCCATCAAAATATCATATGCCAAAATACCCTGCGTTAAAATATCAATGTTTAGCTTGAAAATTTTGCGCCATACGGATACGTTCCGCTATCGGGGGATGATCATACAACATGATCTTTTTGATAAGACCGGGGTCTCTTTCCGCCAGATTCATTTCGGCCAAACGCTCCATCGCGGATATAAAAGCGCCTGGATCCTTCATGATCTCAAGCGCGAACCTGTCGGCTTCACGCTCAAGACACCGCGATATAAAATTTTGGAGCGGCATGACCAAAAGCCCGAAACACATCATGCAAAGCATTATCGCGGGCAATATCCCAATATCCGAGGCCCCGGACGCGCCAAGCATTACCGCGATATTCCCCACGATAGCGGAAAGCAGCCAAAAAGATAAAGCGGTGATACACGCGGATATCAGTATAAGTTTCCATATGTGATTAAATTTGCAATGAGCGAATTCATGCGCCACCACAGTACCTATTTCCTCTTCCGAAAAACTCGACATCAAAGTATCTGCAAGTACCACCTTTTTTGTCGATCCAAGCCCCACAAGCGCGGCGTTGGCTTTTTTTGTCTTTCTGCTAAGATCTATCTTGCACACATCCGAAAGATCTATCCCCGCCTGTTTCCCGAGACCCATGATCATGTTTTTCAACTGTCCTTCTTCCAGCGGGATATACTTATAAAAAAGCGGGATAATGAGAACAGGCAGCATTCTCGCCATAAAGCATGAGAAAAAGAACCATATCACCGCTAGAATGGCCCACCAGATATCGGGGAATGTGCGAAGTATAAAATAAAACACAAGACCGCCGGAAACATAGAATAAAAGCGACAACGCGGCCGACTTCGCCTCATCGATCATCCATGCCTTTATGCTCTGATTTGAAAGTCCGAAACGATGTTCGACCGTGAATGATCCGAAAAAATGAAGAGGCATTCCTGTCAGGTGTATAAAAAAATAGAACAGGGCCACATAGCACGCACACGCTAAATAAAAATTCCCGGCCGAGTTCTCAAAAAAATACGCGGCCGGGAATGAAAAAAACATCTGAAATATCACTACCACCAAAAAACTCACACAAATATCTAAAATGAATAAACGTGTTTTTAATCTCTGATATTTTATGGTCTTTGTTTGCTCACACATCTGTTTTATACCCGTCCATTCAACTTCTGAACGGCTTCCTGAGCTTTTTTACGGACCTTAGTGGATTCTGCGGCGAAAAGCGGTTCTAAAAGCGCCTTTTCCGCCGGGCCGCCTAAAGATCCGAGGACCTCGATCGACGCCAATTTAATATCCAGATATTCGCTGTTCAAATGACTTTTAGCCACGGCTATCGCGTCAGGGCTTTTTCTTTTCCCGAGAGCCAAAATAGCTTCGCTTGCCATCCTTGGATCGCTGGCATTTGCGGCCGCTACAAGACTTTTATCGGCTTCTGGCCCGGGTATAACGTAGAGATTATTTACGGCTTCCACTCTAACCGCAACTTCTGGATCCCCGCTGAGCCTTGTCAGTCCTTCCACACACTCGACCGTCCCTATTTTGCCAAGAGCCTTCGCTACTTCCAGCCGTACAGCCGGATCAGGATCCTGCGTCATCTGAGTAAAACTCGGGATCGCTTCCTTGGCCTTGATATTACCCAACGCTATTACCGCAAACTGCCGTACTCTGGGATCAAAATCCCCTAGAGAATTTATAAGAAGAGTGACCTCCCCCGACGGCGATATTTTCGCCAGCGCGCGCAGAACATTATAGCGGACCTCAGGATCAAAATCATTGACCAGAGGTTTAAGCGATTCCAAAGATTTGTCCGTACCGATCACGCTAAGCACCTTCGCCGCCTCACTGCGAACGATATGATTATTATCGCCCAGAAGAGGTATGATCTCGGCCTCTATGGACGGATCGCCTATCTGATAAAGAACGCGTAACGCCGCCACACGGGCACCTTCGTTCGTCGTATCTTTTATTACGGGTAAAAGGTACGGCGTAGCTTCTTTTCCGTATCCCGGCAGAAATCTCTGCGCGTCCATCGCTTCGCTTTTTTCATAAAGCTGCGATACAAGACGTTTTATCTTGTAATTTGTGACTTGCTCGGCCGCGCACACCTGTGACGCGAAAGCCAGAATTGCGATAACAGTCAAAATCCTCTTCATCTTAACCCCCCGATTTTAAAATACTATTTACTTTCACGCCCGGTTTTCAAAATATTTTTCCCCTGACCTGGCCCACGATCCGGTCATTCAAAGTACTCCTCTTTCGAATATCTGTATTTACATATCCCGCGCTTGGATTTTTCTATAAACTCCACTATTTGTCCGACTTCTTCCGAATGGAATTTTTCTCTAAGCTCTTTCATCGCGTCATCAAATTTCATATCCGACATATACAACAATTTGAAAGCGTTCTTTATCTCCCTGATCTTATCCGGTTTAAAACCGAGACGCCTCATACCCACAAGATTCAACCCCCTGATCGCCGAAGGTCCGCGGACAAGCATATACGGCGGGACATCTTTATTGACACCGGTAAAACCGCCTATCATAGCGTGGCGCCCGATCCTGCAAAACTGATGAAATACCACATTCCCGGAAATAAACGCACCCTTTTCCACTTTGACATATCCGGCAAGAAGGGCGCTGTTAACTATTATAACATTATCGGCTATCTCGCAATTATGCCCGAGATGGACCGCGACCATCAGCATATTGTTATCTCCCACTATCGTTGATGAGCCGGGCGCGGTACCGCGATGTATCGTGACAAATTCCCTGATAATATTGTTCTTACCTATCTTCGTATAACTTTCCTCGCCTTTATACGCGTAATCCTGTGGCGCCCCTCCAATAACGGTGCTCATATAAACAACAGTGTTATCGCCTATCTCGGTACCTTTGCAGATATACGCGTTGGCCTTTATTTCAACATTGGCGCCGAGCTTAACATTGTCCTCAATGACCACATTTGGCCCTATTACACAGGTCGGATCAAGCTCCGCCTTCGGTGATATCACTGCACTTTTATGTATCCCCACTTGTTATCCTTTCGTCTGTTTATCTAATTTGTCTACCAGATCATTGATTATATCCGCGATCGGCCTGAGATCATGATCTTTTTTCACCTGAAGCCGCACGGAATAATCTCCTTCATCTATCTTCGCTATATCCTCTTCCAGGCGTTCCAGCGGAGCCACGAACCGGTATGACAGGATCGCAGCCCACCCGATTATACCGACAAACACTACAGGCAAACCGACAATCAAAATGAAATTTATTCTCTCTATAATAGGAAGTAAATCCCGTGCGATAGCGTCCGGAAGCACCATTTGTTCCGCCAATATAGTGAAAATAAAATAATACAAACACCCTCCGACAAACACGGTCGGCACTATCATCGATATTACAATGACAGTAAGATAATTCCTTTGTAATGTTTTATTTAGGTATTTAATGGCCGCCCCCTTTGTTATCGATCTTTTGCGGTTTTAAAAGCCCGGTCAACCATGACCACGTCCCCGTCTCTTCTTCTTTCGTTTCCGGCACCGGAACAACCTCGTTTTTTTTCGTCATATCCACATATCCTAGCGTAAAACCCGTGTAATACGCGATCGCCGTCGAGTCAGTACTATCGGCATCCGTCATAAAAGCCACCCCGACCACATCCTTACCAAGTTCTTCACCGAAAAGCGTCTTATAGTCGTCCCGGATATTCCTTTCTTCGTGTTTCCATCCTTCGAAAGGCCCGGATTCCAGCACCATAACCTTTACATTTTTGGTATACGGGTTATCCGACACCATCCCCGGAGGCAACCCGGTTGCCCACAAATATTGTATAGCCCGCGTATTGAGAAAAAACCTTGAATAAAAAACAACATATATCTGTGCCGCAAAATCGAATTCTTTTTTACTGCTCAAGGACTCTTCTTTAACATGTTTCGGGAACACTTCCACGGCCCAATCCCATGCTATCACCGGCCACTTTCCATTTTCAAGGGTTTGTTTAAAAAAACGGGTAGAGGCAGAATCATTACTCTCGGCTTTTACGCACGTTTTACCCGAATATTGACCGACAGTATATATAGTATTTTTTTTTGATAGAAGTTTCTCCTCCCAAGTAGCCAACTCCCCCTGAGAAGCGAACTGAAAAGATTTGAGTGTTGTAAAAGCCGGGCCCTCGGGCTCCTTTTCGACCGTACGTACTATTCTCTGTTTTGACAACATCACAACCGCCGCCACAGCGGCCGACATAACGCATATTATAAGTATCCGTATAAATGTCTTCACGATATCTTTCCCTGTCGTCTAAAGCCTGGGAACACGCCCCCCGTACAAAGCCGTATACTCACCCTAAATACTCATTCTATTATTAATACACAAATTGTCAATAGCACATCATGCCGGGTTTTTCATTATATCCACGATATTAAGCTGTATCGTATCTATCCCGTCCCAGCTGTTTATTCCGGGCCGGTATAACATATCCACCCTCTCATCTTTTCTAGGTCGTTGCACTTTTCCTCCGAACGAAACAGCCTCATACGTGATATTTCCACATCCTGCAAAAAACTTATACCCGTTCTTCCCTATTTCCCGGGGATTAGTTTTCACGATTATTTCCCTCGTTGCAAAAACCGGTTCCGGATTCCCCGCCCCATACGGCATCAAAAGTTCCAGCTCTTTCAAAAGTTTCATATCGATACGCGAAAACGGGATACAAATATCGGCCCTTAACTCAGCCGGCACGTTACCCTGCTGATCTAACATGTTTTTTACGACCGATTCGAAAGCCTTTCTAAAATCGTCGATATTTTTCTTTTCCATCTTTAAGCCGCATGCCCCTTCGTGCCCTCCAAAATCGACAAGATACTCTTTTACTTGTTTCAGCGCCTCGAACAGATTTACCCCACCGGCACTTCTACCCGACCCTTTTCCTTTTTCGCCGTTCACAGCGACAAGAATGGTAGGGACTTCGAACACATCGGTTATTCGCGAGGCTACTATCCCTATAACACCCTGATGCCAATTATCACCCGACAGCACGATGGAATTTATCTTACCGGAACCATACATATTCTTAAGTTCGTCTTTAGCAAGATCTAAAAGCTCTTTTTCGATAGTTTGGCGGTTTTTATTCTCCTGCTCAAGAACGGCTGCCAGCTGTTTTGCTCTATCCGTATCGGTGCACATTAAAAGATCCAGTGCGATATTAGCGGAACTCACCCTGCCCATCGCGTTTATTCTAGGCCCTATTATAAAACCGACATGCCGGCAAGTGATCTTGGTGTTTTTAAGCCGCGCCACGTCTTTAAGCGCTATTATTCCCGGTTTTTCCGTATTGCTCAGTTTTTTTAATCCTGCTTTCACCAATATTCTGTTCTCATTCGAAATCGGCGCAACGTCGGCAATAGTCCCGATAGCCACAAGATCCAGATGCAAATCCGCTGCAGTACCGTTTCCAAGTAAAGCCTTTCCCAACTTATATGCGACACCTACGCCTGCCAAACCTTTGAATGGATACCCGCAGTCTTTTTGATGCACATTGATCACAGAATAGGCCGGAGGGACAATATCTCCGGTTATTTCATGATGGTCGGTAATGATCACATCTATACCATATTCATTCGCACATTCAACTTCCCGAAAAGCGTTTATGCCGCAATCTACGGTAATAATAAGTTTAACACCGTGATCTCTAGCCAAAGCGATCGCCCTTATATTTACGCCATATCCTTCTTCCAGACGGTTTGGTATAAAACATTCATATTCCGCCCCAAGATCTTTTAACACATAGGATAAAAGCGCGGTCGCAGTAACCCCATCTGCGTCATAATCCCCATAGATCATTATCTTTTCTTTATTTTCCACGGCCTTTTTGATACGTTCGACACTTTTCCCCATATCTTTCATAAGAAAAGGATCATGGGAAAAAGAAAGCCCGCCAAAAAGGAATTCATGCGCCGCATCGACGCTTTTGATGTCACGATTGATTAGTAACTGTGCAAAAACAGGAGAGATCCCAAGATCATCGCAAAGGACGCTTTGGAGACGTGCGTTAGGTTCCTGTATTTTCCATATCTTATTGTTCACGCTGTTACGCTTAAATGGTAGAGCTATACCGAAGTTAGTTACTCAGCCGATTTTTTTACCAGCTGTGCCACAGCATTCCTCGTGATCTTGATCTTCACGTCATCGTCTACACGTACCGTAAGTGTATCGGACTGGACATTAAGTACAACGCCGTATATCCCGCCGCTGGTTATGATTTCATCGTTCTTTTTTACACCTTGCAGCATTTTCTCATGCTCAAGCTGAGATTTACGCTGCGGCCTGATAAGAATAAAATAAAAGATCACAAAGATCAATATTATCGGCAAAAAACTCATCAGGGGATTTTCCTGCGGAACAGCCGCGGCGGTCTGAGACTCCTGAGCTATCGCTAAAATAAACATGATATTTCCTTCCTTTTCATTGGGTTTTAAAACGCTTCAATTATACTACTCTGTCGATAAAAAACAATGTTTTTCATGCCGTTCGTTTAACATCGCCGTGGGCTTCGAACCTTTCAAGAAAACTTTTCCTAAAAGACTCGAATTTATCATTCATTATCGCCTCGCGAGCCATTGTGACAAGCCCGACGTAAAAACAAATATTATGGTAGGATATCAACTTAGGAGCCAACATTTCACCGGCATTTAAAAGGTGTCTGATATACGCACGGCTGTAATTCCGGCATACTGCGCACCCGCATTCGGCACTGATAGGTCTCATATCTTCTTTTGACGGCGCGTTCCTGAGCTGTATCTCCCCATCCAGAGTGAACGCCTGTCCGTTCCGTCCGTTCCTGGTAGGGACGACACAATCGAACATATCCACTCCCGCAGCCATAGCATCCAGTATGTCAGGAGGCGTCCCGACTCCCATCAAATATCTGACCTTTCCCGGAGGGAGAAGCGAAGTTGTATACGCGGTCATTTCGTTCAGCAGATCGACAGGCTCTCCAACACCTATTCCTCCAAGGGCATATCCGTCCATATCAAGCGCGGCGATATCTTCAACACTCCTTTTTCTAAGATCATGATAAGTACCACCTTGAATGATCCCGAAAAGTTTAGACTCATTCTCCTGTTTTTCCATAAATCTTTCTTTTGATCTTTTGGCCCAACGGGAGGTGAGATCCACTGAATTTTCCACATAATTCCGTTCTGCCGGATAATGCACACATTCGTCCAGCGGCATAAGTATGTCACTTCCTAAAAGGAGCTGAAAATCAACGACACTCTCGGGCGTAAATAAATGCCTGGAGCCGTCAATATGAGACTGAAACTCCACGCCTTCATCGGTTATTTTTCTCAGCCCTGAAAGACTAAAAACTTGAAAACCTCCGCTATCGGTGGTTATCGCACCGTTCCAGTTCATGAATTTATGCAACCCGCCGGCCTTCTCAATTATCCCAGCTCCGGGCCGCATATATAGATGATATGCGTTCGATATTATCATCGCCGCGCCGGTAGCGGCCAATTCTTCACTGGATATTCCTTTTACCGTCGCCTGCGTGGCCACAGGCATAAAAACCGGGGTTTTGATCTCCCCGTGAGCGGTCGCCAATCTCCCGCATCTGGCCCGCGAATTAGTGTCGTTATGCTCTATCGAAAAAAATCCCACATCGCTCCTTCCGGATAAAAAATTTTAAGAATATCAACTCTGGAATACTAGGAAACATCGTTCCCACATAGCTCGTCTACAGCCGTTATCAATTCCTCAATATCGGCACCTTTGAGAAGGAAACGATCCGCTTTTCTGGCGTAAATACTCCCCGAGAACTCTTCATACCCCGTATAAATGATTATGTGAGCATACGGCACAAGCTGTCTGACAGAATTAAAGACAGCCATTCCGTCTTTGTGAGGCATCATTAGATCAAGTATGATAACCAACGGATTATGTTCAGCCAAATATGCCAAAAGTTCATATCCGTCTCCGGCCATAGCCACTTCATAACCCCGGTCTTCGAGTATATCCTTGACCAGCTCGCAGAGTTCTTTATTGTCGTCGGCTATCACGACCTGTTTTTTAGCGTTCATTTTCCCTTACTGCCGCCCTTGCGGCTCATAACCTTCTTCACCATAGATATAAGTTCTTCAGGTTTAAAAGGTTTAGTTATATATTGCGTCACCCCGCAGGCCCTTGCGGTCATTTTTTCTATATCATCATCAAGACATGTCAAAAATATCTTGGGAATATCAACGTACAGCTGCTTTTCCCTGAAATCTTCAAGCAGATTAAACCCGGACCGCTTAGGCATAAAAACATCGATTATCAGAAGCCCCGGATGAAACTGTTCTATATATTCCTCGGTCTTTGTGGGATCAGACAACGTCTTCGTGTCATATCCGCTCCCATCAAGAATTTCCTTAAGCATACTCAAAAAATCCTCATTGTCATCAACTGCCAAAATAACCTTTTTCATGCCCCCTCCTGCCCACTCAAACTAGTTTAGCACATCACTATATTTTTTTCAAAAATCACGTTCCCCGTTTCAACTGTTTGCCGTACATCTTCTTAACACAGTCGGGACAAAGCCCATGCGTCAAGTTCGCATCCGTTTTTGTGGAAATATACTTTTCTATCGGCACCCAGTTCTTCGGATCATCAGGATCTTCGCCTTCTAGCTTCATTTTTTTACAATCCATGCAGATTGGTATAAGTCCCTCTATTTTCTTTATATGACCTACTGCGCTTTCCAGTTCCTTAACCTTAGCTTGAAGCTCAGCGTTTAAAAGATCCAACGTGGCTTTTTCTCGCTGAAGCGCCGTTTCTGCCTTGATTCTGTCGGTTATATCAAGCCCGACACCTATTATCCCATTAACAGTACCATCCGGTTTGCTTACCTTAGTTTTACAAAAGATCACGTTCTTTTTTTCTCCTGAACCGGTCGGAATAACAGTTTCATATATCTGTATACCAGAGGAATTCAACAGCTCTTCATCTTTTTGTTTGAACGTATCCGCAAGTTCTTTCGGGACCAACGTATAAGCCGTATGTCCTACTATTTTTTCCTTTGATATACAAAAAAACGTTTCAAAAGCTTTATTGCAATCCGTATATTCGCCATTTAGATTTTTCATAAAAACAGGACTCGGAATACTATCCATGATCTGCCGCAACAAATGATATTGGCTTGCTAGCTCTTCTTCCATCCTAAGCCTTGCGGAAATATCCCTGGAAATCCCTACCGTCCCGATAATATCACCTTTGTCGTTCCTTATCGGCGTTTTTATGGTTTCTATCCACTGGATACTGCTGTCGGGTTTAGGAAAAGGTTCTTCCACCCTTTTCTGTTTCCCCGATCTCATAACTTCCCGATCATCCGCGATATATCGTTCTGCCAGTTCCCTTGGAGCAATATCAAAATCCGTTTTCCCGACCATTTCCTGCGGGGTAAAACCAAATGTCTTAGCAAGAACCTCGTTAACCGCCGTAAATTTACAATCTCTGTCTTTTAACCACGCGTTATCGGGAATACTATTTAATAATGTCTCCTGAGATTTTCGGGCTTCTCTAATAGCATCTTCAGCTTTTTTACGCATGGTTATATCCCGGGCTATCCCAAGAACCATATTTTTACCATCACACTGTATCGTACTAGCATGCACCTCAACATTGATAATTTTTCCGTCCTTACAACGATGTTCGGACTCAAAAGTCATCTCTCCCTTCTCTATCACTTCCGCGATCCTGTTTACAAACTGATTCCCGACACCGTCGATATCCACATCGTCTATACTTAATTGGCAAAATTCCTCTTTTGTATATCCGCGGGATCTATACGCGTTATCGTTCGCCAATATTATTTTCCCGTCAAGCCCGACAAGCACCATCGTATCCTTCGCCCTATCCAGCATAATACTCTTTACCGCGATATCATGCTGTTCCACCATCCGTGATGTTATATCGCCGGCTACGATCAATGCTGAATCACATTTATCCTTATATTTTATCGGATAAATACTCGTTTCATACCATATTTCATTGCCCCGTACCATGCTTTTACTCTGTATCACTTTTTTCTCTCCGGATTCTACCGCAGCACGTACCGATCCGCTTTGCCGGTCCGCTATTTCTTTTGGGAAAAAATCCCGCATGGTTCTGCCAAAATAATCCGCAGACACATCTCCCAATAATTTTCGCGCCGCATTATTCATGAAACGAAATTTTCCATGTATATCGACTACGGCTATAACCTGATCCGTTCCCTCAACGAACGAACGATATTTTTCATCCTCTTCCTTTGCTGCGTTTAACTTTTCCGCGCGTTCCATTACTACAGCGATCATTTTAGCGACAGTATGAAAATCAGCCACATCGGTTATACGCCATTCCCTGACAGCGTCGTTATTGTCAATCTCTAAAAATCCGCGCACTTTACCATCCGAAAAACTTATCGGGACCATGGCCATCGCGCTGATTTTCCCTTTTTTAAACAAATCCACTTCCGTGGCAAGATCCTGAGGGATGCTGCCTACATTGGGGATAAGGATATCTTCACCTTTACCTAGAATTTTAAAAAGAAACGATCCGTCCGGCATCGGCACACTACGGCCGTTTGCACTATGGCCTTTAGCTGAACACCACTCGTATCTACACGCCATTTTATTATCATTTAGATCGAACAAAATGACGTATAATCCTGATAACCGGAGACCACTTCCCACGCCCTTAAGGATATCGTTAATATCCGGTTCCAAAGACAAGGTTATACTGCGAGCTACATCTGAAAAGATTTTATCTGAGGGTGTTTCTTCTTTTTCATTCGGGTACGCATGCAATCTTTTTTTGCCGGCAAAACCGGCTATCTGTCGGTATACGTCTTCCATCCTTTTAGGCATTTTTCTGTGCCTACCGTTACTGGCCCGCATGCCGCCCCCTTTGGATTATTCAGATCAACAACATCGCATCCCCGTACGAAAAAAACCTAAATTTCTTATCGACCGCATATTGATAAGCCTTAGCGATATTTTCTTTACCGGCAAAAGCCGAAACAAGCATTAACAAAGTCGAGCATGGAAGATGAAAATTTGTAATTAAAGCGTCTACTATTTTAAACCTATATGGCGGGTAAATAAAGAGTTTTGTTTCGCCTTTTTGTGCTTTCACGGTATTTCCATCCAACGCAGTCGATTCTAGGACCCGGCAAGATGTTGTCCCTACCGCGAATACCCTGCCCCCGCTCCGTTTTGTCCTATTTATCTTTTCCGCGACATCCTCGTTTATCTCGAAAGGTTCGGAATGCATATTATGATCTTCGACCCTATCGACCTTAACCGGGCTGAATGTGCCATAACCTGTATGCAATGTAACAAATACCGTACTTACACCTTTTCCTTTTATACGATCCAATAATCCTGTCGTAAAATGCAACCCCGCGGTCGGGCTGGCAGTCGCGCCTTCTCTGGCACAATACACAGTCTGATAATCTTCTTTATCCCTCGGCTCGTCATTTCGTGAAATATACGGCGGCAACGGGACATGCCCTGTTTCAAGTATCCTCTCAAGTGGGGAATCAAATTCGACAAAACGTCCTACATTTGCCCTCTCCATGACCCTAACCTTACAACCGTTATCAAATGTCAGTTCCTCGCCGGACTTGATTCGCCCGGACGGATTAATAAGCGCACGCGGATGCTCTGTCCCGATATCAAGAAGGAAAACTTCCACCTTCCCCCCTGTTTTCCGTTTCGCAAAAAGACGGGCCGGAACCACCTTCGTATCATTCATTACCAAACAATCCCCTTCTCTGAAATAATCGACGATATCACGGAATATTTTCTCTTCCATAACACCGGCATCCCGGCCTACGACCAGAAGCCTCGCCATATCGCGTTCTTTAAACGGAGTTTGGGCTATAAGTTCCTTCGGTAATTCATAATAAAAATCTTTAACATCCATATCGCACCCTTTTGCTCAGTATCAAGTGTCATGTATCATGACACTTGGCACATGATACATGCTCTTATTTTCGCTGCAATACGCGCTTCAGATCTGCGATCCGAGATCCGGGGTAATAAAAATCAAGTATACTCTGAACATCCCGCCCTCTAAGCCCTTGGCTTAACGCCCCCCACTGGCACATGCCCACGCCATGCCCCCACCCGTAACCGTAAATTTTAAAACCATCCGATTCTTTTTTTATATAGACGTCAGCGCTTTTCAGCTTCCCCCATCCAAGTACCGCATTAAGATCTTCTATCGTTAATTTTAAAGTTTTGTTATCATCTGATACAATATCCAGATATTTTATTCGTCCGGAAGCATCTCTCTCCTCCAGAACAATATCTTTTATTTCCCACATACCATATCCGGATTTATTCAGTTTTTCACTGAATTCACCGGCCCTTAATTCTACATCCCATTTAAACCTCGGAGACCATCCGCACCATCCGCATTTCACTCCGCAAAGAGGAGGGATATGCCCCTTCCAAACCATGGAGATATCTTCCGTGTGTCCACCACAACAAGCATGAAAATAGGCGGGCAATATTTCCCCGTTGTAGGCCAACACCATCCCCCTCGTGCCATCTACTATTCGAGACGTTCTCCAACATTCAGCGTTCACTCCACCATATACTTGAAAAAAAGTATCCGAGGTAAGATCATACTCTTTTCCTCTCCTACCAAGCGCCTTGCTGACGGCAAAGCTGCGAGACGCGATCGCCTGCGCTTTTAAAGCCTCGGCCGGCCAAAACATGTTCATCTCTCTCGGCAAGACCCCCTTCAAATAGTCTTCAATATCCAACGTGTTAACAACATCAATACCATCCGCTTTAGCAAGAAGGGTTATTGTTCCACGATATTTCATCCTACCAACAATTATGTGCACATCACCGTCAGGAACGATTCTCACACTACAAGCGTTAAAGATCTCATCTCCGATCTTTATCTTTCCTTCAGCGGCAATACTGACTATGGCCTTTTTAAATACGTTTTTTTCTGAAAGGACTTTCCCCGTATCTGCGTCTTCTATTTTCACCAAACACGGAGCGGACAATTCGACGGTATTCACCACATGAGCGACCCTGATACGCAGCGGGAACAGCGTTCCGTTATCTTTATTTACACTGACAGCGGGCGAAAAGTAGCAGTAAAGCATAACAAAAAAAAGGATTATTACCGCGACAGGGAAAAACCATTTATTTATTTGCAAACAATTTGGCATATTATTTTTTACCAAAAAAATACGAGATCAATGAAATGATTGTACTGATAAGAATACAGGTCGTAACAGGGAAATAAAAAACACTGTCTCCTTTTTTCAGAATAATATCTCCCGGCAACCGTCCGAGGAAAGGCATCTTCCCGGCCAAAAGAAGCACCATACCGACAGCCGCGATACATATTCCAGCGATTATAAGGTATCTACCGATCTCATTCATAATTATTCTAGAACAGATCCACTACCGAACCGTTTTTCCCGTTCTTCAAGTATTTATATGCACTATCTGTCAATTCTCGACCACGCGGCGTCCTTCTTAAAAGTCCGGCCATTAGAAGGTACGGCTCCACGACGTCCTCGACCGTATCGACCTCTTCATTCAAACTGGACGCAATAGCCTCTATCCCGACCGGGCCGCCTTTATATGATTTATTAATGATATCCAAAAATCTCCTATCCATACGGCCGAGCCCCATTTCATCGACGCCATGCGCTTCCAATGCCTTCATCGCATCGTCTTTTGTGATACGACCGTCAGATTTCACCTGCACCCAATCACGGACACGCCGCAGCAAACGGTTGGCAATACGCGGAGTCCCCCGTGAACGCCGTGCGATCTCGTCCGCAGCATCACTAGATATAGCTATCCCGAGAAGTCCAGATGATCTCTTTACAATGTCCGACAATTCTTCTACAGAATAGAATTCGAGATGCAACGTCATTCCAAACCGGTCACGAAGAGGCGCGCTTAAAAGCCCCGACCGTGTAGTGGCCCCTATCAGCGTAAATTTTTTCAAATTAAATTTTATTGTCTTAGCGTACGGCCCCTTATCCACCAAAAAATCTATCTGAAAGTTCTCCATCGCCGGATATATAAACTCTTCCACAACTTTAGACAAGCGGTGTATTTCATCTATAAAAAGAACATCCCCGTCCGCAAGATTCGTCAATATACCAATAAGATCCCCCGCACGCTCGATAGCGGGACCGCTGGTAGTAACTATTTTCGCGCCGCATTCGTTCGCTACAATATGCGCGAGCGACGTTTTCCCAAGCCCGGGAGGCCCGGCGAAAAGAACATGCTCAAGAGTTTCACCTCTTTTTACAGCAGCCTTCAGAGCGATATCTAACGGTCCCAGTACCGCTTTCTGTCCGATAAAATCCGAAAGCCGCTTCGGTCTTAAAGTCAGATTTATGATCGAGTCGTCCTCGGATTCAACGCTTCGCGATATCTCATCCGGATTATCTATATATTTCTCGCGTTTTGACTCACTCATAACGCCCCCTTTTCTCGCCGCAGTTTTATAAACGGAATTTTCCTATCCCTTACGTTCTCGATAAACCTCATTCAACAAATCCTCACATGTTTTAACACCCAGATTACGAACAAACGCTTTTGTAATCATTTCTTCCGCTTCGTTCTTCTTATATTGCAACTGCATAAGTACGGCTAACGCTTCATTCTTTATATCGTCCTGTTCAGGGATTCCGGCAACCGCCTTATCCTGTATCAGCCCATACTTCCCGACTTTGCCCTGTAATTTAGCGACAATCAACTTGGCCCGCTGGTCTCCAATCCCGGGCAGTTTCTTTAAAAAAGCCACATCCCCCCTGTCGATCGCACCTGCCGTTACAGAAAAAGGTTCGATAAGGGCCTTACATGCGGCCTTTGGCCCTATGCCTGAAACCGAAATAAACTGTTCGAAAAATTCTTTTTCGATATCGTTCATAAAGCCTATCAGAACCGGCACGCCTCTTGATGGATCCATCTGAAAATAATGATAAGTTACCAGTTCTATCTCGTCTCCGACGCCTCGTACCGCAGCGATGGTCTTCATAACCGTTCGCGGGATCATAACCTCATACGACACCCCAGCTGTTTTCACAAGTAAATGGTCACCGCTAGTTCCAGCTATTATCCCTGATATCCGGGCAATCATAGTATCCCCGCCACCTTAAGCTTATTCGTTTTTTCCCTATTACCTTCTATATACACAAAACTCATCGCAATTGCAAGCGCATCGCTTATATCTACCGGATCCGGGGCTTTTTTCAATCCAAGCATCGCTTTGACTGTTTGCTGCACCTGTGTTTTTGTTGCTCTCCCGTTACCGGTCACGGCCTTTTTGATCCTCGAGGCCGCATAGTTCACCAATTGAATATTATTAAGTCCCGAAACAAGGCAGACCACACCGCGTGCGTGACCCATTAAAATTGCCGTCGCGGGATGTTTGTAATGTGAATATATTTTTTCCAGCACCAGGACTTCTGGTCGGTGCTCCTGAATTACATCTGTGAGATTCTGAAAAATGTCGGTAAGTCGTTTTGCTATCCGTTCACCCGAGGTCGTCCTGATGACCCCTGCCTCTATCAGTTTCATGTTACACCCGCCGGTCACTTCAATCACACCGTAACCGGTCCGTATCAACCCCGGGTCTACACCTAATATCCTCACGGATTATTTTTCGCCTTCGTCTTCGATCTGTTTCATTATATCGTCAGAAATATCAAAATTACTGTAAACGTTCTGCACGTCGTCGCTGTCTTCCATCTCGTCGACAAGACCTAAAATCCTTTTTGCCGAATCAACATCATTGACCTTAACAGTATTTTTCGGCACCATACTAAGATCGCTGGATTCCACTTTAAGATTGGCTTTCTGAAGTGCGACGCGGACTTTGTCGAAATCCTGAGGCTGACATGTCACTTCATAGAGATCTTCTTCCACGGTCATATCCTCGGCGCCGATCTCAAGAACTATATTCATCAGGTCGTCCTCTTTTATTGCATCGGTCTTTATCGTGAATACTCCTTTTTTCGCGAATTGAAACGCGACCGAACCCGCGCCGGCCATATTGCCTCCGCGTTTTGAAAATATATTTCTCACTTCACTTGTCGCGCGGTTACGGTTATCTGTAAGAACATCAACTATCACCGCGATACCGCCCGGACCATATCCCTCAAAAGAAATATTCTCGTATATCGTTCCTTCAAGCTCTCCCGTACCCTTTTTTACGCCACGGTCTATATTATCTGCCGGCATATTAGCATCTTTACATTTCTGTATCGCCAACCTTAAACGCGGGTTAGAATCCGAATTGCCACCGCCATCTTTAGCTGCTACGGTAACCTCACGGATAAGTTTAGTGAATAATTTCCCTCTCTTAGCGTCAAGTAGACCTTTTTTATGTTTTATTCCAGCCCATTTTGAATGTCCCGACATATTTCCTCCCAATATTATTTCTCATTTAATAATCATATATAGTTGCCATCAGCAAAATTAACCGTGGCAGTCCCCGCTACAAGCGGATTTATAATATACGGCCTTACTCCTTTTGTCAAGTTGTGGCTCATATTACAGAGCAGATAGAACGTATTGTAATTTGCGCGAAAGACAAAACAAAGCACTGTGTTCTTTATCACAAAACAAAATTTAAAAAAATCCAACACTTCGTTCCATTTATAGTCTGAATGAGATATTTTGAAACTAAAATTCCATATCGCTTGAATATTAATTTGGGAAATACATATTCAAAGTACGCTACATCCCTTAATCATCACAATGTACATAACACACAATATCCATGTAACAGCATTCACTAAAAAGATACGCAGACTAAAAAGAAAAGCCCGATCAAATATGACCGGGCTTTAAATTAAAAGGAGCACCTATCTACTCTCCCGTGCCGTTACCAACACAGTACCATCGACCACGTGGGGCTTAACTGCCGTATTCGGAATGGGAACGGGTGTTTCCCCCACTGCATGGGCACTCCAATATCATAAAACTAAGACAGTAGTCAATTTGAGGTACCATAAAATTTAAAAATAAAGGTCAAGCCAGTCGGCATATTAGTATTCCTGAGCTAAAGTCCTCACAGACCTTACACTTGGAACCTATCAACCTCGTAGTCTACAAGGTGCCTAATGGGGATATCTGATCTTGGGGGGGGCTTGGCGCTTAGATGCTTTCAGCGCTTATCCTTTCCGAACATAGCTACCCAGCTTTTGCCCTTGGCAGAACAGCTGGAACACCAGAGGTTCGTCAATCTCGGTCCTCTCGTACTAGAGATTGAAACCCTCAAATATCCTACGCCCACAACAGAGAGAGACCGAACTGTCTTGCGACGTTCTGAACCCAGCTCACGTACCGCTTTAACCGGCGAACAGCCGGACCCTTGGGACCTTCTCCAGCCCCAGGATGCGATGAGCCGACATCGAGGTGCCAAACCTCGCCGTCGATATGAACTCTTGGGCGAGATAAGCCTGTTATCCCCAGAGTACCTTTTATCCGTTGAGCGACGACCCTTCCACACAGAATCGCCGGATCACTAAGTCCTACTTTCGTATCTGCTCGACTAGTTAGTCTTACAGTTAAGCTCCCTTATGCCTTTACACTCGACGCGCGATTGCCGTCCGCGCTGAGGAAACCTTTGAACTCCTCCGTTACTCTTTAGGAGGAAACCGCCCCAGTCAAACTGCCCGACTGACACTGTCTCTGCCGTTGCTTCAAACGGTCAGGTTAGAACCCTAACACAATAAGGGTGGTATTTCACCGACGACTCCATGGAGGCTAACGCCCCCACTTCAAAGTCTCCCACCTATCCTACACATATCGGGTCAAAGTTCAATATCAGCGTACAGTAAAGGTTCCGGGGTCTTTTCGTCCCGTTGCGGGTAACTGGTATCTTCACCAATACTGCAATTTCACCGAACCTCTCGTTGAGACAGTCCCCAGATCGTTACACCATTCGTGCGGGTCAGAACTTGCCTGACAAGGAATTTCGCTACCTTAGGACCGTTATAGTTACGGCCGCCGTTTACTGGGGCTTCGAGCCGCAGCTCACCCTTGCGGGATCACCGAAGCTTTTGACCTTCCAGCACCGGGCAGGTGTCACTCCCTATACGTCCTCTTGCGAGTTTGCAGAGAGCTGTGTTTTTGCTAAACAGTCGCCTGGGGCTCTTCATTGTAACCCCCTCATGCTCCATCCGTAAAGGACTTCACACTAGCGGGGCACCCCTTATCCCGAAGTTACGGGGCTAATTTGCCGAGTTCCTTAACGAGAGTTACTTCGAGCGCCTTGGCATATTCTGCCAGTCTACCTGTGTTGGTTTAGGTACGGTCACCCATCATGCTGGTACAGAGGGTTTTCTTGGCAGTGTGGCATAGATCAGTTCGTCCTCTCCGTAGATTGGACTCCCATTCACGTCTCACCCTCTTACGAGAGCTACTCGTTTAGACGCGCACATCCAACAGCGCGCTGATTTAGCCTCCTGCGTCACTCTGCACTCGTAACGCTGATAGGTGGTTCCGGAATATTTAACCGGATGTCCATCACCTACGCCTTTCGGCCTCGGCTTAGGACCGACTAACCCTGAGAGGATTAACCTTCCTCAGGAAACCTTAGACTTTCGGCGAATCCGTTTCTCACGGATTTTTCCGCTACTCATACCGGCATAATCACTTCCGTTTCCTCCAGATGTCCTTACGGTCATCCTTCACTGTACAACGGAACGCTCCTCTACCAATTAAATTTTCCGAAGAAAACTTAATTCCGCAGCTTCGGTAATACGTTTTAGCCCCGATCATTTTCGGCGCAGAATCACAATTGACCAGTGAGCTGTTACGCTTTCTTTAAATGATGGCTGCTTCTAAGCCAACATCCTGGTTGTCTAAGTGACTCCACTTCCTTTACCACTTAACGTATATTTAGGGACCTTATCTGGCGGTCTAGGCTCTTTCCTTCTCGACTATGGACCTTATCGCTCACAGTCTGACTCCAATAACATGGTACGACAGTATTCGGAGTTTGATTGGGTTCGGTAGGCTGGTAAGCCCCCTAGCCCATTCAGTACTCTACCCCTGTCGCCATCAATTATCAGGCTAGCCCTAAAGCTATTTCGAGGAGAACCAGCTATCTCCAAGTTTGATTAGCCTTTCACTCCGATTCACAGCTCATCCCATGGCTTTTCAACACCAACGGGTTCGTACCTCCGCACGGTGTTACCCGTGCTTCACACTGGCCATGAATAGATCACTTGGTTTCGGGTCTACTCTATCCAACTCAATCGCCCTATTCAGACTCGCTTTCGCTACGGCTGCCCCCGTCAAACGGGGTTAACCTTGCTGGATATAGTAACTCGCCGGTTCATTAATCAAAAGGCACGCAGTCAGCCATTTCTGCCTTGCGGCAGACATAGGCCTCCCACTTCTTGTAAGCTTATGGTTGCAGGTACTATTTCACTCCCCTCACCGGGGTACTTTTCAACTTTCATTCACATTACTGGTTCACTATCGGTCACGGATTAGTATTTAGTCTTGCCTAGTGGTCTAGGCGGATTCCTACGGAGTTCCACGTGTCCCGCAGTACTTGGGAGAAAGCGCCAGCCAGTTCCTTATATTTCATCTACAGGACTATCACCTGCTATGGTCAACTTTTCCAAGTTGTTCGATTATGTAAGAAAACGAAGCTGTCTGATCTGCAAATCAGAATGTCTCATCCCACGACCACCCGTAAACAACACTTGCAGGTTTTAACATTTACGGATTTTAGACTCTTCCCTGTTCGCTCGCCGCTACTGAGGGAATACCGATTGGTTTCTCTTCCTCAGGATACTAAGATGGTTCAATTCACCTGGTTTTGCCTCCGCCTTGCGGCGGATGACTGGATATTACTCCAGCCGGGTTGCCCCATTCGGAAATCTCCGGATCAAAGCCTGTTTGCGGCTCCCCGAAGCATATCGTCGCTTACCACGTCCTTCATCACCTATCCGTGCCAAGTCATTCACCATAAGCTCTTTGTAGCTTGACCAAAATCTATGGTCACTCGAAAAACACTCAATTTGGTTGATTGTTTCTCAGTTTTTAGATACCTCAAATTTACTATCTGTCAAAGAACGAGATTACTGCTAAACTCTTTTTCCATCATCCCATCATCAAAATATGGTGGAGATGAGGGGATTTGAACCCCTGACCCTCTGCTTGCAAAGCAGACGCTCTTCCAGCTGAGCTACATCCCCATAATTTCTTGTAGTCGCTACTGGAACCGTCTTCTCTTTTGGTTCGCCCTCAATGACGGCCCAAAAAAGTGGTGGGCCCATCTGGGATCGAACCAGAGACCTCTGCGTTATCAGCACAGCGCTCTAGCCAACTGAGCTACGGGCCCGGGTTCCTCTATATTCTAAATCTCGTAAACAAATTAAAGATGTGCGTGAGTCTGTTTTACACCGTAATGTACTTCGCCCTCCCCCTATACGTGGGGTTCAGGTCATTTTTTTCTCCTTAGAAAGGAGGTGATCCAGACGCACCTTCCGGTACGACTACCTTGTTATGACTTAGTCCTCCTCACTAAGCACACCATAGACGTCGCCCTCCCTTGCGGGTTAGGCTAACGGCTTCGGGTGCACTCAATTCAGGTGACTTGACAGGCGGTGTGTACAAGACCCGGGAACGTATTCACCGCAGCATGGCTGATCTGCGGTTACTAGCGATTCCAACTTCACGAGGGCGAATTGCAGCCCTCGATCTGAACTGAGGCCGGCTTTTTGGGATTAGCTCCACCTTGCGGTCTTGCAGCCCTTTGTACCGGCCATTGTAGTACGTGTGTCGCCCTGGATGTAAGGGCCATACTGACTTGACGTCATCTCCTCCTTCCTCCTGTTGAACACAGGCAGTCTCCTAAGAGTTCTCCTACTTGCGTAGGTTAGCAACATAGGACGATGGTTGCGCTCGTTGCGGGACTTAACCCAACATCTCACGACACGAGCTGACGACAGCCATGCAGCACCTGTGTAGGCTCCTGACTTAAACAGGTCGTCCCTCTTTCAAGTTCCTACTTCCTACATGTCAAACCCAGGTAAGGTTCCTCGCGTAGCATCGAATTAAACCACATACTCCACCGCTTGTGCGGGTCCCCGTCAATTTCTTTGAGTTTTAGTCTTGCGGCCGTAGTCCCCAGGTGGGGCACTTAACGCGTTAGCTACGACACCGGCCCCGAAGGACCAGCACCTAGTGCCCATCGTTTACAGCTAGGACTACCAGGGTATCTAATCCTGTTTGCTCCCCTAGCTTTCATATTTCAGTGTCAGTATCGTTCCAGTAAGCCGCTTACGCTAATGGTGTTCCTCCACATATCTACACATTTCACCGTTACTTGTGGAATTCCGCTTACCTCTCCCGTACTCAATCCTGCCAGTATCGGATGCAGTTCCTTGGTTGAGCCAAGGGATTTCACATCCGACTTAACAGGACACCTACATATCCTTTACACCCAGTAAATCCGAACAACGCTTGCCACCTCTGTATTACCGCGGCTGCTGGCACAGAGTTAGCCGTGGCTTCCTCTGCTGGTACCGTCGCAATAGTGAAAGATTATTCCACTATCATTCATCCCAGCTGACAGAGCTTTACAACCCGAAGGCCTTCATCGCTCACGCGGCGTCGCATTGTCACCCTGTCGGGCATTGCAAAAGATCCTCGACTGCAGCCTCCCGTAGGAGTCTGGGCAGTGTCTCAGTCCCAGTGTGGCTGACCATCCTCTAAGACCAGCTACCCGTCATAGCCTTGGTGGGCCGTTACCTCACCAACAAGCTGATAGGACGCAGGCTTATCTTTAGGTGACAGGTCCATTTTCAGGATCCCCGCCTTTGACCCCTTTTCCATGCGGAATTGTGGTCTCATCCGGTATTAGCCCGTCTTTCGACAAGTTGTCCCGAACCCAAAGGAAAATTACCTACGCGTTACTCACCCGTGCGCCACTATCCCCCTCTTGCGAAAGGGATCGTTCGACTTGCATGCCTAATCCACGCCGCCAGCGTTCGTTCTGAGCCAGAATCAAACTCTCAAGTTTAATTTCTAAAGACTCACGCACATCTTTAATTGGTTATTTCAAAGAACTCTGTATCCCTTTACACAACAAAAATACCACCTTCGATTTTTTTATCGTGGTATTAATTCACTGCATATGTCAATACATGTTAGTGACATCATTTTACACAATTACAAAATAATGTCAACACTTTTTTTTAAATTATTTTCGATTTTATTTTTTTTATAAAAAATCGATCAAGCCCGGACAACTTTAGCGAATTTTCTTTTTCCGGCCTTGATAATTATACCATCTTTAGAAAGAGCGATCTCCGCGTTTATATCAGAGATCTTTTCACCGTCAAGAGAGACCGCATTCTGCTGAACTAGGCGTTTTGCCTCGCTTCCAGACGGTGCGAAATTAATATGCTTTATCAATTCTATTATTCCTATTTTATCTTTATCAATAAAGAACTCCTCAACATTATCTGGAATTTCTTTTTTCGCGAAGACCAATTCAAAATTTTCACTAGCTTTATCTGCAGCTTCACTGCCATGATATTTTTTTACAATATTTTTAGCTAATTCTACTTTTGCTTGTTTAGGATGAAGTTTCCCGGACTCAACATCTTTCTTTACCATCATAAAATCCACGTCGGTCAAAAGCTCATAATATTTCCACATCAATGTGTCCGATATGGACATTAACTTCCCGAACATATCTTCCGGGGCTTCATTGATCCCTACATAGTTATTCAATGACTTCGACATCTTATCCACGCCATCCAAACCTTCTAGTATCGGCATGGTCAATATGATCTGAGGCTCAACCCCAAAACTCCGCTGTAGATCCCTACCTACAAGCAGATTGAACTTTTGATCGGTACCACCGAGCTCCACATCCGCTTTCATTACAACAGAATCATACCCTTGTAGTAATGGGTATAAAAACTCAAGTACGGATATCGGCTCATTCCCCTTATATCTTTTAAGAAAATCATCCCTTTCCAGCATACGGGCAACCGTATATCTTGAAGCCAGGTTAAAGATTCCTTCGGTCCCCAGCTTAGAACACCATTCGCTGTTAAATACGACCTTGGTCTTCTTTTCATCCAGTATCTTAAAAGCTTGCCTTGTATACGACTTCGCATTTACTTCGACCTCTTCCTGGGACAATTGCTTCCTGGTCTTAGAACGCCCCGACGGATCCCCTATACGACCGGTAAAGTCGCCTATAAGAAGATGGACGTCATGGCCTAAATCTTGAAAGTTTTTCAGCTTCTGAAGAAGGACCGTATGCCCCAAATGGAGGTCCGGCGCCGAAGGATCAAACCCCGCCTTTATAACAAGGGGTTTACCTTTAGACAGTTTCTCCTTGAGCTCAGATATCTCAATGATCTCCGAAGCCCCTCTTTTTATCAGCTCTATTTGCTCGTTAACCGGTTTCATAGTTCGGGTATTTTAACACAGAAGAATGTTTACCTCAAGCTCGATTTCGACAAAAGCCCAAGTTAAATGTATAATATTATTCAAAAAGGAGATGATCATGCCCATCAATTATAACGAAATACAAAAAGACGCTCTTTTGTCCACGGCAAAAAAAATGTGTATCGCCGCGCGCACTGCGCCGAAAACTCGCGGTATCGATAATTTGGAGATTATTATATTATCTCAACAGGAAAAGCTCAGCGTCATTTCTAAAATGAAGGAGATCTCAACGCGCGACAACCGCCCCAGCTTCGTACGTGACGCGTCAAATATAGAGAATATCGACCATATCGTACTGATATCGACAAAAAAACAAACTGTCGGACTGAATTGTGGTTTTTGCGGACATAGAACATGTAAAGAACTTCAGGACACGAACGGCGCCTGCGCCTTCAATTCGATGGATCTGGGAATAGCCCTTGGCTCCGCGGCTGCTTTGGCCTCACACGCGCATGCGGATAATAGGCTTATGTTCTCGATCGGTAAAGCCGCAATAGAATGCGGGCTTACCTCTCCCGACTGCATTCAAGCCATAGGTATACCTCTTTCAGCAACTGGGAAAAATCCATTTTTTGATCGTAAATGAATCTCAAAGGTAAAAACCCAGGATACTACTAAAAATAAAAGTGCGGGGTAAAACCCCGCACTTTTATTTTTATTTCAAGATACTGCGTATTAGGCCACAGTTTCCGAACTCGCCGAGCCATCCACATTCTTTAAGCTCAACGCGATCTTCTTCTGCACCCCGTCGATATGTATAACTTTCACTCTGATACTATCGTTGATCTTGAACGTATCTTCCATACGCTTATTCGCTTCAAGCGGGATCTCCGAAACATGCAGGAGCCCCTCGAGATCTTTTTCAAGTTCTACGAACATACCAAAATTGGTTATATTGGTCACCTTACCGTCACATATCTTATTAGCCTCATACCTTTTCGCGATATCATCCCATGGATCCTTCATAAGCTGTTTCACGCCAAGCGCGATCCTTCTGTTCTGCTCATCCACGTTCAGTATCATCGCGTCGACTTTATCGCCTTTTTTAAGAAGCTCCTTCGGATGGTTTATCCTCTTTGTCCACGAAAGATCCGAAACATGAGCAAGCCCTTCAATCCCAGGTTCAAGTTCGACAAACGCGCCGTAATCGGTTAACGTATTGACCGTCCCGGCAACCTTATCTCCAACATGGAAACGCTGTTCCACGCCTTTCCATGGATCATCCTCAAGCTGTTTAAGGCCGAGCGATAACTTCTGGTTGGCCTTATCTATTTTAAGGACCATAGCCTTAACTTTATCGCCGACATTGAACCTTTCACTCGGATGATCATATTTCTTTGCCCACGAAAATTCGGAAATATGTATCAAACCTTCCACTCCCTGCTCAAGTTCGACAAAAACACCGTATGGCATAATATTCACGACTTTCCCCAATACTACGCTGCCTTCGGAAAACTTTGAATCTATCGTCTCCCATGGATTCTGTGTTTTCTGCTTAAGACCGAGAGATACTCTCATATTCGTTTTGTCGAAATCGAGTATTTTCACTTCGACCTCATCTCCGACTTTCATGATCTCAGTCGGACGGGATACTCTCCCCCAGCTCATATCCGTGATATGAAGAAGTCCGGTAATTCCGCCGCCAATATCGATAAAAGCCCCAAAATCGGTGATATTACGAACGATACCTTTAACGATGTCACCCTTATTCAGCGTCTGAAGTATGGCTTCTTTCTCTTCGCGTTTCTTTTCATCGACGATCTCTTTTCTGGAAAGAACTATGTTCTTTCTCGGAACATTGATTTTGACTATCTTGAAAGCGAGTTTATAGCCTACCAGATTATCCGCACCGCCTACATCCTGCATAGCGGAAAGACTTGCCGGTAAAAAGGCTTCCATTCCCACATCGACCATAAAACCGCCACGAACCTTGCGAATAACCTTACCCTCAAGCGTATCGCCTTCTTTATGGTTCTCTATTACGTTCTGCCAGCCTTTAAGTTTTCTGGCTTTTTCATGGGAAAGAACTACCATCCCGTTATCATTTTCTTTGGTTTCAACGTAGACATCTATTTTGCTGCCTATCTTTAGGCTTTCAGGTTCAAAAATCTCAGATTTATGAACAAGACCTTCGGATTTGTATCCGATGTCCACCAGGATATCCTTGTCGCCGAGCTGGACGACGGTACCCTCTATTATCGCACCCTCCTTTATATCAGAAATACTTTGCTCGTACAAGCTCGCGAGCTCGCTGTTTACAGCTTTTTCGTTTTCGAATTCCACTTCAACCAACTCCTTTTTTTGAGATTTAAGGCTTATTATTATACTTTTTTTTATCCAGAGATGCAATATTTTTATGCGACGATATTCGCTTAACGCCGTTAGTTTTTATCCACCTTTTCTTTGATCGCCGCGATCCTATCCATCAGCATATTTGCAACAGCACCATAATCTTTTTCTTTCACAAGCGCGTTAAACTCCTCAGGCAGGATCGGTTCCCCTACATACACATTGATCTCCGTCCCTCTTTTTATCCCACCGCCCTTAGGCATGGCCTCTCTGTGCCGGATACATACGCCGGAACGACCGGGACTTTCGCTTTAGCGATGAGAAAACCGACACCCCTTTTGGCTTCCTGTAAATTGCCGTCTTCGGAACGCGTCCCTTCCGGGAAGATGCCGACAGACCGGCCTTTTTTAAGACGTTCCAGCGCCTCCTTCAAACTTTTCACGCTGTTCTCCCCACGCTTAACTTCAATACAGTTCACCCAGTTGCACCACCAACGGCCGAATTTAGAATCAAACAGCTCCTTTTTTGCCATAAAATCCAAAGGGTATTTTCCACAGGCTATTCCTACCGCGGGGGGGTCAAGATAACTGACATGATTCGACGTAGCGATAAACGGGGGCTTCGGGATATTTTCTTTACCATGAAACCGCAATTTAAAATTTACACGTATGAAGATCTCAAAACATGTCCGGGATATAAAATATCCGATATTTTTAAACATTATTTTCTCTCACTACCTCTTACTATTCCCACAATTCTGTCTACAACCTGCTCGATCGAAAGCCCCGTAGTATCGAGAAGCACCGCGTCATCTGCTTTTTTTAAAGGGCCTACCTTGCGCGTTTTATCGGCATGGTCACGCTGTTTTAGATCCTCAGCGACTTCTTCTCGCGTAGCCGGCGTCCCTTTGAGAACAAGCTCTTTTCTTCGTCTTTCAACTCTTTCGTCGAACTCAGCATCAAGATATATTTTATATTTAGCGTTCGGCAAAACTACCGTACCGATATCGCGCCCCTCCATTACCGCCCCATTCATACCTGATACCAACTTACGCTGAAGTGTAACAAGATTTGCCCGAACATCCGGCACACTGGCAACATGTTTCACATTACCAGAGACCTCCAGGGTCCTGATAACTTTACTAACATCTTCCCCATCCAAAAACACCTGAATGCTCATATCGGAGCTTTGCGAAGGCATAAGCGTTATATCTAAATCCTTAGATAACCCTACGATAGCAACAGTATCGGCAAACGGGATATTATTCTTCATCACCTTGTATGTCAACGCGCGATACATCGCGCCGGTATCGATGTAAACGTATCCAAGCTTTTCGGCAACAAGTTTGCTAATTGTGCTTTTTCCACTTCCCGCTGGACCATCTATCGCCACTGCTTCAAGATTTTTGAAAAATACCATCGCGTACCCCTTTGCAAAAACCCAATTTTTTTCTAAGCCCATTTTTATCATTACGCACAATCTTTTTTTCAATATCGTTTAGAACCACCCTGAATGTTTTTATAGCGGCGATCATATTTTTTCTATTACCGGAAAATATATCGGCCCACAATTCCGGATCAGAAGATGCTATGCGCGTAGTATCCCTAAAGCCGGAAGCTGCATATCGACGATGATCCTCGTTTTGCACCCCGGCGAGCGCATATGCTACAGCATGGGGCAGATGACTTGTGAATGCAAGTATTTCATCGTGTTTATCAGGCGAAAGGATATCAACAGCGGCGCCCATCCTTTCCCATACTTCTTTAACTGCTGCAAGCGCCAACGGATCCGTGAATTTAGTACCGGTCAACACGCATATCGCGCCGTTATAAAGATCAGCAGAGGAACTTTCGACACCTGTTTTCTCCAGCCCTGCAAGAGGATGCCCGCCAACAAACCTGAACTTATCGTGGAACCGATCAGCATATTCTACAATTTCTTTTTTTATGCTTCCTGCATCCGTAACGATAGTCTCCTTACCTATGTAGGGCTTTATTCCATCTATCACTTTTCTTATTGAGGAAACCGGAGTAGCGATAAAAACTATCTCCGCATTCGAGAGGGCTTTTTTACTTATTCCAAGGCATGCTTCTGTAACTGCTTTTTCTTTCAGTGCTTTCTGAAGAGATATTCTCCTGCGAAAAATCCCGGTAACATTTTCCGCTATACGTTTCCTGAGCAGGGCCTTTCCGATCGACCCACCTATTAACCCCGCCCCTATGATAACAACTTTTTTAAATTTCATATCACCGTCTTTTTATATCTCACGACCTACGGCTTTAGCGACTTTTTTAAGGCCTTTCATTAAAGAGTCGAAGGTTTTAGGAAGCAGTGACTGATTACCGTCCGAGAACGCATCCTCCGGCTTTGGATGAACCTCGATTATCAGCCCGTCAGCACCCGCGGCGACAGCGGCACGTGAAACACTTTCTACCAGACCCCACCGCCCGGTAGCATGTGAAGGATCCACGATGACCGGCAAATGGCTAAGCGACTTAATCGCAGGCACCGCGTTTATATCTAGCGTAAATCTCGTAAAATCTTCAAACGTCCTGACCCCTCTTTCGCACAACATGACGTTAGGATTCCCTCCGGCCAGAATATACTCCGCACTCATCAATAATTCCTTAATAGTATTCGACATCCCCCTCTTCAAAAGAACGGGCTTATCGATCTTTCCGGCTTCCTTCAAAAGATCGAAATTCTGCATATTCCTGGCGCCTATCTGGACAATATCCGCATATTTGGTCATAAGATCCATATTGCGAACATCCATTATTTCGGAGACGATCAAAAGACCGGTTTTCTTCTTGGCCTCGAGTAAATACTCAAGTCCCTCTGCCCCTAACCCTTGAAAGCTGTATGGGTTCGTACGCGGTTTAAAAGCACCCCCTCGCAAAACAACGGCTCCGGATTTTTTTACGCTTTTCGCCACATCGATTATCATCGCTTTTCCCTCTACGGAACACGGGCCTGCCATAACTATGATCTTTTTGCCTCCTACGACTATCCCATTTCCTATCGGGATCTCGCTGGGTTTGGACCTATGTTCGAGCGAAGCCAATTTATACGGTTTAAGTATAGGCAGAACTTCTTCGACACCGTCCATCCCCTTGAAAGCCTCAACATTAAGTAGCTCTTCTTTTCCTATGATTCCTATTATCGAACGCTCTACTCCCCTTGATATCCAAGGTTTAAGACCTAGCTTCGATATCTTGTCCATTATGTGGGTAATAGTTTTTTTTGACGCTTTGGGGTTTACAACTATTATCATTTATTCCTCCGATTTATCGGCACAGTCAGTGCCAGCTATATTTCATCATTACACTCGACACGCGGTATCTCTTTGAGCGCTTCCTTGAACGCCTTAAAGAACTTATCGTTTTCTTTTTTCAAACCGAAAGTCACACGAATATATCCGTTAATCCCCCACGAATTCATATTCCTGACAACGACACCTTTTCTAAGCAGAAATTCAAATATCTTCGTAGAATCTCTTTCGGTGTTTATCAGTATGAAATTAGTACGGCTCGGAATGAATTGGATCTTAAGTTTCTTAAGAAAATCACAATAACGTTTCTTTTCGGTACGCACCAATGCTGTGGCCTTTTTCAGATACTGTCCGTCCCCGAGCGCCGCGATCCCCGCCGCCTGAGCGATAGAATTAATATTGAACGGTTCCCTTACTTTATCCATCGCAACCGCAAGGTCTTTTCTCGCTATCGCATAGCCAACACGAAGTCCAGCCATCGCGTATATTTTAGAGAAAGTCCGCAATATCACGACATTCTTATTGGCTTCCTTTATGAAAGGAAAGGTTTCAGGATAATCTCCCCCTACGGCAAACTCATAATATGCTTCATCCATCACAACAATCACATGTTGCGGAACATTGGCGAGAAACCGATCCAGTTCTTTTTTAGTTACATAAGAACCGGTCGGATTATCCGGATTGGCGATAAAAACAATCTTCGTCCGTTCGTTTATACAGGACAACATCCCGTCGATGTCATATTTAAAATCTTTCATCGGAACAAAACGTATACAAGCTCCTTCAACAGTAGACGCTATACTGTAAACCAAAAAAGTAGGTTTAGAAATAATTACTTCGTCTCCAGCCTCGAGAAATGCCCTTAATATAAGCACTATCAATTCGTCGGAACCGTTCCCGAAAACAATATTCTCACCCGGGATCCCGATCTTGTCAGACAATACTTTGCGGAGTTCATGGCAACTGCCATCCGGATATCTATGTACATCCTTTGCGGCTTTTACTATCGCCGAAACCACTTTTTTAGAAGGCCCTAACGGATTCTCGTTAGAAGCAAGTTTAACCACATCCTTAAGCCCCAGTTCACGTTTAACCTCGGATATAGGCTTACCCGGTATATACGGAGAGACTTTATCCAATACCTGTTTATACAATTGTCTCATTTTTTCCTCACACTTTCGGGTATGACCCCAACACTTTAACAAAATTGCATTTATCCGCCAGCTGTTCCAACGCGCGTTTAACCTTTTTGTCTTCGCAATGGCCTTCTATATCCACAAAAAAATAATATTTCCACGCCTGCACGCGTGACGGACGCGATTCTATTTTTGACATATTGATATGTGCCGCTTTGAACGCTGCAAGCGTATCATGCAGAACCCCCGGTTTGTCCTTGACAGAAAACAAAATCGACGTTTTATCATGCCCGGTCACTCCAGCCATCTGTTTTCCTATGATAAGGAACCGCGTCACATTATTCGCAGAATCTTCGATAGATCTTTTCAGTACCTGCAGTTGATAACGTTCCGCCGCCAATGAACTCGCGATGCAAGCGGAATCGCGCATCTTAGATACGATCTCCGCGGCCCTTGATGTGGAAGACGTCTCAACCAATTTAGCCCATGGCGCATTCTTTTCGATCCACATGCGGCATTGGCCAAAAACCTGCGGATGCGAATATATGCGTTTTACGGACTTTATATCCTGCGCCTTGCTAAGCAAACTGTGGCGAACACGCAAATAAGCCTCAGAACATATCAGTAACGGAGAATCTACAAACATATCCGCCGTATGATTGACCGCACCTTCTATAGAATTCTCAACCGGAACAACTCCATAATCCGCATTTCCCTTTTCCACTTCGCGAAAAACCTCTGGGATATTGTCGCACGGAAGATACGTAACACTGGATCCGAACTTACGCATCGAAGCCTGATGAGTATATGTAAGTTCCGGCCCGAAATACGCCACAACTATCGGCTGTTCCAGAGAAAGACATGCCGACATTATTTCTCGATATATCGCCTTAAGAGAATCCGTAGACAAGGGCCCCTTCCCTTTGCTTGCCACGGAGTTATAGATAACACTTTCTCTGTCAGGTGAATATACCGGATAATTCCTGATTTTCTTTATTACGCCGATCTCGGAACTTAACCGACCGCGGCGATTAAGAAGTTTAACTATCGACGAATCAATACAGTCTATTCCCCTGCGGATCTTATTCAGTTTTTTCTTTATCATCGTTCACCATTTCCCCTTCACCGACATCGTCGAAAGATTCGTTCAATCTGTCGCTCGAATCGCTCGTTTCGGGAAAAGTTTCTTCACTACCGACATAGTCACCATCGATACTACCGGAATTTTCCGCAATCTCATTATTATTCTCAGAATCCTTTGCTGCATTTTCGTCAGCGGTTTCGGCGCCCTCAGCGGTAGCCTCTGGATTCGCTACTATATCATTTTCATCAGTCTTTCCATAATCCAGGTCCTGCTCGGTAAATTCTCGCAGTTGCGGCAGGTCATCAAGCGAATTCAACCCAAAAAGTTCCAGAAATTTTTCCGTAGTTCCGTAAATAAGCGGCTTACCGATCACGTCCTTACGTCCTTTTACGGCAATCAGTTCTTTACTCAACAAAGTATCTATGACACCGCCGACGTTAACGCCGCGTATACTTTCCACTTCAGCGCGCGTGAGAGGTTGTTTATAGGCGATAATAGAAAGCGTTTCCAATGCCGGCATCGTAAGTCTCTCCGGTTCCGGCTGGTACAGATTATTTATCCACGGCATATATGCCGGTTTTGTGACAATGCGACATTTCCCGGCCACCTCGTTCAAAGTAAATGCGCGTTCATCCGAACTGTATTCATCCTTAAGCATCTGTATCGCAACATCTATGTCCTGCGGTTCTACTTCGCCTATCACCTGTTTAATTTCTTCGCGACTCAAGCCCGACTCAGATACGATCAACAGTGCCTCAATAATATTTTTTATTCTTTTACCTGTTTCCATGATAATCAGTCTCGTTGTGGTTATTTATTTTCGCCTTCCGCACCTGTTGCGGGGGGCACGCCATTTTGATCTCTGTACACATTGGCCGGCTCCGGATGCCGGACTATCTCTATCTCGGAAAAATAAGCCCTTTGCACCACAAGGATCTCTCTCATTTTCATCAATTCCAAAACCGCCAGAAAGGTAGCTATAACCTCATCCTTACTGCGCATATTAACGAACAGCTCAGAGAACAGAAGTTTAGACTTTGCCGGCAAAAGGCTACAAATATATTTTATCTTATCGCTGACAGTAAATTTATCCCGTACCACCTCATGAAACGTCTCTTTCGGAATTCTGCCAAGAACCTTCCTAAACGCGTTGATCAAATCAAAAAGGCTCGCTTCAAAATATTCGCCGTTTTCATCAACAAACAAAGCTTCGCGTTCGCCTGTACCGGTCCGGTAAAACAGCTCTTTGTTCTTGTCCCGCATCTCATTCAGTTCCATCGCAGCTTCTTTGTATTTCTTATATTCAAGAAGCCTGCGGACCAGCTCTTCCCTCGGATCTTCCAGTTCTTCTTCGGTCGCGTTCTCGTCCGGCGGCAGAAGCATTTTACTCTTGATATGCATAAGGGTCGCGGCCATCACAAGAAAATCTCCGGCGATACTCAGATCCAGCAATTTCATAAGCTCAAGATATTCAAGATACTGTTCTGTTATTCTGGATATCGGAATATCATAAATATCTATACGTTCTTTTTTTATAAGAAAGAGCAAAAGGTCAAGCGGTCCTTCAAAAAAATTCAGTTTAACTTTATATGTCATACGCCGATCATCCTATCATTTGGTGCATGCATTCTTTAACTTCGGACATCGTTGCCCGTGCGGCGGAACGCGCCTTTTCCGAACCTTTCATAAGCACATCACGCACCTCTTGATCTGAAAGCCCGTCACGTTTTTTTCGTATAGGATCCAAAAAATTATTCAATGCGTCGGTCAGTTTTCTTTTTACTTCCACATCCCCAACCGTTCCGCTGCGATATCTTTCTTTAAGACTTTCCACTTCCTTTTTATCAGGGTTGAATATATCGTGATACATAAAAACCGGATTCCCTTCAACATTACCAGGCACATCCGCCCTAACCCTGTTCGGATCAGTGTACATACCGCTTACTTTCTTTTTCACGACATCGGCCGTATCGGAAAGCGCGATAAAATTCCCATAACTTTTCGACATCTTTCTATTATCTAGGCCGACAAGTTTTGGAACTTCGGTCAAAAGAGGCTCAGGTTCGGGGAAAATTTCTTTTTTATACAACGAAACGAACCTTCTCACTATCTCGCGTGTCAGTTCGAGATGCGGCAGTTGATCAACTCCGACAGGAACACAATGCGCCTTGTAAAGGGCGATATCCGCGGCTTGTAAAACCGGATACCCCAAAAATCCGTAGGTAGCCAGCATTCTTCCCTTAAGCTCCCGAAGTTGTTCCTTGTATGTAGTGCAACGTTCGAGCCACCCTAACGGCGTAAAAAGCCCAAATACCATCGCAAGTTCAAGATGTTCCGGAACCATATTCTGTATAAATATTGTACTCTTTTCAGGATCTATCCCGCATGCGATCCAATCCTTGGCTATCTCTATGCTGTTTTCCTTGATATTGGACGGATTCTCATATTCGCTCATAAGCGCATGCCAATCCGCGATCATGAAAAAACAATTATATTCATTCTGAAGTTCTGCCCAGTTACGAAGAGCCCCGACCCAATGTCCCAAATGAAGTCTTCCGGTAGGCCTCATACCGCTCAAAATATTTTTACGCATATCCTTTCCTGTCTATTAATTCCTGCTATCCAGACGTCTCGCGACCTTTTCGATCACATAAAACTCCATAACATCACCGGGGGCGATATTATTAAAACCGTCTATGGTTATACCACATTCCATGCCTTCCTTCACGTCACGGACATCATCCTTGAACCTTCTGAGATTCGAGATATTACCAGTATAGATAACCTCTCCCGCCCGTTTGATCCTGACTTTATCTTTTCGGTGTATGGTACCTTTTGCGACTATACATCCAGCCGCTTTCGAATTCTTTGACGTGAACACCTGTTTTATCTGCACTATCCCCTGCATAACCTCATTCTCGATCGGTTCCAAAAGTCCTTCTAGCGCGGCCTTCACATCGTTCACGGCTTCATAAATTATGCCATATACCTTTATCTCGATATTTTCGCTTTTTGCGACATCTGCCGCTTTTGGATCGATCTTTACGTTAAATCCGATAATAACGGCATTCGATACGACGGCAAGCATTACGTCAGATTCGTTTATGTCGCCGACCATCGTATGTGCGAATATTATTTTCACCTCATTATTGGAAAGAATATCCAACGAACGCACAAGTGCCTCAGTGGAGCCCTGAACATCAGCCTTAAGTATTATTCTCAGTTCTTTCGCTGCACCGTCCTCAACCATCGCATGAAAATCCTCAAGAGTTATACGCTGACTACCAACCATATGCTTTCTTCTCTGCTCACTTTGTTTAAGTTCAGACAACGTTTTAGCTTTTTTCTCGTCTTTCACAACAAAGAAATCATCTCCCGCCTCTGGAACACCCTGCAAGCCAAGGACCTCAACGGGCATTGAAGGCAGAACTTTCTCAACACGGTCACCCCTGTCATTTATCAGTGCCTTAACTTTACCGTAGTATATACCCGCAAGTATCACATCCCCTAAATGTAATGTCCCGTTTTGAACAAGAACACTAGCTACCACACCATGTTCTGAGGTCTTCCGGCTTTCCAAAACAACACCTCTGGCGCGAAGTGCGGGATTAGCTTTTAGCTCCAATAATTCTGACTCGAGCATAAGCATGTCTACCAGATCATCAACACCCTCACCGGTCTTGGCTGAAACTTCGACCATTACGGTCTTTCCACCGTAAGCTTCCGGCGCAAGCCCGAGCTGCTGCAGTTCTATCCTAACACGTTCTGGTTTAGCCCCCGGTACATCACATTTATTTATCGCAACCACTATCGGAACATTAGCCGCATTCGCATGATCGATCGCCTCTTTGGTCTGAGGCATTACACCGTCATCCGCAGCGACAACAAGTACAACAACGTCCGTTACATTCGCTCCCCTGGCCCTCATAGAAGTAAAAGCTTCATGACCCGGAGTATCAAGGAACGTCACGGCACCTTTCGGAGTTTCGACGCGATAGGCCCCAATATGCTGAGTTATCCCGCCTTTTTCCTTTTTCGCCACCATCGTATTTCTGATATAATCCAGCAAAGATGTTTTACCATGATCAACATGTCCCATAAAAGTTACAACCGGCGCGCGTTTCTCGGATGCTTCAATATCTTCTTCCTCATGATGTTCAGCCATCAGATCTTCTTCAATGGTTTTCGGTATCTCTAATTCATACCCCAGATCTTTCAAAAGATCACGCGTAGTTTTTTCATCAAGATCCTGATTAATATTGACCAGCATCCCCCTACGCATCATATACTGAATCAGATCGTTCGGTCGTTTTTCAGCTTTAACCGCAATTGCACGTATGCTTGACGGGATCTGAAGCTGCATAATTTTGAAATCCGCCCCATCATAAGGTTTTATAACTTCCGAAGCAATCTCGACTTTCTTCTCAGCCTTAACAATTTTAGTGTGTTTTTTGAATCTTCTTTCGTACGGATGCTGATCATCCATCATTGTTTTTATTATTTTCTTTCCTTCAAATCTATCTATCTTATGTATTTTGTCCTTTTTGTAAGTCGATTCGCCAAATCGTTTCGCATCGACATCCTTTTCATGTGTCTCCTTTAACAATTCCGGGCCAGCAACAATCTTGCCAGGCTGCTCTTTTGCTGCGGCCGGAGGAAGAACACCCGACTGCACAGCATCTTTTGTGGCTTTTTTCTCCTCTTCCGAAGCACGCTTAACGACAATAACCCCGCGTGGTTTAGGAGGAAGTGTCTTCCCCGTATCAGAAACATGATCAATTTTCTCTTCCGATTTTTCTTTTTCCGCAATATCGGCGGTTTCCGCAGAGGCATGCACTTCTTGATGGGCTTCGGACAAAGCCGCAGTGTTTTCGTCTTGCGACTCTATTCCTTCAGATTCAACCTGTGTTTTTTTAGTTTTTTTCGCCCGGGTTTTAGCTGGTTTCACGGCCGCGCCTTCTTCCCCGGATTCTGTTGCTGTTTCAGGCGTCGCTTTTTCAGACTTCGATGATTTCTTTTTCTCTTTTTTGGGTTTGGCAACGCCCATTTTAACTCTCATAAGCGCGGCTATCTTTTCGTCAACGCTGCTGGACTCATCCTCTACCTCAACATAAAGTTTCCGCAAGGACTCCATAAGATCGTCACACTTTACACCGAGTTCCAACGCCAGTTCGCTCACTTTAATGGACATGGTAACCTGTTCTTCCTTTATTTTGTTTCGTTATCATTTCCCGCATCTCCGGAACTATTTTCCGCATCTTCGGGTTTATTCTCCACAACATTATCTTCGGCAACGTCTTTGTGTTCTACCAAAGCGTCTTCGCGGGTCTTTCTCACAAGCTCAATAGCAGCGTTACATGCCAACATAACAGATGCCGCTTTCTCAGCATCCATACCTTCCACTACCGAAATATTTTCCACATCGGTTTCGACAACCTCGGATGTATTATTATACCCAGCCTTTTCAAGTATATGTAAGACTTCTTCGTTAATCCCCGGGACTTCTGACAAAGATAATATTATTTTTTCTTCTTTCGCCTCGGCCTGTATCTCCCATCCCACCAATTTTGAAATAAGACGTATATTCCGGCCACGTTTTCCGATAAGCGCCGACAATTGATCCTTAGGGAATATAAGTTTTATGGTTTTATTTTCGCTGTCTATCTCCATACTGTATATCTCGGCGGGACTCACTGCCGATTTGATATACTCTTCAATATCATCACTCCATCTTACGATATCGATACGTTCACCGGACAGTTCTTTGACTATTTCTTTTACCCTTGAGCCCCGCATCCCTACACAAGCTCCAACGGCATCGATCTTATCCTCGGTAGACTCCACCGCGATCTTCGTTCTTTCTCCGGCTTCTCGGGCTATGGCCTTGATCTCCACTATACCCTGCGTTATTTCCGGAACTTCCATTTCGAAAAGGCGCTGCACAAAACCGCAGTTCGCGCGGGAAAGGATTATCTCTAGCCCGCCCGTTTTTCTCTCTACTTTCTGAAGGAACGCCCTTATAGGCTGGCCTTGTCTAAAACGTTCGCGCGGGATCTGCCCGGACTTCAGCAAAACACCCTCAGTATCGTCAAGCTACAACGATATTCCCCTTTTCGAATCTATGCACAGATCCGCTGATGATAGTTCCTTCCATCTGAAGGTATTTATTGTAAACGACATCGCGCTCGGCTTCGCGTATTTTTTGTATCATTACCTGTTTCGCCGTCTGCGCGGCGATCCGCCCGAACTGGTCACTTTTAACTTCCTGTTTGCCCTTGTAAACTTTTATCTCGCCAGTCTCTTCGTTCATCTTGACCGTGATCTCGTCTTTAGCAGTCGCATTCCCGTCGATAATTTTATATGCCGCGCTGGTAAGCGCGCTTTCGATAGCGGCAAAAAGGACCTCTTTTTTTATTCCCTTTTCCCGTTCTAATCTTTCCAATGCTGTTAATAATTCTCCATTCATAAATCTCTCCGATCTTTGTCCTTTGTCATCATATCGCCGGAGCAAGTCTCGCCCTGGCGATTTTTTTTCTTTCTATCTCAATACGTTTACCGTCTTTTTTTTCAACAGTGATGCAATTTGTATCTTTATTATACTCGGCCAATCGCCCTGTCAATTCCCGTTTACCGTCTACAGGCTCATACGTTGACGCCCATATATCTTTCCCAACAGCCCATATAAAATGTTCGTCAGTGACAAGAACCTTGTCTAGCCCCGGCGATTCGACATCAATCATATAATTACCACCAAAAATGCCCGTCGAATCGATCCAGTTTGTAAGGTTTCGGTTAAACTCAGCACACTCATCAAGCGTTATTCCGCCGTTTTTATCTATCTCGATCTCTATCATAGTATCCCGGCCGCTTTTTACAATCACATCAACAATTATATACCCTAATCTGCGGGCTTCTCCGCTGACATATTGCATAAATTCTTCCGGAACATTCCTGCCACTCACGTCAAAACCCCTTTATTTTAAAAAACTTGCGCATATAAAAAAATAAGCGGGCACTGGCCCACTTATCTCATAGAATGCGTAAACTTGTACTAGTATGCTACTACACAGCAATTCATATGTCAAGCTGATTTAAAAAGCCAGTATTATGTATTATATTAAGTACCGCGTAGTCACTGCCATACAATGTTTGGATTTTATTCTCTTAATTTCGTTCTCCCGTCTTTCCTTTTCCATCGGTTGTATATACCCCAGATATCCACGGCTTACTTCTATCCGGAAAATCTTCCAAATGCTTCCTAACCTTTTCATACCGTGACTCATTCACTTCTTTTAAACTGTTTTCAACACGGGCATCGTCCACAGCAACACAAGATACCGATCCATGGCACATAATGATGCCCATACCTACAAGAATTAATAATGGAATCCTCATATCTCATGCTCCTTATACTTAATTATACGAAGGGAACACAATAAAAACGAAGTTTATTAATTTTTTTATTTACCGAAGAATTAAGTCCTTATGAGGATATGTGTTTTGAGAAAGGATAAAGCACGAGTTATACGAATCGTGCTCCCAGCTGCTCTCGGCGTATTTGATACGTAATTTCAGGCCACTTCTTTGACCATCTGCGGAGTAAAAAGTTTATCACTTTCTATCCAGCCGATACGCACAAAAGACAGGCCCAACATCGAAGTATTATCCATCAGCTTTTTTGCCCAAATAACGGTCGCATCGGCATTAATCGGATCAGCATAAGATTTATTGTAAATCTTCAAACTCAAAACCTTACCTGATTCCACCGGCGCGTTAATTTTCATTCTAACGCCACCGCGAGACACATCTTCGGTCTGAGTGCGTCCCTCACTTCGAATCTTTGAAACTACCGAGGCATCGCCAAAGCACACATCATGAGCGATTTTAAAGCGCGGATATTTTCTCCGTTCAACCATTTCAGCCTCCATTTGTTCGGTTGTTTTTCACGCACCCTTATTATACAAAAAAAAACAAGTTTATCCAACTATTTCGCAGACTAACGCACTAATAAACATATTTTGGAAAACAACTCGCTTAATATCGGCTTAAATTAATAAGATCTTTGATCTTTTTATGCACATCTATTTTGGGAACTAAAATAGTTTCATTCTTTTTACGAATCTTGATTTCCACATTTCCGTTATCAAGATTCTTTTTGCCGACTACAATCTGAAAAGGGAAACCAATAAGATCGGCATCCTTAAATTTCACTCCCGGAGATTTATAGTCCCGATCATCGATCACAACATCGAGCCCATCATTTAAAAGAGACTGATAAATATTATCGGCCTCAGCGATCACATCTTTGTCATCCTTGTTCACAGGGATCACAACAACTTCGAACGGAGCAAGGCTCAGTGGCCACACGATTCCGTTCTCATCGTTACTGACTTCTATAAGCGATGCAAGTATGCGATTAACACCTATACCATAGCACCCCATGATAATTACTTTTTCTTTTCCGTCTTCGCCGAGGAATACGGCTCTCAACGCATCGGAGTATTTTGTCCCGAGCTTAAACGTATGCCCGACTTCTATTGACGTCTTTATCTCAATCGCACCACCGCATTTCGGACAAACATCTTTTTCTGTTATCGAACGCGCGTCGATCCAGAAATCAACTTTAAAATCTCTGTCATAGTTAACATTAATCAGATGCTTATCCCTGGAATTAGCGCCCATTACAGCATTCTGCACCTGCCGGATAGAGTTGTCGGCGTATATAGGAACTTTTATCCCGACCGGTCCGGAAAACCCCATTGCACCGCCTGTAGCGTTGATAATTTCCTGTTCCGACGCAAGCTCGAGTTTAGAAGCCTTCAGTTTGCTCTTTATCTTCGCCTCGTTCGCGTCGTGATCTCCGCGTATCAGAACGGCAACAAGTTTTCCGTCCGCTTTATATAACAGCGTTTTTACTATTTTGTCGGAAGACACTTTCAAAAAATCCGCCACATCCGCAACCGTACTTCTTCCCGGGGTCTCGACTTCCTTCATCTCTTCCCTTTGTACCGCAACAATATTTTCAACAGGCCTCACCGCGGCAACCTCGGTGCTGGCAGCGTATTTACATGCGCTACAAACAATTATGTGATCCTCTCCGATAGCGGACGGCACCATAAATTCATGCGAAACCGCGCCACCCATAAGCCCGGGATCGGCTTCGACCGGGATATACGGCAGACCGCACCTTGAAAATATGCGGCAATACGCGTCATACATTTTTTTATAGCTTTCTTCTAGTCCTTTAACATCTCGATCAAAGCTATACGCGTCTTTCATTATAAATTCACAGCTCCTCACCACTCCAAACCTGGGACGCGCCTCATCCCTGAACTTATTCTGTATCTGATACAACGTTACCGGAAGTTCCTTATACGATCTGACTTCACCGGCAACAAGATTAGTCACGATCTCCTCATGTGTCGGCCCCAAGGCAATCTCTTTCCCGTGTCGATCCTTGAATTTAATCATTACCTCGCCTATCACATCGTATCTCCCGGTCTTTTTCCAAAGTTCCACTGGCTGAAGCGCAGGCATCAATATTTCAATAGCGCCAGCCTTGGTCATTTCCTCCCGCACTATATTTTCAGCTTTCTTCAACACTTTGCAACCCAGCGGCAAATACGTATAGGCACCGGCCGACAATCTGCGGATAAGCCCGGCACGCACCATCAATTTATGGCTTGCCGCTTCCGCTTCCTGCGGATTCTCTTTTAACGTTGGGATAAAATACCGTGACCATCTCATCTTTTTCTCCGTTCTAAATATTTTTCTCTTTTTTTCTATAATTATCAACTATCATCTCAAACAACTCGTCGACCGCCTGGGAAGCCTTCACGGTCCTGATTATATTGCCCCTACTGAATATCGCACCACGATTCTTTCCAAAAGCAATGCCGAGATCTGCTCCACGCGCCTCGCCGGGCCCGTTCACTTCGCATCCCATAACAGCCACAATAAATGTATCGTTAACTGGGACATCGTGTCCCGCCAAAAAATCCTTGATCTTGTTATCAAGCTTATCCGCAATAGCCACAAGATCCACACCACATCTCCCACATGTCGGGCATGCTATCACTTCCGGACCGAATTTCCGGATACCAACAGCCGACAGTATCCGTTTCCCGGCCCTAACCTCTTCAACCGGATCCCCGGTCAAAGAAACACGTATCGTATCTCCGATCCCTTTCATTAAAAGCGCTCCTATACCCACACTTGACCGGACTATCCCGTCAGCCGGAACTCCGGCCGCGGTTATCCCAAGATGCAAAGGAAGATCCGTCTTTGCCGACATTTTTTCATATGCGGCGATCGTAGTAGGCACGTCGGACGCTTTTAGGGAAACAACAAGATCTCTGAATTTCTTTCTTTCGAAATACTCAATATATTTGAGACAAAGCTTAACCATTTCTCCTGCGATCTTGTCAGGGTCTACAATACTTTTCGAAAACGATCCTGAGTTAACACCGATGCGGATAGGAATATGTTTTTCTGCCGCGGCATCTATCACACGGTCAAGTTCTCCGTTCTTAGCCATATTCCCGGGATTGATCCTTATCTTTGCGGCGCCGTTTTCTATCGCCTTAAGCGCAAGTTTACTGTCAAAATGCATATCCGCGACAAGAGGGATATTTATCTTGTTTATAATTTTTTTGATAGCGGCCGCGGCATCGGCATCTTTGACAGCGACACGAATAATCTCGCATCCGGCTTTTTCCAAAGATAGTATTTGTCTTACGGTCGCGTCCACATCGCGCGTATCGGTCTTGGCCATAGACTGGATCGCAACGGGATACCCGGCACCTATCTTAACCTTACCAACAGAAACAATACGCGTTTTTTTTCTTTTTATCATGTTTATTATTTTTTAGTTTCCACTTTTTCCGACGTCCCTGATTGAATAGACGCGGAATTGTCTTGTTTAAACATCTTCAGTTTTCCAACCGGCGTAAATCTTAGAACATCCTGCCAGCTGACAAACACTGCAAACGTGATCAGCAGTATGACCGCAACCTGAGAGACCATTTCCTGCGCTTTCACACTGACCGGTTTTCCCCGCAGTTTTTCGATAAGCAGAAAAACAACATGTCCACCATCAAGGACAGGGAACGGAAGAAGGTTAAATATCGCCAGTGCAAGGCTAATATGCGCAGTGATCAGCATAAGCGGGACTATACCCATATGCGCTGCATCTTTTATGAAATATGCTATACCGATCGGCCCGGAAAGCGTCCCCTTTAGAGGCATCCCTCCGGTAAGTAGCAGCCATATCATTTTATATGTCATTGCAGTAATCGTAACAAGCTGACCCCAAGCGTTTTTCACCGCCGTAAACGGATCATATGAAACCGGTAAAAACTCGTTCTGGGAGCTACGCCGAGCATCGGCCGCGTAATCGTCTGACCAAAGATATTAGTCACCTTTGAAAGTTCGGGTTTTATTTTAAGCGCGACATCCTGGTCATTCCGTTTAACCTTAACGTCAAGTTCGTTGCCGGAAACAGAAAATTCCTTTATCGCGGCCAGAACATCATCCCAATAAACTACGGGCTTGCCGTTTATGGAAACAATTTTATCGCCGGATTTTATGCCTGCTTTTTCGGCGGGATATCCGTTAAGCACCTGCCCGACCTTGCTTGTCAATGTGGGGACACCCATCATAAAGATCGCGCTGAACAATATGAAGGCAAAAATATAGTTTGTCAGCGAACCTGCCACTACGACCCAAAACCTATAGCCGACCGGTTTTGCCCCGAATTCATCCTGCGACCCCTTAGCTTCGGAAGGATCTTCCCCGGCCATCTTACAATATCCCCCGAACGGGAAAAGACAAAGTCTGTAATCGGTATCGCCGATTTTTATCCCACAAAGACGTTTTCCCATCCCAAGCGAAAAAGCCTCGACCTTTATCCCGGCCTTTTTAGCCACGAACAAATGCCCCATTTCATGTATCAGGATAAGAACGCTGAATACCACTAGAACCGCAATGATAGTTAACAAACCCGATGCACCTCCTCAAGTGCCCATTTTTCGGATTCAAAAATATCCGAAAGTACTGGTTTAGATTTTGAACGATGCCGTGACAGAACCTTTTCGACGATCTTTATTATCTGAGTAAACTTAATCTTATTCTCAAGGAACAAATTCACGGCCGCTTCGTTCGCACTATTAAGCACAGCCGGAACTGTCCCGCCTTTTTTTAGACTTGTACGCGCCAAATCCAGCGCCGGAAACCTTTTATAGTCCGGAGCATGGAACGAGATGTTTCCCAATTTGCAGAAATCAATTTTTTCTAAACTGCTTTTCAATATTTCCGGATAAGAAAGCGCCCTAAGTATGGGAAAACGCATATCGGGATTAAATAGACACGCATTTATAGTCCCGTCCGCGAACTCAACCATCGCGTGTATTATTGCTTCAGGATGTATAACAACATCTATTTTATTCGGTTTCACATCAAAGAGCCAACGCGCCTCGATAACCTCAAGCCCCTTGTTCATTAACGTCGCCGAATCAACGGTTATTTTTTTTCCCATGCTCCATTTAGGATGAGACAGAACTTCCTCAAGAGAGAAAGAGTCTAGGTCCCTGTCCTTTTTGTTCCAAAGCGTACCGCCGCTGCCAGTTATATATAATTTCCCCACATCCTGCGCTGTTTTCCCGGCAAGACACTGAAAAAGCGCGCTATGTTCTGAATCCACAGGCAGCAACTTAGCTGATTTTTTTTTGCATAACCTCATTACGATCTCACCTGCGGACACTATCGGCTCCTTGCTAGCCAACGCTATGGTCTTTCCCGCCTCTATCGCGGCCATCAGGGGTTTAAGCGCCGCCGTACCGGCGATCGCCATAACGATCAGATCCGCCTCTTTTAACGCCGCCAACTGTTCTGTAAAATCAGGACCGCCTACTTTGATCCCGGCAGGGACATTATCTTTAATTTTTCCGATACATGCCGTTTTATTAACCGCCACATATTTGGGCCTGAATTTCGACGCCTGCTCTATCAGAAGATCCGCATTGCTGTTGGACGATATCGCAATCACCCTAAATTTATCCGGATATCTTCCGGCAATATCCAGCGTACTCTTACCGATAGATCCCGTTGAACCAAGTACCACGATTTTTTTGATCGACATCTTTCTCTTCTCTTTCAGCGATATTCTGGACCCACATTATAAAGTTTTAATATAAAGATAGAACACCGGCACGGTAAACAACAGGCTGTCGATCAGATCAAGCACTCCGCCGATATCCGCGAAATATCCGCCTGAATCTTTGACGCCACAATCACGTTTTATAAGACTTTCCGCCAGATCCCCTACCTGTCCGATAACGGCAAGAACAGCACCTATAACAGCGGCATGTATCATTCCAAATCCTGTCAGGAACGGTCCGAACAGCATCGCAAGCATCATGCTGAATATTATACCTGACAGAGTCCCTTCTTTCGTCTTTTTAGGACTTATCCGCGGGATAAGCTCATTCTTACCAAAATAGCTCCCACCAAGGTACGCGCCGATATCGGCCCCTTTTGTGACCATGATTAGAAAAGTTATAAGATTAGCACCGTTAGCCAAAAATCGAAATTTTATCAAAAACGAAAAAAACCAGCTGATATAGAACATCGAAAAAAGCGTGACCGCCATAGATACCAAGTGGTCTTTATTGTTGTCCTTCCTGATCAGTTGTAGCACAAAAACGAAAAGACTGGCTAATATTATCAGCAAAGGCTCTAGATCCGTCACATCGGGGAACGCATACCCCAGATATATAACCAGCGGAACCAACGTACCGACAACCGTACCGAAATATTTATACACAAACACGCCTCGGTGTTCGACCATCTTGAAAAACTCGAACTGGCCGAACCCCACAAACGTTGCGACAACTGCACAGAACAGCCACTGCGGAGATAGATATACGATCGCCCCTACAAGCGGAATAAGTATGCAGCTGACAAGTGTACGCCGTATCAGTTTATCCACCGTATCTTCTCTCTCGTTTTTCGAATTCTGCTAACGCTTTATCTAGTTCAGCTGAAGTAAAATCCGGCCAAAGAGTGTCGGTAACATATATCTCCGTATATGCGGACTGCCACAAAAGAAAATTACTTATGCGCATCTCCCCACTGGTACGGATCAAAAGATCTAATTCCGGGAGACCTTTCGTATACATAAGATCCCCGAATTTCTTTTCATCTATCTCATCTATCTTAACCCGGCCGTCAGACACACGAGCGGCTAATTCACAAGCGGCGTCAAAGATCTCCTGTCTGCCCCCATAATTTATGGCCAAAGAAAGCACTATCCCCGTATTGACGGACGTTAACGCCATCGCACGATCAAATTCATTTATAAGAGAGAGCGGTAATCCTTTCCTTCTGCCGATCACGTTAAAACGAACGTTATTGGCATGCAGTTCATTTATCCCTTTTTTCAGGTTTTCCTCTAGAAGCGCCATCAACGCGTCAACTTCTTCTTTTGGCCGCTTCCAATTCTCGGAAGAGAAGGTATACATGGTGAGGGCTTTGACTCCACGTTCTGCACAGGCCTTTACAATATCGCCCGCTGTCTTTACACCGTTACGATGCCCCATGATCTTCGGCAAATTTCGCTGTTTTGCCCATCTGCCGTTCCCATCCATTATAATTCCGACATGCTGGGGTAAACTCATATTTTCCTGCCCATTTCATCCATATCACTTACCACTCGATCCGTTCATTTATCATACGCAAAGGTCTGCTTACGACTTTTTCCTACCGAGACCAGCATGATCTCCGTCCCGATAAGTTCTTTTATCCGTGATATGTATTTTTTGGCATTCTTTGGCAGTTTAGAACACGACGTCACATTCGATGTATCACATTGCCAACCGGCTTGCGTTTCATAGACAGGCTCACAATCTTCAAGAAAACCCGGGATCCCGGGAATATTCCTGTAGGTTTTTCCTTTATATTTGTATGCAACACAGATTTTGATATTTTCAAGATCGTCCAGAACATCAAGTTTTGTAATAACAACGCTGTCTATGCCGTTTATATCAACCGAATTTTTCACAAGAACCGCGTCGAACCATCCGCACCTTCTGGCCCTGCCCGTAGTCGCTCCAAATTCTCCACCCTTTTGGCGTATTATGTCCATTAATTCATCTGAGAATTCAGTAGGGAACGGGCCTTCGCCGACACGTGTAGTATATGCTTTCACCACACCCAGCACTTTATCTATCTTCGACGGACCTATACCGGCACCGGTACAAGCCCCTCCGGCGGTGGCGTTCGACGATGTAACGAACGGATAAGTTCCATAGTCCACATCCAAAAACGTTCCCTGCGCGCCTTCAAACAATATGGATTTACCTTTTTTTAGTGCGTCATTCAACAGCTGTATCGTATCGCATACATAGCCGCGCAGTGTTTTCGCATATCCGAGATATTCGTTATATATCGCATCCGCATCAAATTCGGCGCCACGCCCGAGCTCTTTCAGCGAGGTATTCTTCTCCTTGACATTGATCTCTATACGACTCCTTAAATACTGCTCGTCAAAAAGGTCACCCATCCTAATCCCGACACGGGCGACTTTGTCCGAGTAACAAGGACCGATGCCTTTCCGTGTGGTACCTATACGTCCTTTTGCCCGCAATTCCCGGAGTTCGTCAAGTTTTTGGTGATACGGAAAAATAACATGAGCTCTGTCGCTTATCATTAAGCGTCCGTCTACCTTTATCCCCTTGGATTTTACGAATTTTATCTCGTCAATAAGAGCCTTCGGATCGACAACCACTCCGTGCCCTATAACACAAACTTTCCCGTTGTGAAGTATACCTGACGGGATCAAATGCAAAACATACTTATTTTTCCCGATAACAACGGTATGTCCCGCGTTGTTCCCCCCCTGATATCGGACAACATAATTTACATCCTTCGTAAGGACATCTATTACTTTTCCTTTACCTTCGTCGCCCCACTGGGCTCCGACCAGAACGGTAGTTTTTCCAAGGGATTTTCGGGTTTGTTTACGCATGCCTTCTCCTATTTATTATTTGTTTTCGGTTGAGCCGGCGGTGGTGTCGGCGGCTGATATACCCGCGGCACCTGACCACCTGTCTGGGTTTGGCTCTGCAAATTCCTTTGCTGCTGAGCCATCGCCTGCTGCTGTATAATATTCGATATCTGCTGTTGCTGCCCCATCGTATTCGACGTCTGGTTATTGGCCGCCTGCAATTGTTTTTGTTGCGACTGTATCTGTTGCACAAGTCTGCTTTGTTGTTCAATCTGCTTCATTAACCGTTCTGTTTGAAGACGCGTGGCTTCGTTATTTATCATTACAAATAAGGCATATAACGTTTCACGGTCAAGATCCTCTATCGGACTGGCTATTCCCCCATCTGCGGCATAGTAGTACGAAATTTTATCGTCAGGGCCGGTTCTTTTTGAAAAACCCGGGATCATATACGCGATCTCACCAAAAGTTTCGACACGCATGTTTATTACTTTTATCATTTCCTCATTCGTAAGATCTTCCGGAATAGGACGTTTTTTCTTTTTACCGGCATCTTCCTTCTTCGATGCGTCAGTTTTTTCTTTTTTTGCTGTCGGTTTTTCCGAACCCGCTTTTGTCTGATCAACGGACGTCTTCACGGAAGATTTCGCAGCTGCGGGCTTTTGGGTATTCTTTTTCTCCGAAACTGTCTTCTTGTCTTTTGAGGATATCTTTTCCCAGGCTTTCACCAGCGCACCTTTTTCTTCGGCCGGACATACAGATGGAAGGGCAAAATACGCACAAACCGCGTACAGGCACAGAAACACCCCTATTTTTTTAGTCATATTACCACCCGGTTTTATAGAATGACCTTAACGGATTTTACATCCGTAATATCTTTTATAGCCTTAAGCTTCTTGATAACAGGCTTCGTGATCTCGCTGTCGACATTAAGAAGGCTGATGGCCTTGGCCGCTTTTTTATCGCGTCCTAGACTTATTGAAGCGATATTGATCCCCTCTTTGCCGAGCGTGGTCCCTATCTTTCCTACTATACCAGGGACATCGTTGTTGGCTATAACGAGCATATTCCCATCTGGAACAGCCTCAAGATAGAAGTTATCAATCTTCACTATGCGCGGATCTTTATTCGCGAAAAGCGTTCCCATTATGAAATACTTTCTCTTCGCAGTCTCGAGCTCGACGCAAATAAGGTTAGCGAAATCCATGATCTCAGCCGTTTTCTTTTCGGTTATCGCTATGCCACGCTCCTTAGCGACCACAACGGAGTTCACATAATTTATTTGTTCCTCAAGTATCGGGCTTAAAACCCCTTTAATAACAGCACGTGTAAGCATGCTAACATCCATTTTCGCGAGTTCACCGGTATATTTTATAGAAACCGATTTTATCGGTTCGTCTACCAGCTGGGTCTGTATCGTCCCTAGTCTTTCAGCAAGATTAACATACGGCCGTAAAACCTCTATCTGATCCCCTTCGACAGTCGGAACATTTACCGCATTTCGGAAACCTTTTCCTAAAAGAGCATCCGCGACGCATCTTGCCATATCGATCGAAACATTAAGCTGGGCTTCTTCCGTAGACGCCCCGAGATGCGGAGTGGTCACAACATTGTCCATACCCATTATCGGGCTGTCCGCAGGCGGCTTCAACTTCGACTCATAGACATCAAGAGCGGCTCCGGCGACCTTGCCTGACTTCAAATTTTTAGCCAGCGCTTTTTCATCAACTATACAGCCGCGAGCGGCGTTGATTATCCTTACACCCTTTTTCATCTTTTCAAAAGCGGCGTCATCCAAAAGATGTTTAGTTTCCTCGGTAAGAGGAGTATGAATCGTTATAAAATCGGCGTTCCTAAAAAGCGTATCAAGATCGACCGATTCAACATTGATGGCCTTGGCTCTTTCCACAGAAAGAAAAGGATCGAAGGCAAGGACCTTCATGCCGAAACTCTGCGCACGTTTCGAGAACTCCGCGCCTATCCTTCCGAGACCAACCACACCGAGAACTTTTCCATACAATTCCACTCCCACGAACTTTTTCCTGTCCCATTTCCCTTGGCGCACTGATTCACTGGCAACCGGGATATTTCTTGAAAGCGACATCATAAGCGCGAACGCGTGTTCCGCGGTCGATATGGTATTCCCTGTCGGCGCGTTCATGACGACTATGCCTTTTTTCGAAGCCGCAGTAACATCCACATTGTCAACACCTACACCCGCACGTCCTATAAGTTTAAGTTTATCGGAAGCATTAATGATCTTGGCAGTGACCGTGGTTTCACTGCGCACAATAAGGGCGTCATACCCTTTGATCTTCTTCACAAGATCTTCTTCGCTTAGTTTGGAGACCTCATCTACCTCAAAGCCTTTATGACTTTTTAGTATCTCGACTCCTTCTTTCGCCAATGGATCGCTGACAAGAATTTTGATCGCCATAATGCCCTTCCTTTTATTTCAATGTCAAATTAACGAAACCGGAACAAGCGATTTAGAACAAAAGCTCCTCAGCTTTTGCCACAGCCGCTCCAAGTTTCACATTATATCCAAGCTGTTTAAGAACAACCTCAAGACCCGCTATCGCCGTGATAGTATCATACTCATCCATGTATCCGAGATGCGCAACGCGGAATATTTTACCCTTCATCTCTGACTGTCCGCCGGCTATAGTTATTCCCTGTTCGTCTCTCATCTTTTTTACGATACCGCTCCCATCAACACCCTGCGGAACTTTTACCGCAGTGACGGCGTTAGACGGCCGTTTGGAGAAAAGCTCTAGGCCAATGGCTTTCATTGATTCTCTGGTGGCATGAGCCAAACGCGCGTGTCTTTTCAGTATATTATCCAAACCTTCTTTCAAGATCATATCAAGCACACTGTCCAGACCGTTTATAAGCGATACCGGAGGTGTCCATGGCGTATCATCCTTCTCATATGACTTAAGCGCCGGTTTAAGATCAAAATAAAATTTAGGAAGCGTCGACTTGGACGCAAGTTCTTTAGCCTTCGCGCTTACGCTCAGAAAAGCCAGCCCCGGTGGAAGCATTATCCCCTTCTGAGAACCGCTTACCACAACATCTACACCCCAATCGTCCGGTCTGAATTCATCCGCAAGAATACCGCTGATCGCGTCAACTACCAGCACGGCTTTAGTGGCCGAAACCACCTGCCCGATCGCTTTGATGTCCGCCACAACACCAGTGGAAGTCTCACACAGCGTCGAAAAAACAACCTTTATCTCAGGATTTTTATTCAAAAGATCAGCGACAACGTTAGCGTCCGGAGCGTCACCGTACGTGACGTTATAATCCACGGTCTCAACCCCGTATGCCTTGCATATCTCTCCGAACCGTTCTCCAAATTTTCCACCGCGGATGATCAGCGCTTTGTCGCCTTTCGAAAGGAGATTTACAACCGACGTTTCCATTGCCCCCGTACCACTTGACGAAAGCATAAGGACTGGATTATTTGTAAGAAAAGCTTGTTTCAATTTCACGTTGACCGATTTAAGCACGGCCTGGAACTGCGGCGTCCTGTGATGAATGATCGTATCGGCCATCTTTAAAAGAACTTTTTCCGGTACCGGTGTTGGCCCCGGCGACATCAATCTGTACTTTCTCATTTCTACTGCCTCCCGTGTTTAAATATTTTTATCCGGAACCGACATCATTCCGCTTTTGCCTCTTTGATATTCGTTATAACATGATCGACCACACCGTACGCTTTCGCCTCGGCTGCCGACATAAAGAAATCTCTGTCAGTATCTTTTGTTATCTGCTCCGCAGTACGTCCCGTATGATGAACTAGTATATGCTCCAGTTCGTCCTTCATCCTGAGTATTTCTTTAGCATGGATGTGAATATCGGTAGCCGTCCCCTCCATACCTCCCCATGGCTGATGAAGCATTATCCTCGCATGCGGCAACGCATAACGTTTCCCTGCCGTACCAGCCGCCAATAAAACCGCGCCCATACTTGCAGCCTGCCCAACACAGTAGGTATTTACATCCGGCTTAACGAACTGCATCGTGTCATATATCGCCAACCCGCTTGTCACGCTTCCACCCGGAGTGTTCACATAAACATGTATATCTTTTTCAGCATCTTCGTTCTGAAGAAACAAAAGCTCCGCTATGATTATGTTAGCCACGTTGTCATCTATCGGCGAACCGATAAAAATAACGCGATCTTTAAGAAGCCGCGAGTATATATCATACGCCCGTTCCGAACGCCCGTCTTTTTCAATCACCATCGGGATAACACCGCTCATAACCCCTCCGTTCTTTGCTTTTATTTAGTCGTAACCGCAGCCTTTTCAATAAGACGATCCAGAGCCTTCTCTTCGCGCAACTGCTCGCGTACGCCGCCTAAAAGATCGTTCTCTTCGTAATACTTTTTCACTTCATCTACCGGCTTATTATAATGCTCGGCTACGGACTTAAGCCAGTTATCAACGTCATCGTCCGAGATCTCTATTTTTTCCTCTTTTGATATCTGCTCCAGCACAAAATAAAGTTTTACCTTGTTTTCCGCTTCTTTCTGCAACTGTTCCTTCAGTTTATCCTTATGGGCCATGATCGTCTTTTCGTCAACACCCTTGCGCATCAATTCTTCCTCAGCGTTACGTACAAGAACCTCAAGCTGCCTCCGCACCATGGTTTCGGGAAGATCGAACGAATGTTTATCGATCAGATATTTCGCGACCTGAGCTTTCATTTTATTTTGATTACCGTTCTTTTTTGTCTCTAGGATCTGATTTTTCATCTGCTCTTTCAGTTTCTCAAGGCTTTCCACATTAAGTTTCTGCGCCAATTCGTCATTGGCCTGCGGAAGTTTCTTCTCACGGACCTCTTTGACCTCTACCTTGAACATGGCTTTTTTCCCGGCATAATTTTTATCCGGATAATCCGCCGGCAAATCAACTTCGATATCTTTTGCCTCACCAACCTTAAGTCCCACTATTTCTTCCCCGAGACCGAGCATGGAACTTTCCTTATTTGCCTCTATCCAGACCTTATCACGTTTTTTGCTGATAACTTTATCGCCGACGAAAGCCTCAATACTGCAAACGCTGAAATCACCCTTTTTTACCGGACGATCCACTGTCTCGAATTCCGCATAGACGTTCTGTATACGCTCGATCGCTTCAGTCACTTCTTTTTCCGACACATCCGTTTTTTCGCTGTTTATCTTAATCCCTTCGTATTTCGCAATTTTGAATTCCGGATAGACATCTACTTTGGCCACAAAAGACATCCCTCCGTCTTTATCCATAGCCACATCGGAAAGTTCAGGATAACTTATCGGATCTATCTTATGTTCCTCAAGCGCGTTCTGATACGCCAACGGGATAATCCGCTTCTTCACTTCGTCATAGACGTCATCTTTATAATTTTTGTATACCAGATCCTCAGGCGCTTTTCCTTTTCTGAACCCGGGGATGGTAACTTCCTTAGCTATATCGGACAATACCTTTGCAGCTTCCTCTTTCACACGGTCCTTTGATAAAGTTATATCGAACTGCCGTGACGTACCGTTCAACTTTTTCAATTTACTCTTCATTATATTCTTCCTACTTTCGAATGTTTATTTTAGACTGACATTAAAATTTTGGTTCTATAAGACCGTAATTACCATCGTTTCTCTTGTACAGCACGTTCACAAGCCCTGTATCAGAATTCCTGAAAACAATGAACGTCTTCTCGCTCATATCAAGCTCCATCTTAGCCTCTTCGGGAAGCATCGGCTTTTCAGAAAAAGCCTCGGATTTGAGTATCATCGCTTCTCCGGCCGGGAGTTCTTCCGGACCTCTGCCAAAACGGAACATCGGTCTTATGAAATTTTTTAGGACCATCCTGCGTCTTTTTTTAGTATGGATCTTATCCGTCATACGGCTGAGCTGTTTTCTGAGACTGTCATGCGCCTGATCGACCGCCGCATACATGTCTATGGACGTTTCTTTCGCTATGACGCTATGCCCTTTCATATGGAAGATAATCTCAACTATCCTATCCTCTTTGCGTTCTTCAAGAACGACGTCCGCACGGGTAACAAAAGGAAAGGATCTGTCCAATTTCCCTACCTTTTTCTGTATATATCTGCGTATCGATTCATTAAGATCACAATTACGTCCGGTAATACTGATTTCCATGTTCTTTACCCCTTTTTTTGATTCAATTTTTTAAGAGTATCACTATACCATTACGTGTTTTCTTTTTCAACAAATTAATTAGCTCAAACTCGCCGAAATCCCCTTCTATTTATCCCCTGACACATGACACCTGATACATGACACATGATCCATGCCCCCATGCCACTCTACATACTAAATCTCTCCCCCAGATATATCTCTCTCGCCTTCGGATCGTTTATCAGCTTTTCCTTTGTCCCGGCAATAAGGATCTGCCCTTCGTACATGATGTACGACCTGTCGGTTATCGTAAGCGTTTCACGGACATTATGATCGGTCAGAAGTATTCCAAGTCCCATTTCTTTGAGTTCCTTTATAACTTCCTGGCAATCGAACACAGCGATAGGATCGATACCGCTGAATGGCTCATCTAGAAGAATGAACATCGGATTAGTCACAAGCGTTCGCGTGATCTCCAAACGTCTGCGCTCCCCGCCCGAAAGCGTGTACGCTTTATTGTGGCGCAGATGTGATATCTTAAGCTGATCCAAAAGTATATCCAGCTGCCGTGACCGCTCCTTACGCGGGAAACCAAGCGTTTCCATAACGGCCATTATATTTTCCTCTACGGTCAGTTTACGGAATATCGAAGGTTCCTGCGACAAATATCCTATACCGGCACGCGCCCTCTTGTGTATCGAAAGTTTTGTTATATCCTTTTGGTCAAAAATTATATTCCCTCTATCAGGACGGATTATACCTGTAACCATATAAAAAGTCGTGGTTTTCCCGGCCCCGTTCGGACCAAGAAGCCCTACCACTTCACCGCGATGAACATTTATACTTACGCCCCTTACCACAGTCCGTCCACCGTAAGTCTTTACCAGATCCTTCGTCTCCAGTAAATGCATGTTTCTCCTTTTAAGCTACTTTGATCCTTCTTTTAACGCCTCGGCGCCAGGCATAAGACCGGCCTGCTGAATTTCTTCCGGGGCGATCACTATTCTGGGTTTACCCACGAACTGTACGCTTCTTGTTCCGTCGGTATACGTCGCTTTACCGCATAACGTATAGCTTTTTCCTCTTACAAGTTTCACATTCCCTTCGGCCACGACCTGCGCTATTTTTTTCGATGCCGGATCTATGAAGACCGTAAGCGTGTCAGCGAAAAGCTCACCGTCTTTATCTTTTACTTTCACGTTCTTATTGAACGTAGCTTTATTTTCCCCAAAAAGAATCAGAAGTTCCCCATCGCAGTGAATATCGGTCTGCGGCTCGAGTTTGACGTTCACATCCGAAAGAAGCGTAGCGCGTTTTTCATCGGAGTTAGCCTTTGCGCCCTTACCCGTGGCTATCATATTCTCGCGTTTTATATTTACAATAGCATCGGTTTCTATTTCTTTCGTGACCTGCGACCATTTAGCGTGATCGGTAGTCAATACCCCGCCGTCCTCGGTAGTTACTTTTACATTTCCGATCAGTTCGACCTCGCCTTTATCTTTATTGTATATCCCTTTATCGGACTCGAGGTTCACCGTGACCTGCTCGTTGAAAGCGACGGCATTAAGGTCTTCAAGATGTATCCCGTCATCCACCATCTCAGCGGCCTGCCCCTCAAGATGCCACTGTTTCACGCCCTTAGCGGTCTTACCATCAATCGAGAACGTATACATCTTCTGTTCAACCTGAGGCGCGGAAGATTTTTTATTTTTGTCCTGCGACGATGTGTTCATAAAACGCTGATAACCTAAATACCCGACTATCACAAGCGCGATAGTGAGAATTAACATGAAAATATTTTTCATTTCGTCACACCTTCTTTTGTTTTCCACCGTCTGTGTATCCAGGTCCAGTGATCAGGATATTCCCTTACATATTTCTCAAGAGCATTTGTCCACATTTGCGTATATTTTTTTACGTCGTCATCCGATATTTTGCCGCAAGGCACATCGATCGGCTCGTCAAATATCAATCTATGTGTCCCGTCCGCTTTTCTTATCAAAAAAGCCGGAAGCAAGTTGGCTCCGCTGGCCGCGCTTAGTTTCACCGGCGCAACCGCCGTATAAGCCGGTTTTCCAAAAAAATCAACAAACACTCCATCCAGCGAATCCATATCCTGATCCGCGAGGATGCCTATAACCTCTCCATCCCTCAGGACCTTTAATATTTTTTTGGGCGATTCATCACGATAAATAACCCGATCGCCGGTTTTGTACCGCATTTTCATTATAAACTCGTTGTATTTGTGGAAATATATTCTTTTCCCTATCACGGCTCCCTTATATCCTCGGGAACGAACATATGCCGTCAACAACTCCCAGTTCCCAAAATGCCCCGTAATAACAAGAACCCCTTTCCCTTTTGCAAGTACAGCGTCAAGACGATCGAATCCTTCGGCCTCCGTAACGAGCCTCTTTACCAAAGAATTCGGCGAAGTCATAAGTTTGATCCATTCCGCCCCGTTTTTCGCCAGGTTGACGAATACATTCCGGGTTATTTCCTCATTCGCGACGTTTTTCCCGAATACGTCGTCTAAATTTCCGACGGCTATATTTCTGTATTTTGGGAGAAGCCTGAATGCCAGCTTCCCGCCAATCTCTGCCACCCGCAACGCCGCTTTAAGCGGCACGAATCTCATGATAAAGAACAATACCCTGAACCAATAATATATGTGATAACGCCGTGTTTTTATCTTCATTTACCGTTCTTTTTGTAACCTGACTCAACTGTCGTGGTTATCCCGCCACGGGTATTGAAAACACCCCTCACCGTCATCCACCTGGGTGAAACACTTTTTACAAGATCCTCAAGTATGCGGTTCACCACATGTTCGTGGAATATCCCGATATCACGATAGGCCATCAGATATTCTTTGAAAGATTTAAGTTCAACACACGACCGCGCCGGAGAATATTCTATGAAAATGTGCGCAAAATCAGGCAATCCGGTCTTCGGACATACGCATGTGAATTCCGGAGTATCGAATCTGACAACATATTCCTTATCGGTATATTTATTTCCCCATGTTTCTATCTCAGGAAGTTTAAGTCCCCGCACCTTTTCCTGCAAACCGTCATAATCCTTGCTCTTCGCCATTTTTATCTCCTACCCGGCTTTATCGGATACCAAGTTTTTTGTGTAATTGCCCGAGAACGATGATATCCTGTCCGGTCTTCTGCTCCAGGTATTTGGTAAAATACAGAAGCATTTCTTTGTCCGGTTCTTTTATGCTATCGTTCGGCGGCGTAACAGGCTGCAACACGACCGAGATCTTCGATTTTACGCCCTTGATCACCTCAGCCGCCCTCACGATATCGTCCGTTTTTGTGTTCCCGGTTATCACCATTTTTATGAACAATTCTTTCCCGGAGGATATTTTCGCGAATTCCGCATGGGACTCCCATACATCGCCCGGCTCCTGCGTGGACGAGGGAAGTTTAATATCCATTGCCACGATATCCACATATTCGATCACTTTCTTAAGCCCCGTCACTAAAGTGCCGTTCGTTTCAAGATATATACGATTCTTTCTATGCCTTTTATAGAGAGATAGGAACATCGAAAGAAAATCGGCGTACAAAAGCGGTTCTCCGCCGGTAAGGACTAGTTCATTATAATTGCCCTCAAAATCAAGGATCTTCCCCATCAGGCCGTCTTTAGTGAACGTCTTATAACTTTTCTGCGGAGTATCGCAATACACGCACGATTTATTACATCCGTAAAATCTTATGAAAAGCTGGCGGCTCCCCGCGTACGGACCTTCGCCCTGAAATGACATGAACATCTCGGATATCTTGGCCGCGACCAGCGCGCTTTCACCTTTTAAAAGATTCATGTTTAACCTTGTCTCCGTTTTTTCGCTCGTTTTTTATTGATCAAGGGATCATCTAACCCCGCGTCCCTGAAACCTTTTGCCCTCAACATGCACGATTCACATTTACCGCACGGTGTTTTCCCCTGACCGTAACATGACCAGGTATTCTCGAACGGCACTCCGAGCCTGATCCCCGCGAGGATAATTTCCCGTTTCGTCATATTTATTATCGGCGTGACGATACGCACTCCGTGTTTTTCCGCGCCGGTCTTTGTCCCTTTGTTAACAGCGTCCTGAAAACTCCTGAAAAAAGTGTCGCGGCAATCCGGATAATTCGAAAAATCAAGCTGATGCGCCCCGATATAAACCTTATCAGCCCCGACCGCCTCCGCGCAGGATACCGCGAAACTTAAAAAAATGATATTCCTCGCCGGAACATATGTCGAAGGGATCTTGTTCCCCTTGCTCAAACGATGTTCCGGTATCCTCATCTTGCTGTCTAAAAGAGCGCTCCCTTTCCACGGCATAGCGATCTTGACCACAATATGCCGGGCGCCGGCGCTTTTAGCGATCCGGCTGGCAAAATCCAATTCACGTTCCGCTTTCTGACCGTAATCAAAACTCAGCGCGTAACACTCATTCTCTCTGGCGGCCGTATAAAGCGTAACCGCCGAATCCATACCTCCGGACAAAAGAACAACCGCCTTCGGCATTTTCTACCTCCCGCTATCCGGTGAATATGTGGCCGATGCGTTATTGGTCTCCCAAACCGTAACGGCGGTGAACCGTACTTTAGGATTCCTGCGTGAGATCTCCTCGAACAGGTACCTCGCTATATTCTCCGAAGTCGGGTTCACTTTTTTAAAATATTCATGTTCATTAACGTATTTATGGTCCAGGTCGGACAATATATCGTTAAGCATTCTCCTGAGATCCCCGAAATCCACGACCATGCCAATCTCGTCCAGATCCGTGGATTCAGCTTCGACCTCCACATACCAGTTATGACCGTGCAGGGCCTCGCATTTCCCCTTGTACCCTCTGAGATTATGCGCGCCGCTGAAATCTGATCTGATCTTTATCCTGTACATGTTTTCCTTTACTCAAAATATCTTTCCGTGGCTTCTTCCCATTTTCCGGTCGCGCGCAATATCAGGTCGCACAGTTCGCGCACCGCGCCGCGCCCGCCTTTTTTATCCGTGATAAGATCGGCGTATTCTTTCACTTCGCGAGCAGCGTTCGGCGGGCATACCGCGAGCCCGCATCTTTTCAGAACCGGCACATCGATAAGATCGTCTCCGACAAAACATATTTCAGAAGGTTTAACTTTAAAATCCTTCTGAACTTTTTCAAATACTTCCAGTTTATAGTGAAATCCGCCGTACACCTTTTCTATCTGAAGCTCTTTCGCCCGTATCTTCACGGCCTTCGTCGCCTTCGCCGTAAGAAGCGCGCGTTTTATCCCCGCCTTTTTCAGCATAAAGATCCCGAGCCCGTCATTGACGTCAAAATTCTTCATTTCCTCGCCGCTATTGCCGTATATCAAGCGTCCGTCGGTCAAAACACCGTCCACGTCTAAGAGAAGCAGCTTAATGGCCGCGGCTTTTCTTACTATCTCTTTGGTATATTTCTTTAACGGATCTTTCATATTCTTTACACAAGCCCTTCGTTCAGGATATCCTGGACGTCCAGGACCCCTACAAGTTTTCCTTTTTCATCCACGACCGGGATCTCGTCGATCTTTTTATTGCGAAGCATATCGAACGCGTCAGCCGCAAGTTTATCGGCCATTATCGTACATGGCCCTTTCGTCATGACCACGCCTACCGTCAGTCCTAAAAGTTTTTCCCCTTTTTCAAAATGACGCCGCAGATCTCCGTCAGTGAAGATACCGATCAGTTTTCCTTTTTTATCAACGATGCTCGCGCTTCCGGCGCGTACCTTTGTAATCTTAAGAAGAACATCCTTGACCAACTCGTCCGAAGACACCACCGCCGTTTTAGCCAGCGGACGCATAATGTCACCGGCGCGAAGAAGCAGTCTTTTCCCGAGCGCCCCGCCCGGATGAAAAAGCGCAAAATCCTTCGGCTGAAAATTCTTTTTTTCAAGAAGAGCAACGCTGATCGCGTCGCCGATGGCAAGCATCACCGTAGTGGAAGTAGTCGGTGCCAGGTTCAAAGGGCACGCCTCACGGTCCACGGCGCTGTCGATGACAAAATCGCTGTTTTTAGCTAGCGTGGATTTTTTATTGCCGGTGATAGATATTATTCTCGCACCGATCTTCTTTATTATCGGGAGCAGCCTTACTATCTCTTCCGTCTCTCCGCTGTTAGAAAACGCTATTATCACATCATCACGCGTGACCCTGCCGAGGTCTCCGTGCAGAGCTTCTGCCGGATGGAGATAAAGCGAGGGAGTACCCGTGGACGAAAGCGTCGCGGATACTTTTTGCGCTATAAAACCGGGCTTACCCATACCTGTGACGACAACACGGCCCTTTGTCCCGGACAAAAGCGCTATCATGCGGTCAAAATCTTTGTCCATTTTTTCGGCGATCTTTAATATCGCCTTGCCTTCGTTCATCAAAACTTTTTTCGCGCTGGAAAAACTCATTTCACTTTACCGCCTTCTCTATTTTTTGTATAAGTTTCAAGAATTTATACAGATCTGACAGTTTAAGCATATTTGGCCCGTCGCTCAAAGCTTTAGCCGGGTTTTCATGCACTTCCAGGAACAGCGCGTCCGCGCCGCATGCCACCGCCGCCATAGAGAGCGGAACGATGAATTCGGAATCCCCGCCGCTTGAAGTGCCTTTGCCAGCCGGACGCTGCACTGAATGCGTCGCGTCATATACTACCGGATAGCCGGTTTTTTTCATTATCGGTATACATTTAAAATCGTTTATCAACGTATTGTACCCGAAAGATGTACCTCTTTCGGTAAGCAGTATCTTACGGCATCCGGCGGATTCTATCTTGGATACGACATTCCCCATTTCATGGGGCGCCATGAATTGCCCCTTCTTCACGTTCACGACCCGGCCACTCCGCGCGGCTTTGACAAGTATATCGGTCTGACGGCACAAAAACGCCGGGATCTGAATAACGTCAAGAACTTCCGCTGCCGCGTCGACCTGATCCTCCGCGTGGACATCGCTAAGCACGGGAACTTTCAGGTCTTTGCGTATTTTCCCCAGGATTTCAAGCCCCTCTGCCAATCCCGGTCCTCTGAACGATGCTATCGAGCTTCTATTAGCTTTGTCGTAGCTCGCCTTAAAGATATAACGAAAACCCACTTTAGCAGCGATTTTTTTTATTTCCTTCGCGTGATAATAAGCGTTTTTCTCGGATTCAATAACACACGGCCCGGCGATCAGGGCTATCGGAGAACCGCCTCCGATATAAAATTTATCCACCGATATTTTTTTTGTCTTCATAGTTTTACCCGTTATTATTGGCGGCTGTCATAAGCACGCGCACGTTCTCAAGATCTTCTGGGGTATCTACCCCTACCGTATCGAACCTTGTTTCCACCGTTTTTATTTTAAACCCATGTGCTAACGCTCGCAGCTGTTCCAGCTTTTCATCCTGCTCGATCGACGACTTTGGAAGATTGGTAAACGTCAACAAAAAATCCCTTGTATACGCATATAGGCCTATATGTTTAAAATAACGTCCGCACAACTCTTCCTCGCTTGTGATCGCGCTCCTTACGTCCGCACGTATGTGCGGTATAGGACTTCGTGAAAAATATAGAGCGAATCCTCGACAATCCACAACGACCTTCACAACGTTAGGATCGTCGATATCCGATTTTTTGTTCACTCTTTTTATCACGGTAGCCATTTGTATATTCTTTTCGTATTCGAACACACGCACAAGGTCGTCTATCATCGACGGTTGCACGAGCGGTTCGTCCCCCTGAACGTTCACGACGATATCGGCGCTGACGGACTTCATTACTTCGGCGATACGGTCGCTCCCCGAAGCGTGTTCGGGAGAGGTATATACCGCTTTACCGCCGAAAGATTCGACGGCTTTAAAAACTTTCTCCTTATCCACCGCTACCAGCACATCGTCCACGCGCTGGCATTTTTTTATTCTTTCCCACACATGCTGTATGATCGGTTTGCCGTTTATCTCGGCGAGAACTTTTCCCTTAAAACGCGATGACTGCCATCTGGCAGGTATAACAGCTACGCATTTCACCGTTTAGCCCTCCCGATCTCTAGTTTAAGTCTTTCAAGGAGCTCGTCTTGACTCACAACGGCGGCTCCAACCTTTCCTACGACTATTCCGGCGGCGCAGTTGGCTATATGCGCCGATATGATCGGCGTGGCTCCGGAACTGTACGCCAGAGTATAGACCGAGATAACGGTATCACCCGCTCCGGACACATCGAACACTTCCTGAGCAATAGTAGGGATTCTGTGAGATACCCCGTTCTTTTCGCACAGCATCATACCTCGCTCCCCGAGCGTAATCAGCATATGATCCGTTTTGAGTTTATTTATTATTTTCTGACCTGCACGTATTATATCTTCCTCGGTCTTCAATTCAAACCCGACAGCCCTTGAGGCTTCGTGGTTGTTCGGCGTGATGACCGTCACATTCTTGTAATACGGGAAATGGCTTTCTTTCGGGTCGACGGAAATAATCCTGCAATGTTTCCTAGCGGCCGGTACGATCTCCTGTAAAAGAACCGGAGTTATAACGCCCTTGTCATAATCCTCAACTATAACGCCGTCCGTTTCTTTAACGCGGTTAGTTATGAACTCGGCGATCTTCGCGGACAGGCTGTGATTGACCGTATCCACGCTTTCTCGGTCTATTCTTACCACCTGCTGATGATGCGCTATCACACGTGTCTTTAGGCTTGTAGGACGTGTATCGTCCGTGAACACACCCGAAATATCTATACCGCGCTCTTCCAACTTGCTTTTCAGGAGCTCCCCGCGTTCGTCATTCCCTACCACTCCGACAAGGGTGACATCCGCTCCAAGTTTCGCGAGATTGTTCGCAACGTTGCTGGCCCCGCCCGGCATGTAATCTTCGCGCTTTACCCAAACAACCGGCACAGGAGCCTCCGGAGATATTCGCGATACTTCGCCCCAAATATATTGATCCAGTAAAAGATCCCCGACGACGAGTATTTTTCTTTTTGAAAACTTATTTACATATTTTTCAAATGTCGAAAACTTATACTTGTCCAATTCTTTCCCCCTCTTTAAAACAACGCGCTCTTTATTATTTTCAGATCGACGTATTTATCCTGGAAACAATCTCCTGTTTGGGAACAGCCCCGACTATCTTGTTAACGACCTTGCCGTTCTTGAATATCGCGATGGTAGGAATACTCATAACTCCCAGTTCAGAAGCGGTTTTCGGAGCCTCATCCACGTTTATCTTGCAAACCTTGACCTTCCCCTGATATTCACGGGCGATCTCTTCGATCATCGGCGCTATCATCCTGCACGGCCCGCACCATTCGGCCCAGAAATCGACAAGTACCGGCAATTTACTTTCTTTGATGACTTCGCTATCAAAATTCCCGTCATTTACCGTAATTTCCATGGCCTTTCTCCCTTACTGTTATTTTTGATAGTCTAACAGCCCGATAATTATACCACATAATGTTATTCACTGTTCTAATTTTTATACGAAATTAGCATATTTTCTGTCTTTTTCAAGCTTTTTATAGTTTAACTATTGGCCTGCGAAAATAATAAAAAATGGGCCGCTCCAATCGCTCCTCGGAAACGGCCCATTTATCCGTACTATGTGTAAAACAGATTATTCTTTCGCTTTCAGCGATTTAAAACATATGAACCAGTCGAGGCATTTATAGCCTTCTTTTTCGGCGTTATCGACCCTGTCTTTCGCGGTACCACAGCTTCCCGGAGGTGGGACGATCACATCGTCGCCGGGTTGCCAGTCGGCGGGAGTCGCCACCTTTTCGGCATCACTGGTCTGCATCGCGATAAGCAATCGTTTTATTTCCTGGAAATTTCTTCCGTTGGAAAGCGGATAATAGATTATCGCGCGTATTTTCGATTCCGGATCGATAAAGAACACCGCGCGCACGGCTTTAGTGTCGCTGGCGCTGGCCTGTAACATTCCGTATTTTTTCGCAACCTCCATTTTTATGTCGGCGATGAGCGGAAAATCGACTTTGACATTCTCCATACCTTTGTATTTAATTTTTTCCTGTATAGTCCGGAGCCACGCAATATGGCTGTAAATGCTGTCGATAGAAAGTCCGACCAATTTACAATTCAACGCTTCGAACTCCGGTTTCATTGTGGCGAATGTCATAAATTCAGTGGTACAAACAGGCGTAAAATCTGCGGGATGACTGAATAATATCACCCAACTGCCTTTAAAATCGTCCGGAAAGTTTATGGTTCCCTGGGTAGTTTCCGCTGTAAACGCCGGAGCCACTTGTCCTATAAGAGGGATCTGGGTTTGAGCGGTTTCCTGTGCCCCTTCCGCGAAACACGGCGCGGCTGCAAGAAATAATGCGAGAATACAACATATCACTTTTTTCATATGTCCTCCTTGTTTTTGTTTTTACCATCTAAACCTTTTCTCTACAGTTCAGATATCAAGCGCTCCGTAGCGGATACGACATCATCCGCGCTGATAGCCAAAAGACATTGAAAATTTTTCTCACACTCATGTGCAAGGCACTTCACACACCCGACATCCTTGTGCAGTATTATATTTTTCTCACCGACCGGTCCCCATCTTTTAGGCGAAAGACCGGGAGATTTACGTCCAAAAATAGACACTACCGGGGTATTCACGGCCGCGGCGATATGCACCGGACCGGAATCATTGGAGATCAAGACTTTGGCACGCGATAACAGCTCAGTGACTTCTCCAAGGCGCAAGGTATCGGTAAGATCAAATATCCTTGCGTTCCCGGACTCAGTTATGATATCGGAATATCGCACGGCATCAGGCCCTCCGATAAGCACTATATCACTACCCGTTTTTTTTATCAATAGTTCACAAACTTCGCGGAATCTTTCGGCCGGCCACCGTTTTGACGGACAACTCGCTCCGGCATGAACGGCGATCATGCTAGCCGAAACACCACTCTCCTTAAGTATCTTGTCCACCATAAGACCGTTTTCCCGGCTTCTGTAAAGATACGGTTTCATATCAGCTCCGGAAACATCTATACCAGCTCCGGACAAAAGATCAAAATTATATTCGCTCTCATGCCGGTCCCCCTCCTGCTTTTTATGCGGTATCTTTTGCGTCAAAAGCCATCCGCATTTTTTATCATATCCGATCCGCACTGGTATCCCAGCCATAAAAAAAATAATATGTGTGCGAAAGTTAGGATGCAGGGCTATCGCCATATCAAACCGGTATTTTCTGAGTTTTAAAGCGAACCGTATGGTCGAAAAAAAGCTTTTCTGTTCCTTGTCTTTGTCATAGATCACGACATCGTTGAGATTCGGATCGTTCCTCACTATATCAGCCGTGTACGGTCTTAACATGAACGCAATAAAAGCCTCGGGATATTTTTTGCGCAAAAACCGGATCACCGGCGTGGAAAGAACGACGTCACCTATGCGGTCTGTCCTGGCTATTAATATCCGTCTGGGGATCGGCGTCATTTCTTTTTCCTCGGGGTAGATAATTTCGCATATACCTTTTGATACCCCTCTAGAACATCCTCGGAAAAACAGACATATATTATCTCGTCAAAATGTTCAATTTGTTTCATCCCGACGGAAATAGCTATTTTAGCAGCTTTGTCCACAGGATAGCCGTATACACCGGTACTTATCGCGGGAAACGCTATAGTCTTGAATCCCGCTTTGCGGGCCAAAAGAAAACTATTCTTGTAACAGCAATCAAGAAGAAACGGTTCGCCGTGTTCTCCACCGGTCCAGACGGGACCAGGTGTATGCACAATCCGTTTTGCCTTCAGTTTTCCGGCACCGGTCATAACAGCCTCGCCGGTTTTACACCCACCGAACTTTCTGCACTCATTAAGAACGGCAGGCCCTGCCGCACGATGTATCGCGCCATCGACTCCGCCGCCTCCCAGCAATGAGGCATTCGCAGCGTTCACTATTACATCAACGCTTTCCTGCGTGATGTCACCTATTTTTATGGTTATTTTCCCCACAAGCTCTCCCTAACAGTTCTTTCGCCGTTTTATAGACATCCTCGACGGTCACGTCCGGGATACAACCTTCGGCCGGACCTTTTTTGCACAATGCGTTACAACACGGACGGCAGGAGCGATCCGGCGCAACGACAGCGCACGACTCAGATACCGGCCCGTATTTTTTCTCGTCTGACGGACCGAATATCGCCACAACCGGCGCGTTCGCGGCGCTGGCTATGTGAAGCGGCGCGCTATCATTTGTAACAACGATATCCGCCTGCCTCATCAATTCATATACCATGCCGATATTCGTGCCACAACAAAGATCCTGCACAGGATAACGCGCAAAAGTTTTCATTCTTTTCACGACTTCTTTGTCAGCGGCGTCGCCGATCACAAAAACCTCGCAACCGTGTTCTTTTATCAACAGGTCAGACAACTCCGCAAATTTTTCAGCACTCCATCTTTTTAGATGGCTTTTCGATCCGGGGCTTATCACCGCTACTTTTTTGCCTTTGCAGGCCGACAGCATGGCATCAACCAATCTTTTATCGTCTGCCGACGCTGTAACACAAAAAGACGCGCCTGCGCCACTTATTCCGAAACATTGAAGAGCAACAAGATGTTCGTCCATCTTATGAGTACGGGATGGCATCTTGGGTTTAAAAATACCGGTTCTATACCTCGCACCGGCAAGAAAAGGCAATGCCGTATTTTTTAGATCGATCGCCATATCATATTTTTTACGTCTTAAATACGCGGTAAGCTTCATCCGTTCGGCTATCGGAAGATGTTTACGATTTATAATAACTTCTCTGACACGAGGATTTTTGGCAAATACTTCTTCCCCCGCCGGGCCGCACATAACGTCGATCGCGGCACCCGGGAATTCAAATATTAGTTTATCCAGAACCGGGGTGGTAAGCACGATATCGCCCAGATTGGCGAGCGATACCAGCAGAATGGATCTTATTTTTGTCCTGTCTATCATTTTTTCCATTATCATCGAATCTCTGTCCGTTTTGGGCGGGGAGACCCCGCCCCTACGTTATCATCGAATCTCGAATTTCTCATCCCTGTCATGCCCGAACGCTTTTATCGGGCATCCATAACATCAAAACAATCTACTTTAATCGTATAGATTCCCGCTTAATACATGCGGGAATGACATCATTTACTTTTTCAATCTATTCCCAACTCCTAACTCACTCCATCATCTCGCACGCCGCGTTAAAAACCTCACGCGCGGAGATCTGTTTTATGCACACATAATCCTTGTCACATTTTTCTTTATAACACGGCACGGCGCATTCAACATAACGCTGCAAGACCTTGTTCTTTCCCTTGCCATACGGTCCCGTCAACTTAGCCGACGTCGGGCCGAATATCGCGAGCGTAGGAGATCCCACCGCCGACGCCAGATGCATCGGGCCGGAATCGGAACTTATCACAAGTTTTGCCTTTTTAAAAAGTGCGGCGAGTTCTTTTATATGTGTCTTTCCCGCCAGGGACATACACCTGGCACATCCGGTGTCCTTTAGTATAGCCCCCGCAAGACCAATGTCTTTTTTTGCGCCGGATATCACTATCTCCGCGCCGGGATATTTTTTTATCAGCATCTCCGCCAGTTCCGCGAAATACTTCTGAGGCCATCGTTTAGCGCCCCAATTCCCACCCGGGTTCAGCACGATAATATCCCCGCCTTTATAGCCAGAAGAAGCCAGCGTAACTTCCATTTTTTTCATGTCCTCGTCCGTGACAAAATATTCATAATGATGACTGCGCGGAAAAGGGGCGTCCATCGCTCCCGCCAGAGACAATATCTGTTCCACTCGGTGACAGCTATCATCCGCCATAACGACCCGCGTAAAGAACGTTCTTTTGCTGGAGATAAACCCGATCCTGTCTTTTATTCCGGACAGCATGGCCATAATGACCTTTGTCCGAGAAGGTTTAAGAAAAATACAGGTATCAAAATGTTTTTTCCTGATCACGTTCAAAAAACCTATTTTTTCAAAAAAAGACAAAAAAGACCTGTTATCAGAAAGTTCAATTATTTCGTCCACCCACGGATTATTCGCCAAAAGATCGACGTATCTAGGCACCATAGCGCACGTTATGTACGATTCCGGATACGTCTCCTTTATCGCCCTTATGAGCGGTTCCGAAAAAAGTATATCTCCCATCCAGTTGAGTTCGAATATCAATATTTTTTTCGGTTCGGAAATTTTATTCGCCATGCACACATCCGTTCTTTTTTTTGTTTTCAGCGAGTAATTTCTCGTACGAAGACCGAGTTTTTTCTATGTTGTCCTTTATAGAGAACTCTTCCATAGCTTTTTCCCGCGCCCTCTCGCCAAGCGTCGCGCGTAATTTAGGATCAGCCAAGAGACATACCAATGCTTTTTGGATCGCGGTTTCATCTTCGGGCGTAACAAGTATGCCGTTATCGCCATCATCAACGACTTCCGGGATCCCACCTGTCTTTGACGCCAGACACGCGCATCCAGAAGCCATCGCCTCCATAAGCGCCAACCCCACGCCTTCCATCACCGAAGGAAGACAAAAAACATCCATCAGTCTGAGATATACCGGAAGTTTTTTTCTCATGCGCCCCTCGAAGATCACATATTCAGAGATCGAAAGGTCATCCACCAGACATCGCAGTTCCTTTTCTTCCGGACCCTCGCCAACAAGGAGAAGCCTCGCCTTGGGGAATTGTCCGATGATCCCCTTGAACGCTTTGATCAGATATTTCTGCCCTTTTACTTCCGAAAGTCTTCCCACGGTTCCGACCACCAACGCGTCAGATGGAATATCAAGTTCTTTCATAAGCGCATGATCCTTTTCCGCACTTATATTTAAAAAGTTGTCGGTCTCAATACCGTTCAATATCATGTCGATTTTTTCTTCCGGCACACGGAAATCTCTCATCAGATGTTCTTTAACACCGTTACTGATAGCTATCGTCCTTTTTCCCCAGCATGGAAATAATTTTCTGGACAACCTTCTGCTGTTAAAAAAACCGTGACAGGTACATATGACCGGAACACCGGTAAACACCCCCGACATACATGCGATGATCTGCGAGACTCTTGTCTGAGCATGCACCAGATCGAATTTCTCCTTTTTGATCAGATCAATTATCCCCGGCAGGGATCGGAACATTTTTACGCCGAATTCAGATTTAGTCTTTATATCGAACTTATAATGTTTTATCCCTATATCTCCCAGAACTGGCTCTAGATCCCCTCCCGACGACAGCACCGAGCATTCGACGCCCAGTGGCCCGAGATATTTAGCGAGATTAACCGTATACAGGCCTATCCCGCCGATATTTAAATGTGTCGTTATGATCAGAGCTTTCACATCAGATCTTTCACCGCGTTATAAACTTCCTGTGGCCGGATACCCGACATACATCTATGGCCGTTATTGCATTCTCCTTTGTAACATGGCGAACATTTCGCCTTTTTCCCGATTATCCTGCATTTCACAGCAGGCGGAGCGTGTCTGTCAGGATCGGTCGGACCGAAAAGACCTACGAACGGCACCCCGACACCGGCGGCGATATGCATAGGCGACGAATCGCCGCTCACAACAACGGAACATTCCGCAATAAGCGCGATAAGCTGTGATATATTTGTTTTCCCCACGGCGTTAATAGCTTTAAGATTGTTCTTCTTTGTAAGTTTTTCAGCGGCAGGGATATCGCTCGGAGTACCGATAAAAACCACACGTATATCGTCTTTCCCCAGCATATCCGCAAGCGACTGTATCTGCGACATCCCCCAATTTTTAGTTCCCCATCTGGCACTGGCCGAAAGACTTATACCTACCAGTTTCTGTCCCTCGTTCAGCCAGTTCACTTGAAGAAAATTCTTTGCCCATTTTTTATGTTCTTCTCCGGGCCAAAGTTCAAGAGATTTTTCCACCATATTTATCCCGAGGATCGATAATAACTGTGCCTGATGATCGACCGGTCCCATGGCTTTTTTGGGAAGAACAGCTTTATGGTTCAGAAGAAAACTCATTTTGCCGTTATTATATCCGAACCTTTCCGGTATCATACCTAAAAACGCGAGCAGATGGCTTTTCGTGCTATTTTGAAGATCCACCGAAAAATCAAAATCCTCGGCTCGCAAGCGATCTGCCAGTTTAAAAAATCCGGCCCCGGCGTCCCTTTCATTGAAATCGCAGGTAATGATCTCGTCGACATAAGGACAGCCCTCGAGGACTTTCCTGAATTTAACGTCCACCAGTACCTTTATTGAAGCGTCTGCAAAACGGCTCCTTATCGCACGTAAAGACGGGACTGAAAGTATCACGTCTCCCAGTGAACTGATCTTAAACACCAGAATCTTCTTTATTTCACATGCACGGCGATACGCCTCAAGTTCAAGGCTCATACACCGTTCCACGGAATAAAGCTCTTCAACATTCTTCCGGGCTTTCTCGGCTATTTCCTGCCTAAACTCCAGACTGGAAGCGTATTTCATTATTTTGTTCGCCATATCCGAAGGATCCGACGCTTCGCACAACAGTCCCGTGACCCCGTCCTCAACTGTTTCCACAACTCCGCCGACACGTGTCGCCACTACCGGAACCCCTCGCGCCTGCGCCTCTATAATCGATCGTCCAAAAGCCTCCTGTTCGCGTGAGGCTGACACAAGAACATCCAGCCCGCGTAATACTTCTGGCACGCTTTCACCCGGACCGACAAATCTAACAATTTTATCTATCAGATATCGTTTTATCGCCAGATCCATTTTTTTAATATAATCCGGACGGGCCTCATTCCTATCGCCCATCAGAACAACTTCCAGATTCGGCATCTTTCTGGAAACATACGCGACCGCCTTCAGAAAATCCATGTGTCCCTTGAGCGGAGTAAACCTGGCTATCATTCCGACGCGGAACACTTTATCCGCACGTTTGGCCGGACGTATAAAAGAAAACCTTTCAAGATCCACTCCTCTCGGTATCACTACTATCTTCCCCGGAAGCACCCCGAAATTCTCTTTCATGTACTGTGCCATAAAGTTACTGGCAACGATCACTATCTTCCCCCACCCCATCACTTTACTGATAAGATGTTTTTTATAATGTCCGTGCGCCGTGGTTATAAATGTTCTTTTCTCGGCACGCGCGGCGAAATAGCCGATAAGCGCAGGCACCCGGCTTCTTCCGTGCACAAGATGAATATTTTCTTTTTTAATTATCGCCCTTATTTTGAAATAACAGTACACCATGATAAGAGGGTTCTTTTTGCCTACAGGCAGCATATAATGCTTGGCACCGGCCGCTGTAAGGCTTTTTTCCAGTCTGCCGCCACCGGAGACGACCACGGCTTTATGCCCTTTCATTGTAAGGTAACGCGACATTTCTATAGTGCCCCGTTCTACGCCGCCAAGTTCAAGTTTAGGTAAAAGCTGCAATACGTTCATATCGTCATCCTGTCTAAAATAGTTTATGTATCTTTTCGTATATTCTGCGGTTATCCTCTATCGCCTTACGTTTCACGTCGGAAGCAGACACCCGATCCAGCACCACAGTCAGGTCGCCGCCGGAGAAAAGCGTCAGATAACCTTCATTTTCGAGCCGTTTCACGTACGCCTCGTACTTATTGGTTTTTGCATGCTTCTTGACCGGCATGAACACGACAACCGGTTTACCGGACGAAACCGCTTCGGATACCATGGAAATACTTTCACCCGATACTACCACTATATCCGAAAGCGCCAATATCTTATCCACGGTTTTATCATCGGTATCATTCTTACCGTAAACGAAAAAACCGCAGGTACTATCCTTTAAAAGCATCTCCGCCGCGGCATTTTCCGCACTTTCCGGAGTACGACGTGATGTCGTCGCGAATATTTTACCGTCTTTTTTTCTGCAAAAATCCACAATACCACCCATAATATTTCTAACCATATCTTCTGTGAACGCGTAAAAACCGTTGTCCCCGCCGATAAGAACGCCCACGTTAACCTTACCGGAGACCATTTTCCCCGCAAGCGACACGCGTAAAGACAATAATTCTGACGGCACAATAAGGTTAGGCGCGAGTTCCGTCACAACTATATTGTCCGCGACCTTAGAAGACTTCACGTCATGCCTCGGCATCACGATCACGTTAAATTTCCCGTAATTGATCTTTCCGGGATCCAGTACGGCTATATTCTTGGCATAATTCTCTATTTTTAGCGCGGTACTCACGCCATAAAGCCCCGAACCACAGCTTACGATGACATCGGCGTATCTATTGATAGCGTCTTTGTACGTTTCCGCCGTCATCGCCCAGGCTAGCATTTTACGATGCATCCCCAATCGCCACGTAAGCAGCGGGCAAAAAGCGTTAAATACGGCTTTCCTAAACTTATCGCGAAAACGGATACTCACTATCTGAACCTCAAGGTCCTTGTCTTGGAAGCCTTCATCTTTGCGATATATCTCTATCTGTTTAAGTATCGCTAACGATTCTTTTAAATGCCCTTTCTTCCCGTCATCCAGGACCATAACTTTTTTAACAGATGTCTTTTTCCAGCGTTTATGCATCCAGAACCACTGAGAGGGCGACTGTCTTATGTGTTTTTCCAAAAGCGCGTTGTACCGTTCCATATATGGGATAATGCTTTCGTCCTCTTTTATCTCCATTATCTCTTCCAGATACAGTTCCTGATACGGACCGTTCTTGCGATGTATAAAGGCCGGCAACACTACCGCGCCCGTCTTTTGGGCGAAACGGTAAGGCCCCGTAGCAGTTGAAGCGGGCCTGCCGAAAAAGTCTACTAACTCACCCGAAGCCCCCGCGTTCTGATCGGCCAATAAACCCAGGCTTTTCCCCGACCTCAGGAGCCTGAAAATGTTTTTTATATCCACGCCTTTACGAACGACCATATTGCCTTTGGTTTCGCGAAGAAGGTTCAGTAGCTCGTTAAGCCTTTTCATTTTCTGATCACGCGCGAGCATATACAACGGATATCCTTTGATCGCACTCGCAACTGTGCTAAGCTCCCAGTTCCCGAAATGCGCCGAGACCAGTATCATCCCTTTCGGGTTCGACGCTGCTTTCTGTATGCGCTCAAAATTATTGATCTTTATATATTTCTCCACATACCGTGCGTCTACACGTGGAACTGCCACAAGCTCCGCGAAGACCTCTCCGACCGAAAGATACGCCTTTTTCGCTATCTCGGATATCTCCTCCGGGGACTTTTCGCCGTGAAAAGCAGCCTTAAGATTAGAATACGTCACGCAGCACCGCTTACCACTTAACAAATACGCGATCTTTCCGCAAAACCTTCCATACGCCAAAACAGCGCGGATCGGTATATAACAGAACAATATACTAAGACCGCGAAGCATGTATGAGGCTATTAAGTCCAGCACTGAATACTTCCTCTCCCTGTGTTATGTCTACCGAGATTTTAAGAACGAACAATTTACTTTCCAACTCGGAAAGATCCAACTTCCTGAGTTTTACATAATCTTTAGCCGTTACTATCACGGCGTCGGCCTCATTACGCACACACATCCTCAATATCTCGTTTACATCGTTCTGTGTATACGCATGATGGTCCATAAAATATCTTTCGGACTCTATGATCGCACCCGTTTTCCCGACCATCGATCCGAAATATTCAGGATCGGCTATCCCGGAAACAATGCACACCTTTTTACCTTTGAAGTTTTCCGCCGGATAAACCGCGCCCGTTACATCGGATAAAAATTTTGCTTTATATTTTATCGCGATGACCGGCACGCCCTGGCGGATATCCAAATTTCCGGCTATCTTTTTCAGATCCGTACCTTCCGGGATTTTATCGCATTTTGAAAGAACAACAACATCCGCGCGGCGGATCGCGTCCTGCGGTTCACGCAATGTACCCCGCGGAAATACATATCCGTTCCCGAACGGCTTTGCACTGTCCAAAAGAACGATATCAAGATCACGCCCGAGACGTCTGTGTTGAAAGCCATCGTCCATTATCAGTATATTCGCCCCAAGACGAACGGCTTTTTCCGCGTTTCGTACACGGTTACTGCCGACTACTACCGGGACATCGGGGATATCATCCCTCAGCATACGGTGTTCATCGTCGCCGTACCCTCTGGTAAGAACGGCCGGTTTCATGCCTAATGCCGTCAATCTATCGGCGAGAAAGGCCACAAAGGGCGTTTTCCCGGTACCACCAAGTGTAATATTCCCCACACTTATGACCGGAACCGCAGCCTTCCTTACCTTAAAAAAACCTCTTTTGTACATCCGGCCTCTGAACCGCATCACCATGGCATAAAGAATCGATACGAAATAAAGGACCCCAGCCGCAACGCGGTCACCAGGCCCGGTTTTACGGTCTGTCATAACAAGAAAAAAATATTCTTTCATACTATATCTCGCCATAAATATCCGTCACGCGTATACAACAATATATTTTATCTTTTCCGCAGTCCGTGCTGTCGCGCCCGTATTCCTTTCTATGACCTTCAACGCGTTTGTCCCTAAACGGGAACGTTCCTCCCCGTTCTCGAACAACCGGTCCAGTACAATCGCCAGGTTTTCTTTGTCGGACACTTCCAGCGCGGCGCCGTTTTCAAGAAAAAGATCAGCGATCTCTCTGAAATTAGACATATATTTCCCGAAAACAACGGGTTTCCCCCACCTGGCCGCCTCTATCGGATTCTGTCCGCCTCCGTTCTCGACAAGGCTTTTGCCTATAAAGATAACGGTAGCGGCGTTATAAATATTTTTAAGATGCCCTATCGTATCAACGATCACGACATCCAGGTCTCGACGCTTAAGTCCGGGATTACGATAGATCTCGGAAAACCGCTGAACGACAAGCCCTGTGCCCTCTATATATTCCTGAACGGAATCGGCCCTTTCTATGTGCCGCGGAGCGACGATAAATTTTACTTTTTTGTTGCCGACACGAATCTCCCGGTAAATATCGGTCAGATATTTTTCTTCGGGGCTGTGCGTGCTTCCGGCTACCAGCACTTCGTCGCCGTCCTCAAATCCTATGTCTTTTTTCGAGATCCCTTCGCCCATTCCGCCTCCGGCCATATCAAATTTCATATTACCGGTCACAAAACATCTTTTCTCCGGAATACCCAGCGCAATTATCCTTTCCACGTCTTTCTGCGACTGCATACATGCAACATTAATGTTTTCAAAAACACCTTTTATAAGAAACCTTATCGTGCGGTAATTATTGAACGAAAAATCCGAAATACGCCCGTTGGCGAGCACTATCGGGACCTTATTTCTTCTCAGAGCCGTAAGAATATTCGGCCATATCTCGGTCTCGATCATGACATAAACACGTGGATCTATTTTTCGTATAACACGGGCGACTATCCATGAGATATCTATCGGCGAGTAAAAAACAGCGTCCACCGTTTTCCCCGCCCATTGGCTCAGAAGTGCGTATCCGGTCTTTGTTGTGACCGAAACCACCACGGGAACATCCTTCATTTCTTTTTTGAGTTTTGCCGCCAGTTCCAGCGCCACTTGTGCCTCCCCGACGCTTACCGCGTGTATCCACACGGGCTTTTTAAAACTCGTCGCTTCCGCCGGCAAATACCCAAAACGCTGTTTGAAATCCTTGTGCATACGTCTGCCGAGAAAAAGATACGGCAGATATACCACCGAAAACATCATAAAAAATACGTCAAATAAAAATCTCATATTCCCTTCCAGCCGTCTTCCGATTCAGTGCATTTATGCCCTCGGATGAGCTTTCAAATACATTTCTTTTATTTTCTGTGTCCCAAGATGAGTATATATCTGTGTCGTCGAAAGATTTTTATGCCCCAATAATTCCTGCACGCTCCTGAGATCCGCTCCGTTATTAAGCATATGCGTAGCGAACGAATGCCTGATCGCATGCGGGGACACCTTCTCCTCTATGCCGCACTGTTTAACATATTTGTCAAGAAACCGCCTTACGCTCCTGTCTGTTATCCGTGTCCCGAGTTTATTCATGAACAAAGGCCCGTTCGCGTCGCGCCCAATCTCCCTGCATTTATCCAGATATTCTTTAACGGCCTGCTGGGCTTTTGATCCGAGCATGGCGATACGTTCTTTTTTTCCTTTTCCGCGGACCTTTATTACCCCGGCGATCATGTCCAGATCGTCCCGATTAAGCCCGACAAGTTCGCCAACACGGATCCCGCCGGAATAAAGCACTTCCAGCATCGCATGGTCGCGTTTACATTGAAAGCTGTCCCCCGCCGGGGCCATTATCAGCTTCGCCGTTCTTTCAGGATCCAGAAAAACCGGCAATTTTTTATCAAGTTTCGGGGTAAACACTCCGGCGGCCGGATTTGTCCTGACCGCGTTAGTCCTGAAAAGATATCTGTAAAACGATCTCAGCGCCGCTAGTTTTCGAACAACGGTCCGTTTAGAAGAACCTTTCTCCTTGAGCTCAGCGAGAAATTTTCTTATATCCAGATGCGTGACATCCTCCGCGTTCTGACCCGGAACGGACGCAATAAGCTCCCTGATATCCGCGGCATAGCTACGAAGCGTATGCTCCGAATAATTCTTCTCCACCTCGAGATACTTAAGAAATTTATTAAGATCCGCCTCTATCGTCATTCGTCTTCAACTTTCGCCTCGGCGGCGCCGTCCGCCGCGCCTTCGGCCGCCTGCCCGGGCTGGTTTAACGTTCGCGACGTATACGTACATTTCGGGTAATTCGTGCATCCATAGAAAGAACCGCGGAAAGACCTGCGTTCCACAAGTTCGCCGCCGCATCCCTCCGCGGGGCATTTCACGCCGGTGCTTATGGATTTCGCATTCCTGCACTCCGGGAATCCGGAACAACTCAGGAACCGGCCTTTCTTCCCCCATTTTATTATCATCGGTCTGCCGCATTTTTCACAGACCTGATCGGTTTTAACTTCCTGTTTATTGACGTTCTTCATTTTTTCTTTCGCTTCGGCCAATTTCCCGGTGAACGGCTCGTAAAATTCTTTGACGGCCTTTACCCAGTTCATTTTACCTTCTTCGATATCGTCCAGTTCGCCTTCCAGCTTTGCCGTAAAGTCATAATCGACTATATCCGGAAAATTTTTCACAAGAAGGTCGTTGACCAGCTGACCTAACTCCGTGGGCTGAAAATACCTGTTAACGCGTTTCACATAGTTCCTGTCGATTATCGTCCGTATGATGGGCGCGTATGTGGACGGCCTTCCTATCCCTTTTTCCTCCAGCACTTTTACAAGTGACGCGTCCGAATATCTGGCCGGCGGTTTTGTAAAATGCTGCTCCGGGATAAGTTCCACAAGTTTCACTTCCTCGCCCGTCTCCAAGGGCGGCATCTCAGGCGGGACTTCTTCCTCATCCAACGCCCCGTATTCTTTATAAACACGCAAAAACCCGTCAAAGATAAGATCCGATCCGCCGGCCCTGAAAGTGTACTCTCCCGCGTTGATATGAACGGTAAGCACTGAGTACACGGCCGTCTGCATCTGGCTGGACACGAATCTTTTCCAGATCAGAGTATAGAGCTTCATTTCATCAGGAGTTAGATACGCCGCGAGGCTATTCGGTTCCCTGAGCGGAAGTGCCGGACGTATAGCTTCATGCGCTTCCTGGGCGCTTTTCTTGGCCTTGTAAACAAAAGGCACCGGCGGGGCGTATTTCGCGCCGTATTTATCCAAAATAAATTTTTGCAGTTCTTTCATCGCGTCGTCCGATATGCGCACGGAATCGGTACGCATATAGGTTATAAGACCTACAGTTCCCGCCTCCCCGAGATCCACGCCTTCATAAAGTTTCTGCGCGATCCTCATGGTCTTGCTGGCCGAAAAATTAAGTTTATTGAAGGCGTCCTGCTGCATAACACTGGTGGTGTACGGCGAACGCGGATAACTCTTTTTCTCCTTACGGCCCACATCGGCCACTATGAATTTCGCCCCGGAAAGACCAGACATCATCTGGTCCGAAGTGATCTTAGTTCCGATATGCACTTTTTCGCCCTTGAACTTTATAAGCTTCGCGCGGAAATCGCTGATCCCTTTATCCACTTTTCCCGCCACTTTGCGCAGTATCGCGTCAAGGCTCCAGTATTCCTCGGGCTTGAATTTTTTTATTTCCTCTTCCCTTTCCACGATGAGCCTCACGGCGACCGACTGTACCCTGCCGGCGCTTAAACCTCGAGTGATCTTTCCCCAAAGCAGCGGACTCAGCGAATATCCAACTATCCTGTCGAAAACACGGCGAGCCTGCTGGGCATTCACTTTATTCATGTCGATCTCGCCTTTTTTCTCAAAAGCCTCTTTCACTGCGCGTTCGGTTATTTCCTCGAACCTTACTCTGAAAAACTCAGAACAACAGCTCTCAAGTTGATTTTTGAGATGCCAGCAGATAGCTTCTCCCTCACGGTCAGGGTCGGCCGCCAGAAACACGGTTTTTGCCTCTTTTGCCTCTTTTTTTATATCCTTCATGTATTTGGCCCGGCCCTTCATCACCTGATATTCAGGGGTAAAATCATGTTCAAAATCTATCCCCATCCTATCGGCCGGCAGATCCACAATGTGCCCCATACTGGCGATCACTTTGAAGTTCTTGCCAAGTATCTTGTTGATGGTTTTTGACTTGGCGGGAGACTCCACAACTACCAGATATTTTTCTTTGTCGCCGCCGCTTTTCTTCGCGGTACTTTTTGTTTTTTTGACAGCCATTTTATATCCTCATGGGTTTAAATGTTCATCTCATTTTGGTCCCTGAGCGCGAAACACTGCCCCGGAACGAACCTGATCAATCTATTTATCTCAAGCCGCAATAATTCCTTATTGAGAAGCGGCATATCTATCCCTGTCGCGTCGCACAGATCGTTTATATGAACAGCCTCTTCCGACGCAAGCCGGTCCACGATCTTGACCTGATCGGGTGAAAGGCCTTTTTTAATTTTCTCCATATTCACCGTCTTTTTTGCCGTCTTTCGTCCGGGGCTCTCTCCGTACTCCAGGTTCAGTTCTTCCAGGATATCCTCGGCCCTCGTCACCAGTTTGGCCCCCTGCTGAATAAGATGATTCGTACCGTCCGACATATGCGTGTCTATCCTGCCGGGAACAGCGAAAACTTCCTTACCCTGCTCAAGCGCGAACTCCGCGGTTATAAGAGAACCACTATCCTTGGCGGCTTCCACCACCACAATACCTTTAGACAACCCGCTTATTATCCTGTTCCGGCGCGGGAAATTCCATTTTAAAGGTAAAATATCCGAACTATTCTCCGTCAACACGGCTCCGTTCTCGGCGATACGCAAGACCATTTCCTGCGCGTCGTCCGGATACAGATTGGCGAAACCGCTACCCATTACCGCGATGGTCCGCCCGAAAGATTTTATCGCCCCGCGATGCGCCGCCGTGTCTATGCCTTTGGCCATACCGCTAACCACGGTCACCCCCGCGTTACACAATCCGGCGGATATCTCCTCGGCCATACGCAGTCCGTATTCCGAAGCGTGGCGAGCACCGACAACACCTACCGCGTCGACGTCTTCCACGGCGAGATCGCCCTTAAAATAAAGAACAAGCGGCGGGTCATAGATCTCCCTGAGCGAGGCGGGATACGCTTCATCAAAGATCGACACGGTCTTTATGCCGTTCTTAGCGATATATTCTATTTCCTTCTCATATCTTTTTGTCGCCAGGGATAAAGCGCTTTTTTCGGCCGAGAAAAGTATTTCCTCCACCATTTTTTCCGCGCCGCCCGATGCGGGCGTGAACAGATCTCCCGAGTTTCTTATCCTCTCCACAAAATTAACCGCCTTGGCCGGAGTAAAACCGGGCAATAGCGTCATTCTGATCATGTCCCCGCAAAGTTTTTCCATCCGTGTTTCTCGTACCCTCATTTGATCATCTTAATAAATTCATTCGTTATAGCGGGATCCAGTTTCTCCCCGCGCCCTTTTTTCATTATCTTTAGGGCTTCTTTTTTCGAGAACGCGCTCCGGTACGGACGATCGGCAGTTAACGCCTCATATACATCGGCCACACTCAGTATCCTCGCGCCAAGCGGGATATCTGTGCCCTTTATCCCGTACGGATAACCCGTACCATCGAAGCTCTCATGATGAAATAAAATGATCGGCAAAGCTTCCCAAAGATACACAAACGGTCTCAAAAGTTCCACACCAAAAGCGGATGATTTTTCATCTGTCTGTATTCATTCACGTTCAGAGCGCCGCGTTTAAACGTTATTTTCTCGTCAACTGCAAGTTTCCCGATATCATGTAAAAGAGCCGCCATAGTGAGAACCCTCAGCTCATTTTTATCAAGCCCCATCCGTTTGCCGAGAGACAGAGCATATTTTGTCACACCGGAAGAATGACTGGCCGTAAAAAGATCCGTACGGCTTTCACCGGAAAATATCATGTTGGTCATCACTATTTCACTAGCCGAGGCCCCAAGAGACAAATAATCGTGTTCTCCCTGTTTATGCTCATCCGCGACAAAGATCATTCCCTTCCTGCCACCCGGAGTAACGATCCCGCATGATATCCATTTTGAGATACAACGGTCTTTTCTGCGCGAAAGCTCAAAAAACCTTATATCGTGCAGAGATCCGCTCTCACTGATACTATCTAGTATCTCATATGCTTTCGCGTGATGCGACCTTTTCACTATCTCCGTTATCCAATTTTTGCCGTTCATCCGTTCCCCGACCGCGTCCAGAAACGCTCGGTTGTGATATTTTATCGTTCCATTCTTATCCGCTATGAAAACCGGCATCATCGCGTGATTCAGAAGCTTATCGAACAACTTGGCGATATTGCTCTTCTCTCCGGCTATGGCTTTTTCCCGCACCCGGATATTTTTCACGATGGCGCATATGCGCCGCGCGACCACGTCAGGGTCCCCGTTCCCGGCGTCTATATGCACGTCGGCTTTCCGATAGAACGGCTGCCTGGCTTTCAATAGTTTATTTATTTTTCTTAAGGGATCTTTACAGTTAAGAAGGGGCCTATGGCCGAACCCTTTAGTACGGTTAAGTATAGTCTCAGCATCCGACCAGAGACATATCACGGTGCCTTTACGTTTCAGATTTTTTATATTTTCACCGTTAAGGACTACGCCACCCCCCGTATCGATGACCACTCCGTCCTTCGCGCTAACATCCTTTACTACTTTCTTCTCGATTGTCCTGAAATACGCCTCTCCATCACGCAGAAAAATATCGTTTATCTCTCGACCTTCTTTTTCCACAATAAGACCGTCAGTACTGACATATTTAAAATTAAGTTTCTTTGCCAGCAGTTTCCCTATCGAGGTTTTACCTGTGCCCATAAATCCGACAAGAACAATATTCTTATTAGGATATTTCACATTCTTCCAGTCTGTTATCTTTTTTTAAGTTCGTTTATATACGCCTCAAAATTCCGTTTTATTTCCTTCACCGAATCGTTCCCAAATTTCTCGACAAATGCCGCCGCGATCGTAACCGCCAGCATCGCTTCGGCGACAACTCCGCATGCCGCCACGGCGGTAACATCGGATCGCTCCGTCGAGGCGAAAGCATCTTCTTTCGTATTGATATTCACTGACTTCAGCGGAGACGTCAGTGTCGCTATCGGCTTCATAAAACCGTGCACAATGATATCTTCACCGTTCGTTATCCCGCCCTCTATCCCACCAGCATTATTCGTAAGACGGTAATACGCCCGTTCGCCGTTATTGTAATAGATCGAGTCATGTACTTCCGAACCGCTCCTGGCCGCATTCTCTATTCCTTCCCCGATCGAAACAGCCTTAACAGCCTGTATCGACATAACGGCCTGCGCTATAATACCGTCAAGTTTTCTGTCCCATTGAACGTGTGATCCCAGCCCAGGCGGAACACCATTCACTACCACCCGAAACACGCCGCCTAGAGTATCCCCGTTCTTCGCGGCCTTGTCTATTTCCTCTTTCATCGCTTTTTCCGCTTCACGGTCGGCACACCTAAGATCCGATCCTTCCGTCATGACAAGCAATTCGTCGAACGAATATTTTTTAAGCGCGGCTGTAACACCGCCTATAGCCGTCACATGACTGATTATCCTTATCCCAAACTCTTTAAGAAAGATCTTAGCGACGCTGCCGGCCGCCACACGCGCCGCTGTCTCCCTGGCACTGGCGCGTTCAAGAACATCCCGCGCATCCTGAAAACCGTATTTTTGAACCCCGGCCAGATCCGCATGCCCCGGCCTAGGATTAATGACGTCCGCTAAATCGTCTATTTTGTGATCTACGTTCGGGATCATCAGACATACGGGACTCCCGATCGTTATCCCTTTTCTGCAACCGGAAAGGATATCGACCTTATCTTTTTCGATAGACATCCTTTTTCCCCTGCCGTATCCGGTCATTCTTCTGGAAAGTTCAGTATCTATGAACTCTTTGTCTATTTCTAACCCGGCCGGGATACCGTCTATCACCGCGATCAGCGCTTTTCCGTGAGATTCTCCAGCTGTCATATATCGCAACATACCGCACCCCTTTCCGTTAAAATACCGGGAATAAAAATCCGATTATTTTTTCTCCGAACAAAAGACTGATCATCGCCGACGCACATAGATACGGCGCATACGGGATGACACTATCCTTTTTTTGTATCAGGATATTTATAGAACAAACCGACCCTATGATCGGCGCCATAAAAAAAGTAAGAAGCGCCATCTTCCATCCAAGAAAAGCCCCTATCATTCCCATAAGTTTCAAGTCTCCGCCGCCTACGGCCTCTTTATGAAAGATCATCTCTCCGACCGTTCCCATGATGAATATGCATCCCGCTCCCGCGATCATACCAAGCAGAGAATCGACGCCATTATTCAGCGAAAAAACAATCCTCCCCTCAGGAACCGACATGACCGAAAGAACAAAACCCAGTATTATTCCCGGCAAGCTCAGCACATCCGGCACAATCCTATGTTCAATATCTATGAAAACAATCACAAGTAGGATGCAGGCGAACAGCCAGTATACGCCGAAAGCCGCAAGATCCGGAAAAACAAAGAACAATCCTACCCCTAAAATGGCTGTTAACAATTCAACGAGAAAATAACGCACGCTTATTTTCTCCCCGCATGCGCGGCACTTCCCTTTTAGGATCAGAAAGCTTAAAAGCGGTATATTATCCACCGGGCTTATGGCCTTCCCGCATTTCGGACAATGCGACGACGGCCATACGATAGATTCATTGCGGGGGATACGGTGGATACAAACATTCAGAAAGCTCCCGATCACCACGCCAAATATGAAAACGAGAACGGCTCCCACCATATTTTATTGTTTCACCCTGTTCTTCAGCGCGTCGCGCATTATTTTTTTTGTTTCATGAAGTTGCTTGCCTGTCCATATACCGAATGCCAGCGCCCCCTGGTTCACAAGCATCCCAAGACCGTTAACTGCGACACAACCGATCTTCTTTGCGCGTTTAACAAGCTCGGTCTCCCTGCAATAGACCAGATCATACACGACCGACGACTTTTTCAGCGTCCGGACCGGACACGGGAGAACCCCGTCGTCCTTTGTCCCTATCGGCGTAGCGTTCACAATAAGGTCGCTCTCGGCGATCTTTTTTTCAACGTCCCCTGACAAGCATTCTTTAAGAATATTTTTCTCGGCGAAAGCCTCCGATGCGGACAATATCGAACTTATCTTCTCACGGTCCACGTCAAAAACATTTATCACCGACGGGGCGTCATGCCCAAGTGAAGCCAGATAGAGGGATACCGCGCGCCCAGCTCCACCGGCCCCGCAGATAAAAATATTTTTTCCCTTAGGATCGAACCCCGCGTCGTCCTTTAACGATTCATAGAAACCCTGACCGTCGGTATTAAAAGCGATGAGACGCGCACCTTCAACCTTAACGGTATTGATCGATCCGATCACGCCGCCAGATTTATCTATACTGCATCCTTCGATGCTGGATATCATATCCTTCACCATGATCTTGTACGGCACAGTCACGTTGAAGCCGGAAAGCGATTTTCCACCCGCGTTCTTTTCGATAAAATCCGGGATGTCCTGTTCATTTACGTCGAATATACGATATTCGGCGGGAATGCCGAAATACCTGAAGGCCGCGTTATGCATGGCCGGGGATAACGAATAACTTATATTTTTCCCGAGAAGTCCGTACTTTTTTGTTTCTTTCTTTTTCATCAGCATGGCGCACCCCGATATTATTTTAACTGGAGATACTGAACAGAAAGACCGGATCCCTGTCCCTGTATAAAATCAACGGGGGATCCAAAGGATCCCCCGCATCATATCAAATGTGATATTCCTTTTTCGGTACTACACCCTTGCGCTGTACAAAACGATTTATCGCGTTAATATACGACAAAACGCTGGCCTCGATTATATCGGTACTTGAAGCCCTGCCTATTACAGAATCGTTTTTAAAAAGCACCTTAACGCTCACCTCGCCCAGCGCATCCTTCCCGCTGGTCACGGCACTTACTTTGTAATCTATAAGTTTGCCTTTCAACCCCGCAGCTTTATCAATGGTTTTAAAGCAAGCGTCCACAGGCCCATCGCCTGACATCGTCGCCTCGGTTCTTTTTCCGGCGAATTCCAGTTCCACCGAAGCGAAAGGCTTCACTTTATTTCCGCTAGTAACCTGGTAATTCACAAGTTTATACTGCTCTTTGAACGTCTCGAGATTGTCCTCGACTATAGTCGCTATATCCTCGTCATAAATTATGTTTTTCTTGTCCGCCAGAAGTTTAAACCTGACGAACGCATTGTTAAGGGCTTCTTCTCCGAGCGAATATCCAAGTTCTTTCAGTCTGGCTGAAAAAGCATGCCTCCCGGAAAGTTTTCCCAGCACAAGATTCGTCCCCTTGAACCCGACATCCTGCGGCCGGATTATCTCGTATGTAACACGTTTTTTCAACACACCGTCCTGATGTATACCGGACTCATGGCTGAAAGCATTGTCTCCGACTATAGCTTTGTTCGGCTGTATGATCACTCCGGTGAGCTTACTCACCAACCGGCTGGTCCTATAAAGTTCCTTCGTCTTAATTCCGGATTTCAAACCTCCGAAAAGATCTTTTCTTACGTTAAGCGCCATTATTACTTCTTCAAGCGAAGCGTTTCCGGCCCTCTCGCCAAGACCGTTTATCGTGCATTCGATCTGCCGCGCCCCGTTAACAATAGCCGCAAGAGAATTACTCACGGCCAGGCCCAGATCGTTATGGCAATGAACGCTGATAACAGCCTCGTCGATATTGCGAACATGATCTTTAAGATATTTTATTACGCCGCCGAATTCCTGCGGAGCGGAATATCCCACCGTGTCAGGGATATTGACCGTCGTCGCTCCCGCGGCTATTACTGTCTCCACGACTTCCGCGAGAAAATCCGGTTCGGTTCTGGACGCGTCTTCCGGCGAAAACTCGATGTCGGCCACTTTCTTTCGCGCATACCGCACGGCCTCCTCTGCAAGTTTCAAGATCTCGTCCTTGGCCTTCTTAAGTTTGAACTGTCTGTGTATCTTTGACGTCGCGAGAAAAACATGTATCCGCGGTCTGACGGCATGCTTAAGAGCGGCGTAGGCGGCATCTATATCCGCCTGCGTCGCTCTGGCAAGTCCGCATATAACAGGTTTTTTCACACGTTTAGCCACTGCCTTGACGGCTTCAAGATCCCCCGGGCTCGATCTCGGAAATCCGGCTTCTATCGCGTCGACACCCAGCATCTCAAGCTGGGTAGCGATCTGTATCTTTTTGTCGACGTTAAGACTCGCCCCCGGCGTTTGTTCTCCGTCTCTCAGTGTCGTGTCAAAAATAATTATATCGTTCTTCTTCATATCCACCCTTGTCCGGAATTACATCCAAGGCATCATGTTCCTGAGATGTTCTCCAACCTTCTCTATCGTATGTTTCTTCTGTCCTTCGGTAAGTTTTGTATACCGAGGTCTGCCTTTTTTGTTCTCGTTAATCCATTCCTTCGCGAACTTTCCTGTCTGGATCTCCTTCAGTATCGTCTTCATCTCCTGACGGGTCTTCGCGTTCACTATCCTCGGCCCTCTTGTTATATCACCGTATTCAGCCGTATCGGATACGCGTTTTCTCATCCCGTAGATACCGTACTGATATATAAGATCCGTTATCAGCTTCAGTTCGTGAAGACATTCGAAATACGCGATCTCCGGCTGATACCCGGCCTGAACCAAGGTCTCAAAACCGGCATTGATCAATTCCGAAGCGCCTCCGCAAAGAACGACCTGTTCGCCGAAAAGATCCGTCTCGGTCTCTTCCTTGAAAGTCGTCTCGATAACACCGGCTCTTGTACCGCCGATAGCCTTCGCGTACGCGAGAGCTTTTTTCTTAGCCTGTTTCGTATAATCCTGGAATACCGCGATAAGACACGGAACGCCTTTACCCTCGTCGTACATTCTACGGACAAGAGCACCCGGCCCTTTCGGAGCCACCATAAAAACGTCCACATTTTTAGGCGGAACGATCTGTTTGAAATGTATATTGAACCCATGTGAGAAAACCAGAGATTTCCCGGCTGTCAGGTGCTTTTTGATCGCCGTATTGTAGACCGACGCCTGAACGTGGTCCTGCGTCAGTATCTGTATGATATCCGACACTTTCGACGCTTCCTCGGCCGTCACAACCTTGAAACCGTCTTTTATGGCCTGTTTGTAATTCGGCGTCCCTTTGAGTTCGCTGACGACAACCTTAACGCCGCTATCCCTCAGGTTAAGCGCCTGGCCACGGCCCTGTATCCCGTAACCCAGTATCGCCACCGTTTGTCCTTTGATCACTTTCATGTCCGCATCTTTGTCATAGTAAATCTTAGCCATTGCTCCTCCTTGATTATTTTTTAGAACCGCTTTCCAACTAATTTACTTATCGGCCGGTAACGCTATTTTACCGGTTCTCGCTATTTCAACAATACCGTACGGCCTCAAAAGCTCGACAAGAGCTTTTATTTTATGTTCATCCCCTGATTCCTCGATCGTTATCGTTTTCTTCCCGATATCCACGACCTCGGCCTTAGTGGTTTCGACGATTTTGACTATCTTTTCCCTGCTAGACATATCCTCGGCTTTGACCTTTATCAGTATAAGTTCCCTTCCGACGAAATCCTTACCCGTAAGGTCAAGCACCTTGATAACGTCTATCAATTTGTTAAGCTGTTTTTTGATCTGCTCAAGTATCCTGTCGTCCGCGTCGACAACTATCGTCATGCGGGAAACGGTCGGATCCTCGGTCTCTCCTACCGCGAGCGAATCGATATTAAAACCTCGCGCGCTGAAAAGCCCGGACACCCTGGCCAGGACACCGAACTTGTTTTCAACAAGCGCAGACAGAACAAATTTTGGCATTTCTAACTCCCATTTTTTACAACACATCACGCCGAACGCTTACGCCAAACCATGCAGCATATTGCTTATAGACTCACCGGCCGGAACCATCGGAAAAACATTCTCTTCCCGTTCCACAATAAAATCCATCATAACCGGACCGTCGGTCTTGATCGCGGTCTTTATCGCGTTCACGACCTCGGATTTTTTCGTGACCCTTATACCCTTGGCGCCGTAACTCTCGGCGAGTTTCACGAAATCCGGGCAGTATCTAGCGTTATCCTCGGCCAATACCGTGAACGCGTATTTTCTCTTATAAAAAAGTTCCTGCCATTGGCGGACCATCCCGAGATATCCGTTATTCAGAATGGCTATCTTGACCGGTATCTTTTCGATAACGGCCGTGGCTAATTCCTGGATATTCATCTGTATGCTTCCGTCACCGGCGATATCGAACACGATGCTGTCCGGCTTACCCAGCTGAGCGCCTATTGCCGCGGGGAAACCGAATCCCATAGTCCCGAGCCCGCCGCTGGAGACCCAGGTACGGGGATGCTCGAATTTATAGAACTGTGTGGTCCACATCTGGTTCTGTCCCACCTCAGTGGAAATAATAACATCCTTACCCGCGGTTATTTTCTGTATCTGCTCGATAACGTATTGCGGACGAAGTTTATCGTCATCCTTATATCTCAACGGAAAGTCTTTTTTCCATTTTTCTATTTTTGCGTGCCACGCGCTCAGGTCGGTTTTCTTCACTGACTTGTTCAGCTCTTTCAAAACTGTTTTGGCGTCGCCGATTATCGGTATATCCACCTGAACGTTCTTACTGACGCTCGCCGGATCGATATCTATGTGCGCCACCACGGCATGCGGCGCGAAATCGTCTATACGCCCCGTAACCCTGTCGTCAAATCTCGAACCGATCGAGATTATCAGGTCCGATTCCTGAACGGCATGATTCGCGTACGCCGTACCGTGCATACCGAGCATACCCAGACAAAGAGGGTCATCGCCCGGAAAAGCCCCAAGTCCCATCATCGTGAGCGTGACCGGGATCCCCGTGCTATGAGCCAGTTTCGTAAGCTCTTTACTCGCGTCCGACAGGATAACCCCGCCGCCGACGTAAAGCAAAGGCCGTTTACTTTTGGCTATCGCCTTGGCTAATTTTTTTATCTGTCCGATGTGCCCGTCATATGTCGGATTATATCCGCGTATATCGACGGTCTTCGGATATTTGAATTCTGTCTCTTTGAGAAGCACGTCCACCGGAAGATCTATCAACACCGGGCCGGGTCTGCCGGTCCTGGCGATATAAAAAGCTTCTTTGATTATACGGGCCAGGTCCTCGACGTCCTTCACAAGGTAACTATGTTTAGTTATGGATCGCGTTATCCCGATCATATCGGCTTCCTGAAAAGCGTCGTTCCCGATAAGCGTGGATTTCACCTGTCCCGTTATTGCCACCATAGGGATAGAATCCATGTACGCCGTGGCTATTCCGGTGACCAGATTCGTTGCCCCCGGGCCGGACGTGGCTATACAAACCCCGACCTTACCCGTGGCCCTGGCATAGCCGTCAGCCGCGTGAGCGGCGGCCTGTTCATGTCTCGGCAGTATGAATCGTATGGACTTTTCGTCATAAAGCCTGTCGAAAAGAGCGATAACCACGCCGCCCGGGTACCCGAACACGTGCGTGACGCCTTCTTCAACAAGACTTTTAACAACTATATCCGCGCCTTTAACCTTGTTCATAAATCCCTCATATAATTATTACTTCTTATATATAGCGAACCGAAAAATTACGATAATCAGTATAACATATAAGCTTTCTTTGTCAAGATTTCGACCCTGTCTCACCATTATAGACAGTTTTTGCGGTGGTTTTCGTTCAAATTATTTCACAAAAAAAGTCGTTCCGATGTCATTGCGAGCGAAGCGAAGCAATCTCTACAAAATTAACCCTGTCTTTTTTGAAAACACCTGCGGGGGTACGGAACACCCTGCGCCCTTCCGCGCCATGTTGTTTTGCACAACATGGCTTGTGCAGTGCTCGGGCATTCCGTACCCCGCTCAACACAATCCCCCATGTCATCCCCGAACGCTTCTATCGGGGATCCATAACATTAATATATTTTGTCGTCCTACAGCGCCAACCCAATCCGCAAAGCCACTCTCCACATGTCCACCGCACCATTGGCACCCACCCCCTATCCACCCAAGTGCCAATCCCTCCTCCCTCCTTCGGAGGACAAGTCGGTCGGAGGGTCGTGTAATTCGCGCGGCTAATTCGGTACCGCCCATATGCCGCCCGAATTCCACGGCGCGGGTTCGGTACACATCGCAAAAATAATCGTAGGGGCGGACCCATGCCTGTCCGCCGTAGCTATATGATTTTTTAATGTAAGAGCGGAAGCGGATGTCCGCCCAGAGAAAATCGAGAATAGATGATAATGACAACTGTGGGATTGGGGTCAGAGCCAGACTGGCGAGTTCAATTCTGATCAATTTAAAATAACCTTCAAAACAGCAGCTTTAGCCCCACTTGAAAGTTTAATTATACTAGCCCGTTTATTCTTATTCAGCTCACCATGCAACATTTCCTTTATTTTTATAGCTTGTTTTCTTGCATCTCCGTATCGTTGCCCTTTCACTTTCGACTGAACCATATATAGTTCAAGTGGCTTATTAGGAATAAAGTTTATAAGAACTGAATCTACATCCCCCTGTTCCACCTTATCACCTTTTTTCACAACTTTAACATTAAACGGATAAATAATTACCTTCCCTTTTACTTTTTGCTGTCTATTAGTCTCATACACATCTCGCGTCAGTTGCAACAGATCATACAATTCCTGATTATTAACATTTTTTGTATATTCACCGAATTTCTCTATATTTTTTCTATCAAGATACACCCCATCCATATTATCTTTTTTATCAATCGGAGTAGACCTTAATTGATACTGTGATTTAAAAACAAGCTGTAATAGAAAAAGCACTAACTTGTTCCAATTTTGCGCACCCAATACCGAAAAATATGCCGGGATAGACCCGTATTTCCCTGTATATAACCGCCTTATGTAAACAGGAACCATCTCTCGAACTTTCTCTTGCGAAACAATACACAACCTTAAACACAAACTTATCAAAAAATTAATCAACTCGTACCTTTTTCTTATTCCATTTCTACTCCTTAGATATATATGGATTTCGTTCGCATGATTTCTAACATTTTTATCTGTTACAAAATTCAAATATTCAAGTTTACCTAGCTCATTAATCATGCGCCTAATCTCATCCAGACGCTTTTCCATATCAAACAGTCTCAATCCAAAAATTGACAAGTTGAGCACTTCGCAATATTCACAGTCCCCATGCAAATCAATTTTCTTTCTACTCAAATAATTATTAAAAGTTTTTTCCATATAAGATGAATCCGAATGCTTAAGTAAATCAAAAAGAAATTCTATTTGTTTCTTTTCTTTATGCAACCTCGTAAAAAACGCTCGATATGCCAAATTTTCTATAAAAAGACATTGACGATTCTTATACAACTCTTTCATTAGATAGCTATCTAATGAATTCCATAAATCATAAACATAATTGTCTCCATTTTCCTTACGAAGGCTTGCCTTTATGGTCTCTTGGCTGATGTGATGGGAATTAAAAGAAAAAAGCAAATTACAATAATGGCTATCCAGAAGAACATATGCTATTTTTCTTAAATCAGAAAATATTGATTTTGCACGTTTAAACACTTCTTTATGAGGATTAATATAGTAGCCTAAATACTTAATACTTCTGGCAGCAAGAGCCCTGTCTTTGCCTGTAATATATTTTCGATTCTTTGCCGTTATATATCCTGACAGCTTGAGGACAGCAAATGCTTGGTGCATTTTATAGTAATCATCATTCTTTATGATTGTTTCTACTTTATTTCGCACCTCTGGATATGGATCAAATCGTACAAGAAAATTGTCCTGTAATTCTTTTTTTATTCCTAATATTCGCAAAACAGCTTTTTCATGTGGGAAAGTACCATGGAGATGCCCTGTAGGCAACAACAGTGCCCAGCATTTTAACAACTCCGACACCGAAGAAATAACCGTTTCCCCTTTTTCCTCATATGGACGCGATAAACAGTACTTAAATTTAAAGTCATCCTCTTGCTTAATCATTTCAATAAGGTGAATAAGCATTACTGCATACTCAAATTTGGAATGGTGCGCACATGAAAAACGACGCTTCAATACCCCTAGCTGATCAATATTCATGAGCCGTCGTATTTCATTGTTTCGTTCAAGCCATCGAAATAATTCGTCAGATTCTTTTCTCAGTTCTATTTTTTGATCCCCAAAAACTGGTAGTCTATAATTGATTTGATACATCTGCATTCCCCCTAAAATCAAAACCTACTATCCAAATATTTTATCCATAATTCAACCACTTTATGTACAATCAGCCGGCACGATGCCAGTCCTCATCATACAATATTTACATATTTCAAAACCCTCCGGGACGGTTTTGAAACCAATTCCACACTTGCCCCCACAACAAACGACAAGGCAAGATGTCCGGCTTCACAATACGACCTTTACATATTTTTTTGCATGGCGAGACCTGACATCTCTATCCCTATTAAACCAATTGTCCCGCTTTGGACAAAAATTCAAAACCATGTGACATCATATTTAGAAATTGCCTACAAACCAGAGTATCTCTTAGCAAGATGTCCCCGGACTTCATCTACATCAAATGTTGCTCAATCAGTTTGACGTATTCATGGAGCCCTCTCTTTTTGAGTTCCGCTATGAATACAGGCCATGGGGGAACATTGCTCATGTAGGGAGTTGGCCCTGTCGAAAGACCACCTCCAGGCCCTGTCGATAGCCCGCCACCTGGTCCCGTTGACAGCCCACCACCTGGCCCTGTTGATAGCCCACCACCTGGCCCTGTTGACAGCCCACCGCCTGGTCCCGTTGACAGCCCACCGCCTGGCCCTGTTGACAACCCTCCGCCTGGCCCTGTCGACATGCCACCACCCGGTCCCGTTGACAACCCACCGCCTGGTCCCGTCGACATGCCACCATTCGGACCAGTTGACAGCCCGCCACCTGGTCCTGTGCTCTTGTTTCGATTCCACATAATTGCATTCCTCTTTTTAAATTTAAATGCAGTGCGGTCAAACCTTGAATTTTGAATCTTTACCAACAAATAAGTTTGCCCCTATCTAAATAAGAACAATAAACCTTGTCCCTCTATTTTTACTTATATAAAGTAATTTATTTTCCAAATAAACTTTTTTTAATAGCTTCGCTTGCGACATCAACCAAAATACTTTTGATGCTCTCATAAGAATCCTTGCCTACCTTTTTCAACGCCTTTTTAAAACGCAGAACTGCCACTTCTGTCTTAGGCGTTTCTGCAACCAAATCATCCAGTGACTTCTTTATTTTTTCTCTCTCTTCTAAAGTTAATTCTTCTAATTCATCAGTCATTTCCCGAACAACTTCGAGTTTTCGAGCAATCCACGGATAAGGCTTGCCACATTCATGACAAAAATTTGGGGCTTTTTTCCTACCCCCAATACTTAAAACTCCAGATGAATGGTATTCACCTCGAACTTCTGCTCCACAACTTTGACACTTGAAAATTGTTGGTTCACCACACTTATCACAATAATCCTGATTATGTTGAGGATATTTGCTATAGTTATCATTAACAATATGGCCATTTAAACAAATTTGAGCAATATCATAAAATCCACTCATTTCATCCTCCTACTTTTTATTACTGGATTCAAGCCTACTCATTTTACACAATACCCACCCCAAACAAAAAACCCTCCCCTCGCATTGAGTGCGAAAGAAGGGTTTATGGTTTTATGTCTCGGACATATTCCTCCGGATTATTTTACACAGCAACGTGTAAGTATTTTTATAACACCATATTACATGGATTTCAAGACTAAACGCACAAGCCCCGACGGCGTTCGGTCACCTGGGGACGTTGTATCCACGCGCCCGCGGAATTTTTGAGTCATACAGGCGGTACAAAATTAGACGAAAAAATTACGCGGCCCTCCTCCGGCTCCGGCTGTTATTCGGTGCCCGGAGGAGGGATTGGCGTTTGTGTCACGCCACTGTATACGCCAAGGGCGCGCTGGATCATTTTTAAAAGAGTTTTTATATACATCTGGCGAAACTCAATATTTTCTCGGAGAAGTTTGTGTTCTTTCGGACGGGGCATCGAGAGGCCGAGCGGGCATGGATCCGGCTGAGCGACAAATTTATTTTAATTTCATGGATCCCCGATTAAAACATTCGGGGATGACGTTTTTAGCGAGGCCGGACGTTGAGCGAGTTGAGCCGGCCTCGTCCGGAGGCCTCGGCACTCCCTCAGACATTGCGTCCTCGGTCGCCGGGGATTTCGAGCGTCCCCGGTAGAAAGGACACAAACTTCTCTCCCCCTCTCAGAGGCTAAGGTGTCAGGCTCATCATACGATATTCACATATTTTTAGTCATGGAGAGGCCTGACACCTTTTACCTTAGAACACTTTTCCCACAACCCGCCTGTTCGGAATGTTCGAGCACTTAAGAAAAATACCCGCAAAAGATAAAAATATTTTACGCTTCAGCGAAGCATCAAACGCCTGGAGATCTAAAATAACAGGATATTTTTCTAAAGGGCGCAGAATTTCCGAACAGGCGGATCTATAAATATACCGGGAGCACATACGCGCGAAAATTGAATTAAACACCTGGCGGGGGGATCCGAGTACTGGAACGATTTGCCGTTATCCGAGTAAAAATATTTTATGCATCAGCGCGAGTCAAACGCCGGGAGATCAAAAATGAAAAGGCAAAACGTGAAGCACGCAGGATCTCCCGGCCAGGCGTTATTTTAATTTCATGGATCCCCGATAGAAGCATTCGGGGATGACAGTGTGAGGATTGCGTTAAAGATGTCGTGCGGAAATCCGAGCATTGGAGAGAAAAGCCCACAATAGATAAAAGTAAATTGCGCATCTGCGCTAGGCGAACACCGGGAGATATTCTGAAGATAGTTTAAGTCCGATCAGGTTCTTTTAGCCCCAAATCATCCATTCTGGCAGTAACTGCATATCGCCGCGTATTTTTCCGCTTTATGAAAGGACTTATTAATATCTTTATGATATCGGCCATCTTCATGAATTTCCCGAAAGAAAAGAGCAGCTTAAGACTTTGAATCGGTCTCCCCAAAATACGATATCCGAATAACAACGTGTACCCTTTCTTTCTAATTGCATTAATTGTCTCGCTCGGCAGTACCGTAGGATCTATATCGGAGCACTTGAAGCCCTTGTCCCAATCCCTATCGTCATCTACTATGCTGCGCGTAACATATTCTTGCCATAACGGGGACCCCCTGTAAACACATAGACGATTAAACCCGAAAGTATCAAGTTTCAGCCGCGCCGCGAACCTGAAACTTGAGAGGATATCTTCTTTTGTCTCATCAGGAGACCCTATCAGGAAAAAACCATGAACCCGTTCTATCCCATGGCGTTTTGCTTCGTTGATAGCATGCTGTATCTGTGCTAACGTTTGCCTTTTTTTGAGGCGATCCAGAACTTTTTGCGTGCCCGCTTCTATGCCGAACGCCAAAAATTTGCAGTTGGCTTTACTCATAATGGGCATTTGATCAATAGCCGCTGAATCCACACGCCCTTCGCAACCCCAACGGAACTTCAGGTTACGTTCTATCATTCCCTGACATATCTCATTGATACGTTTTCCGTTAAGCAAAAAGTGCTCATCTGTAAAATAAACAGAGCGGTATCCCATATCATATAATTCCTGAAGCTCGCCTAAAACATGTTCGGCTGAACGGCAACGGGATTTGTGCTGTAAAAGTAACGGGATGTTGCAGAATATGCAGGAATACGGGCACCCTCTTGAAGTTTGTATAGTACAAAATTTGTCCATTGAAAGAACCGCGGGGACATCCAGAGGCAATGACTCTATATAATCGATGGGAAGAGTATTTCGATCCGGATACGGATATTTGTCCAGATCTTGCAATAGCGGACGCGCCGTATTTTTCACGATCTTGCCGGCCGATCGCCACACAAGCCCCGCGACAGAACCGGGATGCTCAATATTATCCAGATATTCCGGGAAAAGCTCTTCTCCTTCCCCTACTCCCACGCAATCGATATAAACACAATCCTTCAATATCTTTTCGGCATTTATTGTAGCAAACGGGCCGCCGACAATAACGGGTATCGCGGGATTAATCCCTTTTAAATGCTTCGCTACTTTTTTGGTTTCCTGATAAGTCGTTGCCGAAAGGAACGAAAGGGCTATAACATCCGGTTTTTCTGAAGCTACCGCTTTTGCGATATGTTCCAGCTTCATTTCGGGGTGACACATATCGAACATATGCACCTTATGCCCTCGCTGACGCAGTATGGGGGCAAGGACCTGTATACTTAAAGGCGGAAACGCCATTACTTTGACGCGGTTTTCCGGAAAACCGGCTCTATCCTGCCCGGCAGGCAACATCTGATAGAAATTCGCATCTCTAACATAAACCAAAAATATATTCACCTAAAATACCCCCGTCTGCTCTGCTTTAGCAAATTTTCATATTATCTGCGTTCATTGAACAAGGTTCTGGCGCTACGTTTGACTTAAAATCGATGGCAACATCAAAATACGTACCCGGAATGAGCATATTACATAAACAAAAAAAGGCGCTCCTCCTCACGTGAGAAAGATCGCCTCCATTCATAGATTGTATAATGTAAAAACAAACACCTCGATCGCCACATCGTTATGGCTTTAGACATTTTAACACGTGTCCCTGCTTATCTCAAGACATTTGACGCGTTGTGTCTCATTAAAACGGGCACGTGTAACATGACAATTCAGCGCGAGTCAAACGCCTGGAGATCAAAAATAACAGGGTATTTTTCTAAAGCGCGCAGAATTTCCGAACAGGCGGATCTAGAAATATACTGGGAGCGGAGCCGGCCTCGTCCGGAGGCGTCGGCACTCCCTCGGACCTTGCGTCCTCGGTCGCAAGGTGTCCCGTGTCCCGCAAAGTATTGCATCAAAATATTTTAATATTATAGATCCCCGCCTAAAGCGTGCGGGGATGACAAAGTGGATTGCGTTGAAGATGTCGTGCGGAAATCCGAGATGATATGCTAAAGTGTCAAGCTTCCCTGAACGAGATCTCTCTTTATTGGTTACAATAAAGGTTTCGAGGCGTCCTCGTTCTTTAACCCATA
>Ga0116171_10000035_pt1 | contig 124543 bp, 113 predicted proteins | sample AD_JPNHW2_MetaG_FD_89798 | JGI IMG/M metagenome (GOLD analysis project Ga0116171, IMG submission 89798) | Active sludge microbial communities of municipal wastewater-treating anaerobic digesters from Japan - AD_JPNHW2_MetaG | ecosystem: Engineered > Bioreactor > Anaerobic > Digestate | place...
CGCGCTCTCGTCAAGGGACGCGGTCCTCGAGACAGAAATCCGCCTCCCGTCAAGAAACGCCCCTTCGCCTGCCCTGGCGGTGAACGTCTCCGTGCCCGCAAGGTTCCTGACAAATGCCTGCTTCATGTACCCGTTCTCGGCATAGGCAATGGAGAGGGCGTAGAAGGGGATGCCGGCGACCGCGTTGTACGTGCCATCGATCGGGTCCAGAAAAATGGTCCCGTGTTCACCCTCCATGGCGACCTTCCCCGCTTCCTCTGAGATCAGGGTTTTGCAGAGGGGATGCCCCGCGAGGTGTGCAAGGACGCAATCCTCGGCGACGAGGTCGATATGCTTGGTCGGGGTCCCATCGGCACCCATCCGGATATTCCTGCCGGCATCCGGTGTACCGATGAGTGGATCGATCGCTTCCGCAACATCACGGGCAATGTGTTCACAGACAGCCAGGAAGTCCATGGAATCAGGGTCCTTTGAGGTGTATTTATCTCATCATATATAGATAAAATAAGTAGCGCATACGCTTCAGCGAGTGTGAATGGATGAAAGAACAGACAGAAGTTGGAAAATTAAAGGAAGGGCGCTATGTCGTCATCGATGAGGAGCCGTGCAAGATCCTCGGCATTTCCGTTTCAAAACCCGGGAAGCATGGCGCTGCAAAGGCACGCATCGATGCCGTCGGCATCTTCGATGGTGTCAAGCGGTCCATCGTCCAGCCGGTCTCTGCAAAGACCTACGTCCCTATTGTGGAGAGGAAGAGCGGCCAGGTTATCACGATTGCCGGATCGACGGCAACTCTCATGGACATGAAAGAGTACACAAACTTCGAGATCGAGATCCCCTCTGAGAAAGCAGGGCAGGTAGAGGTAGGAAAAGAGATACCCTACATCGAGTCACTCGGCAAGAAGAAGCTCGATCTCGATTAAGAACACTCACTTGAACGATATTTTTTTCAGATCCTCTCTTTTCAGCACGATTCCGGCACGATCATTCCCGCTTCTCTTCGCTCTATCGTGAATAGAGGGCGACCGTCTCGCCATACTGGAGGACGTGCGACCGCATCGCAGTGATCAGTCCCGCCTTTGTCGCTCCGGGGGCCAGGGTGAGCATGGCATCGAGCCCGTACACTTTGAAGGTGTAGCGATGGGTGGTGCCTTGTGGTGGACAGGGTCCGGAATAGCCGATCCTGCCGAAATCGTTCATCCCCTGGACTGCAGTGATCGGGAACGATACAATACCTTCTGGGGATATCCCGGCGGGGATCTCGGGTCCTGCAGGAATATTCCAGATGAGCCAGGGGCAGAAGGAGCAGCAGGAGGGCTGGAAGGGATTGACAGCCATCACGGCGACTGATACGGCATTGAGGCCGGACAACCTGATTCGCGGTGAGGTGTTGGCACCGTCACAGGTATGGGTGGGGGGAAATTCCAGGAAGTCGAGCCTGACACGGAGAGGTTCCATGAACATGATATCGATGGTGTTCTATAAAGCAGGATCTCTGCACCATTGGTCGTCCTGAGAAGGGAGTGATAGTGGCCGGCCCCTTATACATGTCAATCACCCCTTATTTGGGATAACCATGATTCGGGAAAACCGGTTCATCGGATTCCAGTAAACCAGGGTCACCATGATTTGGGAAAACCGGTTCATCGGATCCTGGTAAAACAGGGTCATCATGATTCGGGAAAACCGGTTCATCGGATTCCAGTAAACCAGGGTCACCATGATTTGGGAAAACCGGTTCATCGGATCCTGGTAAAACCGGTTCACCAGGTTCCGGGAAAACCAGTAGACGGGGTTCCGGGAACGCCAGGATCCATTATTCCCGCACGTACCAGGTACCTCACGGGAAAGCCCATCAAGGGAAATACCCATATCGTTCCCTGCCAATACCCTGCAGGCAGGCATGAATAACGGGAAGGATGAAGAGAAGACACTGTTCCTCTATACAGACGGGGCATCCCGCGGGAACCCGGGCCCCTCCGCATGGGCTTACCTTATTCTGGATGAAAAAGGGGCAACCCTCGAGGAAAAGGCAGGCGGTATCGGTATCAGGACGAACAACGAGGCTGAGTATCATGGCCTTATCGAGGGGCTTCGGGCTGCCCTGAGACAGGGAGGCACAAAGATTTCCGTCTGCTCGGATAGCGAACTCGTCATCCGGCAGATGAACGGGAGCTACCGGGTCAGCGCTCCCCGTCTTCTCCCGCTGTATCTTGCAGCAAAGTCTGTTGCCGGGAAGTTCAGAACGATCGAATATCATTCCGTTCCGCGGGAACACCCGGTCATCACGCGGGCAGATCGGCTCTGCAATACAGTCCTTGACCAAGAAGCGCGAAGGTGAGAAGGAGGGATACCGTCCGGATCGGGATGGCTTGCCCTCATGTATACCTCTTTATTTCTTTTTTTCCAATTACCTATGACAGGTATATACTGAGGCTGTTTTATGAAGGATTCACAAAAGCCAAAAGAAGAGGAATGTAATCAGGAATGCGAGAGCTGTGCCAGTGCGGCAACCTGCGATACTGCCAAGGGGAAGGGAAAAGGGCTTCCGGCAAAATCCGATATCGATGTCAGACATGTGATCCTTGTCCTGAGCGGCAAGGGCGGGGTCGGCAAATCCACCGTTTCGGTGAACCTTGCATATGCCCTCTCGGCCCATGGGTACAAAACAGGCCTGATGGACCTTGACATCCACGGGCCGAACGTCCCCAAGATGCTCGGCATCGAGGATCACAAGCTTACCACAATAGGGAACATGATCGAACCCGTCCGGGTGACCGGCAACCTTTCTGTCATCTCCATGGCGTTCCTCCTTCCTGATATCAGCACGCCTGTGATCTGGCGCGGCCCGATGAAGATGAGTGCAATCTCCCAGTTTCTCTCCGATGTTGACTGGGGCCCCCTTGACTTTCTCGTAGTCGATTTACCCCCCGGAACAGGTGACGAGGCGCTTTCCATCATCCAGCTCGCCCCGAACGTGACTGGTGCGATCATCGTTACCACTCCCCAGGAAGTAGCGACCATGGATGCGATGAAGGCGGCAAAATTTATCGAGAAACTCGACATCCGTGTTCTGGGGATCGTGGAGAACATGAGCGGTTTTATCTGCCCGCACTGCAAGGAAGAAGTCGATCTCTTCGGATCCGGCGGTGGAAAGCGGATTGCAGAGGTGCTCAACGTGCCATTCCTCGGCTCCATCCCCCTCGACCCGGAGATGAGGAAGGCCGGTGATGAAGGGAAACCGTTCGTGATCAGGAGCAGGGACAGCCCTACCTGGAAGAAGGTTGACGCGGTCATGGAAGAACTGGTAAAGGTGGTTGAAGAATAGATGAATTTCCGGGAGATGCTCGAAGGGGGAGGGACCTCCCTCCCGGTTTACGATGATATCGCAATGGTGCTGGATGATATCGAGCTCTTTCCCCGGTCAATCGAGAAGATCTATCGTTCCGCCATGGGCTTTGATGACGAGACGCTCGATCACCTCCGTTTTGCCCTCCTTCGGGTGCAGATCTACTCCGATATCCACCGGAACGAGGACATGGAGCAGGCGCAGAAGATAAAATATGTCGCCCAGGTCCTCGAAAAGATCATCTTTGGCTCGCTGATGATGGAACACGAGGAGCTCGGGCACGACTAATCCTTTTCAGGCTGGAGCGGGAGCAGCTCTTCTTTTGACACGAACATGGTTTCCCCGTTTTGCCATGAACACCGAACCTGTGATCCTCATCGGTAGCAGGTGACCAGAAGGTATCGGAGGTGTTTTTCTGTGCGGGTATGTCTCTCAATCAGGCTCATGTCATTTTTTCAGGGGAAATGAGGTGAAGGAGGAATATACTTCTCCCTGGCAGTCCTCTTCGCAGTTACCGGGGCTCCCTTCATAGACCATTCAGCTGGCAGAAGATACATCAGTCTAGATGTCTGCCGCAGAATCCTCAACAGGGAACCGCTTCATTGACCAGCTCTTTTCGGTTTGTCATCAGGATAGCCTGGTGCGATGAGAGCCTTTCAACTGGTCCGGCAGGGGAATATCCCTGCAGGTGGAGTTCCCAGCACGGTGTAGCTGCCGGGCATCAGGCCGCAGAAGGAATATCCCTGCACGTGGAGTTTCCAGCAGGAAGAGAGATGTCCTTTCAGATCGAATACATACGCCACACATCAGATACAGTGAGATACGATGCCAAAATACTCGTTTATTGCGCGGGTTCCGAACCATCCCGGGGCGCTCCATGATGCAGCCCGGGTCGTGATGCGCGAGAAGGCAAATATCAATCGCGTGCAGTTCGACCAGCGGATCGATCCGTATATTGTCTTTTTTGAGGTATCATGCGAGGAAGAGGCATTCGGGAGAATCGAGAAGGAGCTCGCAGCGATGGGATACCTCAAGGACACGCTCCGTCCCCTGAACATCCTGAAATTTTATGTCTATCTCCCCCATGAACCCGGCGCCCTCTTCGCGTTTTTGAATCACACCACCCGCCATAATGCGAACATCTCCTACATCGACTTCGATGATCGGGGCCGTCACCCGGACAGGCTCACGATCACCGTCAGTCTTGAAGAGAACGGTTCAGCAGAACAACTGCTCGACACCCTGAAGTCCCGCTACCGGATCGAGATCATCGAATATGATACCACGGGAAAGAAACTCGACGATACGGTCTTTTATATCCGGTTTGCCCAGGAGATCCGTGAGATCATCGGGGAATCGGAAGATCCGTTCCTCCTATCGTTCCTTGGCGACATCAACCATGCGGTCCAGGAGCTGATGAACCTCGGGCAGGATCCGAAGAAGATCTTCGGGAGTTTCCTTGCGACAGGCCGGACCCTCACCCGGACGACCGGGGACGGATTTTATGCGGATATCCAGACCATTCCGCTCACCGCCGGGATCACCCTCACCTGCATCCAGCCACCTGCCGGGGGCAATGTCTACCTGATCAACACGCCCGAGTGCTGCACGATGGTCGATACCGGCTATGGGATCTACTCCCGGGATATCGGGACGATCATCAGGAACGTGATCCCGGGCGGGCGGGATGCCGTCCGGCAGATCGTCATCACGCATGCCGATGCCGATCACTGCGGAGCAGCAGGGGAATTCCCGGTGCCGGCCACGATGCATACCGGAACCCTGGATATTATCCGGGCTGCGAACCGGGCGTATGGATCGAGGAGCGAGGCATCGGTTCTTGAAGAGATCTATACCACGATGATCAACCTCTTCTCGAAGTTCAATCCGCCGAAAGAATACTGTCTCTTCGCAACCCGGAAGGGCGAGGGAGAGGCAGGATTTCCGGTGATCGGATCCATCGACATAGGGGGACACCAGTTCATGGTCCTTGAGGGGCTTGGAGGACATATGCACGGGCAGATCTACCTCTTCTCACGGGAGCTCGGGGTCCTCTTCACGGCTGATACCGTGATCAACTTCGGGCACCTCACCCATGAACGGGCCGAGTATAATACGCTTGCCGTCGTCCTGGTCACCTCCGTGAACGTGGATAGCGGGATTGCCAGGACCGAGCGGCAGAACCTGTTGGATCTTGCCCGGAGAACCACCGGTTCCTACCACGCAGGGCGGAAGGGATGCCTGGTCTGCTGCGGGCATGGCCCGGTCTCCATGATCGAGGGAGAAGCGCTCCTCCCGTTCGGGAATATCGAGCACTACCTGCCTGGTGGATGAAGGGGGGCCCTGTCCAGGATGGCCTCTGCTGCAATGACCAGGGCACCGGCAGCATCCCTGATCACTTCAGGTGGGGGGGAAAAACGGTTGCTGTGGAGGAATCCGCAGGTATTTTTTTCATCGCCGCACCCGATACGGAAGTAGCAGATGGGAATGCGGGGTTCAATGAGTCCGAAGATGCCGAAGTCCTCGCTCCCGGTCACCGGGTCGATACAGAGCACGTGATCCGCTCCATAGCATTGTAAGAATGCGTCTGCAACCTTCCGGGTGAGGGCGGGATCGTTGGTCATGGGGGGGACCGACTGGGGAAGGAGCGTTATCCTGGGGAACAGAGGAGGGGTTATTCCTGCACTCCGGGCGATCCCCTCTGTCACTCTCTTTATTGCATTGAGCAGCAGGTCCCTGACCTCCTTCCTGAAGTACCGAATGTTCACCTGGAGCAGCACCTCATCCGGGATCGCGTTGTGCTTGCTGCCGCCATGGACCGATGCCACCGTGATGATCCCGAGTTCTCCGGGCGGGACTTCACGGCTCACAATGGTCTGGAAAGCCAGGATGATCTGGGCCGCGAGGACGACCGGGTCACGGGCACGTTCCGGGTGAGCGGCATGTCCCCCGATACCACAGACCACGATATCAAGCGACTCTCCTCCCGCAGAGATGATCCCTTCACGCCAGCCGATAATACCTGCGGGAATCTCGGGGGCGACATGCAATGCGATAGCAGCATCCGGTCTTGGAAACCGTGAAAAGAGGCCGTCGGCGATCATGCGGGCAGCTCCCGAAACAGTCTCTTCCGAGGGCTGCCCGACCATGACCAGGGTCCCGGCCCAGTCTTGGCGGGACGCGAGGATCCGTGCCGCACCGATCAGTGCGGCCATGTGGAGATCGTGCCCGCATGCATGCATTACGTGAACCTCCTGACCCCGGGCATCACGCGTCTTCTCCCTGCTCGTGTAGGGAAGACCGGTCTCCTCCTTCAGGGGAAGACCGTCCATGTCCGCCCGCACCATTACAACCGGACCGCTTCCCCGGGTGAGCACTCCGACCACACCATGCCCGCCAACCCCCCGTGTCGTCGCAAAACCTGCCGCTTCCAGCTCCTTTCCTACCCGCTCTGATGTCCACTCCTCCTGCCCGGATAGTTCGGGGTGGCCATGCAGGTCCTGGTACAGGTCGAGGAGGGAGGGGTACTCCCGGACAAGTGCTGCAGAAATCGAATCATATGGCTCCATCAGTTCCTCCCGCTCTCCCTCTCTTTCCTGGTCCGGTTGCCTGCCGCATTTTCAAGACGGGCGATAGAGAGATCGAGATACTCCTCTTCCCGGTCGATGCCGACAAACCTCCTCCCCGTTGCATCTGCGGCAAGCCCGGTGGTCGAGCTGCCGGTGAAGGGATCGAGGATCAGGTCACCTTCTGCAGTGCATCCAAGGATGATGCGTTCGAGGAGGGCGATTGGTTTCTGAGTGGGATGCCTCCCGAACTTCTTTTCACTTCCTCTGGGGGAAGGGATGCTCCATACGGTCCTCATCTGTCGACCGGATTTTTTGAGGGGATCATTTGCCCACTTCTCGGTCTTCAGCAGGGAGTAGTTGAAAGTGTGCGGGACATCGCGGCTTTTCTTGGCCCAGATGAGCGTCTCGTGGCTCGCCGTAAAATACCGGGTGCTCAGGTTCGGCGGGGCATTTGGTTTGAACCAGCAGACGTCGTTCAGGATATGGTACCCGAGCCGCTGGAGGGCAAACCCGCATGCATAGATGGAATGGTATGTGCCACTGATCCAGATCGATCCGGTCTCTTTGAGCACCCGTTTGCAGGCAGCGATCCATTCACAATGGAAGGAAAAGTCCTCCTCGATCCCGCTGCTCGAATCCCAGGCCCCCTTATCCACTGGCGCCCTTCTCCCCGAATGGCAGGTGAACCCGCCGTTCGACAGGTTATACGGGGGATCTGCAAAGACCAGATCCACCGATTCATCCGGCATGGCCTCCATCAGGGCGATACAGTCGCCGAGATAGAGCGTGACATCGCCTCGGGTGTAGTAGGGTGCTGGCATCAAGGATGGTTCACATCGTTCCTGCTGATCTCAAAATAAGGGGCAGGGATCAAACGTCTCTCCCCTCCTTATCGGTCGTGTAAAGAATAGTATCCCGAAAGGGCATAAATCCCTTTCACCGCCTATGGGGCCACCCATACGAAATTGTATGTAGTTTGCAGTGATATTCTCCAGTGCACAATGGCAGCCAGGCATAGCGTTCAGGACATGATGCGGCTCATGGCATCAAAGATCAGGGATACCGCGGCCAGTCTCTCCGACAGCGAGACCGAAGCCTTCCTCTCCGCGATCCAGAGTGCGGAGCGCATCTACGTGATGGGTGCAGGGCGGTCAGGGCTTGTTGCCAAAGCATTTGCCATGCGGCTGATGCACCTCGGGTTCATCTCTTTCGTGGTCGGGGAGACGATAACCCCTGCAATGCGGCAGAAGGATCTCCTCGTTATCTTCTCCGGTTCAGGCAGGACAAAGACGATCGCCGATATTGCCGACACGGCTAAGGAGATCGGGGGCCGTATTTCGCTCATCACGTCCAACCGGGACTCGAAGATCAGCAGGATGGCAGATGTGATCGTGATCATCGAGAACCAGAGGGACCAGGTCAGGGACGAGACGGCGGAGTTTGAGATACGGCAGATGACCGGGGAGCACAGGTCATTTGCCCCGCTCGGCACCCTGTTTGAGACCGCAGCGATGGTCTTTGCCGATGCCTGTATCTCACGCCTGATGGAGGTCTCCATGATCGACGAGAAGGAGCTGAAGAACCGCCATGCGAACATCGAGTAAGGAGCAAGTATGAAGGAGTATGTATGTGCAGAGCGGTGCCGGGGGATTGAGATATCCGGTATCCGGAAATTGTTCGAGTCAGCCAGGCCTGATTCGATCGATCTCGGGCTGGGGCAGCCCGATTTCGACACCCCTGATCACGTGAAGGAAGGGGCGATTCAGGCCATCAGGGGGGGAAAGACCGGATATACCTCCAACATGGGGATCCCGGAACTCCGGGAAGCCCTCTCCACCAAGTTCAAAAAGGAGAACGGCCTCTCATATGATCCAGGCCAGATCATTGTGACTGCCGGGGCGAGCGAAGCCCTTCATATCATCATGCAGGCGCTGGTCGGGGAAGGCGACCGCGTGGTCTTTGCTGACCCGGGTTTCGTCTCCTACGGGGCACTTGCCGTCCTTGCAGGGGGCAGGCCGGAGGGAATCCCCCTCGATGCGAAGCTGCACCTCGACGTCGAGGCTGCCAAGTCCCTGATGGACGGTGCCAGGCTGATCGTGATCAATTCACCGGGCAACCCGACGGGGGCGGTGGAGAGCCGGGAGTCGATTCAGGCCATTGCCGAGTATGCTGAGGATGCCGGGGTGACCGTCGTGAGCGATGAGGTCTACGAACACTTCATCTATGGACCATCCCACCATAGCCCGGCTACGTACAGCGATGATGTCATCACCGTCAATGCGGCAAGCAAGACCTACGCGATGACCGGGTGGCGCCTCGGCTACCTGGCGGGGCCGAAGGAGTATACCGAGCAGTGCCTGAAAGTCCACCAGTACTGCCAGGCCTGCGCGAGCTCGATCTCGCAATATGCAGCCCTCGCCGGGTACACTGGCCCGCAGGAATGTGTCCATCAGATGAGGGATGAATACCGGAGACGGAGGGATTACCTCTATGGAGCACTCCGGGAGATGGGATTTTCGTTCCCCCTCCCTGAGGGTGCTTTCTACCTGTTCGTGCCGATGAAGCGGGAGATCCTGGCCAGGGTCCTGGAGAAAGGGGTCATTATCGTGCCGGGAAGTGCGTTCGGATGCAATGCACCCGACTACGCCCGCATCAGCTACGCAGCGTCGATGGAGAAACTGAAGACTGCCGTGGAGAGAATCCGGGCAGCGGTCGGGGAATGAACCATGGTAAAAGATCTGCTGATTAAGCTCTCGAATGCACACGGTCTCTCGGGCAGCGAGGGGAGCGTACTTTCCATTGTCAGGAAGGAACTGAAGAATCATGTTGATGAACTGCACGAAGATGCGATGGGCAACCTGATTGCCGTAAAGAAAGGGAATGATTTCAAGGTGATGATCGCTGCCCACTCTGATGAGATCGGGGTGATGGTCAAGTCCATCGATGACAAGGGATTCATCCGGTTTGTCACTCTCGGGGGATGGTATGCTCCTACCCTCTATAACCAGCGTGTGATCCTCCATGGCACAAGCGGAAAAATACCGGGTGTTCTCGGGGGAAAACCCCCTCACAAGATGGACGAGGAGGAGCGGAAGAAGGGGGTGAAGACCGATGACATGTTCATCGACATAGGGGCGACGAGCAGGGAGGATGCGGAGGCGCTTGGGATCGAGGTCGGGACCCCGGGAACGATCGACCGCGAGGTGGTGGAACTCGGAAACGGGCGGCTCACCGGGAAGGCCTTCGACAACCGGGTGGGGGTTGCGATGCTCATCTCTGCTCTCCAGAAGGTCAGGTCACCGTTCACCATCTATGGGGTCTTTACCGTGCAGGAAGAGGTCGGGCTGAAGGGGGCAAAGACGAGTGCGTACACCCTCAACCCCGACTGTGCGATCGCAACCGATGTGACGATCCCCGGGGATCATCCGGGCATCGACAAGAATGATGTGCCGGTCGAGATGGGGATGGGGCCTGTCATCACGATAGTCGATGCAAGCGGCCGGGGTCTCATTGCAAGCAGGGCTATGGTCCAGTGGCTGAAAAAGACGGCAAAGGCGTGTGATATCCCCGTTCAGGTCGAGGTGGGTGCCGGCGGGACCACCGATGCCACCGCTATCCACCTCGAACGGGGTGGCATTCCGAGCACCACGCTCTCGATCACGACCCGGTATATCCATTCCCCGGTGGAGGTCGTTGACCCCAGGGATATCGAGGCAGGGGTTCAGCTGCTTGTCGAAGCCCTGAAGACCAAACCCAGACTCTGATATACCGCGGGTAAGACCCACAACCTTTTTTATGGACGTTCCTGTCCGGGGCTGTTTGCGACCCGGCGTGACCCGGGGCGGTGTGAAGTGATGATCAACAAGAGGCATGATTGTTGGTTTCTGGTAGGATTCAATCGGTAGTACGGAGGAACGAGTTTACTCCTTTTTATTGACAATCATCTTCTGCCTATCCTCATATGCTCAATCTGAAGAATAGAAAAACCAGATCCGGACATGTTCCCTGGTAATTTCTATCGGATCTTGTAAAGGTCCAGTGCCAGTTAAGCTGATTTCCATACATGGTGCCGTGATAATGTATCCAGAATAGGATATTATTTCGGTTTTTTCCTGGATTGACTGTGCTTTGGTGGGTATGCAATATTCTGATTTCCCAGAGGTTTTCCGGGGAATGAAGAGCATATATTCATGCAATACGGAATCGCAGTATCCTCCCATTTTTGTGTACTTGTTTACCTTGTTAAGCTGAAATTGTGATCATCACAAAAATTGTACAGGGCCCTGAAAAAGGTAACCCAATCATGACAGGTCATGAAATATCATGATGCCGCAGTGAGATCGTTTACATTGAAATTTTACCCCCCACAGAAGTGTATTATGGTAAAATAACCCCGTTTTAAACCTCATTTTTTGAGAAAGGTTTATATATATTACGATAGAGCATATGATGAATACATTTATATCATGGAATTGGGCGCCAAATCAGTCTGTGTTTCATGATTGGGAGATGTATACAAAGCATATATGCTGAGGTGTTCGTATGAACATGAAAGGGGTAATGTGTACTGTCATTCTGCTACTGGCGGCCACCCTGCTGGTGCTCCCTGTTTCGGGCGCCTTCACTGTGACCGGCATCGACCCTGATAGAGGGAACAATACCGGGTGGGTCTACGTTGATGTTACGGGAAATGAACTCCCGGAAGCATTCAGCGTGATTCTGACCAATGGACCTGCCGGTACCTCCAACATTACAGGGCAGTATAATCACTTCTACAATGCCGGATGGATCTCCTGTTTCTTTGACCTGAACGGTGAGGAGGCAGGAGCCCGGACCGTAGTTGTGGTGAATACATCGGACGGATCCGAAGCAATCCTCGAAGGAACACCGTTCCTTGTGGAGAATCTTCCGCCAACGGTATCATCGGTAAATCCGATTTCGGGTATCAACACCCAGGACAGTGTTGATCTCACCGTGAAGGGAAGTGATTTCCGTGATGGGGACCTCAAAGTCACCCTCACAAAAGAGGGGACCACACCCATCTCTGCAGAAGGAGTTAGCTGGGTGTCATCAGGAGAGATCACTTGCAAGGTCAACATCTCGGGTGCTGCTGCCGGGAAATGGTCGGTGGAAGTGACCAATCCCGATGGAAAGACCGGGGTGCTCAAGGAGGGGTTCACGGTCTGGAATCCTGCACCCATTATAACGGAGATTACTCCTTCAACAGGGAGTAATGATAATCCGAAATTAGAATTCACTATCACGGAGTCCGGAGTCCTAACCGGAGCAGTGGTTTCACTAAACAAGACCGGTGAGAAAGATATTGTCGCTTTCAATGAAAGCGGATTCTCGATTAACTACTACTTTAATCTATCAGGTGCCAAAGTCGGTGCCTGGGATGTCGTGGTCACCAACACTGACGGTCAATCCGGAACCCTTCCCAACGGCTTCTTCATCACCTATCCAAATGCCCCAACGGTCACAGCCGTTGAGCCATCCAAGGCGGTAAACAGTGGCATCGTCACGATCACGAACCTTTCCGGGACCGGTTTTGAGGAGGGGGCAACGGTCAACTTTTCCAAAGGCCTGGCGACCATCGCAGCCGAGAATATTGTGGTGAACAGCCTGGTGAATATTACCTGCAGCGTGAACCTGACCGGCGCTGAGATCGGGCAATGGAATATCACCGTGACCAATGACGACGGGCAGTCAGGGACCCTTGACAATGCATTCGAAGTGGTGTACCCGGCGCCTGAAATTGGCGGCATCTCCCCGCCATCGGGGGCCAACAATGCTGTTGTCAATGTCACGATATCCGGGGCCTTCTTCAAGGATACTCCTGCAGTGAACCTCACCAAAGAGGGGTCCACAACCATCTCCGGCACCAATGTGACCATTGTGAATGCCGGCACCATCAAGTGTGACCTGCCTCTTGCGGGTGCAGCGCTTGGGAACTGGAGTGTAACTGTAAGAAATCCTGACGGGCAAGTCTCGAACTCCCTCAATTTCACCGTGGAGAACCCGAGGCCGACCGTCTCGGGGGTCACGCCCTCGAAGGGGACCAATGATACGGTGGTCGCTGTCACGGTATCAGGTGCCTACTTATTAGATTCGCCGAAGGTCCCGAGGGTCAACCTGACGACTCCGACAGGGACCGATGTCATCCAGGGCGAGAAGGTAACCGTGCTGGATCCCGGGAACATCACCTGCGAATTCAACCTGACCGGGAGAGCACTCGGCCAGTGGAACCTGATCGTGGTGAACCCGGACGGGAAGGCCGGGGGAATACGCAATGCCTTCAGGATAACGACTCCTCCGCCTGTTCCTGACTTCACGGCAAGCCCGACCTATGGCACCGTCCCCCTGACGGTCCAGTTCACTGATCTCTCCACGAACTACCCCTACATCTGGTCATGGAATTTCGGGGACGGTTCAATCGTCACCGGCATCAACCAGGCGAACCCGGTCCATGTGTATAACACCCCCGGGGTATACAATGTGACGCTGTACGCACTGAACAGCGATGGTGTCGGGGAGAAGATTACGAAATCATCGTATATCACCGTGGTTGAAACCCCGGTGGCACACTTCACGGCAACCCCGATGTCGGGACCAGCCCCGCTCTTCGTCCAGTTCACCGACACATCCGATGGTAATCCCTACCGGTGGGCATGGAAGTTCGGTGACGGGCAGATCTCTGATCAGAAGAACCCCTACTTCCTCTACAAGAACCCCGGGCTCTACCAGGTTGAACTGACCGTCTACAACAAGGCGGGATCCGATACCGCAACAAAGACGATAGAGGTACTTGTCTCACCACCGGATGCTGAATTTACCGCGAACCGGACCGCAGGAGACAGCCCCCTGACTGTCAGTTTCACGGACCTCTCAACAGGAGCACCCACCAACTGGTCATGGAAGTTCGGGGACTCCGGCAACTCTACCGAGCAGAACCCGGTATACGTATTCTCAAGCCCCGGAACCTATGGTGTCCAACTGACGGCCAGTAACGCGGCTGGAACCAGCACTGAGACCAAGAACGGGTATATCGTGGTCGGTCAAACCATAAAGGCCGACTTCAACCTCACTCCCAGCAACGAGGGTCAAACAGCCCCCCTCAGTGTGGCTTTCAGCGATCTCTCCAGTGGGAATATCCTCAAGTGGAACTGGAACTTTGGTGACGCCCATATCTCAACGGAGCGAAATCCAATCCATACCTATCCCTCCCCTGGGACCTATACCATCACCCTGTCAGTGCTCGGTCTTACAGGGAGTGACTCGGTCACAAAGACCATCACAGTCGTAGCCCCCCTGATAGCGGATTTCATCGCGGAACCCACGACAGGTTCAGCACCGTTGACGATCATGCTCTCTGACCGATCGACCGGCGATGTTGCCACCAGGGAATGGGTCATCATGGACAACCCTGAAGAGTATGCGAAGAATATTGTATACTTCTCTGAAGGACAGGGCGACCAGATGTACACCCTTACCGAACCTGGCCTCTACACCGTCAGGCTGACCATCCGGGACGCTGACGGGAAACCTGACTCAGAGATAAAGACAAACTACATCAATGTCCCCCCCTTCCCGTAAAATCTCGGGGGGATCCCTCAGCCTTTTTTTTATAAAAATTAACATGATTCCTGTAAGGGCCACAAGCATAACAGATGAAAATGGGCGGCGTTTTCATATAAAAAAAGTGAACCAGGAACAAGACAGCCTCCCGAGCGTATGTGTGCCAGCGGTGTGCTTCAGGATGGATCCGATCCTCCCCTTCTTGACACCGATCAGATGGTTTTTTTTTAGGGTATAGTCCTATTTTTACCACCAATATATCTCATAAATCACGTCGGAAAATACACAGTTGTGGGAGTTCTCAAATCTATGAAAAAAAAGTGATACACCATTCAATATGAACAAGGAATGAATGTATGTGCTCGATATCGTCCTATCGCATCGTGGGGGACGCCATAGCGGCGGGGGTTAGCCGAAGGCGCAACCCCCAGGAGCGTTTTAAAATGACATGAAACACTTTGAAGGATGAAAAAATTGGTGGATGAAATGCCACTATACCCTTTTTTATTTTGAAAAGCCAGAAGCAGTTGCTGAATCTGACCGGATGTCTCCCGGCAGAATTCTCACGCTTTCTCCCCTCCGTTTTCGGTACACCTACCTTCCTTCCCGCTCCCGAAGGTCGCGGATCCGGTCGCGGAGCCGTATCGCTTCTTCAAACTCGAGGTTCTCTGCAGCCCTGTTCATCCGGGCTTCGAGCTCGATGATCAGGTTCGGGATATCGCTCTTCGGGATATGCCGGGTGTCCTTCAGGTCCACTTCTTTTTCAGGGACCGGTTTTTTAATGGTCACCGGGCTGATCTGATGGATCCGGTTATATTCCATCTGGAGTGTTCGTCTCCGTTCGGTCTCGCTCACCGCTGCCTTGATCGAGTCTGTCAGGGAATCGGCGTAGAGCACGACCCGGGAGTTGACGTTCCTCGCCGCCCTCCCGATGATCTGGATGAGGCTTCGGGCATCCCGGAGGAATCCTTCCTTGTCGGCGTCAAGGATCCCGATGAAGCCGACCTCGGGAATGTCAAGCCCTTCCCGCAGGAGGTTGATCCCGACAAGTACGTCAAACCTTCCGAGACGGAGTTCCCTGATGATCTCGGTCCGCTGGAGGGTATCGATCTCAGAGTGGAGGTACCGCGTCCGGATTCCCCTGCCGGCAAGGTACTCGGTCAGTTCCTCAGCCAGCCGCTTGGTGAGGGTCGTGAGGAGGACCCGGTCACCCCTGGCAATGGTCTCCCGGATCTCCCCCATCACGTTCTCGGTCTGCCCAGCGGTGGTCCTCACCTCCACTATCGGGTCTACGAGGCCGGTCGGACGGATGATCTGCTCAACGATCTGCCCCGAGTGGGTAAGCTCGTAGGGGCCGGGGGTTGCCGAGACGAAGATCACGTTCTTCATGTAGTGTTCAAATTCTTTGAACATCAGGGGGCGGTTGTCAAACGCGCTCGGCAGCCGGAACCCGTAGTCCACGAGGGCCTGCTTCCGTGATCGGTCCCCCCGGTACATTCCGTTGAGCTGGGGGATGGTCTGGTGGCTCTCATCGATGAAGAGGAGGAAGTCGGGAGGGAAGTAATCCAGCAGGCAGTACGGTTTCTCCCCCGGTTTCCGGAAATCAAAATGGCGGGAGTAGTTCTCGATCCCCTTGCAGCTCCCCGTCTCCTCGATCATCTCGATGTCGTACATGGTCCGCTGGGAGAGCCGGTGGGCCTCGATCATCCCGAGTTCCGGGAGGCGCTCCTCCAGCTCCTGCTGGATCGACCGGAGTGCCTGCTTCTGGAGCTCCTGGGGGATAACGTAGTGCCGCGCAGGGAAGACATAAAAGTAGTTCATCATCTCTCTTATCTCCCCTGAATTCCTGTCGATCTCGGCGATCCGATCGACCTGGTCACCGAAGAGCTCGATCCGGATGATGTTGTTGAAATACCCGGGGATCAGGTCGATCGTGTCCCCTTTCACCCGGAACCTGCCGGGCATCAGCTCGATCTCGTTCCGTTCGTAGAGGCTGGCGACGAGGTGCCCGATGATCTCTCTCCTGGAGATGGTGTCCCCCACCTTCAGTTCGAACCCCATGTTCCGGTAGTGCTCGGGACGGCCGAGCCCGTAGATGCAGGAGACTGAGGCGACCACGATCACGTCCCTCCTCGAGAGGATCGATGCCGTTGCGGAGAGGCGCATCATCTCGATCTTCGGGTTGATCTGGGCGTCCTTCTCTATATATTGGTCTTTTGCCGGCAGGTAGGACTCCGGCTGGTAATAGTCATAGTACGAGACGAAGTATTCCACCCGGTTGTTCGGGAAGAACTCCCTGAACTCGTTCCAGAGCTGGGCCGCCAGCGTCTTGTTGTGTGCGATCACCAGTGCCGGCCGCTCCGCCTCGCCGATCACGTTCGCCATGGTGAAGGTCTTGCCGGAACCGGTCACCCCAAGGAGGGTCTGGAACCGTTCGTTTTGTCCGAGGCCGGAGACAAGTTCCCTGATCGCTTCCGGCTGTGAGCCTGCCGGCCCGAACCGTGCGTTGAGATCGAATCCTGTCATCGGACAAGCTCCTTTGTCCTGAGGAGATGGTGGTACGCGATCGCGAACCGGTGGGCCTCGTCCCTGATCTCCTGGAGGTACAGGGATCCCTGCTCTTTTCGTGACAATGGCAGAGGGGTGGTCCTGCCAGGGACATATACCTCCTCCTCCCTCTTTGCAAGCGCGATGACCGGGATGCCGGCACCGATCTCCTTCAGGACTGCCAGTGCCGATGACAGCTGAGACTTTCCGCCGTCAACCATGACAAGGTCGGGCAACAGTTCCCCTTCTTTCAGGAGCCGTGAATATCTCCTGCTGATCACCTCGCCGATGGCTTTCGGGTCATCGATCCCCTCCACCGTCCGTATCCTGAACCGCCGGTACTCCTTCTTCTCCGGTTTTCCATTCCTGAACCGGACCATCGATCCCACTACTGATGATCCAGAGAGGTGGGAGATGTCAAAGCATTCGATCACCTCCGGCGGAGAATCCAGCCCGAGGGCCTCCTGGAGCTCCATCACGCGCACCTCCCCGGCATAGAACACGGTCTCAATGTTCTTTTCGACAAGGTCGAGGAGCCGTCTCTTTGCCCCGATCTTCGGTACCGTCACGGTCATCCGCTTTCCCCGGGCAAGGGTCAAAAATTCTACGACCGGTTCGCTGATCGGCTCAGGCAGGATGATCTCGGACGGTACCGGGTTGTCGGAGTAGTACTGGACAAGGAACTCTTCAAAAAAATCCGGGTGCTCCTCAAAGGAGAACTCGCTCTTGTTCCCCAGTGTCCCCCGGTAGACATTGAAGAGCATGAGGTGCACGGTTCCCTGGTAAGCCCGATAGCTGATGATATCCTCGTCCCCCTCTTTCCTCCGCGTGATGTCCTGCCGGTCCGAGAGGTGTTCGAGCGCCCGGATCTGGTCCCGGATGACAAGCGCCCCTTCGAAATCCTCCTTCTGCGATCGCGCTGCCATCTCCTGTTTCAGGTGGAGAAGGAGCTCTGCTGTTCTTCCCCGGAGCACCAGGGTAGCATTCCTGACGAGTGCAGCATACTCCCCGCTGCTGATCTCCCCCCTGCAGGGGGCACTGCAGGTGTGGATATGGTAGCGCAGGCATCCCCGTTTCTGGAGTTTTTTGCAGGTCCGCAGCCTGAAGGTCCGTTTGAGCAGGTCCCGGATATACTCGCGCTCGGCTGCCGAGACGAAGGGGCCAAAGAACGTCCCCTTGCCTGAAGGATTCCTGGCGATCCTGATGGCCGGGAAAGGTTCATCGGTGAGCTGGAGGTAGGCATAGGCCTTCGCGTCCTTCAGGTCGATGTTATACCGGGGCTGGTGCTTCTTGATCAGGCTGTTTTCAAGGATCAGCGCCTCGACCTCGTTTTTGGTCACGATATAGTCAAGATCCTCTGCAGCCTCGACCATCAGCCTGGTCTTTGGATCGAGGTCACGCTTCCGGAAGTAGCTGCTGACCCTTTTTTTCAGGTCCTTTGCTTTCCCGATATAGAGGATCGTGCCACCACTGCCCCTGAACAGGTAGCATCCCGGTGCATGGGGGAGGGTGGCGATCTCGATCATGCAAACATCTTCTGGAGGAACCGGCCGGTATGGCTCTCCGGGTTTGCCGCAACCTCCTCGGGTGTCCCGGTCGCGACGATGTACCCCCCGGCGTCACCCCCTTCAGGGCCGAGGTCGATGATATGATCGGCTGACTTGATCACATCAAGGTTGTGCTCGATCACCACCACGGTGTTTCCCTTCTCCACGAGTTCGCTCAGCACCGCGATCAGCTTCTTGACATCATGGAAATGGAGCCCCGTGGTCGGTTCATCGAGGAGATAGATGGTCTTTCCCGTTGCTTTCCTGGCAAGCTCCCGGGTGAGCTTGATCCGCTGTGCTTCCCCTCCCGAGAGCGTGGTCGAGCTCTGCCCGAGCTTGATGTAGTCGAGGCCGACCGCGGAGAGAGTCTCGAGCTTGTTCCGGATGACCGGGAGGTGTTCGAAGTGGGTGAGCGCCTCCTCGACGGTCATGTCAAGAACCTCGGCGATGGACTTCCCCTTGTATTTCACCTCGAGCGTCTCGCGGTTATATCGCCTGCCCCGGCACTCTTCGCATTCGACGTAGACGTCAGGGAGGAAGTTCATCTCGATCTTGATCAGCCCGTCCCCCTCGCAGGCCTCGCAGCGGCCTCCCTTCAGGTTGAACGAGAACCTTCCCGGTTTATAGCCACGGACCTTAGCTTCCTTGGTCCCGGCGAACGCCTGACGGATCTCGTCAAAGACCTTGGTGTAGGTGGCAGGGTTGCTCCTGGGTGTCTTTCCGATCGGACTCTGGTCGATCACGATCACCTTGTCGACCTCGGAGTCGAACTCGATCGTTCGGTACTTCCCTGGAGTGACCCGGGACTTGTACAGCTTTTTCTGGAGCGCCTGGTACAGGGTATCATAGATCAGCGTCGATTTGCCGCTCCCGGACACCCCGGTGATCACCGTGAAGACGCCGAGCGGGATCCTGACATCGATGTTCTTGAGGTTGTTCTCCTGGCAGCCTGAAATCTTCAGGTATCTCGAGTTCTTCCGTCGTTTTTCCGGGACCTCTATCTTCAGTCTTCCCGCCAGGTACTGCCCGGTGAGGGATTCGCTGCTCCCCTCAATCTCCCCCGGGGTTCCTTCCGCAACCACATACCCGCCATGCAGGCCGGCACCCGGCCCCATGTCTACGACATAATCGGCGCTCCTTATCGTATCCTCATCATGCTCGACCACGACAAGCGTGTTCCCGAGATCACGGAGCCTCCGGAGCGTATCGATCAGCTTCTGGTTATCCTTCTGGTGGAGGCCAATGGAGGGTTCATCAAGCACATACAGCACCCCCATCAGGTTGGACCCTATCTGGGTTGCCAGGCGGATCCGCTGCGCCTCGCCGCCAGAAAGGGTGCCGGCATTTCGTGAGAGCGTGAGGTACCCGAGCCCGACCTTCTCGAGGAAGTCCAGCCGTGCATTGATCTCTTTCAGGATCTGCCGTGCGATCTCTGCCTCTTTCTCGGTCAGGGCGAGGTCGCGGAAGAACCGGATACAGTCCCCAACGGGCATATCGGTGATATCGATGATGGACTTGTCCTGCACCCTGACGGCGAGGACCTTCTCCTTGAGCCTCTTTCCCCCGCAGCGCTGGCAGGGTGATATCCGCATGAAGCGTTCGAGCTCGCGTTTCCGGTACTCGGACTGGGTCTGGTGGTAAAGGCGCTGGGCCTGGGGGAGAAGCCCCTCCCACGAGCCGGTATGGGCCCAGTGCCCCTCCCCGTTCTTCATGCTCATGGAGAACTTGATCTTCTCGTCAGAGCCGAACATCAGGGCATTGTACTGCTCTTCACTGATCTCCCTGATCGGGGTGAAGATGGAGAATCCGTAGTGGCGGGCTACCGCGGCTAGATACTGGCTCCGGTAGCCGTCAAGGAAGTTCCGGTACAGGGCGACCGCTCCGTCAGCGATCGAGAGGGACCGGTCCGGGATGATCAGGTCGGGGTCAAATTCCATCTTTATCCCAAGCCCGTTGCACTCCTCGCACGCCCCGAAGGGGCTGTTGAACGAGAACATCCGTGGCTGGAGTTCCTCGAAGGTGACTCCGCAGACCGGGCACGCCATGGTTGCCGAGAACAGGGTGTCGTTCCCTGCCTCATCCATGACAATCAACAGCCCGCCTGACCTGGCGAGGGCAGCCTCGCATGCCTCCGCAAGCCGGGAACGGTCTGAAGGATCCAAGCGGTCGATAACTATCTCGATGTCATGCTTCCGGTAGCGTTCGAGCGTGAACTCCTCATCGGTGCGCTGTATTTCGCCGTTGATCCGCACCCGGAGGTATCCTTCGCGGTTCAGGTCTTTTATCAGCTGCTGGTAGGTGCCCTTCTTCTGCCGGACCACCGGGGAGAGGATGGTAACGGTCCCGGTCATCTTTTCCCTGATCGTATCCGCGATCCGTTCAGGGGACTGCGACTCGATCCGGATGTTGTGCACCGGGCAGTAGGCAGTTCCGATCCGGGCAAAGAGGAGTCGTAAGTAATCGTAGATCTCGGTGACGGTGCCGACCGTGCTCCTCGGGTTCTTGCTGGTGCTCTTCTGCTCGATGGAGATGGCCGGGGAGAGCCCCTCGATGGCATCCACGTCCGGCTTGCTCATCAGTCCGAGGAACTGCCGGGCGTATGCCGAGAGCGATTCCACGTATCGCCGCTGGCCTTCGGCATAGATAGTATCGAACGCGAGCGTGGACTTGCCTGAACCGGAGAGGCCGGTGATGACGATGAACTGGTCCCGCGGCAGCTCGACAGTGATATTCTTGAGGTTATGCTGCCGAGCCCCGCGGATAACGATCTTTTTCATTCTTTCTGCGGGATCAAATCTCTCCTCCAAGCATATAGATATCCTCATCATGGTAATCTCCGGTGACAGGTTTTTACCGTGATTCGCTCTGCGGTATTCCCGGGCTGATCCGAAGGTGAGGGTTAAACCTGTGTACTTCACATTATAGTGGGATAAGCGCGAAGGGAGAGATTGTGCAGAAGGTGTACGTGATCGGGCATCGCCAGCCTGATACTGACAGCATCGGGAGCGTGATCGGGTATACCGATCTCCTCAACTCCCGGGAACCGGGCCGGTACATCGCCTCGTACTCGGGGGACCTGAATGCCGAGACCAGGTTTGCCCTGGGATACTTCGGCCTCACTGCACCGCTCGAGATATCCAGCGTCGAGCCGCATGTCGGCGATATTCCGTTCTTCTATACCCAGAAGGCTCCTGCGGACATGCCCACCATCGATGTCGCGGCCATGATGGACGAGTACGAGATCAGGAACATCCCGATCATCGACAACGAAGGGAAGTTCCTCGGGCTCGTCAGCGAGCACGGGCTTGCGAAGGCATATGTGACTCCCAGGCGCGATGCACCGCTCTCCATCGGCCCCATCGCCCTTGGGACGCTTGCACGGATCCTGGATGCCCGCATCTGTGTCGAGGGGAAACGCGAGATCTGCGGGAGGGTGGAGATCGTGATCGATGCCCTCCACGTCGCCCTCTCCCGGCTGACACCAGAGGATGTTGCCGTGGTGGGAGACAACGAGCCTGCCCAGCTCGCCCTCATCTCCGCGGGGATAGCGGCTCTCGTGATTGCAGAAGGGGCCCCTGCCGGGAGCCGCACGCTCGATGCTGCCGCAGCGAAGGGGGTCTCAATCCTGGCAAGCCCGCTCGATGCCTTTTCGGTCGGGAGGATGGTGCACCTCTCGCTGCCGGCAGGCTCTGTCCTTGCCACGGATGTCCCGGTCCTCCGGCTCGATGACACCCTCACCTATGCAAAGAAGGCTGTTACCGATTCAAAGTACCGGACTGCCTGCGTGGTAGACAAGGAGGGAAGGCTCCTTGGCACGATCTCGCGGAATACTCTCCTTGGCGAGATACAGAAACAGGTGATCCTCCTCGACCACAACGAATACGGGCAGGCGGTGGACGGGATCGAGGCAGCCGAGATCCTCGAAGTGATCGATCACCACCGCCTCGGGGCGATCACGACCTTAAAACCGGTCAGGTTCCAGAACGAGCCGGTCGGTTCCACCTCCACCATCATCGCGATGAAGTTCATGGAGGCCGGAAAGGCACCGTCCCCCCCGGTCGCCGGGATCCTCCTTGCCGGGATCCTCTCGGATACCCTGGTGCTGAAGATGTCCACGACTACCCCCGCAGATGAAAAGGCGGTGGCGTACCTTGCGGGAATATGCGGCCTCGATCCGGTCGCGTTCGGGACAGAGCTGATCCAGAAGGGGATGGATCTTGACCATACCCCCCTCCCCGCACTCCTCTCCCGGGACACGAAGCGGTATTCGCTGTTCGCGAGGGAGGTTGTCATCTCGCAGGTGATGATGGCATCCGATGAATTCCTCCAGGGCCGCAACAATGAGATCCGGGCCGTTCTTGAACGGCTCAGGAAGGAGGATGCAGCCGATCTGTATCTCGTGCTGTTCACCAATGTCATCGGGAATCACAGCCACCTCTTCGCCGCCGGGGACCTTGGTGTCCTCTCCTCGCTCGGACTCGATCCCCAGCCGGTGCATCTTCCCGGGGTCATGTCGCGGAAAAAGGATTTCCTCCCGGAGTTCGGGCAGAAGCTACGGGATCTTTAGCGAAGCTGGTAGTGGAAAGGAACCACTCTCTATATCCACTGCATAAAAAAAGGCCTATTCCTCGAGATGTTCATCCTCGTCGGCAACGATTCTCAGTTCCCAGTCATCCTCCTCAAAGGCTACCTCACCTACCCCCTCGCAGATGGGGCAGTCCACTTTCTCCGGGACACCATTGCAGGCATCATGTTTCTGCTGCTCGTTCTCGTCTCCTGCCACCTCTTCCATGGGATAATGGAAGTATCGCTTTGCGGCATGTGACTTGAGTGCCTGGCAGATCCTGTACTGCTCGTTGGTGACCTCGCCTGTCCCATTGCAGGCGCGGCAGCGGAGGATGATCATGGTTCCTGTTTCTACCCGTTTGTGGGAGCGGGCATAAGGATTGTGATATCCGGTCCATTGGTGTCCCTCTACAAACAAGGAAAATAGATGAATGGCAGGAAGGAGATCCTCATCATTTTATGCACGAGAGAAATAATACTGTGAGGGCTTCTTTCTCCAAAATAACCCCGATATATCCTCCTTATCCAATCCATTTATATACTTTCTGGTATATTTCCTCTTATACACGTATCGTGTGAGGTGTAACCAAATGAGTCTGATGAAAGAATTCATGGATTTTCTTTATGAGTACAAGGTCATCGGCCTTGCTATTGCGTTCATTATCGGTGTAGCGGCAACTGCGTTGATCAAATCCCTTGTTGACAATATCCTGATGCCGATTATCACGTTCTTTATCCCCGGTGGTGCATGGCAGACCGCAACTCTTACCCTAGGAACGATCGTGATCACCTGGGGCAAGTTCCTCGCCGACCTGATCTACTTCATCATCGTGGCCTTCGTGGTATTTATCATCGCCAAGAAGGTGCTGAAGGAAGACAAGGTAGAGAAGAAATAATTCTTTTTTCAATGAAAATCACTTCGTGATTTTCATAAGGTATACCCGCATCCTGTAATCGGGGCTCACAGGCTGTTTATGTGAAATACCTCCAGGATTATCAACCAGTATTTTTGCATCCCGTAAATGAATCATTCTTAGGGGGACCCTCATCCGGTCAGGTCCCCCGGTGGGAGAAACGCACAGTTATTTAAGAGATGAAATGATATGATTATGGTCAGATCTCCATCTGATTGTGTCCCGGTAGGGTAGTGGACATCCTAGAAGCCTGCGGAGCTTTTGACCCGGGTTCAAATCCCGGCCGGGGCGTAGCTCTCTTTTGTCAAACTCTCATCATTCCCTTGCAGAATCACTTGTTTTCCCAGGCTGATACCCTCTTCTTACCGTGGAATTGGATACCTTTTTGACAGCAAAACAGCACATCGCGGAAAGGCCATTGCCACAGGAAGCGGGCAGTTCCCCCGACCTCGCTCCTTTTTGCCCATCACGATATAGGTAACTTAATACAATCCGACCAGAAATACCATGACATCGAATATTGATGGGGAATGGTCTGGATGGATCGCTTGGGAATCTTGACGGGGATTTTAATCGCATGTATCGGGATCGGACTATCGATAACCCCCTGTCTGGCAGGGGATCGCTACCTCTCGGGGGGGCCCGATCTTTTTATCTCCCTTGGATCGACCTCTGAACTGGTACCCGGGGCGACCGAAGAGCTCCCGGTGACCATTGGGAACAAGGGCACAATCACCTTGGAAACCTATAATTACCTCTCGATGCAGCCCATGTACCTCCCCACCACCGCAAAGTCCACTGAAATCGAGCTCCTCCCTGGAGATGCCCCGGTGCTGGTGCGATCCAACCCTCAGATCATAGGGGAGGTTCAAGCCGGACAGATCGTCCCGGTAACCTTCAGCGTCGACGTACCGCAGGACGCCCCGGCGGGTAATTACACAATGCTTGCGAGAATCAGCTACAGCTATGTGCCCCGGATCGAGCAGCAGGGGACCGCCGACATGACGTACTATTTCAAGGAAAATGAGACCGTACTTCCGTTGCCGATAGAAATCAGGCGGATGGTGATCCTCACTGTCGAAAAGGTCCAGAGTAACGACCTCTCTGCAGGAGGGGAGGGGGTCATCGATTTCACCATCAGGAATACCGGCCAGGACACAGGGATTGGCACGTCCCTCTTCCTTGTCCCCGAAGGGGCGAGTCCGTTCGTTCCGTTCAGCAACAGTGTCTATATCGGGGAGTTTCCCCCGGGAAGCACTGCCCAACCGAGGTTCAAGGTCGCGGTTTCGGACGATGCGGACCCGGGGCTTTCTTATCCCGTGTCCCTCTATGCGGCATACAAGGACTTCGAGGGCGCTGCAGCGACCTCCCCCTCGGTGACCGCCGGAGTATCGTTCCAGGACAAGGTTTCGTTCGAACGGGTGAGCGCTCCATCGGTCGTCCATCCCGGCACGAAAAGCACCGTGAGCGTTACCTACAAGAATACCGGAAATTCGACGGTCTATAATGCGAAGGCTCGTATCAGCGTCATCAACCCGTTTTCGAGCGACGACGACACCGCCTATCTCGGTGACCTCGGCCCGGGAGAGTCCGCTACCGCCCTGTTCAGCGTGAAAACCGATGGCAGTGCCATGATAAAGACGTACTCGGCAGACTCCGAGGTGCGGTACACCGACGAGGGCGCAACTGATTACACCTCCGACAATATCCCGGTGCTGATCGATGTCCAGGCCGATCCGACACCCGGGATGGCCGGTGCGGTCCTTGCGATACTCGTCATCGCGGGGGGAGCATTCCTCTGGTACCGCCGGAAAAAGAAGACAGAGTCCCAAGGCAAAGCGCCATGAGATATCTCGCATTGCAGCGTTGCACCCGCCTCCTGGCCGTGGTCCTCCTCTGCATTACCATGACATCCTCCCCCTGCATCGCTCTCGGGTACACGTATCTCGACACGGGTCTTGAGCCGGTTCTCTCGGCACAAGTCGTGGGTGATCCCAGGTATTACCCTGGCGACACCTTCGCAATGACCGTCGTTCTGACGAACGAGGACCAGGACACCTCGGTCCAGGTCGCCCCGCTCCTCGCCCCCGATACCTACGACCCCCGCACGGCACTCGGGCTCGTGGTGAGCCCCCGGGCATCCGATGCACCGGTCAGCGTAAAAACTCCGCCGGTCCTGGTCGGGGATATCAGGCCGGGGGAGAAGGTCCCCTTTACCATCCAGGGGACCGTTGACGAGGAAGCTCTCCCGGGGACCCGCACCATCCTCCTCAACCTGACGTACCGTTACATCTACGCGATACCGATGACGGGCGCAGAATATACGACAATCCAGCCGCTCTACCGCGAGATGTCACTGACCATTCCGGTCGGGATCACCATTACGTCCGAGGTCAGGCCGGCTCTCGTCCACGTAGATCAGGAGAACCTCGTCCCGGGGACCCAGGGATACCTGACCGGCGAGGTGAAAAATGTCGGCCATGCGACAGGAAGCGAGGTCATCTTCAGTATTGTCCCGTTCGACAACGTGACCTTCCAGGTCGTTGAAGGCAGCACGTACATCGGGCGGTTCGAACCCGGTGAGACCGCACCAGTACGGGTGAGGATCGCCATAAAAGACCACACCGCGGCCGGCGTGTATCCTGCAGTCATTCAGGGGACGTATCGCGAGAGCGATGGCAACACCCGCACCACTCCTTCCGTCCCTGTCGGGATAACGGTGGCAAAAGGGGCCGAGTTCAGAGTGGAAAGCCCCGATATCGTGATAAGCCCGGGTGGAACGGCCCTCATCAATGTATCGTACACGAATACGGGAGATTCCCCTGCAGCCGATGCCGAGGCAAGGGTCATCGGGAGCCAGGTTATCGTGCCTGCAGAGGACTCTGCTGTGCTCGGGTTTATCGAGCCCGGTGAAACACGGACCGCACAGTTTGAAATTTCTGCAAAATCGGCGATATCAGGGAAACAGTACCCGCTCGATACCGAGGTGAAATACCGGGACGGGCTCGGAGCGCTGATGCTCTCGGACCGGGCGAGCCTCGGGGTCAGCGTCCAGTCACCCGAAGGCATCGATGCAATAGCCGGGAACCCCGCGCTCATTATTGCACTTGCGGGTGTCGGCGTAATCCTCGTCTATGCCGGGTGGTCCGCCTGGGGAAAACACAGGAACCAATAAGACAGGGTATCGTGCTTTTTTCACCACCAATCTTTCTTATAAATCACGTCGGAAAATAAATCACTTATCGAAGCTCTTCCCTCCCTGCCAAAAAGTGATGCCCCAATCAATACTGAAGGACTATTTATGCTTGATTGAGCCCTCTTGTATCATCGGGGACGCCTCATCGGTAGGGTGAGCCGAAGGCGCAACCCCAGGAGTGAGAGAGATGAGATCCTTTGAGAGGGTGAGAAAATGGTGGATGAAATGCCCCCGTACCCTCAAATAGTGAGGTTTACGGAGTAGATTTTGCCGCTCCGAACCGGCTGGCAACCACGAGGGTCGCAGGCATCACCACGACCGCACTTATCAACGAGAGGATGACCACGACTACGGTCGCAAGCCCGAATCCTGAGAGGATCGGGAATGACGACAGCATGAGCGCGGAAAAGCCTGCCGCAGTAACGAGTCCTGATACCGTGACGGCGGTGCCAACTTTCCGGACCGCCCGCTGCATCGCCGCTATCCTATCGTGGGACTCCTGGTACTCCTCGAGATACCGCTCCATGATGAGAATCGTATACTCGGATCCAATCCCTATCGTCATTGAGCCCAGCACAGCGGTCAGGATGCTATAGCTCTGCCCGAGCAGGATCATCGCGATCGGGTTCCACCCGAGAACGCAGATGATGGGGACAAGCGGCGTCAGGGCAATCCCCTTCCGGTATACGAGCAGCAGGAAGACAAATATCAGGGCGAACCCGAGATATGTCATCTTGTCTTTGTCTTCGATCACCTGACTGGTGAGGATAGTGTAAAGGGTAAAGGACCCGGTCGGGGTGACCATTGTCCCGGGAGGCGGCCCGAGCCAGGCGACATCCCGCTCAACGTTGTCCGAAAAGGCGACCTGTTCGTTGATCTCCATCGCGAGCGTGTTGATCCTGATGACAGAGGTGGTATCATCGACCTGGTACGGAATGATCTGATCCGGCGGGATGGACGCGAGCACGCGGTCAAGTTCTGCCTGGTTTATGGGGAGAACTCCGTTGTTGTACGAGCGGACGAGGGTAGACATGCTGTCGATACTCGAGATTTTATCGTAGTTTTCCTCAAGAAGGCCGCACAAACGATCGGTCCACGTAATCCCTGGTATCGTCCGGGGATCGAGGCCCTGGACGTAGAGCGGCAGAGGGGTGAGCGATCCTGCAATCGATTCGACCTCGTCTGCGACGACCACGGCTGTCATGTCTGACGGTGCAAACGACTGTTGCGAAGCGTCGACGGGAATGCCGGGGTCGACCGAGATACCTACCAACGCAATGACGACCGCGATGAGCACAACCGGAACGGCAATTTTCACGATCCCGGATGAGATAGCGGTAAGACCGGTATCATAGACGGTCATGATGCGGTCTGCGATGGTGTTTCCGGGGGCCTTCGGGATGTATCCCAAAACATGGGCAAATGCCCCGAAGCCAAAAAGCGCAGTGAGGTAGCAGCAGACTATCCCGATGATGGAGACCAGCGCGAAGGTCCGGATCATGGGGATCGGGCTGATGAACATTGCCAGGAACCCGAGGCTCGTCGCCACGAGAGCAGTGAGGACTGCAGGACCCGCCGCGGTGATCGTCAGTGAGAGCGCTTCCTTCCGATCACGGACGCGGCACTCGTCGTCGAACCGCGAATGGAACTGGACGGCGTAATCGATGCCGAGCCCGAGGAGAATGGGGAAGGCCGCGATAGCCCCATCGTTCGCGGGTATCCCGAAGATGCCCATGAGACCGAAGGTATAGAACAGCCCGAAGGTGAGGAGCACGACCGGGAGTATCCAGTATCGTATCTTGGACCAGAGGAGGTATTTCATGACGAGCATGAGCACCATCGCGGCGATGACCAGGAGGACGAAGCCGATCATCATCGCCACGAAGATTTCGTAGTTAAGTGGCGTATTGCCGGTCACTTCGATAGATACTCCCGGCGGGAGGGTAGCCTGCGCAATGGTACCGACGACGACCGGTTCGATTGTAAAGGATTTGTCCGTAGGCAACCCCTGGTCGATGAGGATGTACCCAAAGAGGGTCTGCGGGTCGGGAACGAACTGTTGCCGCATTTCCAGGGGGAGGCTGTCAATGATTGCCTGGACTTCTGCCCTCGTGCCAGGGATTACCCCGCCGTTGGACTGGGCAACCACGTCCGCAACGGTGGTCGTCGAACTGACCTCGTCGATGCGGCGTATCTGCTCCTCGAGAATGAGGAGGTCGGAAAGGAGTTCCGGGTCCGTGATATCCCCCGCATGGATCAGGAGAATATAGGTGTCCTGCATGTAGCGGGTGCTGTAGGTATCAAAGACAACCCCCTCGGGAGCGTTCTTGTCCATGTACTCGTCCGAGATCGTATAGGGCGGAATTGCCCCCATGAACACTACTGCCACGATGGCGAGGGCGACCATCGTTACGAGGACTGCTCGTGGAAACCGGTTCACGACGCCAGCAACAACTGCATATGGATTGATCCAACGCATGCCCGGTTCTGCCCTCCTGGATACTTGACAGTGTGTGGAAGAGCTACATTATTTCTTCTGTTTCGATCAAGACTGTCCGGAAGAGTAAGAGAGCCCGATCCGGGTCGAAGGCTTTGATGAGATTCATATTGTCTTCGACGAGGTCATCATACTCCATGGCCATGCTGGAGCGAAGCATCCCTGCACCGTTCTTGCAGATTCCGGAACTTCGTGATGACAGATAGGATGGATGGGTTTTCACTCAGTGGTTTAATTCTCGGCGGGTAGTTCCAGTTTTTCAGTTAATTCGATCAAAATAGACCCATTCTGTATCTTCCCATTCATGAGCTGATCATCTGGAAACTGACCACTATCCGATACTAAAAAATCCTGGTTTCAGGGGTTAGACTGACATTGCATGGTTCTCCCAAGATACCCTTATCTCACCGTTCTTCCCAGGAATATCATGCAAAACGAACACTTCCCTCTCCACATCCCGTTCAAACCATCGCCTTCGCTGGTGACCTGGTTCATCGTTGACTTTCTCCTCCTCATCGTGTTCCTAGGCATCGTGATCCTCCTCCCGATGTATCTGTCTTCAGCGATTGACACGGGCATCTTTCTTGGCATAATCGGAGGCCTAGTGGTGATCGTCATCCTGTTTGCTCTCTGGACGAAGCTCTACTACGAGAGCATGTGGTACGAACTCCACGAGGATGAGATGCGCTGGAAACGTGGGGTCATCTTCCGCCGGACCGGAATCGTCCCTTATAACCGGATCACGAACCTTGATATCAGGCAGGGCCCGGTGATGAGGAAGCTTGACATCTCGACCATCTCCATCCAGACCGCAGGGTATTCAGGACAGGCCCAGGCAGCCGAGATTCGTATCGAGGCTATTGTGCATGCCGAAGAACTCCGGGAACTGATCCGGAGCAAGGTAAGAATCTCGGTGGGCGGGGATGGTACAGGGACCGGGGGGAGGGCCCCTTCAGGGATAACGACAGAGACCCAGATTCTCGGTGAGCTGAAGGCCATCAGGGCGCTCCTCGAGAAAAAAATATGAGAATATCACTTGATGCCATGCCGGGGGGGAGATACCAAGGTCGTGAAAGATCCAGTGTGGTGTTAGACTGGTGAAACCTGCCATGCGGGGGAGGGAAGCGTTGATACCTCCTCCAGGATATATTCAATAAACGAACAGCGAACGTATCCTAATTGAGTGTCATGGGAGGACCCGCGAACCTGGGAGTGGTGGTGAATGACTGACGGATGTTGCAGGAAGTCGTCCGCAGGAAAAGCAGTGATCTCAGGGCTGATTGGGATCCTCTTTTTCCTGTTTCTCTTGATCCTGCTCAGGTATTTTGCCGATCATATCTCCTGGCCTCTCTTCTCAGGTGTTGTCGATCTCCTGTATGCCAATGCAGCCCTGATCATTATCTTCTCGGTGCTCTTCATGTTTGGAGACATATTTGCCACCTTTCAGTTCCCGTTCAATCTCCCCTTCCCACTCTTCAATGCCGCTGCAAGTGTCCTTGTCATCTCGTTTATTCTCGCGATCCTGGCATTCATCGACTCCTTTTATGCGCTTGGCATCGGGGAAGTGCTCCCGCTATTGAAATTGATCCTGTACCCTCTCACGTTCATTGTTGTCCTGATCGCCGGGTATCTTTCCATCTTTTCGAAGCCTGAAAAGGAACCACCAGGAGATGCCACCGCAGCACCTGCCGTGGTTGACGAGGAAGAAAAACGGGAGACACCCTCATGGGAGCAGATCGGGGGAGAGTTCAGGCAGGCAGTGTACGATCTTGTTCACCGGATCCGTGATGGACTGAACCTGAAGTAGCAGAAGTGTAACTAATACTGAATCGAGAAGCGAGGTCTTCAAATGATTCTTCATTGTGCGATCATCAGGAGAGCTATCTATTAAATACACATACATACACAGATATCTAATTATGGCAACCCGGACGATCAGCATAACCGAAGAGGCGTACGAGCGTTTGAAACGTCTCAAAAAGAATGAGAAGATGAGCTTCTCCGATGTAATTCTTGAACACTACCCAAAAAGACGTACACTCTCCGAAGTGATGTCAGAATTGGGAGATTGTTCTGAACTTGCAGACAGTATCGAGACGGCATCCAAAGAGATCCGGAATGCACGGTTCCGTGAAGTCACGATATGAGATGACCGTTGCTGACACATCGTTCATTATCGACCTGTTGCGAAAAGATCCCGGTGCAACAACGATCTTCGAACAATACGAACAGGCAGGAAGAGGACTGGACACCACAGGCATCACTGCTCTTGAGCTATATAAGGGAGCATATCAGTCAGTGAATAGGAACAGTCTGGAGAAAGTGAAAAATATTCTGTCTCTTTTTTCCATCCTGCCGATCGATGAACAGGTGTATGAACTGTTCGGGAGATTGTCAGCCGATTTGCGTGTGAGGGGAACTCCGCTTGGTGCCTTTGATGAGGTAATCGCTGCAATCGTGCTCTGCACTGACGGGGAGATTATATCCCGGGACCGACATTTCAGGTCGATTCCTGGAATAACAGTAATAAACTACTAAAACGCCGCTTTAATCCTATTTCTACCCCCCCTTCCTTTGAATCTCAGGCTGTGGGGAATCATTTTCTCTTATTTTCCCCATCCCGGATTTTCCGCGATGAACGCCCGTTCCTTCTTCTCGAGTTCCTCCGGTGAGAATTTTGCCGGCATGCAGATGCACCGCTCCTCGATAAATTCCCCTTTTATGAAACATCCGAATGTCGTGTCCCGTGAGCATGCCCCGTATTCCTTCGTGTCATAGTTGTGAAACACGAGTTCCGCCCCTTCACGGTCGGCGATCTCCTTTGCTTCTCTCCACGATCGTGCTGCCATGGTTGAACCAGTTTATCATCTTCCTGTGAGGTACTTAAATGCTCATGATCGTGTCATAAAGAGCAGGACGGTCATTCGTCCTGAATACCGTATGCCGCCTTCTGTCTCCCCAGAGCGATTCACTTCAACTGACTGTGCTGCTCCTGAGCATAAGGGGGTAATTTGGGTGAAAGGAAGGCATGGCGACTGACATGGCTGCCCTGGTATTCCTCATGGAGGGAGATGCAGAGGACATCCACGTTCTGAAAGCAGGTGCAAGAAGTTTTTATGCCATCAAACGAATCATTCAAAGTTGAATAATGAAAAAACAGAAATTTATTGACCTGAAAGCCATCGCGTGGGATGCGATGCGAAAATACGGGTTCGAGCCGGGATTTTCAAAGGCGGTGATGAGAGAGGTCGAATCGATCGATGAGAAGAACGACCCTGATGCCGGGAACAAGGTGCGGGATCTTCGTTCCCTCCTCTGGTCATCCATCGATAACTATGATTCCATGGACCTTGACCAGATCGAGTACTGCGAACGCGGCCCTGCGGACGAGATCCATGTGATGGTCGCCATCGCTGATGTCGATCACTTCGTCCCGAAACGTTCCCAGACCGACCACCGTGCAGCCCACAATGGTACATCGGTGTATACAGGGGTCGAGACCTTCCCCATGCTCCCGGACCGGCTCTCGAAGGGGATCAGTTCCCTCCTCCCCGGCAATGACCACCGGGCAATCGTGATCGAATACACGGTGCTCCCGGACGGAGATGTACGCGAGGAGGGGATCTCCCGTGCTCTCGTGTCGAACAAGGCAAAGCTGATCTACGAGGAGGTTGGCGAATGGCTTGATGGGCAGCGGACGATCCCCGAAAGCGTGAGTGCCGTCCCTGGGCTCGAGGAGCAGATTCGCCTCCAGGCACTTGCCACGAGCCGGCTGAAGAAGTACCGGATGAAGCAGGGGGCACTCGAACTCGAGACGATCGAGGCTGATGCGGTTGCAGAGAACGGGATCGTCCGGGACATCATCGTCCAGAAGATGAACGCCGCCCGGTTCATCATCGAGAATTTCATGATTGCGGCGAACGGGACCATGGTCGACTTTCTCGGAAAAGCCGGCATTCCGATGATCCAGCGGGTGGTCCGGGTGCCCCGGTACTGGGACGAGATCGTGATGACCGCCGCGGCCTACCGCGAGAAGCTCCCCCGGGAGCCCGATTCAAAAGCCCTCTCCCTCTTCCTCCTGAAGAGGAAGGATGCCGATCCCGAGCGGTTCCCGGATCTTTCGCTGACTATCGTCAAGCTCCTCGGGCCTGGTGAGTATATGACACTCGAGCCCGGGGAGCCCCCGACCGGCCACTTCGGGCTTGCCGTCACCGATTACACCCACGGTACCGCTCCGAACCGGCGGTATGTCGATCTGGTGAACCAGAGGCTGGTAAAATCAGTCCTTGACGGGAAGGAGAGTCCTTACACCACGCATGACCTCTATGATCTCTCCACCTGGCTCTCGGACCGGGAGAAGGGCTCTAAAAAGGTGGAACGGTTCATGCGAAAGGCTGCCGCAGCAGTGCTGCTCAAGGACCGCATCGGCGAGGAGTTCGAATCCCTGGTGACCGGTGTCACCGAGCATGGGACCTACGCCCGGATGATCTCCCCTCCTGCCGAGGGCAGGATCCTCCAGGGAGAGCAAGGGCTCCGGGTCGGCCAGAAAATCACCGTCCGGCTGCTCCGCACCGATCCTTACAACGGGTTTATTGACTTTGCCTGTGTCAGGCGTGGAGAGTCCGGGCAGGGGATCTATGTCGAACGAGCACCCAAACGGCGTGCATCAGCGCCGGTTCCCCGGAGGCAGGGATATGGGCGAAAGCAGCGGAGCAGGCGTTGAGGCCATACGGATCTTCCTCCCTTGCATATTTTTCACCTCCTGGCAAGGTTTATCGTAATTGAGTAACAGTGAAAAGGTGGGAACGCCATGTTCATCATGCCTGATTTTATCCATACCCCCGAAGAATGGATCATATGGCTGCTCGGTGCAGAATTTCATGAGTCTGCCTCAGTTGATATGCTCGTCCAGAGGACCCGCTACCGCCGCGAAGATATGCTGTCGTTTATCGGGGGCCTCGAACGGATGAAAGCAATCAGGGTCAACCGCAACGCGAGGGATGCCATGATCATCGACTCAGTTGCCCTGGTCCCGAACGGAAAAAGATTGTTTGGGGAGTTGCAGCAGCGTTCGGGGCAACAGCCAGGGTGAAGATCCTCTGCAGTCACTTCTCATCCGGATCCTCTGGAAACCGGACAAAATAGCAGACTCCCCATTGCAGCTTCTCTCCGGGGCTCAATCCGCGTAACTGCTGTTCTGCATGCTCCTCGCAGACGGTCGATGCACAGCACCCAAGGATCTGCATCCCGATCGCCTCCCTGCCGCACACATCACAGACCTTTTTTCCGCTGGAGTTCTCCTTATCCGGGCACATGATCTCTTCATCATGGATATCACCCTGTCCCCTGATGAGCTTCTCCATTCCCCGCAGTCAGGAGCGTGGTCCCTGTGAGGTCCTGCTTTTCCAGCAAACGGAGCTGGAATGGAGATAGGAGAGACTGGACACATGATCAGAATGGCCATTCATCAGGCTGGATTCTGGTCATCAGGTTAGTGAAGAGAATGGCATGGTCTCCTGCCGCCGCCCAGGTTTCCCCTAGGATTCTCTTCAAAAGAAAAGAGCCGGACCTGTTCCACAGAATTTTATACCAATCCCGGAACAATCTTCCTTTCATGCGAACGAACCGCCACCAGTATTTCCTTGACCTTGCGCTCCGCTGCGCCCACCAGGGAACCTGCCTCCGCCGGAATTTTGGTGCGATCATCGTTGACGAGTACAATACCATCGTTTCGACGGGATACACCGGGGCACCGAGGAAACAGGTGGACTGTACCGAACTGAACCGGTGCTGGCGGAACGATCACAACATCCCATCAGGGTCAAACTACGAGAAGTGCAGGAGCGTCCATGCCGAGATGAACGCCCTCCTCCAGGCAGGAAAACTGGCACGCGGCTGTACCCTCTACCTTGCAGGATATGAAGTTGAGACCGAGGGGCTGACTCAGATCTGGCCCTGCTTCCTCTGCTCGAAGATGATCGTGAATGCCGGGGTCAGGAATGTCATCATGCGGACCGGCGAGACCACGTATGAAGAGATGGACCCGATCGTGCTCTACCAGAAGCGGAGCCGGGAGGCGCTCGGCGAATGACCTCCTGTGCCTGAAGGGGAGGGTTGTCAGGGTCTCGAGTATGGTGCGTATCGGAATGAGAATCCTGGCTCTGGTTCAGACTCCTGCATCTCCTGCAGGTATGGTCCTTCTGTTTTCCATCGGGTTTTTTAAAAAAAAAGTTACTGACCGGTTGACGCGTCAACCCGATCGGTCCTGGTCGTCCCGGTCGCATCACGGGTGGTGATCTGCCAGTGGGGTACCCACGCAAGGAAGAACGAGGTAACCTCAATTCCAGTCTTCTTTGGTTTCACCACGATCTCCTCCCGTTCTTTCACCGCATTCTCCCACCGTGCCGTGATGGCTGCTGATTCCTTCTCAAACTCGTCCTTCAGCTCCCGGAGGTCATCTTCAAGTGCACGGGCATTCTCCTCAGCTTCCCGGGCACTCATCCCCGCCGAACTGCTCTGGCGGTACTTGCTCGCGGCAGCCGATCCACTCCGGGTGCTCTTCCGTCCCAGGAGGACGCCGATGACCGTCTCACCGGCTGAGATCATCGCCTCCCGTTTGCGTGCATCAGCATCCGCCTGTTTCCGATCGGCGGCCATCTCTGCCTTCCGGAGCCGGTCTTCGACCGTCTCGATCTTTGCCTCGTACTTTTTCCGAAGGGCATCCACTTCGGCATCCCTTCGTTCCCTTGCGGCCAGCCTGACCCGGAGGAGGAACTCGGTCTCCGGTTCCCCTGGGTATGAGATGAGTTTTACGGCAGGGCAGGAGGAGAGTTTCAGTTCCCGGGAATGGACAAGGAAGCTGGTGAGTGCCTGCTTTTCGGTGGAAAATTTCTTCAATGCACGGATCGTTTCTCCTGTCACTGCGTATTTGGCATCAGCCGGGGCTGCTGAGGTAAGGTCATTCACCGACCCGGGATACGGCACTGCCTGCTCCCATGTGACGCCGCCTGCCGATGAGAACGGAGCGAGAAGGGTAAAATCCCGATCCGTATCCTTCTCCAGCTTCGTACTCGTGTAACGGATCCTGCCACTGGCGAGGAGTGCCGGTTCGTAAAGGATCGAGGCCTCATCGACCTTCCCGGGACCTTTCCGGAGTAGAGCGGTTTCTGCGGTCTCCCGGGGAACCCGGACGGGGAGGTAGCGCTGCGGGACATCCGGGGGGAGAGCGGGAAGGAGCGGTGTGGTATCAATGGAAGGTTGCACAGAGGCTGCCTTGGGAACGGCATCCTGCTGGCGTACTGTCGACACGACTCTATCCGGGCTCCTCCCTTTCATAAGGACACGTACCTGATCCCTGCTGAGGGGTCCCCGGAGGTAACTCATCGCGAAGCGGGTCTGGAAGATCAGCGGGGCACTCTCATGTACATTGTGCAGGAGGAACACCCGGTTATCCAGCGATGAGAGGGTATCGGAGAGCGCAGCCCGGGAGAAGGTGCCGCCCTGCACCGCCCCCTCCAGCCCGTCAAGGACCCGCTCGCGGTCCTGCACGGTCTGGAGCCTGCCGATGAACCAGGTGCCGGTATTGGAGAGGCCCTTATAATCCAGGTCGACCGGGTTCTGGGTCGTCAGGACCACCCCGAGGCCAAATGCCCGTGCCTGCTTCAGCAGGGTGAGCATCGGTTCCTTGCTCGGCGGGTTAGCGACGGGGGGGAAGAAGCCGAATATCTCGTCCATGTAGAGAAGGGCACGGAGGCTGGTGGTCCCGGTCTGGGACCGGACCCATGCGAGGACCTGGTGGAGGAGGAGCGTGACAAAGAACATCCGTTCGTCCTCGTTCAGGTGTGCAATATAGAAGATCGAATGGCGTGGTCTTCCCTCCTTTGTCGCGAGGAACCCCGGAATATCGAGTGCCTGCCCATTCATCCAGGACTGGAACGAGGGTGCGGCGATGATATGGTTCAACCGCATGGCAAGGGCGAACCGCTCCTTTGCCGGGAAGAAGGTCTCGACATCGAATGCCCCGATCTGTTTCAGAGGGGGATTCTGGATCGCCTGGATCAGTGTCACCAGGTCCAGGTCTTTTCCATTCCGCCAGAACTGTTCGAAGAGCGAGGAGAGGAGGATGTGCTCCCGTGAGCTGAGCGGATCCGCGGCCACCTTGATCAGGCCAAGGATGGCGGTCACGGTCCCTGATATCTTCTCCCTGAGTAGTTCAGCATCCGTATCCCAGCTGAGCGCCGGGGCTGCAAACGATTGTATGACCGATACCGGGACGCCGGCATCACTCCCCGGGGTGTACACCACAAGATCGGCAGCATCGCGCAGCATCCTGATCCGTGCCCCGTCCTGGCCCCACGAGGCAAGGCCGCTCTTCCATGACTCCGCCTGGCTTGAAGCAAACTCATCCGGTGACTTCCCCTTCCGCCTGGCATCGTCAGGGTTGATCCAGGGGAGGAAATCGGCGGGGGCAAGGTCCGGGAACATGAGCAGCCGGTTGGTGATATCCCCCTTGGGATCGATGATGATGGCGGGAACCCCGTCGATGGCCGCCTCTTCGAGGAGATCGACGCAGAGACCGGTCTTCCCGCTCCCGGTCATCCCGATACAGATGGCATGGGTGGTGAGGTCACGGGAATCGTATAGCACGAGACGGTCGAGGAGCTTCTTCTCTTTGAGGCTGAACTCTTTTCCGAGGTAAAATGCACCCAGTTTCTCAAATTCCATGGAAAACAAGTACTATGTGCTGACCTGGTGTTATAAAAGGATTCGTTTGTCCGGTCCGACTGTGCTCCTCACTGCCGGTAAAGGGATCAGGGCAGGAGTGTCCATGAGGGGAGAACCCCGGTCAATCTCTTCATAAGTGACGCACGATTGCCCCATGATTGTCGGCACGGGTCCGGAAGACAACTGCCCGGTTCTCCCCGAGGAGATCCCTTGCTGCGGCCTCGAGTCCGGCCAGCGCCGAATCAGTGATAGCATAGACCGCAGGGCCAAACGAGCTCATCCCTGCACAGGCAGCACCTGCCTCGCAGAGGAATGAGGGGAGCTCCTGTATGGTGTGGGGTTGTCGTTCCCGCTCGATCCGCTTGAATCCAATCTCCTGGATACGGTTGACCGCGGCACCAAAGAGATCGAGATCCTGTTCTGCAATGCCCGGCAGGAGCCGCATCATCACCTCATGACAGATCTCCCTGACCTCCTCCACCGGAACCGGGCAGGACTCCCTGAAAATATCGGTCTCCATCGCCCCACTCACGGGGGTGTCATGTTCGGGAATCACAAGGAGGATCTGCCAGTCGTCCGGGAAGTCGTGCCGGGTGATGACCTGTGCCGGCCTGATCCCTCCGGACGCTGAGGATGGCCGGTACTCCTGCTTCTCCTTCCCCTGACCGAAACTGTGGCCGCCGTCGACGATCAGCCCCCCTGACTCGAATGCCGCTGTACCGATCCCTGATGTTCCACCCCGGCCGGTCATCACGGCAAGGTCCCGTACCGGGACTGGCATGCCGTACAGTTCGCAGAGCGCCCTGGCAACGGCGAGGGAGAGTGCAGTCCCTGAACCAAGGCCGACATGGCCGGGCGGGACCGCCCGGATATGGATCCGGGCTCCCCCGCACCTACCAAGCGAGGAGAGCACCATATGTGCCGTATCTCCAGCCCTCCTGGCAGACGGGGGTGTTCCTCCGCTGATGACAAGGTCGGGTGATTGTTCTGCCGTAATGATCGTACGGGGAAGTGAGAGAGTAATACCGATCCCGCCATCGATCCGCCCTAGTGATCCGTTGAGGTCGATGAGGCCAAGATGGAGGCGTGACGGAGCACTGACAAGGACTCTGGCACCCATCCGGAACGAGCAATCTGGGAAGACCTCCTCGATCGAGATGAACGGTTTTCCCTGCCTGATGATACGGTACTTCCTGAACAGCACCGGATCATTGAGAGCGATTCCAAATATCCGGGACATGTGTGCATCAGAGCCCCGGACACCCACATGGGATATCTCCCTCCGGGATTCGATAGCATGCTTCTTCAGGATCCTTCCGATCGGGATATCTGCCCGCATCAGGTCGGATCTGAATCCGGGTTCCAGCCGTTCAAGCGGGGTATCAGATACCGCGTAGATGAGAACCTCTCTCGTGCGGCTGTTCCTGAGCTCGACGATTCTGTGGTTCACCTGATCCCCGGGCCGGATCTCCAGTTCTTCTGCAGTCTTTGTATCCGCAGGAACTACCTTCTGGGAGAGTGTTCTGATTGTCACCTCTTCCCCCTCGATTGCTTCAAGGAGGGAGGTTACTGATCCATCGGTCGAGAGGAGGATCTTCTGGAGCGTGGAAAGAGTTCCATGCTCTTTTTCAATCCGTTCCAGGGGTCCTTCCATACGCACTCATCCAGTGACTGAATGACCATTTCTCTGCAGGGAGTATAAGTTGATTGTGCCAGGGGGAGATCAGGAGGGACCAGCAGGGGAACGGTTCCGGTATCCTGTTTGAATACCGGGAATCTGGGAAAAAGGGTTTAAAACATGAGGAAGATAAGGAAGGCTAACGGCTTGTCCTGGTTTTTAAGAGAACCGCTGTATCGCCGAAACAACGGAATTGATCACGAATCCGTCTGACTGACCGGACGGATATCACCCCAGGGAGGTGACCCATGCATCCGAAGTACATCCATACCATCGACGAGCTCGACAACCTTGTCGGGCTTCCTGGAAAAGAGAAGAGAGAGATGGAGCAGGTCTGTCAAACGTTCCCGTTCAGGGCTAATGACTACTACCTGTCCCTCATCGATTGGAATAATGCCCATGACCCGCTCAGGAAGATTGTCATACCCGATCCGCGGGAGCTTAAAGGGGGCGGCTCCCTTGATCCTTCGCACGAGAAAGATTACACGAAACTTCCCGGCCTGCAGCACAAGTACCAGCAGACGGGGCTGTTGTTGCTCTCGGATGTATGCGGGGGGATCTGCAGGTTCTGTTTTAGGAAAAGGCTGTTTGTCAACTGCGAACGCGAGACGGTAAAAGACGTATCCCGGGGATTAGAATACATTCGGACCCATCCTGAGATCACCAATGTCCTGCTCACCGGGGGTGATCCACTCATCCTCGAGACATCATGCCTTGAGCGGATCCTGAAAGAATTACGGGAGATCCCCCATGTGAACATCATCCGTATCGGGAGCAAGATTCCTGCCTATAACCCCTTCCGGATCCTCTCAGATCCCCACCTATCCGAGGTCCTCTCTCGATATACCACTGTCGAGAAGAGGATATACCTGATGGCCCATTTCAACCACCCGAACGAGCTTACCACACAATCATTGCAGGCGCTCGAGCAGCTGCATCGTGCAGGGGTGATCGTGGTCAACCAGACGCCTGTCTTGAACGAAGTGAACAGTTCCCCGGAGACGTTCACCACACTCTTCCGCACGCTCTCATTTTCAGGGGTGACACCGTACTATGTGTTCCAATGCCGTCCCTCACTGGGGAACAAGTTGTTCCAGGTACCGGTTGAACAGTCATACCATGTGATCCAGCAGGCCTGGCAGGCGTGCTCCGGGCTCGCGAAGAGGGCACGGTTCGTGATGTCCCATGCAACGGGAAAGATCGAAGTTGTCGGCAGGCAGGCAGGGTGTGTCTTCATGCGGTACCACCAGGCGGCAGAAAAGGCCCTGATCGGAAAATTCATGGTGATGAAGAGCAACCCCCACGCACTCTGGTTCGACGATTACAGGGAAATCCCCCTGGAAACACCTGTCCCAAGAAAAGTCTGGTTATTCTGACCAGCAGAGCAACAGGACAGGGGAACGATATCCCCTTTTCCTTTCTGTCTCACTCTCTCTGACTCTATTCACCTCCCTGTCATACGAGAAACGAGATGATCACGAGGAAAAGGATGAGGATCGCGAGGAACCAGACGACCCGGGTGACAACCTGCCTTGACTGTATCTGTGCAAAGAGATCCCTTGGCCCGATGTGGAGAAACATGACCCCGATGATACTTCCCGCAATCAGACCGACCACGTTCTGGAGAGTAAGGACGATCGCCTTCACGGCTCCTCCCGGAAAAAGAGCCAGCGATATCCCTGTCACCACTGCAGGGGGAAGGAGTGCAGCTGCGATTGCAACCCCGGCTATCCCCTCGGGAATTCCTTCCGACAGTGCGATCATCGTGGCCAGACCGAGGAGGACCGCCATCAGGATGAACACCGCGTGGGGATCGGTCCTTGACATGATCTCCGGGGTGAGGGGCAGATCGATGACAAATGACAGGGCGAATGAGGCTGCCGCTGCAATGCTGACCAGCATGATGACCATCAGCCCCAGTATCTCAAGGCACCGCACCGTTGTCTTAACATCGCCGATGGCAACATAGATCGCAAGGGCATAAATCGGGCCGAGCAGTGGGGATATCAGCATTGCACCGATAATAATGCCGATATTGTTCAGGAATAACCCGATCATGGCCACGATCCCGGCAATGGCGGCAAGGATAAATTTTTTCCTGTCGAATTCCGTGTTCGATTCGATTGATGCGATGATCTTTTCGATGGGGGTTTTCTCCTCTTTCTTCCTCCGGGAATATCCCACTCTCTCCTTCATTTTGTCAACAAACGGGGAGATGATAAAATCGGGGGTGGTGACTTCGATGAGGATACTCCGATCATCATCCTTTGCCAGGTTCTCGTAATCAGGGATGAAGCCAGTCCAGACCGGCCGGGAGGGATAGGCGTCTTTTACCGATCCATTGGTCTGGTGTATCAGGTCATCGAGCATCTCATCGGGGATATAGAGGATAAACCGGGTAGACTGTTCGCCTTCATGTATCGAGAATATGGTATCCCTGAACTTGGCGTGAATTTTTTCTGACTTATCCTTCGGAACCTCGATCACAACTCGTTTCATCGGGATGATACCAGCAATTGAAATCTTCGGAGAAGAGCACGATAAAGGTATTGACCGTGGGGATCGCATCCCCCGACCCCTGCCAGGGATGCCACCACTCTTCATGCCTCGTGATAGTGACCCGTAGGGGCTCTCATGCCGGTGAGGAGGAGGCCGGTCCCCAGCCGGCGAGCTGCTTCTGTCGAGGGATACCGAAAAGGGATGTTCCGAGTGAGCGATCATCCTGGTCAGGGTGTAGTCTCCTCAAGGAGGGCATGGAATTCTCATTCTGATCATGTCAGAAAAGAAGGAAGATCAGGATCACAGCCACGGCAATGAAGATCACACTCATGATGCCCCCTGCTTTCAGGTAATCTCTCGTGGTATAACCCCCGGGACCCATCAGGAGTGCATTCACCTGGTGGGTGGGGAGGATGAATGAATTGGATGCGCACACCCCGACAAGGAGTGCAAGGGCCCGGGGGTCTATCCCTGTCCCGGCCCCGGTAACCATCGCAATCGGGACGAGGAGTACGGTTGCGGCAACATTTGAGATGATGAGCGAGAGGAGGGTAGCCACGATGGCGATTGCAACCAGAACAACAAGGGGATGGGTCCCGGAAAGATATGCGGAGAGCGAACTGGCGAGCAACGCAGCAGCCCCGCTCTTCTCTATCGCGATCCCGAGCGGTATCAGGCCGGCGATCAGGATGACCGTCTTCCATTCGATGGCATGATATGCCTCGTCGATGGTAAGGACGCGGGAGAGCATCATCGCCGCTGTACCGGTGAGAAATGCGAGGGAGAGCGGGACGCCGGTCAACGTGAGGGCGATGGAGAATGCAAAGATCAGGACCGCGAGGGGCCCCTTGCGGTACCGTACCCCTTCCCCCTCGGGGGGTGAGATGAGCAGGAGATCCCGGTCCCTCGCAAGATGTCTTAAGGTGTCCCATGATCCGAAAGCGACGATGAGATCGCCTGCGGCCAGTGATACGCCGGAGAGATCACCACGGGTCTCTGTCTCTCCCCTCTGAAGGAGGATCGGCTCGATTGAAAACGTCTGGCGGAACAGGATCTCCTGCGGTGTTTTTCCGATAATCGATGCCCTCGGTCTGACGATAAGCTCGGCGAATCCGAATCCTTCTCCATTGAGGATCTCCCCAAGGATGCTCCGATCGCCTGATTGCACACAGCCTGAATCATGGAGGAACCGTTTGAAGTCCTCCTCGGATCCAAGGAAGCCGAGTTCCTGCCCGGGCTCAAAACGGGTGGATCGGGGGGGTGCGACGGTGATGTCCTGTCCCGCTCTGATCGCAAGAAGGTCAAGGCCATACAGGATTTTGCACTCAGCCTCTCCACGAGTTCTTCCTGCCAGGGGAGCGGAGGGGGGGATGGTACAGGTCCTGATCCGGTGGTCGATCCCCCAGACTTCGGCAATCGTTGGCGGGGGTGCTTCTTCCTCTTTACCCGGCAGGATGCGGCTCCCTGCCGCTGCAAAAAGCGCAATGCCGGCAATGAGGAGCGGTATCCCTATCGGCGTGACCGCGAAGAGGGAGAAGGGTTTTTCCTGAGCCTGGACGAGGAGGTCATTCAGGACGATCAGGGGACCGGAACCGATCATCGTAATACATCCCCCGAGGATAGCCGCAAAACCCATGGGCATGATCAACCGGGAGGCAGGGATTCTGGTCTGCTTCCCAATCCTCCGTGTGGCAGGGAGGAAAAGGGCGGCTGCACCGACATTCTGCATCATGGAGGAGAGGAGGCCGACCGTCAGCGAGATGGTGGCGGTGATACGTTGTTCGCTCTCCCCTGCCACCCTCATAATGGTGTTGGCGAGCCGGGACATGATACCGGTCCGCTCTATCCCGTACCCCAGGATCATCACCGATATCATGGTGATGACCGCGTTTGAGGCAAACCCGGAAACCGCTTCTGCCGGGGTGATGAGGCCGAGCCAGGCCAGCGCAAGGCTTGCGAGGATGGCGACAAGATCGATCCGTATCCACTCCGTTACAAAGAGGAGTATCGTCGCAACAAGCACGATCCCGACAAGAAGGATACTGCTCTCCATCAGTGCACGTATTGCAGATCTGGAGATGAAAGGAAAAAAGAGTAGCTTTCCTTGCACCGGATTTCAACTGACTCTGGAATCGGATGGAATAGTCCGTCGAATGCTGGCCCGGTCAGCTGCCAGATTCGCGGATGAATTTCCGGACGTTCTCCGTACTCCCGACGATGATTGCCACATCCCCATTCTCTATTGAGGTATCCCCTCCTGGGTTCAGCAGCATCTGGTCTCCCCTCCGGATGGCGATGACACTGATCCCCTTTTCATGTCGCCAGGGGAGTTCAGCAAGGCTCTTTCCGATAACAGGATTCATCCCGGAGACCCTTAGGGAGGCAATATCCAGCCCAGGAATATGTGCCGGGATCTGGGACAGGCGTGCAGGAGGAAGACTTCTGAGCATCTCGTAGTTTTCACCGCGAATCTCTTCCACGAGCTGGTTCACTTCAGAGGTCGGGACCAGGTAGTCCCGCAGCACCCGCGTGAAGATCTCGACCGAGGTCTCGAACTCTTCCGGGATCACTTCGTCCGCACCGAGGGTATGGAGGGGTTCGACCTCGCTGACAAACCGGGTCCTGACAAGGATGTGAACCTGCGAATTCAATGATCGTGCGCTCTGGACCACCTGCTGGGTGCCGATCCTGTCAGCGATGGCAACAACGATGATCCGGGCAGTCCGGATCCCCGCAAGTTCCAGCACTGCAGCCTGGGTACCATCCCCGTAATAGATAGGTTCACCCTGATCACATTCAGTGCGGACCATATCGGGATTGATATCGATGATGCGGTAGGGGATTCCTGCATATTTTGCTGCCCGTGCCACATTTCTCCCATTGAGACCATACCCGACGATGATCAGGTGGTTCTCTGTTGCCGGGGCCCGGGTGAGATCAAACCCGCAGGATGGCCCCATGATATCCTCCATTCTGTCCGATATACGCCCGGCAATACGATGTGATCCTGCCATGAGAAAGGGAGTAGCAACCATGGTGAACAGGGTCACATCGAGAATCGTCTGGTACGTACTGCCGGATATCAGCCCGGAACTCTCTCCTGCTTTTGCCAGGATAAATGAGAATTCTCCAATCTGGCTGAGTGCCAGCCCGGTCAGGATCGCTGTCTTCCGGGAGAGGTTCAGAAAGATGGTGGTAAGTGTCCCGGTGAAACATTTCAGGAGAATAACGCTGACAGCAAGGGCCAGGATGAGGAGGGGTTCAGAGAGAAAGAACGCTACATCCAGGAGCATCCCGATCGAGATGAAAAAGAATCCGGCAAAAACATCTCTGAAAGGCATGATGTGACTCAAAGCAGCAACGCTGAATTCAGACTCAGAAATCATCAGGCCGGCAATAAATGCACCGAGTGCAAGGGAGATCCCCGTCTGGCTGATGATCCAGGCGATAGCAAAACAGATGGCTATCACACTCAGGAGGAATATCTCCTGGCTTTTCATCTTCGCCGAATGGTAGAGCAGTCGTGGTACGATGAACCGGGTGCTGATGATCACTAACCCGATGATGAGGAATCCGGTGAGCAACAGGAAGATGATGGATGGCGCCTGGTAGGTTTCCGGTGCAGCCAGGAGGGGGGTGATGAACATCAGGGGGATGAGCATGAGATCCTGGAAGATCATGATCGAGAGGGTGGTCTTTCCATGAAGGCTCTCGAGTTCTCCCCGCTCCTGGAGCACTTTCATGACGATCGCCGTGCTGCTCAGCGATACCAGGAGACCGAGAAAAACGGCTACGTTCGCAGGGGTCCCAAAGAGGAGAGCCAGCGCCATGACGCAGAGTGTGGTGATGACCATCTGAAGGGCTCCTCCGAGGACCACCAGTTTTTTCGCCTCGAAAAGACTTTTGAGCGAATATTGAATTCCAATAGTGAACAGGAGAAAAATTACCCCGATTTCTGCAACCAGTTCGATGATCTGGGTACTTCCCACAAATCCCAGGACAAAAGGTCCGACAAGGACTCCGGAGAGGATATACCCGATAATAAGCGGTATTTTGAGGTAATTGCAGACAAAGAGGACCAGTAGGGAGAGGATCAGGATAACCATCAGTTCAAGAAGAAAAATGGATTCCATTACCCTAAGTGGGGTAGTACCGTAATAAGAATTTCATTTCCCACACTCGATTCCCATCAGGAATCCGGTATCTGTCACCTGGCAGGGAACCTCACCGGAAGCGATCAGAAAAGACAAGGTTAAGAGGCTTTGACATATATTCTCTGGTACCGTTTTCACCTTATCGATTGCAAGGAGCACCATGATCACCGGGTATCTCCACGATATCATCATCATCTTCGCATTCGCGATCATCATCGTCGCGGTCGGAAAAAAGTTCAGGATACCCGGCATCGTAGGATTTATCCTGACCGGGATCCTTATCGGCCCGTACGGGCTGGGTTTCATCGGGGATACCGAGATCATTGATGTACTTGCCGAGATCGGGATCATCTTCCTCCTCTTCACGATCGGGATGCAGTTCTCGTTCCGGACTCTTTATGAGATGCGGAAGATCGTGCTGATCGGCGGGAGTCTTCAGGTGGTCCTGACGATTGCTGCCACCGTGGCGATCTCATATCTGTTCGGGGTGACGACCACCCAGGCGCTCTTCTTCGGGTTCCTCGTCTGCCATAGCAGTACCGCGATCACCCTGAAGCTCTACCAGGACAGGGCCGAGATCGAGAGCCCCCAGGCAAGGGTGACGCTTGGGATATCGATCTTCCAGGACATTAGCACCATCCCCATGCTGATCGCCCTGCCGATCCTTGCCGGAGAGACTACTGATATCGCCGGGGCACTCCTCGAAATGAGCATCACCCTGGTCCTCCTGTTCGCTGCAGTACTGGTGATATCGGTGTACGTGATCCCCCGGTTCATGAACCGTATCACGGGGATACGGAGCCCGGAGATCTTCCTCCTTGCGATCGTCCTGATCTGCTTTGTGGTCACGTATGTGGCAGACAGCCTTGGCCTGTCGCTCGCCATCGGGGCATTCCTTGCCGGGATCACCCTATCGGAGTCCGATTACTTCCACCAGGCCTTTGCGAGCATCATTCCCTTCCGTGACATCTTCACGAGCTTCTTCTTCATCTCCATTGGAATGCTCCTCAATGTCAAGTTCCTGGTCGAAGCCCCGCTGCTGATCATCGCCCTTGTCGCAGGAGTGATCGTTATGAAGGCGGTTATCGCAGGAGGGGCAGCTCTCATCATCCGACAATCGCTCCGGACCTCCGTCCTCGCTGGCCTTGCCCTTTCCAACATCGGTGAATTTGCGTTTGTCCTTTCGATCCCTGGAATGGAATACGGGCTCTTCTCTGCGGCGAGTGAACAGATATTCCTCGCGGTCACCCTGCTGACGATGTCCCTTACCCCTCTTGCCATCGTGTCAGGACCGAGGGTTGCCGATCTCTTCTGCCGCCTCCCCCTGGGCGGCCGGCTGAAAGCCGGGTGCGAAGTGGACCGTGACGATGGCATCCCCCCTATGAAGGATCACGTGGTCATTGTCGGGTACGGCCTGAATGGCCGGAACCTTGCACAGGGAGCTCGAGTCGGGGGCATCCCCTACATCATCATCGATATGAACCCTGAGACCGTGATGAAGGAAGGAAAGGCAGGGGAGCAGATATTTTTCGGTGATGCGACCAATGCTACTATCCTCACCCATGCCTCCATAGAGCAGGCAAGGATCCTCGTTATTGTCATCAACGATCCCGTCTCGACGCGATCGATCACCCTTCTTGCCCGCCAGATGAACCCTGACCTGTACATCATCGTCCGAACCCGGTTCCTCACCGAGGTGACACGACTCAGGAACCTTGGTGCCGATGAGGTGATCCCGGAGGAGTTTGAGACATCGGTGGAGATATTTACCCGGGTACTGAAGAAGTACCTCACGCCGGAACCCACCATCGACCGGTATGTGCAGGAGGTGCGGGCTGACACGTACCAGATGCTCCGCAGCCCTTCCGGGTATACGGCAAGCATCTCCGATCTCCGGATGAATCTCCCGAACCTGACGATCAGCACCCTAATCGTGGAACCGGGTGCCCCGGTATCTGAAAAGACGCTCGGGGAGATCAATGTCAGGAAACAGTTTTCGGTGACCGTCCTTGCGATCCGGCGTGGCACCGAAGTGATCGAGAATCCCTCCGGGGAGACGGATCTAAAAGCCGGGGATGACGTAGTCGTGATCGGAACACCCGACAAGATCAGGGACATAGCCGGGATATTTCGTGCTTCGGTAGTGAGCAGTGATGCCGAAGGAGACGACGGGCAGGGAGAGGGATCAGGACTGGGCGAAAACGTTTCGAATCGCTCCGATTCGCTCCGATAAGAAGGATACTTCGGGAGGATAACGTAATCCTGGGAACCATCAGTCAATTCTGTTGTGGAATATCTGTTTTAAGTAGGAGTAATACTGGTGAGTCTTCTCATCCCATTTCCTGTGTTCCCCGAGATGCTTCACTTCCTCTTCCAGTCGGCGGTATTCTGAGTAGAGGAACGCGAGGATGGTCATTGATGTACTTATTGCCGGGACGCTTAAATCCTTGATCATGGCAGTCCTCTCACTTTCCGGATGGATTCTCTTAAAATAACTCATGAGCATATCCAATGGCTATGATTGCTGAATCGGTAAAAATCGGAGAGGGAGTGTACTGGGTGGGGGTCCTCGACTGGGACCTCCGTACCTACCACGGGTACACCCTGAAGGGAACTACCTATAATGCCTATCTGGTCTTTGGGGACGAGAAGGTGGCACTGATCGACAATACCTACCCGGGCACCTCCGCCCAGATGTGGGCGAGGATTGCCGATGCCTTCGCAAAGGAAGAGCGACCTCTCAGAGTGGATGCTGTGGTCCAGAACCATATTGAGCGGGACCATTCCGGAGCCCTTGTCGAGATCGCCAAAAAGTACCCTTCAGTCCCTGTCTATTGTACTGAAGTAGGAAAGAAGGGACTGATCAAGCATTATCCCACACTCGAGAACGCCTCCTTCGTGGTCATCAAAACAGGTATGTCCCTTGATCTGGGAGGAAAGACCCTCCAGTTCGTTGAGACACCCCTCCTCCACTGGCCGGACAGCATGGAGACGTTCCTCCCGGAGCTGGGGATCCTCTTTTCAAACGATGCATTCAGCCAGCACCTCTGCTATGCACAGCGGTTTGATCGGGACATCCCCGAGTATGTACTGATGGATGCAGCGGCGAAGTTCTATGCAAATCTCCTGGTGCTGCCTTCAAAGCTGCTCCTAAAAAAGGTTGACGAGTTGAAGACGCTTGGGGTGCTCGACAAGGTGAAGATGATCGCACCTGCCCACGGGCAGATCTGGACCGATCCCGGGAAGATTCTCTCTGCCTATGCAGGATGGGCAACGGGAATCGCGGAGAACAAGGTCACCATTATCTATGATACGATGCACCACTCCACCCAGATGATGGCACATGCAATCGCCGAAGGGCTGATATCCGGGGGTATGGATGTGAAGATCTACTTCCTGCACGAGGACGAACGGAGCGAGATCGTCAAGGATATCCTCACGAGTAAGGGAATCTGCGTAGGGATCCCGACCATCAACGACGCACCGTATCCCAGTGTAGGAGATATCATATATTACCTGAAGGGCCTCCGTTTCGACCGGACAGGGAAGAAGAAAGCGGCTCTTACGTTCGGCTCGATGGGAGGCAGGGGCGGCGCGGTCAAAAAGATTGCAGATGAACTGACCGAGGCAGGCTTCGAGGTCACCGACCAGATGGAATGCTTATTTGTCCCTGATGCTGCCGAGCTTGAGAAGTGTTATGCACTGGGGAAAAAATGTGCTGCCGCATTAAAGAATGCCTGAACATGCATGCCGGGGATCTCACCCTCCTCTCTTTTTTTCCAATGAAAATTCCTCCGGTATTTTCATACGTAATGATCGACCGAACAGCGGTCATGGACTGTTAATATGAAAAATGCCTCCGGCATTTTCATTTTGTGCGTTTGTGTCTCAATGAGACTCAGGTAATTTTTTTTAAAACCGGCCCGCATCCTTGCCAGATGCCCTGAACTTCAACCAGTGAAGCTGAAGGAGTACCGATTGGAATCCAGTGCAACCTTCGGAAGCAAGGGGAATTATCGTGTAAAAACGGCTCCACCGACCAGGAAAGAATCAATGCCGGCATTTATATCCTTTCATCATCAGCAAACCGGTTCCAGAAGAGCTGGGAGAGAATCTTCAGCTGGATGATGGCCCCCTTGTTCCTGGTATTCAGGACAGAAGATCCCCTGGAGAAGAATGCCGCGTTCAGCAGGAGTTCTTCATCGTCGATATTCAGCTCGAGCACGTTCTCAAACTGCAGGTATTTCCAGACCTCACCGATCTCCGGGAAGACAACCCCGATGGGCGGTGAGGTGAGCCTGGAGATCGGGATGACCTTGATCCTGACCTGCGGGCCCGGGAATTTTTTCTGCATTCTCTCACCTGTGTCCGGGGACGAGGATATGATCGTAAGGTGAAGGGGAATGGCCGGTGCAGGGAGATGGTCGAGGGCAGGGAGATATCGTTCGCCAATGATCAGGGTGATCTCTCGTTTTGCCTTCCTGAACAGCTCATGGATCTTGTGCGCGGTATTCGCCTCACCATAAATCGTCCAGAGGGGCTCCTCACTCTCGGTCCGCACGCTCTTCCGTTCAAGTTTTTTCAACTCCGAGAGAGCCTGGCCGGATGCGCTCTCATGCTCTTTCAAGAGGATGGAGACTGCCATTTCAGGAGAGATGGCACGATACCTGACGGGTTTTGATTTCTGCCGCAAGGCAAGACCCCTCCGGTCCAGGGTCTCGAGTGCCTTGTAGACGCTTGGTTTGGAAAGGGCGAGGTATTCGACAATCTCCTTTGCCTCTGCGTAATCGAAGAGCACCAGCGTCGCATAAACCCGCGCCTCATCGTTGGTCAATCCCAGCGTGTTCAGCGATGCAATGAGCACCGGAGGGATGCTGTCCATACCAGTAGGTGTGTATCCGGTGTTAAAGGAGTTCTTGCCAGCTTCCGATGCCATGAAACCTCGGTGCATTCATACCAATATTGTTGTAAAAATATTTACTACTTATTGGCTAACCTTTTTAAGGTTCCCGGTAGACATTGGTGGAACAGTTGGAGTGCCTGATAATTCGTACTCCGTGGGAAACTATGTCCAGACAAGCACACCTTCCGGGACCAGAGCCCGGCTCATGCAGGATGACCTCGTGGAAGAGACCACCACGGTATTCCCTGCAATACGTCATGAGATCGGTTGGGCTCATCGCGCTCGTACTCGCATGCTTTGCGATTGGGCCCGTCCATGCTGGTGAACGGTATATGACCGGATCCCCGGAACTGACTGCCGCGATCTCGGGGACCAACGAGTTCAGCCCGGGAGATGATGCGGTGATCGCCGTCCAGCTCCAGAACGAGGGGCTCAATGAACTGAAGTTCGTCGGCTCCGGCATTATTACCCGGGATGATCAGCCCAACACCGCGAAGTTGATCACGATCACGCTTGCACCCGGTGAATCCCCGCTCATCATCAAGAGCGATCCACAGATGATCGGGGACCTCAAGGGGGGAAGCAGCACTATCGTGAAGTTCACCGTGAAGATCCCGAAGAATGCAACCGTCGGCACGTACGAGCTTCCCTTGAACCTCAAATACACCTACCTCTGGATGGCTGAACAGATGGGGACCGACAGTATCCAGTACATGTACCGGGATGTGAACCAGACCCTCTCTCTCCCGGTGAAGATCAAACCCGTGCTCCAGTTCTCCCTCGTCTCGGTTGACACCGAGCACCTTAATGCAGGGACAGAAGGGTACCTCACCCTCGTGATCAACAACACCGGCCAGGAGGACGGGAAGAAAGCGATCGTGAAGATTGCCAGGAACGACAACAGCATGGTCATCCCGACCGATTCCAGCTCCTATATCGGTGACTTCCCTGTGGGGGCCAAGGTCACCTCCACCTTCAAGGTCTCGGTGAGCAACGAGGCCGAGAACAAGTCGTACCCTCTCGATGTGTATGTCAATTACGAGAACTATGAGGGGGATATCGTCGATTCCGAACGGACAACCATCGGGATCCCGGTTGGCGGGAAGACCGAGTTTTTGGTAGTCTCCGATCCTATCGGGATCCCGGCCGGACAGAAGAAGACCATCACGGTCCGGTACCAGAATACCGGCGATGCACCCGTTTATAGTGCCCAGGCACGCATCAGCGCGGTCGATCCATTCACCAGCGATGATGACACTGCCTTCCTCGGCACCTTCGCACCAGGAGAGGTAAAGGAGGCGACGTTCGACATCTCGGTTGATAGCACGGCGACACAGAAAGAATATGGCCTGGATTCTGAGGTCCGGTACCGGGATGCCCTCGACAACAGCATCATCTCTGATCCGATAAAGGTCCGGATCGAAGTGGTCGAGCGATCCAATACCCTTTTGTATCTCCTGATTGGGATCATCGCTCTGGGGATCATCGCGGGCGGGTATTACTACTACCAGCGCCATCAGAAAGGAAACGGGGAAGGGAAATCCGGATAATTTTTTCCGGGTTGGTACATCTTCACCACATCAGAACGAGGCATGACGAGTAACAGGAGGACGTCCCTGATAAACCCATGATAGCTGCCATTTTTGAGGGCATCGCCCGATCGATCAACCAAAAACCGCTTCTCGTAGCCGGGCTGGTCGCAGCCCTATTCTGTGTTGCTCTCTTCGGCATGACCCAGATCACCATGGAGAGCGGGTGGAAGACCTACCTGGACGAGTCGTCCGAGAAGGGGATCGTCTACGCAGAGTACACCGAGAATTTCCAGCCCGATTCGACCATTATCCTGATCATCGAGACCAGTGATCCCCTTGATCCCGCCATATTGTCGTATCTTGACAGTCTTGAGACCGATATCCGGCAACAGGAAAATATCAAGGGGACCCAGAGTATTGTCGGGGTCTTAAAAAGTGCCAATGGGGGAATCCTGCCGTCCTCCAGGGCAGAGATAGACCGGATTGTCAGTGCGCTTCCATCGGCCACGCAGCAGCTGGTCAACCCTTCCAACAGCCTCACCCTTGTCCAGGTCCAGCTGGAAGAGAGCGTATCCGAGGATGTCCAGCGGGCGGCAATGAACAACGTGATCTCACTGGTGGAACAGACCGAGCAACCTCCGGGAGTGACCGTTGAATTCTCCGGGCAGCCGGCATTCATGCAGCAGATGGAGGAAGGGATGTCGAGCAACATGGGCATCCTGATCGGGGGGGCCATGCTCCTGATGGTCCTCGCCATGGGGATCCTGTTCGCCTATGTCCGGTACCGGTTCATGCCGGTCCTGCTTGTCGGGATCGGGCTTGTTACGGCGCTCGGGCTGATGGGCCTTGCCGGCGTCGGGCTGAACATGGCAGTGATCGGGGCATTCCCGGTCCTGATCGGGCTTGGCATTGATTACGCGATCCAGTTCCATGCCAGGTTTGACGAGGAGGCACGGAAAGGATCGCTTCAGGACGCGGTATTCACGACCGTCACAAAGACCGGCCCGGCAGTCCTGTACGCGATGCTCGCCACCTGCATGGGATTCGTCGCCATGTTCATCTCCGAGGTTCCCATGATCCGGGCGTTCGGGCTCGTGGCGATCATCGGCATCTTCACCTCGTACTGGGCTTCCTGCATCGGGGTGCCGACCCTGTGCCTGCTGCTGAAGTACAAACCGAAACAGCCTAAAACCGGGACCTGTTATGCGGTCGGGACCGATGCATGCGATTTTGCCATGGACATCAGGAACAACGGGAAACCAAAGAAAAAGTCATTCTCCTATGGGGAGTTCCTGACCGGCGTCTCAGTGAAAATTGCCAAAAACCCCCTGCCCCTCCTGCTCTTGCTCGGGATTGTCGCCGGTGTCGGTTTTGCGATTGACCCGTCCATCCCGATCCAGACGAGCGAGGACTCATTCGTCCCTGGCGATATGCCGGCAAAGATCAATATTGACAAGGTTACCCGCATCATCGGCTCGACAAGCACTGCGGATTTTTACGTCAGGGGGTACGGGACCGATCTCGACACTATCCGGTGGATCCAGAAATTCCAGGACTACGAACTCTCCCGCCATCCGGAGCTGACCGGTGCACGCAGTATCGTCACCCTCCTCCTCTCCTATAACGGGGGCTCCCTGCCTGAGTCGCAGGCAGACCTCGATGAAGTATTCGCCTCTATCCCGGAGGAGACGAAAAACGAGTACCTGGGTGGTTCTCTGTCAGGTGTGGTGAAATTCAGCACGATCGACCTGGACATGACGCAGAAGGACTCTTTGAAGCAGCAGATGATCGATGACATCACCTTCCTTGAACCCCCGGCAGGGATCAGCGTGGCCCCGATAGGCAGTTTCGATCTCTTTACCACGCTGTTATCATCGCTTGCCGATTCCAAGGAGGCCATGACCTACCTGGGATTCATCTTTGTCTTCCTCTTCCTGGTCCTCGTCTATCGTCATCTCCATGCCGTCACCCCTCTCATCCCGATCATCTTTATTGTCGGGTGGAACGCGGTTGCCATGTATCTCCTCGATATCGCGTACACTCCGCTGACAGCGACCCTCGGGTCGATGACGATCGGGGTCGCCGCTGAATATACCATCCTCGTGATGGAGCGGTACGCCGAAGAGAAGGAACGTCTAGGTGACAACCTGGCGGCGATTCAGGAGAGTGTCCAGAAGATTGGGACCGCCATAACGGTCTCGGGCCTGGCAACCTTCTGCGGGTTCTCGGCACTCTGCCTCGCCACGTTTCCGATCATCAGCAATTTCGGATATACTACGCTGATCGCGGTCGGGTTCTCACTCTGCGGAGCTATCTTTGTGATGCCGGCGGTCCTCTCGGTGATGGGTTGGGTTGAAGACTGGCTCCACCAGAAGGCTGAAAACCGTTCCTCTGCCCGGGAGTCATGAAGAGAAGTGCAGTCGCTGGAGGAACCTTTCTCTTTTCAACGGTGACGCCATGAGCGGAACCTTGAGTCGAGGATAGGTGAAATCCAGCCATCCTTGCTTCCGAACAGGCGGAATGGAAAACCACCCTTATTCATTCTCACTTGTCGGCCTGGTGGAGGGATATCCGGAAGGAAAGGAGCATCCCGGTCCGGAAAAAGTGGATTATCTCTTTTTTCCAATCACCATCTCGCAGAAGGGATCGCCCCGGCACCTGGCCTTGGTGACGGTGATGGTGTATCCTGGATTGAGACCCTGGATCGCATGCTCCACGTATGCCTGGCAGATGCTGCTTACCTGGTGATGCGTGACATCACGCATACGCTCCTCGCGGAACATTGCGCAGCCGGTCAGACGGATCACTGCCTCGTCGGGAAATCCTTCGATATAACGGGTCTCGAACTCCGGTCCGAACAAGATGACCGAGATGGCCCCCAGGGTCTGGACAAGGTCGGATGCGTTCTCCCGTGGCATCCCGTACCGGTCTGCAATGGCACGGATCTCGCGGGACATGGCTGAGAACATGCTGTTCCGAAAGGAGGGAACTTTTGTGCCACTCACTGGTTCATAGCCGAGGGCCACCACCAGCCTGGTGAGCACGTTGGTGGCCATCGTCCAGCGGGTGGCCATCGGGATGTCTTTTACTCGTATCATGCTAATTTTCCGTAATGATGAGAGTCCGTGTCGGTCGGACCGGTATCCAGAACTTTCTCTCTGCACTATAAAGCATTTTCCAGGGGCTGCCATGGTGCCCGGATAGTGATGAACAATACCGTCCTCACTGCAGGAAACCTGCCATCAGGCAATGGTGATGCCCGTGCCGGGGAAGGTACCCCTGTAAATACTGTGGCGGTTGCAGGCAAGCATACCTATAAAAAGGGATACGGGGCACCCTTTCTGCATCACGCGGGAAAAACCGGTAATAAAGCCTATATCGGTAAAGAACCCACCAGGATTGAGGAATAGTCAAATCCACCGATACCATGATCCCTGCCGGACTCATGCTGCCCCTTACCATCTTCATTGCACGGATAGTCGAGACCAGCCTCGAGACGATCCGCACGGTCTATGTTGCACGGGGGCACAAGTACCTCGCAGCCGGGATCGGGGTGGGAAAGATCGCAATATGGCTCCTCTCCACCGGGCTGGTGCTGACAAACCTGGACAATATCGGGGGCATTATCGCCTATATAGCCGGGTATGGCATCGGGACCGTGATTGGCATGGAGATCGAGGACCGGATCAGCCTCGGGGATGTCGTGGTCCGGATCATCAGCGCAAAGGATCCCCAACCTCTCATCACCCGGCTTTCCGGTATGGGATATGGCATCACCCGGCTCGATGGGACAGGGGTGTTCTCGTCGTCTGTTGCCGTGCTGTTGATGGTGGTACCGAGAAAAAATCTCGAGCAGCTGACCGCCCTGCTCAGAAAAGACTACCCTGATCTCCTCTACACGGTCGAGGATGTCCGGAAGGCCAGTGAAGGGGGAACGATCTTCCATGGGAAGGAGTCTGGCTGGATCTCCCGGTTCTTCGGATGGTGACCTCCCTTTATCCCTACCCTCCTGATTTAACAAAACTTGTCATGAGCGGGGTCTCTCACCGTTATGAAGGATTCCGTGCATGAGTACGAATCGGAAATAGAGAGGATCCAGGGGAGTCTTCCTTCACTCCGGCAGGGTGACCATGATTCGCTCACGGGAGAGGAACCGGGTCAGCCAGGTGGTGGCCAGGATGATCAGCAGGGCCAGCCCTCCCGTTGCCGCCACCACCCCCCACGTCACTGAAAATCCCGGGCCTGCAAGCTCACGGACGAACGTGATCAGGAATATGATGCCAAAAATGATGCCAAAGTTGAGGATCTGGTTCTCTCTCATGCCAAGCATGAACTGCGTGAAGCCTATCAGGCCACTCGTCGCAGCGATAAATGCCGGGACGACGATGATGATATGGAAGAGGACCGGGAGCGAGGGGAGGAGGGTTTCCCCGGTAAAGATGGTAGCGGTTCCCGTGATAAGTGCTGCCGAGAAGTAGGTCAGGAGGGTTGCAGGGATCGTGACCCCGGCTACTTTACCGGACCAGAGTTCCCTCAGGGAGAGAGGGGTGCAGAGCAGGGTCTCGATCACACCGGACTGCTTCTCCCGGAGAAAAACCTGTGCGGTGAAGAGATAGCCCATAAAGATGCCCAGGGTGAGCACAAGGTAAAAGCCGAGGGTATCCATCGCATTCCCTGCCTCTCCCATGCCCCCAAGCGCCGCCGGGATGGTGAATATCCCGAACACCACCACAAAGATCAATGCAGAGAGCATGACGTTGCGTGATTTGAACAGCTGGCGTACCTCTTTTTCTGCCACTACCGTGATCCTGCTCATGCTACACCCCCTTCTGCCTGTCGCATCACGTCAAGGTAGATCTCTTCGAGCGATCTCTTCTGGATCCTTGCCTCCTCCACCAGTATGCCGTTTCCTACGAGTGCAGCCACAATCTCGTGGGGAGGGACGCTCACAAGCATTATCCCAAGGACATTCTCGTTCCGGGCGACCTCGTCGATCCCTTCCAGGGAGGAGAGGATGTCCATCGCCTTGCCGGCCTGGCCCGGGTCGGCAAGGGTCACTGAAAAACCGGTCTTCCTCCCTGCCGAAGTGAGGTGCCGGACGCTGTCAAGGGCGCGGATACGCCCCTGGTGCAGGATTGCCACCCGGGAACAGGTCCGCTGCACCTCGTCAAGGTTGTGGGAGTTCAGAAAAACAGTCATCGATTCTGCCTGGGAGAGCCGGAGGATGAGCTCTCTCACCATGTGCTGGGCTTCGGGATCGAGACCCGAGGTGGGTTCATCGAGGAAGAGGATCTCCGGCCTGTGCAGGAGAGCCCGGGCGATCCCCAGTTTTCGCTTCATCCCCGTAGAGAAATTCCCAACGAGATCCTTTTCCCGGCCGGTCAGACCCACGAACTCCAGGAGATCGGTCACCCGGTCCAACGGCCGGCTCACCTCGTACAGGCGGGCATAGTACACCAGGTTCTCCCGGGCGGTGAGCTGGTCGTAGAGGCCATTGTTCTCCATCAGGACCCCCACCCGGCTCCTCGTTGCATCGTCCTTTGCAAGATCGGCACCCAAAACCGTCGCCGAACCGGAGGCGGCTGACAGCAGCCCGAGGAGTATCCGCAAGGTGGTGGTCTTGCCGGCCCCGTTCGGACCAAGGTACCCGAATATCTCCCCCTTCTCCACGGAGAATGTTATTCCGTCGAGAATTTTCCTTCCTGAAAAATTCTTGGACAGGAGCGATACGTCAATTACTGCCAGGGACGCTCACCCCTTTTTCCGGTAAGAGCGTGTCTTTTGGGTGTTGCTCGGCCGGACGTGATTGTGTTGATAGAGAGCATCGTGATATCCCCGATTTCAGATATACGTCAGCAGGACGGGAGAGGAAGGTGGAAGGGGCCTGTGTTTTCGAATGAAAATGCATCCGGTATTTTCAGACGTTCTGCTCTAATCGATAGCGTTCATCGATTGTTCGAATGAAAATACTCGCATTTTCATCTTTTGTTCTTGACCGGACGACGACCATCGGCTGTTGATATGACACCGAACCGGGCATCCTTCATCTGGTCAGCCTGTGTCTCTGAAGGGGGTTCATGCCATATTATCAGGGCATGCCCCTGGGAGAGAGAGCCTTCTGTCCCCTTCCTGGTCCCGTCCCGGTCATGGTTCAATAGATTGCCCTGCTGGCGGTATTATTTTATTGGATTGGCTCTCCCACCTTTTGTGCGATCGGAACGATCATGCCTGATATCCCGCAAAATCCCGGCCAGGTTTCCTTGGGGATTCTTATCTTTATCCTGTTCCCTGCGGTGATTCTCTCAGGGTGTATGGCACCCTCCCCTGTATCGAACGATCCTGGTCTTGGGACGGTAGTCCCTTCAGGAGCTGCACCCACTCCGGCTGGCGATATTTGCAGTCTGGACCACCTGGCAGGTCGTGGAGATGAATACCTTTCGAACGGGGATTCCTGCTATTTCAGCACCCACAGTCCCCTGGATTTTCTGGATGACCTTCGGATGCGTCCCCACCTGCCGGTCATGGTCCTTAGTGTCCCTGATGGCTGGATCACGCGTGATGACGCAGAGCTGCTGATGCAGGAGATCGATTCAGAAATCCCTGCTGCCCCGGTGGTGTCCCCGCTCAGCTCGTACTGTCCGTTGGAGGAGCCCTCAACAGTGGGGAACGAGGCACTCTTCCTCCTTGAGGGATACCGGACGGGAAGGTATCCCCCCCGGCTCTGCTCCCTGTATTATTTCAAACCGGACAGGTCCGAGGTTTGGTCGTGGTGGGAGACCTGTGGAAGAACGGGAGGGATCGATGACAAGGACGCGATTCGGATACTCCGGAGCATCTACCCGGATCTTTCAGCATTCCCCTCAGAGGGTATGCCCCCCCTATCGATAAGAACAGAACCGGCTGATGATGGCTGGTACGTTGCGTTCATCCAGGAAGGCTCCGGGCTCCCCATCCTCTCAGCCCGGTGTTACTATGTAGACAACAACGGATCGACCCGGTTCACCGGGGTTGTCAACAGGAGTATCATGGTACTCCCGCAGGATTTCTCTCCCAGACGGTGTAGCTGATCGAACTGCAGGTCTGGAGACGGACACCAACCGGGCCGGCGGGTCATACGGGAGCAGGAAGGGAGAACCGCTGCCGGCAATGAGCGACACAGCAGAGCAGGGAATATTTTATCCACTGTCAAACGTCGGAGAACCGGGACGGCAGGTGCGCAGGGACAAACATCCGACCCGTCTCTGTCTCAAATTATCCTACCCTTGATAACCATCTTTTTTTAGGATCTTTACCTAATGATGGATAAAACGCGAGGAAGACGGTACCAGTCTGTGTAAAGGCCTGGATGCGGTATCCCTCACCAGATCTCCTGAGGTAGGAACGACCGATGCAACCCTCCATTGAATACATCCTCCTTGTCATCGCGGTACTGATCCTGGTCAGTATCCTTGCCAACAAGGTGTCCGGAAGGCTTGGCGTCCCGGCTCTCCTGATATTTCTTCTGGTGGGGATGCTTGCCGGGTCGGAGGGTCCCGGCGGTATCTACTTTAACGATCCCTGGATAGCCCAGGCTGTCGGGGTCATTGCCCTCACCTACATCCTTTTCTCCGGAGGGCTCGATACCCGCTGGTCTGAAGTCAGGCCGGTACTTCCCCAGGCGGCAGTCCCTCGACCATTGGGGTACTGCTCACCGCGCTCCTCATGGCAGGCCTTGCGATTGTCGTTTTCGAAGTCTCGCTGCTCGAAGGATTCCTTCTGGGAGCCGTCGTATCATCAACCGATGCGGCAGCAGTCTTTTCTATTTTACGGACAAAGAGGGCGAGCCTTAAGGGAATGCTCCGACCGCTCCTCGAACTCGAGTCAGCAAGCAACGATCCGATGGCGGTCTTCCTCACCATCGGGGCAATCACTCTCCTCCTGAACCCAAACCTGTCCCCCCTCATCTTGATCCCGCTCTTCATACAGCAGATGGCGGTGGGTGGCCTCATCGGATACGGTATGGGCAAGGTAATGGTCTATCTCATCAATCGGCTCAAACTCGAGTTTGAAGGGCTCTATCCGGTGCTCACCCTGGCCCTTGTCATGATGACCTACGGGGTGACCGCCTCCCTTGGGGGAAGCGGATTCCTCGCAGCATACATTGCAGGGCTGGTCCTCGGCAACAGCATGTTTATCCATAAAAACAGCCTGATGCGGTTTCACGAGGGGATTGCCTGGCTGATGCAGATCGCAATGTTCCTCACCCTGGGCCTGCTGGTATTTCCCTCCCACCTCATTCCCGTCATCAGTTCTGGGATTTTACTCTCCCTCTTCCTCATCTTTGTCGCCCGCCCGGTCACCGTCTTTCTCACCCTCAGTCCCTGGAAGATCGCGCTTCGGGACAAGGTCATGGTATCCTGGGTTGGACTCCGGGGGGCAGCCCCCATCGTCCTTGCCACCTTCCCGCTCCTGGCAGGTATACCCCAGGCTGAAACGATCTTCAACCTGGTATTCTTCCTCGTTATCACTTCGGCCCTCCTGCATGGAACATCGATTCCTTTCGTTGCCAGCCATCTTGGAGTCTCAGATCCCCTGCCAGAGCTACCCCGGCTATCCATGAGCCTTGGAGACGGGTGCACATCGGGTAACGATCTGATTGAGCTGACCGTGCCAATCCAGTCCAGGGTGGCGGGGAAGCAGATTGTCGATATCGGGCTGCCTTCCGGGACCCTCATCATCATGATCGAGAAAGGAGGAAACCGGTTCGTGCCGTGTGGCAGTACTGTCCTGGAGGGAGGCGATCATTTGCTCGTTCTTACCAATCAGCCACAATCGGACCAGGTTCGCTCGATATTCATCTCCGAACCATCTGCGGAAAATCCGGGTCCATAACGGGATCAGATGACGTATTCTCATTCACGCGAATTGAGTTCAGGCAAGGATTCTGGTAATTGATGTCAATGATCCGGTTTCAACCAAGGCCGTCACCCCTAGATGCCCCTCATATGAATCCCGGGGTTTTTATCATCGTCCGTAACCGGTTTCTCCCAGAGGGACGATATCCCGGGAACCCGGGTGGTGATGGGGGCATCTAAGAATCGGTCAAAACATCGGTGGGGAAATGTCTCGTATCTGTGACCACTTGACTGATTTGCTGATAACTGTCACGCTCACCTCCAGCGTGATGCATGTGGAAAAGAATTGATTACAGGCCCTTATGCCCACCGGGGGTGAACCAGAAAACTGATCATTCCTGCGGATGCACGATCACTTTCAGACTCCCCTCCCGCGGCTGGGCAGTCAGGAGGAACCCTTCAGCCGTCTCTTTCAGGGGAAGGACGTGGGTGATCATATCAGCCACGTTGATCCTGTCATGCTGGATCCATTTCAGGGCTGTCGAGAGGTTCTGGAGATCCGCAGCATAGGAATGGGTGATGGTTACCTCATTCTGCCACAGGTCCCAGAGGGTGATCCCGGACTGGATGTCGGGATTCGTGGGGGCAAAAAATAGGATCGTGCCCCCTGGCCCAACGGCGTCAAGGGACTGTTGAACACAGATGGGAACCGGGGCCGTCATAATAACGGTGTCTGCGCCCCACCCGCCATTCAGTTCTCTGAACCTTCCGGGAACATCGTCAGTAGCCGGGATCGTGGCATCGGCGCCGAATCTCCTGGCAAGCTGCAGCCGATCAAGGTTCATGTCCGAGACAGCGATATACCCCGCACCGTTCACCCGGGCTGCCTGGACATGCAGCAGTCCGGTGATTCCGGCACCGATGATCAATACTGACCGGCCATCAGAGACCGGGGCCCTTTGCTGCCCACGGATCACACATCCAAGGGGTTCTGCGAAGGTCCCTGCATCGAACGAGACCGAGTCGGGCAGGCGCACCATACCATGGTCCACGTTGATCTCGGGCAGCACCACGTATTCTGCGAACGCCCCGAACGCATTCTTAAATTTGGTGCTTTGGAGGGTCTTACAGGCAGTCGCATGCCCGCGAAGGCAGGCATTGCACGTGTTACAGGGGACATGGTGAGTCACCACGACCCGATCGCCTTCCCTCCACTTCGGATCTACGCCAGGACCGGCCTCGGTAATGATACCGGTGCATTCGTGCCCAAACGCCCCTATGCCGCCCGGCCTGCCTGCACGTTTGATCCGGTACCATTCCATGACATCCGACCCGCACACTCCGCAGGCCATGATGGCGACTTTTACCTCCCCTGGTCCGACCAACAGATCCCCGACCTCTTCGGTACGGATGTCATGGTTCGAATAATAGACTGCAGCTTTCATGGTATTCACTGTGGAGAGGATCGGTATAATAGATTTGAATAATCTCGCTTTCGAGGAATGATCCGGCGTCACAAGAATGAAACGGTGTCCAGGACACCATTTTTTGATAATCCCCCGATGTTCATAAGGGGGGATAAGAACCATTCTCCGAATGGGGGATGTCACCGCCTCCTCCCTTTTTAGGGAGAATGTCGTCCTTTCCCCACAAGATTTTTATATCATAATGGCAAGTTCCGGTTTGTAGAAGAGGAGAAAAATGTTTGAAAAATTATCTGAGAGTTCAGGAAATGTTGTTGGGTACAAAGTTGTCGGAAAGCTTGCGCCATCCGATTATGAAAAGCTTGAACCGGAATTCAAAGCATTGGTTGAAAAAGAAGGTTCGATCCGTTTGTTGTTTGACATGGCCGGGTACAAAGGAGAAACAGCAAAGGGCTGGATAGCCGATTACAAATTCGGGCGTGAGTTTCACAATAAAGTCCAGAAAATGGCTGTCGTTGGCGATACAACCTGGGAGAAGTGGCTGACGCAGCTGGCCAAAGCTGCGTATGCAACCGATGCCAGGTTTTTCCCGTCCGCTGATATCAGCAAGGCCTGGACCTGGCTTCGCGAATGATGGTTTCCAGTGGAACTGCCCCCGGCAGTTTCCTGCTTTCTGCCCGGCCGGATGGCAGTCATTGACGGTTTTAAAAATGGGGTTTGCCATTGTGCTTTTGTGTGCGGGTGTCTTGGCAGATTCACTTGAATCCACATTGAGAGTTATTTTTCCGATAATCCTGCGGGGTTCTCTGGAAATCCCAAAAAATTAGTCGAGTTTTGAGGCATGAGGCAGGCATCCGTGGTAGATATCAAGGGCTTCCTTCACGGTGTGGTCTTCATGGACAATTGCCTTGATCGCCTTGATCATACCGAGGGGATTTTCATCCTGGAAGATATTCCGCCCGAAATCGACTCCGGAGGCACCTGCCTGGACGGAGTGGTAGGCCATGTGGAGAGCGTCAGGAGGACTTGAGTACTTCCCTCCGGCTACGACAACCGCAGTGGGAGCAACCCAGTCGACCAGTTTGGAAAATTCCTCGCAATAATAGGTCTTGATGATCCGGGCCCCGGCATCCTGGCAGATGCGGGAGGCAAGTGCCAGGTAGCGGAGATCTCTTGCCATGTTTTTACCAACGGCGGTCACAGCCAGGACCGGGATTCCGTACTCTTCAGCATGATTGATCATATCGGTCAGGTTGAGGATCGTCTGCTGCTGGTTGGCAGAGCCGACATACACACTGACTGCCACCCCTGCTGCATCCATCCGGATGGCTTCCCGGATGGTGACGGTGAGCTTCTCGTCGCTCAGCTCCTCGAATAGGACGCTGTTTCCCCCCGTCACCCGCAGCATGATGGGTTTTGACCCGAGATCTCCGGGTGCGATATTGCTCCGGACTGCCCCGCGGGTTGTCATCAGGCAATCGCAATAGGGAAGGAGTGTTTGTATGGTCCTGCTCATGTTACGCAGGCCTGTCGTCGGCCCCTGGAAATAGGGATGGTCGACGGCAAGCATCACCACCCGGTTATCTTTCGGACTGATGATCCGGTTCATCCGGCTCTGAATTCCAACATCAAGGTATGCCTGTACCATGGGGACATCTCACGAGAAGTAATGATTCACAACGGTAAAAATAGTTGGTCCTACTCGCCCTTCGGCCTGACGATCAGGTATCCTTTCTCGGTCAGCCAGTGGTGAAATTCATGGGTGCTGTGCAGGCAATGGGATGCACAAATCGCCCGGATCTCTTCATATTCAGGAGATTTTTCCATCTCTTTATTCAGAAGCAGCTGCACCGGGCATTGTACGTCATTACAATACTCCCGGCGTTTATACTCGGTATACCCCTTCATCGATCCCATAATAGATTCTCAGAAATGAACCAAAAAAAGCTTTATGGAAGAGAAAGGACGGGTGTGGAACTTTCCCCTTTTTTGCTGCACACACCGGATCGGAGATGATAACAGCGGTCCGGTTTGCCCGACTGATCGATGGTTCTGACGAGATGCTCCCTTGTTAAAATCCCCGATGCAGCCCATACTTCCTCGCACACCGTATCGCATATCCATACTCCTCTTCCGTAATACTACGTAGGAGTGCTTCAAACCCCGGATACTTCTCGATAAAATCAGGTGATGACACTGACGAATTCCAGTGGTACAGGGCCATGATATTCACGTACGCCTCCCGTGATACCCGCTCCCCTATGAACTGCATCACCAGGTCCGAACCGGCAAGGTCGCTCGGAAGGACCAGGTGCCTGATGATAAGTCCCTGCTTGGCAACACCATCCCGGACGACAAGATCCCCGACCTGCCGTTGCATCTCGGAAATGGCGTCCTGCATGAGTGCCGGATAGTCCGGTGCATCGGAGCGTGTCCGGGCAATCTCCTCCCTTCCGTATTTTGCATCGGGCATGTAGATGTCGATCACTCCCTCGAGAAGGCGGGGTGTCTCAGCCGAATCGTAGACAAGGGGGATAACGAGGCCTTTTTCTGCGGCGATCCGGACCGCCTGGAGGATCTGGGGGACGAAATGGCTGGGGGAGACCAGGTTGATGTTATGGCAGTGCCGTTCCTGAAGCTCAAGCATCATCCCCGCAAGCCGTCCGGGAGAGACGTCCACCCCGTGCCTTGCCTGGCTGATCTCGTAGTTCTGGCAGAAGATACACCGCATGTTGCACCCGGTAAAAAAGATGGTCCCTGAACCATACCTGCCCACAAGGGGCGGCTCTTCCCCAAAATGGGGGCCATAACTCGGGACTGCCGGGAGAAGACCGCCGCCGCAGTAGCCCCGTTCATCCCGTGTCCGGTCGGTGTGGGATTTATTTCAATGAATAGGTGTTGATTGGAAGAATATCCCGCCCTTATTCATTCAACTTCCCCGGGAGGACAGGTTCCAGAATACTCCCGATATACCCGGCTGACCCTGCAGGAAATTGGAGGTCATAGGGCCCCCCGGGAAGATGAATGCAGAGCTCAACCGCTTGCCCCGGATTGTTCGGAATGAGATCCACCGACTGGACTGTGGAAAGTGGAATAAAAAAATTCACTTCGTTTTCGAGAAGGGACGAGATGGACCGGGTCATGAACCGCTGCCAGGGAGCATCGGATCTCCTAATGAGTTCCCCTTCCTGTATTTCCCGACCGGTGTTCCTTGCCTCTTTCTCCTTTTCCTTTATCCATTTGTCTACTTCATCAGCGAATTCATCCTCAGTCATGGAGAAAATGAGACGCTTTTCGGTGACCACTACGATCCAAGTGTATTGGAACCCGAAACCCTCTACCTCCGGCTCATCGGCAAAAGGGATAATCCCCAGGACTTTCTCCTGGGTGACTGGGTCTGGGAGCAGGAATGAGAACAGAGCTTTTCTTGCAGGGAAAAAAATACCGTATTGAAATACGATTCTTGAGAGGCCGCCTAACGCATAAATAAGAATCTGATCGGTACTCGTTGAAGGATCACTCTCTCCCCGGATAAACGCGATGTGCTCCCGCAGGATCTCCCGGTTTCTTGAATCCTCGGCAAGGACAGCATCCTTGGGCATGCAGAGATACTGTTCCCATGGACGGTTCGGGATGGATATATTATGGAGTATTTTCTGCTCCTTTACTGCATCTGCTGTGTAAAAGTCAACCGGGCTCCACCCCAGTTTGAAGAGGGCGATTCCCGTCCCTGCCGCCAGCTGCCAGAACGACTTTCCCTCGATATGTTTTTTCATCAGTTCTGTCTGTACATCGATTAAGGCCTCGTCAAACTCCGGCTCGCGGGCTTTCGGGACAAAGGCAAGGATGATCCGGTCAGGGTATATCACGAGAGTGAGATTCTCTGTTGAGAAGACGCCCTTATCCTGGTGCCCGAATGGCATCACCGCAAGGGGGAGTGGGAGGATTCCGGGAGAGGCTGATACAACGGGAGTGGGTTCCTTTGGAAGAGCCTCCTGTCTGACTGGAGATCCGCAATCCTCGCAAAACATCCTGCCTGGTGTCAGGGGTTTTCCGCAATCCTCACAAAATATTTGATCTGGCGTCATCGTGATGAATCTCTATTATTCAGTTCTTGTTACCTTCTGGATTAAAACACTTTTTTCTCTCACTCCAGTAAAGGATCTCATCCATATATACATGGGGTGCTCTCCGACCCGGGAGAGATCCCGGAATCCCGGTCAAAAATAAAGGGATAACCGTGTCAGACAAATACCTGTGATACAAGAAGAAATAGTACAGTCCCGACAGCTCCTAAAATCATTGCAATCTCTCCGTTCTTTTCATCCCCGTTCTTATATCCCAGATATTCAAGAACAATTGCAATCAGGCCTTAAAAAAGGAAAAAGAACAAAAAGATTCCGAGGACTCCTACGATGATTCCGATCTTGCCATATGTCATCCCACTCCGAGAGGGCTTGCCAGGGCGTTCCGTGGTAATCCTATCAGTGGATTGGGGTGTTTCCAGCGCTGCTCCCTATCTTTCACAGAAATGAACGGTATCAGCATTTTGTGCACCGCATGATTCACAATACATGAAAAAACTCTCATAAACCGATCCCCGGGTAAGACACTGAATATTCCGAATTCCATGGTTGAGACTAATTTACCCGTACCGTTGCGTGGGGGGCCCGTTCGCGGGAGAGGGCCAGTACTTTCTCAAAAATTTCTTGAGTGCAAAAAAAAGCGAACGGGTTTACCAGAGCCTTCCGGTAGAAGAGAATCGAGTTATCACGGCGATACCCGGTCACGCTCCGAATCTCACCCCATTCCATGAAGTCCATCTGGCGGGCGCTATTGATGAGGCTGCCCCCAGTGCCTGAAAGCGATCCCCCGATGGCACTTCCGAACAGAGTCAGGGTATTGAGGGCTTTGAGCTCGTCCCCTGCACGGTACCCGACCCCCTTTCGGGTGACGGCATACTCCATATACGGACCTCCTCTCGTGAAGAACTGTATGGCAGCGGCAATGATCAGTCCCATCACGAGCATGAAGAGGAAAACCGCTACTATGATGGGTGCAGCTGCCATTGCAGCGGTGGGAGAGATGATAAAAAGTATGAAGAGGACGAACAGGAACCCGATTCCCAACGCAATGGTCAGCTGTTTCACGACAATGCTGCTCCCGATCACGGGTGCTTTCTTCCCCCAGTACAGGTCAATTCCCTGCTCTTTTAGTTTCTCTGTGGTCTCCCCACATGCAGGACAGGAAAGAGCCCCCTGCAGCATTTCTTTTCCACATCCTTTGCAGATCGTCATGATTTCATTTGAAATTCCATTTTTTCTCAATGGGGATAAGGTGTTCGAAGACGACCGTGGCACCTGCATCCTTAATGGGTTCCCCTTCGGAAGGAAGGAAACGGAGAGAGTTTCCTGTCCGATCTGACCTGTACGCAAGGGGATTCCATAAAGGAATTCTCCTACAGGGAAGTTCGCTTTTTTTCATCAGTTCGTGCTGCATTTCGGTACCATTCCTTCTGCACCACATCCATGTTTCTCTTCTCTTCTCCCACTAAAGTACGATCCATCCATCTCGATCTCGCCGGAGGATGAGGGTGCATTCATCTCGGTCGTGAGTATTGCCTTCCAGATGAGAGAGTGGATATTGTATAACCGTGTATAGGCTAATCTCAATTGCTTCGCAGCTTTTCTTACCGAGGTGTCCACTTCAAATAACTTGATCGCCATGAGGAACGTGGTACAGGGTACTCGTAAACCCGCGATGATACTCCCAGGCCTTTCTCCCCATTCGCAATTGCAGGAGGAACTTTTGTATTTGAATCTCCTGACCCGGTTTATCATCTTGCGCTGACAATACGGACATTCCTTGAATGTGTGAGGATTCCCTGCCCTTAGATATGTCTCTGCACTCTCTTCGTCATTCGTATATTGTGTCAGTTCTACCCGGGTCATTCATCTGGCCACCGTTAGTTAGTATACAGAGGTGGCCTTTACTAACGAATCACTAAAAATTAGATGGTATTCGGGATTACTTCCCCATCTTATCGAGCAGGTTCTTCCTGTTATTGGTGGGGCTCTGATAGGTTGGATCGATGGCAATCGCCTTTTCGTACGCGGCGAGTGCTTCGGAATAACGGTTCATGTCTTCCAGAATCAGCCCTTTGACATTCCAATTATACGCATCATTCGGATCGATGGCAATCGCCTTATCAATCGCGATAAGCGCCTCATCATATCTTGCTAGTGTTCTGAGCGTTCGTCCTTTATCATACCATGCATCTTCAAAATTCGGTTCGATTGAGATCGACACGTTGTATGCATCCAGTGCATCCTGATTTCTGCCTAAATCATCAAGGGTAAGTCCTTTACAATACCATGCAAAGGCAGAATGTGGGTCCAAGGCGATTGCCACTCCGTGAGCACTGAGAGCTTCGTCATAGCGATTGAGTGCCCTGAGGTAGATTCCTTTATTATTCTCATAGATTGATTCAACAGGGTCAATCGCAATAGCCTTGTTGACATTGACGATTGCTTCTTCATTTTTTCCAAGTTTATGTAGAGCTCGCGACTTAGCGTTCCAGGCATTTGCCGTCTCTGGATCAAGAGTTGTCGCTTTCTCAAATGCATACAGAGCACCGGAGTAATCTCCTGAATCGTAGAGTGCTGTTCCTCTCGTGTACCAGTCTGTGGCTGAGCCATCCCCCGGAACTGCCATTGTTGTTACGGGGCTTGATGTCACCTTTGTCGTTGGGATAGGAGTAGAAGAACTGTGGATTTCGCCTCCTAAATCCGGCTGGGGGGTCATGAACCCGGAATAAACAACCAATGCGATGATACATAAAATCACGATGATGGTGACCGTTCCAACTAACCTGGGAAGTGAAAAAGATGGGCTGTCTTTCGCAGGTTCAGGAACAAGCGGAGGAGTTGCTACCGCCGGGGCTGGTTTCTCCGGGGGGGTTTTGGGAAGTGCGTGTGGCTCAACAACTACAGGTGCTCCACATTCTTCGCAGAATTTGAGATCCGGTTTGAGGGGAGCTCCGCATTGTTCGCAGGATTTTGGCATGTTCCGTACCTCACAGTTTTCCGCCGCAACTTCCACAGAATTTCTTCCCGGGAGTTACGGGACTGCCGCATTGCGGACAGACGGGAGTTTTTGGACTGCTAATCCCAACCGGTGCACCGCAACTTCCGCAGAATTTTTTCCCGGGGGTCAGGGGACTGCCGCATTTCGGGCATGTTGCTAATCCGGGGCTGACTTTTTCCTCTGTTACCTGAGAGCCGGAGGGAGTCCCGCAGTTCCCGCAGAACTTTTTACCGGGAGCAAGCGGGCTCCCGCATTTCGAGCAGCTAGCTCCTGGTTCCTTCTTGACAATAGGCTGGGGGACAATTCCTTTCAGGAGTTCCTGGGGTTTCCGCATGAAAGCATCGATATATTCGATGACCTCAGTAGCAGAGACTGAGTCCAGTTCCAGTTTTCCGTCCTGGAAATCGATCATCAGAAGGTCATGGACACCAGCCTGGATACAGGAGAATCCGACGATTGCGACCTGCCCGTCTGGGCCTTCTATCCCGGAGGTCAGGGTGACAACCTTGTCGAACAGGAGCATGCCATCTGAAATATCGAGTGCATCACCTGAAAGGACATATGACCCTCCCGAGTTAGTACAGTAGTTTTTCGCAACGAGTGAATCTGCTACCTGTTTCATTTCATCTGCCGTAGGGATGCCTTCATAGTCAGTCCACTTACGGACGACATTGGTCATCCACTGGTACTTCTGGTTGTTCGTGGAGGCCTGGCTTGTAATCTCTCCCAAGGACCAGCCTGCCGGTTCAGCATCCCGCTCGTCAGCTATCGCCAGCAGCTGTGCTTTCCTCTGGAGGTCCCAGAGGGCGGCAAGCGCCAGCGCTTCCATGGGTGACAGCGAGGCGTGCAGTGAAGCAGATGTGAAAACGCTATCCCCGATCTGCTGCCGGACGGCCTCGACAATTATATCGATCTTCCCCGGGCTCACGATCTGCACGTATTTCCCGGTCTGGCTCAGGGAGATCCAATATCCGTCCGGCATGAAGTACATGAGGTACTCTGATACACCAAACCGCGTTGTGAGATAGACCCTTGTAAACGTCTGTGCCCGGGCCAGATGTTCTACGACTGGTCGGACTTTAGCCATAAGGCTCCCGTCGGGGCCTACAAGGTTCTCCTGTTTTAGGAACGGCATAAGCTTTTCCATCTCCGGGCTATCGGGATAATGAAGCGGTGAGATGGTAGTCAGCGGTCCTTTCCATGCATACCCGAGTGCGGGAAGAAGTTCTGCAGCGATAAAAATTGAGTTATCGTCAGTCATCCTTGTCACCTTATTACTTTGCCTTTTTCAATCCGATCTTCGTCTTGATCGGATCTTTTATGATGTATTTGATTGCCAGTCCCTGTGTTGTCTTGTAGGTTCCCGCAAATGCTGCCTTGGAAAGCCTGCTGGTGGTACGTTCGGTAATCGCCCATCCACCATGACCATGCTTTTCAACCAAATCTGCAATCTGTGTTGGGGAAAGATCTCCAATATCGGCCGATTGAGGGTTGATAAGATTTGATATTTTTTTACTCCCCGTCGAATTGATTTTTTTATCAAGCGCTTTTAGGCCTTTATCCTTCAGTTTATCGAATCCTAACTCAAATCCGACGTCGAGAAGTCCTTTCCCCGTGCCTTTCCACAGGCTTTCCTCTTTTGCATAACTTTCGCTGATATTCTTTCCCATGGACTTTGTCACTTTATACACCTTTTTGATACTCTTCCCTACGGGACCGGTCACATTCGCCAAGGTGTCAATTGCGATATCTGAAATTAGCTCCCCTGTTTCTGTCACGTATGTAATACCGTTCCAGATATTACCTCGTGTAATATGGATGCTTGCATCTTTGGCGTCTGCCCTCTGAATCTTATCGAGGACCTCTTTGTAGTCTTTCTCCCATTTTTTCGTAGCCTCGCTTTTCGGGGGCTTTGGGGGGGGTTCAAATGATCTCTTTGCAGCCTCGGCAGCTTTATCAACGATATGCGCATGCTCGTCACGACTCCAGTCCTTATCCTTCTGGTAATCTTCCCGGGCCTTATCGATACGCCCGGGGTCGACCTCGGTACCATGGTCTGTCATCCACTTGCCGGTCGTGCCGTCGTAGGTGATGGGCATCTCCCGGCCCCGGGAGTCCCTGACAACCTGAGTGTCCCCATGTTTCGGTCCGGAAGGTTTAGCGGGCGGTTTGGGTGCCGGTTTATACGTTGTTCGCGGACTGGATGGCCTGGGAGGAGTCGGGGGCGGCTGGGGAGGCGTTGCTGGTGTGGGAGATGGGATACTGCGTCCCTGGTCGTAATCCCGGTACGGATTTGCTGCAGTCCCGTCGCCATAAATGGGACCCGAACCGGTTGGGGATGGCATATAGGGAGGGTTTTTTGCATCCGGGTATTCCCGGAACGGGTCGTCTTTTGTCCCCTTTCCCCAGTAGGGCTGCCCGTTTTCATAGTGGCCCGTTGGAGGGGTCTGCGAGCCGCTCTTTGGGGAAGTAGCCTGGGCGCCGCCCCCACTACCTCCGAGATGCGACACAACAAAATACCCTCCGCCGATAAGGATGGCTCCCCCGATAAGGACGCCAGCGATCGTGCCGATGCTGATGCTCCCTCCGGTGTTACCCCCGTCTTTCGATCCCCCTCTGCTGCTTCCCGAGGAGGATCCACTGCTACTTCCCGAGGAGGATCCACTGCTGCCGATATCGGTCTTTCCCGAACCTCCGCTCCTTAAGAAGGAACCAGATACCCCGAAACTATCTGGACGAGGAATGAACCCTGGTGGGTAATCCGGTACCAGTCTAATAGAAAAACCCGCGTCTGTCAAGGCAGAATCGGGGATCTGCACGCTGTAAGAGAAAGGGGCTTTCCCGGGAGAGCCGGGCTCAATACGGATCGTTTTTTGCAGACTTTGACCCCCATCACCTGTACCGCCAGATGTGCGTGACATACTGATATAAACGTCCGCGGGAAATTTCCCTGTCACGGTCTCGCCCCAGTAGGTATAATGGTCATCCATGTAGGCCGTACCTGATACGGTCAGTGTTCTGGCACCGGGAGTCAGAGTACCCAAATAAGCGCTATGATCGGGATCATATGACTCAATCTCCGCACCATCAACCCTGTACTCGAGAACCATCCCATTCGTAACCCCAGAGGTTGGCATTCGGCCGCTGAACCCTGCCATAACTGATGTAACTACCAGAGAGAGAAAGATAATGAAGAATAAGCAAAAATGGAGCTGTCTCCTTAACTTCATATAATATGCACTTTTTTGGTACTTTATAAACCAACCTATATACGAATTGATGTATTTATTTTCCCATTTCTTGTCCTTTTTAAAAGGCGCTGGTAACTACTTTTTTGGGGATTTCCTACAACCAGAAAACGGGGATATTCCTGGAAGCGAATAAAAAAATCCACGGGGATTCAACGGCAATCTTAATGAGAGACGGCCTTCGAAGAGATAATGCGAAAGAACAGTTCGGGAGATAGGTCGAAAAAATACCTGATCCAGAGTATCGGGATCGTGGTCATGGGGATCCTGCTCTTTGTTGCCGGTGACTCCATTTGCACGCTTACTCTATCGCCCTGACTGATCCCTTTCTTGAGAGGACACGACCCTCCAGGGAACGCTCAGAAAATAATAAAGGGAGTACAACCTATTGGACTACTATACCGGAGATACGTGATTCCCATGGTAAAACTGAATGACGAGATGAAAGAGACCTTTACAAAGGTCAAGCTCTTCCCGGTCGCCACCGCTTCAAAGAGCGGGGTCCCGAACGTCGCCCCAATAGCGTTTGTGATGGTGGTATCGGATGACACGATCTGGCTTGCCGACAACTACATGAACAAAACCCTGGCAAACGTGAAGGAGAACCCGCATATCGCCCTCTATGTCTGGGAGCCGGAGAGCAGGAAATGCTTCCAGGTCAAGGGGAAGGTGCAGGTCAAGACGAGCGGCCCCGATTACGAGACGATGAAGGAGAAGGTAAAGGCAAAGAAGCAGGAATACCCGGCAAAATCCCTGCTCGTCATGAAGGTCACCGACGTCTTCACCTGCCTCCCGGGCGCCGAAGCCGGGAAGAAGCTGCTATAGACCGGGAAACAGCTCCTTTCCCCTTATTCACCCACCCTCCAGGGACCTGTTCCAATCGCAAGAAGGGACAAAAGATCCTGATTCCGAGGAAAAGGACCGGGATGATAAAAAATCATCACCCGCGTAGTAACATTCGCAAACAGTGTGATATTGAGAGGAGAAGAGAAAAAAGCGGGAGAGTTACGCGGACATTGCCGCGAGCTCCACATCCTCTTCTTTCAGGGTCTTTCTTCCGGCGTGAATCGCCAGTTTGTTCGCTTCTTTTGTCAGCTGTGCAATATAATCTTCAGCTTTTGCAGAAAGGGTCATTGCTGCGTCGCGGCCGACCCTCTTTGCACCACTTTTCTTGGCAATTCTTACAATTGCCGCTACAGGTAAATCTGCCACCTTAATTACCTCAAACAGATAAACATCCTCTAAATATTTATACTTTTAGGAAGCCGGCCGGATCCTGGGGCTGGATCTTCTTTTCAGGCTTTTGTGAAGGAAATATGTTCTATCCCTCTCTGTTATTCCGTTCTTCAGGAGTATGCAGGTATGTTCTCATGCTGTTGCGAAAACAAGAGACGATAAGTCTCGGGCTTCTCCCCCTTCCTTTGCATCCCGGGAGTTGCATTCCTTCGTTCCATACCATGGCACCAGTCCAAACCTTTATCCGTAATCCGGATCGATTCTGGCTTTAGCACCGGAGATGCCGGTCAAGGCTGCACTCTCATTGCCAGACCAGCATTCCCTCTTCGGGCTGGCGCCGTGCGATCCGTTCCTCCGAGCTCCCGGCGCCTGAATCATGGAGGTGTTCTCATATGACGAAACTGTGTCAGAAGATGATCGATGAAGCCATGGCTGCCCAGCGGGCTGACGTGGAAACCGTGAAGAAGAAACGGGGGGGATCGTTTGTGGTCTCCGATGCAAAGTCCTACCTCTCGGCGGTAAAGAAGATGAAACCTGCCGGGGCGCAGTCAAAGGCTGTCTTTGACCTCCATACCGACTCCGTGAAAGCCCACTTCGGGGTGTTGGAACACCTTACGAGCACCGTCCGGCCTGAGGATGATCCCTATGTCGAACATTACCAGACCCCGGTGATCATGGAGATCCTCTATGATGAGGACCCTTCTTTCCGGAAGAGCGTGACCGCTTTTTCAAAAGCGATCCGGAGAGCCGAAGCGCTGGTGGGAAAAGAGGCTGCCCGCCGGTATGCCGGGTTCTACGGGCCTACCTGCGTCGTTGACTTTGCCCTGATCCCGGGAAGCACGAGCAACGTCGTCAACCAGATCCTGAAGACCGTGGACATCCCAACCCCCCACAAGCAGGCTATCCTTGCCTCCAAGTCCTGGGGGATGAACACGAGCTATGGCTTTGGCGATGTCTTTGCCCACGAGGTCGAGAAAGGGGCAACCCTTGCCGATGCGGTGAAGGCCGAGATCGGGATGATGGAGAAGGTCTACGACCGGCCGGTCGATGCCCAGGCCGACCTGATGGATTCGGTCGGGATGACCTCGTTTGACGCACGGAAATACATGGAAGGGTACCGGAAGAAGATGGAGGGGACGGTCCGGGCGGCTATGGATGACGATGTCCACTATGCCAATATCGTGACCATCCCTGCCTACTGTGTCGGGGATATTGCCCACCACATCGCCCAGTCCACCTTCAACATGTGCAAGGACGATGTGATCATGGCCACTATCGAGGCTGTGACCGATGTGATGGACGCCACGCTGAATGCAGCCGTCCCCTCGTTCAAAACCGAGGAAGACGTCCTGACGGTAGCCACAGGGGCCTCGGCCTCTGCTGCCGAGTATATCCTCGAGCTGGACGGCTTTAATGCCATCATGCTGGTTGATCTCCTGACGAAGCGCTGGCACAATTACGTCCAGTTGTATCCGAAGCGGGGGGCGGCTGCCGAGCTGCACAACTGCGACTTCATGGACATGATCTACCGTGGCTGGAAGTACGTGGACCAGGCACGCCGGCGACAGAACGGGACGGACGGGCTGTTGAAGCCAAAAGTCAGCGGGGTGGCAGTCGATCTCCAGCCGGTCCATGAGAATGAGGTGCTGATGAACCCGCAGCGGTATGCCTACCCTGCCTGTGCCATCACGGTCAGGGCATCGGCTATGCTCCGGCTCTCTGATTATCCCTGCCTGCTGACGAGCGAGCCGGTCACGGCTACCCTGATGACCAATATTATTGCACTCCACAAGGATGTCCCGGCAGCCCCCGCCAGGATCTGCAAGAACTGTGCGTCGGCAGCGCTGATCGATTTCCGGCACCAGTACTGCCAGTGGAAATGTGCGGTGTAATGGAGTGAGTGAGATGAAATGCTATATCTGCGCCCAGATGGGGAAGTCCACCGATGCGGTGGCAATCTGCATCATCTGCGGGATGGGGACCTGCATGGAGCACACTATCCGGCGGGAGGTTGATGTGTGGGAGGGCGGGTATCCGTTCCCGGCAAAGAAACTCCCGAAGAAGATCCCGCGGATGCTCTGCCCGGACTGCAATGCCTCGTACAAGGAGGGATGAAAAATGAGCTCCCTGGCCAGGCGATGCTGTGCCGAGATGCTCGGGACAGGGCTGCTCGTGTATTTCGGCGCAGGGGCTGCTGCCATGACCCTCATGATCGCAGCAGGGACCGACACGGCTTCGTCATTCAACATAGGGATTGGAGCCCTCGGAGGCCTTGCGGACTGGCTGGCAATCGGGATGGCGTTTGCCATCGTCATCGCCGCAGCCATCTATGCCCTCGGCAGCGTCTCGGGCGCCCATCTCAACCCTGCGGTCAGCATCGCACTTTGGGCAACAAAACGGTTCCCGGCCGGGGATACCGGCGCCTATATCATTTCTCAGCTGGTTGGGGCTGCAATCGGGAGCCTGCTCTTTGCCGCAAGCGCCGGCATGGATGCAATCACAATCGGGGGTCTTGGGGCTACTGTTCCCTTCCCAGGTATCAGCTACGGACAGGCAATCCTTGCAGAGTTTATCGGGACGTTCCTGTTGATGCTCGTCATCATGGGAGTAGCGGTGAACAGCAAGGCACCAGCGGGATTTGCCGGGCTTGTGATCGGCCTGACGGTCGGCGGAGTCATCACGACGACCGGCAACATTGCAGGCGCCTCACTGAACACTGCCCGGACGTTCGGCCCGTATCTCGGCGACTGGCTGCTTGGCGGGAATAACCTCTGGGTGTATTTCCCGATTTATATTATCGGCCCGATCCTCGGGGCGGTAGCAGCCGCGTTCCTGTATGATTACCTGACCGGATGAAACCTTTTTTTAAAAAACCTGGATGAGAAGACGGGACCAATCTCTGTTTCAGGGGTATGATTAGTAGTAAGAGAAATTAATACTCTTAAAAACGTTTTGTTACCAAAATTGCATGGCATATATATAAATATCCATATCAGGTCAGCAGAAACTGCGGAAGTCACGTTGGAGAGAGGTGTACTCTGAAGTGGTCTGGATACATCTGATGGTGCAAGGAAAAGATCAGTAATCAATGAAAGGCTGGCTTCCGTTTGAGAAAGATGGTGGGTCAAGCGAGAGCTCTCTCTACATTTCCAGATGATTGATGCAATGCAAGACAATTTGAAAATCTTGATGAGGTAGTAAAATGCGTATGAAAAAAAGTAAAATAATTGGACTTGGAGTTATGCTAACTCTAGTCTTATTTATCATTAGTATCCCTGTGGCGGCGAGTCTGGACCCGGATAGCGTCGAGTTAACCCTTATGCCAGGGGATTCTGCTACTGAAGAGAAAGACGTATGCATACCCGAAGTACCTGCAAAAGCAGATGTTTTATTCTCTTTTGATCTGACCGGGAGTATGGGGGATATATTAGGGACGGCAAAATCAAACGGAATTGATATCATCACCGGTCTTGATGGCACCGAGGTCGATATTCAATACGGGGTCTCCTCCCATATGGATTATCCAGATTATTATTCAAGTTGTGGATACTCAACGACCTATGGTGATGCTTCGTCTGGTGATTATGCCTATTCCCTTGACCAGCCTATAACGGCTGTGGTTTTGGATGTAACTAACGCAATAAATGGACTGACACTGGGATATGGCGCAGATGGTCCTGAAGATTACACCCGAGTGTTCTATGAGAGCTATGCCGATCCCGCAACAGGATGGAGGGCCGGTGCAAAAAGAGTAATGGTCCATTTCGGCGACAATGTCCCTCATGACTGTAACCTTAATGCGGGGATCTATCCAGATGATTCAATATGGACCACAGGGGTTGATCCGGGAAGAGATGGAATAGCCGGAACTGCTGATGATCTCGTTCTTCTGACAGTTCTCAATGACATGGCAGCTAACAACGTGATGCTCATCGAATGTCATACCAGCAACTGGGATGAGGACTATTGGACATACTGGGTTGGGATTACAGATGGGGATTTGAAATTCACGGGTTCTGCATCACTTGTTGCGGATGTTATTGCTGCAGTAGTGGAGGGATTGACAACACCCGAAGTTACGAATGTACATTTCGAAGCTGAATCCCCGTATGGAGACTGGATAGATTCAGACTGGTCCTATTCAGGGGAAACTGATTATTGCGAAGATGACATCCCTCTCACTATCACCGTTCCCGAGGGGACTACATGCGGTGATTACACGTTCACAGTGAGTGCTGTTGATGAAGCAGGGGTTAGTTACGGGGACCAGGAAGTGACAATCCATGTGCCATGCGTTATTCCTGTGAGTGTCGACATCAAGCCCGGCTCCTGCCCGAACGCATTCAACCGTGGGGAGAAGGGAGTCCTTCCGGTTGCGATTCTTGGATCCGACATGGTCGATGTGAGTGAGATCGATCCAGAAACCGTGCTCCTTGAAGGGGTTGCACCGATCCGCTGGTCGATTGGAGATACCGGTGCACCTGTTCCCTGTGATGGTGAGTGCGAGCCATGCGAATGCTGGCAGGGATACCCGGATGGTTTCCCTGATCTGAACCTCAAGTTCGCGAGCCCTGCTATTGCAGCGACCAGTGCAGTAACTGGGGCGACAGTGAAAGGAGACCCTGTACCACTTGCCATTACCGGCGAACTCCTTGATGGAACGCCGATAACGGGAGGAGACTGTCTCTGGATTGTGAAATAAAGATATCCTTGTGGCTTGTCGCCCTCAGCCACAAGCACTTTTTTAAATCAATTCGAAACGGGGAGAAGCCTTTCCAAAGTCAGAGAACTGGCTCCTGTTTTATGGATTGCCCTCTGATTAAAAAAATTAGTTCGAATCAAATAAAAATAAATACGAAAACTCAAAAATAATAGAGAGCGGTGCAGATTGATCTGAGTGATTAATCGCAATCGTGATATCTCATCAACGAGGTTTTTTTCCACACCTCATCATCACCTGTAAAGGAGGTTCTGACCGAACCTCACCCACTCCTTAGTCCCGGTGCCTTTGCAGAACCGTTTTGAATCATGCTATCCGTTCCTGATATCCGATACCTGAAAACCGCCACCATATGATCCATTGCTATGTTCTGTCTCATACCCTTGTCCCGGACCAGACCCTGTCCTTTATAAGATACCTTAATAAAGGAATGGCATTCAGGCTATTTCTTGCGAACGTATATGCGGGTTGCCGATTACCTTGGGAAGTTCTGGACGGGGGCGGAAGTGATGTACGGGGTCATCATCGCGATGACCTTTACAAGCATGCTCAGGGGGGTTCCCTTCATCCTTCAGGGGATCCTCACGAAAATCGTCCTTGCCGCGTTGTTCTGCTGCATTGCCTGGGGAATTGCCGATGGCCTCTTCTACCTCTGGGAGCGGAATTACATCATCAGGCGGGAGAACAAGACGATCGAGCTCTCGAAGAGGGGAGAGGGGAAGGAACCGGCACTCACCCTTGTCGGAGAGCAGCTGGATGATACGATCCTCCGTAATATTCCGAAGGAGAACCGGCTCCCCTTATACGAAAAACTGGTGCAGTTCCTCTCTACCGTGCAGGAGCGGGAAAAGTTCTCTGCCCGTGGAGCACTCACCATTGTCATGGGCACCTTCCTCCTCTCTGCAGGTGCAGGCCTGATCGTCGTCACCCCGTTCTTCCTGATCGATAATGTGGGGCAGGCCCTGAACGTATCGAACCTTTGCGGGATACTCCTCCTCTTTGTGGTTGGTTATACAAGAGCCCTTGAACGAACCTTTCTCTCAAAGATCATGATGGGATTTGCATCCTCCTGTATCGGGATCCTGATCAGCGCAATCACGGTCATCCTGGGTGGCTAGCGGCAATTGGAGGGACATTTTCTCCTGGTCGTCCAAGACCCATCGCACTCTCCTTTCATTCCCATGGTACTCATTCCCCCCTGCCACAACAGAATGCTCAAGGCAGGGAGGGGAAGATCTTCAGGATTATGAGGGTTGGGGTCTGACCGTTGATCTGGTAGTCCAATCATGAATCGTGATGATATTATCCGTGAGGTGGGCCTGGAACCCTGGGTGCTCCCGGGTCGGACCTATCCAACACCGCTCCCGGTGGATCTCCTGCCCTTTTACTGTTATACCAGGGATGGGGGACATTCCCTGCTCGTCGTTGTTGAGAACGAATACCGTCAGGGACTGTCCCCGGTGAGGTTCATCATACCTGCCCCCGTAAAGGTGGTGCTGAAGGCTGGATATCGCCTGCATGACGGACTTTTATGGGCAACGCTCCCTTATGACCGGGATGAAGGCCTCCGGGTCGATGACTCGGATGTTGAGTACTGATCATCCATCCGCTTGTATCCCCTGGTGTCAGGAGATAAATCCCCTGAATTCCCTGATGCATCCAATTCCGATTGAGATGAAGACCGGAATGAATAGCAGACCTGCCCGTTTTCTCTCTCCTGTCCCTGGATTCGGGGGAGGAATCCCTGAATTTTCTGATGCTTCCAATTCGGATAGGGCAGAAGGCCGGAATGATAACCAGGCCTGCCCTTTTTTCTGCCCTGTCCCTTGGTGTCAGGGGAGAAATCCCCTGAATTTCCTGATGTACCCACTATGACCGGGAAGAAGGGAGACCTAACACCAGACCCCCATGGATTCTGTGGTTTTGTTCCCTGCGGCACGTGAGCTTCGGCACTACACTTCCAGATACTTTTGCCAGTTCCTGGCCGACTTTTTTCAATGGAGAAGTTGATGGAATTGAAACGCTGTGTTCATGGGATGAGATCCTCATTCCCGCAGTGGTTCCAATTATAATACCTTCCGAATATTCCCCCAAACACCCCTTTTCACGAGGGACCCGGGAGCGGTCGTTACCGTCGCTCAGTAATGCCATGCACTGTTGTACCGCGAATCTAATGCAGTAGTGCAATGCACATTATTCGAACAATAATATACTGCAAACTAATATTTAAGCATAAGAATTATTGTTGTTTGTCGGGGACCACACAAGACAGATGCCCTGGCGGAATCACAGAGGAGGAAGGAACAACCATGGAGAAAGCAATCATAAGCATCTCGCAGGAAGCCGAGTATTTCTTCCGGCGGGCAATGGATGCAGAGATGAGGAACAACCCCACACAGGTGCTTGAGTACTTCAACAAGGCACTCAGCAAGGATCCCGGATACGCAATGGCCTGGAACGAGAAGGGGAACTACCTTGATCTGATGGGAAAGCTCGATGAGGCACTCTCCTGCTATGACACGGCCCTGAAACTCGAACCCGGGGATGCCGAGATATGGTTCAACAAGGGGCTCACCCTGAAAAAGGTTGGAAGAGAAGAGGACGCAATCTCCTGCATCAACCGGGGAATCGAACTGGCAATCGGGTAACACGTACATGGAGGAAGAAGAATGACAAAGTTTGGCACCATCCTGCACGAGGCAGAATATTACTACCAGCGGGCAATTCATTCGCAGGACAAGGAAAAACCTGAAAAGATACTCGAGTATTTCGACAGGGCTATCGAGGCTCACCCTCAGTATGCCATGGCCTGGAACGAGAAGGCGAATTTCCTTGATTACCTCGGCAAGTGCGAGGATGCGATCTCATGCTACGACATGGCGCTCAAGATCGACCCGCAGCTCTCCGAGGCCTGGTTCAACAAAGGCCTGACCTTGAAGAAGATGGGAAAAGAGAGAGAAGGGATCGACTGTATCAACAAGGGCATCGACTTTGCATGTGGGAGGTAATACGGTCTCTTTTTTCACCCATTTCGCTCCCCTTCACAACGAAAAATCCTACTATCTCTCTCTTGGCTCTTTTCAAATGAGCCCTTTGGTGCACTCACTCAGACCAGGACCGTGAGTCCATCCCTCGTGGCGATCAGCCCGGGAAACTCTTTTCTGTACCTCTTCTCAATGGCCGAACGGTCCTTGAGGCTCGTGTATGTATGGGCAGCAAAGTGAATCAGGGCTAGTCGTGTTGCACCAGCCTCCCTCGCGATCCTGATCGCTTGTTCAGGGTTCAGGTGGGGCCAGTCCGGGCTCTCTTCGCCCGGACGCAGTCCGCATTCGGTGATGGCAAGGTCAGCATCCTTTGAGAGTATGACGGCATTTTCGCAGAAGCCGGTATCGGTGCAGAATGCGATCTTCCTGCCCTCCAGGGTGATGGCATAACCATAACAGGGCACCGGGTGGACCAGCGGCCGGCATTCGACCGGGAAGGGGACGCGATGACTCCCCTCTTGCAGTTCCGTGAACCCGACCAGGTAGGGAAGATCCTCGAAGGGGACCATGAAGGGCTCCCTCACAATGGACCGGAGCAGGGCTTCTGTCCCAGGCTGGCCGTAGATCTGGAGCGGGTACCTGAACCGGAATTTTGTCAGGGTGTGAAGACCTGCCAGATGGTCAAGGTGACAATGGCTGAGGAAGAGGATGGTGGGCTTCCCCTGGTCGATATACCGGTCGGCCTTGGCGATCCCGTTGCCGGCATCAAAAATGATGTTCCAGTCATCGGACTGGACCAGCACCGAGCAGGTGTTCCCCGTAAGGGTGTCGTACCAGCCGTTGGTCCCGAGAAACGTGACATTCATCTGGATCTGATTGTGGCTGATGAGGCAAAAAAAGGTGCAGGGTCTCCCGGCCATCTCCCTGCCGGAACGATGAACCATCTCCCGGGATATCTTAAGAGAACTCCGGCAGAGGGAATCCCGGTCAGGCCTTATCAGTCCGCTTCCTTCTCCCACCAGATCACAGCGGTTCGCCTTACCGCTGAGTACTCCAGCCTTCCAGTCGCCCCTTTCCTGAGCACCCTCGTGAAGAATTCGGTGACGGGGGTCTGATCCTGGAGGTCCGGGTGATGCATTGTCACCCAGTTCCTGACAGCCTCATCTACCGATTCATAGGAGGTTTCCCAGAGTGCGGGATAGATCCGCACGTTCGCATAGATACCGGCATCATGGAGGATGTTTATGGGGAAGCTATAATCCTGGTATCCCCGCTGCATTGCCCCCTCATCGCCGAACACAGCACGGTAGAGCCCCATCTCCTCGGGCCCCCTCCACTCGCCAGCATGCCAGAAGAGATAGACCGACCGTTTCGCTGCCTGGTCGAGCTTGGCGAGGGCTGCCGCGAGATCATAGAACCCGAGCGAGAATGCGGCGATGACTATGTCGTGGGGTCCGATATCCCGGCCGATGACGACCTCCTCCCATTTCATCTGGACACACGAGTAGTTGTGATGCCCTGCCTCCTCCATCCGCTTCCGGAGGATGCCAAGCATGCCTCCTGAAGGGTCCAGGGCAGTCACCTGTGCTGCACGCCCGGCAAGGGGGACGGCCAGCCTTCCCGTTCCGGCCCCCATGTCAAGGACCGTATCGCCCGGGCGGAGATCGATAAACCCGAGATCCCGCTTTGTTGCCTCCGTCTCCTCGTGGCTGATCCGATGGTAGGCGGCAGCACGCTTGTCCCAGGTGGCAGCAGGGTCGCCGGCCTTTTTGGTCCGTTCAGGGGAGGCCACGTGGATTGCCTTCCAGAGCTCGTTCCAGTCGATAATCCGGTGCATGGAGGGTATTGTTCTGTCATGGGCTAAATAGCATCGGTCAACCCTGCCCAGATCCGCCCGGGCGATCGCAACCGTTTTATCCAGCTGCCCCCTGATAGGACTCCATGGATATCGGCATGCGTGACCGGTTTACCCGGCTGTGGAACCAGTATTTTGAAGGGGCGGACCTGCCGATAGCGTTCTGGATCGGGCCGGCCGGGGAGGGTGTACCGAGGCTCCCAGCGCCAAAACGGTGGAGGTGCATGGTCTGCGACCTTGCCCGGGTCCGGAAGGGGCACCCGGTTGTTATCGACCATGAGTCCCTGTCCTGCGGCGGAGCGAGACGGTATCTCGGTTATGCCACAGAGCGTCCCCCGTTCTTCCGGTATTTCCTCTCCTGCGGAAAGCCGGGCGTGGTGGAAGGGGAGCGGTACAAGCGGACCCCGGAGATCGTGGATGAATTTGACCAAAACCTGGTTCATATCCCCTCTGAAGGGAGGTGCTACACCTTCAAGCGCTGGGACCAGCTGACGGGGGAGGATATCCCGGACGTGGTCATCTTCTTTGCCCGGCCGGAGGTCATCTCCGGGTTATTCACCCTGGCCGGTTTCGACCAGGGTGATCCGGAGGGCGGTGTGATCTGTCCCTTCGGATCAGGGTGCTCATCGATCGTCTACTATCCCTGGCTCGAGCAGCAGAAAGAGCACCAGAGGGCTGTCCTTGGCATGTTCGATCCATCGGCACGCCCCTGCGTGATGCCGGAGGTCCTCTCGATGGCCATCCCCATGAGGAAATTCGCCCGGATGATCGACTACATGGAGGAGAGTTTTCTTGTCACCCCCACCTGGGAGCGGGTAAGAGAGAAGATCCGGAGGAGCGCAGCACGCAACGAACCCTCGGGAGGAGATGGGGCAGGCTGAACAGGAGGATTGCTTGATCACATCTGATCCTGGGCTGGGAAAACGGCGGACATTGGTGATTGCCGGTCTCATCATTCTCATCATCACCGCTGCGGGTATTGGCTGGGTCATCTTCCAGTTCGACCGGATAGCGGAGGAGAGCGAACGGCATGATTATGCTTACTCTCTCACGCTCTCCCTCTCGTCCGGGATTGAGAACGTGACGCTCCTCCTCCCGGTGCCGGAGCTGAATGGCACCACTTCCCTCGGTGATATGATTGCAAACGGGACCGGGTACGGGGTCCCGGAAGACTGGCAGATCTCCATCGCGATCGTGAACGGTACGCCCTTCCTCCAGATCAGGGCAGCCAGGATGGTTCCTGAGTACCATGCCTTCCCGATCCCGGTTGAGCCCGGTGCACAGCCCAGCGGGATCCCGCCTCCCACGGCTACCGGATACTCGGAAGAGACCCCTGTTCTGCTCCCGGTTGAGATTGGAGCGACCATGGAAACAGAGGTTCCGGTCGATACCCGTGATCCGATCGGCCGCGAGCCGCTCTTCAGCCAGGGCGGGGAGTATACCCCACGTCTGAAAACCACGCCGCCTTACGAAGGAATGGAGTATACCCATCCGGTCCGCCTGTATCTCTCCTACACGGCCGATAACCCTGTCCCGGTCTCGATCGTTGCCCGGGTCTCGGGCACCAACTCGATCTGGCGGGGCGGCTGGACCTTCAACTCTTACCGGGACCAGGTGCTGGTGGAGGCCGGGGACCGGACCGGGTGGATCGAGACTGATTCCGTCCTCGTTGTCGGAGAAGGGACCTACTGGTGAGAGCCCCGTCAGGGCACCATCTCCCTGCGGTTTTTCAGGCTTGAACTCCCATTAATCCTCACCTGTCACTAGTGATCCAATGTACCCTGTCAGCTCCGCAATCATCGTAATCATCCTCCTGACCCTGTCAGTAACCCCCGTTGCCTCTGGTTTGTCATCGTCCCGATCCTTGCTCTCTCGGTATACCTGGTGATATATCCCTTCATGAGTATGGGAAGGAGACACGCCCGCAGGATGCAGGTGATGGATAAGGGCGTTTAGGTCTGAAAGCCTTCTTACCTCAAATAAAAAAAAGAGATGACCCGATCTTATCCGACTGTTGGTAGCTCGGGGCAGTTGCAGTCAGTGACCATTCCTGCATCCATTCCCTTCCTGAACGCTTCAACCCTCTGGGCTGAACTCCCATGGGTGAACGTGTCGGGCACGACGTATCCCATGGACTGCATCTGGATCCGGTCATCCCCGATGGCACTTGCTGCGTTCAGGGCTTCTTCCAGGTCACCCCGTTCAAGGATCAGGTCACCGTACTGGGCCTGGTATGCCCAGACCCCGGCATAGCAATCGGCCTGGAGTTCAAGTGCTACCGAGAGTGCATTGGCATCGGCCTCGTTCAACCGGGCCTGCTGCCGGTTCACATACTGCAGGGTACCGAGGAGGTTCTGCACATGGTGGCCTACCTCGTGGGAGATGACGTATGCCTGGGCAAAGTCACCGGGCGCCTTGAACTGCCGCTCGAGTTCCTTGAAAAAGTCGAGATCAATGTACACACGCTGGTCGGCAGAGCAGTAGAACGGCCCGGTCTGAGAGGTCGCCTGGCCGCACCCGGTGCTCACGTAGTCCTCGAACACCACCAGGTTTGGCGGGCTATACGTTCTCCCTAACTGGTCTTCAAAGATGATGGACCAGGTCTGTTCGGTGTCGGTGAATACCCGTGCTGATGAGTTGAAGACCTCCTGATCGGCCTGGGTATATTCAGGTTGCTGCCCGTACGATTCGGTTGAGACGTCGTTCCCCTGGATGAACTGGCCCGGATCGACCCCGAGGAAGACTGCAGCGACGAGGATGATGATCAGTCCAATCCCGCCGATCCCTCCCGCTGCTCCCCCCGGGATGCGACTGGAAGTACCTCTCCGGTCCTCGACACGAGTACTGGTCTTGTCGGTTCGCCACTTCATCGCCTGTTCCCCCTCTCCAGGTCTGTTGCATCGGTCATTGCATTCACCTTTGTTCGCTACAGGACTCATTGTGAGGATGGGACGAAAAAAGTTCTGATTGATGAAAGGGGAGCACGGGGTTCCAGGATTTCCTGTGAGGAATCAGTCCGAATTCCGCCGGCTGTCACGCAACCCTCCTGATCCCGTGAAGGGGCTTTGGATCAGAAGGGGGAGAAACTGGAACAAGAGGGGAAGGACCAGGTAAAAGACCGTTGGGGGTCGCTCTCGCGATCTCTTGGAAGGGTTTCTCTCCCGAGTATGAATCCCCACAAATCCCGGAGTTTACGAGACCCTCATGATCCACCGGGGGGTGATGGCCTGGGTAGGGCAGAACTCCCTGCACTTGAAACAGGCCACACACAAATGGGGGCGAAGCGGTTCTGCCTTATGGTTTACCATCTGGAAGACTCCCATGGAACAGAGATCGATGCAGGTACCGCATCCGTTGCAGAAGATGCGATCGACATATACCTCCATCAGAATGGTCGGCGAGGGGCCTACTTCCAAAACGAACCGCCTTTCTCAGGTGTCATCTGCTGGTGATATATAAAATTCGAATTAATTTCGGTGAGCATACCGCTGCTCCCCCTGCAGGAATCCTGGGATTCTCTTCTGGAGGGGGGTGAAACCGATCCGGAAAAAAAATAGATACCATCATGGATCCTGGAAAGGCATCGGGATTTGACCACGTTGTGGATCTGAATCTGAACGATAACCTTTTAAGCATCCCGATGAGATCATGTATTGCACAGTTTTCCGGGCCCTCATCCCTCTTCGGAATGAGGCCCAACTGCTCTCATTCTCGTCTGCTTGATCTTACTCTCATTCTCGTCTGCTTGATCTTATTATCCGCGGTTTTGTCTTCCTCCCGTCCTGTTTTCTTCTCGTTTATTGTTGCCACCCTCCTGTGTTTTTTTTCGATTCCTCTGTTTGAGCGGTCTCATAATTCCGGAATTCATAATTCCGGAATGAGCCTGGTTATCGGGGAGCAGAAAGCTTCCGTGCTCATGCTGCCCGGGCGGTGAACTCAAACGACTGGAGCCCGTCCTGTTGCCTGACAACAAGACTTCCGCCGGCGCGTTCTGCAAGTCCCCGGAGAAATCTCCAGGTCAGGGGCTTCCGGGCTCCTGTGACGGCGAGGATTCCGGTTATGGTGATGGTTGCCCCCTCTTCTCCCTTCCGTATTCGGATCCCGATCCTGCCAGCCCCTGTCCCGACAAGGTCTTCGAGGATATACGTGAGCAGGTCAGTGAAATGGTCACGGTCGATCCACGCGAGGAGAGGGGAATCTTTTGTGACAACCTCGCATTCCACCTCATCGAGCAGGGGCCGTGATCCGATCCGGGAGAGCAGGATGCGGGAGAATGCCCCCTCGTCGTCAGGACCGGAGAGGATCTCTTCATCGGAGAGGAGCGGCAGCGAGAGACCGGTGACGATGGCCTCGATGACCGGGACGAGATCAAGTACCTGCCGCTCACCTGGCAGCGTGAAGCCGCGGAGCATGGTGATATAATCGGCAAGCAGTCGTGCAGCCCTCCGGACGAGGGTCGGGTCGATGATGCCGGCAAGTTCGTTCCGCTGGAAGGTCCGCTCGAGCTTCCCCATCACCTGGGCAGCTTTCAGCATCAGGGGTACCGGGCTCGGGGAGATCTTCTGGTACTCCCCGGCAAAGTCCCGGAACGCCTCCAGCAGTTCATCGATCGCATCAGACGAGATGAGGGCAGCTGTCTCTTCAGCCATACCAGCCTCACCCAGTTCATCAAGGATATACGTGACATAGGCCAGGCGTCCGGCCATGATCGTGAAGAGCTCGTTTACCTGCTCCATGCAATCAGTAGCATACTCCGCGGTCGCCACTGCCCGATCGCGGTTCAGCTCCGCGATATGGGAGAGGGATTGTGCATCAGCCCTGACACGGGAGAACATCCGTGCGGCATCTCCGGCAGAGATGACGTTCCCGTGCCCCGGGCAGACCTGAGTAACCCCTCTTTCTGCGACCAGCCGTTCGGCCCCGGAAAGCGATCGCACGAGTGATTCCTGGGACCACCCGGTCAGGCCGGCAACACCCGGATTGGCGGCAAAGAGGAGGTCGCCAACAAAAAGGAGATTCCCGATCCGAAGACAGATGCTGTCAGGGCTATGGCCCGGGGTATGGTAGAGATCGAGAGCGGGTCCGTTCCCAAACCGTATCTGTTCATGCGGGAGTCGGGGAGAGTCAGCCTTGGCAGGATCCTGCACAATGGTGATCTCGGCGCCGTTTGGAAAACAGAGCGATGCGGGAAGACCGGCATGGTCCTCCCGTTCAGGAGCAAAGAGGCGAAGGCCTACCTTCATGGGGGAGAGGGGCTGTTGAAGGATATCGGCCTGCGTGACCGTCCGATCGCCGCATTCGAGCGCGAGTGCACCAGCGTGATGTACCGCGAAGACGACGGCTTTCTGAACGGAAAAGGCTGCGTTTGACTGTATCCCGATGAAGTGATCGACATGGGAGTGTGTCAGGAACGCGAAGACGGGGCGATCAAACTCCTCCCGGCAGGCCTCAATGAGTCGGGAGAGTTGTTCCCCCTGTTCAGGTACCCCTCCGGGATCAACGATGAGGATCACCTCAGGGGTGGTGATGACGTACGAGTTGGATGAGATGACGTCGATCTTCCGGATGAGGGGATAAATCAGGGCACCCGGGGCACCGGGTACTGGCTGCCACGTGAGGGATACCAGAGGACCGTCACCAGCGGGCAAGCGCCTCTCCCTCGTCAGGGTAGATGGAGAAGATGGAGGTGAACCCGGCGAGTTTCATGATCTTGAATACTTCCGGGGAGAGGCTGCAGAGGCCGAACTTGTCCCCCGGGTTCTTCAGCTTCTTTGCGGTCGCCAGGATTACCCGAAGCCCTCCGCTGCTGATATACGGGACGCCGGAAAAGTCGAGCAGGATCTTCCGGTTCCCCTGGTCGATCTCCTGCAGGATCGCGTGGTCGAGTTCCGGTGCCGCAGTGGTATCGATCCTCCCATTGACGGAGAGGACCGTCCCGCCTTCCCTGTGTACAGTTCTGATGTCCACCGTTATTCCCTTGGGGGTATGTCGGTATTTTCGGGAGATAACCCTATCCTTCCTGTTTTGCCCTCGTCATGGGATCTAGAGAACCTGACCCTTTATGAGCAATCCGCGTGCTACTCAATTGTACGAGTGCCTGATCATGGAGTCCCCGATCCGACCATCGCTGCTGGTTCTCCTGCAGATCTCCTGGCCAAAAGAGGTCCCCCTCACCTCGCATACCCTGCCCGCAGAGGAGGGTATCCAGGCGATGCCCGAAACGGTCAGGATCTTTTATGAGGACACTCCCCGATTTGATGATATCACGAGCATGATGATAAGGAGCCGGTGATCATGGAGACACGGTTTGACCTGGCGATCGAATCGGAGGTTGCGATGGTCCGTGCCGTCACCGACCGGCTTGAAGAAGCGATGCAGTTGCACGGGTTCTCCTCAGAGGAGATCCTCGATACCCAGCTTGCTGTCGAAGAAGCGATCACGAACGTGATCGTCCACGGTTACGGAAGACCCGGAGAGACGATCCTCATCTCCTCCCGGATCAGGAGCGATCGGGCGGAGGTGTGCATCACCGACACAGCACCCCGCTTCGATCCGCTCTCGGTCGCTGATCCCGATATCGGGGAGGGTATCGATGACCGGGAGCTAGGGGGGCTGGGGGTATTCCTGATCCGGAGGGTCATGGACGAGGTCTCCCACCGCTATGAGGAAGGAAAGAATGTTCTGGTCCTCACGAAAGTGAAAAAGAGTTGAAGGATTCCGGCTCACTGAGGAAGGAGCATTCGCAGGGATCGCCGGATTTCTCATCAGGTTTATATTCCCCTTTCCCCAAAATGTTCCCTTCATGAAGATCCTGATCGTTTACATGTCCTACCATCATATGAATACCGAGAAGATAGCCAGGGCGATGGCGGAAGTCACCGGCGCAACCCTGTCGAAGGCCGACGAGGTCGATCCCGGCGATCTTGCCGGGTATGACCTGATCGGATTCGGATCCGGTATCTACGGGGGCAAACACCACACGTCCATTCTTGCCCTGGCCGATGAGATGCCCCCCATGGAGAAACCGGTCTTCCTCTTCTCGACGTCGGGAGGGTACAAGGAGGAGTTCCATACTCCCCTCAGGAGGAAAGTGATCACGAAGGGATGTACGATCATCAACGAGTTCCATTGCCCGGGTGAGGCAACCTTCCTCAAATTTATCCGGGTGAACAAGGGGCGGCCGGATGATCAGGACCTTGAGAATGCCCGAATCTTTGCCAAAGGACTCCTTGGTGCCCCCCTCGCAGAGATGCAGGAATGAACAGAGGCTGCCCCATCGGTTGTCATACCAGGCCCGGTCAGGTCCATGTCATCCCGTAAACGAAAACAGGAGTATGTCAGGACCACCGGGGACCGATCACGGGAGGAGCTGATCTTTGCCACGCTCTCGCTTCCGATCGAGACCGATACACGGGTAGCAGGGCTGGTCAGGGTGTTGAACAATCTCCCTGATGTCTATACCTGTAGTTCCTGTGGTGGGCATTCAGACCTCCGGGACCGGGAGAACCCGGTGCCTGAGGGATATTTCTATGTCCAGTTCATCCTCGAGCCGACAGAGAGCGGCTTTTTCTCCCTCGGGATCATCGACCTTGCCGCCCGGAATGTCGACAACGAGAATCTCGCCGTGAAGGTCCTGAACTGCACCGACAACCCGAAGCTCGTCATGTTCCACATCCTCGGGAAGGAGGGAGTAGATCCGGGTGAGTTTGCAGAGGAGATCCGTTCACTCTGCAAGGAATGGGGTGTCTCCTGTGAGGGGGTCTACGAACGAAAAAAAAAGGTAAGGAAGCAGATCGCATATGATCGGATACAGAAAGGGGATTTGTAGGGGGATTAGGGAGCAAGTTCTCTGCCAGAACAGCCTGATAGGGGGGATGGCATGATGCCTGACCCCAGCTCAAAGAGGATTCTTCAGAAGGGGGATGTGTATCGATGAACAAAACGAACCAGGATACTGCTGCCGGGGATCTCCTCCGGGAAATTCGATCGATCCTTGACCAGGGACCCGACCTTCCTGGAACGGAACGGATCCTGTCCCTGCTGGGGTGCCCGCGTGTTTCGGAATCGCTTCTTGAAGGTCTCCGCATCTACAGTGATTACCTGCCAAAAGCGACGGAACATCCGTTCAGCCCTGGTCAGAGATACCTGCATTTTCTGTGGGATGCTTTTGATCGCTCTCTCCTCTCCCTCTCTATGCCGGTAGCATTTCCCTTCAGGAGAATGCTAGCAGAGCGGTTGTTCGCCCGCTGCGGGAACAACTTCATCGCTGAGGGGGATATAAGGTTCAACTTCGGGCAGCTCCTGTCCGTCGGTAATGATGTTTTTTTTAACCGGGGATCGTTCATCGATACCAAAGGTGGGGTTACCATTGGCGACGCGGTCGGGATCGGGGAATTCGTGAGGATCTTTACCCATGCCCATTCCGAGTCCATTCACTCCGTCCGGACCTATTCGCCGGTGACGATCAAGGAGTATGCAAAGATCTTTTCCGGGGCGATGATCCTGCCCGGGGTCACGATCGGCCGCCAGGCCATCGTGGCAGGTGGAGCGGTGGTCACCACCGATGTCCCCGAGAATTCAGTGGTTGCAGGTGTGCCGGCCCGGGTGATCAGGGAACGGAGAACAGAGGGGAGAACGGGAGCGGATCTCGACCATGTCTGGCTGCACAAAGGGGCATTCCAGGACGAATGAAAGGCCGAATCTTCCCAGTTCTGAACCGGGCTCGGATACGGTGGTTCGGGAACTGCAGTCATCAGACCGATCGCCCCTCGCCTGCCCCCCCTCTCACCTGTCAGCCGACCGTTTGTTTTCAATCCGGAATCATTTTATAAACTTCAGTCGTAGTAAGACCAGGGAATGAGCGTGGCTGGTCAGGAGACATCAGATTATAGGAGAAAATTCCGGGAGAAAGAGCCGGTGTGCAAATCCCTCTCCTACGAGAGTAAAGCCCAGATCTCCCGGTATCAGGATATTTTTTCCATTGACGAACGGGTGAGGGAGCTCGTTTTACGGATCAATGCCCTCCCTGATATCTGCACCATGACCTCCTGCGGTGGACACCCGATCCCTGATGAAGAGAAGGGACAACTGCCTGATGGTGAATTTAATGTCGGTTTCTTTATCAAGCCGACTATCAAGGGGCTCAGGTCACTCGGGATCGTCGATCAGGCTGCCAGCAATCTCGATGATCAAAATATTTTTATCAGGGTCTGGAATGACTCGAATAATCCCAATTTTGTGGTATTCATCCTGACGGGGAGAAACTGCGTGGAGCCTTCCCTCCTGGCCGAGGAGATTTATACTCTTGGGAAAGTCTGGATCGATGGGGACTGGACCGCACGGAAGTTCTTCTAACGAGGGTAAGAATTTATGCAACCGATCAGATGTTCTCACGATTGGTCCCTCTCAAAGACAACTCTCCTGCTCTCATCACTTATCCTCCTCGTTGTCCTGGCGGGGTGCCTCTCATCTCCCTCCGGGCGAATTTCTCCATCAGGAACACTTTCTCCTCCAGGAACAAATGTACCTGACAACCCCCTTGCCGCAACGAATGATTCAGTCAGCCCTCCGGTCATCCAGAAGTATTCCTCCGCCTTTGCTACTGTTTCCATAACCGTGAACAACGTCACGGTGAAAACGGTCCCAAAACGATCGGGTGATACCTTCTCAGTGGTAGTGCTGGATCTGTCCGTTAAAAACACGGGCCTGGATGAATCCTTTTTCTTTGAGAACAGGTCTCTTGTCTCGTTCCAATCGGATTCTGAACATCTCTTTCCGGAGTATCCGCAATTTGAGTACTCTTCAGTGAATATCACCCGTCCTCTGGTCAACCGGACTGCAGATCCCGGAGAGGAAATACGGGGTGAGGTATACTTCTTCCTGAATCCCGGGGTCGATTCGATGTCCCTCTATGTACGGTACCCGGACTGGACCATTGCCGGGGGAGCATATCTCCCTGATCTCTCTAACGCAAACCGGGCGTTATCTGACAACGAATACCCAAAATATCTCGCGCTTGAGGTTCCATCTGCAGTCCGGAAACCTACCATCCCCGGTTGGCGGGCATCTCCAGGACATGGGGTAGCAATCATCAACGTCAGTATCACAAACCATAATCATGAAAGAGCCGTTATCCGGTCGGAGCATTTGTGGTTGCTGACTGAAAAACCGATAACCCTGGAGCATGGAGGAGACAAGATGACACCAGAGATGGCCCGGGATTATCTCCGTTTTCCGATTGTTGTCCCTGCAGGAGGGACGACGAATGGCTCTGTATTCTTTGGGGTTTATAGTGGAACGCGGATCAACAAGATCGCACTCGCTGACGAAAATCTTGTAATCCACTCCATGGTCGACCTGAACGGTATCTATCACTCCGAGTGATGTGGGAGTATCCATGGGGAGATTAATTGAATGTGGATAACTCAAGGGTGAAACAAAGATATTTTATAGCAGTTTGAGAGATCCCCTTTAATCCTGTAGGAGGATTGAGACCATGGATTTCAGACATTTCAGGTTCGTAATGGTAATTCTTATTGTCGTTTTGACAATCGGCGTTGGATGTGTGACCGCCGCTGGAGTGGGGCGAGGGCTGCCACAGGAGGTGCGGCTGGATCCCGACACATCCTCCAATGAGACCGAGTACGGCCGGTCAGTGGCAATTGACGGCAATCTCGTCGCAGTAGGGATGGGTGGGGATGGGGCTATAGGATCTGTGTATGTATACCAGCGCATGGGTTCATCCTATGTCCTTGATGAGAAACTGGTTTTCCCTGAAGAGGTACCGTGCGCCTGTCTTGAGGCGGAAGATCCCGATAACGCTTTTGGAAAATGTCCGGAGTTTGGGAGAACGGTAGCAATCCAAGGGAACACGATTTTCGTGGGAGCCCGCTTTGCTCCGGTCGGTGATATAAGTGCTGGGGCAGTCTACGTGTTCCGGAACTATGAGGATTCGTGGCAATATAACGGCGAGAAGATCATATCTCCTGATCCGGTAGGGGGAGATAATTTTGGCCGTGCTCTCGCCATACAGGGCGACCTCCTGGTCGTGACTGCCCGAAAGAATGATGCTGAAAAGGGGGCTGCATACGCATTTAAGAACACGAGCGATGGATGGATCAATACAGCGACTCTCGTGGCGAGTGATTCAGTTGATGGTGACTATTTCGGCCAATCTATTGCACTCAAAGGAGAGACTCTGGTCATAGGAGCTCGCAATGCTGGTCCTGATGGTGCTGGTGCTCTGTATCTCTATCGAAAATCCGGGAATGATTGGATTGAAGTCACCAAAGTTACACCAGAGGATGGGGAACCAGATGAACAATATGGATTCTGTATAGCAGTGACAGGGAACACGATTGCAGTCGGCGCCCGGAGAGATAATTTGACTGCTACGAAAGCTGGGGCAGTCTATGTTTATACACTCAATGGTAATTCGGTGGAACTCGTTACCATACTGACTGCAGGGGATGCCAAGAAAGGAGATGAGTTCGGGCAGTCCGTTGCATTCGCCGGTGATATCCTTGCTATTGGTGCATGGAAGGATGATGAAGGGAAGGGGTCCATTTATCTCTTCCGCCAGATAGACAGTCAATGGGTCCAGATCGACAAGATTCAGGCATCTGACGGCAAGCCGGGAGCGGGTAAAATACCCGGAGATGAATTTGGGTATTCCCTGGCAGCACTCGGCAACAGATTGGTCACCGGTGCTCACAAGGCTGATTTCGTGTATAAGGATGCCGGGGCAGCTTATGTGATTCCCGTGCGGCTATAGCTAGGAAAATCACTATCGTACTTTCCTTTTTGAGAGACATGCTGAAGACAAGCACATTCTGACATCAGTCTCCTAATCTTCTCCGTGATTAATCTGAAAAGGTTCTATCCGGACGAATCAGAAAAGGGATTGGACATAAACTCGAAACGAGGAATCAGGATACGTGGGAGGTATGGTTTAGGCTCTGGTTAAGATAGCGTCCCGGACAATCCTTTAATCCTTCAGAAGTCCTTCAGCAATCCTATGGAACGTTCCGTAGGAATTGAAAATGATTTTAATGGCTTCAAATTAAAAAATGCCTATTATTATACTTATGTACATGTACATACTAAGTAATACTCTAAAAAATTGAAGGATACACAGTGATCGGTTTTTGGTAGTCTGTTCCTCTTTTTCTTTGTGCATGTGATCCCCAGATTGCTGAAGTGCTGGAAGATTGACCAGTAAAAACGTAGAATTTCCAATGAAATAAAAAAATAGCCTATTTAATTACTTTAAATTTCCTGCAGCAAACCAGATTTCTGATGGGGGATTGCTACAGTGCTGAAGGAGAGATCCATACCCGATTGACGTGGGATTGTTGGAGAGATCGTGATAGATTCGCCTCCACCGGAAGCAGAGCGATCGCTGCCGTTTTCAGCTCCCTGCCTGTAAAAGCATGAACAGAAGGGCTCGTTCATTCTTCGTAATCATGTCCATTGCTCCGGGATTTAGAGGAATTTGGTTTAAACCATCGGTATGCACGGAGTGAAAGTTCGATTGTCCATATCTATTCTCATATCGTCTTGTTCAAATCGTTGAATAAAGAGTGGGGGTCATTCGCAAAGAGGTTATAGTCGTTAATTCGATGGAAGAGGATCTGATCGAATTGCTCCATCCCGATTTCGTCACGGTTTGCGATGGGGTCTTGAATAACCGAAAGGAGGGTGAAAAAAAGGCAGTCTGGATGAATAGGTTTACTACGGATCTTATCAAAAATTTCCCTTGGTTCCTTTAATGACCCTCCCCCGCTGGCAGTGCCTCGAATGCGGCTATCTCTACGATCCGGATAAGGGAGACCCAAAGGGCGGGATCCCGCAGGGAGTCCCCTTCGAGGATTTACCGGATACCTGGCGGTGCCCGGAATGCGGGGTGTCGAAGCTGAAGAAAGGGGCATTCGTCCGGCGATAATAGTCCAAAAGAAGTCCGGGAATTGCAGAGGGCTTTTTTATTCGTTTTCTCTGCAAATTTTGCCAATGCAGAAAAAGAATATCAGTCTTGGGCATCTACTTTCGAATAACCCCCTGTCCAGGAGAGGTGAACGGGAATATCCTCTGCGTAATGGAACGGGATCACGGGGTGAAAAGGGATGGCAAAGATAAATCAGAAAATTGTTCCCCATATCTGGCTCGAAAAAGATGCAGAGAAAGCTGCCGGGTTCTATGTCTCGGTCTTTAAGAATTCGAACATCCTCGAGACCGCTTACTACCCGAAGGCTTCAGAAGCGGTCTCCGGCCAGAAAGCGGGATCGGTGATGACCGTCAAGTTCGAGATCGAAGGCCAGGAGTTCATGGTACTGAACGGCGGGCCGGCATTCAGGCCGAACGAGGCGATCTCGTTCATGGTGTACTGCGATACGCAGGAAGAGATTGATTATTACTGGGACCGGTTATCATTCGTTCCGGAAGCGGAGATCTGTGGATGGCTGAAGGACAGATTCGGGGTGACCTGGCAGATCGTCCCAACGGTTCTCGAAGCGATGATGACCGATAAGGACCCGGAGAAGGTGGAACGGGTGACCGCTGCGTTCCTGAAGATGAAGAAGTTTGAGATCGGGGAGTTAAAGAAGGCCTACAAAGGGGGATAAGGGATCCCTCAGCACTTTCCTGCAGGATCTTCGGCTGATTGATATTCTGGGGGGATCCCGGGGGAGAAGTCCAGACCCTCTCTTCGTTTTACCTGGAGGAGACCCAACGTCCGGTTCTCTGAATCATCCCCGAATCATAAAAGATATTCCCTGATTTTTCCTATAGGGGTCAGGGGAGCTAATCGCACCAGAAAAGAGGCAGTACCATGACCCACGATGTTGAAGAGACCCTTGACCCGGATGACTGGAAGGCGATGCGGGCACTTGGCCACCGGATGCTCGATGATGCACTGGACTATATCGGGACACTGCGGGATCGGCCCGTCTGGCAGCACGCCCCCCCAGAGGTGAAAGCCCATTTTGACGGCGTGCCCCCTCATGGTCCGGAACATCCGGATGAAATATACCAGGAATACCGGGACTATATCCTGCCATATCAGCTGGGAAACAGTCACCCGAGGTTCTGGGGGTGGATCGCTGGTTCAGGGACCGTGATGGGGATGTATGCCGAGATGCTTGCGTCCTCGATGGATGCCGTCAGCGGGGCATTCTCCTTCATGAGCAACAACTACGTCGAATCCCAGGTCATCGGGTGGTGCAAGGCGATGCTCGGGTATCCCATGACGGCAAGCGGGCTCCTCACGAGCGGGTGCTCTGCCTCGAACCTGATAGCACTTGCCGCTGCCCGGAACACGAAGGCCGGGTTTGACCTGCGGAACGAGGGGATGCAGAATGCCAAAAAGAAGATGACCCTCTACTGCTCCGACGAGGCCCATTCCTCCCTGCAGAAGGCGGTTGAACTGCTGGGATTCGGGAACGATGCGCTGAGAAGGATCCCTGTAAACGATCACCTGCAGATCGACCTTGCAGCCCTTGAAGCAAGGATAAAGGAGGACAGGGCAGACGGGTTCCACCCGGTCTGTATCATCGGGGCTGCCGGGACGACGAATACCGGGGCGGTTGACGACCTGCATGCTCTTGCCGATATCAGCACGAAAGAGGGGTGCTGGTTCCATGTCGATGGAGCATTTGGTGCCTGGGCAGCCATCGCCCCTGAATCCCGGCACCTCGTCGCGGGGATGGAACGGGCCGATTCGCTCGCCTTTGACCTGCACAAGTGGATGTACCTGCAGTATCCTGTCGGCTGTGTGCTCATCAGGGACGCTGAATTGCACCGGAGGGCATTCTCCCTGACCCCGACTTACCTTGCCCACGGTGAGGGTGACAGGGGATTGACCGGTGTCGACCTCCCCTGGCTTGACGATTACGGGTTCGAGCTCTCCCGCGGCTTCCACGCCCTCAAGGCCTGGATGACCATAAAAGAGCAGGGAACGGAGAAGTATGGCCGCCTTATCCAGCAGAACATTGAACAGGCGCATTACCTCGCCCGGCTGGTTGAAGCTGCCCCGGAACTCGAGCTGGCCCTTCCGGTCTCCCTGAACATCGTCAACTTCCGGTACAAGAAGCCGGGTATGAACGACGAGAGACTCGATCATCTGAACAAGCAGATCGAGCTCCACCTCCAGGAAGAGGGGATAGCGGTTCCCTCATCAGTAACCATCCGGGGGAGAAGGTACCTGCATATCGCCATCACCAACCATCGCAGCAGGAAAGAAGACTTCGATCTCCTCGTCAGGGAAGTGATCCGGGCTGGCAACAGCATGGCATGAGGTTCACCCCCACCTTCCGGTGAAGTGAAATTCCCCGCAGAAGTCGCCGGTCACGTCTCTTCCCTGTTCGATCCACCCTGTCCGGTCATGAATACGATGGCCGGGAACAGGTGGCTAGAACCAGCTCTTTCCTGATCCTTACGATGACAGTGCGGGGAGCGTGAAAAAGAAGGTCGATCCCACCCCGACCTCCGAGTCCACCCACATCCGCCCGCCATGCCGCTCGATGATCCGCTTACAGAGGGCAAGCCCAAGGCCGGTCCCCGGGTAGACATCCCGGTCATGGAGTCGTTCGAAGAGGATGAATATCTTGCTGAAGTATTTCTGGGGAATGCCGATCCCGTTGTCCCTGAACGCGAACTCCCACATCCCGTCAGATGGCCTTGCTGAGAGGTGGACCTCCGGGGTTTTCTCCTCCCTGCAAAACTTGATGGCATTATCGATAAGGTTCTGGAAGACCTGGGCAACCTGGGTTCCGTCGGCAAGGACTATTGGGAGCGGATCGGAGGTGACGATTGCGTGGTTCTCTTCGATGACATGATGGAGATTGTTCAGCGCAAGTGACAGCATTATCGTCGTATCAACCGGCTCCATCTGTTTTGCCTGCGTCCGTACCCGGGAATATTCGCGAAGGTCGTTGACCAGGCTGCTCATCTGGAGTCCGGATTGTTCTATTACTTTCAGGTACTTCCCGGGGTCCTGCCACCGGCCTTCCCTGCACTGGTTGAGGAGGAGCTGTGAGAAGATGACGATCCCCCTGACCGGTTCCTGGAGGTCATGGGTGGCAATCCCGACAAAGAGCTCCAGGTCCTCGTTGCTCCGCTTGAGGCTCTCCGAGTATTCTCTGAGCTGCTGCTCTGCGAGTTTCCGCTCGGTAAGATCGTAGGCGCTGACCGCAACACCGATGACAGTTCCATCAGCGGAAAGGACAGGATTGATGATAATATCATGCCATCTTCCATCACGGTTCTCTTCAAATTTTACCATCCTTTTTTCCCGGATGGCCTGATCAAACCATGATTTTCGATAGGACACGTGCTCGTGTGGTATGAGATCCCAGACACGTACTCCGAGGAGTTCTTCATACCGTTTCCCAATAATCGTGGCATAATTGTCGTTGATATTCAGGATGATCCCCTCAATATCGAGGAGAACCGCAATCTCGGCAGAGGAGTTGATCAGCGCCCGTTCCGTCTCAAGTCTCTGCCTGAGGGCTTCTTCCATCCTTTTTCTCTCAGTGATGTCGTAGGTGATCCCGACAAACCGGGGGATGCCGCTCTCAGAACATACCCTCCCTTTTGCAGCCAGCCAGTGGATACTCCCATCTGGCCAGATGATGCGGTACTCATGATCGAGCCGCGTGCCATCGCGAAGGGATCCCATCCAGGCATCAATCAGCTGCTGGAGGTCCTCGGGATATATATACTCCATGAGATCCTGCTCCCGGTGGAAGGTAATGTCAGGGGAGAGTCCGAAGATCCTGTTGAGCTGCGGAGTGGCCATCCAGCTCCCGTCCCGCCCGGAGATCCACATCCCCGCTGCCGCGGCATCGAGGGTGAGCTTCAGGTGGTTTTCGCTCTCCCGGAGCGCCACCTGCATTTTTTTGTTCTCCCTCCTCAGTTCCTCGATTTCATCCCGGAGCGGGGCAGCCCGTTCCTCGATCAGGTGCTCGATCTCTGCCGGTGCCAGAAGGGATGTCCGGGCAGTGGTTCCTTGATCAGTTTGGGGTTGTGACGGGCTTTTCATCCATCTTTCGTTCCTGTGAAAAAGACAGTAAAACAGGTTTATAGGATAGATTATAATGATATCCCAGGGAGAGGGGGACGAAAGCAGAGTCCCTGCGGATGTGTTCAGAGGATGCCCGTCTCCCAGGGAACTCCGTCATGGGAACGCCCGTTGTGCTGCTCCCCTTGCCGGACCACTGCGCCCTGCCTGTCAGGAATGTTTATGACGCTTTCAGGCAAGGATCACAACAGAGGAGTGAGAAGAGCATGCTTGAAATTTTCAAATGCGGAAACTGTGGAAAGATCGTGACCATCTCCCATGAAGGTGCCGGCCAGCTGGTCTGCTGCGGGAGGCCGATGGTCAAACAGGCTGAGAATTCTGTCGACGCAAGCAACGAGAAGCATGTCCCGGTCGTTGAGAAGCAGGGGGACGGGATCCTTGTTAAGGTCGGATCAGTCCCCCACCCTATGGAACCAGCCCACTATATCGCGTGGATCGAGGTCATGGCAGGCCCCTACCTGTACGTGAAAGGCTTAAAACCAGGGGAGAAACCTGAAGCGTTCTTCCCGGTCTCCTCTCCTGATGTCAAAGTCAGGGAGTACTGCAACCTTCACGGCCTCTGGACGAACAAGCCTCACCATTAAGCCAAAAACAACCTGGCCGCATGCCGCTGTCTCTGGCTGTCATGAAGAGCGGAGCTACTGGCTGGAAACCATGATCCCTCGTGACGCAAATCCCTCGTGACGAAAAACAGGGCAATTTCCCCCCAGTCACTTTTTCTGGCAGAGGACAGAAGGCTCGATGGCGTATCCACCTGGTAAAGGAACGGGTACACGGGATACGTATTCCAGGTATGAATCTCAGCCAGGTCCCGAAACGTCCCTGTTCAGCTCTTCGAAGGTAATGTCGTTATGGTAATATGGCGTACGGTGGAAATCTCCGGCTCCTCATTCACGAAGACAAGGATGTCAAACGTCCGTGTCTCATTTGCCAGGTAATCGTAGGTCACCCTGCTCGATCCAAACCAGAGATGCTCTTCCACTGAGAGCGGGATGCCGTTTTCATAGATCCCAATGGTAGCATCCCTCCCAAGCACCGGCTGGCCAAAGAACGCATGCCCCCCAATGGCATAAAAGTCAATAAAGAACATTCCGGCTGAAACGGTGACCTCCAGTTCCGGATTCTTTTCCAGCCTCATGGTCTTTGTTATGCCATTTTCAGGGCTGGAGAGGGAGATGCCAATGGCAGTGATATAGACATAGTCAGGGGGAGGAGGAGGGGTTGTTACCCTGAGATCAAGGCGGGTCAACCCTCCGGCAACGAACGGATATGCAGGCTGCCATGTGCTGTTATTTGCGGGATCCCCTGCCTCGGCTGGAAGACCATTGACCGAGAACATAACCGGAGTGCCATCAGGGATGCACCCCCTGACTGCCAGGGTATCTGGGGTGCTGTTGGCGCTCCCGTATGTCCCGTCTGCACGGGTGGTCATGGGATTCCCCGCGATGTCCTGGATCACCCCTTCTCCTGTGGCACGCACTATCGCTGACTCCGGCGCCGGTCTGCCATCAATGGTCACCGTGCCATAAAACAGGTGGGGATCTCCTGATTGACAGTCCCTTATGATGGTGATGGTAACCATGGCAGTGTCTGAATCCCAGAACCCGTCATGTACCTTGTAACGGAAGGAATCAGAACCTGCGTAATCCGACAAGGGAGTGTACACCACCCGGTCTCCCCGGATCGGTCCAAGCGTACCATGAAGAGGACCTGCCTCGACGAACCAGTGCAGCGTATCCCCATCAGGATCCCTGGCAGAAAGGGTAATTTCCACGGGAGTGTTCTGGTTGGTCGTAATGGAACAGTCAGAAGCAGAGGGAGGAAATCCATTCGGGGCAGGGAAGCCTGCTGTCTTTGTTCCGTCATGATCAGGAGCATTAGTCTCTTGCGTATCGGACCCTACCCCCAGGGGTATGGCTTCCTCCCCCGCCAGAACAGGAATCCCTGGAGAGGAGGATACCAAAGCCAGCGAGGGGAGGACCAGCGTTGCCGTTGCAAGCAATGCGATCACGAGGAGTATACGGCATCCGGCCATGGTAGCGATGCGGGAACGTATACTGTTCTGCTATAAAAAATATTCAGATGATAACGGTTATCCTGCCCTTCCCTTGGAATCCCGCTCCCATGATGAATACCGGCACCGGTGCATACCGCCAGACCCTCTGGTTTTGGAAATGCGGCCTTCCCCCCGATCCAGGACTGACTGCACACCTGCAGGGGGAGAATGGCCGGCTGAAATTCTCCAATGCTCAATATTATCTCCTCTGAAGATAACCGCTTCACTCATGGGAGACTTTGATCCAAGGAAGCATACCGCAGAAGAACGGGGCATCGATGCCAAAGGCAACTATGTTCGCGGTCTCAAGATGTCTGATACACGGTTCAAGAACATGGTCACCGGCCACTCCCCTGCCGAACAGCAGAGCATGAGACAGCAGGTCGAGGAAGCCGAAGAAAAAGGACTTCGTACCTATCAGATAAAGCATGCAAAGGGATACTACAACATCGAGAACGGGATCGTGATCGGAAGCGCGAAAGGAAAGTGAGTTCTCTCACCTCCGGCCTGACAGGCCGGATCGGCTCCTTTTTCAATTAAAATGGCTTCGCCATTTTTATTTTGCATGATTGTGTCTCATATACACTAAGGAACTATTTTCGGGTGCGCTCTTTTCCCTTTTTGTCCGTAAGCCTGTCAGAGGGTTGTCAGGAACTTCTCCCCTGGATCACCCGGCATACCTGTGTCCGGCTGGCGCCCGGTATCTTCACTGTACCATGCGGTGGTGCTCTTTACTTTGAAAAAAAGGGGAAATGAAGGAGGATATCATCTCTCGACAAAGATCTCTATTCCGCCAATCACAATCGAATCATCCGGGTTGCCGATCACGACTTTCAGCTCGAGGGTATTTGCACCCCCGACCTGGTAAGATGCAAAACTGGTGTGTTCGAACGGTCCAGGCCCGTACAGGTCCGTATCATCGTCCATCATCACCGTTGCTCCATCAGGGGTTGTCATCTGGCTCAGACGCGTCTGAGCGATGTACGTCGTCGCGGAGTCAGTCGTATTGATGTAATAATGGATCATCACCCCGGTCACCTTCCCTCCGTCAGGCAGTATGAGCGGGAAGATCACCCATTGGTGATCGTCCTCGGTCACCATCGTTTCCGTAGTGATTTCCAGTGCACCAGTAGTGCAGGGAAGATCTGACGCGTTGCAGATCCCTGAGGTGATATAGGTCGTTTGCGGCCCGTTCGGACCTGTGGGGTATGCCACAAGCGGGTTTACCCAGACGTTCTCCAATTTGAGACCAGCAATTTCATCTTCGAGGGCAAGGATAGTGCAAAAAGCATCGGCGATCTGCTCCTGGAGCGCGATGAGGGTGTCCCATATCTCCAGGAATTGGGTATCTCCTGAATCTTCCGGAGGGGGGACCTCAGCGTACGCAGGTGCTGTCAGAATAACGAGTACCAGCAGTATCCCCATAAGTATGGGGAATGTTCTCTGTTCCATTGATGCCACCTTGCTCTTTTTCAGAGCAATGTGAAGATTAGAGTTATACTACATTAATATATTGTCTCAAAAATAAGCCAGCGAACAGGCTTGGTGCATTGAACAGGAGGCAGAGAGGCCCTGTTCTCCCGCTCCATCAGACGATATCTCCGTAAAAAACCGGGTCCCGATGGTCAGCCGGAATGTACAGAAGTTGCGGATACGTTCCTTTCAGAAAAGCAGAGAGGTGGGATCTTCCCCTCCCTCTCAAAACCCGATGATCCGCATTCCGCCTACTGTGATCGGGAAAGTGCGGGAAATACTGTTCTCAACAGGCGCATCGGGAATCCGGAAGCCCGCCAGCCCTCAAGATCCCGGCCCGTCATGGTGCATACCCGGCCCGCTTGTACGCGGTATATCCGCCCCCCAGGTTCGAGACCATTCCAAACCCATGCATCTTCAGGATACTTGCCGCGATGCTTGCCCGCTGCCCGCCCCTGCACATCAGGATATAATGAAGTGCCGGGTTGAGCTCGGTAAATCTTGTCCGGAGGTCATGCCAGGGGATGTGAACCGAGGATTCTGCATGGGCGGCATCCCATTCCTCGCTGGACCTGACATCGACAAGGACTACACCCCCTTCACTGACCAGCGCGTGTGCTTCGTCCGCGGAGAGGACCGGCACCCGGGTGATCGGGAGGCCTCCAGCCCCCCATGAGAGCATACCGCCATCAAGATACCCGGCGACCCTGTCGAATCCTACGCGGTGGAGCTGGAGAGTTGCCTCATCGGCATGCCTCGCTTCCTCAACGACAAGCAGGATATCCTTCTCGGGGGGAAGGATCCAGCCTGCCTGCGTTGGGAAGTTTCCTGAGAGATCGATGTGCCACGCACCAGGGATGTGGACCCCTGAGAACGACTGGTAACTCCTCACATCGAGGAGGAGGGACCGGTCATCCTTCATCTTCTCAAAGAAGGCTCCTGGTCCGAGCGGGACGGGTCTGGCGAGGGATTTCATGAGGGCAGGCCCTGCCCGGTTGATCGCCGAACAGCGGGTGAAATGATCGGGGGCAGCAGGCATCTCTGATGTGAGAGCCCTGACAAATGCATCCTTGTCTTTGATACGGAGGGCATAGTTGTACCGCTTCTCATACCCGATCGTGCTCGTCCGCTTCGCGGCCATCGCCCTCCCGCAGAGCGATCCTGCCCCGTGGGCAGGGTAGACCTCGCATTCGTCAGGGAGCGTCATGATCTTGTCGTGAAGGTTATCATACAGGGAGGACGCCAGATCTTCTGCCCTCCCGGGGAAGAGATCAGGCCTGCCAACATCACCGACAAACAGGGTATCGCCGGAAAAAAGGGAGACCGGGGAGTCGCCCCGGGCCAGATCGGTAGCCACGTAACAGAGGGATTCAGGAGTATGCCCGGCGGTCTCGACAACGGAGAACCGGATATCCTCGAGAGGTATCTCGGATCCTTCGGAGACTGCGTAATGGGGGAATGCACAGTTCCCTTTCGTGGGTGCGTAGACTGCTGCACCAGTTGCCTCGGCGAGATCAAGGTGGCCCGAGACAAAATCGGCATGGAGATGTGTTTCAAGGATATGAGTGATCCTGACCCCCATCTCCCGGGCCGCACGCAGGTATCGTTCGGTGTCGCGGGCGGGGTCGATGACCGCACAGGTCCGGTCCCCTGCGACGATGTAGGAACTGTGGGCGATTCCAGGAACGAAAAACTGCTGGATGATCATGTAGTGGTTCCTCTCCTCCAGGAAATTAAATACTGCTTATCCCGGCAAGAAGGAGAGGAGGAACCGTCCTGCCCACCGGGGCTTAGGGTACCGGGTCAGGCTTTTCATGCTGATGGATGCTGTGGAGGACGATGATACTGATACCAACTCCGAGTGCGTTGGCGATGATCATGGCAGGGATCAGGGCGACCACGATCTCCAATGCCTCAGAGAACGGTTGGATCAGGGCCAGGGCAAGGCCTCCATGCAGGAGCTCGATTCCTGCGGTAAAGATCATGGCAGGGACGATACCCGGCAATCTCCCGTGCAGGTATCGGTACACAATGCCTGCGAGGAGTCCTGCAAGGATCGTCGCAATACAGCAGGGCACTGCGGAATCCCCCCCGAGAAACAGGCGGTGGATCCCCCCGATCAGCCCGACAGCCACTCCAATGTAGGGACCTGCAACGAAACCTGCGACGATGGGGGCGAGATCCCGGATGTTACTGATAGCCCCATGCTCCCACGGGATCCCGATATAGGTGCCGAATATTGAAAAGAGGCCGAAAATAACAATAAATATCGCATAATCTCGCACCGTTGCTTTTTTGAAGATCACCCGCTGGATCGTCTCCAGCTTTGTGACGATCTCCATGAAAACGAAGATGAAGATCTCCGTCGATGCAAAGAGGGTGAGGAGTTCACCGAACATATTTTGCGAGGTTCCTGCAGACAAACCGTTCCCCTGGTGAATTCGTAGTACCAGTATCGCTCCTGATCAGGTTTAAAGACGCCGGATGGTTCCGCTAAAAACCGGAAAACGCGGCCAGACAGGGTGCCGGGATGTTCAAACGGAAGATTCAGGAGGATTGACCGGGAGGGTGAAGTAGAAGGTCGATCCTCTCCCCTCCTCAGACTCAACCCACATCCGGCCACCGTGCCGTTCAACGATCCGCTTACACAACGCAAGCCCAAGGCCGGTTCCCGGGTACGTATCCCTCGGGTAGAGGCGCTCAAAGAGGATGAATATCTTCTCAAAATACCCTTTCGGAATTCCTACGCCGTTATCCCGCACCGAAAACTGCCACATCCCATCAAGGGAACTGGCGGAGACATGAACTGTCGGTGCAATCCCCTTCTGCTGGAATTTCATGGCGTTTGCAAGGAGGTTCTGCAGGACCTGGATCATCTGGGAACAGTCGGCCTGAACGATGGGGAGCGGGTCGTGGGTGATGGTGGCCCTCCTCTCCGTCACTTCCCGGTGCAGGGTGTGCAGGGTATCCTGGAGGATCTTCTCCATGTCGGTCGGAGCAAACGGTCTTCCCCCGGACCGTACCCGCAGGTATTCCCGGAGATCGCTCACCAGGGTGTTTAACCGGAGACCATCGCGGGAGATGTTTTCGAGGTATTTCTTCGTCTCGGAACTGTGATCCGGCCTGCATTCGGCGAGGAGGAGCTGTGAATAGGCGACAATCCCCCGTATCGGCTCCTGGAGGTCGTGGGTAGCGATGTAGGCGAAGAGTTCAAGGTCCTCGTTGCTCCGTTTCAGGTTGGCGGCATATTCACGCAGCTGCTGTTCAGATTTTTTCCGCTCGGTGACATCCCGCAGGATCACTTCGACAGCCGGCTTGCCCTGGTACTGAATCCTTCTCCCTCTCCCCTCCACCGTCATAATAGTCCCATCTTTGCGGATAACTTGGATCTCCGTCGGAAGGGTGCTGATCCCTTCTTTATCCTTCTCGGCAACCGTCTTACTGATTGCCTGGGAATCAGGATGGATTATCGTAAAGGCATCCCTGCCAATAATATTCTCAGGATGAGAGGCGTGGAACAGGTGTGCAGTGGCCGGATTTGCATAGAGAATGATACCTCCATCGTGGATCACAATGGCATCCGGGGACATCTCGATCAAGGTACGATACTTCTCCTCGCTCTCGAGAAGGGCAACTTCTGTCCGCTTCAGTTCGGTGATGTCCCGTACAATCGCACCGATACGGAATCCTTTCCTGGTGGGAATCCTGAAAGCCCGTACCTGGACGTGATGGACTACTCCGCTCGTGCTCTGTATCTCATCTTCAACGATTTGACGGTAAAACTGGTCGTTCTCATCATGCAGGAGGCGGTCCCAGATCTCCTTGTACCAGGTCAGGGGATCAAGGCCAGGTCCTTTCGGGCTCGACCTCGATGCCTGGAACTCCCATGCAGGCAGCCCCAGTACTTGATCTGCGGTAAGCCCGGTGAGTCGCTCCTGAGCCTTATTGAACTTGGTAATGCGGCCCTCCTCATCGGTCAGGAGAATCGCATCGCCCGATGATTCGATCAGGTTGTTCAATTCTTCCTTGTTCTCGCGGGAGAGCTCTTCTGCTTTTTTCCTCCCGGTGATGTCCCTGACGATCCTCCCATCGAAGGTATCTCCCCGGACCTTGAAACTGAAGTTCCTCGCTTCGATGATCCGGAAGGTGCCATCAGGTCTCATTATCGGAATCTCGACAAAGGGGAAGCGTGGCTGGGAAGATACCTGCCGATCCATCCGATCGATCACAGAACGGACCCAGTCCTCCTCACCCCTGCTCCTGGTGTCACAAGGAGTGCAGAGCGATGAGATTTCAGGGATGGTGTGCCCTACCGCCTGTTCTTTCGTAATCCCAAAGATCCCTTCCATGGCAGGATTCCATTCGGTGATGACTCCCCCACTGTCGTTGATCACGATGCCGTCATCAAGGCTCTGGAAGAGGATCCGGTACTTCTCATCACACTCTTTGAGGGAGGCTTCGCATCGTTCCCGCTCTGCCAGGCGTTCTTTGAGGGCAGTAATCTCCTTTTTGAGCGCTTCGTTCTCGGCCTTCAGGTCGCCCGATGGAGGAGAACCCGGTGGTCCGGCAGCAGAATCAGAACGGTCCTCTTCTCGTCTCTTCCTGGATCCAGACATATCATATCATCGGAAATCCACGGGATACCCGTGGACACCGGCAGACAACCCCAGTCCAGTATTTACTGTCTATTATTAAAAAAAATCCGGTCCCGGAAGGATCGTTCTCTCTTCCTGGCATACCTTTTTTCGTCCAGGGAGGGATCCTTTGGTATGACAGTAACAGGAACTCCCTCCCCGTTAGCAACCGTCCTCCTCGCCCACGAGAAAGCCAGGGAACGGGCATGAAGGGAGAAGAACACAAGAGCGCTCGACGTCCTCCTTGCACCGGACTTTATTGAGATCAACGCACTCGGCAGGTTCTCGAAGAAGGAGATCCTGGCGACCCTTCTGCCCTCGCTCACACTGCACGAGTTCATCATCTCGGACCCGCGTCTGGTCGTGGCTTCCCCTGATGCAGCAGTCCTCATCTACCAGTGTATCGAGGAAATCACGCTCAAAGGGCAGAGAATTTCCGGGACGTTTCATGTCGCTGCCCACTATGCGAAGCGGGAGAATAAGTGGGTCCTGCTGGTCTGGCAGATCACACCGGTTTCGTGCTGATGAGAGATCGGAGGCGGGGGGTAGTCCTCAATGCGGAAGTTCTCCAAAAAAATTCAGGGAGGAATCTCCCGGTAGTCCAACGATTCATCATCAGCGTATTTTACAATGTCCCGATATGGGCAGCACTCCCAAACGCGATCAGCCCTCAGTGAAACAGATATATGGTTCAAAGAATCAGGAAGAAACTACCGATCCCTGATGCATCCTCTCCTCTCCGCCCTGACCGAAGAACAGCAGAAACGGCTCGTCGCCCGCGAGCAACCCGCCTGGATGGAGCCCATGCTCGCCACCCCTGCATCTCCCGGACCCATGAGCGGGGACTGGATCTTCGAGCAGAAGTTCGATGGCGAGCGGTGCCTTGTGTTCCGCAACCGCCAACGGGTTCAGCTCCTCTCCCGGAACAGGAGGGTCCTGAATGACACCTACCCCGAACTGGTGGAAGCCCTGGAAGCGTTCACCGACAGGCAGTTCATCGCCGATGGCGAGATCATTGCGCTGGAAGGAGATGTTCCCAGTTTCTCCCGGCTCCAGGAACGGATGCAGATCCACGACCCGGTGAAGGCTAAAAAGAGCAGGGTCCCGGTGTTTCTCTACCTCTTTGACCTGATATACCTGGACGGCTTCGATCTCGCCAGCCTTGATCTCCGCACCAGGAAAACCCTCCTGAAAACACTCATCCCCTTCAGGGATCCGGTCCGGTACACAGAACACCAGGAGGATGGCCTTGCCTACTACCGCGAGGCCTGCACGAAGGGTTTAGAAGGGATCATCGCCAAAAGGGCCTCGGGCCGTTACCTCCATCGGCGTTCATCCGACTGGCTCAAGTTCAAGTGCCTCAACCGGCAGGAGTTTGTCATCGGCGGATATACCGACCCGGGAGGGAGCCGGCCAGGGTTCGGGGCGCTCCTCCTGGGATACTACCAGGATGGCCGCCTTCTCTCTGCGGGAAAGGTAGGGACAGGGTTTGATGACCGGACCCTTAGGGAGATCGGTGCCCGACTCGTCTCCCTGGAACAGCAGGCTTCCCCGTTCGCAGATAAAGAGAGACCGGAGAAAGGGGAGCATTTCGTCACCCCGGTCCTTGTCTGCGAAGTGATCTTCACCGAGTGGACTCCTGAAGGAAAACTCCGCCACCCCCGTTATCTCGGGCTTCGGGATGACAAGCCGGCCAGAGAGGTCGTAAGGGAGAAGCCGCAGTCGTGAAAGTGATGCGGGAAGGCACGATTGGTGCCAATAAGGAAGGTGCCGTACTGATCAGAGATACATCTCTTCAACAGGTATCATCAAAATGACTTGCACTAATTGAGCCTTCAAAAAAAAGAGGGAGATTCAGGTCTTGTTTACGATATCTGAGACGGTCTTGTTGGTCTGACTGGTAAGGTTGGCTGCGGTCTGATTCGCCTGGCTGGTAATGTTCGCTACGGTCTGGTTGGCTTTTTCGGTGATGTTTGTCGCAGACTGGTTGACTTTCTCGGTAATGTTTGCCACGGTCTGGTTGGCTTTTTCAGTGATGTTTGCCGCGGTCTGGTTGGCTTTCTCGGTGATGTTCGCCACGGTCTGGTTCACCAGGGGGGGAAGTGTGGGCTTCTCGGTGACGGTAGGCGTTGTTACCGGTTTCACTTCGGGCGTCTGCTGGGTGCACCCGGCAATCAGCATCGTTGAAAAGACGAGCAGTACGATCAGAAACAGGGTTGTTTTCTTCATTCAAGAATCACCATATGAGTATAATCAATTGGTATAATATGAGATATAGATTTTGAAATGAATGCACGCTTGTCGACGGAGAATCCCACTATCCTACCATGGTATGGAGGGGTATGGGATTCAACCATATCTTTTGGGAGAACAGCACATGATCATCGATGAACCACAGCGGTAGTCCCGCCCTTATACCCTGAAGCTGCTCCGGATCAGGTAAAGGGCAGCTGATGTCGCCAGGACCCCAACTGCAATCGTAAGGGTAAAAGTTGCTCCACTAAAGCAGCAGGAGGCTGATCCGGAATGGCTTTGTGCCAGGATCTGATAGTCCCACAACATATCGATTATCATCGCGATGAAGAGGAGAGCAGACCCCAGAATAAATATCCTGTAGGCGATATCCTGCCATCGCATAAGAGGATCTGTGGTCGAGGGAGGATATTTGTTCTTTACCCCGAATAAGGGCACGATTCGTGCCATCATCCAGGGAAATCCTGACCTCTGGCAAGAATCGACGGGGATGGTCCTGCAACCTACCATCAACAACATCGCTGATTGTTTATTATCCCCTGGTTCCTTCAATGGATCATCGTTTTTTTAATCACTACCGTGTTTTATAAATATTATCTGTCCTGGATTATTACTAATGTTAATACTTTCAGGTTCCCAAACCTATAATATTAAGCATTCTTCTCTCTAATGCGCCATTTGGTCATCATGACTACTGCATTATCAGACATTATTGGATCTGTCGTTGATTCGATGAAACAGATTATTAATCCGATGATTGAATACATCCCTTACCTCATCGCAGCAATAATCATCCTGATTATCGGATGGCTGGTTGGCCGGTTCCTCGGGAAATTCATCTCGAAAATCCTTGATAAAATCGGTGTTGACGATGCTCTCCGCAAGACTTCTCTTGGGAAAGCCATTGAACAATCCGGTACGACTATTGTACACCTTTTCGACCTCATCGTCAGGTGGTTCATCTACCTGATCGCCATCGCTGCCGCTGCAAGTGTTCTCCGGATCGGATTCATCAGCGACCTGTTCGAACGGTTCATTTTGTATTTACCGCACATCGCGATGTTCCTGATCATCCTGATTGGAGGCTTCATCCTGATCGACTACCTGCTGGACCTCATACAGGCATGGGGGAAGACCCAGGACATCGAGTTCCTCGGGGTCATCCTGCTCATCCTGCGGGTATTCTTCTACTTCGTAATTCTGATCCTCGCGCTCTCCCAGCTGTTGATCGACCTGACCATCATTTACACGTTTGTCACGCCGATCGCATGGGGAGTGGGGATAGGCATTGGTGTCGGTATCGCTGTCTTCCTTGCCTTCGGCCTGAAGGACAGGGCACCTGAGATGATGAACAACCTGCTGAACAAGATTCACAAATAATTTTTTTGTCTCTTCCTCCCCTCAGGTGGATCATTCCAACTGAAGAGAACTGGAGTTCCTCCCCCTGCGGGGAGATAATCCTTGGAGCAGAACCCCATCGGCTCCGATGGCTGGGGTCCTTTACCCTACAGCCGGGTCAGGAAATCTCTGAACTGTACCGCACTGATGGATATCGACCTTGGTCGTCAGACTATCCTTCTCATAAAAGTCACTCTGCCAGTAAGGCGGTCAGGGGAATTTCCCGTTTGTGAAGGATACCGGGGTGAATGGTCAGGTTCCCCTTGCACCCCTCCTCCGTTCCCCGATCTGCTGGCGCCACATCGCATAATATAACCCCTTCTGGGCGAGAAGTGCGTCGTGCGAACCAGTCTCCACGATCTTCCCCTTCTCAAGTACGTAGATCACGTCGGCGTGCATGATGGTGGACAGTCGGTGGGCGATCAGGATGGAGATCTGCTCCCTGGAGAGCGAGATATCACGGATGGTGTTCGTGATATCCTGCTCGGTCAGCGAATCGAGGGATGACGTCGCCTCGTCAAAGATCAGCAGGCGGGGCTGTCGCAGGATGGCTCGTGCAATCGAGATTCGCTGTTTCTCCCCCCCGGAGAGTTTCATCCCGCCCTCCCCGATGATCGTGTCAATCCCCTTCGGTGAACGGGCAACGAGGTCATCGCAGGCAGCTTTGTGGAGGGCATCCCTGATCTGCTGATCCGTCGCATCGGCCTTGACGAACAGGAGGTTCTCCCTGATGGTCCCGGCAAACAGCTGGGCCTCCTGCGCAACGAACCCAATCTGCCGGCGAAGCGGATTATACCTGATCTGGGATGCGGGGTGGCCATTAAAATAGATCTCCCCGCTGACAGGCCGGTATAATCCAACCAGGAGCTTCACGAGCGTCGACTTCCCCGAGCCGGAAGGACCGACAAATGCGATCGTCTCTCCCCTCTTCACCTCAAATGTGATCCCGTCAACCGCGTTGCACGAGGCGGTCCTGTGCCGGAACACCACGTCCGCGAACCGGATGGATTCCAGGTCTTCAACGACGATCGGGTTCTCAGGGTTCTGCTCGATCGGTTTGTGCATCAGTTGATCAAACGTGTTCACCGACGCCTCGACCTCCCGGTAGCTCAAAATGAAGCTCCCCAGCTCCTGCAGCGGTCCAAAGATGGTCGTGGAGATGAACTGCATCGAGATCAGCTCGCCGGTGGTGAGGATATTCCGGAATATCAGCCAGAGGAGGATGAACAGGATCGAACTCTTCAGGATGGAGAGCGTGGTTCCCTGCAGGAAGGTGAGGGTCCTGACCTTCTTCACCTTCGTCATCTCCAGGTTGAAGATCTTCAGGTTATGCTCCCGCAACCTCCGGATCTCCGGGAACGTCAACCCGAGACTTTTCACGAGCTCGATGTTCCGGAGGGACTCGGTGATCACCCCTGACATCTTGTTCGTCTCCCGGTTGATCTCGCGCTGCGTGGTCTTGATCTTCTTTGAAAGAAGCCCGGTCAGCGATCCCAGCACGACGATGCCGACCAGGAACACCGGTATCAGCAGCCAGCTCTTTGTTACCGCGTACCCGATCAGGAATCCCATGCCGATGATAGAGGAGAAGAGGACATTGATGGCAGTATTCATGAAGATCTGGGTGTCCGTCCGGACCTTCTGCAGTACCGACAGGGTCTCCCCGCTCCGCGTCTCCTCGAATTCACTGTAGGAGAGCCGGAGTGTCTGCTTCAGGCCGTCGTTGAAGATCTGCATGCCGAACTTCTGGACAATTAGTCGCACGAGATAATCCTGGAAGGCCCGTGCGAGCCGGGCAAGCAGGGCGATCGCGATGGCTACCCCGAGCCAGAAGAGGACCGAGGATACCAGTTCAGCCTCCGGCAGATTCGAGGGGTTCAGTGCGTAATCATCGATGATCTTCCCGAAGATGACAGGGTCGATCAGGTTCAGCAGCTGGCTGATCGCTGCCAGGATGAGGGCAACCAGGATCAGCCACTTCTGCGGTTTCAGGTACTTCCAGAGGATTTTCATCGTTGGGGGGTGTCCTTCCAGGACTCCCTGCTATACCTGTATCCTGAATTGAGGTAAATCTTTAGGGAAGAGAGAGATTGCCGATTGATCGAGACCACAGAAAGAAAAGAAATGCGAGTATTCAATCGAAAAGGGGGGATCGAGAAGAGCTCTTTCACCGGTTATTTTTTCTTCCGTTCCTCAATGAGCCGCGCCTGGATCCCGTAATAGGCCGAGACCCCGGTCGCATGGCACTGGTCGATTGTGGTGCTGTCAAACGAGACCAGGTCGTCCGAATAGATCCCTTCAGGAGATGATCGTCCCATGACGTGACAGCACCCCTTGTACAGCTGGAGGTCCACCCTGCCGGTCACCTTCTGCTGCGATTCATTGATGAACGCATTCAGATCATGGAAGAGCGGCTCGTGGACGAGGCCCATGTATGCGAGCTCGGACCACTTGTCATCGACTATCCGCTTGAACGCAAGCTCCTGCCGTGTGAGGGTGAGCTGCTCGAGATCCGCATGGGCGGTGAGGATGACCGTTGCTGCCGGGTGCTCGTAGTTCTCCCGTGCCTTCAGGCCGAGGATACGATCCTCGATCATATTGGACCGGCCGATCCCATGGCTTCCTGCAACAATGTTCAGCTTCGTGATCAGGTCACGCCCGCTCATCGCTTCGCCATTCATCCCGACCGGGATCCCTTTCAGGAACTCGAGGGTGATCATCTCGGGCTTGTCCGGTGCCTTCTCGAGAGGCAGCGTCCATCCGAAGATCTCCTCCGGGGGATGGTAGGCGGGGTCCTCCAGCCGCCCTCCCTCGATGCTCCTGCTCCAGAGGTTTTCATCGATGCTCCAGGGCTTCTCCTTCACCACCGGGATCGGGATCTTGTGCTCCTTCGCATACTCAATCTCCCATTCACGGGTGAGGTTCAGCTCGCGGATCGGCGCGATCACCTCAAGGCCGGCGATCCGGAAGATGAAATCGAACCGGAGCTGGTCGTTCCCCTTGCCCGTGCAGCCGTGCGCGACCGTCTTTGCCTTCTCGCGGAGGGCTACCCTGACTACTTCCTCGGCGATCAGGGGCCTCGCGAGCGCAGTACCCATCGGGTACCCCTCATACGACCCGTTTGCCCGGATTGCCGGGAAGAGGTACTCGGTGACGAACCGGTCCCGTGCATCGATCGTATAGTGGACATCGGCGAACTTCTCACCCTTCTTAGTCGCGACCGCGATCTCCTCGTCTCCCTGGCCGACGTTCACGGCAACAGTGACCACCCGGTCGTAGTCGTACCGCTCTTTCAGGAGCGGGATGCATATGGAGGTGTCGAGGCCCCCCGAATATGCCATCACAACGGTTCCTTTTCCCATACTCTTGCTCCGTGCTGTGGGCACCAGTGTACCTTATCGGTTCGACGTCGCTGATAATAATACTACCAGAACGAAATAAACAACGTGAGTCTGACTGAGATCGGGGCATCCAAATTATAAAGGAACAGAACTGGTGAAGCTGGTCCCGTTCGTCACTGGTGATAATGTGCCAGTGGCTCGATCGTGATCCGCTCCTTTTTGATCGCCTCGATGGCATAGGCAGCAGCCCGGGCGGCCTGGACCGTCGTGATGTAAGGGACCCCGTAATCAACGGCAGCCCGCATGATCTGGTAATGGTCCTGCCGGGACTGCTTGTCAGAGGGGGTGTTGATGATCAGCCGGATCTCCCCTTTCCGCAGAAGGTCGATGACATTCGGGGACCCTTCCTGGACCTTCCGGATCAGGTGGGCATCGATACCGGCATCCGAGAGGTAGTCCACCGTCCCCGATGTACCATAGAGGGCCAGACCAAGTTCGCGGAGCTTCCGGGCGATTGGGATAACCTCGTCCTTCTGCTCGGAGATGACTGAGATGAAGATGTTCCCCCGGACCGGGAGTTCATTGTCGGCCGAGATGCAGGCCTTGTAATAGGCACGGCCAAAGTCGTAGTCGATCCCCATCACCTCGCCGGTGCTCTTCATCTCCGGCCCAAGCACCGTGTCGACACCCGGAAGCTTGTTGAACGGCAGGAGCACCTCCTTGACTGCGGTGTGGCAGATATGGGGCTCCCCAATCCCGAGGTCCTTCAGCTTCTTGCCTATCATCACTTTCGCTGCGATCTTTGCAAGCGGGATCCCGGTGGCCTTTGAGACGAACGGCACCGTCCGGCTCGCCCGTGGGTTTGCCTCGAGGATGTAGACTGTCTCTCCCTTGACCGCCATCTGGAGGTTGACGAGCCCTACCACCCCGATCCCGAGTGCGATCCGGGTCGTGTAATCCCTCACCTTTTCGAGCACTCCCGGGGAGAGCGACTGCGTGGGGATCACGCAGGCCGAGTCCCCGGAATGGACACCCGCTTCTTCGATGTGCTCCATGATCCCCCCGATCAGGACCTGCTCGCCATCGCAGACCGCGTCGATGTCGAGCTCGATCGCGTTCTGGAGGAACGAATCGATCAGCACCGGGTGGTTCCGGCTCACCCTGACCGCCTCCTTCATGTAGGACTCGAGCTCGATCTCGTCGTGGACGATCTCCATCGCTCTCCCGCCGAGGACGTAGGAGGGGCGGACAAGGACCGGGTACCCGATAGCGGCAGCCTTCTCACGAGCCTCCCCGAGTGAATAGGCGGAGCTGTTGGGCGGGCTCGGGATATCGAGATCACGGAGCAGCTCTGAGAACCGGTCCCGGTCTTCTGCAATATCCATCGAGTCCGGGGTCGTCCCAAGGATACGGGTGTCCATGCCCCGCCGGATCAGCTCCTCGTGGATGGGTACGGCGAGGTTCACGGCATTCTGGCCGCCGAACTGGACCATTACGCCGGAGTAATGGTCTTTTTCAAGGATGTTCAGGATGTCCTCGAGCGCCATCGGCTCGAAGAAGAGCCGGTCCGAGGTATCGAAGTCGGTCGAGACCGTCTCGGGGTTGTTGTTGACGATATGCACCTCGACCTGCTCCTCCCGGAGCGCTTTGACCGCGTGGACTGTGCAGTAGTCGAACTCGATCCCCTGCCCGATCCGGATCGGGCCTGACCCGAGGATCAGCACCTTGTTCCGGTCGTTTGGCGGGATCTCGCACTCTTTGTCAAGAGTGGAGTAGAAGTAAGGGGTCGTCGCCGGGAACTCTGCGGCGCAGGTATCGACCATCTTGTAGGCCGGGTCCCCGGCAATCTCACGGATCTCAGCGGGACTGATCCCTGTCAGTCCGGTTAGCTCCGGCTCGGTGAAGCCGTACTTCCGTGCCAGGATGATGTCGCCCTTTGTTGCCGAATCGGAGAGCCGCTGCTCGAGATCGACGATATTCTTGATCTTTTCGAGGAAGAAGGGGGCGATGTCCGTCAGCTCATGGATCTCTGCCAGCGGGAACCCGGCCTTGAAGGCATCGAAGAGCGTGGGGAACCGCTCATCGGTCGGCCGGGAGAGGATCATCCGGATCTCGTTTGCGTTCGTGTGCTTGTATACATCGGTATCGAGCGACCGGAGCGCCTTTTTGAACGCCTCCTCCACGCACCTCCCGATCGCCATCACCTCTCCGGTACTCTTCATCGCGGTGGTAAGGGTACGGTCGGCGTTCTTGAACTTGTCGAACGGCCATCGGGGGACCTTGACGACGATATAATCGATGGCCGGCTCGAAAGATGCCGGGGTGCAGCCGGTTACCGAGTTCGTGATCTCATCAAGGTGGAGCCCGATCGCGATCTTTGCCGCAACCCTGGCGATCGGGTATCCGGTCGCCTTGGAGGCCAGCGCACTCGACCGGGAGACCCGCGGGTTCACCTCGATCACCCGGTAATCTCCGTCCTTGTATGCGAACTGGATGTTGCACCCTCCCTGGACATCCAGCGCCCGGATGATCTTGATCGAGGCGCTCCTGAGGAGCTGGAACTCGTCGTCACGGAGCGTCAGGATCGGGGCGACCACGACACTCTCACCCGTGTGGATCCCCATGGCATCCACGTTCTCCATTCCGCAGACAATGATGCAGGTATCGGCCGCATCCCGCATCACCTCGAACTCGATCTCCTTCCACCCGACCACGCTCTCCTCTACGAGCACCTGATGGATCCGGGAGCGGGTCAGACCTATCTCGATGATCCGGATCAGCTCGTCCCGGGTATGGGCTATCCCTCCCCCTGACCCCCCGAGGGTGTAGGCAGGCCTGATGATGGCAGGGAGCCCTACAATAGCGAGTGCCTCGTCTACCTGGGAGAGCGAGTTTAAAATCATGCTCTTTGGCACCGGCTCGCCGATCTCCCCCATCAGGGACCGGAACTTCTCCCGGTCCTCCCCCTGGTAGATCGCCTCGAGAGGAGTGCCGAGCACCTGCACGTTTGCAAGCGCCCCCCGCTCGGCGAGCTCAGCGGTCATGTTCAGCCCGGTCTGGCCCCCCATCCCGGAAAGGATCCCATCCGGCCGCTCCTTCTCAATGATCTTCTCGATGATCTCTGCCCTGATCGGCTCGACATAGATCACATCGGCCGTCTCGGGATCGGTCTGGATGGTTGCCGGGTTCGAGTTGACAAGGACCACCTTCACCCCTTCCTCGCGGAGTGCCCGGCATGCCTGCGTGCCCGAGAAATCGAACTCCGCCGCCTGCCCGATCTGGATCGGCCCGGATCCGATCAGGAGGACTTTTTTGATCTCCGGCTTCTTCGGCATTATTCGAGCCTCCGGAACATTGTATCAAAGAAGGGGATCTCGGTGTCCCTCGGTCCGCCATGGGCTTCCGGATGGAACTGTACACAGGTGATATCGAGATACCCGTTCTCGAAACCTTCGAGCGAGCCATCGTTCACGTTCGAGTACAGCACCCGGCATCCTTCGGGGAGGGAATCGGCATCGACGGCAAATCCATGGTTCTGGGTCGTGATATAGATACTCCCGTCCTTGTACCGCACCGGCTGGTTGCTCCCGCGGTGTCCGAACTTCATTTTGTAGGTGCTCCCCCCGAGGGCAAGCCCGCATACCTGGATCCCCATGCAGATTCCGAATATCGGGAGCGTGCCGGCAAGATCGCTGATGCAGCGGATCGCCCCCGTGGCATGGACCGGGTCACCGGGGCCATTGCTGATGAAGAGGGCATCAGGGCGGCATGCCATGACCTGGTCTGAAGGGGTATCGTGGGGAAAGATATGGAGGTCTGCGTTCCTTGCCATGAGAGAGAGGACCATGTTCTTCTTGATGCCAAGGTCGAGCACTGCGATCCGCTTGCCCGGCCCCGGGATATGGTATGGCTCCCGGCAGGAGACGGCAGGGATGAGCGCTCGTTCCGAGATCGGGGGGACGTCTCGTGCGCAGCTGACCGCATACTCCCCGTTGTCATCCCCGACAACAAGGGCCGCCCGCAGGGTTCCCTTCTCCCTCGTCTTGATGGTGAGCATCCGGGTATCGACTCCCTGGATACCGAGGAGCCCCCGGTCAGTAAAATAATCGGCAATGCGGGGATATGCCTCGGGTGCATCGCAGATCTCCCGGGTCACACATCCCATCGCCCACACCTTCGGGTGCTGGAAGTTCCTCTTGTCAACCCCGTAATTGCCAATGGTGGGAAAGGTGAACATCAGGATCTGCCCGTGATAGCTCGGGTCAGTCAGTGCCTCCATGTATCCCGACATCTGGGTGGAGAAGACCAGTTCACCCGCACATTCCCCTTCCGTTCCAAAACCCTGCCCAAGCACAAATGTGCCATCCTCTAGACCCAGAACCGCCTTCATCGTTCCATACGTAATGCGCAGGATTACATTTAATAGGTAGCGGAACGGAGAAAACTCCGGTCCTGGAGAGGAAAATGCGATCAAATCCGCGTGCCGCAGCACTCCCTCAATTATTTTTATAATCTATTCTTTTCACAATCAAAGCATAAGTGACTGTTTTTTCTTTATTTAACAGGGTTAAACCATTTCGATATCGGAATGAACGCTTTTTAAGTGTTCGTTTTCTGAATAATAAATTTTAAGTTTGCCTAATCCTCAGTTATGATCATGGCCGTACCCTCCAAGATATTTTTCACCAAGGGTGTTGGTGTACATAAAGATCGTCTCGCATCGTTCGAGCTTGCACTACGGAGGGCGGGGATCGAGAAGTACAACCTTGTCTATGTATCGAGCATCTTCCCTCCCTTCTGCAGACTGGTGACGGTTGAGGAAGGGGCACGGTGCCTTGAGCCGGGCAGCATCACCTACTGTGTCATGGCCAAGAACGAGACCAACGAACCGAACCGCCTGATCTCTGCGGCGATTGGGCTCGCCCTCCCGAAGGACTCGCAGGAGTACGGGTACCTTTCAGAGCACCACGCATACGGGGAAACAGCGGAGAGGACCGGGGACTATGCAGAGGACCTTGCTGCCACCATGCTTGCAACCACCCTCGGGATCGAGTTTGATATCAACCAGGCCTGGCAGGAACGGGAACAGATCTACAAGGCAAGCGGCAAGATCATCAAGACCACGAATATCTGCCAGTCTGCCCAGGGTGACAAATCAGGGCTCTGGACCACCGTCCTTGCGGCGGCTGTGTTCATTACGGACTGACACGCCCTCTCTTTTATCTGCGGATTGGCGGCATTCTGTCCTGTCTGAATGCATCCTCCCCATTAACATTATCCGGAATAATCAATATATGGGCTCGAGCAGCACCCTCCCCTTATGACGGGAACGAGGACAGGCATTATCTGCATACTCGTCATTGTGGCCATGGTATGCCTTTCCGGATGCATCTCCCCCCCTGATAAGAATACCGGTTCAGCAGCTCAAGGGGGCACTGCCGCTTCAAAAGGGGGTATCAGTGGAGCAAAGGCAACCCCGACTGCTGCCGGGACAGACGGAGTGAGCACAACGACCATCACACCGACCCCGGCTCCCGGTGAAGCCGGGTATCTGGTCCCTGCCACCCCATACCCGACAGAGACCCTCCCGGCATCGACCATGTCAGGCACCCGCCTCCCCGACATTACTCCCTCCCCTGTAGAATACATGGGTATTTACTATACCACCCTCGCCCTCAAGAACAACAGGACTGCCTTCACATATGACCTCCAGAAGCCTCCCCTCGTGATCGAGATCTGTTTCTCACCGAATATGACCACCCGGACGATCTGGTATGACAGTAAATACACTGACCGGGGAGAGAAGACAGAGACCGTCACCACCATCAGCCCCGCTGCTTGGTTTGAGGTGACCGTCCGCGAGCCCGCTTCAGGGCAGATCGTTGCAAAGGAAGGATTTGCACGGGGATACAGTACCGATACCGGAAAAGATCTCACCATCCGGTCCCAGGGAAAGTACCTGATCGAATTTTCCGGGAATGAACTCTCCGCACAGGTCCAGATCAGGGTGCCAAAAGAAGGCAATCCTGCGGGATCGCCCCTGAAAAAGATGGCCTGTACCTTCTGAAATCTGCCTCTCCCTCCCCCTCTTTTCACGGCCGAATCCCCTATGGCTTCTCTCCAGGATATGACATCGGCCGGGCACGCGACCGGTCAATCAGAATTCTCGCGGCCGAGATACTCCAGATCCTCGAGCTTGTTGATGTTGGTGAACGTGGACAGGTCCGGATCGATGGCCTGGATCCGGCCCACCGGGACAAAGGTGACGTTGAGGTGCTTTACCAGGGAACGGAGCGAGAGGGAAGGGGGATCTTCAAGATAGTGTTGGAGGGGATCTTTCCGGTACACGGCATGGAGCGGTTCGAGCATCTCCGTGTCCCAGGACGGGATCGCGGCATCGTAATCCCCCAATGCATCAAAGAGGGCTGAGACGACCCTGGTGTCGATGCAGGGCATATCGCAGGCGCAGACGAAGATGGGATCGCCCTTGCAGGCCGCAACCCCGGCATGGAGCCCTCCGATCGGCCCCATGCCTTTCCTGATGTCGTGGACACACCGGGCTTCGTAGATATGGGCGAACCGTTCACAGTGCTCATCGTCCTTTGCCACAAGGATGATCTCGTCCACTGCAGGCCGGAGGGCGTCGATCAGCCGCTCGATGAAGGTCTTTCCGAGATACCTGAAGAAATACTTCTCCATGCCGTTCACCCGCCTGGCTTCCCCTCCGACAAGGACGATTGCTGACTTCATACCACGCCTCCCTTCTCTCCCTGCGGTTTCACGCCATGGCCATCCCGTGCAGCCCGGAGCACTTCTCCTCTCCGGATCCCTTCCCTGCAATCCTGTTGCGGGCACCAGATCTCATGGTGCCTGATCCAGGCCCTTTCATCATCATCAGTCTTCAGTCCTTCTCCTACTTTGCCGTTTGCCCCTCTCTTCCATCGCCAGAAGATCCACTTTTATCGCGGGATCAGGGGTAAATCCCCCGGTTCCGTCCCGCGCTACCACCCGGTGGCAGGGGATGATCAGCGGGAGGATATTCCGCGAGAGGGCCTGCCCGACCACCCTTGCCGTCGTCCCCGACCATCCTGCAACCTCTCCATAGGTCGCAGTTTCTCCGTATGGGATCCGCTGTACTTCCCCATAGATCCGGGCATAGTGTTCCCCGGCAGGGGGAGACCCGCAGGTGAGCGTGGAAAGGTCAACGATCCTGCCGGAGAGGTACTGAGTGATGGGGACAGGGACTGGTCCACTGACAGGGGTGCGGCTGAATCGGACCTGGTACACGGTAGTTCCTGACCAGCGGACGTGGACATACCAGAGGCCGAATCGGGCTGATCCCTCGATCACTTCCAGCGCTTCATCGCCTCCCCGAATGATTCTGCGGTGCATTCCACCATCTCCTCGCGGATCCAGCCCGGGAGACCGGCCTTCACCCGCGGCTCCAGGAACCGCTTCTCACCGAGAACAAGGATACCCCGGTCTTCGGGAGTCCGGAGCACCCTTCCTATCGCCTGCTCGGCACGGTTCAGGGCAGGAAGGGTATATGAGATGAACTCGCCGTCCGGCCCGAACTTGTGCCGGAAATAATCGATCGTCATCTTTCGTACCTGGTTATAGGGGGCGAGGGGAAGGCCGATCACCATGGCACCGGAGAGGAGTTCCCCCCGGTAA